>Ga0164242_10000015_pt1 | contig 213330 bp, 219 predicted proteins | sample OricomgcompostMG_FD_108783 | JGI IMG/M metagenome (GOLD analysis project Ga0164242, IMG submission 108783) | Miracle-Growth compost microbial communities from Emeryville, California, USA - Original compost - Miracle growth compost (MG) ...
ATGTACACGCTTGTGCCTTCAGTGCTTACGCCAGCAGCTCTTCCATAGTGGGCTCGGGCACATCCTCATCCTCTGCAACCTCCACAGAGTCCACGAGCTCCTCTTGGTTGCCGGGCATGGGGGAAGGAGCGGGAGCAGGGGCCGTGGGAGGGGCAGGGGCTGGAACGGAGGCCTTGTGTGAAGAGAGGTCCATGAGGGAGAACATGTTGAGGAGCCCATCCAAGTCACTGGCGTCCCTGCGCACGAAGGTAGGGAGGATGGTGGTGCGCCTGGCCATATGAGTGTCCACATACGCGTTAGCACGCTTGCTGCTCGTCCTCACAGTGAATGTGGGGATAGGAGAAGGTGCCTCAGCCTTTGGAACATCTGCGGCGGGTGCCTTGGGAGGGGCAGGGGCCTTGGGAGGGGAAGAAGGAGCTGGGGCAGGAGGAGCCACCTTCTCCTCATCCTCCTCCTCAGGAAGCTTCTCGGAGGGGTGGGAAGCGTAGTACTCCTTGATCATGGAGATGAGCTCTCCCCTGTTCTTCTTGGAGTACTGCACCAAGGACAATCTACCGGCGAGCTCCTTGAGCTGGGGGAGGAGCATGCCGTCCAGCCCCTTGCTCCTCGTAGCATGCCTGTAGAGGGTCTTGCGCTGCTCACGCTCCTTCTTCATCTCCTCAGTCTCACCATGGAGGAGGAGTTGGTACAGCTGCGAAGCATTCATACCAGAAGTAGGGCGGAGCTTACGCTTGTCCGTAGCGCACAGGGCGAGCATTTGCTTGCGAGTGTAGGCACTCTCGGGATAGCTACTATCGAATTTAGTGAGAGTGGCGGGAGCCTTCTTGCGCTGCTGCTTATGCAAGCCCTTAGCGAAGAAGTCACTCACGAGGGCATAGATGGCGTCCCTGCTGTGAGCTTTGCTCCTGTTCTCAATATCATACTTAGTAGCGATCGCCTTGAGGTCCTTCGCACTCATGTCATCGATGTTGTAGCCATCGGTGGCAGCATACTTCACCTTGTACTCCTTCTTGCGGCGAGTGTTAGACTCCATCCACTCGGACATAGAGTCATACAGAGCCTGCTTGGTGGCGCACTTGGTGCGGTCGGGGAGGTCCATCGACCTGGCGAGCTCCCTCAAATTGTGAAGGCAGTACTCGTCAGCAGGGATAGAGGGATCGAACTCCTCGAAGATAGGGCGCTCGGCATGAGAGGAACCGCGTCTGTTGGAGGAAGAAGACATGATGGGTGGGTAAAAATCACAGATAGAGATACTAGCAGTGGTTTATAGCTCTATCCCGGCCATCTCATATCTTCCCACCTGTTGGTTCATCTCTTGGGTGGCCATCTCATATATCGTCACTAGTAGAATTCTATCTTGTATGTGGGACAGCTATGAACCTACATCACACTGTGCGTGGGCACACTTCGTAGCCATCCCAATCCAGTACCCCGTCTCACCCTTCACCAGGGTGGGAGGATGACGCAATTTGCACACCATCCATAGTACAAGATGAACTTGATGGCTATGCTGCACCTTCATTCATAACGCATTCTGTGTCATCAGAAATGGGGGGTGCCAAGCGCGGTGATTCCAGCGTGGCGCATATCCATGGGAGGAGAAATTAATCGGAAAGGTAGGATATAAATGTGCACGAAACGACCAGCGTGTTCGTTGTATGGGCAGCCTAGTGCACCCGCGCTGAAGGGATGCCCCACCAAGCTGTACGAATCCGATTGCGGCAGGATACCCTCCTACTACACCAACCTATCCACGCAGATCATATGCCCCATGAACAGGGTGTTCTTCCACGTGAACGGAGCGCCCCAATCCACGGACACGACGCTCACCGAATTCAACGATGGGCTCATACGCATACTGAAGGATGGATACTATGAAGTGAGGTTTATACTCTTCGTTCGTAGGATAGATGCTAATACCACGGTATGTGGGAGCACAGCTATGTGTGGTACCACCACATGTGGCCTACCAACCTTCTCTTTCGCCATCAATGGCGTCGTGCAGAAGAACATGACATACACCGCTGCGAGTGCGGGACAGCTGGTAGGCATGGGTATAGTCGAGCTGCACGCTATGGACACGATATCGATCGTCAACACATCCAAGTGCGCAGTTACACTTGGCGATTACAGTGCAACGGATCCCCAAACTAGGGGAGACTGTGGGCTGGGCAGCAGCAACGCATCCGTAATCCTAACCTACAGAGGAGCGCCTAACAAGAACTGTCGGGAGATATCCTGCAAGTAATTTACCAGAAAAAGGATAGATGCGTATCTTGTATCACACTGGGATACAAATGGCTACCATCACCATCAGTGAGATGCTGTTTTTGAAGAGCAACTCTGTGTTGAAAGATCTCCCATCTGACGCTATCAACGTAGACGCAGTGAACCGCGCATGGAGACAGTGGGCTCTGAAGAACCATCCTGACAAGGATGGTGACCCAGCCATCTTCACCAATATGAACAACATCGTGGAGAAGATGCGGGATCACGCGAACATACGCAAGTACGTGGACTGTATGTATCCATCCAAGAGAGCGCCTGCCGCTCCCCACATAAATCCGCCTCTCAAGAGCGATGATAGCGAGTACGTGTCCACTGCCACCTATGATCCTGCCGTCTTCGCCAGGAACAAGGCCCTCTTCAAGGAGAGGATGAGGAACATGGCGAAGGAAACACCGCCACCCAAGGCACCAGATGCGCCACCACAACCGTCCCCACCCAAGGCACCAGAGGCCAAGCCCAAGAAGCCGCGCAAGGAGAAGAAGCCCGACACCGAAGAGAAGATCATGTACCTGAACGTAACTACTGGTAGATACGTGAAGAAGGGAAGCGTGTCCTTCAAGTCATACGTGAAGACGGGATACATCATCGATCACGAGGCACGTGAGATAAGAGTGGAGTGATAGTTTTTATTTGTGCCTCAGAACACAAGAAGAGATGTGCTGCCTGGGTGTGGCCCCTGCAAAACGATATAAACACCGCGTTATTTATGCAACGCGGTATGACGTTCGGTCAGCTTTTGCACCAAATAGTCCTACAACATGCAGCACTATTTGGTACAGGCCTCCTACTTCATGTCCGCTCACGACACTCTGAGCTTGGGCAGCATATCCAAGTACTTCCACCATGCTACGGACGATGGCTATTGGATAAGGCGAGCTAAGGAGGAATACGGCGCCGACATCACTGCTATGACGGTCGATGACATATATGATCTATTGGAAAACATTACGCGCTATAGCGCGTACGAACTATGCCCTGTGTTCGGTGATGATAATGATATGGAGCTCATGTCCTATCGCTACTACTTGGTCGACTTTGTTGTGAAGAGCATATACGTCAACTCCATCTACATGGAGAACGGTCCATACACCGACTATTGGGACGATATCATGAGCGTGAACTTCTTCCACATCAGCCTGAAGGATATACGCGCTGTGAGGAAGAATATAGTCGACCTGAAATTCTCGAGCTTCAGGCATTCTTACACTCTCCGCGGTGTCGATGTCATGAATGTGTTGGTGACTCACTACACTTCGGACATAAGCGACTTGATATTGCCATACAATTGGACCGATATTCCCATGATTATGGGGTACATAGTCAAGTACGGTATGAATAGGTGGTTCCTGAAGGACAAGGGAGAGATTCTCCCACCCAACATACAATCCATCTTCCATCATATGATAACGATGCGGCTTGACGCATCCATGGATGACATACTGGTATGGCGCAACGATGCTGTGCGCTATCTGAAGCAGACCATACGCTCTATGGAAAGACCAGAAGACATAGTCCTCCTCATGAATTCTCTCTACGTCACCCATGAATTCTCTCTAACCAGGACTTGGGTCACCAAGCTGTTGCAATACCCCTACAAAGTTGCGAAGAAGCACGTGCGCGCGGTATGCAACGGGATGCACAAGGCATACAAAGCCAGGCGCTCTGCGATAGGGGGACAGTTGCCATCCAGCGATAGGATGCAGTATCTCTTCGAGCAATATGGGCCTCTCGTATCGTTGCTCGCGTTGCCACTGGACCAATACAAGATAGTGAGGAAGATGGCGCGCATAAAGGACAATAGCAAGAGCATGCGCAGGGCTATCCGCGGATATATAGCGATATTGGAGAGAGCTGTCACTCCCACCATCACCTTCATCACCAATGGGAGTATAATAAACTAAATGATTTTTATTTGCACTCGTAGGATGCACTATCTCCTTGCGCAGCCCACCATCCTGCACTGCACATATTCTCGCGATCCGAGGGATCGTGGATCCCTATCACTCTTACAAATATGCAGTACTATTTGCTCGAGGCCACGGCTCGCATGGGCTTTAGAGCCACGATGAGCATAAGCATGTTGTGCAGGTGGTTGCACCACGAGTGCAGCACCACCTTCTGGGAGAGGAAGGCCATAGCAACGTATGGCCCTGACGCGTGCACCATACCGGACGAAGCCATATATGAAGCAGCGAATGCTGATACCGCCATACCGTGCACGGCCCCGTACCGCTACTACGTGCTGGAGACGGTCATAGATGTGGTGCGTGCCGATATGAAGTGCATACCCACACCATGCTGGGCATGCTGGGATGATTTCATCTGCACCAACGTATTTAACATAAGCAGAGAGGATATGAATCTCCTCCACCAATGCGCACCCACGGAGAGGATATGCTCCCTGCTGGATCAGGTGTTCTGGGAACCGCTCGATGTGGACCACGCTGTGTTCAAGCGTCATATGCCGGTGCTACTGGACCTGATAGCCACGTACGGCATGAATAGGTGGTTCTTGAAGGACAAGGGAGAGATTCTCCCACCCAACATACAATCCCTCATAAGGAGCATACTGCGCACGCCCAAGCTGAGGAGGGTGAGGCGCATCCATCGCATCATCCAATCCATGGATGAGCCGGAAGACATCATGGCATTCATGAATGCCATATACGTCTCGAGCCACCTGACCATAGCCAAGAGCGCCGCTATCAAGGTGCTCAGCAACTCGGCTCATAGGGGTGCGTACACAAGGCGCATGGTACGCGACATAGACATGGTGCACAAGAAGAGGCGCTCCATAGTGCGCGGGAAAGATGCTGCCAAGAGGATCAAATCTGCCAAGACGTACATAGCGCTCACTGTGCTGATGTGGGATTCGTAAGATGCGTACGGACCTACACTCTTGAATATTTTTATTTCGCACGGATGACCGAACCATCCCTTCCCCCCATCTCATGTGCCAATTGCACCTCCTCTCTTTTTTGTCAGCTGGAAGTGCAACGCGTGGGATAGAAAAAATGTACACCTACTGCCACAAGATAGCTGAGGGTTCGTACGGTGTCGTATACAAGATCGCGAAGGATGGAATGAAGTTCGCATTGAAGACGTTCCAATGGTCAGACGATTATCTCAACGAGCTGGATGTCCTCCGCTACGTGAAGCACAAGAATATAGTGGAGATGATAGAGTTTGGCTTCGGTAATTTCGTATGCAACACGAGGATGGACAAGCTGCACACCATATCGTGCACCGCGTATTGCATCATGCCGCTGGCGGTGGGAACGCTGCGTGAGTTCATCGGCGCTCACCCTACGGATGATGGATTCAAGACTGGCTTCATGAAGGATATCATATGCGGCCTCGTTCACCTACGCGATTGCAATATCCTCCACCTGGACCTGAAGCCGGATAATATCCTCATATTCGAGGAGGAGGGTACTTACCGCGCCAAGCTGTGCGACTTCTCCAACATAGGCCGCGTGTACAGGATGCACGATTGGTCTGCCATCACCAACAGGGATCGCGTCACCAGCTATTCATTCTCGCCACCGCTGCATGAGGGCAACAAGATGTGGAGGTTCGAGGACGAAATAAAGAGGTACGATAGCAAGATATTCTCTTGCGGTGTGGGCGTGTGGGACGAGAAGTACTCGGTCTATTCCCTCGGCATCCTATTCCACTACGTCAACTTGTGGAGAGAGGAGTTCGTATTCGATAGGGAGTCAAAGGTGGACACATCCACCGTACCCACCGACAACCACATGCTGCTCGCCATGCTCGCGAAAGATCCCAGCGATAGGCACATGCTCAGCGACGTGTACCTCCACCTGATGGGCGAGGCATACACATACGGAATGATCCAGCACAAGGATATAGAGGAGGTGGATTACACTGCCATAGGGGTGGACACGAAGGATGCGCTGATGCACATCTTGAAGGTATGCGTGGCTTGCAATGCGAACGTGCACAGCTTCTTCGCAGCGGCCGATCTATCCTTGCGTTGCTATCGCGACATGAGCCAACGCGACTACGAACATTCTCTCGATCTCTGTGCCACCATCATGTTCTGCTTGTATGACCAGTACTGCGATGGCCACGAACTCTCCGGCGAGTGCAGCATCGATATCGTCGGATGCATCACGCAAAATTCGACCGACCCGTGCATCTCCTCGATCGTGAAGAGCGTCGGTAAGAAGATCGTCGGATATGACATGCCCATGCATAGGGTGCACTCCACCAAGGGGATGATCGAGCTGTTCAACCTCATGTGCGACGTTCCAAAGTACGCATCCATCGTGGCGTCGCATTCGTTCATGGATGAGAACGAGCGTGATGCGTTCCCGGCCATCACATGCAACGCGCTGTTGGATGCTATAGTGCAACAATAAGACGCGAATCCTTTTTATTTCGAATAACTGCATGCACACGAACAAATATTCGATGCGCGCCGAGGATGCGAAGAAGCTTCAGGAGCTATGCAAGAGCCGTTCGTCCCTATTCGAACGCGGCATATACTATTGCGACGTCGTCAGGCCCAATCCACATTGTTACACTCTCATGTGCGATAAAGAGAAGATGATATTCTGCAGCTACTACGACTTCATGTATCCCCGCTACTTCTACACGCTAATCATCCACCTGCACGATGCTTCGAAGATCGCGCTGGTCGATGCCGGGACGTGCGATGAGTGGGAGGATAGGTATTACCTCCGTCACTACGATACCAAGCAGCACGATTTCATGTGCTATATGCGTTGCATACAACTCAACCTATTGCGCGAGAAGGAGCCCATGACTCCAATATTCCCTCGTTACGACGAGTTGCAGGTAGATTCCACGATACTGTATGGATTCAGGGAAGAATGCTACTACGATAGCGAAGCGTTCTTCGCCGTATACACTGCTACCCGCGTGAAAAGCATCTCCATCACCCCTTATCAACCCAATATCGACAACTACATATACAAACCTCAACGCCACACGCAACGGTACGATAAGGTGCTGGCCAAGACGCGAGATCAATTGCTCGTCCACATCACGTTCGCCCACACGAACGCATGCATGTATATATACGCAGCCGTAGAGAAGACGAATCTAGAAGCCCTCCCCTCCATCATGGGGCACAAAATATCCATCGAGGTGGGTTGGACCACAGACAAAGTGATTCTGGAGGACGGTACCGCCATCCCATTCCCATGCATCATACGCGTGTACACGAACATAGAGAAGTCCATGATAGATTATGCGGATGGAGTCAACAAGATGCGCTCCATCTTCTTCGACCACAGGATACGCTCCTTCCAGCGGTTGTGGCGCAAGTGGTGGTACGAACCAAACGCAGAGGGATACGTCAGGTTCGCATCCAGGATGTACGATAAGGACTCGTCTCCTTGCGCGTAAATAATCGGATGATATGGATATGATTAAATGTGCGATAGTATAGTGTACTATTATGGGATGCCTACTCAGCAAAGTCCAGGTGCTACTGGTGCGACTGGACCGGCGGGTATAGCTGGTGCGGTCGGGGCCACTGGGGTGGCGGGTATTGGATCGGTAGGAGCGACTGGAGCTACGGGGCCTAGTGCTGCTTTATTTGGCGCGAATCCCGTTAACTCTATTGGCTTGAACGCCGTAGACGGAGTGGCAACAACATACATGAGGTCCGACGCAGCTCCAGCAATCGACACCAGCATTGCCCCGACATGGAGCGGCATACACACGTTCTCTAACCAGATACAGATGACGGATGGAACGAACACGAGCAGGATATTCCAATTCACGAATGGCCCAGCATCCCTTGCCCTGATGGACCCGAATGGCGTGATGATGAGAGTGAATACGGACGATTTCCCAGATCCACAGATATTCATCTTACCCAGTTACATCCAATCCAACGTACCGTACCTTGCATACGATTCATTCGCGCAGCCATTCGTCGCCAACATGACCATACCGCAGGGGGTGTCGTACTACGTAATAGATGGTAATAATTCCACGAGCGCGTGCACTATACACCTGCCTACATTCGATGACGTTGCACCTACGGGAATCGTGCTGGTCACCATCGTGCTTGCAGAAGGGATCAAGACGCCCCAAATAACGCTGGCTGCATCCGGCAGTGGCTACTCCATCGTCGGCCAATCGGTGTACTACAACCCATACAACGGCATGGTGATCAACCTGATCTTCAGCAACAACTTCGGCAAGCAATGGATCGTATGCGCTCCGAACAGCAGCGTGAACCAAGTGCAGGTAACCAACGTGCCATCCGCCCTCGGACAGGTGCTCACCATCACCAGCCTCTCTCCCTTGCAAGCGGAGTGGCAGTGATGGTGCAATCGATGTGTTAATCCCATTGTAAATAAAATAGGCATGCACGATAACGCGAACGCTGCGCCGAAGGTATACGTCATATCCGCTAGAGGAGCTCCTAGCAGAATCAAGGTTGGCTACTGCACGGGGACGAAAGATGAGCTGAGGAAGAGGTACAGGACCACGATACCCGACATACAATTCCACTTGTTCTGCGAGCATCCCGATGCCAAGAGGATAGAGCGCGAGTTCCACTCCTCCATGCGCCACAAGAGCGTGAAGGACGGCTCTGGCAACCGATCGGAGGTGTACGATGGCTTGTGCGTCAACGCCATCCTCACCAAGCTCAATCGCCTCGGGATGGATATCAAGCTCGGCATACTCGCCACGCTGTACGACAAGATCATAGGCTATCCCATATGATTTTTATTTGCAATAACAACCCACCCTCATCTCCCGAGTGCGAGATACCTGCTGCGCCGTGCAATATCGCGATACATCAATCGATCCATCGATGTGCGCGAATCGTATCGGCCAATGCTAAATGAGCCTGTTCGATCACTATCCATTATTTCATTTTCAGGAGATCAAGGATAGCAACCTGTACTACGACGTGGATAGGAACGAGTTGGTCAGCACGGTGGATGATGGTGCGAGGGTGAGCGATACGTACCGCATATGCGGCAAGAAATCCACCATGAATGGGATATTCCATTTCTTGAGGGCCAAGGTTCCTCCCAATCCTCCTTACCACGTGTACAAGATGCTGGAGCAGGAGTGGATGAGGGACGCTCCCACCGATGCAGACGTGCATGATCGCGCGATGGAGATCGCGAGTGGTCCGACGATGAAGTATATGGGCCCATCCTGCGGTGGAGTGAGTCCCCACGGCATCACCACGGACGTTCTCACCAGCGCGCTGCACAAGTACATAAGGAGGGGCAATTACGCGAAGGCCATGTGGTGCTTGGTGGAGAGGGATTATTTCAATGATTTAGCAAGCATGGTGGATGATAGGGGGCTGAAGGCCTTCTCCACGCGCATGTACAACAGGCTAGGTCCCATCATATCATGCGAGGATGTTGGCCTAGGCAACGCGTTTCTCCCCATCTATGTGGAGAGCGTGATATCCAAGGTATGCGAGTGCAGCAACGTGGAGAGGCGCAAGCTCTTGTTCTCCCTCACACATAATTTGGTGAGGAGCGAGAAGTGCAGAGAGCTTAGCCACGTGCGCTACGTGTTCCATACAGCCCTATCCGATGATGAGGTCATCCATAAGCACGCGAGCATATATGGCCCATATCTGGATGATACCAGCGCATTCGCTACCGTGAACGATTTCATGCGCCTGTATGATGCACGCAGCGATCTGTGCTTCATACCATTCTTCAAGCTGTTCTATGATGGAGGTGCGCGCATAGCCGATATGACGGCCATCGCCAAACACGTGATGCGCGATGCAACATACACGGAGCTGTTCAGCGTGCTCTTCAAGTGGCACAAGAGGTACAAATTCAAGGAGAGGTGGCTATTCATCGCACAGATGATCCTCGTATCGCTGAGGGGTATCACCGTGCGCAAGCAAGTAGAGGAAGTAGGGTGCTATTCCATCTTTTGGAAGAAGAATATGGATGGTGAGGAGTGCAAGATAGACGACTACGTGTACGACATCCACACCAAACAGGGCGTATCCATGCACAAGACGGCAGCTGACTTTGCCACCGAGGGATCGCTGGTGATGAACGAATTCAGGGGTACCAACAAGCTGTACAAGGATCTCTACATACGATCCAAGACGCATCGCTCCACGTGGAGCGACTGTTTCACGCGCAAGAACGTTGCGTATCAGAGTGCCACAGTAGATTCATCCAGCATAGCGAAGCACCCGCGCGGTCAGATCCTCACATCCAAACACAAGAAGTATACGTGCATAGGGAGCGAGTTCGTATTCAAGGGTCCATGGGGTCCTGAATGCGAGCAGAAGATGAGGAACGTTTATGCCAGGAGGGAATGCATACTCGCGTGCTGCATGGACCCACACATCATGGTGTACGACTTTGCATCGGATGAAAAGGAAGACATATGGTTCGTCACGCCCAACATGGCCACCACACCACCCGATCGATGGAAGATAGAGAAGAAGCAGGGCAAGCTGGAGAGCGAGGCCGTGGACGTGGTAGATAGGGAGTCCATGGGCTACACCCAGCTATCCTCCATGCCATCGGAAGAGCAATACAACATCCTCTTCAACCGCGGCCTATTCAAGGCGTACATATTCATGGCCCTCATAGGTGCGGGCGATATGGGACCGTGGAATTGCATCTCCAACGGCACACACGTGAAGATAATCGATTATGAAGATGATAGCGGACGCACGGAGATGACGTGCCTATCGAGCGTATTCGCACGCCATTCAATCGCAGCCATGAACTATGCATCTGATAAGATCACTCCACCCATGATCGATGACCTCGACTCATTCATCCACTCTGACGCCATAGATGTTGATGCATTGAAGAAGATAGTGATCGCTCATCGCTCCTCCATCGATATAGACAAGAACATGGGCATGATCCAGAGCATGCTCACCACCGTACGAGAGGCGATGAGCAAATAAAAATGTTTTTATTTGCTCATGAATGCATTGGCATATGACCACTCGTGCAAAAAAATACATTCAGATGTTATTCTATCCCCATCCCAAGGGACGCACGTAAATGAGCCATTCATCCACATCAAAATACAGAGTGGACGACAGCGAAGCTCAGTGGCTCTACGTCCTAGCGAACGACCTGGCGTACTTGCGAAGCATCATCGATTCCAGTGCGACTATAGGGAGGGACGAATCTCGCATCCTCACGGATATAATCTACGAGATAGATCTCGCCATAGATAGGTGGGTGGCCACCCACATCAAGCCGAGCGAGGACATGAATCACGACCAAGCCTTATCCAATCTCAAGCCAGTTACGCTGCTCGCACTCTACGCGAAGCTGGACAAGCTGGCGCGGCTGCTCAAGATATTCGCCACTTCCATCAAGCCACTCACCGCTGAAGATTCCACTGTGTTAGGGAGGCTGTACAATACGCCGCATCGAGCGCTGAGATTGGTGGACGAGCGTATACAAAATAAATTCTGCAACATCCGCTGACCAATCGCACATATTTTATTTGATCTCAATGGATGACGTGTACTGATGAGAACATTTAGAGCAAAATGTGCATCCATGCGAGACACATTCGTGCTATTCATGTGCGCATAAATGAGTGACGGAGATAAGGGAGTGACAAAGTATATTGTGAACGATTCTGAATCGCAATGGCTCTACGTATTGGCGAATAATTTGCTCTACTTACAGAGCATCGTCGATTCTAGCGAGACGTTGGGAAAAGAGGAATTGCGCATCCTTACAGGTTACATCTGCGAGCTGAGTACAAACGTAGATGCTCTAGTGGATAAATACATCAAGACTAACGTGCGAAATGTAGATCACGATTCAGTGTTGAGAAATCTTGAACCAAGCATGGTGTTGACATTTTATGTGAAGTTGCGCAAGCTAGAACGATTCTTGATGAGTATTAGGAGACTCACCAACAAAGAATTAGATGCATTCCAAAGGGTCTACAATGTATCACAACGAGCACTACGATTAGTTGATAACAACGTGACAAATGAACGATGTAAGCGCTTGTATACGTTCGTAGACATATTCATGCAGGTGTTCATCGATTACAAGTTGTATGTGAATGATTCGGGATTGGTTGCAACTATGAACACATTCACGGAATCACTTGTAGAAGACATTATAAAGCTCATAAAAGAGAGAGAAGATGACGTGATATAAATGTTTTTATTTGTTCTCAGTGGATGACGTGTACCAACAGGAGCATCTAGAGCGAAATGTGCAATCTGCACGATATGCACGATGCTGGTTATAAATGAGTGGTGGTAACGAGAATACGACAAAGTACGCAGTCAGTAATCCAAAATTGCAATGGATCTACGTCTTGGGTAACGATTTGCTCTACCTACGGAACATCACCTATTCTAGCGAGACGTTAGGAAAGGACGAATCACTCGTCCTCACGGGTTACATCTGCGAGCTGAGCACGATTGTGGATATGTGGGTGGATAAGTACATCAAGACTAGCGAGCAGGATGTAGATCACGATAGGGCATTAAGCGAACTCGGTATACCGCGCATGTTATCATTCTATACGAGATTGAGCAAATTAGTGCGATTCTTGCAGAAGTACGCTACGGACATCAAATCACTCACCGCTGAAGATTCCCTCGTGTTACAAAGGATGTACGATATGCCACTGCGGACGATGGATTTAATCGGCGACTCTGTGGCAGACAAGTTCTGTTGTCGCTTGCATAGAGTAATAAACATAGTCATGGATATGATTATTGACGGTAAGCTATATGTAAATAACAAAAGCTTAGTCTCAATGACGGATACGTTGTTAGAGTGCACGATTAACTATATCGTAGAAGATATGAAAGAAAGAGAGCATATGAGATGGGTCTTTTAGTTTCTCAATGGTTGCGACACATCACGCGCGTGGACGTCGATGATCGCGCATCGCAAGAATATTTTTATTTGACAACGATCGTCGTTCACACGTCACGCGACGTGACGTGTCGTCATCGATCATCAAATACAAAAATAATTTGCAACATCCGATGCGCGTGTTGTGATGCACGATCATCGTGCATCACAAAAAATATTTTCATGATCGATGAATGCACGCGACGATCGCGCGATGTTGGATGATCTTGAACAAATAAAAATACTTTGTTTATTGACAGCATCTCTGATCGTCGCGTATCGAATGATGTGCTGGAATAAATGGATGGTGCGAACGTGCCACAGTGGTTGTGCGTATTGCGCGATGATATGCTATACTTGGATATCGCGATGAACGTATCGATCGGTGCGCAATACGATGGTGATGCGCAGAGGATGAAGTACCTCACTTCTGCTATCAGGAATATCATAGACCCTATAATCAACAGATATAAAGAGATTGGTGTCACTAAACATGATGTGCTGATGGGGGACGATGTGCGCCTGATGTCGCTGATAAACTTGTACGTTCTCCTCGCGCGGATAAATGCGCGCATATCGATGTGCTCCACATTGGATGCATCGAATCGACGTACGAAAGCTGTGACCATCAGGCTGGAGGACAACCATCAACATTTGTTGCACGTGATGCAACGCAAGACCAACCTGCGGCTGACGGATGGGCGTTATCGCGACGTATACGACATGGCTAATTTCTACGAGAAGGTACTCACCTATGCAGCGCCAGACAGCGCAGCCACCGCCGACAAGATCCTCGCAAAGTTAGTGCTTGGCATGGTGAATGAGGTGGAGCAATACGGCTTTCGCTAGTCCCAAGCATACCGCATCTTCTTTTATTTCGCAAAATGGATGCGCCTCTACCGCGCGGAGTTATGTATACTCGATGCATGCATCGGTGAGAGATAGAATAAATAGAATTTATCACCCTATATCAGCTTATCGCTCGATATAAATACATCTGATGGATTCAGTAGAATTGATGGCTTCAGTAGAATTGCAGTGGCTCCAAGAGTTGTGTAACAGCTTGTATTACATGCACAACATTCTCAAGGAGTTGGATGATGGTGCGAAGTATGAGAGAGCACAGTATCTTATACATTACTTGTACGATAACGTGAAGAGAGATATAGAATTAGAGTTCGTTCTGAGCTACCAGCTTACATTCCAATTACTGACAAAGTATGCCAACTTCATTAGATTGAATGTGTACCTATCACCGCTATCCCATCTTAGCGTCGTATCGCCCACCAATAAATTCGCCTTCGAGAAGATCAGCAATGCGACGACATATTTATTGGGTCTCATCAAGAAGAGAAAGAAGCCGGATGCCACCATGAATGAAGCGCTGTATGATGATTTGAAGGCCATCGCGGAGCTATGCGAGCGTACTCTGTCCCACCTATCGACCAGCAGCGAGGACTCGGTTCATGACACCATGGCGTGCATAATTCTCTTATTGGAATCCGTAGGCAACCATATCACATCGTGCAGCGAATGAAGGATGTATCTTTTTTATTTGCAAGTCTTACGATACCAACGCGTAGCTCGAGGGGCTCGCGCAGAGGGTGGATGCTTGGGTATCGAGGGGATTGGACACCTTGGCTATCGTGGACGTGTCGTACACCGTGAATGGCTCTGCTGCCCAGCAGTCCTGCTCTATCCTGCAGAAGTTGGATCCACGGAGTATCTTGAAATAGCCGTTATCCCCCCACTGGGGCGACCAAGTGTTCCTGCACAACCAGTAGGGCTTCATCACGCCCGATTGGTTCGGTCCTACTCCGTATCCTACGATGTTGATCGTGTGGCCGCCAGGGTTGGTTCCACCCTGTATGTCATCGTACACCACACCCGCAGGCCACGACGCGAAGTTGGGATACACGTAATAGGATGCGGCTATGGTGCCGTTGGCGGATACCTCGCGCATGATGGCCTCCATGTTCGCTTGCAAGATGGAGGGATCGGCCGTGGAGGGTGTGTTGATCTCCGTCGTGTACGGATTCACCCTGTATATCCTCTTTGGTCTGAACACTGGGCACCCGAGCTGGGTAGTGCACCTGTAATCCACGATGCTGTTCGTGCAGCTCATCTGCACGATGCCATTCAGCAACGCCCATATCAACGCGTATTGTATCACGCCACCAGAGCAACAATTTGCGCACAAGCCGCGCGACGTGAATATGGTGGCTATCTCGGGATTCAAACTGAAGGAATAGCCGCACACGTCGCATCCCGCGAAGTAATAGGGGGAGAGGCAGTCCGTGAAGTTGTTCTGGCCCCTGTACGATATCTTGTTCGTCAGGAGGGGCTGGCCCGTGTTGGTGGTCACCGTCTCGTCGTAGTACGAGTTGCCAGGCTCGTCCGTATCCAGGTGCAGCGATACGGTGTTCGTACCCTGCCTGGAGAAGATCCTTATCCTATCACTAAGCATAGCGCTCACACCGAAGCTCCAGCAGCTACCGCACGTGAGCTGATCAAGGGGCTCACCGATGAGGCCAGGCCACTTGGTCCTCGAGTCGAACGTATCGGTTGTGGTAGCCGTGGTCGCTATGGGCGTGTTGGGCTGCTGGGTGTACACGTTCATCGCCCCTATCTGCAGCACATCCAGCTCGCTAGATGGAACCGTACCGTACACGGGAGCATTGGCGGATGATACGGTCGTCAGCAGCGTGTTGCTCACGTTGGTGTTATTTATCGCGCTCGATGTCAGAACGGTCGACGATGGGTGAACGATCTGACTTGCAGCCGCTATGGCGGTGTAGTTCACGTAACTCTGCGCGTTGGGTGATGGAGATACGATATCATCGAACAGCGGTTGGTTGTACGCGATCCTAGACATTTTGTATATGTATATTATTATTCTCGGAGCAACACGCGCACTCTGCAACATTACACCTTCCCCTAATTGATGTTGCACGTTGCGCTATTCGATATCGAACCCGCATGTACCCTGTATCTTATAAGGATTACGTTCAAATGGTGTCGGGTACCATGATGCTGGGCAAGGATTGCATCAAAAAATAGGCCATTCATACGATAGGGAAACCGCCAAGTACAACATGCGACGGGATGGATGTGACCGCTACATATTACAGTGTGAATTATGGTGGCGCCCTCTATCTGCGCCTCCATTGCAACGATAACGTGCGGAGATACAACGCGATCGATATCGCCGTGGAATATGCCATCCTATGATTTTTATTTTATCTTAAATGTCTGTCACTCTCGATGATGATGCGATGCGCAACGTGATGCTGCACTGCGACTACAATACCCTGCGCTCCTTGCTGTGCTCAGAAAAGCGAATGACGGATATCACGAACCACGGCAGATTCTGGAACGAGAAGGCGCTCATCGATTTCGACTACAACATAGACCTAGTACCAGATCATATACAAGGCGATGAGAAGAAATACGCGTGGCTGTTCGACAATAGCCAGATAGACGTAAATAAAGCACACGAGGATGATAAAGATTTCTTCATGTTCAGGATACACTTGGATTTCTGCCTACCCAAGGAGGCATTCGAGTCGCTGTGCAAGGTAGCACAAAACATGGACCCAGATTACGATTACTGCCGCGTATACTACATCGTGAAAGAGATAGATACTATTCCATTCATGGATGAGGATGGCATTCACGTCAGCCCCATGTATCCATTCATCACCGCGTGCTACTTGGGCGACTTGGGTGGATGGCACTTGGTGGAGCATTACATATTCAAGTACGGAGCAGTGTGGTATGGAAAGGATAGGCCATCCAGGACGCTAGACCCACAAATAATGTCCATGTTCTTCGCATCCATGAAATGCTACGCGTATTCCAAACCCGATGCAGAGTTGCATGGCGCCTTATCTTATTCTATCCCCGCTACAATAGAGGCACTCATCGAACAACGCATGATCGGTGAATTGTTCACGTTCATAGAGCTGTTCCAATTAATCGAACAGCTGCCGAACGCGATGATAAAAATGAAATGCATCGGCGAAGAATACAAACCATCTATCATCCAGGGAGTGAATTCGTTAACGTGCATCTCGGAAGATGATAAGAAGCGGATGCTTCTGATTTGATTTTTATTTGCATCCATGACTTATATTCAAATACATCCCCTCACATGAGGTGCAACTTATACGAGAATGCAGGTCAACATACCCAAGAGCAACTCGGATAAGTTCTACAGGTACAAGAGGATAGTTCTCCCCGTGCATCACGTTCAGAAGAATGGAGGAATCACGCGCATCAACGTCAAGGACTTGCAAACGCTGTGCAAGCAGATAGGCAGGGATAGCAGCGACATAATCAAGCTCTTCAAGCGCAAGCTGAATACCAACGTGAGGGTGCAGCAGCATGTGGATATAACGGGCGTGTTCTCCTGGGGTGCAATAGACGACTTGATAGAGGAATACATAGAGAAGAATGTGCTGTGTGTGGAGTGCGGGAATCCAGAAACCGTCGTGCGAAATGACGTCATCTCGTGCAAGGCGTGCGGATTCACAAATGGATGACTTGCCATCCGCACCCGTGCTGCTCACACTCACCATATTCACGGCCGGTATCGTGCTTGCAGGATATGCCGTGAGGGACATCGTGAGGCGAAGGCGATTGTTGCGCATGCGTCTGAAGCGTGCGCTTGCACATGCCACTACCGTGATCATCAAATAAAAATATTTTTATTTGACTCCATTCAGTAGGAGCTCTGCACCCCAGCATTGTAGTAGCCTGGGAAGTTCATCAGCACCTGCGACTGTATCGCAGATGGCACGTTACTGCCCGCGACATTCAAGATGGATTGGTTTACGTTGTTCGTCATGGTGGGATACATCTGCTGCGCGTTGATCGAAGAGCTGCACTCGATGCGGAAGCGCAGCATGCACGGATCGGTAGATGTTGGAGGAGGAGTGCTCATTTTTATTTCATACGAAGCGAAATAAAAATGATATTTAATTGGGGCACGTGCGATGCGTGCGGTGAATTCGCATTCTTCAGGGTGGTGAAAAGCTCCGTCTCTGGCGTGCAATTCAACGTGCACAAATCATGCGCTCGCGCTGTGGACGAGCGCAACAGGCTCATGCTCCTGTTCGCAGAGCTGCAGAGCCAGATAAGGAACAGGATGATAACCAACCTCAGATCGACCGACCGCTACATCACGAGCACGCTCATCTCGATGGACGTGATCCACGCCACACCAGAACGAGTGGCGTACCTTGCGTCGATCCTGGAGAAGATCAAGGATTAGTACGCTATGCTCCTGTACGGGATATCGTACCTCTTATATATGTATTTCACGAATGATTGGTTCAGACCATACTCGTCCACAAGCATACGCAAGAGCCTGGACGGTGCTATCCTCAAGTAATCGACGGTGGACGAGAACGCGGCTCCGACGAGCGAGAATACAGCGCGCTTGTTGAGCCTGTTGCTATCATAGATGTCGATGTTGGTCAATACGTCCGTCCAATCGCCGGGATAGCACTTCACGATGGCAGCGATGGTGTCGTAGTCGCTCGTGGATAGGAGGATGAACGGCTTGTCCTCCTTCGCGCTGTATATGGTGATGTCGGATGCTACGGGCTGGATCACGCGATCCTTCGCGAACCATCTAGCTCCGTACATGAATATGTACCGATCGAAGAAGAACTTCATCTCCCCGTACCACATGTTGTACGCATCCCTGTACCTGGCGTACGAAGTGGTGCCCCTCTCCCCGTGCACCCACGAGCTCATCTCCAACAAGCGGTACCACACCATGTAGGGTAATCCGTTCGTACCTGGTATCCTTATCTGGCGCACATCGTCCGGAGCGATGTTGAAGTCGCTGGATATCTTCTTATACCAGAAGTAATCGTTGCTGAAGAGGCGCACATCGGTCGATAGAATGTTAGGGTCCTTCGTCTCGAAGAGCTCCGTGAACTGCTTGTACCTCCGGTATCCAGCGAGGTCGGACTGGAAGTTGGATACGATATCGTATCCGTATTCCCTGAGCGCTCTATCCCTCCAGAAGTTCGTATCGTTGCACACGCCGGCATACTGGTCCCTCCCAGTGGCGCAGAAATTGATCACATCGGAAGTGGACATACCCTGCAGCACTATCCTCATAGCATCCATCTCTGCCAATTTGTCTTTAATAATTCCCGCACACAAAATAATGCGGAGTCCTGATCCACATATCGATCGTGACTATCGCATCCACTTGCAGCGCGTTCTCTCCGAAGCGCCTGAAATAATAGCCGAACGCGATCTTGTTCATCCTCCCCTTGCAGCGATTGGATGCGTCCTCCTTCTTGTCCATCGAATGCAGGGATAAGACGCCGTCCACGTCGGTGCGGAGTATGGATCTTATGTCTTGCATACTGTGGTTCGCGTAGAAGCAGGACATATTCATCCATGGATGATGTGATATATTATCCATGATATAAGATATTGCAAGCATGCACCTAGTCACGATGTTATCCAGCAGCACCATGCCTATCCTCCGCAATGTGTATTTAATCGTTATGGGATCATCTGCATCTCGTACGACATACAGAGCGAATGACTTGCATACGGAGCGGAGGATGAATCTATCTACGCAATTGAAGTAATTGGAAGACTCACCAAATAGGGTGTGCAATACGCACGGATCGCATATGTGCATTTAAATTGAGCCGCATAACGTGGAGCACGCGCGATTTATGCACAAATGACGATTAACGGACTGAACGAATTCATCAAGAGGAAGTTCGTCTCGAACGGCATCCAAGTGGCGTACAATAAGATACCCCTCTCCAAGCTCAAGCAGAAGAGGATAGCCATAGATTGCTCCGAATATATGTACTCTTATTATAATGTCGTCAAGAAAGACATACTATCGTCCGACAAGTGGGAGAGGAGGTTCGTCAACGGCGCTTGGCAGAGGCCGAGCGAGAAGGATATCGCGTTTGGCGTGTGCAAGAGGTTCATCAGCCTATCGCACCAGCTCATGCTATGCGAGAATACGCCCATATTCGTCTTCGATGGTGAGCCATACGAGGCAAAATCCAGCACGAAGGCCATGCGATCGGAGAGGCACAAGAAGGCGAAGGAGGAACTGGAGCGCGCCATGGCTGATCCATCCAACTACGATCTGTACGCTCAGCGTGAATTGCGGTGCGGCATACCGCCCAAGGAGTACAAGGAGGAGCTATCCGACCTATTCACCGTCATGGGCATACGGCACTATCACGCTCCGAACGAATCGGACACCTTGTGCGCGCAGCTGTGCAGGGACGGACTGGCAGATATCATCATGTCGCAAGACTGCGATCAGATAGCGTATGGTGCTGGCACCATCATAAAGAAATACGAATTCATATTGGGAGAACCTTACATCACATTCACGCACCCGCATGTATTGTACGGTGGGCTGAATCTCACGCACAAGCAGATGATCGATTTCTGCGTGATGTGCGGTACGGACTACAACAACAACGTGCCGCACAACGGGCCAGAGACGTGCTTCTCCCTGATCAAGAAATACGGATCGCTGGATGCTGTTGCATCCGTGGATAGCAGGTACGACAACGAAGAGATGCGCACAGCTCGCAGCATCTTCACGATGCAGATACAAGTGCCACAGCCCAACGTATCCAACATCACGCCGGACGAATACATCGCTAGGTGGGCGCACAACAACGAGATGCTGCAGTACATGAAAGATTGGATAGTCACATTCAGATCACTGTTACCATGAATTTTTATTTGCATCACATACAAATAAAAATGCACTGGCTGATCGTGTTAATCGGCCTCGTGATCGTCTTCGTGCTCGCGTTGGTCGTGACCGCCACGTTAGCAGGATACGATGCGCGCGATCTCGTCCAACTGCCCGCGTCCGAATCGATGGTGGGCGCGAGCGGCAACGGCAACATCATATCCACCCAAGTAAACCAGAACAAGAAGGTGATCGCGCTCCTCCAGCTCACTGGGGACAATGCCGTGATCGACATGCCCGTGGCCGTGAGCCTTCAATACATCGCCAACCTCAACGGATTCCCCATCGATATCGTGGACGTCAGCTCCATACCTGGCAAGTCCCTGCAGCTCCTTGATACCCTATACAACAATGGATATAGGATCTTCATAGGCTTCAATCAGTGCTCGGAGGTATCGATCGTGCTCGATTGGTTCGACTCGCACAGGGATACGCTGGCCATCACTCTCGTCAACAACTGCTCCGATACCCAGGTGATAGGGAAGAACGTCATGAGGCTCTCCGTCAACAATCGCTTCATATCCTATTACACATCCCAATTCGCCATCATCAACGGGTTCACGGACGTGTGGCTCATCACCTCCACCAACAGGACCACGAATACGGAGATGAGGGACGACATAACGCAGTACCTCCAGGCCAGCGGCAAGGTGAACCAGGTGCATCAGGTGAACGTGAACGACATCAACACCGACGTGCAGTCCAGGAACGTCATCACACAGATATTCCCCACGATACCCTCCACATCGCTCGTCGTCCTCCTCATACAAGAGGATATCTCTTACCTCCTGGATTACGAAATGCAATCGCTGCAGGGTACGTCCATCACGGATGCGAGCCAACTGCCATCGCAGTTCTTCCCCTTCGATATCACGCTCCATTTCACCGTGCAACAGTCGCAGCTATTCAATGGGAAGTTCTACCAGATGCTGCAGGACGACGAGCAGGATACGACCAACATAGAATTGGCATCCATCCTCGGGGATAACTTCAACGTCGATGCGTACGACGCGTACAACATCGCGCGCATCGCCAACTCCCTAACAAATATAAGCGATATATACAGCATAACGGATCACTTGCTCGGCCACAACGGCGTCCTCACCCTGAACAACTACAACGATCAGAAATTCGCAGAGTACGTCATCAACAAGTGGGACGGGAAGTGGGATGCCCTCTGGTTCGCTGGCAACGTGCCCAACGATGGCTTGTATATGTCGCAGATACTGATGGTTCAGCAGGAGATATAACCCATTCCAACACTCTTTTATTTGCCAAATAAAAAGGAGGTGTATACCATCACAGGGTGCCGAACCGCAGCACATCTGCCATGAATTGTACATAATTCCTCAGATGCGTACTTTCGTCCATCTGCCCCATGGTTGCGTGGGAATAATTCGCACACAGAATGAATCCTTCGCACGGATAGATGGATTCGGCATGCTTCCACGCCACGGTATCTTCTGGATACAGGACGTATCTGCCCTTGCCATACTGGCGTATCTTAGAGGCGAGAGCATACTTGTCGCATCCCTTCAAGTCGAATAGATCGTGCATGTACGGTCGCTTGCAGAGGTTGAACTCACACACAAACTGTGCTACTTCATCGTACATGCCGTCCTTCACGAGGCGGATGGGCATATCTATTATGGTAGCGCTCGCGTCGTCGGGGTCGTACGAATCCAAGATGCGCTTGTAGAGCTCGTCGCTGATGGGCCGTGCGATGGAGGGCTTATGCCATTCACTCACACCATACTTGAATATGTGGTTGGTTAGGACGTATGTGGTGAGCTTGTTGCGACAGATAGCCATCAGGCGCTCCAGATCCTTGTGCCTCGTGAATAATTCCATATCGATCAGCACCCATCTCACCGAACGCTCCACCAGTGCCTCGTGAGCCACGGTGGTTGGTAGCCCATATCTGAAGTGCATATAGTACACGACGTACGTTGTGTGGGATCGCCTGTACACATCCTTCCACAAGTGCGATTCGTGCGGCTCGGTCGTCAGGCTCAGCTCCCTGATGATGAGCAGCGTGCGGTACTTCGCACGCTCCGAATTCGTATCGTCCACTATGGGTTTATCCATCTCCACATCCGTATCGCGCGTGATGGTGGAGATCTTGGACTGCCAGAAGCCTTTATCCGCCCATAGCTCGTGGTAGCGCTTGTTTGTCATGCACATGTGCATGACGTCACGGATAGGGAGGATGGGGAATATGTACTGGGATAGTATGTGCTTGTCCATGATGCCACAAGAGTAAGTAGAATTCCGGACGCGAAACGTCCCGTATTTGTATATATCGCGCGCTCTATCTTTGGTATTCTCAAATGATAAAGAGTTTCAACAACTTGGACAGCGCAATTCGCTTCTACGTCCCGAACACTCATTTCCATTTTGTAGTTGCGGATGAGATGGAGGGCATGATATTCACCGATTACGAAGGGAACGAATACGAGCAGACGAGGAGGTTCTTGGTGTTCAAGGATGCGCAATCATACTACGATTGCATCGACCACTATAACCACTGCCACGAGATCATCGTACCGCGCACGCGCAACAACAACATGACATCCTGCTTCGGGAGGCTGGCGTTCGATTTCGATATCCCTAACGCTGTGACCGTACCATCGACGTTCAAGGCGGACATAGAATCCCTCATTCTCCACGTGCTTGGGAAGCACTACACTGGGGTGGACGCGTCCATCATCGAGTGCGTGTGGATGTCGTGCGCCAACCCGAAGAAGATAAGCAAGCACATGGTGGTGAAGAATTTGGTATTCTCCGATTGGGTGGATCAATCCTCCCTCTTCTACCACCAGATGCTGAAAGAGATGAAGGATGGCCACTTCCGCGATCACTTCTCGTGGGCTGGGGATGATCCATCTTGCGTGATCGATATGATGCTCGCCAGGAACAAGGCCACACTCAGGATGCCTATGAACTCCAAGCTCCACGGCAATCCCATGCTGCTGGACGAGCCATCGAAGCACACCTTCTTCGACGGACTCGTGTGCCAATACGCGCACGATGAACAGCGCGTATTCTCCTACCAATGCAACGATAACATATACAACTACAAGATGAAGAAGAGGGATAAGAAATACCACAACAAGATCGAGATTACGGAGATAGTGATCGACGATGTGATCGTGGACGATGCGTTCGAGCTGTTCAAGCGCAACGTGCAAGACGATGCGTTCGAGCTCATGGAAGTGAGCGGCCCTATCATCCACCTCAAACGCAAGCATCCATCCAGGTGCCCGATCAATGGCAAGATGCACGAGAACGACAATGCATTCATCTTCGTCCATCAGGAGACGAAGAACGCGTACTTCTACTGCAGGAGGAAGTGCGTGGACCCTTCCACTGGGAAGGAATACAAGCTGCTGAACAAGAAGGTCCCTATACCCACCATCCAGAGCCGTGCCAAGATAGGGATACTCGGTATGCGTGTGATGCACAGGCTGGCCGCGATCAACGCTGGCCAATGCAGGTGAGATAATAGGGTGGTGTCTATGTTTTTATTTGGAATCAAATAAAAGATGGCTCTCCTTATATGCTGTAGAACCTGAACATGACGATGCCATTCTGGCCGGCTGTCGCCACTGTACCATTGTATCCTCCACCTCCTCCAGGATATTGTTCTCCATTCGCTAATGCGCTAGCACCACCTCCATATGCATTTCCTCCATTGTCAGAACCTGCCATGGCACCTGCATTACCACCCGCAAACCCGAAGTTCGCTCCTCCACCTCCTGATAGCCCATATGCATTCTGTATACCGTTACCACTATCGGCTGCTCCTCCGGCCTGAGTTATAGCACCCACAGTATATGATCCACCAGCATTACTTGTAGAACCTCCTCCTCCACCTCCTCCTGCAGTCGCTATTCTTAAAGTGCTTGTAACCCCACTTACTGTAATGAGTGTATCCACGTAAGAATCTTGCCCATTCGTTCCACTGGTACTTCCACCTAAGCCAGCATATGCTTGCATCGCTGATGAAGAATTAACTATGAGTGGACAATCAATAACAGACCCACCTCCACCTCCTCCTCCAAGAGTCGACCCCCCTGGGGCGACACCTCCTCCACCTCCTCCAGTGAGTGTCATTATCACACGCGTCGTTCCCGAGGGTATGGGTATCGTAGTGAGGGTGCCTGCCGTGGATAGGGTGTATGATCCTAGGTAAGTGGAGTTTCCCTGAGGTCCTGTGGCTCCAACCACACCCGTAGCCCCTTGGGTGCCTTGAGGCCCCGTGGCACCCGTAGGGCCAGTGATGCCCTGGGGTCCGGTGGCCCCCGTTCCTCCCGTCGTGCCGGCTGGACCAGTGGCTCCTGTGGCTCCTGCACCGCCAGTGGACCCTACCGGGCCGGTGGCTCCCGTAGCCCCCGTTCCTCCAGTGGTGCCTGCGGGCCCTGTAGCACCCTGAGTTCCTTGCGGCCCGGTTGCACCCGTAGGACCCGATACGCCCTGCACTCCAGTGGCACCAGTAGCCCCGGGTGTCACGGCACCGTTGATCGTCCCTCCGACCCACAAGTTGCCGGCGATACCCACGCCACCCGCAGTGACTATGGAGCCCGTGGTGGTGGACGTGCTGTTGGTGGTGTTGGTGGAGGTAATGGTCCCCGTGGTAGTAGCAGGGCCCGTGAGCGTCAGAGAGGAGGTTGCTAGGCCGGTGATGCCCATGATGGAACCCCCGAGTACGTGGATGTTGGGTATGGTGACTTGGTTGTTCATCCTGTATATGGTTATCGCGCTGGACAGGAAGGCTCCCGAATCATCGTAGCTATTTATGTTGAAGTTAGATCCCGCGTTCGATCCGGTATCGGTACCGAACAAGCCTAGGCCCCACCTGGGAACACCCCCTGTCGTCTCCAGCGTGTAGTGGATGTTGTTGCCCGCATTCACGCCGGTGCCTATATTGGTGAAAACGCTGAATACATAGGCAGAGCCAACAGCATGGATAGAATCCCCCACACCAACGCCACCCGCAGTGACTATGGAGCCCGTGGTGGGTGATGTGCTGGCCGTCGTGCTGGTCGTGCTGATGGTGCTCGTGTTGGTGACAGAACCAATAACATTGAGATTAGCCTGCGTTATCTGCACCGTGCTATTCATGATGGTGTTGGGCTGACCACCGAATCCGAGGTGTATGGTGTTGGTCGGGTGCCTCAGACGGAAGCAGAGATCGGCGGTGACTGCATTCGCGAAGAATTGGCCATTACCAGCCGTGACGCCGAAGTCCGAATCCACCGTGGACGAGGAGCGGCTCATGGTCATGGAGACCGGGCCCCCACTGGAGTAGATGGTGAGGGCACCCTGCCCGCCCGACAGCACTATGGTGTTGGCCGTGATATTGCCGAACACACCCAAGCCACCCGCAGTGACTATGGAGCCCGTGAACCTGGACGTGCTATCCGTCGTGTTGGTGATTGATAGCTGGTTGTTTATCTGGGTGGTGGGATACGAGATAAGCACCACCTGCGTGGGGGCATCGCCGGCCGTATCGGATGCCGCTGCGACGAGGGCCGTATTCGTGGCCTCCAGGTAGGTGGAGCCCAGGCTGGTATTCGGTATCGTGGGCGTGCCGGTAGAATCTATCAAATAATTGTTGGATATGTACATATTATCTCCATTCGTGAATACGTATCCCCTGCTGTCCGTTGTGTCCATGGCGATGTTCAGGCCGGACACCCCGCCCGTGTTCGTCATGGATATCTGCGCGGGTGTTGCGCCCGTGGATGCGAGGTTGAGCTGGTTGGCATTCAGCACGCCCGTCACCGGCCCTGCCGGCCCCGTGGCGCCCACGGGCCCAGTAGCACCCGTGGCTCCTTGAACGCCCTGGGGTCCCGTGGGTCCCTGTATGCCGCTCACCCCCTGCGGGCCCGTAGGTCCAGTGGCCCCGGTGCCACCCGTGCCTCCGGCAGGGCCCGTAGGTCCTTGCACGCCAGTGGCTCCGGCACCACCAGCGGGTCCAGTCGCACCCGCGCTCCCTGCTGGCCCAGTGGGCCCCGTAGGTCCTTCAACACCCTCAGGCCCCGTAGGTCCGCTAGGCCCCTGCACACCGCTCACTCCCTGTACTCCCGTAGCCCCGGTGGCCCCAGCACCGCCAGTTGATCCTGCGGGGCCAGTAGGGCCCTGAACACCCTGCGTTCCGGTGGCCCCGCTCACTCCCTGCACGCCAGTCGCTCCAGTGGCGCCCATGCTGGCCAAGAGCGACCACGAATCGGGGGATACATCGGGCTCGTCGTCCTCGTTGTTCGCGATCGCGTAGTATGCGGAACCATTGTATACAACTACATCTCCTACCGTATAAGGGGTAGTCGCGCTCCACGTGCCCGAGAAGACGATGCCCGTGGCTCCCGTTGCCCCAGCAGCGCCCGCCACGCCACTGGGGCCAGTAGGGCCGGATAGGCCGCTCACTCCCTGGACGCCAGTCGCTCCCGTTGCTCCGGCACCACCAGTAGATCCCGCTGGCCCAGTAGCGCCCGTAGGCCCTTCGACGCCCTGCGTCCCGGTGGCTCCCACACCGCCCGCTGGTCCACTGGGTCCCGTAGCACCTTGGACTCCATCAGCACCACTAGGGCCAGTGGGGCCTTCGACACCCTGCGGTCCAGTGGCTCCTACCACGCCTGTGGCACCTTGAATGCCGCTCACCCCTTGTGGCCCAGTGGCGCCCGTCGCGCCATCATCGCCGCTGGCACCTTGCGGCCCCGTGGCACCAGAGGGACCAGGAACGCCCTGTACTCCCGTAGCCCCGGTGGCTCCATCTACTCCAGGCGCACCATCCGCCCCGCTAGGCCCGGTAGGTCCCGTGGCCCCATCAGCACCACTAGGGCCAGTGGGGCCTTCGACACCCTGCGGCCCAGTGGCGCCCGTCGCGCCATCCGCTCCTATGGGACCCGTTGGTCCAGCTACACCTTGCACCCCGGTAGCACCAGTGGCTCCAGTATCGCCAGCACCTCCTGCGGGGCCAGTCGGTCCTTCAGCTCCTTGCGGTCCCGTAGCGCCTGTAGCACCAGCCGTTCCATCTGCACCCACTGGCCCAGTGGCGCCCGTCGCACCATCAACTCCAATGGGGCCGGTAGCTCCAGCGACACCCGTGGCTCCTTGCACCCCAGTAGGACCTTCTATCCCTTGGGGGCCAGTGGGCCCAGTAGCTCCTTCCAATCCATCCGCTCCGACGGGGCCAGTAGCTCCAGTGGCGCCCGTATCCCCCACCGGCCCCGCGGGACCCGTTGGCCCAGTCGTCCCTTGCACACCCTGGGTTCCGGTGGCCCCCACAACGCCCTGAACACCAGTCGCTCCAGTGGCCCCAGCACCTCCTATAGGGCCAGTCGCGCCCTGGGTGCCGCTAACACCCTGCACTCCAGTAGCGCCGGTAGGCCCGGCGATTCCTGCAGGGCCAGTGGCACCCGTGGGGCCAGTCGCCCCGGTACCTCCTATGGGCCCGCTCGATCCCGTGGGTCCGGACGGCCCAGTGATCCCCTGCAAGCCCATGGCACCGGTGGCACCCGGAACACCCTGTATACCAGTGGCACCGGTGGCTCCCGCGGATCCCTGCACGCCAGTCATCCCCTGCGGTCCCGTGGCACCCGTAGCACCCATCTGGGCCACGACCGACCAGGAATCGGGCGAGACATCGGGCTCTTCACCTATATTATCCATAGTCGCTATGTACGTTGTGCCGTCGTAGATCACGGCATCTCCCACGACGTACGGGGTGGACGGATCCCAATTGCCCATGAACGCGAAGCCTGCGGGCCCGGTCGCGCCCGTAGCACCGGTGGCTCCTCCACCCGGGCCAGGTATGCCACTCGCCCCAGTGGGCCCCTGCAAGCCAGTCGCTCCACTGCTGCCAGCGGGCCCTGTCGCGCCAGTGGCCCCGATGATCAGATTAGGGAACGATCCATACGCATACGATGGATATGCGTAGCACTGATTACCATTAGACATGATTTATTATATCTCATCAGATGAAATGTATCGTGCATTAAATACAATCACGCATCGCACACGTCGAGTAAACTGACGCATCGCGTATCATTAAATTATGAACTGCGGATACAACGCGCAATATTTGTACGCACCCTACGGGGTGGATCCCTATTCGCCTATCGGGGCCACGGGTGCGACTGGGCCAGCTGGCCTATCGTTCATGGGCGCGTGGTCTCCGAGCATCCTGTACGGCATCGGCAGCGTCGTATCCTACGCTGGCAATGCGTACTACGCCCTGGCCACCAACCAGAATGCGATACCGACCCAGAATCCCTCCATCTGGACGCTGTTCGTACCGGGCGGTGCCACCGGAGCCACGGGGCCATCGCAGGCGGGAGACGCATCGTTCACCAACCTAGGCGTATCCAACAATGTATCGATAGGAGGTGGGTTGAGGATCGCCTTGAACAGCGTGGTTGGAGATGAGGGTTCCACGACCGTGGCGAACGAGACGCAAGCGGGTGGATACGTGACGTTCTCCTCCATCCTGATACCCGCATACAGCGCGGTCACCCTATTCGTCCAGAATCCATATATCAGCGCTAGCACGGTGATCATAGGAGCCGTGATAGGGTACAACGGCAACTTCGATTATTCGAGCACCACGTTCCCCAACCTCATATCGATGCTGCCGACGGATGGCGGCATCAACGTCACCGTGACCAACATGAGCTTCGGAGGAGTCGAACTCACGACGGATGTGACGCTGTGGTATCTGCTAGTCGGGGGCGTATCTCCCTCCTATCTGAAAAGCAAATAAAATAATTGAACATCCCTACTGCGCGATGTTGAAAGTGTACGTCTGCGTCGGTACTATCTCTTGATAGTTCGGTATACCCCTGACGTAATAGAAGTTCACTTGGTACGACGAGCCAACGGATGCGCTCGGCGTCACTATCACTTGGAAGGAGATAGTACCTCCACATCCTACCATCTGTGGCGTGCACGACGCATCCTGTTGGAAGGGCAACCTGTGCACCAGCAGCTGGCTCGGCACGATACCTGTCACCCACTGATACCCCGTCGATGGATTCGCTTGGAACGTCAGCGTCTTCAAATCGCCCACATGTGCAGTTACGGTGTTACTCATTTATAATAAATACACAAATGAAGTCAGTGGTGAAATATTACGCTCGTATGCACCGAGCGCCAAATAACGATGCGATTTTGTGGGTAACGAGTAAATCTATCCTTCAAGATGCAAATGCAATCGCTACCATACATTGCATCTGATGATGAATATAGGGATATAGAGTCCTTCGTCCTATCCGCAGCCAAGAATGCGTCTAAGCACATGGTACCGGATGTATTCTACGATGTGGACTACAAGTTGAATCGTTCTAACGGCTTTCTCTACATGTACCATGGCGAAATGTTCGGCGTGTACGATGTCTTGGATAGATTGACTCACGTCGTCGCCATGGTGGATGCAACCGATTGGATAGGCAGGTGCAACCAGCGCACGGTGGTGGTCGACATGAGGGATCCACGCAAGATATGCGCCATCAATCCTCTCTACTACCCATTCTCCCCACCCAAGGGTGCCGAGATACGCAAAGCAAATCGTTTGCAGGAGATGATGTACAGAGCGATCGTATCCTACACCGATTATGCACCTTACACTGCTATAATGGGAAACGGGATCGACGACATCCAGCACGGGTTCAAGCTATCCGACGATTCATTCTATCACTTATTCTACTACCACATGCCATCGGTTGCCGGCGTCTATCACTATCGCGACTGCGACAACGACGTGCACATGATATACATTCGATTGAAGTTCAGGAATACGAAGAGCGAAGCCATCGCCATGCTGGAGGTGAAAGGAGTGAGTAGTTCATACATCGAAGAGAACGTCAACATTGCGGTGCGGAAGTATGCCGCTGGCATGCCCTCGCTGAACGACATGAGCAACATGTTCGTCGCTTCGTCTTTGAAGAACATCAGGATATATACGAACGTGTGCAACTTATTCGTGAAGTATGCGCTGTGCATAGGCATACTGAAAGATATCTTCTTCCACCACCGCATCGTTCGCATACAAAGATTGTGGCGCAAGTGGTGGTACGAACCAAACGCAGAGGGATACGTCAGGTTCGCATCCAGGATGTACGATAAGGACTCAGCGTGATATTCATCTTTTTTATTTGCATACGAAAGGTGATGCGTCGATGGAAATCGTGCGCCGTATTGCATATGCAAAATGAGGATAGACCTGAGGGATTTCGCTGAGATGGAAGGCTCCGATGGCCTGCCGCCATTCATAAGCCATAACATCAGTGATGTAGGAAGAATAATGGAATATATGTATGGACAGGATAGGGCTGGCATGTTTGATCTGTACAAGACGGAGGACAGCGTATATTACGTTATAATCACACTCAGGCAGCACGCGTTCATCGTGCCCATCACCGGACCCATGGATAAATTCATATTCGTGATCAACGAGTACGACAAGAATCTACCAGGATACATGAGCGATTTCATCTTGGATTGGAAAGAGATGCGGAACTCGGTGCCGATGATCGCGAACGAGTTGTTCCCATTCAAGTGCATAACTCCTCCAACGGAGTGGCGCGTGCACGTGAAGTTGGAGGACATGCGCGACGCGACAGACCTCATCGACAGCCAAGCCATGCGCGATGCCACCCAGACTCCGTATTCTCCCTTCCATCATTATATGCCAGAGCTCCTGCACCTGTTCGCACACGACCGCATCGATCGCGTGCAGACGGAGGAAGGGGACACCATGATCACCTTCCGCAACACAGATACATTCATCATGATGAATACTCCTTTGCCTAGACAAGCACCCTACGGCGGCGTCCTATTCTGCGAGACGGATATCTGGACCAACGCCATGCGTGCCATAGAATCATCCAGGAACGTCGTGGCGATCGATTACCAGTGCGTCCGCTCCAACATAGCCACCTCGGTGGCTGCGCTGGCGTTTGGCATCGTAGCCGTGAGGAGGATCCTCCTCGATCACAGGATCAGGATGTTCCAACGACTGTGGAAGCGGTGGTGGTACCAACCAAACGCAGAGGGATACGTCAGGTTCGCATCAAGGATGTACGACGTCGATATGATGGTAGGTGATGATGCGCGCCGCTCACATACAAATGACGAAGATGGACGGGATGTTCGTAGTGAGGAAGATGCGAGTCGATTGGCATCACGGCCGCAAGGGTAGCTCGATCGTGATAAGCGGATGCGAGCTGTGGGTGCCAGACTGCGCGAAGATACGGGAGCATTATGTGCTATGCATCCGATATGAAAATTTGGATGGCGAGACAATAACCGTCACGGCACCCGAATCGTTCGATGTTGGATGCAACAACTCTTTCTTGCGCTGCCAAATACGGCTGACAGATCCTCTCATCGGCAGCACAATGTACATTATGCTCAAGCCCCTGTTCATCGACGTGCCAAAGAAGTGCGATTGTAAGCTGGCGTTCTGCACGACATACGAAATGTTGGAATGAAATGAATAATTGATCTATTTCACGCCAAATCCATACGAAGAGTTGACAAATGTCTGGTTCCTTCGTATCACAGGTCGTGACGAACGGATTGGTAGACGGTATGATACGCGTGCCCAACGATATCATATACAAGAACGGCAAATCACTGATCGTCAGCGAATACACCCTATCCACGCAAGGAGAGGATAAGATCGGGAATCACTACGTCCTCTTCTTCAAGTACAGGTCCAACAGCGACAGGATGGCCACCACGACAGCATCCGAATCGTTCGACATCGATTGCTCCTTCTCGAGGAAGAGGACCGTCGTGAAGGTGGAGAGCTTGTACGACGGAGACGAGATAACGCCCATCCAAGTATATCTCAAGCCCTTGTTCGTAGGGCAGCCGCAACAACGCACATACACCCTATCCATCCTCTACAGCATGTCAAAAGCGTCATCGCTGCGATGAGGTGTACTATATGATTTTTATTTATTGATGCGAATTTGGTACGCATTCTCTTCTATATCGAACAGTGATCCGTAGGATATAAATGGATATAAGAGAAGGAGTAGAACAGCGCGCGTACTTCAAGATACATGATTGTATGAATATCGATGAGTTAGATGGATATGGACGTAAGACCTATCCAGTATCCAATAGCATTCATACTTCCAAAGGATGCAACAAGATACACTTCAGCAAGTGTGAAGTGTATTCTATGGATGAGAGATACGAAGGTGGCACTTATACGCTCGTGTGTCGCGTATTCGCTGAAAAACCTACCGTAATAGGTACACTCAACATGCCTAACAGGGGTGAACGCTCCGTCACCGAGCTCGATTTCGACTTAGCTCTATCACAATGGAAACACTTATCAGAATCTATCGCTATTCCAGTATTTATAGGAGTGATTGAGCCGTCACCGTTGTTGTGTGATGAATTGAATACACCAGAGCCGTATATGTACGCATCTACAAAAGCAGAGATGCATATCTCTTACACCCCATACTAAATCTTTTTATTTGCGTAAATGGTGATTACCGCGTGCTATGGGTATAGCCAATACAATAAACGCCTATGGATGAGAAGTCGCGACAAGATATGCATGACGTGCAATCTCTACTGCAACAAATAAAGGAGAGGGATCGCGAGATCGCCATGTTGAAAAGGAGAATAGAGAGGTTGAAAGAGCGCATCGATGAACTGGGGCCAGAAGCAGATATCGTGCTTGACGATAGCAATCGAGCGGGGTTCATCTTATTGTTGAAACAACTATGGGCTCTAGAAAGAGAACGTCCGACATAACGGATCGTTTTTATTTGCCCCTTCTATCGCGATCGCAGTGCGCACGCGCGTCGATGCATGTTGATGTTGTCATCGTTGTCGATGGAACGAACATCAAATGTCGATCGATGTGAAGTACAAGGATGACCTGAACCTGGGCAACGTGCACAACAAGGTGTTGATGAAGATAGGGGACAAGGATAAGAGGGACGAATACTCCAACAAGGTTAGAGAGCTGCTGTTCGTGTACGACAAGCTCAAGCCATCTGCAGAAGCCAAGCCGCAGGTGATGGTGTTCGGTATGCATAACGCGTCGAATGTGAAGCAGCGTGAGCTATCCTTCTCTGATAAGAAGATTATCATGCAGAGATCGATCGTGATATCGCGGTACCTGGCGATCGCGAAGAGGTACGCAACGATCAACGTGACGAAGATCAGCTCCGACACGATCGACATGAACAACATGTGCCACGAATGCGGCGCGCTGCTGGACTTTGGTGACAACTACGTCACTTGCACGAATGCAGAGTGTGGCTTCATCGAGAGCAACATCGATACGAGCAATGCACCGAGCGGGACGAAGCACGCTCCATCCACCGCATCTGGTGGATGCGACGATATACACGAAGCCAAGGAAGAATCCATACTGCAAGCGATACTGCTGCTGCAGGGGAAGCAGAAGAAGAAACCGCCCGAGGACTGCTTCACCAAGATCAACGACTATTGCGAGAAGAAGCGCATCAACAAATCAACGCTCACCATATTCGCCATACGCAACATGCTGCAGCAGCTCGAGCTCAACGATTACTACATCTACATAAACTACATATACGGTAGGGTGACCGGGAAGAAGTGTCCCGACATCAAGGAGCACGAAGATACGGTGATCGAGCGGTACAAGCTCCTGTACAAACACGCCGCGCACCTCATACGTACGAACAAGACGGGAGGCATGCCGAGGGACATAATCCTCCTCCGATCGCTGCTGCAGATGGAGGGTATACAAGTGCCTAGCGAATTCTTTCCCGAGATAAAGACCATGTCGGTGAAGGAGGACTACAACATCAGTATGAGAAATGCGTGCAACGAACTACAGCGAATCTATCCCGACATGAACTGGTCGTTCAAACCGATATGATGTCCTTATTATCTTGATATCCACATGATGCAAAGAAGATTATGGATCAGCTCGTAGAGGATGCCACCTACCTCATCGCCACCACATTCAATCCCGATTTCATCGCCATCTACGACAAAGAGAACGAATCCAAGCCGCACGAGATCATCCGCGACTTTAACGAATGGAACACAGGTAGTGACGACTACAGGGTATCAATCATAGGGGACATGGTGCGCAAGGTATCCAGCGAGCACCCCGACATATCGGACCCAGGCGATCTATCCACCCTGTGCATCGGCATCATGAAGAAGAGGAGGTACGACCGGTGCCATATGAACATCGAGTTCCTCAAGCTCATGCTCTCCGACATAGGCGATCGCACGGATGAGATAAAGGACGCGGTCGAGAACGAAACGGACATAGAGAAGGTGCGATCCGTTCTGAAGAAAGAATTGAAGAAGCTATACGACCAATGCGTAAAGAAGGGAATACAGGTCGATCCCCTCTTGCACGAACATGTGGTAGGCGACATACGCCTATGATTCTTATTTGATCATCGATGATCGCGCGATGTGTGCGATGTTAATCAATTATTTTTATTTGATCATCGATGTGTGCGATGCACGCGTGCTGCGTTGATGATCGTCACTCACGATGAGTTACAAAAAATATTTTGTTGACATCCAACGATCGTTGCACACCACACGATGTGTCATCACACATAAAAATATTTATTTGATCATCGCGCGATGTGTGATGATCATAAATTATTTTTTATTTATCATCAACGACGATTGATGATCACGCGATGCGTTGGTGATCGACCATCACTCATCATGTGACGTGCGCGCATCGTGTGATCATCAATCGTCGTGAATTACAAAAATATTTTTGTGCATCCGACGATCGTCGCACGCGCATCGCGATGTGTAATGAACACGCATCACACGTTGATCATCAACACGCGACGATCGATCGTCGCACATCACGCATGCATCGCGAGTTGCGCACATCACGCGATGACGATCACATCACTCATCGCGTCACGCGCGATGATCATCAGATATTAACAAAATATTTTGTGTAATTCACAATGAGTGGTGATCGCGCGATACGCGTGCATCGCGATGTGTGTGAGTGTGATGTGCACGTGATGTGTGATGACAATAAATTATTTTTTATTTGTCATCCGACGATCGATGATCGCACATCGCGTGTGACGTGTGATGATCATCGATCGTTGATCGTGTGTTGCATGCACGTTAATGATAACGTGATGCACGTGATCATTAACAAATAATTTATATTTCACGTGCAACGTACATCACGCGACGATCGATCGTCACTCATCGCGTGTTGATCATCAACGTGTGATGTGTGTGCATCACGCGATCACTAATCGTCGGATGATAAATAAAATATTGTTGTAATCCAACGATCACGACACGCACACATCACGCGATGTGCGAGTGTGATGCACACGTGATGTGTGATGATAAATAAAATATTTTGTGATGAACTATGATCGCGTGATGTGCGACGATGATCGTATGCACGCACATCGCGTGTTGCGATGATCATCATTACGTCGTGCAATGTGTGCGAATCAATTATAGTCGTAAGGATATCGTAATATGTAGAGCAAACCATCCGTGTCATATTTCTATCACTCAGTAGATCTATGCATAGATAAATGACTACCGACGCACTCTTCCGACTCAAGTTTCCTTTCACAGGCAAACATAACGCTAGAGTATCATGCAGGATAACAGATCCATTCGATCCTATGGCTGGCAAATACAAGGTAGAGTATGTGAAAGTGTACAACTTAGATAATATAAACACAGCCGTTGATCTTGTGCTTCATTACAATACCAATGGTATCGAGCACACTTTGATGAGCGTGCACTTGCACCATAAAGATACATTCCAGACATCCCATTTCACGACACCAATCATTGAGCACAATACATTCGGCAGTCTGCAATTACAGTTGCGATCCGTGGTGGATAGCTCACCCAATCTTCTTGATTCCATTGAAGCATATGTTGAAGTAGGATTAACGCCATATCGTGACACCGCGTAACGCGCATCTTTTATTTGACATGCGCACATCGCGCGATGTGCGACGATGGTCGCGTAATGCGTAACAAATTATTTTTATTTATCATCCGACGATCGATGCACGTGTGTTGCACATATCGCGCGATCGTAACGAAGTGCATCATTACGTGACGCGCGCGTTCATAGATGACTGTATGAATCGATATGATTGTGCATATCTTATACTGCACAATCTATACGCTGATAAATGGCCAACACGCTCGTCAGACTCAAGTTTTCTTTCCTGAACGAGCACAACGCCACAAAAGAATGTGACATTGCACCGGTTATTCGCGGCGAAGTCAAGACGTATAGAGTAGAGTATCTCAAGTTATATAACTTGAAGCACGATGTGAATGCGATCGTCGATATTGGGTTCGGATGCAGTGAGAGATACTACAACATGACGAGCATGCATATAGAGCCGGGTGTGGACATAATCCAGACGTCCTATTTCACGCAACCATTCATAGAAGCCAGAGCATTGACCCTGCCCTTAACGTTAGAGCTGTATCCCATTAATTACCACGTGAATGAATTATATCCCTTCAGAGGATACATAGAAATAGGGTTGCAACCCTATGCAGTCGATGAATAACGCGCATCCATTTTATTTGCATGATACGCTATACGTTCATCATGTAGCATGTGATATATGTGCATCAATTATAGTCGTAAGGATATCGTAATATATGACGCAAACCATGCGCATCATATTTCTATTGCTCGACGGATCTATGAGCTAATAAATGACCGATAATCTTGTGCAAATTAAGTTCCACATCAGAGATGATAGAGTGGCACCTGCTCGGTGCGACATACCTATTACCAGTATTTTTAGTAAGAAGTATAAAGTAGAGTACGTTAAGGTATACGATGTAAGTCGTCATGTAAATACAGTCGCTGACCTTATATTACACTATCCCAATATAAAGCATTACCCTCTTAGGAGCGTACATTTTGAAGGGAAGGACGTAGAATATACTGAGGGTTTCACGACATCATCCATCGATATCGGAAACAATCCATTATCCGAATTATATCTATATTTAGAACCTTCTCCTGGTAGAACTCATTTTTCTAATGTCGGAGCGACTATTGAAGTAGGGTTATCTCCACAAAAGGATACTGCGTAATACGCATCTTTTTTATTTGATGGACGCGAGCTGAGTGGTGCGCATCGTGTTATATGTGATCATCAAATAAAAATCATATATTCCACATGCGTCGTTGCGCGATCGGTAACCATGCGATATGCAACCATCGCGCTCTGCGAATGATGCGAGTGGCGTGAATATCCCATTTCTGCACCAAGACACGGAATGCTCGAACATGAGCGCCTGTTTTTATTTCGCGGTGCGAGGATACCGAATTCGCGCGTCCATGACGTATAATTATGTATGTTAGTAACGAGAACGAAATACGAGGATTCAGCGGTGTATGGTTCTGCTCGTGAGATGGCGCAGAACGGACATATTTACACTACTGTGGGCAAATAAAGAAGATCTTATTCATGCAGCTCGTTTCTTGAGCACCATGACGTTCTGCGTGAACCAACCCATGTGATATCCTCGTGCCATGGCGTTGCGCAAGCGCTCTGTGTCCTCCATATCCACGGTGTATCCGTGGTGCGCAAACTTGATGACCCAGTACGGCTTGAACTGGCAGTTGATGTGGCCGTCTCCTCCTTGACCCGGTATGGCTGCGGAGAAGACGATGACGTCCGACATGGATACGAGCGCTCGTATAGCGGCATCCGCATCCTTCTCCGGTATGTGCTCTAGAACTTCTAGGCATATGGCGATGTCCGTCTTGGTGGCTGGTACGAAGGATTCGCACGTCACGTCCACCCACTGAATCAAGCCATCCTTGAGCAGAGATTGGCCCTTAGCTTCCGTGCCGTTGTCGTATCCGTACACGTCTATACCCTTGGCATAGAAGGGAACGAGATACAGGCCAGTAGCGCATCCCATATCGGATACGGATGTCGGGTGGTACATATCCGTTAGCACTCTGGCAAGCCTGAACGCCTGGGGAAGCTCCTCTATCGTCACGCGCTCGAAGAACTTCTCGTCCAACACCATTTGTTATAAAATAGATGTCGCGCGATTCCCGAGTCGTATCAATTGTATTGGGGATGGCATGTTAATTACGTTGTCGCATAATATATGCGCGCATTAATATTGCGTAATAAAATGGTAGATTGGAATCCTAGTATCGTGATCCACCTGATCGCTCCGTTCCACACCATCGTATCCGAGAAGTTCAGCCACTGCGCTTTCACGGGCAAGGTGCTTAGATTCCCGCGCATGATACGCTTGTGCTCGAGCGATATCAAGGTGATTGAGTATTCCAATGGCCAGTCGGAGAGCGAGGCGCACGAGCACGTGTCGATACTGGATGCGGATGTAGTGGACAATTATAAGGAGCACGAGTTCTACGGTGATAAGGCAGTGATAGGGTCCGATATATGGAAGCTGTTCGACGAGAAGCTCAGGGTAGAGCTCCAGAGGCGGGTGAAGCAGACGGATCACACCAAGAACATTATAGCCTATCCATTCGGCAACACACACTCTAGCCTCATAAGCATGTTCCCTTCCTGCGCGCACATAGAGACTGGGATAGGGTATCCTGTGGCCTCGTTCAACTTCCGCATCTACGAATCGAGCGCGTGGCTCCACTACCACTATGCCAAGGACAACCTCGATCCCAACCACTACCACATCGTCATCCCCAACTACTACGACACCAGGCAGTGGTACTACAATCCCAACCCATCGAAGAAATACATATTATTCTTCGGAAGGATATGTGCCGTGAAGGGCATACGCATCGTGTTCGAGATGGCCAAGAGATTGCCGCACGAGGACTTCCTCATCGTAGGCCAGGGGGACGTAGAGATGCACAAGAAGATGGCGCTCGAGGAATACGGTATCCACAACGTGACGTTCAAGCCGCCAGTATCAGGCAAGGATAGGTACGACGTAGTATCCAACGCATCGTGCGTCGTATGCGCCACACACTTCATAGAGCCCTTCTGTGGCACGCACGTCGAATCCATGCTGTGCGGAGTGCCCGTCATCTCGAGTAACAGGGGTGTATTCTATGAAACGATAGAAGAGGGTGTGAACGGCTACATATGCAGGACGCTCGCTGACTACGTGGCTGCCGTCGGTGCGTGCAAGACGCTGGACAGGCAGCGCATAGCAGAGATTGCGAAGAAGTACAGCCTCGAATCCTGCGGCAAGAAGTACGTATCCTACTTCCGCGACGTGTGCAACATATACAAGCCAGAGGCCAACGGATGGTACGCCAAGGAGTCCAACCACCCCCTCCTATCGGACGAATCCCTATCACACCACCTCGATAGCATGCAGCTATGATGCCAGCCTGGCTATGCCGGACGCATCCGCTACGATCAAGCCCATGGCACGCAGTTCATCTAGCGCAACGCCATCCGATACCTCCAACACAGCAGTGCCTATCAACGAAGAGTAGGATACGAGATATCCATACCGAGCCAGCGCATCCAACAGCGCTTCATCCATGCGCTGAGAACCAACAGTATGGATGACAACCCTCTTCATATTTGATATTTACTATCCGTTGATAGAATGGTCACAACCTAACACTCGCATATGATTTTTATTTGTCATGCGATCATCGCACATCGCAACGCGCGTGCATCGATCATCGTTCTTCGGATGATGCGAAATAAAAATATAATTTATACATCCGACGATCACCACGCGTGTAGCGATGCGCGCGTACGTGTGATCAACGATCGTTGATATCAATTATATTTTTGTATTCGATGATCGATGCACGCGTGATGCGTGCGCACGTGGTGATCGCGCGATGTGCGATGATCGTCGGATGTATAAATTATTTTTTGTAATTCACATCATCGATCGATGCACGCGTGTTGCGATGCGCGGTGAACGACCATCGTTGGATATTCAGCGCACGCGATGCGTTGTGGAGCAAATAAAGGAATGTGAATTATATGATGATGGAGGAGAATACGTAGTTGACGTATTGATACATGCTGAACGTGGAGTATTCTTTGTTGTTGATCATGTCTCGCAGATTGGAGATGATTACATTCACGTCCTCGGTGGTGAGGGGTCCTTCTGTCGTTGTGCCGCGCATGAATCGCTCGTAGAATTCTTCGTTGATATTCTTCAGGCACGATAACTGACTGTACACGTCGATGTTGGCGCTCTGGCACTCTACGATGTGCTTGAAGAATTTGGTGAACTCTCTGAATATGGCGAAGTTGTACAGGTTGGCGGCATTCACTTCCACCATCACCGGATTCTTGTTGATGCTACCGACCTCTATCTTCTTGTACTTGCTATTGAACAGTGACATTTGTTAGTCACACAAATATCATGAGCAGGATCATTTGGTGAGATGGTATCCCTACGTACAGCGATAGTATCGTCGCTACTATTATCTTCATTGACGTCCTTGCGAAATAACCTACCATTTTATGAATGATACTATACGCACTTTTCATTCATCAAAATATGTCGAGGACGATCGAACAGAGGGAAATAAGCATGGATAAGCTAAGTAACCTATGCGTCGAGTACAAGACGAAGTTCAGCGAGAAATCGAAGATGGTACCAGCGTATTCCGTGAACGATGATAAGACCGTATCTATACCGCTGTACTACTACTATCATATGCTCGACAAGAAGAAGGCGATAGGTGCATGCGGACACGAGCGCTCTCTATCTCTGAACCAATCGTTCAAGCTCAGGCCCTACCAATCGAAGGAGGACGAGAGGTGCATGAAGCTGCTGAAGGAGAAGGGCACCCTCTTTCTGAACGTCAGGTGCGCGTGGGGCAAGACGGCCATGGGCCTGCACTTGCTCAGCAAGCTCGGTGGCCGGTGCATGATCATGCATGATAACTCCGTGATAGAGACCGGGTGGGTGAACTCGATACGCAAGTACTCCCCATCCACGTCCTTCAAATTCATAGAAAGCTCGGTGAATTACTCGGACGATCGGGATACCACCCTCTTCATAGCCAGCGTGAATACTCTGAGCAATATGAAGAGAGAGTTCATGCCGCGCAACCTCAACTCCGTATTCGTGGACGAGGCGAAGTGCTTCTGCACCGAACTCCGCATCAAGCAGCTGCTCAAGTGCGAGTGCAACTATCTCATCGGAGCGAGCGCCGACATCGAGAGGAGCGACAACATGCACAATGCGCTCTATATGTTCTACGGGCCCAGGGATTCCTTCGTCTACAGCGAGTGGCAGGGAGACTTCGATTACGTTCTGTTCAATACGAATATAGTTCCCGACATGAAATTCAATACGGTGGGTTACGGCATCAACGCGAAGAAGGTGCTTGACTGGAACAACCTCCTGAGATCGATCAGCAACTCGGATTCCTTCAACTCCTTAATCGTCAACACGGCTCTCCTCTTCAGCAAGAATAAGATACTAGTGCTTACGAAGTTCAAGAGGCAGCTCAACGTCCTGTACAAGATGATGATCGATAGGGGTGTCGATGCCGTGAGGCTGACTGGCAAGGCATCCACGCATCGCGATGCCGACGTGGTGATCGCCACCATCAAGAAGGCTTACAAGGGCTACGACGTAGCGAACGCGAGCGAATCGTGGGATGGGAGGAACTTCGAGGTGATCATAAGCGCCACGGACATAGGGACGGAGATCGTGCAGTCCTTCGGGCGAGGATTCAGGCACTCGCATCCCATCATCGTGGACTTCTGCCACAACATGACGCGGCTGCGGCAGCATCAGGGCGAGAGGCAGAATTGGTGCGTCGAGAGGGGTGCTTCCGTCCACAAGTTCTCCGTCAGCATAGAGTGATATGATTTTTATTTGCAAAAAGAGATATGGGCTGCGTGTGCTGCGTCGAGAGGAGATCGAAGTGCATCGTCACCGTTACGTATCCCAACATACAGAGCAACCGCGAGGACGAAGAGTACTTGCGCGACGTGATGGTACAGACGGTGAAGCGCATGCACGATCAATTGATCCGCGTGTACGCGAAGAATGGGTGCGAGTACAACCCTCTCTTGCGTCATGAATTCGTAATGCAAATAAAGAGGGATGATGGGATCGTGATCACCACGACTTGATGGGGGCGTATTTGTTGGATAGGAGGAACTGGTTCACGTGCTCCTTGTACCACTCGCCCCTGCTGCCCCACACTGGCTGCAATATCTTGTTGTTCGTGAATCCTATATATTCTTGTATGGTTCCGTTATCGGCCTTGTTCACGCTGAGAACGATGCATATGCCATCGCACTTGTCGTTTATCCACCGCATGAGCGCGAGGACGAAGGGTCTCCATATCCTGTTGTGCATCTTGCAATCACCTTCCGTCACGTCGTACGGCACATATGACATGCGCGTGACGCACTTGTTCTTCATCTCGCGCGTGGGTACAGCGTATTGTTGGGATAGGATCAAGACCTTGATATCCTGCGGCATCAGGTGCGTGAACTGCTTCCAGAACCTGACGCACGTGCTATCCATGATTCTCACCCTGCTGCATATGTTGCGCAATATGGCCATCGTGACCTCGTCCGCAAAGAATGGTTGCCACGCTGGAGGCGCGTGCCGAAGCATGTATTCATCCAGCATTTAATGGACATGAATAGATTCGACTCCTATATCGATTTCTTTGTGGAGAAATAGTACTTAGCAGCATCCCTCGCATTCTCGTGTTTGACCAAGGGAGCACCGTTATCCAGCACTGCCCTGAACGAATAAAGCTCTGGCTTATCCATGAACCCGCCACCGACGTTATCTATGGCGTACAAGTACGCGTCGATGCCGTCGTTCAGGCGAACCTTGGATGCCCTGTGCAGCCACCTGTACTTGTTGGATGGGGACAGATCGTTCATCAGGTATGCGGGAGAATCGGGCACCAAGTTAATGGAGACTCCGAAATCTTTCTTGGCCTTATCATCCCAGTATTCAGCATCGTGCCTCCTGTTCGCGTAAGCGCGCATCAACTCTCGATCGACCATTTATAATTAATCGAAATCCAAACAATGCGCACGCCAATCGATCTGTGCGGACGTGCGCTCCGCAGGACGCATCCCGCATATGCGGAAATTGCGAATCCATTCTTGCGAATTCGTTACGCGTAATAAATGATCGGAGAGGACATCGACGATGATATTGAAGAGGAGTACAACAGGAAGTTGCAAGAAGAGATAGATAGATTAGAACAGCAGGAGTACGTCTTCGAGCATGTATCTCCAAATGATATAGACAGCGATGACTCCGCCGTGGACATGGAGTTACTGCGCGTGATGCCGAGCATGATTCAGAAGAACAAATATAACGAAGATACATACGATATCTCCGTGCGCACCTCATCGAGCGAGATGATGGATAAGTTGTCCTTCATTCTGCAGTATAAGCACGACCACAACGACTCGTACAACACATCCGCAGCTGATAAGAGGCTCAAGCTCGCCAGGTATGCTACCATCAGGAACGCCGTGCATAACGGATGTATTCATGTGAGCGAAGTGCAGCATTTCAAGCTCATAGGCGGCATGATAGCCTTCAGGATCAACAACATATCGGCGAGCGACATACGCGACATATACAAACACTTGGTAGATATACTGTGATTTTTATTTGCAGGCGTATGATATTATAAATAATGATCTCACGCCTGCACGACGCGCTGAATGCTGCTGATTACGGAACGGTCCTGACGCTGTTGGACGACGCGCACTACGTCGATAACAAGGCGATAGAGATAAGGAACGCGATCGAGGTTGCATTCGTGAGGTGGAACAAGGAGTCGCTCAAGTTCATAGCCGACATGCGCGTGCAACACGACGCGATCGCAGGTCCTTCCATCCGCAACAGGCTCACACTGTGCCTAGCGGCGCTCGATCGCAACAAGCTGCTGCAAATGATGTCAACGCCAGGGCTCATGCGCCAAGACGACATAGACCAGCTCCTCTCCCACTTCATAAGATACAATGATCCAAAGTTCACACCGGACGAGACGGACGACATCATCTCCATGTTGCATTGGTTGCAACATTCATGATATCCTCCAACAGCACATCAACGTGTCGTGATCGATTACAGAAATATTTTATTTGTCATCCGACGATCATCGATCACACGTCGCTCATCACTGCACGCGTACATCGATCGTCGCTCATCGTGAATTACAAAAATAATTTATACATCCGACGATCGATGATCGCACGTGTCACGTGCGATGAACGTCTGATGATGTGAATTACAAAATATTTTGTAATAATCATCGATCGCGAGTGATGATCATCGAACGTGTGATGCTCGCGCGTGACGTTCAATCGTCGTTGAAATAAAAATAATTTATACATCCGTCGATCACGACACACGCGATGATCGTCGATCATCGTGCGATGATTAAATATTTATTTGTAATCGAACATCGCGTGATGTGCACGATGATCGCGACACGTGCGATGTGTCATCATCGATCGTCGGATGTATAAATTATTTTTATTTCAACAACGATCGATCATCACTCATCGCGTGTGATGCACACACATCGTGCGATCATCGATCATCGCGCATTCGATGTGCGTACATCGCGTGTGCATCGATCGTCGGATGTATAAATTATTTTTGTAATTCGCATCGATCGATGATCATCGCGCATTCGATGTACACACATCGCACGCGATCGATGATCGTCGGATGTATAAATTATTTTTGTAATTCGCATCGATCGCACATCGCGTGATGTTCAACAATTTATTTTTATTTCAACAACGATCGATCACGCGTGATGTGTGATCATCACACATCGATTAATAAAAATATTTGCAACATCTGTTGATCATCGATCACGCGTGACGTGCGATTGCAAATAAATATTTAATGATCATCGATCGATGCATGCGCGATGTACGCACATCGTGTGTCGTTAATCAACGGATGTGTCATCATCACTCATCACGCGTGCATCGATTGATGATCATCGGATGTTACAAATTATTTTTGTAATTCACATCGTCATGCACGAGCATCACACGTCGCTCATCACTCGCGATCGATGATCATCACAAAATATTTTGTAATTCACATCATCAGACTTCGTCACGCGTGATGAGCGATGTGCGATCGATGATCATCGGATGTATGAATTATTTTTGTAATTCATGACGATCATCGATCATCGCGTGATGTTCAACGACGATCGATCATCACACGTCACTCGCGATGCGTGTATATCGATCATAAAAAATATTTTGTGATATGTGATCATCATGTGACGTGCGATGTACGTGAGTTGCCATCGATCGATGATCGCATATCGCGCGTGTCGTATAAAATAATTATTTCATGATCATCGGATGTCACGCGATGTGTGATCGGATGACAAATAAAAAATAATTTATACATCGCGCTATGATTGATGATCACGTGCGATGATCGACTATCGTCGGATGTTGCAAATAAAAATCATGGTTGCATTTTGTTCAGGTCGGTAACCATGTTCATGAATGCGGTTCTTATCTCGTCTGTGAACTTGATATTCATCCTGATGAATACGATGCCGCAGGAATCCATGTACTTGTCCATGTGCAGAGATAGCGTGCCGTTGCGAAAGGAGATGGAGTACTCGTCGCTGTATTTCGTACCTTCGGCCTCCAGCAATTTCTTCAGGTCGTAATCGAACCTGTCTATGCTGTTGGAGGTGAATCTCACGATGACGTAGGGGTACTGAGCGAACCTCACCTTCACCAGCGCGTGATAATCACACTCGTCCTCGTCGCATGTGGATATGGAGTACTCCATATTTAATGAATGGAGTGTCAGAACTTCGCGTCGATTCGTGGTTTATCTTCTTGTTTTGGATGGGATGGCACCTTGGGCCAATCGGGTATCGAGACGAACGAGCGGTTGATGTATATGGAGGAGAATGTATCGATGTGCTTCTTCAGCACGGTGATATCGTCCTCCAACAGAGCTAATTCGAACAGCTCTATAATGCTGTACAGCGTACACACGCACGTCTCGTTATTGTGTTTGTCTTTCTTGAGTATGTTCTCCACGTATGACATGAAGCTGCACACCTTGCGTATCTCTCCATGCCACGATGCGCACTTGAGCTTCAGCTCGATCGATAGCTTGGCGACCGCGACGAATAGGCCGTGCAGCTCGAATTCGGTTATATCATCCTGGTGGATATACTTGGAGTCTATGGTCTCTAACCGATTCGCGCAATTATCTATGGTGCCGATGATGTGGTGTATGCTGTTGTCCATAGCGATAGCCTCCTTCAGCTCTCTCAGGAACTGCACCATCTCTACGTAGCGCGAACCATCTCGCATTCTTATTTTATGAACAAATAAATAATCGAACGCGTCATATCAACAGCGGTATACCCCTAGGCCCTAAGCTCCCGGGTACTCCGGTGGGTCCGACCACCCCTATCGCACCGATCACATGCGGGATGGGTGGTTGGTGTGGTCTGTACCTCTTATTGACCATCTCCGTGAGTTTGGCTGTGCACGAGGATGTCATCTGGCGGAAGAAGGACTTCCTATTCGTTTCGTTACTAAATCCAAATAGCCACTTGCCCTCGCCATGCCCTGATACGATCCGATCGAGGTAAGGATGCAACGCCATCTTCATGATGAATTCTGTCATACGGGAGGAGAAGAACTGGGAGAAGTACATCACGCAGTACTCTGGCTTGTGCACTTCTACCCATTCATTGAATTTCTCGCGATTGCCCTCCCACGTATGCACGTTGATGTATCCCCTCATATCATCGTACAAAACATATATGTGCATTTATATCGTAGTGTGCGCGATCTAGAGAATCATATGCACCAAATAAAATGGTATTCTATATCCCTTAGTGGAGGGAGCGATTTATGCACGAGGACGTGAACGATCTCAACTTCCGCACCAGCACATCGTGGTCCTTCTTGTCCATCGATAGCTCGTCCAGCTCGATGATCTTCTGCAGCTGGCATACGACCGCGTTGTTGCTGTGCGGCTTCACGTGGTGCGCCATGAACATGCGCAACTTGTACACATGGTGGGCGTGAGAGGCCGACGGTTCGTAGTGCGCATCCAACCTTGCCATGAGCCTCGCGATCGCGATGAACAGCGTGTGCAGCTCGTGTTTTATCCGAGGGCTGCTGATGATAGACGTGCACTCGTCTATGAGTTTGTTAATGGATGGAGCATGCTTCCCTTTCACATCGCTCTTAAGCTCCTCCAACAAGCGCAGCATCGTGCCGTACGTGTAGTCATCGCTGCTGCTATAAGCCACGGCTATGTCGTACATAGGCGACGGTTCTTCGCATTGCTCCCCCATTTATGTAATATAGCAAACGTATGGGCAAATAAAAAGTCATCGCACATGTTCAGTGAGGCACTTCATTATGAATAGTGCACTCCATCTGCACGCTCCTGCCATGTGAATTACTTTCGTTACTTCGCAATTTTTATTTGCATCGAACCACGCGTTCATCTTCTCCACCAACTCAGCGTTTCCTGCGGAGCAGAATACTACGGCTCTCCTCTGCTCGTCCATTTATGCTTCCTGCAAATAAAGACTCATGTATAATTTACACGATCACTAGCATGCTATGTAATCAATCATCATCTACGAGGTGACTGAAACCATATCGTACTATTATGTCATACATCCACTTGAGTTGTAGATAGCTATATTCGCGCCGTGAATAGGACTTCTTGGATTCTCGTAAGTTAAGTACGAAGCTCAAATCATTCTTTAGCATTTCTTCGTTCAAGGGACGCTTCCATTCGAAGGCATCATCGTTCGTCGGAAACGTATATAATACGATGTCGATTAATTTATTGCGTTTATCGTTATCGTATAGCGCATCATAATAATCATCGATGAATTTCTGAGCTTCTATCTTTCTCTTGTGTTCGTCTTGGCAATTAATGCACGCGTTAGATGCTTTATCTCCGTATACAATCGTTATGAGATTATCGACGTACGTCTTGCACTCTCTGCATAAGTGTTTCTCTTCCATTTGTTGGTGTGCACGAGCAAATAAAAAGTATATGCGTGCAGTATGGGCTTACTATTTCCTTTCCATCAATCGCTTCGTTACGGATACGGAATCCTCCGCTATCCCGATGTTGAGCTCTGACTTGATGCTGAGAGCGCGCCAGTACAGCCTTAGCAGATCGAGCGAACGAGGCGTGCATAGCCTGATGAACTCGCTCTGATCCTGGCATGACGTGCACACGTACTGCTGCGTGTTCTTATCGAGGTATGCAGTGTTGTGGCAATACCTGCACGTCACATCGTTGGAAGGGTCTGTAGTAGTGTACAATTTCTCTTGCAAGAACGAGAACGCACCGTGCGCGAATGCTAGGTTGGTATCCATTTCACCGACGATTGTACCGAGTGTTGAGACCTGGAATGGCTCTCAAGCGGTCGAGGCATTTCCTCAACGACCTTCACTCCCTATTAGCTCACGTTGCATAAGCGAATGGCATCATAGACTTATGCACGCTTAACGAATGACGGATATCATTCGTGATGGATAGAGTTCCATCCTAATAGGCACCATCTCTGGTGGGTCTAGCGTATACCTTAAGCCAACTCATTCACCAAAAAGTGATAGAGTCAGCCCACATCCATCTACGCGTTGCTCCTTCACCATGTCCATTCCGAGCACATGAGACGCTCGGAATGAATTTAGGTGCTTGGGTCAGGATTATCCCTCGCCACTCTTGCGTTGTGACCATACCCTCAAGTTTTCCCTGAGGCCACCGATGGGTTTCCCGCATCGGCTTGGTAGCAGAGTGTTCTGGTTCAGCGTGAATATCTGACCATTTGGGACTTCCCCTGAGTTTGAATGTGTCGCCTCCTATGATGGAGACTTGCAGTGATTTTATTCACCACAAAGGCTACAGTTGTTAACCTTATGCCACCGTCCTTACTCTTGCCCTTGATGGCTTGTCGCGTGAGGACGTGGTTCTTACCGATATCCCTAGCTCGTATCTTCTCCTTCACGATGTGCTTCAATGCCTTGTACGCGATGACACCCACTGTGATTTGGGAGGGGATGAAATCGACCCCTATCTCCACGCGAGGATCCTCGTCGGGCGTGTTGCCTACCCAATCTTCTTCATCCTCAGCATCCTGCGCCCAATCCCTCATGATCTCTTCCTTAGGATTGTTGACGTAGGTGCCTAGCATCCTACCAGTGATGCCAGAGTACAGGACCGTCTTGCCAGTGCTGCTGAACCCGCGCTCTTGCAGTGCTTGCTGCGCCAGCTTGAACTGCTCTTCGTTAGGATCACCAAATGGCGTAGCATTGATTGTGGATGGGACGTTGGCCTGCATCGTGCTGCTGTTGCGCGGTAGGTTGCCGTTAATGTATTCGTAGGCCATCCTGTAAAGCGGATACTGTTCGAAGCCCCTAGTGGTCCTTAGCCTCTCTGGATACATCCTGTTGTATGCGATTTCCGGGATGGGGAAGTCCTCGCCCGAGCGCAGCAAGGGCTCTATGGCTGGGTTCCTGCTGAACAGGGCATTGAATGCCTTGCGCTCGTTGGTGGTGAGCTGGAAGTATGTCTTCCCCTCGATGCCAGGGATGACGGGCTTGGACAAGATGTCCGGCGGTATCTGCGTCGCTGGTATGGGATTCCTAGTAGGAGCGGTGATGGATAGGCCGAATATCATATCGAGGAGGTATCCGATCGTCATACGCGTGGGGAACCCGGCCGGGTTCATGACCATATCGATTGGTATGCCGTCTGGCGTGCGTGGCATGTCGGTCTCGTCCATCACCATGCCGATCACACCCTTCTGAGAATACTCAGCGTACATCTTATCGCCTATGTCCTGTGGCCCGCCAGTCATATTGGCACTCCTTATCCTTATGCGGTAGTTCGTCTTCTTCCTAGCACCATAATCTATAGTCCATATCTTATCGACCACACCCTTCATGCCAGTCATGTTGATGCACTCTTCGTGTGCCTTCCCATTCTCTACAATGGTCTTGCAAGCAACTATGTCGCCCTTGGATAGCTGGTAGTTCTGAGTGGCTTCCGTATTCGAGCTGGGTACGGTGTTCGTGATGTAGCCTATGAGCTCTTGGTCCGAATCCAAGAGCTGCTTCGTCACCTGCACCGTGGCCGGCTGCCTCTCGCTCACGATGCCTTGGGGGAACTTCACGCCACCTAGCTTCTCTCCAGCACCCTTCTCAACGTCGAAGCCTATGACATCGTAGTTGTCCGACGAGAGGCCACCGCGCTGTATGAAGCCCCTGTTGATGACGAGAGCGTCCTCCATGTTGTATCCAAGCGGCATGATAGCGATCACCACATTCTGTTCGGATGGCTGTTCGTTGTGCCCTATCACCTGCGCAGTGACCGTCTGCAGCAGTTGGCGCTGCGGATATCGGAGGACCTTAGTGCCCGTCTCCATCTGATTGATGTACGCGAGGTTGGCAGCGGATATGGCCTGCTTCTTCATGTTGGCGGTATACGCAACCCTGGGTATCTGATTGTAATTAGCCAGATTCATGAGTGAGGGTGCTATGCCGAACATCGCCACTGGGTGAATCTCTAGGTAGGTGAACTTCCTACCGGTGGTGAGCATATCTGGCGTGATGGCGATGGACTCCCACTCCAGCTCTCCAGCATTCAGCATCTCGATGGCTCCGTTGGTCAAGAGGGTGGTAAAGTCGTATGTATTGTATTGTTTGTACAAGGGTTGGTTGTTGTCGCCCACCACGAGCAATGGGCGTACTGGCCTGCCCGATGAGGTGGTGATCTGCAGCCTCCTCACCACCTCACCTCCACTAGTATCGCAGGATAGGATGATGGTGGTGAACTTGGATATCTTGTTGTTCCTCCTTGCCTGCACGAGATCTGATCTTATTTGATCCGGTATATCCGTGTACCCGATGAACTGCCCATTCACGTATACGATAGCATCGTCGTATGATTCGCTCTCATCCAACAATGCATAGTCAGACATGAGCAATGCGCGTATGGGCTCATCGCTCTCTTCCATCGTGATGAGCGTGGTGATGCCGAGCTGCTTCACCATGCCACCTAGGTCAGAGTCAGGAGTATCGGATGGGCACACGTATCCATATTGCGTCTCATCGATGAGCTTCGGCTTCTGCGCCTTGTTCTTCTTCTTATCATTGCCAGTGGATACGCCAATCCTGCGCAGGATGCCGTATGCAGCGGCCATGGTCATCATAGACATGGGCTGCACCACACCAGGCTTTTGAGGCCTGGACGTGAGCCCCCACATGGCCTTGGAGTAGTTCTTGTGTATGTCGTCGCTTATCTTATTGAACCTAGCAGTGAGTGTCCTGAAGAAGGAGTTGTAGTCGCCGTTGGGGAAGCTGGGAGGCTTCTTGCGCATGTATTCGCGTATGTACTTGGAATAGCAAGAGACATTCAGTGTATAGATTTGGTTCCCAGGATCGTTCATCCTCTTCACACCATAGTGATCCTTGTTGCTAGCCTGCACGATACCGAGATTGAACTTCACCACCTGCACGCACATGTCAGCGAGCATCCTGAATTTCGCTATCTCATCGTCCGTATCTATGTGGGGGAAGAATTGGAGCTTCATCTCATTCCTCATCTCCTCCATCTGGTCCTCAGATATGTCCACCATCTCTTTCACTTTGTCGGATACGATGAACTGCGTACGCCCTGTGAGGGTAGCATAGCGCCTGAGGAGATTCTCATCATTCCCTATCATCCTGGCATCCTCTACGGTGTTGTCGTTGTATTTGGACACGCTCACCAAGCTCGTGCTCTGTGCAAAGTATGCCCTGAATATATTGATGCAGTTGTTGAGCTGATCACCCTCTCCCTTCACGAGCAAGTAGTAGAGACGCATCATATTAATGACGTTGGTGGATGCGTTATTGAACGCGGGTATGCACATGTAGAGCGCGTGGCCCAGGATTCCAGTCGGGTTCTTGGGGTCGGGCGCTAGGTTGACGAGCAGCACCTTCACGTGCGATATGTCGTATCGCTGCGACATGCTCCTGATATCGCACACGAGGGTCTCAGAGCCACTCTTATCGAACGTCTGCGCCCTCGCATCCTTGAGCTTGAATATTTTATCGTTCGTTACATTGAACATCATGTTCATGCCCAGCCTCTCCTGCACGGTCACTGCCTTGGGTATGCCGGCCGATATGAAGTATCCAAGGGGTAGCGATGGGTCTTCGTCCACGCTCCTGAAATCCTGCACGTTGGCAAGAGAATAGTCGCGCTTGTTGAAGGGGATGGGGTTGCCATCCGCGTCTATGTCCAAGTACCTGCGCATCACCCCAGGTGGAAGCTCCTTATCTATCATGCTTAGCCAGCACGTCTTGCTACCCAGCATATTCAGGTTATCCCATATCTGCATGTTGCTCCTGCTATCCACCAGGCGCCATATATCATCCTCCTCATCATATAACTCGAGGACGATATCTGCGTATTGCTTCAGGATGTAGTCCTCCTTGTTGCGCCTGCACATGAAAGGCCATATCGGCCTGCCGTACTTGTCCGCGGCACCCACCTGCCTCACGTTGCTGAAGGTGCATCTGAAGCGCATCCCATCGCTGGCGAACACGATGGGTGTGTTCTGTATGTAGCGGGGCAGCAACTCCAGCACGCTGCGGTTGAAGCTATCCAACACTACCTTGGTCAATGGGTTGCTCTCGAGAAAGGACACTAACAACTTGTCGCTCTCTGTAAGCTCCATTAATAAGTTTATAAAATGTTGTGAAATTTATGCAGCGCGATATCAAATCCTGGGGTGGTGCAGGTTTTCACGTCGCAGTTATAATAAATAGACCATCTATCTAAATGGCTTCCGTACAAGTGAGCATCAACTGCCGAGTGCAGCTACACAGCAACCTATCTTATCCCATCACATATTCTGCGAGCGGAGGTAGCCCCAATTCGGGCACCTTGTATCCCAGTTCGACCACGACCATCAACGCGGCCAATAACGGTGCGATCAACTTCATCAGCTTCAGCAGGAGGGTGAGCGTGTACGACAGACGCGGCTCCTTCGTGACCAGCGGGACGACGCTGAATGTGGGCACTGGCGATTGCAATGGCTACTACAACCTCTACGATGCGCAGAGGCCGACTCCGACACCCATGCCGTTGCCTCTCAACCCCTTCTACCCCACGCCTCAGCCCATATACAGCGACACGTGCACGTACAACAGCGTGCTGACCAACGTGGCGTCACAGATCATGAATGCCACCGTATCCGACGCGCAGATCATATCCGCCATCAACGGCCTGCAGCCCTACATGATAAACCAGCTCATATGCATACCGAACATAAATAATGCCTACCTGTTCGAGCTAGCGGTGCTGTACAACAGGCCATCCGTGCTGCAGGCCCTCCTCGTCAACGGAGCCAACCCTTGCCTCACGAGCGATACCAGGGGCAGGACCGTATACAGGCAGCTCGTGCAGCTCGGTACCGGCGTAACGCCATCACAGCAGCAATCCCTAGGTCTGCTCGTATTGTATGGTGGCAACACATGTTGATGGGTTGTTCGTTATAATTATTGCCAACCCATTCATAAATAAGAATGTCATACTTCCAGGATTGCGTCCAGTGGTTGGTATCAAAATGTTTACCGATCACCTGCGGGAACACGGATACGCTGTCGTCCCAGGAGTCATCAGCCCTGACGAAGCAGGAGTGTACTACGGAAGGATGTGGGATTGGCTCGAATCAGGAAAGGACGGCATCAAGCGAGGAGACAGAAGCACGTGGACAAGGGGAAACATCCCCAATAATCTCCACGGGATCATAAAGGCTCACGAATGTGCGTATGCCCAGTACGTCATAGACATGCGCAGCGATCCTCGCGTCATCGACATCTTCTCCAAGATATGGGGTACGAGCGAATTGCTCACGTCCATGGATAGCATCAACATCATGATACCCAAGAATGACTCCAGCAAGCCGTTCAGCTACAATCCGTGGTGGCACGTGGATCAATCTTACAAGAAGGATGGATTCACGTGTGTGCAGGGCTTCATCAACCTGCTACCGTGCGGGCCAGATGATGGAGGGCTTATGGTGATGAAGGATTCTCACAAGCTACACAAGTCATTCTTCGAAGCCTTCCCTGATGCGAGGGGCAAGGATGATTGGTACAAATTCAAGACGCAGGATGAGCTCGACTTCTTCTCCGGATGCGAGAGGATCAAGGTGTGCTGCATGCCAGGGGATATGGTGCTGTGGGATTCACGCACCGTGCACTACGCAACGCCTCCCACATCTGGCGCATCATTAAGAGCCGCTATCTACACGAGCATGGAGCCTGCGTCTAGGGCATCACCGAAGGATTTGGCCAAGAAGCGCAAGGCCTTCAACGAGCGCAGGGTTACCAACCACTGGTCTGCGAAGGTGAAGATGAACCCCAAGACTCCCAGGTACTGGAACGAAGGGGATAAGGCCCACTACGAATCCTTCCACTTCCCACGCGAAGTGCTCAGCATGAGCGAGACAGCGAAGCGCGTGTTCGGCCTCACACCCTATTAATTTTTATTTGACAAATTATGGAGTGCACCGACTGCAGCGTGTGCCACTGGTGCGTCAGGTGCATCAAAAAGCAGCACGTTCGGCTCATGCACATGGTGTGGGAGCAGGACGCCGTCGACGGTGTCGACCCGCGCGAGTGGAACACCTTCAAGTCATCCTCCATATGCGATCGGTGCATCTCGGACGAGAGATTCGTCGTGCAGAGCTGCGGCGATGAGTGCTTCACGATCGTGCGCTCCCCATACGCCATCGTGCCCGAGATAGGGTGGACGGAGAAGCACTACAACAAATAAAAATCAATCCACCAGCTTGAGCCAGTTCCTGTTCATGGAGAGCCTGTACAGCTCGTCCTCCGTGAATTTGGCCCACTTGAATCCCACGAACGATTTGCTGTTGTCGAAGTGCATGGATTCGCTCAGGCTGTTCATCTGGCCAGGAGGAATCCTTATCACCGTGTACAGGACGTTGGATGAGTTGACGCGCTTGGAAGATGGCACCAGGGGTATGAGGTCATCCAAGCCGACGGAGGACAGGAGGCTGTTCACGTTGGCCGGATACGAGTTGCTGTGTGGCGTGATGGGGAGGGTGTAGAACCTATCCACCGATTCGAACGCGAGGATGTAGCGCTTGTCCTTCGTGATCACCACGAACCCATCGTGCGTTGCGATGGACTTGTTCTGCTGCGACACGCGGATGTGGAAGTGCAAGTGGGTGGGGAAGTTGAGGAGGAGCTTGGACATCTCGGCTATGGTGAAGAATTTGATCTTCAGTATCTCTCCATTCGTTTGCTTCTCCGGATCTATATATATTTGCCCCATGATATCGCTCGCGTCACCCGCCATGTTGAATATGACGGTGTTGGAGTAGTACTTCGTGCCGGTGAGGATGCAGTTGTCCCCTATCACCAGCTGCACACCAGTCTCCTCCCTGAATTCTCGGAGAGCGCAATCCATGGGCGTCTCGTTGCTGTCCTGTTCGCCGCCCTTCGGTATACCCCATTTGCGGGACCTACCGACCAGCACGAGAAGATACGTGCCTGTCGATGTATCGTTGTAAGATATGCCAGCTCTCATGGCTGTAATTTATAACAACCCTGTGAACTAATATTATGATTAAATGTTATGCACACACTGCGGATGTAGTTAGTGAGTAGCATCTGTCGCATGAATATTAAGTGGTTGGGTATGGTGGAGTTGCATAAATATATTTGCTTATATTCCATTGGCGACACGAATCGTGCATATTGTCGCTCAAATGTTATGCCTTCGTTAATTTTATGGGGTGGGGATTTTCACAAAGCAATGGACGGTATTAATGTCACTACGCAGACCCTGGAAGAATCCATCCGTGCCAGGCCGGAGAACCTCATGGCCAGCAACGTGCCCATCGAGGAGGAACACCTGATCGCGGATGCCAACGATCCCCAATCCTTGTGTTACGAAACGTTCATCACGTCCCCCTTGATGCACCACCTGTTCTTGGAGGTGATATCGAACGCGATGGACAACTGCGAGCGTTCGATGAGAGTCAATGTGGACCCCGGCGTAGTGAAGGTAATGATGGACATAAGCACGGGTGTTATCTCGGTGTATAACGAGGGTCTCCCATTCTCGTGCCACTTCTTGGATGAGCTGCAGTTGTATAACCCACACGCTGCCCTCTTCAGGCTCCTCTCGTCCACCAACTACGACACGAACGACATGCAGCGCACATCGGCGGGCAGGAATGGGATAGGAGGTTCGTCCGTCTCCCTGTTCACCGAATACACCAAACTCCACATCTTCAACGCGGTGAGTGGCGTGGAGTATGTGCAGGTGTCGAACGATTGCATGAGGGATGTCTCTCCTCCCACGATAACAAAGTACACCGGCACCAAGTCCAACTTCACCTTCGAGTACAAGATTCACTTCCCATCCGTGTTCGCTGGCTCGCTCGGTATCATGGCGTACACGGATCAGATGCAGCGCATGCTCGCGAGGATATGCATGGAATTGGCCATGAGTAGCAGCGGCATACCCATATTCTTCAATGATGTGAAGTACTTGTACAGCACGCCGCAGTCCTTCTTCGATAAGCTTATCGTTGCGAATGCCACTCTCCACGACTCGGATGTGGTGAGCAACCACAGCAACTTCATCACCATAAAGTCACCCACGTACAGCACGTTTGCGGTGGTGTACGATACGCCGTTCGGTGGTAGATCCATAGGGTATGTGAATGGCATACCTAACCCCAAGGGTGGCACGCACGTGGACGAGATACTGCGCAAGATATTCAATGTGATCAAGGATGATGTGAATGTGAAGAAGATATGCAACAAGTTCACATCAGCAGCCCTATCCAAGCACATATCCATCTTCGTCACGTGCAGGATACCCACCAACCTCATCGCCTTCGATGATGGGCAGAGGAAGCAGAAGCTCAGGTGCGATTCGTACAAGCCCGTATTCAACGAGAAGTGCGACGCTGCTATACACGCCATGCATTCGTGGCTGGCGATAGAGGCCATCGCGCGCATCAACAGTGCGAAGGTGTTCAAGAATGTGAATGGCAAGAAGACGTACTTCCTATCATCGCCACCAGAAGGATTGAATGACGCGGAGGAAGCTGGTGGCCCCAACAGCTACAGGTGCATCCTGAATATCTTGGAGGGTGTGAGTACCAAGAACACCGTGCTCAAGGGAGTGAACACCAAATACGAAGGGGTGTATGCCGTTGGCGGCAAGATCCTCAACACCAGCAAATGCAACGACGATAGCAAGGATATGGACCAGTGCGCGCTCGAGAAGCTGGCCAACAAGAAGATCAAGGGCATCGTGGATAGCATGGGCTTCACGATCGGTATGGACTACAGCCTCGATAAGAACATGAACACGCTGCGCTACCACCACATACGCTTCCTCACGGACGAGGATGTGGATGGATACCACATACAGGGATTGTTGTTCAATATGGTGAGAGATCTGTTCCCCTCCCTCTTCAAGCGCAAGGGCTTCATATCTGTTGGTCACACTCCTCTGATCAAGCTAGCCGGAGCACCCAAGCAGTACGCAGACAATGTGTTCTACTCCGTGGGCGAATACGAAGAGTGGAGGGACAGCCATCCAAGCGTCAAGCACACGATCAAGTACTTCAAGGGACTAGGATCAAATAGCGATAAGGACATCATCTCCGCGTTCAAGATGCTCAAGAGCAACGTGTACAAGTATGACGATAAGGCCGATCGATTCATGGCACTCGCTTTCGACAGGCACCACGAGGACAACAGGAAGCAGTGGATATCCACATACAACCGCGCGCTGGTGGAGAAGTATGTGGAGAATGATAGTATCAGCTTATTCATCAATACATACCTCATGACGTACAACCTAGAACTCGTTGCGAGGTCCATACCCAGCATATGCGATGGGCTGAAGCCTTCGCAGCGCAAGATCCTCTTCACGGCCATGCACATGCCCGCGAAGAAGTGCATCCCATCATCCTCCTTCATAGGGAATGTAATGTCCACAGCTGGATATCACCATGGTGACGGCCCTCTGTACCAAGCCATAGCGTGCATGATATCCAGCTACATGGGCCACAACAACTACCCCCTCATCGTAGGCAGGGGGCAGTTCGGGTCCATAGCCGAACCCAGCCCATCTTCCGCTCGATACACCGAATGTGGGGGCTCATCCAACATCAAGCGTTTCTTCTCTCACTATGATGATGTGTTGCTAGAATACACATACGATGGAACTATGCGCACCGAGCCCAAATACTACATACCCATCGTTCCCCTATTCGCACTGAATGGAGGGAGCGCGATTGCTGTTGGTTGGAGCACGGATTATCCTCCGCACAAGCTAGAGAATGTGGTGGATTGGATCAAGGTATTCTTGTTGCGCAAATTCAAGGACGACAACGCCATCAAGTATCCCAGGCTCGTCCCTTGGTACAAGGATTACAAGGGGATCGTGAGGTTGGTGAATGCTGGCTCGGACGATACGAGCCGCAGGCAGTACTGGGTTACGGAGGGCAAGTTCATGGTGCTCCCGAAGCTGAACAAGGTCGAGGTGTGCGGCTTTCCAGTGGGCCTCACATGCGACGCGTACAGCAGGAAGTTGGAGAAGAAGGTGGAGGCCTACAAGAAGGCTGGTAAGAAGCTCGAATACAAGAGATGCACTAAGAATATCATAGAGAAGGATGGTACCATCACCATCATACCCAACTTCATCATCCACGGGCTCGAGAACCCCACCATTACCACCCTCGGACTGCGCACGAAGGTGATGGATACGAATATCAAGCTGCTGAACGAGAACGGTAGGGTCATGTCCTTCGACAGCATGCACGACGCCATGATGTATTGGTGCGAATTCAGGTACAACCTGTATGCCAAGAGGAAGGAGGCTCAGATCTCCTTGCTGAAGGAAGAGCTCGATAAGCTCAACCTGCGTGCGAATTTCATACGCGACGTGATGGACGGGGTGATAGACATCACCCTGTTCAGGGGCATGAAATCATCCGAAGTCAAAGCGTACTTGAAGGAGCACAACTACCCAGAAGAATTCATGGACGTGCGCCTGTCCGAGATGAACAAGGAACACCACGACCTCGTGAAGCAGAAGATAGACAAGGTGGCCAGCAACCACGCGTACTATGTCAACAGCAACGTCGCGCGCATATGGCTCGATGACTTGGCGACCCTATAATCACCATATATTTTTATTTGCGCCCATCCTCGAGCTGCGGTTGGCGGTCGGTACTTCTCATCCACAGAGACAAATAAAAATGGGCATCTCCATACACCACATCAGCTGCGAACAGACCTCCGTCATCATGGATGACATATATGGTTCTGCTGTACACATCATCGGCATACGCATACCCAGCAGCGGCGTATACAGGCTCTACATCAACAACAAATACATACGGGAGGATTCGCTGCTCGCTATCTCCGTACCCCAATTCTCCTCCACCAACGAGGATAGCCTGGGATTGCTCGCGATGCGATTGCACTACAACTTCGAACAAACAGATGGAGTGCTGGCATTCGCTGTCTACAACCACTTCTTCGTCCGAACGAACGAATTTAACTGTAAGATATTCTATGAGATCAAGTATCCAAATGTCATATAACGGTATCGATTCGACTACCAACGTGGTTGCTATAACGAACAATGTGAGGGTGGTGAAGATCAGCGATATCTCGATCGCGGCTGGCAACGCGACCCAATTCGTCATATCGGATCCAATGATCAAGAGCGACGTGGTGATCAGGCCATCGCATCCCATACTGCAAGCTGCGGACGAACAGGACGAGAAGGATTTCTTGAAGTGCGGAATCACGTGTAGTTTCTCTCATCGCACTGAGAAGATGATATTCTGGATATATAACCCATCCCCCTACCTATCTCCCAAGCTAACGTGCTCGTTCACGTACGATCTATACCCATCTCAAGGCTGAGATGTCCTTTTTATTTGCACCAAATATAAAATGACCACCCACACGCTGATGCACGCGCTAGCGCTCTCTAACTACGTAGATACGGTGAATGCTTGCGCCTCCAATAGGCAGTTACGGAACGCGTGCTTATCGGATGAATTCTGGAACAACAAGGCGCTGATGCTGTACGGCTTGAACTTGAGCACGATACCGAACGAGCTGGTGGCGAGCGTGCAAGGGCCATCCGCGTCCGCCAAGAAGTACAGGTACGCGGAGGAAGAGATAGAATCTTATCCTCACCGAGTCCCGCGACTGCGCCCACATACACCCATATCCATCTATGAATCTATATTGCGAGTGAAGTTCAACATCAGTCGGGAGGACGCGAGGGACATCGTCTCCCTGCTGGGTGGAGATGCGGCCGATATCCAGGCAGCCATCGACACCATGGCATCGTGGATAAGGGACAACACTCCTAGCATCCACATACTCGCGTGCATATACGCTGGGCTTCATTCTATCCAGGGTTCTTCCACCATATGCCCATCCACGAACGCGAGGCAAAGGGTGTACGCGCCGCTGGCCCTCATCGTCAGCAAGTACATCACGTCATATGGCCCATCGTACTATCGCAGCGACAGGATGATGCTGCCGCGATGGGCGATCGAGATGTTGGACGATATCACACTTCGCATCGTGTACGTGGACGAACGCACGGTGATAGGGATAGAAGTTGGCATCATCGATGAGCTGGCATCGATGGGCGAGTACGATCGCATCGTATTCTTGGTCGAGAAGAACATCCTAGGGCACGGACGAATGGAGGTGAGATACCTCGCTTCGAAGCTCAGCGCTCGCTATATGGCACAGATAGAGGATACCATCGTGGGGATGGATGATTCATACGCTTCCCTAATCAACCTACCATACCAAGCGTTCGTATCCACGTACCAAAGGACGCATTCTCCCTCCATGGCTCGGAACACAGTGGAGTACATGGATAGGCTCTTATCGTCCAGCGCGCAATTGACGCCCATGCAACAGCGCATCTACGACTTCGTGCGATCCCAAGTGATTGCTGAACGAGCCACATGAGCAAGCAACTAAATACGCACAATTTATGGTATCCTGCGCCATACGAAACTCTACACAAAAATGCTGAAGAATATAAGGGACTCGTTCGAGGCATCCGACTTCCCCAGGGATGAGCTGCTGGAGAATAAGAGCAAGGGCAGTAGCGCCATGCTATTCAGTGGATATAGGATCTGCGATAAGAATTGTATCATAGCAGTGGATATAGATACCATACACATCATTCACGAGGAAGAGGAGGGCGACAAATGCAACGTGCACATCGTTACCAACGCGGTCGCATGCAGCTGCATGACTTTCGGATTGTGGACAGCGTCCTCACCCGTCGCATCCGACCTGTACCAAATGATGCGCACATACGCTTCGTCCACCTCGTGCAATTACGTGAGGTACTCGTCGAATACGTGCATACATGAACTAGACATAGATGACATAGAGAGTATCATATCCACGCAGCACACGTACACGGGCGATGAGTTGTTCTGCCTCTTCAAGAATTATACAGTCTCCAGCGTGCATAGGCAGACGAACTTGGGCAGGATAGTCGTGCAGTTCAAGCACACGGAGGCATACATAGTGCTGGAGGATATAATCATCCTCGATATCGATATCCTACTAGATCTGCAGCACACTCTCGTTGGCCACAGGATATCACACGCGTATCCATCCAACGGGTTCATGAGCATCTTGAGCGACGTGGGTATCGGGGTGCAGATACCCAACGTACCAGCCGTGAAGGGATTGAGGTGGCTCAGAACCAACGTTGCACACGACGTCGTATCCTTGCACGACGTTATAGTGAAGATGAGAGACGTGAGGTTGACGAACGGCATACGAGCGTTCCAGCGGCTGTGGCGCAGGTGGTGGTACGAGCCTAACGCTGATGGATACGTCAGGTTCGCTTCAAGGATGTACGATAAGGACTCCAAGCTATGAATTTTATTTGTCTTGCGATTTCCAGATTGCGGGATAGCAACAAAGCTGGCAAACTCGGGACATGGAATTCTGAGTATAAATTCTTATAAAGCAGAAGAGCACTTTTTGCACGATGGACTCGTACAACTTGGATGATTCCATGTGCGTGAATGAGACCGATGGCATACGCATGCTGCAAACGCTCACGATAAGCGAGTGGAACAGTGCGTATCGCAACGGCATCTATGTGGAGGGTGTGACGCGCAACTCTGCCTTTGGCACAGCAGCTAGCGTGAGCTCCATCAAGGGCTTCGGTGTCGTGCCTAAGAAGGGCAAATGCTGCAGCATCACGAGAGGCTTCGGTTCGTACGAGCCTGGAGACTACGCCGCTATCACCATATCTTGCAATGCAAAGAAGGAGGACTACCCATCCATCGATGGCATCAGGTGCACGGGAGACATCGTGGCTAGCCACGGCGTGGTCAGGGGATACGCAGATAATGCAGAGGCTGCGCTGGTGGAGGATTCGGATGAAGTGGCTGTATACAGCGGCATGAACAACGATTATAACCACACGAACTCTACGCTGCGAGAGAGGCTGAATACCGATGGCTCCACTAAGCTTAAGCCAGTGCTGCTCATCCTATACACAGGTTTCAATAACAACAAGAAGCGTGGTGGATACGGTAGGAGGATATACGTGCTCGGTCCCGTGGTGTTCACCAGGAGCATGTGCGACTCGAATGGCAAGTACAAATTCTTCGTGAAGAGGGCGAAATAAAGATTTTTATTTGATCCGTTGCAAATAGAGAAATGGACTCGTTCGATACGGTGGTGCTATCGAGCGGTGGGAGCAAGGGATACGCGCAGCTAGGCGCTCTGAATCGATACGCGCTAGGAAATACGCTTGCCAATGCGAACGAGTGGGTGGGCGTATCCATTGGGAGCATCATCTCCCTGCTGATGGTGTGCGGATACAACGCGATGGACATCTACAGCCTGGACATGCGCGTATTCAAGGAGTGGCTCTTCAGCGTGAAGATATCGGACGTGCAGATGACGCACGGTCTTCTCAAGGTGAGTGTGATAAGAGATTTCTTAGCCGGGTTGCTGCTGCCCAAGCTACCGAGCGGGACCACGCACAATATCACGTTCAAGGAGCTCAACAAGATCACGAACAAGACCCTCATCGTTGTCTCGTGCGAGCTGCACGACGTGGCATCGAACGTGTGCATACATGACCACGTACACACGCCTGATGAGCCAGTGATCGACGCGGTGATCGCGAGCTGCTCCATCCCATTCTTATCAGAGAGATTCGAGATAGGCGGAGTTACCCACGTGGATGGAGGCTTCGGGTACCCGTTTCCCATCGATACCGTGGACGATGGGAAGAAGAGGGTGCTCGGCATATACACCGAGAGCATCAACGACATAAGCACCAGCGTGGGATACATATCCGCCACGATCGATATCTTCAAGCACGTCGAATTCAAGAGGCAGTGCAAGATAGCGAGCGACAAAGTCACCATCATCCAGATACAGTGCGACGACATAAACTTGCTCGATGAGTACAATTACATCAAGGCGAAGAGCGAACTGTTCATCAAGGGCTGGGACTGCGCGCACAAATACATATCCAGCACATAAACTTTTTATTTCGCGAATCATCCAAGCGCATGGACAAATGAGCGACCAAGAGTACCCTTACCTTGATCCTAACTATCACAAGCTTTATATAAGAAAAGATGATCCGCCCATCGTCCTGCGTTTGCACGAGAAGGTGAACATCAGCGGATCGAAGCTGCAGAATGCGGAGATGAAGAGGAGCGTGGATGCCATTGAAGCATATTTCAAGCACATATACAAGTTTCATTCGTTTTGCGCTCATGGACGCAAGCTCCACGTGTGCGTGATCAAGGGTGTTGCATACGCACTCTTCGTCCTCAACAATTATGCATACGCCATATCAGTATCCGGCACTCCCAAATGCGTCCTCTTCCACACGAACAATAACAGTGGGAACAAACGTCTCGGGTGGACGATTCTCGATATGGAAGACATGAGCGTCATGCAATCGAAGCCATTCGTTCGGTGCTTGCGCAGCTGCTTGTCCGCGTGTGGTATAGACAAGGATGTGCCCATAGAAGAGATAGACATTCTGCCAACAGGCAATAGGCGCTGCATAAACAAGCACTCCTACGCCAGGACAAGCATGATGCTCAAGCTGATGAAGGAAGAGAGGATATCTGATATATACGTTAAGGATAAGAATCAGGTATTCATCTCCTTCTCCACCACCAATGTGCATATCGTGCTGCTGTTCACTCCATGTGCGATAGATCCATTGAAATACGTGGGCAAGAAGCTCAAGGACTGCGACATGACCTGGATCGCATATGAATTCGGTGTCATCATTCTATCGAATAGATCATGCCTCATCAACGTGTCCTTCAGGAGAGGAGGCTCATACAAATTCTACGACAACAAATGCATAACAAACATGAGCGAACGAGTGCTCCAATCGTACATGCCAATCCTCAAGCTGCGCAAGATCCTCCACTTGAATCGCATACGCTCCTTCCAACGTCTGTGGCGCAGGTGGTGGTACGAACCAAACGAGGAGGGATACGTCAGGTTCGCTTCAAGGATGTACGATAAGGATGCGCACATGTGCGCATGAAGACTGGAGGATGCCACACTCTGTATTTTTATTTGCAAATAAAAATGCAAGGATTATTTCGTGGTGGAGAGATCGTAGTGGATGGCTATCTTCGCCTTCGTGGTGGTGTAGGTCGGAAGCCATTCTTGTGCATCGCGCATGAATGGAGATTTCTCGATCACGCCGATGCGCATGTAGAGCGTGCGCGCCTGGTTGTTCCCTCCCCCTGGTACCGGTATCTTCTTGTTGATAATGGTCTTGCACACGCTACCCTTCTTCGGCATGCTGAGGGTGCACACCTTCTTGAAACTATTCACGTTCTTGTTATCGAAGGAGACCAAGAGCGCGTACTCCCCGCCTTCGTACCGCTCGTCCTCTGCCATGATGTAGCAGTTCGTCACGTCGATGGATGCTGCATTGCCCACGTTGTCGATAGCGCTCTTCACCTTGTACGAGCAAACGTAATCCTTGGGCGTCAGAATGGATTCTGCATCTTCTATGATGCTCTGGAATTTATTCATCTATTTTGTGATCGGAGGGCGTGAGATTTCTCTCGCGCATCCGCTTTGTGCTAATTTTATCGCTGCATTAGGTGAGACAAATAAAAAGGTAGATTAATATGTGATGGGGATGGTAGATGGCCCTAGGATGGGTGTTCCATTCGCTCCGGTCTGCGTGATCGTGAAGGATGTGGGAGGTGTATCTGGCGTAGTGATGTTGGTGAGAGAGAGTGACAGCGTGCACGCGTTCACAGCTGCTGTGATGAGTGGGGCCGGTTGCGTACCCGACCAAGCCACGTTGATGCTGGGGACGTATCCTGGAGCGGGCCCGGGCGTTACGGTCACCAGCGCGCTCCCTCCAGCTACGTTCAGGAGGTAGTACAGGGGACCGAGTATGGGGGTGGGCAGGTTGGCAACGTTGACCGCGAGGTTGAGCAACCCTACGTCTGGCACGGTAGCAGATGTCACTGTGACGTTGGAAGCTAGCGTGGCTGGCGTGTTGATGGGGGTGGTAACGGCTACGATCTGCTCACCCACCCATTCATTACCACAGATTGTAATGAATCTGTAGAAGTAGGTGGTGGCAGGGTAGATGTTGAACCCATCCACGTAGGGCCTCGGTGCCCCGTTGCTCTGCACGTTGATGGTGAAGAGTCTAGGATCGGATAGGATGCATGGGTTAGCGCACTGCTCCAGCAATACTGGACTCCCAACGGCCCTCTTGAGCTGATATTCGCCAGGAGGGAGGCACAGGCCGAGGGTGATGGTCGTTGGGGTAGTGCCCAACACCGTAATGGGGCATTGACTCGCGCATGGATAAGAACATTGGCACGCCATTTGTGATTTGTAATAGATGGTGCGAATAAAATTTTCTATTGCACCAATATACCGTATATAATTCCATTGCCAACGTTGTCCTTGCCGTACACGATGAGCCTATTGTGCACTACATTCAATCCCTTCGCTGCCATCGCGATGGGGCGGACGCTCCTGAGGTCGACCTTGTCCCACGTGAGGGACTGTATCTCCTTCAGCGCGTTGATCGTGCTCACGTTCGTGTCGGACGATGCGTAGTAGTAATAGCCGTTGCTCGAATAGCCTCCGTGGACGGAGTTGCCAGCGAGCTGTCCCGATCTCTTGGGCATCTGGTATGTCAGGGGCGTGCAGTTGCCGTTAGTGGCCGCGCACTGGATCTTCGCCTTGCGCAGGTTCCACCCGTAGTTCCTCCCCTCGGTTAGCAAGTATATCTTGTACTGGCCATCCTGCTCGCCTATGAGCATGACGCACGCATCGCTGCGGTTGAGGGGATCCAAGTTGCACAGGCCATTGATGGAATTGGTCACTCCCACAGCGTGCACATAGCGGGGCATGGGATGGGCGAACTGCGATTGGCTAGCGATGGTTCCTAGGTCTACCCTCACTACCTTGCCCATGTTGGACGTGGGCGATTGGGCGAGCTGGTGATCCGTGGTCGCGATGGCCACGAGCAACGCGTTCGGTATGGCAGCGATCCTGCACAGATCGTGCGCGTTGTGTGGGTACACGCCCTTATCGTGGCTGATGGGTATCTTGGCCACGGTGCCGCGATCCGCCACATCCGCGGTGGCGCTGTATTTCTTGATGATGATTTCGTCCGTATCCGTATCCAGCATGGCGACGAAGATGTACCCGCCATGAACCGTGCAATCGAGTATGGAATAGACGCTGCCGTCACATATGTCCACTCTGCGTATGGGCGAGAGGACGGAGTTGCACACGATGATGGAGGACTGCGTTGATACGAGCGCACCTCCATCCATCTGTCTCACGGACGTGATGTCCGCACCGCTAGGTAATTGCATCAACAACGCTGGCTCCATATATTCGCGCGTGTATATATTTTGTAATAACGGAGCATTTATAAATGGCAACAGCGCAGCAATTGTGCTTCAATACCAACACATCGCAAGTGTGCATAACCTATACGCCCGTGAACGTGGATGGCATCGTGACGGAGGGTCCCATCGGATACTTGCTCGGTTCTGCAGCCAGGCTCGCAGGCGGCACGATCGGGGGTATCATATCGGACGAGCTCATCGGCTCGAGGGAGGTTGGCGTGGCCCTCGGGAATACGGCAGGCCAGGTGCTGGGCACCGTGTTATCCTTCATCCCCTTCTAATAAAATATGAGATATGGAATCTCGACTCCTTTGGTCATCGATCGCAAGAATTCGCTCTCATCCTGTTGATCGAGCGGACCCTGTCCTCTATCACGGTGCGAAGGGATGGCCACGACACCCTGGGCTCCACCCATTCCATCCCATCCACTTCGGCTATGCAATAGGGCTCTACCAAGATGCAGTGCACGGGATCCGCATCTGCGAAGTTATTCCTCATATCGTCCACCGCCACGATCGGGCAACCGGATGGATCAAGCACGTCGTATCCCACCAAGGCCGATATGTCGCTCCACTTCTTATTTGGTTCCGTCATGTGCGTCCTATCCAATATCAGAGCATCGGATGCTCCCTCTATCATGGAGGCGACCTTGGCGGCGTAGCGCGATGAACCGGCGGTGAAGATGATGGTACCATAATTCATACTCTTCATCCATGAGAATAAGTCGCGCGTGCCTGGCCTGATGTGGATGTGCGTGTTCTTCCCATCCAAGAATATGGGGGCTTCGCCACAATGCTCGCGCTCGTGCATGCACGAGCTGCCTCCGCACGCGTATGTATGTGCCAAAGTGAAATCGATATCCAGAACTACCATCGCGTCGTACCGATCTCCGTCCATCGCCATGTTGCAGCTCCTGCTCGTTTCTTTTCAAGAGAATGAATATAGGAAATATCGCGCTCCCGAATGATGTCAGAGCGAAATAGACGGTGGTGCGGTTTCGTGCGATAAGGATGTATGACAAATAAGAATGCCAGTTACGCTCGTTGGTTTCGCTGGCAAGATGGGGTCTGGGAAGAATAAGGCCGCCGATATTCTGTACGCTGAGCTCTATCGAAGGGGAATATACTTCAGCCAAGTGGCATTCGCAACACGTCTCAAGGAGACGGTGTCCGTGTTGACGGGCGTGGCGTACGAGGATACGCTGACGCAGGATGGCAAGAACAGGATGTGCACCGTGTTTGGAAAGACGGTAGGACAGATGCTGCAAGAGATAGGCACCCTGATGCGCGATCTCTATGGGCCCGACGTATGGTGTAACACCCTCTTCGATGGATACGATCCTAAGGAGGATATGTGGATCGTAACGGACGTGAGATTCCCCAACGAAGTAGAATTCATCAAGAGAGCAGGCGGGGTGATCATCCGCATGGAGGGAGATCCCTGCAGTACGAGGGGCGGAATCGATAAGGACAGGGATACTGAGCACGTGAGTGAAACGGCACTCGATGGGAGGGACGATCTATTCGACGCGATCATCGTGAACGACAAACCTGATAAGGAGATCCTGAGGAGCAAGATCGTGGAGGTGATGGAACGCTTATCGATCGGCGCTGTGCACGCATGAGTTTTTATTTGCCATCGACTCGATGGCACATGCAACGCAGCTTCTTGCAAATAAAAATATATACTTCACATGAATGTAGTGAATACGGGGATGAACCACAAGTTGAAGGTGAAGTAAAGGGTGTTAGTAGAGAAGTTGACGAACTGCGCTGTTATGACACCAGCCGATGAAGCGGACATACCGAGGAAGACGGGCACTTGGAAATCGGTATAATCGGGTGTAGAGGACGTGGATGCCATGTTGGCTAGACCACTTATGAGTGGCTGATCTTGGGTGATAACAGAGTCTGAGATCGTAACCGTAGTAACGTCTTGTGGAGCAAATTCCACTCCCTGAAACGATACAATCGCACCTTGCACCGTTTCAATGGATATACCTGTTTCTCCAGGTGGAACGTCATAAAGCAATAAATTTGGCATCATGAGATATTGAAACTGTATACCACCTACGCCGATGGTGACGGAGCCAGATGTGTTGAAGTCACCTCCTATGTTGATCGCACCGCTTATGCCCACTCCTCCAGCCACGACGATAGAGCCAGTGTCAGATGATGTGGATGGGATGGCACCCGTCACGGTCATGCTGTTGAAGGTGACATTCCCAGTCTGCACTGGACCAGTGGGTCCAGTCGCACCCGTTGCAGCGACGCCCGTGGCTCCTGTTGCGCCTGTCGGATTGGTGGAAGAGCCGGGTGGTCCCTGCATCCCAGATGGCCCAGTAGGACCCGTTGCACCCACCGATCCATATGGATTGGCATATCCTCCCTGCTGGTACGAATAATAGGACGATGGGTCATACATATTTATATTAAATGGTTGGAGCAGAATAAATCGTACACATGCTTAATGACCTATGCCGAGTACAACAAGAACCACAGCGTGATATCTACTGCAAAAGAAATTTCCGAAGCGCACCAGTTCGTGAAGTAGAATATAGGTGCATCCCCTCCACCTTGAAATACTGGGAGATTGTACGTGGTGTAGTCGATGTTGTCCGTGGATATGGATACCAGTCCTCCTATCATTGCCCTTGGCGTTGGAGTATTGATGGTGAGCCCGACACGGATTCCATAATTGAAGACGACTTGAGGGAAGGTGACCATCCCACCTATCGTCGTATCTGTTGTGATGGAATAGGATCCGGATGGAGCAGTGAGGGAAACGAAGCCGGGGAGCCACAGATATCCTACTCCGAGGTTGAGGGCTTCGCCAATGTTGGCATTGCCACCCACTGTAGATATAGTTACAGTGGGGTCTGGGAAAGTAGCGTTCACGTCGCCGGCCACTCCCACACCGCCTTGGGAGACGACGAGCGTGCCGGTGGACGGCGATGTTGATGGTGTGCCTGCGGTGAGGGTGACTGAGTTGAAGCCCACGTCGCCGGATGGCACGGGTCCTGCAGCACCAGTGGGTCCGGTCGCCCCAGTGGGCCCGGTGGCACCCATGGCTCCGGCAACGGCAGTGGATATCCCGGATGGTCCGGTGGGGCCGGCGACGCCAGTCGCACCGGTCGGAGCACCAGATGGGGTGTTGGCACCATATCGCCGCATGTACGCATTCCAGGCATACAGGCAATTGTTCTGGCTTGCGTAATCCATGATTTATTATATCTTTATCGCAAATAAAAACAATCACGCTCGTTGCTTCGATCCCCTGGAGAGCTTGGGTGCCTTCGGTGGCTTCGATCTCCGTTCCATGGCATCTACGTTCGTAGGATCGTAGACCACCTCGGAGAAATTGGTGCCTGCCTGCGCCAAGTTGCCCGTGAGCACGCTAGCGCTCACTCCAGATAGGGTGTCCGTCCTCCCTATGAGGGCCGACTCGATGAAATTCGTGGTGTTGTTCTCGAAGTTGCTGCGGGTCATGAAATCGAGGTTCATGCGCCCTATACCCTTCTCGTTCATGCCGTACACTCGCCCATCGTGGGTGGCAGTGTCGCACAGCAGGGAGTTGAACTCGTATGCGATGGATGCTGCGCCTGCATCCACGGATTCCGTGAATATCCACCTCCTGTTCGATTCTATGCCATATAATTTATTCATCTTCTTACCGCTGTTGCACCACGTGCAGTTCGGATTGAACTCGAGCATGAACTGCACGTCCTCCATATTTATGCCCCTAGTCTCTATGAACCAGTACTCCCCCAGCATGCGCCTGTACGAGGAGGGGAAGGAAACCTGATCCAGCTCCTCCACGGGGATGGTGTTTGGTATGTAGTTCCCCCCTGCGTCTACGGCGGATGGGTACAGAGCTTGTATCCTGGATACGACAGAACTCATCTGCAACCCGTGCAAGGATATGCGCTGCATATTTATTTGCCCATCCGGGGTGAGGAGGGCGGATAGAGGCACATCCTGAGTATATATCTTATTCATGAGAGAGTCTTTGTTCATATCGGTGCGCAGATCGCCGTTGGCCATGAAGCTAGAGTCCGTGCCGTATAGCATCTCCAGTATCCACTCTCGCACCCACTCCACCTTGATGCCCGTGACGCGCATCGCCTTCTTATCGAGGCGCAGTGAGTAGATGAAGTGCCCATCGCTCGTTGTGCCGGTGTTGGATATGTCGGATACTATCTCCGACAACTGTATGCTGTTGGGGAATACGGCATCTATGCCCTCTAGCCCAGATACCCTGATGCCCTTTATCGTGGGCATAACCTGATCGCGAATGAAATAATAGGTTGCTTCTCCCATAGTAGTGATTGGAAGGTAGTTCTCTAGGATGTCTGTGCCAGTGTAGTACACGTCGATTATGCCACGCGCGTATTCGCTGTACGCGACTCTGGCATCCCTGACTGCATCCCGTATGAGGGCGGCGATGGAAGAGAGAGTGATTCTCTTATCGTACATCTTCTGCACATCGAACTGCATGCGCAGGACGTAATCCGTCTTGGGGAGGACGCCGTACCTACTCTCGTACACGGCATGGAATGGAAGCCTAGCTACGGAGGGAGAGTCGTACTTGGCCACGATGGCATCCGCTAGGAGGTCATTTATGATGGTGTACTGTATCCTGGTCATCAGGCGCTTGATGTCGTAGATGGTATGCCTCTCCTTGGGGTACAAGAACATGGCCGGTTGGCTTGGCTTCGAGTTCTCATATATCTGCACGAGGCGGGCGAGGCCGCTGAACGACTCCCTGCCCACCGAGAGACCAGCGTTCCTGTGCGTATTCAGCGTCGCCTGCGTCTGCACCTCGCCCATCGTCTGAGCCGCGATGACACCCACCATCCTCCCAGGCTCCACTCTGCTCCTCTCATAGTCCTCGTACACCATATCTGCCAGCTCATTCAGTTGCAGAGGATCGAGGTCGGCTATGTCCGCATCGCTCACCTGACGCAGCACGTGCGCAGATATCTTCCCGCTCAAGTTGCGGGCGAGATGCTCTGGATAGTAAAGCCGTATTCTCTCCTGCAAGAGTGAAACTAACTCCATAATATAAGTTTATGAAAGCGTCAACAATTTTTATCGCACCCGCCCAATTATCATGCGGACGATTCGCACGGCACGATATGCACGGATATCGATCGATGGAGCGCATCGCGCTCCATGCGGACAAATAAAAATAATATAATCACGCCACGCGCTGCTCCCAGTTGCACTTGGTGCAGTGGTGCCACTGGCTCTCTCCTTCGTCCAAGGACCTGGTCTGGTTCGTTATGACGCGGATACGCCTGCATCCGCAATGCACGCACTGGTGCACACCCTCCTCGATAAGGTCATTCTTGAAGAGGGTATCCTCTATCTCATTCTCTTCGTGCCGTTTGAAGGCATTCAGCGTGCCCATGCTCCACAAGTCGGTAGGCGTCCTTGGCACATCTAGGATCAGGGGCATCTCGTTCTGTGCCAGCGCCACTAGCATCTCGTACTGGGCATCATCGTCGCCTGCAAGGGATGAATAGAAATCGAAGTTATTGCCGGTCGTGCCTCCTATGATGGATACCGCCCCATTGAGCTTCCTCTCCTCCATGATTTCGTGCGCGCTCTTCACCGGAGCGGCGCTAGTGGCATTCTGAACCGAGAGCTTGTTCAGCAGCTCCGGGTTCACGATCTTGCGCTGCGCGTGGAGCTTCTTACCAATGCCTCCAGACATTTAATAGATAAGAGGAATGCCTTATTTATCGCTTCGGTCATGTGTGGTGCGTATGCATGACCCGTGTATCGCGATGCACATACCATCTTGCGATCCGCGTCGCGACATGAATTATTTTATACTATCGTTGGAATAAATGCGCAATTACTATTGCTCAAGATACATGCTCCAGCAGAACGGCGGCACCACCAGCCAGCTCGTATCCCTGGATAACGCGATCCTTCCCACCCTGAACGCGAATGTCGGCCTCTTCTTATCGCAGCCATACGCAGCGCAGGCTCTCGTGCAGGAGAGGGTTCTCCCGCTGGCGAGGAATGCCCTGGCCGTCGGCATGCCCGATACTGATAGAGCGGACCAGCTCGCGATGGCGTACCTGGCCGATATGCTGATAGAGGACGTCGCTTCCAGAGTGGCGACCGTAGCAGCCACGCCCTCCGCTTCCCAGGGCATAGTGACCACCGCGACCCCAGGGTCCGTGGCGTCCACGGGGATAAACGGCCTGATAACCGCCGGCATCAACAACGCTGTGCAGAGGCTGGGGCTCGGGAGCCTGATAGACGAGCAATTCGGGGATAGGGTGGCCGCCCTCCTATCGCCCACCATCGCTCCCATCGTGAGCTCGCAGCTGGGTCTGGAGGGAGAGATCACCACCACGGGCCTGAGCGGAGCGCTGGCCAACGCGCTCGCACCCTACATCACGGAATATGTGAACCAGTATGTGGGAGGATTGATACCAGAATTCGTCGTGAGGGCGGCCCTATCCGCGGCCTTGACGAGCGTCATAACGCCTGCTGTGAATTACGTATTTGGATGATGCGAAGAGATATTCATCCACCTAACGTTATATTAAATGGCGTGTTGTGATCCCAATTCATTCTATCAACTCATGAGCGAGTATTATGGGTATAATAATGCCGTGCCCAGTGCCACAGGAGCCACTGGTGTAGCGGGCATCGACGGCCTTCCTGGCGCAGGTGGGGGAGCGGTCGGCGTCACGGGAGTGGCAGGAACACCCGGTGGCTTGGGTGCTACGGGAGTCACGGGTCCAGTGCCAACGGGAAATATGTCATTCAATTCGTTCTACGCCACGGCCACCACTGCATCGACGAGCCCCGATACGGGAGCCGTGGTGATAGACGGTGGCGTAGGAGTGGTGGGGGATATAAATGTGGGAGGGGATGTGACGGTCGGCGGCATCACGCAGGTAAGCACCGTGCCATTGCCAGCGCCGTTATCCTCCTTCACATTCGGATCCTACATCGACATGCCGAACTTCACGACGGTGGTAGTGCCGACCAACACGACGGCGATAACGAACAACACGGAGGTGGGAGGCATCATCACCATCCCCGGCCTCGTGATCCCGCTGGATACGACTATCACCATCGTCATCACCGATAATGCAATAGCGAATAGCTTGATGATAGGTGGGCTCCTGAGTATGTCGGGTGATATTATGTACGCTGGACTAGGAGTGCCCACGTTCTTGGGCATACAATCGGTAGGATCTATGTCCAGCACGATTACTGCCACCTTCGTGAACGATTCGACCGTGGAGGCACCTCTCGTGTTCGATGTCACGCTGTGGTACTTGCTGATCAATCCATTCAGTGCACCTGCCCTTTTGCGCCACTAAATGTTGATGCGCGCGCATTGAGAAAAAGTGTGCTCTATGCAATTTATTACGCCATCGGGATATATAATAAATCGGATGAATTACAACAACCCATCCTTCTTCTACCAACCGTACAACCCGTGCGGGTCTACAGTGGGAGCGACAGGTGCGACAGGACCGCAGGGACGCACTGGAGCCACCGGGCCATCTGGAGGGCCCACTGGAGCGACTGGAGCAACGGGAGTAGGAGGTCAGGGTGCGACAGGGGCTACGGGACCCCTGCCCACAGGAGATGTGGTCGCCAGCACCCTGACCGTCACTGGAGCCATCCCATCCACCAACCCAGGTACGGGATCATTCGTATCCAACGGAGGAGTCGGAATCGCTGGTAGCATCAACGCGGTAGGGTCGCTAGGCATCAGTGGAGCCATCACCGTATCGGGACCTGCCACCCTCAACTCATACCTCGCTCTCCCAGGATTCACCACGGTCACGCCAGCGCAAAATGCGCAGAGCGTGACGAACAACACGCCGGTAGGAGGGTTGATCACCTTCTCCCTAACAGGCATGGATGCACAAGCCATTACGTCATTCACCATAAATAATTCGTTCGTCACCGCCGATACAACGCTGATAGGAGGCATGGGACAAATGACGGGCAGCATAACGTATGGGCCAGGAGAAGCTCCCGTCTTCTTCGGGATTGCGGTCACAGGAGATGGAATCATCACTGCGCAATTCGTCAACCTCAGCTCATCCCAGTTGCTGAATTTCACGTTCCCAGTGTGGTACCTCCTGTTAGGAGGGCAGAACGTAACTCCATCGTCCACATGATGACCACAATTATTTTTATTTGTCATCCAACGATCATCGATCACCGCATACACGTCGCGATGCGTGCGATGATCATCACTCGTTCGATGTACGCGCATCGCGTGTGTCGTGATCATCGGATGTATAAATTATTTTTATTTCAACAACGATCGTCACACATCGCGCGCGAGCATCACGCGTCGCTCATCACGCGTGTTGTGATCGTTGCGTATCGCGTTGCACGTGCTGATGATGATCACCAGTCGTTGAAATAAAAAATATTTTCACGACATCCGATGATCATCGCGTGATGCACGTGTGTCGCGATGTGTGATAATCGATGAATGATGATCACTGCGCACATGTCACGCGCGTTGCGATGATCGTCAATCGCGACAAAAATAAATAAAATAATTTATCGTCGCACATCACGCGTACAATGATCGCGTGATGCGTGATCATCAATCGTCGCGCATTATTTTATTTGTCATAATCGATCATCGATACATCGCGTGATGTGTGCGTCGTCATCGATCGATGCATCGCGACGTGTGTGACGATCGATCGTTGGATGACAAATAAAAACTTATCAACACAAGATGTTGGTGAGGCGTATGCGCTCGCTCTTGCTGTGGATGGAAGAGAGTATGTGCTGCTTTAATTCACTCTTTTGTTCCTCTGATAGGGATGAAGATATTGTGGCGAGCACTTCGTTGGGTATCTTGGATGTGTTCCTTCTGTGTGCGATGTATGCGCCGTATGCGATGGGCACCCACTGCTGAACGATTCGCTCTATGACCTTCGCGTATTCCTGTATTTCGTGCTGGGCATGAGAATCGTTGCGGAGGGAGAGAAAGTTGAATAGGTTGTGGAGGTCTATCTTCCACACCATGGTCGTATAGTAGTTGAGCGGCAGAACGATGCGAGCCATCTCGCGCGCGACGTGGTTATCGGATTCGATCAATGATTTGTAGAGATTGTATGATTCTATGCTGTGTTGGTCCATATCGTGCAATGCAGCACTGGCATCTGCATCCAGCGGGAGGCTGCCCTGCTTGTTGATGGTGTGCTGCGTCCTGAGGGTGTCTGGGATGTAGTAGGATTGGTCTAGGACCGTATACCTGGCTGACTGTTCGTTCACGTTAGCCGTGCGGTGCCTTATCCACTGCCGTGCAACGAATATGGGCATCTTCACCATGAGCTTGATCTCCAGCATCTCGAAGGGGCTCGTATGGTTGTTGGCCATGAGATAATGGATGAGAGATTCTACGTTGCAGTTGTTCGTATCTGCACCGTATGATATGCGCGCGGCCTTCGCTATATCCTCGTCGCATCCCATGTAATCGATGAGGCAAACGAAGCCGTGGTCGAGCACGCCGATCTTGGTTCCGATCTGCTCCTCCATTGCGTTCACGGTGGATCTCTTGGTCATTTATATACATCGCATCGTGTGAACTAGGATACATTCATATGGTTAGGATGGTGCCGATGTGGCAGCGTCCTTATCGTACATCCTGGAGGCGAACCTAACGTATCCGTCATCGTTAGGCTCGTACCACCACTTGCGCCACAACCGCTGGAATCGTATCACTGCATGCATGGTGAATATATCACGCATCTTATTCACTTTGTTGTAGAGGAATGCGCACATGTTGCCAGCGTTCGAGTGGATCGATATGGTCACCTTACGTCCATATTCGTATTGCAGGATATCGAGCGTGCGCGCCTCACCGACATCCTTGCACATCAGGTGGAAGTCGAAGTACTCAAATCGGACGATGTTGCGCTTCTGAACGAGATAGATGTAATGGAATCGCTTGCCCCTGAGAGATCCAACATCCGCGAGTACCTTCGGCGCCTTGCCTGTCAACATGGAGACGAGGTACTTCACGTTATTGCCTACGAAGGATACAGTGATGGTGGTGTACGCGGTACCTCCAGATGCAGAGCACTTCGTATCCACATCTACGGACTCTACGATCATGCCACGCACTACGTCCAAGCGCTTGTTCGCTACTTCATATATGATGTCGGTGTCCACCGTCTTTAGGTAGTCGCGATCGCCCATGATGGTGAGCATGGCAGTATCGCGCGGTTGACCGCAACGCAAGAACAACTTGGATAGTACGGTGTTGCAATTGGATATGAAGGGCTTTGCAACTGCAGATACATCGTGCACTATGCTCATCTTCTCTTCGTACACCTGCTCTCCGGCGAATGAGTGATACATGAGATGCGTACTATGTTGGTGGTCACGCAGGAAGACGTAATCGTTCGTGGGCGTGATGCTATCGTTCATGAAGATAATGAGGTATTGGAATGTGCGCTCGAAGCCGGTGGAATATGCGTAGATGACGAGTTCCATATCTTCTGTATGGATCATCCTTATCCAGTTCGCTCTACCGAAATACCAGCGGTTCATGTACGCGATGCGATTGGGAACGAGTACAGTGCGGATGTCGCTGTTGTACATGGAGCGTATGGACTCGATCAACTCCTCCACATTGGCCATGGATTGGTGTATTTGTTGGCCTGGAGAAAAATCAGGCATCTTCACTTGTGGATGTTCTCGTGCTGCTAGCTGTATTGGCCTTGCTCAGGTTGGTGAGCACTATCTTGCCCGTGTGCTCATCGAATGCTATGCCCGCGATCGAAGTGATGGCACCATCCACGATCTGTATGTCGCTCTTGGTATTGATGCACTTGATGAGGATACCGGTGTGGATTGTATCCCTGTATTCTGCCTTGCGGTGCTCCGGAATACTTTTCATGGACTCGACGTACTGCCTGATGAGCTCGCGTATGATCGCCTTGTCCCTCAGGGAATCGATCGTGATGTCGTGGACGCTGCTGTGGCGCGTGTCGCCCGATGCACGCGATATGTTGATCGCGTTCTTCAGCACGTGCTCGTTGATGATGTGCACGATGGTGTCCACCTTATCACTGATCTTCTCTATGATGCCTATGTTGTAGGAGGATATGGTCTTCTCCTTCACATTGATGATGCCACCAGTGAGCTTCACCTCGCGAGGGAACGCGTTGTTGTACCAGCTGGTGACCACCTTCAGCACGGCATCTTTGTTGGCGATGGAGCACTCGTCGGATTGTAGCACTTTTATCACGTCGAGGAATATGGTGTGATTCACGACTTTCTTGCGTCGTGCAGTCGCCTTCATATTTATCCCATTGGTCCGACGGATGGCAGATGGGTGCGATATTTTCGCGACAGATCGCGCGCGATAAGAATAGAGTTGCACAACGCGATTTTTTGTACTTCACCCGAATTTATAAATCAGAGGTACACAATGTCGTGCGCATCATGCCAACCATTCGTCGGACCGATAAGCTGGGGCGGTGGCGGAGGGTGTTGCGGTGGGAGAACATCACCCTATCCTACGCTCGTCGCGCCCGTGACGCCAGGTGCCGGAGGACCGTTCTTCTGGAATGGACCTGTAGGGGGACAATACAAATGCGGGTGCGGACAGCCCCAACCAGTCACGAGCTGCGGATGCAAGCCCCCTCCCCCATGCAACAATGGATGCTATCCCAAGTGCACATGCAATCCGTGTGAGAAGAAGTGCGAGAAGCCAGTGAATCCATGTGCTTGTGAAAAGTGCAAACTGCATCGATATTAAGCGATCTCATTGGTGCATTCACCATGTGAGGTGACCATCATAAACTTCTCACGATGATTTTTATTTGCGCTTCGTTTTAACAAATTTATAATGGCACTGGCTCAGCCAATCTCGATCACGAGCGGCACAAATAATGAAATTGATATTAATATGGAAGAAATCATCGCCAGGAATACCACACCCCAACAGGTGCTCACTGGGAACATAACTGGCATCACAGTTGGCTTGTTGACCGCGAGCGAGATAAGGAGCCAATCGGTGGTGGAAGTCACATCCCTATCGATGGAACCATCTCAGCCTGGGTTACATAATGAGAAGCTTGGTTCCATCAATCGTTATACGCCATGTGGCACGTGCAACCAATTCGTGGACAAGTGCACGATGCATTGGGGACACATAACGCTCCCAGAAGCCATCATATATCCCGAAGCCAAGTCTCTCGTGGTGAAGCTGTTGAATTCTTTCTGTGATAAGTGTCTGAAGAACGAGGAGGATAAGAGCATACCGGACGACCAGAAGAGCATGAAGCTCTCCTACACGGATGATGTTATCAACAAATATATCAATGTCGCGCCCGAGAAGAGGCTCGCTATGATAGACAAGAATGAGAAAGGTGTCTGTCGCTATGGCAAGTGCATCACATACAAGGCCATAGCCAACTCATCCGCCATAGGCATCGAGCGCAAGATCAAGACGGAAGCTCAGGCTGCTCCGGCTGGAGGGGATAATGGCTCTCCTCCTAAGAAGGAGAAGAAGACTCAGGTGGTTCCCATATCCATGCTCGAGCTGGTGAACAAGCTGAACAGGATGGATAGGGAGGACCTTCTCAAGCTCGGCATATCCGTGTATCCCGCATCCTTGTACGTGTTCGATACGATACCGGTTCCTCCCCTATCGCTCAGGCCACCCGATTCGCTCACTGGGAGGCCTCACCTCATCACCAACGCGCTCAGGAACATCATAGCGGAGGCACAGAATCCTAAGGAGGATAGAGCTTACCGGATAGAGAACGCGTACAAGCTCTACGTGATGGTGGATGAGGAGATGCGGCTGCCCAACAGCAACGATAGCATCTTGGGCATCAAGTCGATCATAGATAAGAAGTCCGGTCACGTCAGGAGCGTGATGAATGGCAAGCGCACCAATCACTGTGCTAGATCTGCCGTATCTCCCGATCCTAATCTTGGCATAGATCAGATAGGGATTCCTAGGAGGATAGCTGACTACTCCACCACTACCGAAGTTATGTACAGGCTGAACATCCACATATATCGCGACGCGCTCGAAGTGCAGAGGAGATATGGGGAGGTAGAATACCTTGTGAATATAGCCACCCAATACAAGGACTACAACGCAGAGCTGGCTCGCCTCGAAGCAGCATATCGTGAGGCGAGCAGTGGCAATAACAACCGTGCTATTCAGGATGCTAGAAGGGAGATGGAACACTATCGCACCAACTATAACAACGTATCTCTCGTGCGCAAGTACGGCATGCTCACTGACATAAACCAGCGCATCAAGATAAAGTATGTCACTAGGAGGGGTAGGAGGATCTTCATCACCCCAGTCGTTCTAGAAACATTCAGGCTCAGGGAGGGTGACATCGTCCATCGCACGCTGATGAATGGTGACCCTGTCACACTCGGTCGACAGCCTAGCTTACACAAGTTCTCCATCCTCGGAGGGCTAGTATCCATAAAGCCATATTATACAATTGGAGTTCACCCTTCATACGTAGCAGGATTTAATATGGACTTCGATGGTCCTCAATGAACATGGACTTCAAGTATACTTGAAGTCCATTCAATGGCCATCAAGAGGTAGCGTTAAAAGCTTCAAACTACCTAGTGCAAGGTATAGATACTCTTGTACAAAATATCATTGATCATGTCCTCTAAGAATTTCGTCACAAGAAAGTGCGCGCACTGCAAGATGAGCAAACCAGTCTCTGAATATGGAGCCTCCAAGAGCTCATGCCTTGAATGCGCATCGTTAGTCAGGTGTAGGAAATGCCACGAGAAGAAAGAACCCTCCCACTTCACCACAAGCAAGGTCATATGCGATCCTTGCAGAGATGCGGATATAGAATGTTCGCACTGCAAGGTCGTGAAGCCTAAGGACCAATACATGAAGAACTATAGAATCTGCAGGGATTGCGAAAGAATCCGCGGCAGAGACTATAGGCGTGGCGATCACGGCAAGACGCTTGCTAAGAAGTGGGCAGAGGAGAACAAGGACCATCACAAAGAGCTCAAGGCTCAGTGGTACCAAGAGAACAAGGGATACATCAACGAGAAGAACAAGGAGAGATACTACAACGATCCTATATACAAGCTCAAGAAGCTCTGCAAGGATAGGATCCTTCTTGGATTGAAGAATCACGGATTGCAGAAGAATAATAGGACCGTAGTATACCTAGGTTGTTCCACGCAATACCTCCACTCGTGGCTCATATCCTGTTTCAGGTATGAGATGACGATGGACAATCATGGGGAGTACTGGCACGTTGATCATGTTATCCCCATCGCCACATTCACTGACCTCACCGATCCCTTGCAATCCAAGCTGTGCTTCTCCTGGTTCAACCTGATGCCCCTACGGTGCGAAGAGAACCTGACCAAGAACAAGTCGCTCGACAGCGATCAGATACTGCTGCACGTACAGAACCTGATGAAATTCTTACGCAATGATATGACCCAAATAAAAGAGTATCTATGCTTATGCGCGAGACATCTAACAATGACGGGAAACTCTCCAAATACTCCATCTACCACTCACTAGTCGAAAGGCTAGGGGAGGACCACGGTTAACGGCCGTACCCAAAGGTAACAAGGATGAAGAGTCAGGGAGACAATCCGCGGGCAATGTACCTACAGTCCGTCTATGGCTGCGAAGGATATGGTACACCCTCAACGACTAAGAGGTTCGTTCACAGCACGCTGTGAACCCTAGAATCACGGATGTCGGTTTACGATGATTGGCTAGCCACCATGAGTAAGCTTAAGTTAGAGTCTACTCCCGCCCGAGAGGGTGCTATCGAGTAGTGTCGATAGAGTCTATGATTACGGGAGCAAATGCCCGTTATGAGACTGGTATCAAGGGATGAAGGCACACTTAATATTCCACAATCATATGAAGCCAAGGCAGAGGTGTACGAGCTTATGTCCATCCGCAATTGCACCATATCCGAGAAGAATGGTACTATCGTGAATGGCATCATACAAGACGCACCACTTGGCCTATACCTCATGACACAGAATGAGGTGATCGTAAAGCGTTCCCAATGGCAGAACGCCATCATATCCGTGAACCGCGAGTGGATCATTAACTCGCTCATGGATCGCGCCACGCAGCTCGATGTCAATCCATACAGCGGCAAGGTGCTGGCATCCTCTCTGTTCCCAGAGGATTTCAATTACAAGAAAGTATACGATACGAACAAGTATGTGGAGATAGTCAACGGTATCCTCGTCACTGGCGTCCTATCCAAGAATGTGATCGCAGACGATGAGGGTTCCATCCTGCAGTTCTTGAATAAGAATTACGGTGCGAAGATAGCCACTGAGTTCCAGGGCAACACGTACATACTCGTGAGCTCGTGGATGACGGATACCAGCATCAGCTTCAACTACACGGATTGCGATCCCGGTAGGGCAGTGGAAGCCAAGGTCAGGTCCATCATCCAGAACGCAGATGCCACGATACGCTCCCTGGGCGAGGCGAACATCACTGGCAAGCTAGAGAACAACAAGTACGAGAGCATCGTGAGCACCAAGATCAACAGCACCAAGTCTCTCGTGGACAAGCAACTGCTGGAGAACACGGATCTCCAGGTGATGCTGGTGGACAGGAGCGGCACCAAGAACATGATAGGCGCATACGCCACATACGCTAGGAACAGGCCAGGCATGAATATCTTGCTATCCGGATACGGTGGTAGGCTGTATCTCCCCCACGATATGATGGTATCCGTCACCATGAATTACAACACCAAGACAGCATACTACACCACTACGGACGAACAGAGGCACAACATAGATGTGGTGGACCTCATATCCGTCACCTTCCAGTACAAGGACAGCGTATCTGGGGTACAGAACTACACCAAGTTCTACCACGTGCAGAACTCGTTCATGGCCATGATCGAATCCAAGAGCAAGGGTTCCTTCAACCAGTACGCTCAAGTGGCTGCTATGGCAGGTCAGCAATCCTTGAACGGCAAGCGGATCCAGAGGTCATTGGCCAACAACAGCGTCACCCTCCCCCACTTTGAACAGAATGTGAGGAGCATGGTATCCGAGGGATTCGTAGACTACGGATATCTCCACGGTATACCTCCCCTCCAGTACTATATGCACGGCATAGCTGCTAGGCAATCTGTGATCGATACGGCTGCCAACACGCCCGCTACAGGATACCAGCAGCGCAAGGCCACTGCATTCATGCAGAACTCGGTCACGCAGTTCGATGGCACGGTACGATCCACATCCTACGTGATGACAGAACCCAATGGAAATAAGGTAGTGGTGGGGAACAGGGTGGAGAGCGTCACCGGCAACGAGAGGATGGTTGGAGGTCCCATCGTGCAATTCATGTACGGTGATATGGGGCTAGCAACAAACAAGCTCATCAACATCAACGGGAGCAACACATTCACAGATATAAAGAACAAATTATTGCAGATACGGACTAGGGACGCCAACAACCAGTACGCGTACGTCGTATTCGTGGACGATGCGAACTACAAAGTGGCCATCGTGACGGTGAGGGGTCTTAAGTCTCTCATCGCCACACCCAACACAGATGTGATCGTGGTGATGAAGCCCACAGTGCCCCTATCCTTCCAAACCGCGTTCAGATCGATCGCGAGCAAGGCCATCGTATCCAACTATGACTCTCCCTTATGGGCGTACAGCTTCACATCATACAAGCGAATCATAATCATAGATGGATACTACTTGCTAGCCGCTCCCATATCATCCGCTATCGTGAACGGGAGGCAGTCGGTGAACTTGCTCAGCGGCGACAGGACTCCGACCTTCTTCGATCGCGATGTGAAGACGGGTGCATACAACACGCTCACCGAGGTCATGATAAGCACTGCGCACCCATCCAACGACGCCATGGTGATCATAGAACCATCCATCATCAAATACACCTACGCGGTGTCCAGTCTGGATGTGGACGCGAGCGAATGGTACCGGTACATTCCAGAGATAGAGCAGAACAGCGGTATCAACTCTGCTTACATCATAAGCAACAAATACTACGACGTGCCCCTATGCCACGTGGATTCTGTGGATACATCCATGAGGGGCTACCACTTCATACCGTGCCGCGGGAAGGGCATCTTGGATGTGCAGGAGGGAGCGAATGATGTTGTGGGCGTGTGGTACCGCATATTGAATAGGGTGTTGGACGATTACAACTACCTCAACAAATACTATTACTAAGAGGTTGGTCGGGCTCTATGTATTTTTATTTGCACCCACATTCTATAAATGGATGAACAGCTCCTCTACATGAGGCACCTCGACACCGATATCAAGGATGCGTTAGCGAATTATACGGGCGAGGCGTACATGGACCTGAACAAGCGCTTGCGCAATGGGCAGACGCCTACAGAACGCCAGCTGCGCATGATCGCGCTGATAGACGAAGCATTCGAGAACGTTCCTCCCATTCAGAGCGCCATAACCGTGTACAGGGGCATAGACAGCGCTGCGTTTATGCCTGACCTCTCCTCGTACGTGTCCACATCCACGAACGAGGGCATAGGATACAGCAACACGAACTCGTACTGCTGCCTGCTGCAGATACTGGTGCCTGCCGGATCTCGCATCCTTCCGCTCGTGGGCATCTCCAATTATCCGGAAGAGGAAGAGGTACTGCTTCCACGCACCGGCAGCTTCTCCATCACCATGATGAACAATAAAGTGATACCCACCGTCTACAGCATCCTGTACACGCCCGCGCACGCCGTGGTGATCACCGTGGATACGAAGACGAAGGATGTGCCGTTGCAGGTGGACGAAGCAGAGTGGGTGGAGAGGCTGACATCCTTGGCCAAGCTAGAGATGGACGAGTTCGATTCCGATCCACAAACTGCAGTGGAAGATGTGGTGCGCGTGTCCTTTCAAAATGCCAAACTCCCAAGGCACATCATACAGATGGCGATCAACGCGTTGATCTCGGACCAGCGTTCATAAACGAACCATATACATCCAATATTAATATGGTACCATTATATGGGACGCGAAGTCCATAAATGACCAAGGGAGAAATAAGAGTCGGCAGGATCAAATACAATCGCGGCAGGATATGCAAGGCTCCTTCCTTCGAGGGATTCACCCCGTTCGTCGTCTTGACCAAGAAGTCCTCCAAATACGGTAGCCTAGGACCATACCACTTGCGAAACGAGAAGGGGCAGATACTGGAGAATGTGTGGCAGTTCTCCAAGGTGTACAAGACCGTACCAGAAGTATCCATCCCCTTCTCATCGACCGACAAGACGATCGTGTGGCGGCACGGTGCGGAGACTCACGTGGACAAGGATGGATCTCTCACTCCAGAATATCACGCATGGAGAGAGCGGGGCATGAACAATCCGCAACCCGTGAGAAACCCGGTCGGTTGGAGGCACATGAAAGATTGCCTCTACGCACTCAAGGACGTCAGCAACCCACACGCCAAGCTGGACTACGTGAATGCAAGGAAGGAGATATACATTCCTATATACGAGAAATCTGTCGTAGCAGAGCCGCTGTTCAAAGAACTGCATACAAGGTACACGAATGGGGAGAACATCCTCATCATCGAGGTGGATGGCCCGTGGCAAGAGGATCTCCAGTACTACAAAGATAAGTACGGAGTGAGCGACTCATTCATCGATCGAGATACGATGCTTGCCACGCCAGAGAACCTGAACATCATGCTCAACGATACGAAACACCCATATGGCCATGGATACGTGCTCGCCAACACACTCTTGACCCATACTCCACAATAATTTTTATTTATCACAATCATCACACGCGATGTGAATTACAAAAATAATTATTGTTGTCGACGATCGATGATGTGTTGCTCACGTGCAACGATGTGTGATGATCGATTATTTTTATTTCACACATCGTGCGTGATCGATGATCATCGATGCACGACGCTCGTTCATCGTGCGCGCGCACATCGCGTGTTGATTATCGTCATCCAACGTTACAAAAATATTTTTGTATTCGATGATCACACGACGCACGTGCGTCGTCATCGCGCATCACGTGTGAAATAAAAATAAAATCGATCGTTGCGATTAACGCACGTTGCGCGATGTGTCGCGATCATCGATCGTCACACGATTACAAAATATTTAATCATCATGCATCGATGATCGTTGGTCGACACGTGTGCATCGATGTGTGCGACGATCGCACATCGCGCGATGTGCGATGTGCGCATCCATCGGTCGATATTCATTCGACGTTACAAAAATATTTTTGTATTCGATGATCGATGACGCGACACGTGCGATCACCATCCATCGATCATCGCGTGTGGCAAACAATTATTTTTTATTTCATACGTCGATCGATGACGACGCATCGCACGATGTGTGTCGTGACGATCGGTTGCAAAATATTTTGCAACATCCGATGATCGACGATCGTGTGTGATGTGCGTCGATGCGCGTGCATGCGCATGTCGTGACAAATAAAAATAATTTATCTACTTCGCATCATCGACGCGTGCGCGTGTGATGTCGACATCGTACATCCTGGATGCGAACCTGACGTATCCGTCATCGTTAGGTTCGTACCACCACCTGCGCCACAACCGCTGGAAGGAGCGTATGCCCCGCATGAAGAAGATGGACCTGAGCTTCACGATGACGTTCGAGTTGTATTTGCAGAGCAGGGCTATGTTGGTGAATATATCTTCACTATCATATACGCGAGCTTCTGCTTTATCTATGGCTGTGATGAATGGCAGGTCGGAGTAGCGCAGCGTGTAGATATTGTAATCGTACCATATGTACTTGCCTATCAGGTCGTTCGTCTTGAGCTTGAATTCTTGGATGCTCGCGTCCTCCGTCTTGCATTCGCCCTTTCGGATAGGGGGAGATTCTACGGTGGCGGTGTAGCTAACGCCAGCGAAGTGCAGGTGCGCGTATACGATCGGCAGCGTGCTGCGAAAGGGTTGGTACCTGCGCGGCATGCAGCCCTCATCTGGCGTGTAAGTGACCGCGATTACTTTCGCGTTCTCCAATAGATCGTTATCTGACTCGTACCTGCACTTAGTGTGGTGGTGCACGATATCTTCCTCGATACATAGTGTATCGTATTCCATGGCGTTGAGTATATTGCGCATCTTGTGCAAGAGGTTGGTGATATCGTCGCATGCGCGAGATGCTGCCATCTTGAGTTGTGAAGTATACTTGCAATAGGGATTCTCGCACTGCATGCACGCGGTGTTATTCCTGTCATTCACATCCATCAGGATGCACATGGAGAATCCCTCTCCATCGTTGACGTGCGTCAGGACATGAGTGATATCGCCGTTATTGAATATGGCGTATCCCATGACATACTCGGTGATCCACCATCCGCTTACGTTGTAGACGCAATCGTACGCAGCACCATCCTTCATCAAGCGCTTCGCCCGCGGGAATGTGTCATTGTAGAAATCATCGTATAGTCGCTGCAACTCTGCATAACCCATTTCTATGCGCTTCTTTTTGTACTCGGAGAAAATATCTTATCGCAATGCATTACAACAAATGAGCACCACGAGAAGGAACACCGAGAGCCCATTCGACCAGCTCGACGCCAATGGGAACCCACTCTACATGTACATGGATAAGCTCGTGTTCAGCAATACGGGCTTGGTGAACATTTATCCAGTACTAAATACGTCTATGACTAGCGAGCAGCTGTACGCTCTAACGATGTCGCAGATCGAGGCTATCATTCAGAGGGGAGCACCATCTATTTGACGACCGACGTCGATCGGCATAAATCTAAATCACAAAAAAATATCGTTACCGCATTAATAAACAGTAAGTATGACTTCAGTCGCCCGTGCTAAAGGTGATGTTACTCCTTATGGCGTGTATGGAACCCCCGAGTTCATGAGAAACATTTCCGCCAAAGGTAGAGCGACATTGGTAGCGCAGTATGGAACTACGCACTATGGACACTTCCTCGGTCTCAAGTCCGCCCAGGTCATCAAGGAGAGATTCGGACCCAACGGACACCGCTTGATCGGAAAGATCGGAGGAGACACCGTATCGTGCAAGTACTGGGGATTGCACTGTGGTGAAATCGAAAAGGACTACCGGAGACTCGAGGCCGTCGCTGAATCCAATGGCAACTTCGTCACCCGCCACCCAGGACGATCCGCACGCTACAGGGCTGCCAAGAAATTGGCTCTCGGTAACGGCAATGTCAACCAGCTCCCTCCCCCTCCCGTTGCTTTCCCCGCAGGAAGTGTAGGTGCAAGCCGACGCTCAAGATCCTCGTCCAACTCATGGGACTGGGACAACGATGACGTTGACTACGACAGCCTCTATGGCGCATCTGCCAACAAGGCCCGCACCTCCCGCCGATCCAAGTATTAGATTAATTTTTATTTGTCTCCAACGATACGCGCCATATAGTAGCATGCGCACAATACTATACGAAAACTTCGTTGTGAAAATAACGTTTTTCATTTCAGTAAAATTGACCCAAATAGCATTTATATGGCCGAGATAAGTGATTACTTTAGCATTTTCCCAGAGCAAGACGATCCTAATTTCACTGCTGCTGTATCTGCCAAGCAGGAATTCAGGGAGCTCTCGCATTACGGCTATACGAATGGGTTGTTCAATAACCAAGAGCTCGTAGTGAGGATGATGAGCCCTGGCACTGGCGTGCGGTGCATCATGCTCAACTCGTACATGGGCACTGGGAAGACGAGGACGGGTCTGAAGATAGCGGAGAAGTGGAGAGGCATCATGAGGAACAAGCCGCTGCTTATATCGCCTGGCGATTCCATACAGGAGGTGCACACGCAGGAGATACGCACCATATACAACAACCCAGACATGAGCACCACCGAGATCAACCGCCTATACGAGATGCAGCACTACATCTCCTTCAACAACCTCTTGAGCAACCTGATGAATATAGGTGCCATAGACCAGATCAAGCGCGACTACGGCCACAGGGTTATATTTGCAGACGAGATACATTACCTGCGTGCCGTGGAGCAGGATAAGACCACGAACAAGGTATTCAACGACTTCTTCCACCTCGTCATGGACACAGCCATCATCGTGCTCGCCACGGGCACTATCACCGTGGATAACGCTGCGGAGATCAACATCATGAACCTCATCCTCCCCCTCGATAAGCAGATGGAGAAGGCGGAGGTGATAGCGGAGACCAGCAATGCGAGCAGCGAGGAGATGCTGATGCCTTATATGTCCAAGTACTTACCAGGATATCTTATGTACTTCAATCAGGATGTTACGACCCTACCGCCCATCACCTATCTGGGCGAGAGGATAGAATCGGATGTGGGAGGCAACGTCATGCTCAGCGATCAGCCCGTGATCACGCACAACATAGGAGGCATACAGAGGATCGTGTACTTCAATGAGCTCGCGATGCTGCAGGGCGGGGATAAGAGCACGTTCTCCACCCATATCTTATATGCCTTGAATTTCATATTCGGTGGGTGGGACGACAAGCCGTACGATTTCAACGCGCATGCAGAGGATTTCCTGTCCGACTCTAGCACCAACTCCATCGGCAGGTTCAGGGACCCGCAGTTCTCCGAGAGCATGAGGGACCTGAACATCGTGCGCGAATACGGCGCGAAGTATGCGGATACCATACAGAATATATTGGATGAACCACAGATCATGCGATACGTATATATCTCGTGGGTCAGGATGGGCGTCGTTATCTTCGGCATACTGCTCGAGCTGCAAGGGTTCCGCTATTACAATGCCATGACCCCCTTGACGGTGGATTCTAGGCCCATGAAGAGGTACGCCATCATCACGGAGAGGACCACGAAGAAGCAGCTCACCAACATACTGCACGCAGCGAACATGATCGAGAACAAGTACGGCGACTACCTCAAGGTGGTGATAGGCTCCCCCAAGAGCAGTATAGGCATATCCCTCATCAACGCCAGGCAGGTAGACATCATGCAAGCGGACTGGCACAGGGGTGGGACGAGCCAGGTCATATCCCGCATCATCCGCAACAACTCCCTGAAATTCTTTGACAAGAATAACGCGGACGAGTACTTCCTCAGGATCGCGCAGCACGCGGCTTGGACGATATCGGACATACCCGACTTCACCGATCGCTTCACGAAAGACGTGGAGATGATCTTCCTCTCCGACCTGAAGGCGAGGCAAGTGATGTACACGGAGCAGTGCGAGGCGAACCTGTGCATCAACACTGCCCTATCCAGCTACAGGAACAAGAATATCCCAGACCCCATGTACGAGCGTTTGGAGACGGACTACAGCAGCTACATAGCGAACGGTTATTCCACCGGATACGAAGAACAGATATTATATGAAGTGAAGGAGGTATTCGCGTATACGTTCTCCGTCCACCTCGATGAGATAGAAGCCCTCTTTCCATCACACCCACCCATCTTAGTCACCAGCGTGCTGAACAGCGTTGTTACGTACAACACGCTGTTGAGGGATAGGTGGGGTAGGGAATGCTTCCTCCGATACGCAGATAAGAGAGATACATACTACTTGCAGCACGATACGGTGATAGGGAATGAATGGACCTATTCCAACTCGCGCGAGGCAGTGACGGACACGAGAGACATATACTACCACAAGAATACTTCCCTATTCGAATTCATCAGAGAGCCCCTATTGGAAGCATTCATACAATTCGCGCAAGAGAATGAGGATGTGAGTAGGGATGAGCTGATGGAACGCTACCTCAACCTGAATATAGAATCAAAGATAGTATCCCTAGAGGCTATACTCGTGGATAGGAACCTCATCAATCGCAGGGTCAGGAAGAGAATACTGCGCTTCATGGATAACAGCTGGTTCGTCCTGCCCAACAAAGACTGCGTAGTGCACATACTCGAGCAAGTGAATATAGATAGGGTTCACTACACTGCCAACATTAGCAAACTCCAGGGCAATGGCAAGATGCGCATCTATTGCTTCAACGATCCCATACCGCAGTGGAGATTCGTGAGCGCGGTGGACGAGCCATTCATACTCGAATACGTCAACATAGCTAGGGCAGCAAACGAAGACGCATTCGCCTCCAAGAGCAGCATTTACGGCATATTGAATACGACCGACAACCTATTCCGTATCAAGGATAGCACGGAGGGAGAGTCCAAGGCTGGGAAGAAGAAGCCCAAGGGCTTCATATGCATGGATAGCAAGAAGGGCACCATCATACGCTACTTGTACAACTTCAACATACAACCTCCTAAAGAATTAGTGGCGGAGAACAGCAACGTCAAGCTATCGGCCATGCGCACCTTCGTGCGCGATCACACCAGGCCAGAAGACCTGCCAGCGGTGCAGAACGAGGATACTATACGCTTCTACTACATATGGCTCAAGGCAAACATGGAGAATGATATATGCCCAAGCATGCGCGACTACTTCTCCAGAGAGAAGCTCCTCTTTATCAAATAAAAACAAGATATGAGTAACTGACATATATAGAATATATCCATACCAAATAAACGCACTCGGATATGGTATCCATCCTCACGAACGCAGAGATGCTAGCGTTGCATAAATCTGGTATGTTTGCTTCCATAGATATCTTGGAGGGCAACATCAACAAAGCGTGGAGGAGATGGGCTCTCAGGAACCACCCCGATAAGGGAGGCGACAGCAATTCGTTCGCGTACATCAACAACATAGTTAGCAAGCTGAAAGAGAATAGAAACATCTATATGTTCGCCACATTCGTTCGCACGCAAGAGTGGGCAAAATACTACAAGCCACCATCGCCGCCCAAGAAGCCATCACCACCAACAGCGCACGATGCGGATATGGATGATCTAGAAGCACAGTTCAGGCGCAGCCGCCTATTCAAGGAGGCATACAAGAAATTCATGAACGAGATAAATGATGCACCGCTCCATCCTCGCCCTAAACAAGAGAATGATGATAAGCAGAAGCAATATACGAACGTAAAGACTGGTAGGCTAGTCACCAAGGGGAGCAGCACGTACAAGAAATATATACGCAACGGGTGGACGGTAGATGAGAAGGAGATGGTGATGAAGCCTCCATCATAACATTCCTCTTTTTTATTTGCTTTAATTGTGTTATGTCGTGTACGCGCAGATGGAGTGAGGTCGTTCGCATCGCGATGATCGTGAACAAATATTTTTATTTCATCACACATCGCGCGATGTGTGACGATCGTTGCGTAATGCGTGTGATGCGATGAAATAAAAAAATATGTATATCCAGAGCGTCACGCGGTCGGTACACCCACCAGCAGATACAAATATGTGAATGTAGTTGTTACCGCGTTCGCAGTTGGATTGAATACTCTCACCGCTATCGATCCTGCAGTGGATGTGTCCGAACCCATGTACACCAAATAATTTGGATCAGGGAGGGTGAGCGTATCAAAATAGTAATTCACAGAAAGCAGTTGATTGGCAGCTGAGGTTACGTTGGTGATATAGAAGAATGTGCTCTCGCCAGCCGCGAACGCTATGTCCTGGAACACGATCGTGGCCCCTCCAGTCGCGTCGTTCGTTATGGATCTGGATGTGCTGGTGAAGACTTCTGTTCTGCTCACTTGCAGTTGCGTACCGGTGATGATGGAGTTGGAGTTTATGTTGCCGGACGCACCGATACCTCCCGTAGTGACTATGGCGCCCGTGCTGACCGACGTGCTGTTAGTTGAATTGTTCACGTGGATCGGTGCGGTGGACGTGATGGAGCCGTTTGTTACGGTCATCACGGTGGTCGGAGTGGCCCCGGCCGTGCCGGACGTGCCGATCGTGACGCTCCCTGCATTGGCAGCGACGTAACTGCTCTCTATGCCCGTGTTGGGTACGGAGGACGTGCCATCCTCATCTTGGATATAATTATATGAAAGTGTCATAGAATCTGCGTTCGTGGTGTACAGATATCCCGTGGACGACAGGCCCTGTTCGCTAATCACGGTGTTGTGGGTGTCATCCCTCGTGAGGCTGATCTGCGCATTCGTAGCGCCGGATGGATTCAGCGTAATATCATTCGCCGTGATGGAAGGGGCTACGGAGCCCGCCGGCCCAGTCGCACCGGTGGGGCCCTCGATACCCTGCGCTCCCTGTATGCCCGTGGCGCCGATGCCACCAGCGATGCCCTGTATGCCTGTGGCACCCGTGGCTCCTGCAGCCCCGGCCGTTCCAGCAGGACCTGTAGCACCGGTGGCCCCCACTTCGCTCGCACTGGACGAGCCGGGTGGTCCTTGCGGTCCAGTTGCGCCTGTAGCGCCTATACCATACGAATAGGGCGAATAGCCGTTCCAACAATACATTTATATTTCACGATGCACAGAAATATATCTTATGCGCAATGAGGGGAAGAGGCAAATAAAAAGGATCGATCGGGATTAGAAGCATCCGTATCCGAATGAATTGCTCCAGATGAGCTTGAGGAACCAAGCGAGGATGAGGAGGATGAAGGTGATGAACAGATCCCATGCGAAGAGCTTCAACCAATCGATGCTGCTGCTGCATCCTGCGAGGGCGGCTGCTGTGGCTGGGTCGGTGGCGTTGAGGGCGGCTGCTCCCAGCGCTGCATTGTTGTTGACGATCCAGTAGGGTCTGATCGCCCAGAGTCCGATACCGACGATGATGAACACGAGCACGGCTGCTCCGAACCAGCGTCCGCTCCCTCCGCATGGATCGCATTGGTCGTACGACTTGCAGGGGTCACACTTGGGCCTGCATTGTGGGCGACAGTTGGAATCGAACTTCTTGTGCACGTAGAGTTCTTCTTCATCAGGACCCAATCGGCTCCTTCTTCCGGTGTTGAGGAATACGTTGGAAGACATGGTGTGTATTTGTATGAACGGTTGGTGAAAATTTTGTGCAAATAGAAATTGTTGAGTGCCGTCGGAATTCACTACCATCGTTGATGGCTCGATTGCGTGAACAATCGCATCCGCGAGACAATCAGCGACCTGCATCACGACTGTTTTAGCACGCTCAATATCGGTTCGTTGTACTCCACCACCCACTTGCGATCTTCATCGTCCACGAATGTGAACGAAGTCTCGTAATAAGAGATGATATCGCACGGCGTCACGTCTGTATAATTGAAATGCTTGTCTATGGTGGAGAAACGCAGCACCAGATCGGTCACGTCCTTGCCATACGAATCGTGCACATAATCCCATGACGTGATTATGTTCCTCGCATTGTCCTTGTATGGCTGTCTCGTGCACACGACAGATCCATCATCATTCGTAGTATATATTTTGTTGGAGTATATCTTACCATCATCCTTCAGCAAGCGTATTGCGTCTTCCACGTCATCGCAGTTGTATGCAGAGTACTTGCTAATCACGTAGCATATCACCTTGCACAAGACGTTGTACGAACCATCCACGTATGTGTTGATCAGGGACATTTGAATATCATTCTTACTCGGTGTGAAACGAATCGTCATTCCATCGTTTCACGATGGATCCAGTGCACTGGATCTCCCTGCGCAGATCGCGCTCCATCTTTTGCTTCGTGTATACCACCATCCTGGCGTGGTCGGTATAATTCTTGTTGCGGTACTCGCATATCCTCTTCGCGTCATCCAAGATAGCGCTGAATGCGCACTGCGGGCTGCAGAAGGTGCCGTAGCAATTGACGTGCCTCACATCATCCTGATAGTACACGTCCGTTATGATCCTGTGAGTGTATCCATCGAACTTCTTTGCACACCAGTAGCACGTGCCGCCATCCTTGTACTCCCTGTCCGTCACGATCTTCTTAGATGCCACATCGTGCACGACATCCGAGTACGTAGCACACCCTCTCTTCTTGTGTGGTGTATTCTGCAGCACGAACGGTACCTTCACTCCCTTCAATGAAATGATAGTAGTCATCCGTATATTTATTTCGTCTATGCAAAATACACCCGCGATTCTGTAATTTCCAATGGCCTCGATGAATCCTTGTATCCTGCATTACTATCAACAATATGTGGATGCAAAGGCCATAATCTCCGAACCAACCGACATATTGGATACCATCCTCTCGCATCCCGAGTACATCGAGCTCGCCAACGCTCTCTACGACCACGGTTACGATCCGCTCGATAAGCAACATTGGGTCTTCGTGATGAAACTATACATCAAACACCGCGCACCTCACACGATCCCGCGATGCATCAGCACTGCATGATATATTTTTATTTGTCATCCAATGATCATTGATCGTCACGCGATGTGCACGCGTGTGATGATCATCGCACGATGTATAAATTATTTTTTATTTCAACAACGATCGATGATCGCGCGTGCACACTCATCGCGTGACACAAATAAAAATAATTGATAATCATCAATCGCGATTGGTGAGTAGACGCAGTGTTAGAGATAGCGCGATGGGTATTATGGTGTATTTGAGTATGTGGTATAGGCTGACGTAATTCGCGGGCTCCTCGTCTTCTTGCTCCTCTTCTGGTTCTGAGTCGGATGAGGATGAGCTATTGACGTTGAAGAGCTCTTCGTCTCTGCCGTTGTATGCGTTCACGTAGCGCATGATGACGAAGAAGAGGGATGATAGCCTGTTGAAGATGGGGATGAGGCTGGCGAATTTGTCTTCGAATTTCGGATGGACGAGAGATCTTTCGCATCTGCGCGCGATGGTACGCGCTGTGTTGGCGTAACATCCTTCGTGTTGCGGGTATACGAAGTTGGCTATGGGCTTGAGCTGATCCGATATGATATCTATTGTACCCTCGATGATGCGGAGCTCCTCCTTGGGATCGAAGTCTACGTTATCCTCGTTGTCGGTGTATCTGCACGGTATGATGGCCATCATTTTCATCAGCAAGGATTGCACGTCAGTCAGGATGGTTACGATCTGTGGTATATCTTCGTAGTTGTGTATGCACTCTCCTACGGACGCGTTGAGCTCGTCTATGTTGCCTATCAACTCGACGCACGGATCGTTCTTGCTTATGATGCTGCTGTGGATGTTGATGCGAGTGGTGCCGTTATCCCCGCGTCCGGTGTAAGGCTTCATTTATTTGCTATACGTACGAATCGATTCACCGGGCGTAATGTTGGTGCGATCAGTTTTAGGTCATAGATCGGTTCGGAAAAATTCGATCCATCGGGGATATATAAATGTCACAACAATTATCATCGTGCCCGACGTGTCCCATACCTCCCGTATCGCAGGTGAAATATACCAGGACGAGGCAGGCGTCGTACGGACCTCCCATCGTTACGAGCCGCGTAGTCGACAGGTGCACCAACGTTCCGGTGGCGCAAACGGAGGAGATGACCGTGGTATACACCACGTCGCCGTGGACTCCTGTTAATGCATCGTCCGTCGATGCGGCTTATCAGCACTTCGTTGCTCCATCGTTCAACACGGCATAAATGTGCTGAAAATTAAGCGTATAAGGATATACCATCCACTACATAAATCGGACCAATATAAGCCGAGAAAAATAAGATGATATTCTTGTTCATTGTGGATAAAACGCACAATTACGTCCTGATGAGGGCCATGCACAACGACTTCCCCAAGATCCACAGGGCCATGCACACAATCATGTGCGATGAGATGAACGATGACATACAGAAGCACATGAAGTATCTCTTCGGTTCAGATATCAAGTATACGTACATAGACTCGAGGCAGGTGAATTACATCACTTTCTACAGGATCAAGGTGAACGGCACCCTCCACGAGAGCGGGAACATCGCGTGCCATCCCGATTATCGCTGGCACAACGTGAACGACTACAACCGCTGCATGAGGAACGAGGTGATCAACACCATCCGCAACCTGAAGGTGAAGCCCATACCTGTCATAGGTGCCGGCATCATGATCACGCACGTGAAAGATGGAGTGGAATGGGTGCTCCTGGTCCATGGTAGGCTATCTAAGAAGTACGGCATACCCAAGGGCCATTGCAATCCTAACGAAGACATAACATCTACCGCGATCAGGGAGACATACGAAGAGACTGGCATACTCGTAGACGCTAGCATGCTCAACGTCATCGTATCCACTCGCAAGAAGAAGTACAGGGTGTTCAGGATATCCGTGGACATGGATATCTATCCATCCCCTGCGCCGATGGATCGAGGAGAGATCACGCACGCCGTGTGGATGAAGAAGGATGATATCCTGGCGAACAAGATCTCCATCACCAACCTCACCAAGTCGCTGATCAAGAGGTGAGACAATCCTCCCCACTTTTTATTTGCCCATCGCGCTTCAGGCTGCTGGGATAACAGGATATGGACAATCACTGGAGATATTCGCTATCGGTTAGGGTCAGCTCGACCTTTCGCAACATCATTTTCCAAATTAAAATCGCGACTAATTTCTCCGCCGCCAGACATCTCTGGCACCTATATTATTTAAATACATTAATGGCTACCAAAAATAGCAGCGGCAATAACAGTCAGGAGAATGCGCATTCCTCATACACGCACATTGTGAAGAGGAAAGACGCCGTCAACCTGGAGCGCGCTATTAAGGATACTAGGAAGAGGACTAATGCTGCCATCCTCGACCTGTGGGAAGCCCACGTGAAGGGCGATGCCACTATCCTTGCCATCAACACCAACACGGACAATGCAACGTGCGCTGCGTTTCGTATCTCGTTCACGGAGGATGAGAGGTACTTCTCCACAGATGCCGCGATCGATGGCATCGTGAAGAAGACGGTAGCGATCATATTCGGAGCGTATGTGCAGACATTCAAGATGGAGGAGCAGGACTTGGATGCGCTGCGTGTGTGCGTCTGCAATCGCGACGATACCGGCGTCACCCTCTATGTTCCACAGTTCATCATGGGCGCGTCTAGGAAGTACGAGATATATAGGAAGATAACCATGCAGATGGACAACACGAATGTCATCAACGGCATGGGCAACCACAATTTGTTCATCTCCGTGCTGAAGAAGCTCGTGATCAACGGAGAAGGTGGGTGCGGCCTGAACTCCTTCTATGTCTATTCCCTAGATGATGACATGAACAACGAGGACTTCGTCGTGGCCAAGCTCCTCGATTCGTACTCCAGCAGCGATGCGGATGGCTTGTGCTCTATGGTCGATCTAACGTGGGGCAAGATGCTGAAGCCACTCACGGTGAACAAGATCAAGATCAAGTACGAGCTCATCAACAAGATGATGAACGAGCAGCCCAAGTCGCACCAGGATATCGTGACCGACCTGTGCAAGTTCATCAGCCATTCCAGGCTGTGCGACAAGAACGGATTCGACGGCATAGCCCAGGTCTTGTTCGATGTCACGCACGGTGCGAAGTATGGCCTAGCCCTGCTCAAGGAGCTATCGGATCAGTCCATGTTCAACGAGCAGTGCGAATCGCTGTGGGGAGAGATGAAGCTCTCCACCACGGATGGCATGCGCATCTTGCGAGGCTACGCCAACCTAGATTCTCACAGCAAATATCAGGAATGGAAGACGCAGAACACGCACGAGCTCATCGCCAACACGCTCAAGATCACCGGTGGCAACCTCGACATAGCGAAGGTAGTATTCAACATATACAACGATACGTATGTGTGCTCCAACCACAAGGATAACGTGTGGTACCACTTTGCCAAGCGCTGGAAGCCCATGGATGGCGTGGTATACATCAAGAATGCCCTACTCACTCTCATACCCTACTACGAAGAGCTACTGAATGTATTTAACAAGCAGCTGAAGGAATGCTCGCTATGCGGCGACAACGAGGAGCTCATGGTCAAGATCGTCAACTCCAACATCGACAGGTGCATCAAGATCATACGCGACCTCAAGGACACCGGCATGCGCACGAAGCTGGCGAAGGAGTGCGCCGATCTCTTCTATGACGAGAACTTCGAGCAGAATAGGGATAAGAAGTACAACTTATTCGGCTTCGAAGATATGGTGTTCGACTCGGACATATGCGAGTTCAGACCCGCAGTCCCCAGCGATCTCGTCACCATGTCCTGCGGCTACAACGCTCCCGTCCACTACTCTTGGGATCACAAAGATGTGGAAGAGGTGATGGAGATCCTCAGGAAGATATGTCCGTTCAATAATGTTCTCAATTATCTCCTGTGGCTCAAGGCATACACCGCGTTCAAGCCAGGCAACGCGATCAAGGTCTTCGTGTGCATGATAGGCTCTACCAACAGTGGCAAATCCGTGATCGAGATGTTCAGCGAATACGCACTGGGGGAATACTGGGTGAAGCCTCCGCTCGAGCAGCTCACATACGAGGGCACGAACAATCCTGACTCACCCACCGCATCCAGGGAGATCTTGAGGTACGCGCGCGAGGTGCAGTATTCAGAGGCAGCCAGCAATGCCAGCATCAACACGAGCTTCATCAAGACCGTCTCCAGCGGGGGTGACAGCATGTTTAGCCGCAACTTGCACCAAGTCATCTCTAGGACTACCTCTACCAAATTCACTCCTGTATTCGTGCCCTATTACACCAGCAACTACGATCCCAAGTTCGACGGGAACGATTCGTCCATCGTGGACAAGATAGTTGCCTTCGACTTCAGGACGAGGTTCGTGAAGCCGGGTGAGCTGGACGACGCTGGCAACCCAGTCCTGCCACCCACAGAGGCGGAGCAGAAGAAGCGCAATATCTATCTCATGGACGAGACGATCAAAACTCGCATACGCAACGGCCTGTATCCTGCCTATACCTGGATCCTCACGCAGCAGTACAAGAAATACAAGGACTCTCACCCCCTCAAGCCAGAGATCGTGTGCAAGCACGCACAGCTCCTCGCTGCCAGGAACGATACGATCAAGGCATTCGTATGCATGAAGCTCACGCGCACATCCAACGAGTCCAACACCATCAAGTCAGACGACCTCTACAAAGCCTTCAAGAATTACTACATGGAATTCTTCGCCAGCAGCAACCGAGAGACTTGCATGTCCAAGACCATATTCGATACTACGATGGTGAAGAAGGGTTTCAAATACATAGACGACAAGCTAGATGGATGGTACTGGACGCACGTCACCTGGAAGGTCACCGTACAGAAATAAATCTTTTTTATTTGACCAAACATCGATCGCACGCACATCACACGTCGCGTGTGCGATCATCGATCGTCGGATGTAACAAAATATTTTTATTTGGATGACTGATCATCGATCGTCGCACACGCGTGATCATCGCACACATCGATGCACGTGTGTGATCAACGATCGGTGTATGAAATAAAAAAATAATTTATTGTATGTCGCGATCATCGATCACACGTCACGTGCAATGCGCGATCATCGATCGTCGGATGTTGCAAAATATTTTTGTAATCGATCGTCGCGTGTGATGCACGATGATCGTGCATCGTTGCACACGTCGTGTGATGTGCGTGCGATCGTCGTTTGGTCAAATAAAATGAATCGATGATCATGTGATGCGTGCACGCCGTGATAGAATAAGTCTCTATCGATGTAAATAAAGATGATCAATCACGTTACTACCAGCGTAGATTATTTGAATTATGAGGATACGGTCAATCTGTGCAGCACGTCCAGGCAGTACAGGGATATGTGCTCTAAGAAGTCGTTCTGGGTGGATAAGGCGTATAGGGTATACGGCGTGCCACCGTCCTTGTTCGATGCTGGCGTACCGTACATATATGGCGTCGTGGACGGGAGGGAGTTGCACACGCCCATGCAGAAGTATTACGGCATAGAGAAGATATTCACATCCGAGCCTCGAGATCTCTTCACGCGTTCGGGCCTGTACAACAGCCCGTGGGATGACTTGGTAGCCTGGCATCTATTTGGCGTCACGCAAGAAGATGCAGACGAGATAAGGAGTTTCCTGATGGAGAAGAATAAGGATAGCATGTTCCGCTTGAAAGAATCCGTATCGTCCTTCCTGAATTCTGTCGCATCCGAGACTGCACTCGGTGATCGCTTGGACGCGCGCGATATACCTCCCGTTCTGTTCAATAACTACATCATAAGGTATGGTATGAACGCATGGTTCATGCAAAATAGGGAGCCCATATCCCAGGCGCTCCAGACCCTCTTGAGGCGCATGCTGGTCGAGATAGATCCACTTGATCGTAGGGATCTCATAATAAATACGATCCTAACCATGAGGAAGAACAGAGACGATGCCGGCGTTGCAGCATTCTTGCATGCTATATACGTGAGGGAAGAACCAGACATCATCCGCGCTGCGTTGGATGGCGTAGCAGCCCACAATGCGAGCAAGGAGTACATCCTCAGCGTAATAAATCAATTTATCTTCATGATAGACTCTCACCTGCCCTTCACCGAAGACAATCCTATGTTCGAAGAGAGAACACCGTACGCAGAGATAGCAGCGCTCCCTCTGGACGACTTCAGGCTAGTCGCGGAAGTTGCCGAATTAACCGAGGATGACCTGTACCTCATCTTCAAAGCAATCATCGAGAGCTATTACAACTACAACATATATTGGGTCAACCCAGATGTCGTAGATTATATCGCAAACATAGTAGGAGACCCGAATGACTTCGTTCCTAGGATAATCGACGCGATAGAGGGTGAGTACGACCCCACTAGCCTCTTCTAACGATCCGATATTGCGATATAATTTTTATTTCATCATCGATCGATGATCACGCGTCGCTCGTCATGTGTGCGATCATCGATGATCAAATAAAAAATCGTTCGATCGCATCGCACGTCGCGTGCGTCGATGTCGATGAACGTTGATCACAACACACATGCATCGCGTGTGACGTCAACGATCGTTGATGAAATAAAAAATATTTGTGTGATGATCACGCGATGCGCGTGTGTGGTGATCATCGATCACCACATAAATATTTTGTAACATCCATTGATCATATCATGCATGCGATGCGTCGACATCGTCGATCACCACACAAATATTTTTTATTTCATCATCGATCGATGATCACGCGATGCGTGACGATGTGTGACGACCGATCGATGATGAAATAAAAAAATATTTATATCATCCAACGATCATCGATCGATGATCACGCGATGCGCGATGATCATTGCGTATGTCGTGATCAAATAAAAACTATTAATCATCGCGCGGTGCAAATAGAGAAGATTCGTTACGTGATCAGATATCTAATTCTTCTTCCATCTCTGGATACGAATCGCATCCTGGAGATGGAGATCTCCTTCTGGGGGATGATGACTGTCTTCCTCTTGGTGGAGAGGTGCGTCGGAATTGCGTGAATAGGTTAGCCTCTTCGTCTTCTTGCTCTGTTATATCTCCCTCTATCATGGCATTTAATCTATCTTGCAGTATATCTGCTCTTACGTTCTGTGGCGTGGGTGACTTGGCTCTTGGCCTAGGAGGAGACGCAGTGGGCGCTCTATTATTCGCGAGCGATCGAGCCTGTATCCTGTTCTCGCTAGCGTTGATGCTGTCTATGATGTTTGCTGTAACGGGGGTGTTGGTTTGTTGATGTGCTTCTACGCGCAGCTTGATATCGGCTAGGTTGTTAGCCAACTGGTCCACCTCGAGCGTGGTGATGTTGGGTGGTCTCCTCGGCAAGTTCTGCTGCGTAGTGGTTGTAGTGGTTGTTGTCGTGGTTGGAGGAGGGACGTTGATGCTCCTGCGAGAGAGCGCGTTGATCCTCTCGAGCTTGTTAGCCTCGTTGGATACGACATTCTCTGTCGTGTGCATGTTTTCCCTGAGTATCTGTGCCTGCGCATCCCTGTATCTCTTCACCTCGTTCATTACGTATATCATGGCAGGCTGCACATCCGCTGGTTGTATATCTTGTCTATTCTTGGGATAGCACAAGCCCGGTGCACCAGGATACTCCAGGTACATAGGAGATGAGGTGACTTTGCTCGCGGTCACTATGTTCACGCACTGGTTGGGTGCGATGGTATTCAGCGTAGTGGATATCTTCTTGATATCGAAGTTGATAGTTGGTTTGTACGGTTGTTGTGGTGCTGGCTTAGCTGGAGCTGGGACTGGAGCTGGAGCGGGGGGTTGTGGTGCAGGCGCTGATGCGGATTGTGATTGCTGTGGCCCTAGCAACCTGCTGAGTATAGGATCCTGCGATATGTGCTGATTTATGATAGCTAGGATGTTGGGAGGTATGGGCGGCACTTGCTTCTTGGAGAGGGAAGTGTAGATCATGTTGATGGTGGCGCTCGCACCAACGATGAGATACACTTCGCTAGACCTGACCTTACCCATTGCGGCTATATCCTGCTGCCTCACGAACGTATCGTTATCCACGTCGTAGTAAACATTTATGTTGAGTGACTTGGATAGCCCTCGGAGAGTGGCATAGTGCCACAGCGGCCAATTGCGAAAAAGCTCGCTCATTTGAGAATATCACCGTTGTTAATTTTTCATTGTAGCAATATATTCACGAAGTTATCTTCACGGATGTTATCTTCCTTATGTCATCTACGAACATATAATCGATCACGTGCATGAATATCTTCTTGAGGCATTCGTCATCTACGAAAGGACTGGATGCGGGTGGTTCGTAGTCTGGCACCAGTATGTGGCTGTTCAGGTTGTACAAGCACACGTCCTGCCTGTTATCGATGATGATCGTGTTGCGGTGGTTCATGAGGTGGGGGTATTTGTTCCACAACTTCCTGAGGTCCTTGACAGTGTGGCTATTGGGGCCAGGCGTCCTATCGCAGTCGTCTCTCGTAAGCACTGTGAGAGGCCGCACGCCTATGCTGTAGAACAGGACCTTCACCATGTTGTGCACGTACTCGTATTCACCAGCGCTCCACACGATCTGTATGAACCCCCTGGCATCTAGCTCCCTTATCACATCTTTCGCGTACCGCCTCGTGGTTCCCCACACGTTCTGCCACCTCGAAGGCTCGTTGCCGTCGTACAGCTTGAATTCGTAGAAGCGATCGTCGTTCGCGTTCAGCTTTTGTGGCAGCGGGATATCGAAGTAGGAATGGCACAGAGTTTCGTCGACGTCCCATATTATTACTTTTCTGTGGTGGTCCACCATTATTATAAATAAGGAGGGTATTTATAAATTACACACTTATTGCGGAATGCTTGTGATTCAAAATGGCATCGCACGCAGAATTGTTCACCTTATTCGTCTCCTCACTCGCTGAAACGCTCGATGGATGCGAAGAGGAAGATACGCTGAAGGTGAAGCACTTAGTCGAATGGCTCAGTCTCCTCAAGCAGAAGCTGAGCGAAACACCATCGCAACCATCCGCTGTACCCGATAACGCGTGCAGTGCAGGTTCTTGCCCAATCTCGCCACCCACTGAAGAGAGCGCACAGCAACCAGCCCCTCCCCAACCCAAGGCAGCTCCGAAGAAGAGGGCTCCTAAGTCTGATCTGATATCGGACGACCTGTACGATCACAACGCGGATACGTGCAGTGCCAAGCTCATGTCGGGGGTGAACGCAGGCAAGAGATGCCCAGGTGCTAAGTCATTCACAAATGCAGACGGTAGCGTCGTGTGCTCCAAACACAAGAAAGAGGGTGCCGTGAAGGTCGAAGGGGGTACGAAGCGCAAGGCAGGCGGAGCCAAGATCATATCCTCCGTTTCGTCCAACGCAGAGCCAGGACAAGACGCGAAACCCAGCGATTACACCATGGAGCAAGTCAAGGACCTCCTGAATAATATGGCAGGATTAAACCTAGACATCAAATTAGACGAAGCGCAATCATAGAAGATATTTTTATTTGTCGACAAATGTATCCCTTCCACGAGCTCGAGGCCATCAAGCGCGCATTCGTGCAGTGGAAGACGACCCTCCTCCCTGACCAGCGAGCGATCGATCGACCTCAATACATAATGAAGTACAACGATCGCGACGTAGACATACAATTCCGCATATACCAAGATGGTACACAGTGCATGTACATCCGCCTGCAGCTCATAACATTCATAAATGTGCGATGGACCCCTGGATGGGATACCGATATCTCGTACGCCATCGGCATGAAGGGCGACGATGAATCTACCTTCACGTGCGCGCTCATAACCGAGACGTTCAAGTATTTCAATAATAATTACAACACACACCAGAGCGTATTCTCGCCCGAGCAGAGCAAGGCCGTCAGGCGCCTGACGCACCTGATATGCAGGCTATACCATCCCGAAGCGCCTCAGTGCTTGTGCCTAGCTACAACATCCTCCTTGAAGGTGTATCACGACATGATGCGCCATAACAATATCACCAAGCTCTTCGTCATGAAGGTCATAGACAGCATCACCTCTGAGAGAAACGATAAGATCACTTGCTTCTTCATACGGTTCAGGAACACGAGCTCTCACCTTGCGCTGACGGTAAGAACTAGGGAAGGGAATGCGTCTCCCGATCTATCGATCGCATGTGGTAAATACTTCATGGGGGTAACGTGCGGAGTCTACTCGAACGTGTGGATCATATGCAGGGACATGAAATACAGCAGCACGTGGAGAGAGATACCCCTGCTAGAGTGCCTGAAGGAGATAAGGATCATCGAGGAGATGTTGCTGTACAGCAACATCTCCAACTTGTACGCCGAGTACGCGAACGCCATTCGCAAGCTGCGCACCATATTCACCAGATACACCATGAAGAATTTCATCAAGAGGTGGCGCAAGTGGTGGTACGAACCAAACGAGGAGGGATACGTCAGGTTCGCATCCAGGATGTACGACATCGACAGCAATCGATGAAGATTTTATTTGCACCCGGGTGCAAATAAAAGGATGCACCACAGTATCCGAGATGCAGCGTACGATTTGGATTACGCGGACACGATCAACCTGTGCAGGACGTCCAAGTTCTACTCGAAGATGTGCGGAGACAAGTGGTTCTGGATCGAGAAGGCAAAGAGGGTGTACGGCCTATCGGCGCACGAATTCGAATCACTCATGCCATCGATCGATGGCATGAACATCGACGCCGACAGAGCGAATACATCCTACTCCTACAAGTACAAGCTACTAGAGTACATCATGGACGAGGCGAACAGGGGGTACGTATCCGTCAACTACGATTCTCCAGGCAGCCCGTGGGACAGGATACTATCCAAGCGCTTGTACCACCTCACGGATGCAGACTTGGATGCCCTGGATGAGGCCAGGAGATCGCTGCCACCGGAGCGCACCCAGACTACCATGCTGTCCTACCTGTTCGAGCTCGCCGGCACGGATGCGTTCGATGACAAAGAAGAGCTATTCCCACAGTATCTGGTGGATAAATACGTGATACCCTACGGCATGAACGATTGGTTCTCGAAGAATAGGAAGATACTACCCCAGAATATACAGGCCTTTTTGAGGAAGCTGCTGTACGATCCAAATTGGTTCTCGAGGCAAGAGACCGTGATCGGTACGCTCGCATCCACCAGATGGAGGGGTGATATAAGCACCATGCTGGACATCCTATCCGCCATATACATCGGCTTGGATACGCACCCCGCGGACATGCTCTTCATGCAAATATCGAACAAGTCGGAGGTGAAGTACCGCAAGGATGTGCCTCAGATACTCAACGTGATCAAGCGCGACCTATACAAACATTATTCTCTCTTCAACAACACGTACAAAGAATACGCGCTCATATCACCGTACGTAACCCTGCTGGCCTTATCGGTCAAGGATTTCGATACGGTGGTGGAGGCAGCGAATCTCTCCAAGCAGGATATAGCCGACATCGTCACCAGCATGAACTACATCATCCATCATCAAGGCAACGGCGTGACAGCCATCACCGACATGCATGTGCGCGAATCAACGATGGAACACGTAGGCGTCGATACGGACGCCTACAAGGAGCAGTTCATCCATTTCGTCCAACGCAGGAGGGAATTCATGGATGAAGATGCGTGAGTATCTACCTCCTATTCCTTTTTTATTTGCCACGGTATGGCAAATAAAAATATTATTTACATATCTCTTATCGTCTGCCAGCGCAGCTCGTGCATCCTCCGGCCACCTGCTGCAACCTCATCACGGGTGCTTGTCCCTGTTGCCTCTGTGCTGTGGTGGTGAATGCAGCATTCGTGGTCTGCGCCGCTTGCTGGATGGCATATCGTCCCTGCCCAGCCATGGATGCAGCGGTCAGCTGCTGGGGTGCGGATGACTGCGCGAGCTGGATGTTCTGGGGGCAGGTCCTGTTGCCACAGTTGCACTTCAAGCTATCGTCGTTCGTCTCGTTCGCGCAGTGGATGTTACCGCTAGCGTCTACCACGACGATCTCCCACTTGAGCTGGACGAGATCGAGGAAGTACTCGCATGCGGTGTCGCTGGGCGCGTTGATCACGGTGCCCCTCTCTCCGGTCACTATCTCGTTTGGCTGACAACCGAAGCACGAGGCCTGGGGCTTCTGGCACTGCCCGTCCACCACGGATCTCCCATCTTCGTAGTTGCAGGATGTGGGAGTGATGGTGATGACTCCTCCTCCGCTGCCGGGCTGAACGCCCCTGTAGCTGGCGGGGATGTACACGGACGGGCAGTTGGTGCACGCGGACAAGCCGCTGGTGAGGATGGGCACGGTCACGCACGTCTCTATCCCGTTGCACCCGACGACAGGGATGGGCGCGGACAGTATGTAATCATAGATGACGTGGGTAGGACCCCTGGTCTTGTACGAGAGGGACGCGTTGACGTTGCGCAGGTTCTTAGATGCGCGCTGGGAGAGGCTGGACAAGTCGGGCGTGAAGGAGAATGCGCACGTGTTGTCATCGATCGCCCTGTTTCCGTAGCACGCCACTGCGAATGTCTTGTTGTAGTAGTCCCATGAATTGGGAGGGAAGAGGCTACGCTGGTTGGCGGTTCCGCACACACTCTCCACGATGGGAAGGGCTGTCTCGTCCTCGCTGTCCACCCCATTCGTTGTGCCGTTGTTCCAATCGCCTACGAAAGCGGACGTGGCATTCACCACCCTGCCGAACACGGCCTTGGTCTGCCCGGGCACGTTGGCAAGCGAGATGTCGGTGCTGTCGTTCACCGCGAGCTTGAAACGCCCGATGGGTGCGTACACCTCCGTAACATAGACTATGGACTTGCCGCTGTTGGATGGTAGGGTGTCGTTGTACTGCTGCTGCGTGATCGCGGCTCCGAGCACGGTGAGGGAGGGGACTGGGAAGCAAGCAGACAGGGCATCGAAGTTGGAGACGAACTGCCTGTACTCTCCCTCGCTCCTGACGGGGATGAAAGGTCCCGTGATCGGAGGGCACGCTGCGCTCTGGTCTGGGTACTTGGAAACGGGAACGAACCTCCCGGTCCTCAAGCCAGTCCCAGGCTTTCCTATGGGCGAGCACTGCATAGGGAGGCCGAAGGGAGCCACTGGGCACGGGATATTGGCTGCAGGAACGCAGGCGGATCCATTCGCAGTGGCGGGGAGGAGCTGTGGGTTGCAATTCAAGGCGCTGGGTGCGAAGACGGGAGAGAATCCGATCGAGTTGGGAGGCACGATAACTGGCTGGATGATCTCCCTCTCGAATTTCACTAGGAGAGATGGATTGTTGAGCTCCACGTTGTATGTGGGTTGCGAGTTCACGGCGAATGCTGGGAACGCAACAGCTATGTCCCTCGAGCTACCGAACGGGAGGATGACATCCACATTCTTGCTAGGGATGGTCGTCTGGGCGGCAGATCCCTCGGCCGAATACCTGGGCTCATAGAATGGGTCATTGAAATCTCCTATTGCGGAGATGAACTCCTCCCTGGCCCCATTCTTGTCTGGCACGTAGTTGAGGGCGGCCGACATAGCGGTGGCATCGAGGTTGTCGCTGTAGCACCCGGCGCTGAATCTCGCCTTGTTGATCATGTGCATGATCGCTCTCCTGCTCCATCTCACCCTATTTCTAGGGTACTGGAGTACGATGGGCTCCACCCTATCCACCACGGGATACGCGTTCCCTGGCTGGATGCTGGGCACGTTGGTGAGGCATCCTGGGGTAGGCCCGGTGAACTGGCTGCCCGGGGGACAAGCTGCAGGTCCGCATCCGCCAGTGGAACATCCTCCGGCAGGCAAGCACCCTGGGTTCGGGATGAACTGGCACTTGCACATGTTGTTGGCCGCTCCCACCATGGCGATTGCGCTCACGAGGTCCACCGTGTTGTACGTCTGCACGGGGAACACAGATGCAGGGCTGGCGTTCGTTGGGGCGAGGAGGCTGTAGCCGCTCCCCGTGAGGAACTCGTACGATCCCAGGGGCAGTGTGGCATAGGGAGGGGCGATGGACGTGAGGGGAGTGCCAGTCGCGGGTATCACCGTGCCCACACCGTCCACCACAGAGTAGTAGGGCACGCCTGCCGTGAGGGTGGGAGGCGCGATCGTGCACGCCGATGCCGTGGTGAACGCGTTCTGCCCACCGCAGCAAGACGGTCCGTTAGCGAACGGGGGACACAAGGCCGTTGCAGCGCCAGGGATCACTGGGCCGGTGCCTCCGGGGAGGGAATCCAAGATGGCCGTGACGGAGCCGTACCCAGCACCCGGCAATGGGATGCCGGTGAGGGGATCGTACCCCGGCACCACCAATCCGTTGAACGCGGGCGCAGGCGTGGGGTTAGGGTTCGCGGCAGCGTTGTTCCCGAGGTAGCCTGGGTACAGCGTGGCTCCGGTGACGGTGCTCACGATGGCGGCTGCTGGCACCGGGTACACGGGGGTGATGCACACATCAGGATAGATGATGAAGATCGTCTTCCCACACTGAGATGGCGTGCATGCCGCGGACGACCTGCACTTGGGGCAGTTATTGATACCATTGGCGGATGCGAAGGTCACAGAATAGATGGGAGCGCACGCGGAGTAGCAGAATCTGTACGTCACTAGATCCCCAGCCGTCGTGGCGATGGGCCCGGCCACGATCGCGCTTCCCGTCGCGATCGTCGTGCCATTCACAGTGAAGGGAGCCGTGTTCAGCGCGGGGAGGGCAGTGGCCGTTCCAGGGAGGGCATTGAACGCGGCAGCAGCGCCATCATTGAGCAGGGGGAACGTCACGTCGTAGCTGCCCGCAACGCATGCGGTGGCTGGGTAGGACGCGTTCACGTTGGCGAGCGTGATCTCGGGCAGCTTGATGTTGAGTATGGCCTTGAGGATGTAGGCAAGCGAGTTGCTCCCGTTCTCCACGCTGAATCTGTAGTTGAAGCCGGAGCCCACGCTGGCGTAGAGCTTGGTGGATGTCATAGCGGACCACGCGACCTTGGGCACCGTGCGCGCGTACGGGTTGACCAAGCTGCAAGAGCCATACAAGTATCTCTCCTCGGGAGATCCTGCGAATGAGTTGATCTGCACCTGAGTTGCGGGTGCTGTCTCTGCGGATGGTGCCGACATATGTTAGGTTTGATATCATTCCGGATGCAAAAATTCTGATCGCGAAAAAGTGGCATAATCCCCCATCCGGAGCAGAGCAACGAATGCCACCGCGATCACTCGTTCTCCGAACAGTGGTGAATTATGATGATATTCGCATTTGCTCCATGCTACCCAACACACCTATTATTAAATGCCAGCCAAACAAGATCAGCACGCGACGGGGAAGCTCATCACTAGCAACATCACCCAGATCGTGCGTTCTCTCCACCTCATGAAGACTGCTGTGGAAAAGAACACGCAGAACAAGGATATGTATCCCGATGATATCGCTGCTGCCGTGGAGGACTCCCTCAAGAAGTTCGACAAGCTCACTGAGAGCATCCTCGCCCTCAAGGCCAGCGTGAAGACCGTGAACAACAAGAAGAGGCACGTATCCGAGAACAACCTCGGTCTCCGATCTCCACAGTATGTGAATGGCATCATCCTCGACTTCATCAACGAGCACGGTGATCTACCGGATGAACTGCTCATCGACATCAACCAGCAGAAGTACGGCGCGTTCGATCGATCCACCATGACTACATTCTGGAGCTATTATGCCAACAAGAATGGACTCAAGTCGCCCAACAAGGGCGGTCTCACCCTCACGGACGACAACATGAACCGCCTCTTCAACACGAGAATCAACAACCCTCGCGATCCGAAGTACAACGATAAGACATACTACAGGGTGATGGTGGAGGAGATCAAGGCACTCCAACAATCCAAGAATTACAAGACAAACAACAGCAACCGCGCACAATACCTGCCTGCTGATAGCGATGGATCGGTGATCACAGCCTTCAACAACGCTGCACTCCAGATCCTGCTCAAGTCCTTCTTCCAGAACGATTACAACATCCAGAACAAGGACGCGCACGTGGAGAGGCTCACCCTGACAAAGGAGCACTTCATGAAGAACAAGAGATCGCTCGCGTCCAACGCGCACGCTAACGACAAGGACTGGAAATAATCCTCGTCCACTCGAATGTTTTTATTTGCAATCGGTTGCGAGCGCATCCAAGCCGAATGGAAGAGCGAATAACCGCGCATCTCTCTTTTATTTGCAAAATAAAATGGAGAGGCTCGTGCGCAACGCGTGCAGGTGCAAGCAGTGCGGCGAAGTGTTAGAATCGACTCACTCCCGCGATTTCAAACAGTGCAAGTGCCCCAACATGACCGCGATAGACGGTGGCCTGGAGTACAGCAGGATGCTCGCGAACGACTTCGGCATGGTGGAGGACATGCGCGTGTACATAGACACCCCAAATAAAAAGCATATCAATAAGCGAACGGCATGAACGGGAGGCTCACGGTATTCACGTACCAATATTTATTTGCCTCCTCCTCCGTCATCCCTATGTCGGAGACGATGCGCACGAAGTTGGTCTCCAGCAGGATGCGCATCAGGATGTCGCGCTCGTACACGCTGGCGATGGGTATCACGTCCAGCATGTCGCGTATCGAGTTCTCCAGCAGCTGCACCAAATCCCTGAAATCCCCACCCTCGTCCATCGGGTCCTCCATCAAGCAGTCTATGATGTACGTTAGGATGTCGGTGATCAGGGAGTACTCCTTCGTCCTGTTGTGGGGGTTGAACACGCACATGCTCCTCATGACGCGCGCTCGATATACAAAGATGGACGACCACAGCACTGGATCGATGGATATGTTGTGCATCCCCTTTTTTGTGCAACAAGGTATCATACCATTTTGTTAATGGCAAATAAAAGATTGTGGGATTTATCACTGCACGAGGGGAGCGGGCGTGATACCCCAGCAGTAGGACTCAATGTTGCAGAAGTTGCTGCCCATGAGGATGTAGAAGTAGCCGTTATCCATGTAATTCTTGCCGTACGAATTCCTGCATATCCAGTACTTCCTCCCATCCTGCCGATTCGTAGTCCATCCGACGATGCACATGGCGTGCTTGAAGAGCAGCTTCCCCTTCGCGGTGTTGTAGAACCGGTCGAACTCCTCGTTGTAGCAGTTCTCGTACATATCGAACCCTGCCACCACAGGGCCGTTCGCGACGATCTCGCTGGCGATGGATGCTGGGTCGGGAGGTATCTTGTACGTGTCTCTCGCGGTGTAGAACCTGGCGCTCTCGTTGCCCACGTTGTCATCGTGGATGGTGATGGAGCCGTGCACCATGAGATACTTGATGCCGCTGTCGATGTAGCCCCCATTGCATCCCATGTGGCACATCTTATCGTTGGTGTGCACATTCTTTATCTTGCATAGATTGTTGCGTATCATATACTGCGGGGATAGGGAGTTGAGGATGGGACTCCCATCATCCGGATCGGTCGTATAGGTGAAGAGGGGCACGGCTAGGCCATTATTCGCGTTCCTCATCCTTATCCTATCCGATAGGGCCAAGCACGTGGAGTAGGCCCAGCATCCGTTGCAGTCCTTCTGGTCCATCACGTCAGACATGCACTGGGGAAATAATCTCCTACAATCGTATTCGTAGTTGGACATGCCTATTTATATTTAGTGCTGTGAAACCGCTTTCGTGCGGATGCGCGATAAATAAAAATCGCAACGACAATTGCGCGACAAAAATTTTATCGCTGAGTACAGGTAATAAATACGTGCGCATCATGATTATCGCAATCGTGCTAACTGTAGGCGTCATTATCGTGCTCATCGCTGCATTATGCGCGCGCAAGAGCACGAATACCTGCGTGGGAGGAGCAGGATTCCTCGCAGCATCTCAACTGCAGGCTAACAACCCCCTCACGTCTCCTCTAGCCCAGCTGCCAGGTCTGTCCACACCAATCGCCGGAGTATCCAGCGGCATCTCTGCCTCCCCATTGGTAGGGGGTGCTAGGCGCAACTCGGTGAGATGGGTGGACGAGGATGGCATCGCCGTGTATTAAATGATGGGATGATAATTTTTATTTGTCTTTTATTTCGAGATCAGCAAATGATTATCACCCTCTCTCCCTTCTATTGCCACGAGCACATGGAAGTAGCAGTAGAGCCATCCACCATATCCTTGCTGTACGGGAACAGCGGGTGCGGCAAATCCACCATCATGGAGGCTGTGGAATTCGCTCTCTACGGCGGCAAGTGCAGCGGTGGCAAGTACAAGGTGGTGCTGGACGATCAGGATGTCGGCATCAAGATCACGCGAAGCACATCGCCCGCACACGTAGTGGCCATCGTTGGCAAGAAGGATGCTCCAACGGTGGAATACGTCGATGCGGCTGCCGAGCAAGAGATAGCGACCCTGTACGGCACGAAGGAGCACTTCAGGATGGGAGGATACATACACCAGGATGAAAGGAACTACTTCTTCACGTGCAGCAAGCCAGAGAAGATGAGGCTCATAGAGTCCCTAGTGCACCAGAATATGCTGGAGATATCCATGTACGATTCTGCGCTCAAGGCGCTCGCCAAATCCCTCTCGTCCACTGCCAACGCATCGAAGGTTGAGAGGGATGCAGCGGATCGGTTCGTGTCCATGTGCCGCACGTCCGTCAGGGATTCCAACAACGACATAGCCGATATGCTGTGCCGATCACCCGAGCAGCTCAAGGAAGATATCAAATTGTGGAAGAACAGCGTGAACGATGCCAGGACCAGGGTGGGCAAGCTCTCCGCCCACCTCGACACCATCAACCATACCGAGTTCACCCTATCGCAGCTTATGCGCAAGAAGGATGCCCTACTGGAGAGGATGGACAAGTACAACATCGATGATATGCGGGCCAGGCTGCAGGATCTCTCGCAGTCCTTCTCGTCCATGAGGGTGTCGAAGTACGACGTTCAGACTCTCGATGCCAACATACGCAGGCTGCGCTACATCCTACGCATCACGAACGATGCGAGCGACGCTGACATACGCTCCATGTTATCCAGCGCAGTGAAGGACTACGAATCATCCACATCCTTTCACAGCGCCCTATCCGCATGCGGATGTACGGATGTAGCGCAGTACGAGGCAACGTGCGATATGCTGAAGGAGAAGCTGTCCACCCTCAACGCTCGGAAGGCAGAGCTATCCACGCTCGCGTCGCAGCTAGGAGACAGGATATCGAAGAACAAGAATAAGACTCAGATAGAGTGTCCCCTGTGCGAAGGCATGCTGCTCATATCGCACGAGCACGGAGGCGAAATAAAGCTCGTGACGAAGGGAGATTCTGCAGATGACCTCGATATCATCCAAGAATTGGAGGAGGAGAAGGCCAAGCTGGATGCGGAGTGCAAGCAGTGCGTGGACGATATCCGATCCGCCGATATCAGGCTCCACACGCTGCAGAAGCACCACCGATGCCTGCACGACGCGGATGGCAACCCCCTCTCATTCGATGAGCCCGATGCATACCTCACTCGCAAGGATGATCTACAAGGATTGGTGGAGGATCTCAACGAGCGCATGAAGATCAGCGCCATACAAGAAGAATCCATATCCCTCGTATCCAAGGAGCAGTACGATAGCACTAAGAAAGAGATGGAGAAGGCCAAGAAGGCAGTGCAAGAGTATGAGTCCCTCAATAGAGACTTATCCTTCATCAACACAGAGCTATCCACTACGTCTGCGCAGCTCACGGGTGCGAGGAATGCCATGAACGAACTCGCATCACTGGGCTCGATCGAGGAGTGCAAAGAATCCATAGCCTCCAAGGAGAAGCTCATCAAGGATGCGGAGGATGCCATATCCATCATAGATTCCTCCAACAAGTACAACGACGCCTTGAAGAAATACGAGGAGACTTCGGCTGTATATGCTATGCACGAGAAGAGGCTATCCACTTGCACGAGCGTGCAACAGAAGCATAAGGAGGCCAGGAGCCTCTACCTGCGCAACATCCTCTCCATCATCACCAGCATAGTGCAGGAGTACGTAGATCTCTTCTTCGACTCCGATCCTCTCATCATCATGCTCGACACGATCAACGCGAAGAAGGATAACGCGTGCGAGTTCGTCATGAGCATAAGGTACAAGCAGATGGATATATCATGGAATAATCTATCAGGAGGGGAGAAGGTCAGGCTATCCCTCGCGTTCACCATTGCTATCAACAAATTCATGAAGATACCCTACCTCTTGCTGGACGAGAGCATATGCTCCATCGAGTCTTCGTTGCGCGAGCACATACTCGACGTGCTCAAAGATTATTGCAAGAACGAGAACAAAATCATCATCTGCGCCTCGCACGTGGAGATGGAAGGTGACTTCGACTCATCCATCAGCATATAATTCCATTATTTTTATTTGTCATCAACACATCGCGATCGACCGCGAGTGATGCACGTTGTGACGATCATCGGAGGTTGCAGAAATATTTTTATTTGTCATCGATCGTCAACACATCGCGATCGACGCGCGATGTGCGGATACAAAAAATAAATTATTTATCGTCGCGACGATCATCACTCGCGTCACGCGACGTGCGATGAACATCGATGTGTGGTGATCAAATAAAAATATTTCATCGATGATCGCGTCACGCGACGTGCGATGATCAACGTGCGTCACTCGCATCGATCGCGATGTGTTGATGACAAATAAAAAGATGTTATGGATGTAGACCGTATCTGGCGTAGATGTCGGATACGTCGGCGCTGTTGTTGCCATTGCTTCTGAATACGTATGGAAAGTAGGGTACTGTGCCTGGCACGACTTTGCGTTCGTTGATGAAGAGGACATTCCTCGCATCGTCTCTGACAGAATCGGCCTTACTGATATCGTATCCAGCTCGAGCGAGCGTGGCCTTCATCTTCTCGCAATGCGAACACCCAGTTTTGTAGACGACGATAAGCTTGTTCTGCCCTCCAGGCACCTTGAAGGCATCTAGGATGTTCGATCTGGTGATGAGACCGAATGACATTTATATGGTTCAGTGGTGCACGATTTTCTCATGTGTGCGTTTTGGCTTCGTTTTCGGTCGTGCAGGCAACTCCTTGAGCGTCTTGTTCTTATGCGCATCCACCAGCTTTTGATATATGTACGTAGGCAAATTCTTCTTGTAGACGGTGTAGGGTACTACGATGAGCGTGATACCGAGCGTCCTACACACGTCGCGCTTGAATATATCGTGCGCGAGCGTCTTCTTGTACTTCATGAAGCCATCGGGCGTATCCTTGTGCCACACGTTCGGGAAATAGTAGTGCTGCACACCGTTGTATTCGAGCGCCAGCTTGAGATCGTGGTTGTAGCAGTCCAACTCCAAGTTCTTGTTGGTGCGAGTGCTCTTCAGCCACGTAGGGCGTATGGAATCGAACTTCTTTCCAGGATACATGATCTCCAATATCCTCCTGCACCTCGATTCCATCACCTTCCTGCACGGTGCTTGAGTCGCCATTTATAAGTTGCAAGGCGCGATACTTTTCTCTGTAAGTTGTGATAGGTTTACCACGCGAGTGCAGCTGGGTGAGAATTGATCGCGAACGCTATTTATCGAGGCATTTCACACACTACGATTCTATTATATTAAATGCCAGCACCGATTACGCTCACCGCGAAGGACCACGCCCTCTATCAGCAGTTGCAAGAATGCATCGAGCTCTCCAAGGATGTGAAGAACTCTCTCTACCCTAAGAATACGAACACGAAGAAGTATTATTCCGATAAGCTGCCTTCCAAGCTGGAGCTCAATGCCATCAGGACATCTATCAAGTCCCTCGAGAAGCATGTCGTGTCCCTCCTCAAGCAGAAGAACGAGATCGCGAAGACGACCAAGTCCAATGGGGGCAACACGTACATCCGTCTCAAGCCAGACATCGCAGCGTTCATCGGCACGCAGAAGAAGGGATTGGGTGACGTATACATCAACACTTTGCTCACGCAGTGGTTCACCAATTACTTCTTCGTTAACCAACTCGAGAACGGCGTGTACATCGTGCCGAACGATAAGATCATCAAGCTGTTCAGATCTTCGCTCGAGGCCATGGGCGTGGTAGACCACAAGGGTAACTTGGTGGAGAGGGTGGAGAATGGAAGGACGGTAAAGGGCTTCAGATTCATCCGGTTGCAGAAGCTGTTCAGCAACCACATCGTCATGGACGCAGAGACCGGCAAGAGGCTCACCGTGAAGTGCGACGATAAGAATGTGCAGGAGCTGCTCAAGAGGGAGAAGCGCTTCATGGAGGACATCAAGAATGCCAGGCACGAGCTCACCAGCCACAAGAAGGCAGTGACGCTGTTGGAGAAGAACAAGAAGAAGGCCGAGTTGTTCGGGGATGGTAAGGAGGTTGCCAAGAAGCTCACCGAACACAAGAGAGCCCTCACGGATGCGTACAGGGTGCTGGAAGCAAAGTGCAGAGAGGCATCATTCCCACTCTACGTGTAATGATTTTTATTTGTCATTAAATGTATTGGCTCCTGCGAGACGCGTGCATCCTCGCGGCGGGAGTTCTCCTCCAGATACCAGTCACCTACCTCTTCTTCAGGCGCATGCGATCATCGATACCAGCCATCATAGAGCACACCATCTCCAACACACACGTGTTGGAGAACAAGGTCAAGCACATCATAGATAGCAGCGAATTCATCATGACGCACAAAATGACACAGTGAGCACGACTTCTACACCATTCATCATCAAAAAATGGATAGCAAACCTGCACCCACCCAGACGGACCTGCTGTACGTCAGGCTGTACCACCGATTGCTGGACGCGATGATGACGTCGAAGAAGGTGAACTCGCTCACGAAGAACGAGATCGACATCGCCTTCACCAACGTATCCAACATCATCAAGAACGGCATCAACCGCATGCCCGAGCTGAGGGAGCCGCAGGTGGAGGAGGTGACGCCCGACGCGTGCAAGTGCTTGGCATCCGAACCCAAGAATTCTTACTACATAAACAAGGCATACAACATCGTCTTCACCAAGTACAAGGGCACGGACGAATACATAGCGTATGGCGAGGTGATCGATAAGGACCTCGAGTCAGAGATCCTAGTCAAGCTCAACATGGATAGCGTCATCCAGTGCATCAACAATGGGTGGAGGTTCGATGCCAAGCGCTGCACCTCGAACATCAACGTCTTCAACAGCGGATACGCCCTCCACAACGATTGATTTTTATTTGCCCATTCCAATATACGTGAGAATGTGGCTCCTAACAACGCGCATGAGCTGTATGCTGATACGATTGGTGCAAATAAAAAATCAACATCTCTTATGCAGCATATGTGATGTAGGGATATGGCAGCGTCACCATGAGCTGCGATGACGCTTCTGCGGGCCTGTCGAGCACGATGATTTCGTAGCCTATCGGATTCAGCGCGTTGGATTCGCGCGGCACCCACTGAGCCTCGCGCATGAGCTGTATGCTGGTGTATCCCTGCGTGATCGCTTGAAGGGCGAGGAAAGAATCGCCGTTCTCTCCCAATCCGAAGTACGTGATGCTACCATCCCCCAGCTCCAGCACCGACTTTCCATCCACCATGAGTCCAACTACTGCATCGAGAGCGCTCTGGAAAGCGGAGGATGAATCCATCTCGGATGATAAGACGATGGTATAATTATCTACTATGCTGGTGAAGAGATATCCAGCGTTCTCGTATATCTGCAGCGGCGTAGCTCCCAGTATGGTCAGCGCGTGCACCTTGTTCCACGCCACCAGCGTCTTGTCTCCCATGCTGATGGACGTGCCGGACCCAGTGGCCTTGTAGAAGTACGTCCCGGTGAATGTCTCTATCAGCTTCACGGGGAGGGAGCGATTCAGGTCTCCGAAGTGCACGATCTCCACCTGCGCGTTGTTGGGAGCCGCATCATCCAGCGTGTACAGAGGCCGCTGCTGTATCACTGCCATATTGGGTATCCTGTAGAAGGATGCTTCTCCCTCAGGCCTCCTGACCGTCATGGGCGTGTTGGGCATGATGGATGGAGGGAGTATCCAGTATAATTCTAATGCTCTCCATAGATAGACGAGATACGCCAGCGATAGCGAATGCCATGCGGATGGAGGAGTGGCTTCGTACACGATGGAGAAATAAGTCGCTAGCCTATTCTGCTCCGTATCCATCTGCATGATGGGTATGCTGTTTATGGCCGCTTGTTGTGGCGTGAATTCATCAAAGTACACCACTAGTGGTGAGGTGAGATCCTCCTGCTGTTCTACGCACTGCATTAATACTCCATCTTCATTGAATTGTACTACACCATTCACGGCATCGCACCTCGCGCGAAAATCTGTCGCTGCTGCCATTTGCAATTTATTAATCGCGTACACTATTTTATACGCGATTAATAAATGCAAGGTATTGCGCTGCGCGGGAGCATCAACAATCCGATAGCCGCCACCACATTTTATTCCCTCCCCACCAAGGACATAGTCTCCCTCGGGTCGGCGAACAAGGAGTACAATATGGGAGCGAAAGAATATCTGGATCACATCTACTCCAAGGTATGGAACGTCCCATTCGATATCAATTTTCAGTTAGATACAGAGACGAATAATTGGTACGTCTACAACAGGAACACCCTCCCCATCGTGCTCGGAACAATGTACAACTCCACAGCGGATATAATAGGCTTCTCACCGCGCAAGATAAGCCTCGCGGGCCACATAACGGAGCGTGCACCCCGGATGGCCCTCTCCACCGCGGCTGCCAGGGCGGCCATGGGATACGTGGACACGAAGAACGTGCATTTGTACGCGTACGCCAACACCCCGATGAACATAGATATAGCGCGCATACTCCTGTCCAACACATCCGTAACGATAGGTGTGTACGATAATAAGAGGCCACCGAGGCAGACGCAAATCGTGTACATACGGGGAGATAACGATGGTAGGGAAGTCACCCTATCTCGCATGCCCATAACGAACCTGGTGAAGAACGTGCCCGTATTCCTCGCCTCCTCCCTCCACAACGAAGAGGACGCAGAAGGCAACGCCATGGCCAGAAGGTATCAGATCACATCCGATCGATTGTAACTCGCGCGCGATCGATCATCACACGATGTATAAATTATTTTTTATTTCATCAACGATCGATGATCACGACACGCGCGATGTGATCACGTGTGTTGCGATCGATGATCGTCGGACGTCAACAAAATATTTATCGTTAACACGCGATGATGACGATCACTGCACGTCGCATGTCGCGCGCATCGATCATGGGATACATAAATTTTTTATTTCACACATCGATCGTCACGCACATCGCGCGTGTCGCGATCATCGTGAGCGACAAAAATAATTTATACATCATTGAAGCACACATACATCGCAACACACATGTGACGATCATCGATGATCGGATGTCATGAAATAATTATCACACATCGCGCGACGATCGATCATCATTCACGCACATCGCACGTGTCGCGATCATCGATGATCACAAAAATATTTCATTAATGATCGATGATCACGTGTTGTGCATGTGTCGCGATCATCGCACGTCACGCGATATGCACGTGTCGCGATCGTCGCGTGATCATCGATCGATGATAAATTATTTTTGTAACTCACGATCATTGATGATCACGCGACGACTGTTGATGTACACACGTCACACGATGAGCGACTGTCGTACATCGATGCATACGACGTGCGATGATCGTCGGATATATAAATTATTTTTATTTGTCACGCTCATCGCGTGACATGTGCGCATCGATGCGCGCGAGTGACGTGCATCGATCGGTGTTGAAATTATTTGTGCATCATGCGTTGTGATGCACGCGCAGTGATCGCGCGATGTGTGATGATCGATCGTTGTGAAATAAAAAATAATTTATACATCGATCGACGACTGTTGATGTGCACACGCATCGTGCGATGTGCGTGAGTGACGATGATCGTTAACGAAATAAAATAATTTATACATCGATCGATGATTGTTGACGCGTGATGCATGCGTGTTGTGATCATCGTAAGCGTGGCGATGACGAGATCATGATCTCGTAGAAGCAATCGAATAGGCGCGGCAATCTCAGGATGACTTCTGGTGCTACCTCTGGATTGTTCGGGAGCCATTCGTTGATGATGTGCAACCGCTGGTATAGCATGCACACCAGCTGGCTGCAGAACATGTTGTTGTTACGATCACAATAATATTTATCCCTTATGGGTACGAAGGATGGGAACACTGCGGATAGCATGTATATGGGATTCAGTTGATAGCCGTAATCTTTGTATTTGTAGTAGAAGGATGTGACTTGCGCGCGCAAGAACTCTCGCATGGACGCATCGTCTATGGGGTTGTTGGTGAGGGTGGCTATGAAGGCCTTGCCTCCGGAGCATATGGTGGACCTGGTTATATCGGATAGCCTCACGATCTGGAAGCCGTTCTTCACGGTGCCAGTGACCACATCCACATCTATGAATTTGTCGTATTCAGTGTAGTACGTGGATTCCATGACGTACAGCTCGCCTGGCACCAGCTGGGGTAGATCCAACACAGTTCTATCCACTATGACACCCATATGAACACCTATGCTGCTGCCGAACACATCCCTCTGAACGCTCTCGACCACGAAGCCAAACGTGGTCGATGGCTTGGTGAAGAATAGGTCGAGGGGTCTCGCGCAATTCATTTGTAAGATGAAGCTCGCGAATAATTCATTCATGATGTGATATAATAAATGGCATCCATATCTGCCGAAGATGCGAGGAAGGCGTTAGTGAATATATGCGCTTCTTCGCTCACACACGGAGTAAATAGGATACAGACAGAGAAGGACCTACAAATGCTTCTGTACAGGATGAGCAGCGATCCCGCATTGCACGTGCACAGGATAGCCGGTACCAAGGATGTGCTGCGCGAGCTCAATAGCAAGCACGTGAATATAGGGATGTACACACACAAATTGGTGGATTTATCAAGAAGGTAATGTGATGGTGGTACCCATTCCCGTATTCGTGTTAATCGTGTTCACCGTCACAGGCTGTCCCGTCGTTATGTTGGCCACGGCAGTACCAACGGCACACGTCGTTGGTTGGTACGCTGTTGGTAGGAGGGAGAGCATCAACAAGTCATGGAGGGCCAGCTGATTCCTGAGATTGGTGGAGCACACGGCTCCGCAATTCTGGTTGAGCGAATTGCTGATGGCCGTCTGCAGCACGTTCCATCTCGCCAGCACCTCCTGCCCGTTCTGCTGCGCTAGCAACACTTGATTGGACGGGATCTGTATCCACTGGTTTATGCCCTGCGTCGTGTTGGGATACACTTGATTGAACAGGTTGATGAGAGGCTGGTTGGACATCTGGATAGTGTAAGCCAGATCGCAGTTGTACGTTTGTCTCGACGTCATTCCGTTTACTATATCGATCTCGTTTTTATTTGCAACGAAGCGCATCGCAGAGGATGCATTAGAAGTGCTGGCAGAGAATTTATCTCTCATTTATAGAGATAAAAATGAATATAGCCGCTCACATAGATCAGGGCATCATAGACTATCTCGAGTACGACGATCTGATGAGGCTGTGTGCCACGTCCACTAAATACGCTCACGCATGCAACCAGCCCGATAGCTTCTGGGTGGAGAGGGCGAAGAGGCTGTACGGCATCGATCTCGCTGACCTCGCGAAGGAAATAAAGCTCGCGCTCAATGTGGAGGAGAATATGGACCAATATGAGGATATAGTGGAGGATGATAGCGAGCGTTCCATACCCTCCATCATGCAATCTCTGCGCAGGCTGCTCTCCATGTCTAAGGACATGCTGTTCAGGTGGGCAGAGCAAGCGTTCCTAGAGGCAAGGAAATACCTGGATGGAAACGGAGTTATCATCCTCCACGGTGGCGTGCCCATCAATATACATCCCGAGACACGCGATATCATCCAGCTATCCTACATATTCAGCATCATATTCAGGCTCGACCTAGGTGCCATGGTGTCGCTGCTGAGAGACTTTGTTCTCGATACGCAGAAGGAGGATGGCGTTGCCGAATACGGAGCGACAGACGTGCGGCTGGTCAGGGGCGTATTATACAGATTCAATTATTGGATGGATATCATAGCCGATGCGAATAGGTCCTTGCCCGAGATGGTATACGATATCGTCGATAGCCCGCTGCTATTCTTGTACGACGATTACTACAACAGGTACGGAGCGAAGATATTCTACCACGACGCTGATAAATACGAAATAAAGGATATGGACATCTACGACGTGATATCGAGCAAGTTCATAGGCTACGCAGGGAAGGCGAGGAAACGGCACAAAGATAGGAGGATGGCCGTGGACTACATCTACTCCGGCATCAAGGATACCATACGCAAGGCGGTGGAGAAGAAGCGCTTCAATTTCATATACGTGCTGCTCACCCACTTCAAGGTCATATCGTGGAGGGGAGACGTTGATCGACCCTTCGTGAGCGAGCTCATCCTATCGCTCGCAACATCTAATATAGGATTGTTGTACAAGATATTGGACCAGCCAGATCCATCCAGGTTCATCACGGACAGCCACGGAGGCCTCCTGAACAACGCGTCTCCGTTGGGAGACGCTCGATCCATGACCTTCATCCTCACCACGCTGCACAGCAAGCCACAGTTCGCACCCTTCGTCCGCATGTACCTCTCGGCCTACGGTGCTAAGGCGGTGCTCGCATCCGTGGGCACGAGCGACGACATCTTCCGCGACGTAATTGCCCTCGCGAATAGGAGGACGATGATAGATGTGAACAAGATCGCTGCGAAGGGTGCGAACTTGGGTGCGAAACTGCGAGGCCAGAGGAGGTATGCTCCACACATATAAACAAAAAATGGAGATAGAGCTACCGTCGGTCGATGGCCGTGAGTGCAGCATCCGCATCATGGATTCCCTACCAGACGATATAGCGTGCACGGACGAGATATTCAATCGCCTCTTATCGCGCAGGCCACAGGAGCACGGCAAGGTTCGCGTGTTTGATAAGGAATACAATGTACCTCGCTATATCATGAATTATGGCATGGACTACTTCTTCTCCGGCCTCTCGCACAAGAGCGACGACGATATGGACGAGTACCTCGCGAGGCTCCTATCGTGGGTGTGCAAGCACAGCGGCAAAGAATACAATCAAATGCTCGTGAACTGGTACATGGACGGCCGCGATCACATAGGGCCCCACTCGGACGACGAGAGGCAGCTCGTACCCGACAGCGATATCTATTCCTTCTCATTCGGTGCCACAAGAGACTTCGTCGTGAAGGGCAAATACAATGATCACCGCAGCGTGTACGAGATGAAGAACAACACGCTCATCATCATGAGGGGATGCATGCAGAAGTTCTACAAGCACAGCGTGCCCAAGAGGTTGAAGGTGAAGGAGCCCCGCATCAACGTGACCATGCGCCTGTTCGCCACGCATGCGTGATTCGCGTTACATTCTATATCTCTTTTTATTTGACGACAAATAAAAAGATGCATTCAGCCGGACAGCTCCTCTATGCGGTCCGATAGGATGTCTATCTTGTCCTCCACGTCTTCGCCCCTGTACACGTCGGGGTTGCGGGCCAGGCTACTCCTTATGGTGCGTATGGCATCGCGCAATGTCTGTGCTCCTACGCCGCTTATCATCCTGTAGAAATCTTCGTCATCCAGCGTTGCAGAGGCAGCTATGGCATCAGCGCCCTTGTCGTCGACGAAGGTCCTCAAGAAATTGTAGAGGAAGCTGGGGTCTGTTTCACCCCTTATTTGGGTCACTACTACATCCACCGCCTCTGGCTCCGATAGGGGGATGAACCTTCCGTATACCATTCGCATAGGATGGTGAGTGAATTGTAGCGGATTGGGCTTGCTTAGGATGTTGTACAACCCCACGTAATCGTCTTGAGCTGCGAACGCTCTGATTATGGCTGCGGCCAATTGCAGGCTCTTATGAGATGATCCATTCCACGTCATGATGTTGTAGCCCGTCACTATCTGCGTCACTAGATCGAGATCACCCTGATTGATAACATCTGCAAGCGCTTCGCGCGCCATCCCAGACCACAACTCTCCCTCACCATTTATCAGGTTCATGAACCATTCGCGGGCGCGCATACCGACCTCATGGTTGTGCCTTTGGCGGAGGTACCACCAAGCACCGTATTTTATGAAATAATCGTTGAAGATGTAACGCAGGTCGTATTCATTGTTGTACCTCCTCATCTTATTCGCAGCATCGATGACCTTGTTATGCAAGCGTGCTGACATCCATATCGCATCGTTCAGCACCGTGATCAATCTCTCTGTAAAGTCAAGCTGGCTCTCGCCATTCTGCGTATTGTAGTATCTGTTCGTCTTGGCCATATCCTCTATATCAACATGGAATATAGAAGCGAATATATAGACTGCTTGTGCCGGGTCGGATATGTTGCGGAGGGAGACATACGGCACGAAGTCGTACTTGGCGATTTTGATATTCCCTTCGCTATTCGTGTTCCTATCTATGGCGTCGTGGGCCTTCTCGAGCCATCCATACAATTGCATGTTGCTTAGGGAAGATACGCGCCCTAACGCAGCGATTATGCCAGAGTAATCGGCAGAGTTCTCCATCTCCGTATCCTGCAAGTCTTCGATCGCGTATTCTATGTCATCCCTGAAATTGTCCGCATCTACGCCGAACATCTCTTGCATCCTGTTCTTCCAGAACTCGTCGTCTTTGCATATGGCAGAGTAATGCCTCGACGTAGAGCAGAGGTTGACTAGCTCCTTGTAGCGCATGTTTCGCATGATATTCTCGTCCACATAGCTCGTCAGATTCATTTAAATGTGATGCGACAAATAAAAATATTACTTGATGTACAAGGATACGGTGATCGTGCACTCCGCACCAGCGAATGTGATGTCGGTGGATGGAGTGGCGTACGATGCGGATGCCACGAGGAGGATGAGCGTTCCGGCCTTGCACTTGAGCGATGTGTCTGTGGTGAATGAGTTGATCGCGGTGCTAACGCAGTCTGCCATGATTGGGGGTTCGATGGGATTAAAGTCCATCTTGTGCGCGAGTTTGAAGGAGGAGACATCTCCCTCCACCGACGTGTACACGCTCACAGAATATATGAGGGGGAAGGGAGGGGATTTGTCGTCCTTAGAATCGATGATGGCCACGACGCCGGCTATGGCGCTGATCTCGCAATCGGCGGGCAGGATGATGGTGTTGCAGTAGCTGGATAGATCCACGTTCTCTCCCATCACTAATTTATTACTGATATCCGTCACGATGGTGGGATAACGGCCTATCGTGTTGCCGGTGGCAGCCCGTCCCATGCTGTCCGTGGTGATATCCTGCATGCTGTTGCCCTGGATGACGGTGATGCTGGGGGATGAGCCGGTGTCTCCCTTCGGTCCGCTCTGCCCAGCCGGTCCCCTCGCTCCCACGGGGCCCGTAGCCCCGACAGGACCGGTAGGCCCGCTCGGTCCTTGGGGCCCCATGGGGCCAGCGCTACCCCTCGCGCCTGCCTCTCCCTTCGGGCCCTGAGGCCCCCTGACGTACTTCGAATCGCTCGATGTCTGCACCTTGTTCACGTGCTGTATGGACGCCTGCATTTGTATCTGCTGCGGATAATAAAACTGCGCGCACAAATCTTGGTTGCAGAACACGTCGAAGGGGAAATCGTCGCAATAATACTGGTAATCGCAGCAGTCCATCATTTAGTTAATTACACTCGAGATAAGATGTAGCGGTGCAATTTATCGTCGCCGACGTTGCGATAACCCAATTCGGACATGGCGATGAGGATGGCAGCCGACGGACTCACATCCATGTTGTGCAGCATGGTGCGCGCGAGCTTCACGATGTCCCTCACGGTATCCTTGTTCGGCGCGCTGCCGTTCGCAACAGCATTCATTTAATAAAGGTCGATGGATGAAAAGAAGCGGAGAGAACTCGTGCGAGGATACCTGCGCGGCACGGTGGGACTGAGCGATGCGAGGTTCATCCCATTGCTCACGCACGATCCGTTCGCGCACGATCGTTTCTATTACGCGTGCATGCACAACGTGCAGGGTGATATGGAGGCTGGTGGATACCACGCGTTCGATGCGCTCACTTCATGGACGGTCGTCATGGGCTTCGCACTGGCGGATGCGCAGGGATCCTATGCACCCAAGACGTACATGTACGTGATGCACCTCAAGAAGGATTCTCCTCACATCCCGAGCTACATAAATCTGGTCCACACCATGCAGAGGGAGGTTATATTCGCCCCCTTCGTGTACGAGGTTATCGGTGTGGATTACAGGCACGGGGTGAAGTGCGCTTATATATCATTCCATTCGATAGGAAAATTGATAGCACCTCGATAATCGCGCATCATGTTATTGGTGCAAATGAATATCATCTTGCCATTCATCGCTGGGGGAGCAGCAGGCGTGCTCGTATCCGTCAACTACATCATGTCCAAGACAACGACCAACACGAAGGTGCAGCACAAGATCATCAACAAGGATGGGTCGGTATCGAAGGACATCAAGGATACGGTAGATATATGCATCGAGTGGAAGCCATCCTGGTCCACCCGACCCAAGTCTGCACCGAGCGCAACAAAAGATGCGTGAGCGTCATTCATAACTTGTGATGCAAATAAAAAGATATCTTTTTATTTGTACTCGTACGAAGAAATATATGAATTCATATTCTTCAGCTGCGTCACGAGCTTGAACAGCTTGTACAGCTGTATGTTCTGCAGCACGTTGGACTGTTTGTAACGCTCTACGTTGGACGCTAGGAGCTTGACCTCATCCTCGAGCATGTTTATCTCGTTGATCTTCATGGAGTGGATGGATTCGTTGAGCTTGCCCTGCCTCGCGCATATGCTCTTCACCGTGGCATCCATGCACGCTAGCAGCGAGTCGTTCGTAATGGGGGCTATGTATCCCAGCTTGACCGTGGGCACATTCACCTCCACGTACTGCTTCGTGAGAGAATCATCCGATATAGAGATATCGGGCTGTGCTGATGCATAGGGCGTGCCCATCTTCGCTGGATAAGGTAGCGAAGTGGATAGGGGCTTGTTGGAGGGACGCTGCACGATGTGCGCAAGCGCGAAGGATATCAGCACCTCCTTGCTCATGCGCATCGCGTTGGTCGGGATGGAAGAATCGGGTGGTAGGAGAGATAGCATATTATTGGATGTGATGATAGAGGAGAACCCGAGCTGGTGCATCAGCTTGTGCATGGTTCTCTCCGTGGGAGGTGGGTGATTCTCCTTATTCAGCAAGGTATCGTCGTAGTACCACTGGTATACACCCTTCTCTATGCGCACCGTGTTCGTGACCAGCTTGTACACCGATTTCAGGTCGCTGAAGGAAGCGACGTTGTCCGTCACGAGCACGGTGAAGGGCGTGTGCAGCGTGGAGGGCATGAAGATCTCCCTCTTGGATATCTCATCCACCGTCTCGTCCTTGCAATCCGACTCATTCATCGGGTTCGTGAAACACAGCGACTTGCCGTTCCTCGGCACGACGAAGAATGCGCACTTCTTCCCCTCGTTCAGCGTAGCCACGGCACACGCGAATGCGATCTCGCTCTTATCCTCCCCATCCACATAATGTTTGGAGATGATGTCGATGCGCATCGAATCCAATATCGTTTGACACTCGTTCAAATAAAAATATTACAATGAGTCATATGCATCACGCCACGATGCGATAATACACCGAATTCTCCTGCAGCCTTTCTATCACGATGATGTCTCCCCTCTTGTAGTCGTAGTGGCGAGCGACTCTATCCGTAATTGGCATCCTAGGAACCTCGTATATATCGTTCTGTATGTTGTATATGTCTATGAATTCTTGTCGCTGTTCCTTGCTCAGCTTCGTGAACCTTGGTTGCGACTGGTGTTCTACGGGCGATGACATCATCTCGTAGAAGAGAAAGAGCTCTATGTAGTTCCTGTTCATCATGTTGCGTATCGTTTCTGACACGTGAGACGTCATGCCGGTGTATGTGACAATCACAGCGTGATGTATGTCCCTCTTCTCCATATCCAGCACTATCTGCTTGAATATCTCTATGCCCACCTTGGCGTTGGGACTCCCAGCGTCTGGCTTCACCGCTATGCAGACGACGAGCTCTCCCGTGGTGTCCGATTTGTACACGTTGCTATCTTCCTCCTCCTTGTGGAAGCCCCTGTCGTGCATCATCTTATCGATTGTATTACGAATGGCATTGTACACCTCTTCCCTCAGTACATCCACCATTTAGTCTTCCTCCGCGGAGCAAAAATTCATAAGTTCTTCTATTATCAACTCACTATAGCATTCACGTACGTTGGATTGCTGCAGGTGCCATACAGGTACTTGGCAGCATTCGGTGCGTACGATGGGCTACTGACCCTACCGACAGAATCGCACCCTGAGTATATCGTGACGTACCGTGGCAGGCACGTGCGTGTGTTCGATGACGACGATAGCGAGATAGTAGACGCGCTGGATGACATTTGTATTAATCGGATGTACTATAATTTCTCACGCATATTCGTCGTCTCCCCTACCTCCCATCCACCTAATCGCTTTGTGCAGTGCGCAGTCCGTGCTGTATTTGGGATACACGTTCAGGCGGTTGATGATATAATCTCCCACGATGAACGTAACCATCGTCACTGCGCATGCGTACAGTATCAAGAGGGTGAGAGAGTTTCCCTCCGCGTATAATTTGATGGCAGTGTCTATCACCATGTTCCACGCTAGGCCCACCATGAACACGAGGATGGCAACGACTATGGCCAGCAGCTCATCCACATTCGATTCCTTCATCGTAGTGAATTATTTTAATGAAGGACACGCAATTTATTATGGGTTTCTAAATGCAAATACCATGTTGGCATTCAAGAAGAACAACGCGTTCGAGAAGAGGAAGTCATTCGCGGCCAAGGTAGCCGCTCAGTACGTGAACAAGGTGCCCATCATCGTGGAGATATCACCCAAGTCATCATCCGCCAACGAGACGGAGATAAAGCTCGCCAGGAACAAATACATCGTGGGCAAAGAATCCCTCATATCCGAATTGCTGCACCACATAAGGGGCAACATACAGCCCATCAGCAGCGTGACGGCCGTCTTCATCTTCATCATGACGCCATCCAACACGCAGATACTGTGCACCATATCATCCACCATAGACGAGATATACAACAAATACAAGCACGACGATGATATCCTCTATCTCGTCGTTGCACTGGAGAACACATTCGGATAGGATGAAACGATCTGCTGCATTTTGTTCCATACCAATATAATTTATAAATTATTAATGGATTACAACTGCAGCGCAAGCACGCGTCTCAATTATCCCCATCTCATGTGGAATTCATTCGTGCTCCTATCCTTGCCATCCATGGTGAAGTTGTTGTACGATTACACCTCGATGCGCGTGATACCGCGCATACTATCTAGATGGCGCAGACGTAGGTGGTGATCATCATCACATAGATTTTTATTTCAACACCATCGATCATCACAACGCACGCGTGACGATCGATGATCATCGGATGTGTAAATAATTTTTATTTCATCGATCGATGATCGTGTGCTCACCATCGCTCATCACGCGATCGATGATCATCGATCACAAAAATATTTTCGTAACTCACGATGATTGTCACTCATCACGCGATGAACGACGATCGATGATGACACGCGCGATGTGCGTGTGTGAGTTGCAACAACAATAAATAATTTATCGTCATCGATTGATGTGCGCAAGCATCGTGTGACGATCACTCATCGCACATGTTCATCGATCGTCAGATGTTACAAATTATTTTTGTAATTCACGATGAGTGATGATCATCGATCGCACGTCGCTCATCACGCGTGTTCATCACAACGTGTGTCACATACAAAAATATTTTTGTGATCGATGATCATCGCGACACACGCGTGCACGCACATCGATGCACGATCGTCGGATGTATAAATTATTTTTATTTCATCAACGATCGTTCATCACACGCGATGTGTGATGAACGATGATCGCACAATGTGTGTACTCGTCACACGTGCAGTGATGATGTGGCAAATAAAAGATGTATTTATAGTTGTAAGAGTGCCATGTACTGATCACCAACCCTAGCAACCGTTGTGCCTGACAGCAGCACTGTGTCATCGTACGACTCGATGACGGGTATTTCTATGTTGGCGTTGTCGCTGGTGATGGTGGAGACTGCATAGAATCCTAAGTTAATCTTGTACGCAGTCCAAGTGCGTGCCACCATCAATGCGCGGAGCTTATCTCCTGCCAATACGGACTGTGCGAGATAATGCTTGTTGGCGTTGGTGATGACGTATGGTTCTTGACCGATGCGCAGTGGGGATTGAGGGGATATGTGCAGCTTGTTATGCTTGAGTTGATCTTCTGAATGAATGTAATTGAAGAACCTGCGCACGACAGACTCATCATTGAATATAGTTTGATATCTTGTCCACATGGTGAAGTCGCTCGGATCGTGATAGTAGTCTGCGATGTGGTTGCTGATTGAAGTGGCGTAGTTGCTGCGCACGAATGTCTTCATACCCATGGCCAGCTTGTCGGAGTCGGCCACGACTCTCCATTGACCCGTGCTGGATACGGGTATGAGTGATGGAGTGTGCTGCCTGAAGTACTCGAGCGCTTCGTTCAGGGAGGAGAAGTAGGGAAATATCCTAGGCACATCCATGACGTCATATTTGGTGGACGCGTCCACCACGATCCTGTCTGAGAATTGGCTCTTCGTCTCCTTGCTCAGGACGAGGAGCACTCCGATCACTGCCTTCATGATCGCAGCCTTCTTCCTAGCCGTGAGAGCGGAGGTAGGTCCATCATTCCTAGACTCGTATACGCTCGGTATGTTGAGTGGAGGGAGGTGTGGATTGAGGCGCAGCGTATCTCCCGTGGCTAGATCAATGGAGGATACCCTCCCATTCACATCGATCGTCTGCCGCGATAGGTTCGTGAGGCCCGCTATGGGACTCTGGGCATAATCTATCACATTCACATTCGTAGTGGTAGTTACGTCCTGCGATGGATAGCTATCGATGTGAATCTTATCCACTTGAGAGAATGATTTCATGAGATCTTCCATCTTCTTCACAGTATTGGCATCATCGAAGGTGGTGTAGTCCTTGCCCTTCTTCGTCCTAGGCGGTATGGTGAGGAGCTCGCAGTGGATGGGGATGGTGTATTCGTTGCACGAGCCTACGCCGCTCGATCCATGATCGATGTTGATCTTGTGTTTGTAAACGAATACGATATTCTGCCTACCCGCGTTGTACATGCGCGCGTGGTAGTGCTTATGTCGTGGCACCTCGAGTATAGGCTCATCGGTCTCTTCGTCCAGCGTGAACGTGTATATCTTGACATTGTAGTACTCCTCCAATAGCCTGTAGTCAGTGAAGGGATTCAGGACGTATCCATCCACGTTCATGATATCGGATACGATGTCCTCTACCCTATCATCGTACCTCTCTTGTGCTGCAACCTCGGGATGCACGGTCCTGATCATGTTGATACGCTCCTGGCGTATCACATCCTCGCTAGCGTATGCCTTGTTCTTTGCAAAATATATGCAGTGCATGAATGATGAGGTAGATTGGGGCATTCCGAGCCTCTTGTACCTATCCGACAGGAGCAGGGCTATCCTGGTCTTAATCTCTCCCCTCCTCTCGGGCTGGAGTATCTTGTTCACGTCGAGTATGTAGCCTTTGGTGCCGCCGTTCTTCTTGCCAGTACGCTGCACGTTGATGGTGATGTTCCACGTCTTGGTATCCACGGTGAGGCTCTTCTCCTTGTAAGACGCTAAGAGGTACGGATAATCCACACAATTCTCTATGTCATTCTCTATCAGGCCAAGATATGGCTTGTTGGGGGTGTCCGATATGTAGTAGTTCTCCTTATTACCCAAGTTATTCACTTGCTTATCGCTATTGGTGATGTACGCGGGGAATCGGACCACCTGGACGCCCTTGGATAGGTAGTACTGCACCTTATCCTTGGGTATCCACTTGGGCTGGCTCGTGGACTGGACCTTGCTGGCGTAGCTGGGTATGAACATATCTGGGTCCTCCGACTGCAGCTTCTCGAGCTTGGTGAGCTCCACGTTCTTCTGCACGCCAGACATCGTATCGTTCACCATGCCTATGGGTGCTACTGGCGTCCACTGGGCTCCGAACACCTGAGCGTACGCGTTCACCACAACATCGTACCTAGCATTGTATATGGTGAGTATCTTCAGTATCGTGTCTTGTGCCCACTGGACATAGGTGCTGTTGGGTATGCCGCTCAGCTGCACGCGTATGTACTTCTCCCCCTTCATGAGCCTGACATTGGTATTCTTGTCGGTGCGAACGATTTCGTTCTGCGTGGTGGTGACAGTGTTGAAAGTAGCTGTGATATGGAGGAATGGATATATGATGATGTGGAGTGCCGTTCTCTCCTTCAGGCTGAGCGGCTTCTGCGCCTCGTTCAGCGATATGAAGTTGCGCAGGATAGGATCGACAGACACCACATCTCCTAGGACTGACTTATCCAGCAAGAGCGATCGCACGATGAACGAGCCGCTGATGTTCGCGTCGTTATCCTCGCGTGTGAATCTGACCGACGGGAATGCATCACTCACCCTGCGCACGATCTCATCGATGGACGCAGCATTCCTTGGAGAGTATTCCATGGAGAAGGTGTTGCTATTCAGCGGATGGATCAGCGTGCTGTATGCTGCCTTGTTGTTGTAGTTGCTGTCGCTCATGTACTTCCTATAGAATATCTTGCATGATAGGGTATTGTCTATGTTCGTATCGTCTATCCAGCTGTCAGGCGGTAGCAGCGTAGGGACGGAATCTATGTTGTTGTAGTACTTGAAGAGGCGCTTCACGTCTCTCTCGTTCCTGTGCCGCTGCGTAGCGGTGGTGAGGGAGGCGAATGGGACGAACTTGCTCACGACGATATCATTGAACGAATCGATGGGCTCCTTCGTATGGGCCTTCAATACCAGGCCGTTCTCCAATATATCAAACTTGAACACCTCTCCTCCACCATACGCAGGCGTGTTCTCCATGTAATCCCTGTCGCGCACGAGCTTGTTCAGCATCGCTACGTTGATGGCATTCTGATCCGCACTCGCGCCATTCTTGTAGAGGCTAATGTACTCGCGTATGAGCCTGTCATACATAATCTCATCGATATATTCGCTAGGAGATACGCGAGAGATGAACACGCTCACTTGCCTGTACAAGGATAGGAGTAACGAGTTGAATTCATTGGTGTTGGCCGTATTCGTGGTCTGCGATTGTATGGTGGCCCACGCGATGGCTATCTCTGCCGCCGTGAGGCCCTCGTTATTGAACTTCGCTTGGTTAATATATTCGCTGTACAGCGAATATATATCCTTGTTGCCGACGAGGGAGAACAGAGATACTAGTTTCGGAGGCTGATCGTTCGTCCACACGATCAAGTTGAATGGTTGGCCAATCCGTATGGCCTCCTCTAAGTAGCGTATCATGCCATTCCAAACTGACATTTACAAATGAACAAATAGAAACAAAAACAGATTTGATGTGCAAATAATGTTTGCGCATTTGATTCATAAACCATTTGGATATGGATGTGATCAGCGCATTCGATATCTCCTATGATAACTGCGATAATATATACTTCTCCGTGAGCAGGGACGACTTTAGCAAGTACGCGCTATCCTTGTCCAGCTCTTATATCCCTGTGAACGACAAATACAAGGTGAAGGATATATTCAGGGATACGCCAGAGCAGAGCAACTATCGCGTGTGGATAACGAATGGTGTCATCGCCTTCTTAGCGACGAAGAATGGGAGGACGAAGAACATCTTCTTCTCCAACATACCCGACGACACAATCACGTCGTTCGCACACCGCATCATCGAAGATGGTTACAAGTTCAACAACATATTCCAGCAATAGGGAGATTACAGGAGGGATTCGAGTATACCCTCCCCTATCTCAGATGCTATCTCGTACGCATCGTATGCCTGAGATACGCGCTCGATCCCCTCTCCTATATCGCTTATGATCTGGGATGGGGACGAATTGGTGATCTCGTCATACGCGCTGCTTATCGCGTTCCCTATATCATCGAAGAAACCCTGAGTTACGAACGCTTGGCTTGCATTAGTGGGTACGAAGGTAACGCACACCCTCGAGGTGCTCGCGTTGAAGCAAAGAGACTGAGACATTTAATGAATAGGGTAATTAAATTTCATTCATGAAGTCGAAGTGCATGTGCGCACCGAACGGCACCTGCCACTTGGTCCGCAAGCACGGTGATAAATGTTGTAGGTGCATGGATAAACGCAACGCAAGAGATGTGCTGTACGTATCCGTCCACGTGGATGGGATAGGCGACGTCAGGCCCATAGATTATGATGTTCTATGGCCGAGGGACATGGACTACTGCCCCGCATGCAAGCGCACGCCACACAGCTCAGCGGAGATATACGCCTTCATACGCGGCTACATCCATGAGATGTTCAACGGCCCTATCGCACCGCTCGAACGCGTCCTAGGATACAAATAAAAAAGATATCTTTTTATTTGCAATCCGTTACAGAATCCTCGTCGTACATCCTGGAGGCGAACCTGACGTTACCATCATCGTCTGGCTCGTACCACCACCTGCGCCACAGCCGCTGGAACATCCTGATCCTGTGGTCGAAGAAGATGGAGCGCATCTTGAGAACGCCGTCTCCATACTCCACGAACGACTTGTGCATGTTGGAGTAGAAGATGGCGTTCCCCCTGGCAAAATGGATGACGTTTCCATCATCCATGTGTAGCGAGTAATCGTAATCTCCGTATCTTGTTTCCTTTATCGAGATATCCTCTATCCTATGATCATGTATGGCATCTGATGGTAGAGATGGAATTTTATAGCCTCGGTCGATGTATACTATCATGCACAGGCGCACGTTCGTGTGTGCGAATCCGAATTCAATGAGACAGAGCATGTTGTGTTTGTCTGGCATCTTGGTCGTGATCGATGTGCTAACCACCTTGGTGTGGATGGCTATGTCGATCGCTTCGTACTCGCTGAGCACGCGCCTGAATCCGCGAAGCATGATCAGGTCAGGGTCATCGACGGGATCCCACGGAGGGAATATGGGGGTGACCATCAAATTGCGCGACCATTCGCATATCACGGATTGCAGGGAGTCCAGCAGCCACGAGTGCTTCTCGTCTATTTCTGATACTATACTTCCCCTCATATTGCACACGGTGCTGGCTACGAGCAACACTTGTCCCTTCTCTCTGTTCAGCTCCACGATCAGCGTGTATCCTTCGCATACCAAATCAAATATGCAGGAGAAGAACATCCTATCCTTATCGCGCCATAGCATGATACCCTTGCGAGTATAATATCTGCCCACGCGGAACGAATCGCATTCGCGCAAGCACATATCTATCACCTCCTTCTCCATGAAGGTTGGATATTTAGACCCATCCCGAGCGGATCGGAATGCGTAAGATGGAGTATGAAGATAGCGAATGGATCGATGCCATCGCAGATGTCGTGCGAGGTCTCCACGTGCGTCGTGTGGCAAATAAAAAATCATATATGGAGGTCGACCATACCGTGCGTATCGTACAGATCGCGTATGTAATTCGCGTACGCTACACCGTATTTCACGCCATCGGTGCACAGGCGCGCATCTCTCTCCGTCTGCAGTATATCTTTGATATCGTACTGCCCGCTCTTACTCGTCTCGATCGCCACGCACCCGTATTGCTCACCCTCATCCGATTTATGAGCATCTACGAATAGGATTCTGATCGAGCTATTGTCGGGCATGGTGTATATGTTGCGCGTCATGTGGTAGAAGGTGCTTGCATCGCTGTCGTGGATGGAGAAATACAGCAAGTGATGCTTAAGCGATCTGTCTATGATCAAGCTCGTTGTATCCACGAAGGAGTACTTGCGCATGCATGGTGTTGATGGGGGCTGTATATCCTGCACATGCTGTGATATCTGGAATGTGGCGTAGTTTCCGGTGTGTATGAGCTTCATGGCATCCTCTTGCCCTACGCGATCGAGGAAGTGCGTGCTTCCGACTAGGATGACGGTGTCCTCGTCCGTGTCGTATTCGCTCCACTCGATGGACATCATATTCACTGGATTGAATATGAGGGAGGATCGCAGATATTTGCGCCGCATGACGATGAGATAGTGCCAATCCATTTTGGTGCACACTTTGCAGCGATAACTTGGTATCGGTCCTCAGAATGGATAATTTCATATGCATATGAAATTATATTACGCGTCGAATATATCAAATGTCCGGAGCATTAACGAATGACAACATTACATTATATGAGCAGCTCACTGGTTACGCGTACGACGTGGATAAGCCGGATGTCGGTACGATGGCTAGTCGCGTGCAGCGTGTGATCGATGTGCTGCAGGAGGAGGCAGATCGCATGGTGCTGATGGGAGATATTAGGTCCATCCACGTGACGATGGATATCAACGAATTGGATAAGTTCTCCGACGAGACTATCTCCGCCTACAACGATCTCTTCTATTCGCTGGAAGAGAGGGGCCAGTGGGAGAACGCTATCTACAGCGACAGGAACGCCCTGATGAACAAGAAGTTGAAGAGGCTGGAGCTCCTGAGGTACTACGAGTACGTGAGGTCCGTCCTATTCTTGCTCAACTGCGACGAGTACACCCTCAACATGAACTACTACAAGCCTCCCTCCCCAGCGGACGTATTGGATAACGGAGTGGACTTCTACTTCTTCAGGGTTGGGGAGGCCACCATCGAGGGGCTGGTGAGCAGGTACGAGACGTACGAGCTCCTCGTGATGCTGTCGTACATATGCATCCCGGCGCAGAGGGCCTTCATCCTGGGTCCTTCCACCTACGGGAGCAAGGATGAAATAGCTGCCCTCGTCATCGATTCGTACCAATCCGTATCATGCGACCCTAGATCATACCTCACGCACACTGGCCCTCTCGTGGTGCATAGGGACAACACGTACAACCTATCCATATTCGATGCAGATGCGTTGCTGCAGAAGGTGGTGGAGTACGGAGTGTGGGGTGGCACATTCTACAACGGAGCGGATGCGCACCACAAGGTCGTGCTGGCGATGCTGGACTTCAACTTCTTCTTGGACGGAGACGAGTTCAGGGAGTTCCACGAGCAGGTGATCAACGCCACGCTCGCTACGGACAACACGTCCCTCACGATGGACGCGCAGTATCCCCTCTTCTTCGGCACGGGAGATGGCGTATCCAGGTACTACGTGTACGACCAGCTCGAGCTGGCGAAAGAGTGGAACGAGAGGCTCGTGTTCTGGAATCCGATTGCTAGAGAGAAATTCTCGCTCAGGCAGGTGCGCAGCCTGCTGATGATGGATATAGAGGTCGAGCTCAGGGAGGCCATCATCCGCGTGATGAACAGCATCACCCTACCTCCGCTCCAGATACATGGCCTTGACAACATATCTCCCAACCCGGATGATACCCTTCACGCGGTGAGCAAGAAGTTCCTCATCCAGCTGTTCAACGCAGGCTCTAACCTGAGCGATTTGTACGACTCCTTCCACGTAGAATACCGAGCGTACGATCTTACGAGCGCGTACATGCCCACCGATCCAGAGCTGCGTCTCAGGATCAAAGTGAACACAAGGGATGTATTGTTCTCCATACTCAAATCAGGACAGCAGGAGAATGACGGAGACGGATTCGAATCGCTCTGGGTTGTTGACGGGCAAGGTGTCATCAATACCACGGATTATTGCTTTACGCTTAAAGGCCTTCTTCTCCTCATGTTGCAGGCGAACTCACTTGGATTATACGACACTGTGAATTACTTCGCCAACCACCTCATGTGCACGGCAGAGTATTACATGAAGCAATTCTACGCACAATCTATCACTGCATTACAACTAGAATTCTCCCTCACCAACGCAACCATACGCAACAACGACATGATGCCGGGAGATTTCTCGGTAGATGGGGACAACGGGTGATTAGGTCACACCCCTTTTTATTTGCATTCCGAGCGCGCTCTGAATAATTATGTCGTTGCTCACGTATTAAATGAACTATAATAGGAGAAATAGGTGTGTGCAAATGTACCGCAAGTACAAGATGGATTGCGATCTCCCCAGGAAAACATCCGTGACGCTCCAAGGAGGTGCAACGCTGTATCCGTGCAACATACGTAATGGATCGAGTATCGCCAACCTATCCATCGATGAGCTATATTCGCTGAAGGATGCTGCTAATTTCATGGCCCGAAATGCGTACGCATGCTACAATGGCAGGTACCAGCATACGTTGCAATGTTTCGGTGGCTTCATGGATGCTGGACACGCTCACTATTTGAAGACGGTTCAGGATGACCTGAACGCGTGCAACCACGGCGAACAAGAAATATCCGACCTCATCTACGACAAGGTGATGGATATGTACGATAAGTATAGGAACATACAGAAGATGGACGAGAGGAGGTTATTGATCATGGACTTGGAGCGACGCCGCGACATAGCGGACCCATACGCTCCCCTCGCTCGCTTCCGAAACCTGCCGGATGACCTCAGCGATAGCGAAATAGAGAATCTTTACCACGCCATGGTGGATGGTACCCTGTGATGCCAACACCGTTCATCCGTGGAAGCCAGCTGCCCTGAGCCTCCCTATGTAGGCGATCACCTCCTCCCGCACGGCGGAATACCTATCTTCCGTCTCTCCGTCTCCGAACATCACATAATCTATCTTTTCATCCAGGATGCCGACCAAGTTCTCAAGGGCGTCCATGATATTCCATCCGTAATATCCTTCCGTAGCGTATGGATCGGCCGATGCGCTCTCTTCTGATACCAGGCGTTCGTAATAGTGATACCACAGATCGGTATCCAAGTCTTCCACCATCTCGTCACCCCAATCCTGACTGTTCTCCGTATCCTCTATTTCTTGCAACCACCTGTCCATGGGGATGGAGCGTATCGTATAGAGGAGGTGGTAGATTTGCTTCCACGTGTTCGAGTGTGCCGCCGGATTGAAGGAGGGATATGTGCCGAAGTCGACCTTGATCTTCTCCTTCCATAGCGAATCGTCGTTGCATACTGAGGAGAAGTGCTTGTTCGTCCTACACAGCGCGTTGATATCTCGTATATCGCTCCTTAAGAGAATATCGCGTATGGTATCATGCGGTAGGTAATGGCTCATTTATATCACGATTAGCTATCTTTTTTTCTTTCCCTGTTCGAAAGACAACGCGCATTTTATTTCGCGCTGCATAATAAAAGCTGCCACAGCACGATGTCTTTTAGCGTGGAGAAAAGGTTGGGAAAGGGATCGTATGGCACGGTCAACTCCGTTACCGACGAGGGCGGCAATATCTATGCCCTAAAATCCTATAGCGATGTGCTGGACAACGTGAACGAGCTCGATGTGCTGAGGAGGATGAGGCACGTCAACATAGTGCCTATGAGGAGTTGGTACTTCAATAACCCCACCAACGACGAGAACTTGGATTACGACAAACTCTTCGTCCTGATGCCCATGGCTGACATGGACCTAAAGCAGTACGTGAGATCGCGCAAGCTATCCAAAGACGAAATGTGCTCCGCCATGTACCAGATATCCTGTGGATTGAAGTTCTTGTGCGACCACGGCGTGCTCCACCTCGACATGAAGCCCGACAACGTCCTCGTGTTCGGTGGGGGCGTGATGAAGATATCGGATTTCGGTATGGTGTGCTATACGAACGATTCCACCATCCCTGCATGCACGCAACTGTACGAGGTGTTCACGATCGATTACAGGCCCCCTGAGGAAATAAAGCTAGCGCCGTGGGAGCACCACGACTACCAGAGGCGGCAGGTGGACGAGAAGTCCATCGTCTGGTCCCTAGGCATGATATTCACTTTCATAGCATCGAGGGGGAAGGCCCTCACTAGCGACGTGGACTATTCGATGGAGCCTGAGTACCTCATACCTGCCCTTCTGAAGATCATCAACTACCGCTTGTGCACTAATAGGGGGTACACGCTCGAGAAGATAGGCAAGGTGGACACCGACCTGGCTGACCTGGTCGATAGGATGCTCGTGCTGGATAAGGATAGCAGGATAACGCTAGCGGAGGTCCTGAATCACCCGTATTTCACTAAGGCAGGATTGGATACGCCTCCGCCAGGCAGTGCCATCACGACGCAGAGACCAACGCTAGGTTACGAGCTCGTATCACTGGGTGACGAATGGGAGCAGGACCTGAGGAGCCTAATTATGCTTATGCTAGCGATGTGCGGATACCACCAAAATCACCTATCCGCAGAGGCATTCTTCCTAGCCGTGAGCTTGTTCAGGCGTTCTGTCATGAATCAAGACATAATAGATGATATAGAATTCGCGGTCACCATGGCCATATCATCCGTGGTGATCGCGTCGAACTTGTTGTCCACGCCTGTATCTTCCATGGGCATATACAATTCGTACAGAACGAAATACATACTGGATACAGAATTGTATTCCATATCTCCGACCATATTGTCCTTCAATATCGATGCCAACGCAATCATAGCCGGAACTAACACTATTATATCGAACATAGATTGCTGCCTCTATGTGACGAATATATTCACGGTGGCTTGGTCCTTGGAATCGCTGGTTTCGTTATTCCCATTGTGTTACGTGCCGGATTACGTAACGGTGGATTTCAACGAAGCTGCTGTGCACGTATCGAACGTAGATACCACGGGAGATATATCGCATGTGCAGAGCAAATACTGCTACGCCTCACAGCTAGAGAGCCGCTTGCGGTCGGATAAGACTCGTCGATAAAATTGATGTTAGTCCTTCTGCATATGGACAATGACATCATACAAATGCTACATCCACTCTGGTCATCGGACGAGAAGTTGGTACCCACGTATGCCACAAAGCACGCGACAGGGATGGATCTCAGGTCCAGGATAGACACCACCATCAAGCCTCACGAATACAAGAAGATACCCACCGGCGTATTCCTGTATCCGGATGATGACGAGAGAGAGAACAACATCCACATGGCTATAGGAGTCGACATACAGATCAGGCCCAGGTCAGGACTCGCCATACAACACGGAGTGACCGTGCTGAACTCTCCAGGCACCATAGACATCGATTACGTAGATGAGATATGTGTCATCCTCATCAATCACGGTGATAAAGAATTCACCATCAACAAATACGACAGGATCGCGCAGATAGTGATATCAGACGTATCCTTCCAACCCCTGATACCGAGGCTCACAGAATCTCCGCGCCGTGGTGGATTCGGCTCTACAGGAAGCGAATGATTTTATTTGTCATCCAATGATCGATGACAACACGTCGCTCATCACGCGTGCAATGATCATCGGTCGTTAACGAAATAAAAATAAATTATTTATGATCGCGACACATGAAAATATATTTTTGTATCTCACGTCGATCGATGACGATGCGTATGACGTGTGATGTGTGTGAGTGATGACGATCGTCGGATGTATAAATTATTTTTTATTTGTCATCGCACATCGCGTTACGTTGACGATCAACGACGCGATGTATTCATACAAAAATATTTATGTGACAATCGATGATAGTGACGCGTACATCGCACATCGCGTGATCATCACTACTCGCGTGCATCACAATCAACGTTCATCGAACGCAAATAAATATTTTTATGTAACTCACGACGATCGATGACGATGCACGCGACGTGTAACATGCGCATGTGTGGTGATCGATCGTCGTGAAATAAAAAAATTTATACATCCGGCAATCATCGCACATCGCGCGATCAACGTTCATCGTTCACCGCGCGTCACGTGTTGGTGATGATCATCAATGGTTACAAAATATTTGTGTGTTCACACATCGCGTGATCATCACTACTCGCGTGCATCGTCATCGATCGATGAAATAAAAAATTTTCATGTGTCACGATCATCGCGTGACACTCACACACATCACGCGATGATCGATCGTTGCGCATCGTGATGTGTTGATCATCAATCGTTACAAAAAATATTTTTATTTGATCACACATCGCGTGATCATCATCACTCACACACATCACACGTCACATGATCGTCGCGCATCGATCGTGACAAATAAAAATAATTTATACATCATGTGATCATCACTACTCGCGTGCACCACGCGATGTATATTGGATGTATAAATTATATTTTGTTTATCATGGGATGAACGAGCACCACGCGCGCATGATGCGATGATGGATGAGTCAAATAAAATTCATGCTTGTTCGGTGGGTATGAGAGGTAGAGAATCGAGTATCTCGAGGAGAGGAGCTACGCTGTTCGTCTTCCTTTGCGCAACTAGATACGCTTCTATATCTGATGTCCAATCAGATATGGGTAGCGTATTCACTTCCGTATCGTCGGGTATATTCCTGCCTGGTTTGGTGGCGAGGTATTCTATGATTCGCACGTTCCTATCCTCGGGTGGAAGCATAAGGTGACCTCCGAATCGTACGGCCCTCCCCTTGGCCTGTGCTTTATCCATGGGGTTGATGCTCTGCTCAACGATGTGAAGCGTGCGCACTGCGAATAGGTTGAGTCCCATGCTGCCAGCAGATGTGATGAGGAGACACTTTATCTTCTCTCCATTCGCGTTGTTGGATGCGTTGAACGTCGCGAGTATATTGGCTCGCTGCGGATCGTTGTTATCACCCGTGAAATCGAGGCATTTGAATCCCCTCGATTCCAGTATGTTCTCCAAGAAGAACACTCCGTAGAGCGTCTTGAATTGCGAATAGATCACGTGTTTACCAGGATGAGTCGCCACATCATTTACGATAAGATCGAATTTGGGAGAATAACTGGAGAGAGGGGCTCCGAGCACTGTGGAGTAGATCATGTTGCATACCTGCCTGCTGAGCAGCATGGATACGCCGAGATAATATCTCCTCCTCTTATTCTCGTAATCTGCCTCGTCCGGCTGTGGCCTGTGACGTCTCATGTTGGTTTCCACATCCTTCCTGGACATATATTTCAGGTATTGCTCTTCCACCATGGGCACGTACTTAATGTGGGAGTAAACGACGGGATATCCCTCGGCGCCTTCGCTGGTGATGACTGGCTTCAGCCTGGAGTATACGGTGCTCGCGATGGCCTTGAAGCGTGCTGGATTGGTGGGAAAGAAGGTGTTGCCTTGTATATTCAATTCATTCTGTATGTAATCCACGTTGCTGCCGAAGGGGTTCTCGTACGTGCACAGCTCCACGCTGTAGTATACCTCGAGCGGCGTTTGCGTGAGGCCAGTGCCAGTGAGGCAGATGATCTTATCTGGATTAGCCGCATTTATGCTGTTGAATACGGCAGGATAGTGCACGCCTTCGTTCACCATGCCCAGGATGATCCTGTGGAATTCATCGATCACGACCAGGTTCCCTTCCAGGATATCGTGCGTGGGCATGCTGGCCCTCTGGTTGGAGACATAATTGTAGCTCACGAATATGAATCTCTCCTCTATGTGCTCCCTATCCTTGCCGCACCTGGTGCAGTATTCGTTGATGAAGTTCTGCCTGAGGGATGCCGGCAGATAGATGAATACGTACCTATCCGGGTGCTTATCGAGCCACATATCGATCATGATGATGGACGTGCACGTCTTGCCGCTGCCCAGCGAGTGGAACAGCACGATGCCCCTGTTGTTCGATTGGTTAATGAACCAGTCGGCTATCGCGGTCTGCTCCTCGTGCGGCATGAACGTGTACTCACCGCCTCTGCTCGAGAAGGATGCGCACGATTGCATGTTGACGACGTTATTGTAGGGCATGACGCACTGGCCGCTATTGCTATTGAAGACGTTCGGTTCCCTGCAGTGGAGGATGTTGCCGTTGCGCCTCTCCTCCACGTTCTGCGATATCGTCCTACCCAGCTCGCTATCCTCGTTCACGCAGTAGTTGGTCACGGGATTCTTTATGCTCCCCTCCTTGCAGCCGCGTGTGAAGTACGGCATCCCATCGCCTCCCTGGGACATCTTATTCGCTATGCGGCCTATGAGGATACCGAGGTCGCTTATGGTGGATACGCACCGCTGGCTGGCGACGTTGAATATCGTGCCTCCCTTGCAATTCACGACGTCGGACATGGTTTATTTATTAATCCGAATGGACAAGAATTTACGTGGACCTCATCCCCCTCCGACCTCCCCTACCCCTGGATGGGGCGTAGTTGACGTAATATATGGAACGCCTCGACACGCGCACGCGCATCTTGTGACCCACGGCGTAGGATATGATCTTGCTCACCTCGTCGTAGTCGTCCGAATCGAAGACGCGCGATCCAACCGATACGCTGGCATACGTGGATTCCCTGAATGTGCCGCTCTTCACCATGCGTATCTCGTCGGCCACGTCATTCGCGGTGTATGGCTCGTTGAATAGGCGGAACACGTAGCCGGAGAGCTCCTCAGCATCCTCCCCCACGATCGTGAGCGTGAATCCGTCTGCGAAATCCTTCATCAGCACCTTGTGAGTGTAATCAGCGGCATACGCGGCCACGGATGGCTGGAGGCTGAATCTGATGCCGTTGCTGGCGTACAAGGACCTCCAGAATGCGTCTCCCTCCGCCATGGCGCGAGTCTGCCTCGATGCGTTGATGAAGGATAGAAGGTCGTTCGCATCCGTGAACTGCGATATGGCGTCGATGACGTTGGCTGGGAGCGAATCCATTTATGTGTATGGCGATGTGATGAAAAAAAGAGAGCAAATAAAAATCTTTATTGGAGCGATTGATAGAATGACTTCACCTTCTTATTGATCAAGATATCCCTGTTCTTGTCGTACGATTGTATCGTGATGTTGTCCGGGCCGGTGGCTCTGCTGAGGGCGACGTACATCTGTCCTGGTGCGAATACCTTCGATATATTCACTCTTAAGGGAGACAGCGTGAGGCCCTGCGATTTGTGCACGGTGATGGCCCATGCTGGTTTGAGGGGCATCTGTATGAATGTGACCACGGTGCTGTACTCCGCCAACCTGATGGACCACATGTTGGGCACGACTCTGTATGTCTCTCCTATCGCATTGTTATCGAAGCGAACGATGGGTGTACCATGCACGATGTTGGTTATGGTGCCTATGCTACCGTTGAAGAACTTGGTGCTCATCTCTTTGTTGTCGCCAAAGATGCGCAGCGTCATGTTGTAGCACAACATCACCCTAGCACCTGGCTTGAGCGTGACTTCCATCCCCACGGGATTGTTGGATACGATGTTGCTCTTGATGATGTCCAGCACCTGGGATGGCATCTCGGGCAGGTCGCACACGTTCATATCCACATGATCCCCCACGATGCCAGTGTATGTATGCGGCATCGTGTCCAGCTTCTTCATGAACGAATCGTTGATGGCATTCACCTCCGCATTGGTAGGATAGAGCTCTATGATGTGATCCTTCGTATCTATCTCCTTCATATAGAGAGTATGGAGGTATTCCTTATCCTCGTCTGTCACATCGCCAGTGCGCACGTGCTCTAGCATCTCTATGAATTTCCTGTCCGATTGTCTGTACACGCTGGTGAGGTTGACCACCTTCAGGTTGAGCTTCTTCCACATCGGCAGCTCGAACACGAATTCCTCTCCATTATCGCCGCAATCTATGGGAGGGAGCTGATAGAAGTCGCCCACGAGTATCATCTGGATGCCTCCTAGGGGCTTATCCACCCCCCTTAGCTTCCTCACCACATAATCTACTTTGGTGATGTAGGATGCGGACATCATGGATATCTCGTCCACTATGATGCTATCCACCGTGCGCCAGAAGGTGCTGACGCCCTTGTTCTTCATCGTCTTGGCCAAGAGAACATTAGGAGGCTCCGTAGCCAGCCTCATGCCTGCCATCTGGTGGAAGGTAGTGCCGCCTATGTTGTTCGCAGCTATACCAGTGGTGGCCGTGATCCTGAACTTCTTATTCGTGCTGGTGAGCAGGTCACATATAGCCTTCACCATGTGCGACTTGCCAGTTCCAGCACCTCCCGTGATGAAGACATTGTGGCCGGCCTTCACATGCTCGATGCCCTTGAGCTGCTCCGGGTTCAGATCCATTTTGGCGGACGAGAACGCATCCCATCCTAGTCGCACACGCATCAATTCACGCCAGAGCATGCACGATACATATGCGAGTGGTGGGATGTGCATATTCGCTCTCTAGCCGGTGTGCAACGACGCCTTATGTAACTATGGTTGCAAATAAAAATACAAGTATCCTATCTCGACTTGCGAGTCGCATCCAATGCGCTGTATTCTTCTGCATACATGAACTTGAACGAGCAATCGATATCCTGCGTGTGGGTCGCATCCCATTCCAGCCCTTGCGAACCCATGCGGCCCGTTATGAAGTTATCCATGCACGTGGCATTCGTGAAAAAGTTGGGTACGTATATGCGTGCTCCGAGTGCCTTCACCGCTATTTGTATATCTTTTATGTTGATATGCGTTCTGCTGGTCTCCTCGCTCTTCGACACGCTCACGCAATCGGAGATGATGTTGTTCGATGTCATGTAGCTGGCGATCATGACAGAGATCAGCGATCGCGTATCATCGTCGTGGTGGGATATGCGCCTATATATGGAGCACGCGAGGAAGAACGCTTCTGCGCTGCATTTGTATTCGATGCACAGCGATAGGATGGCTCGCGTGGTGTCTGCGAGGTCATGATCATTGGATGGCGCTCTCGCATGCAGCATCTTGTTGTTATGGATGGATAAGTTGAAATAGGGGTGTTGTGCCACCTCTGCGAGCGATGGCCTGAGCGAGCGATCCACGGATAGCATCCTACGGATGAGGGCACATAGCTCTCGGTCCTTTATGAATTCGCCAATCCTGTGCAGATCTATGTATTGCTCGTAGTGCTTGCCTATGTACGCCATGGCATCTTGCTGCTTCGATGGCCACTTCTTGTTGCGGAGGGTGGAGAAGAACTCCTTCCTAGATGCTATGAAGAAGAACAAGCACCCTAGCGACCATATCATGGATTCAACGCCTATCGTGCGCATCTCCCTTGCCATCGAGCTTATGGCGAGCTCCTCGGGCGATCGGTACCACAGCATGGTGACTTCGCACGATACGCTGCACAGCGGATGGCTCGCAGAGTGGGAATACCCTATCTGGCCGAAGTCTCCAACATACGCGTCGTTACCGAACATGAATATGTTGCTCGGTGTGATGTCGAGGTGCATGATGCCCCGCGATAGGGCCTCCGATACGCCGGTGAGGACGTCGGCCATGATCTTCTTGCATTGATCGAACGGTAGCTTGGTGTCGTACACGTGCTCTTCGAGATCCTCGTCCGCGAGGGACATGATGATGAAGAGGCAGCCGTGGATGTTGTAGTCCGGATTCTCGATGCAAGGATTGTGCAGGTACCACTCGCGCATCTGGACGATATTCTTGCACCCCTTCAGCTTCTCGAGTGCGTCCAGCTCGCATAGGTTGAGGAGGATGTTGTTGTAGACCTTCATCGCATACCTATCGCCGCTACCTATGTCCATGACTTCGTACACATCCCCATATCCGCCCCTACCTATGCTCTTGACCACGGCGTATTCGCTCGCCATTGCAATATTTGTATCTTTTTAGTATACCGATTGTTGGTGGACCAATTTCACTCCATATTTCGCACCGCAGCAATGCAGCGATCGGTGTGGCAAATAAAAATCATACGTGCATCACCGGATGGTGGTTATCGATTATCATCTTCATATCGTATATATCGGATAATACGTACTTCGATACGTTGTTGGATACGACGTGCAGCGCATCGACCAGCGTATCGCACGTTATCCCCCTATGCGCAGTACTAGATATATTCTTCACCTCCAGCACGTAGTCCAGCAATTCCACTGCGATGGGGAAGGATATGGATGATACGACTATGGCGACCAGAAGTACCGCGACGACGAGAGATGCCAACGTGCGGCTGAGGTTGAATGCGCTACCGTTGCTTATGATGTTGCTCTCGATGTATGCGAGCAATATGGATGAGGGTAGGATGGTGGCGGATGTTAAGGCGAACGCAGAGCATTTGATCTTGATAGAGTGGAATGCATCATCCCATGGCGATAGCATTTTCTTCATCCGCAGCCATGTTGGATATATCTTATAAGTTGGTGAGGAATTCTATGGATGCGTATCCATCATGTCCTGGCATGAGGTAGTAGTATGTATCTCCCATCGTCGTGTTGATGGGGATGATGCCGATGCCTCCGCTCCCTGCACCTAGCACGGCGGATGGGTCGAATGCGGAGGCTCCTGCGTTAAGGGCTGTGCCTCCTCCGCCTGCGTAGAATGTCTTGCCGTTGAAGCCACCGGCATCTATCAGCCCACCAGCCGATTTCCAGGATGCGAACGAGCCGCCCCCGTTTCCGTACAGGCCATATCCCTGCGGTACGTTCGTGCTGACCATGCCCCCACCCCCTCCGCTGTATTGGTTGAATCCGTACGTGGCGGGGTACGTCCCGTTGAATGTGGATATGCCGAGGGGATTGCTGGAATTGTACACACCTCCTAATCCTACGCTTGTGTTGGCAGGTACCACGATGTTGGGAGGTGCGCCCGTTGCATTGGGTGTTATCGTGGTGTTACCGCCATTGCCCCCGGTTGCAGTGCCAGCGGTGGAAGAAAGGCCGCCATACCCTCCAGCTCCACCAATCGCATTCATATTGATGGTACCGAGGCCGTTAGCGTCCAAGTATAGGCTGGTCGTTCCCCCTGCGTTTCCCGGTGTAAGATTGGTTGTGGGAGCGGCTCCACCTGCGCCTACCGTCACGGAGAGGACGACGCCAGGCACTACCGCTATAGGATACCTGAAGAAGACACCTCCTCCGCCTCCTCCACCCGCTATGGAATCAATCTCTTGGGAGAATTGGCCAGAGCCGCCGCTGCCTCCGCCTCCTATGAGCGTGACAGCTGCGAAATTGGCACCGGCTGGCACGGTGACAGTATATGTTCCTGGCGTTGCGAAATCGGAAGCCGATATGAGGGTGTTCAAACCCGAGACGCCCGTGATGCCCACGCTGCCGGAGACTCCCACGGGCCCAGCTGGCCCAGTCGCTCCGGTAGCTCCTGCGCCACCAGCGACTCCGGCCACGCCCGTCGCTCCCACCGTGCCCCCGGAGAATCCCGTGGGTCCGGTGGCTCCCTGTTGGCCCTGCATCCCATTGGCGGCGGCGATTCCGGATGCACCGGTGGGTCCTGCCAATCCCTGGGGCCCGGTGGCCCCGGTAGCTCCTACGATGGAAGATGACGAGCCATTCGCGTTGCAGAACGGTGTTATAGTGCTCATTTTGTAATGATGCTTGACAAATAAAAATTGTGCTGATATTTATGGTGGGGGGAAGGAATATATTCTCATGCTCACCAATCCATTGCCGCCAGCTATGGTAGAGAAGCTAGTACCGGAGGTGGAGATGACGCTACATCCTCCTCCCCCTATGCCGGCAGCAGCAGAGATGGAAGCCCCGTTGCCGAAGTAGCTAGCACCGCCTCCTCCGGAGAAGAAGCCTCCTCCAGCAAGTATGGCACCTCCACTGCGCGCATAGTTGTCACCGCCCTTGGACGCGGCTCCTGTAGATGCGCTGAACGTGCTGGCCGCTCCTCCACCTGCACCCGATGCTATGTATCCCACGGCGGTCGATCCATTCCCACCAGCGACCGGGGTGGATATGGTCAGCACGTTCCCTCCGGTGCCCCCTACTGCTGTTTGTATTGGAGAATCTAGGGAGGATATGGTGCCTCCGGCACCTCCAGTTGCTGCTAGGGGTGTAGCAGCGCTCACTATGCCTGCAGATCCTCCTGCGGCACTGATGGTGAAGGATGTCTGCAGGTTGGGCTCGGTGTACGGAACGGTCGTGGTGGGGGACGAGATGGTGATGGAGGACGCGAGGCCGGCATTGCCTGGGAGGTTAGCCTGAGGGACAGCACCACCCGCACCCACGGTATACGATATGAGTGGGGTGCTTCCCGACATATACCGTTCGATGGGTACGATCACTTCAAAGAGTGATGCGCCTGCACCACCCGCTCCGGCGGAGAAGTTGGCCCTGGATGTGGCGAGCGTACCGCTACCTCCACCACCTACGAGCGTGAGAGCGATATATCCATTGCCAGTGGCTGGCCCAGCAACAGTGTATAATCCAGGTGTGGTGTTGTATATGTTGGATAACTCATCCGTGGTCTCCGCCCCTTGTGCTCCAGAGATTCCTACCGCTCCGGCCGCTCCCGTGGGTCCAGCCACACCCGCGGCTCCTGCCGTCACGGATGCGGCACCTACGGGCCCGGTAGGTCCGGTGGCTGCTTGGGCCGGGCCGCTCACTCCGATGACTCCCGTGGGTCCCGTTGCCCCCGGTGCTCCGTCCAATCCAGCAACGCCGGTGGCTCCGCTAGCCCCGGTAGGTCCCACGGCTCCCATAGCACCCATGGCCGCTAAATTGGTGTATAGACCCGCAAAACATGTGTTAGACGCCATTTATTACATCCGATACACAATTTATTTTCGTGATGTGTCGCACATCGTTCACGTCGAATTTTTATGGGCACTCCAATTCATAAATGTCAGGATATTATGACCCATATTGCGGGGGAGCGAACACACCATATATGACGCCAGGGCCTACCGGAGCCACCGGACCCAGGGGACCGCAGGGATTGCCCGGCGCTACGGGCGCTAGCGGGGTGGCCGGTCCTACCGGGGCCACTGGCCCTACGGGGCCCGTAGGGCCTACGGGAGCAGGTGGCTTGCCGGGAGCCACGGGAGCCACTGGCCCTACGGGAGCCAACGGGCCTACGGGTGCCACTGGGCCGGCTGGATCTGCTGGGGCCACCGGAGCCACGGGAGCCACAGGGCCCACTGGAGCATCCACCTTCTTCGGCCAAGTCACGATCACAGGGCCAGCAAGTGGAACGCTGGTGGTGCCCGCCGGTGCGAACCTAGCCTCCGTCACCCTGGTCGGTGGCGGCGGAGGAGCCAGCTCCACTTCGATCGGCGGTGGAGGTGGCAGCATCTATGGATACAAATTGAATGTGGTGCCCGGCGGCACCATAACGTACACGGTAGGTGCAGGTGGAGCACCCGGCTTCTCCGGCAGCAACACGACGCTCCAGGTGTCTGGGCCTGCCACAGATACGCTGATCGCGTATGGGGGCACGATCGGTAGCGGCGTAGCACCTGGTGGGAATACGCTCATACCCGATCTGAATGGCACGTACGCCCAGCCAGGCACGCAGCCCAACATCCCTGGTGGAGGAGGAGTATCCGTATACCAAGTTGGGGGAGGTTCTGTTGCAGGTGCCATGTTCAGCAGCGGCAGCCTAACGCAAGGCCAAGGAGGAGGGAGTGCCTTCGGGCTTGAGGGTACGGCCACCACGGCACCTGGCATAGGGGGAGGCGCGTACGTCAATGCGCCCGGATTCAATACAGGAGGACCCGGGATGCTGGTGGTAGGCTTCATGCGCGCGTGATCTACATGTCGATTTCCATGTTTTTATTTGCACAGACGGCTCGTATGGATAAGAGGGCAGGCGTATCTCCATCCCCACACTCGATTACAAGTCATATAAATGCGCAAATAAAAATCACATGGGCTTGAACCGCTGCATGAGCTGCCTCAGCTGCACCAGCGATCCGTCGTACGCCTCGCTGTTGTTCGATTTGCTCAGATCGTTGTATGCGGTGGAGACGAGGGTGTGATCGTCCTCCATGAAGAAGTTGGTGGCTATCTCTATCGCCACCTGTATCTTGTGCGCATCGCCCATGTTGTCGTTGATCGTGCGCGAGAATGCCTCTGACGTATCGTAGTTGTACGAGGCCAGCAGATCCTGCGCATCTTGCGATACCTGCTCCGAGTCGAGGTCGTCGATCGTCCTGTCATATACGTTCCTCGTGCCGTGGATGAGGCACACTTCTCCGAGCAATGGATAATAGGATATTATGCTGCGGAGGTCGGCTAGTATCTGCTCGTCGTTCAGGATGTTCTCCATGGTCTCGTACTTGTCCCTGGCATTGACGTACAGCGTCACCGTGCTGTCCATCACGGCTAGGGGCATGTTGTACACCATCATGCTGCGCGCGTTCCACGCATCGTAATCGTTGTCCGCTATCTGCGCGACATCCATTATGCACTTTACGTAATGGAAATGGGAAGAGATTAATTGGCCCATGGTATAATATGGATCGCCAGCGTTCATTGCAAGATGGGAGCAAATAAAAATGCTATGATCTATTCTTGTGTGAAGTCTTCCTCCTCCATCTCCATCGTCGCATACTTCTGGGTGTATTTGGAGACGTCTATGTTGGGGGTACTGTTCACCAACAATTGGAGCAACGCGCGGTTCACCTGCAACTTGGGCTTCACGGTGCTGTTGATGATCTTCACCTCATTGATGACCATGAAGAACACTCCCTTGGCATGCTTGCCAAGGATGAGCTCGGGCTTCAACTCTTTCATGGAGAAGGAGTTAATGAATGTATCTATCTCCCTATCCTCTGGGCGAATCTTCATACCCTTGGTGTATTTGAGGCCATTCACGAGCTTGCTCTTGCACTTGCAGTTCAAGTTGTACGACTTGGTCTGATCCGCTACGTATGTGCCCTTGCTCTTGATGGGCAATCCATCCGGTCCCTTCTTGCGCGTCTGGCTATACAGGGGAGATACAACGTTGCCATCGCGGATCTCATCGAATGCCATGAGTCCTTCGGCAATGGCTTCCCGCATAGCATCCAGCACATCCTTTAGCTTCTTCTCGTGTGCAGTCATATAATCGCATGCATTCGTGCTAGTGGGGGGTATGGGTGCGGATATCATCTTGATACCGAACTCGTACTCCCCATTCCACACATCCGTGAATTTCTTGATGTTCCCATCATATTCAGTGCATTTCTTCAATCCATAGGTGTAGAATCTCTTGTCGTCCGCGCTGTCGTCGTCGCCGATCTCCATGATGAACAAGGAGTAATCGTAGGTAAGGAAGAACCTGAATAGGCCGGACTTATCATCCTTCACCTTCACCAACGACAGCTTGCTAGTGTCCATGGTGTGGAATGGGATGGTCTTGTACGTGGTCTTCGAGAATGGAATCGTTTGCTGGTTGATATTGATGGCAGTCATTTTGCAGATTGGTTCGAGAGGGCTGGTTTATGGTCTTATCCTGCCTCGGACGAAACAATCGCGGCATCATTTCACTCGCATATATGCATCGATAATTATCCGGGTACGATAAAATATCCTCCTTCTCCTATTTTGTTCACGAAGTCACTGATATTTCTACACCTGATGCGCCGAACCACGGCAACTGATGGATTCGAAACGTGATGATGGCACGATACAAAACATGCTGTCCCTACTATTGATCGGCGATATACACGCTGGGAAGAACAACCTGAAGACGGTGAAGAGCCTATTCGAGCGCATAGACCAGATGCTGAACCTATTCAAGAGCAATAACAAGATGCCCAACGCGATCGTGTTCATGGGGGACCTCTACAATAACTTCGAGAACATCAACATAAACGCGCACACCCTCGTGTCCAACTACCTCATATCCTTCTCCAAGATATTGAGCGTCATCGTGCTCGTGGGGAACCACGACAGGGCCAACGCGACCGATTTCCAGTCCAACGTCCATCCCTTCACGGGCCTGAGCGCGAACAAGCACATCATAATTGTGGAGAAGACTAGGAACATAGTCTTCATGGACAACGTGATGGGCCATCAATATCGCTTCGTCTTCGTGCCGTACGTGCAGCCCGGTAGGTTCATGGATGCTCTGAACACGCTCAACAAGCCCTTCAATGACGAGAAGGAGCCCACCACAGCCATATTCTGCCACCAAGAATTCTACGGAGCGCACTTGGGTGGTGGGAAGACGAGCGAGATAGGGGATAAGTGGGACCCGACCTATCCATTCGTCTTCAGCGGCCATATCCACCAATACGATCAGCTCGCGGAGAACGTTATGTACGTGGGCACTCCGTACCAAGTAACCTACTCCGAATCCACGGACAAGGCCATCATCCTCGCGTCGTTCGAATCGCCCATGGCCAAGCCGACGCACGTGCGCATGAACCTGTCGCTCACCAACAAGGCTACCGTCAGGGTAAGCGCCCAGGATATAGGCTCCGTGCTGGAGAAGTACGACAAGCCGAGCATCGATAAGGACCAAATAAAAATCATCATCCAGTACACATCATCCGACGATATCAAGCAGGTGCAGCAGCTATTGCACGAGTGCGGCTTCACCAACGTGCACTGCAGGTTGCGACCGGGAGATGCATCCTTGTACGATCGCAAGTGTGGCGATGTGGGATACGCTTCCTTCAAGGACATATGGATGTCCTTGTTGGGCGATGATAGGGATGCGATCGACTTCGTATCCTCCATCCGCGTATGAACAATTTTTATTTCACATGTGCATGATGCTGCGGGTGCAGAACATGGAGCCCATCAATCGATTAAAGTCGGTATTGTAGTTCATGAGGATCCTCTGCTTGTGTTTGTCGCTCTGGTACACGATGTTGGCGCTGAAGCCGCCGTCCAAGTTGATGGCGATATCCACGTCGAAGTGCTCCAGCAGCCACGCCAGCTGCGCCTTGTCCACCCCAGGCGCATAGAAGCCCCTACCCTCCGCATACGCCCAGAACCACTGCCCGAGGCGCTTGGAGTAGCACATGGCTGCGTTGGTGACCAAGCTGGATGCAGATCGCTGGCCGTACGGGAAGAGCTTCTCACCCACCTCATTGTTGTAGAGAGAGTTCGTCTGCTGCTGCGAAGATATCCTGAAGTTCCTCCCGACCACGGAGTATGGGTCCATGATGAGCGGAGCGTTCCCTAACTTGAATTTGTTCCTTATATCGCGCTCCCCACCGACTGGCGGCTGGAACACCATGGTTTCGTTCAGGACCATGGTTTCTAGGAGCATCTTCTCTGGCGTGAAGTGTACGGCGCCATTCAGGATCAGCAGGGGTCCCGTGCAGAACGCGCGCTTGTATCCACGCAGCATGTCGTAGTGCTCTGCATCTTGATCCAGCAGCGGCTTGCCATCTCGCGTTGCTATGCTGCGCTGTGATAGGGCGAAGTATTCCTTCCCACCATCCATGAGCTGGTACACGGCATCTAGGGGGAAGAGCTTGTGCTGGTCAACGAAATCGCTGTACCGCATCGCGACGATGGAATCGTTACGCGTCTGCACGATGACCATCATATCCGCTTCGTACGGCAACGGTATTGGTAGGGTATTATCCGCATTGTCCCCATCGAAGGAGTAGCCTATGGATTTGAACCTATCATTCGCGGACAAGTAGGGCGTCAGGGTGTTGTTGATGTTGTTGGGCACGATGAAGAAGCCCCCGTTCATGGCCCACGCTCGGTCTATCGCCTGTCCCTGGATGAGGGAGATGTTCTCGTTCACCCTGATGAGGGGTTTCTTGTCCCTGGGCACCGCGAAGTACAGATTCACCTGCTCCATGGGCTGGCCGACATTGAGGGGCTCCGAATACAGGGTGTTGCGGTGGTAGGGCCTGTACGTGAACTGCTCCACGAAATCGTACCCCATATTGGCCGGCTCGAATATCATCTCATAGATGAGGCCCAAGGATATATCCATATCCGGTATGATGAAGTGCTCCAAGTCATCGAACGAGATGTCGTACATGAGCTCACCGTACCGATCTACTATGCGAGACGTGGTCATGACGGTGGTGTACGTTATGCTCGGTTCGTGGAATATGTTGGGAGTTGCTACCCGCATGTTGGACAGGGCTACCGAGCAATCCGTGGGTGGATGGATGCCGTTCGCGATGTCGTGGTTCTTCTTGGCTAAGCAAGCGTCGTAGGTGGATACTTCGCTCATGAACCTGTCCACGTAGGATGGTGCATTATCCACCTTGCTCAGCACGGAGTTGTTCGCGTTCGGAGGGCCGCTGAAGTTCCTACCCCCAGTGATGGTGTATATAGCGGTGGTGTCATTCTTTCCCTTGTGGACAAATTTATCTCCTATCGCATCCAGCGCGCGCATTATATTGTACAGCGGCTGCTCGATGGATTGGTTGGGCTGCCCCCACCCTCGGTATCGTATGAACATGTTGCCTTCGCCAGGTATGGCCAGCAACGGGGAGAAAGGATCCCTCCTCTGGTTCTGGAGGGGATAACCCCTAGGGTATATGTTGTACAGGGATTCGGTGTAGTTGAGCGTGGGGTCTATGAATTTGGCGAACCACTCGTACGACTGCAGCACGGGCACGAACATGTTGTAGCCGTTCACGTCGATCAATTTCCTCAGCCACACGCAGAACATGCGGATGACGTAGTTCACCTCCACACCATTGTACAGCTCCGTGTGGCGCTCGAATATATCCTTCCCGTAGAAGCTCTCCAAGGTTCCGAAGCTCACCTTCCTCCCGTTCTCGGGAGCGCCGATGGCTATGGAGCATTCGGAGAAGCCGAAGTCGGATATCTTCATCAACCACCTGCCCACCGGTATGTTGATCACGGCGCTATCCCCTATGGCGTAGGATAGCCACTTGATGCCTCGCATATCCTTCGCACCGTACATGAGCTTGTACCCCGGCTTCTGCGTATCCACGAGAAGCAGGTTGCCGAAGTGCATATCGGCATGCACGATGTTGTAGTGCTTCTTCCATACGTATGCCGTCCACGCAACCTGTATGGTCCACGCGATCATGTTCTCTAGCGAGAGGAGCTCGAACAATCTATTAGGCTGATTTAATTGCGCTAGTATTATGGATAGGAGCGATGTATCCGCCATCTCCAATATCTGGTACGTATCCTGCGTTTCATCGTGCTTGCATGCGTAGGAACCGAATATGTTCACCACGTGCGGAGTGCACGACATGGTGACGAGACTAGCGGCTAGCGAATGCACGATCGCTTCGTGGATGAATTCGGGTGACTGGAATTCCCTACCGTTGAACTTGATTTCTACCTTGGAGCCTGGATACCTGTGCACCTTGATCACGGTATCCGTGTACGCGTACAGCCACTGGCCAGCAGAGTTATAGCTGATGTACTCCACCTCGAGGTCCTTCTCTCCCTGCTCTATGTTGTAGTTCTCGTAGAGGTGGGATACGACACCCCTACCACCAACGCCCACATTCTTCGTATCGATGATCAGCTTCGAATTCTCTCCACCAGCCTTCGTATCCGCAGCCAAGCAGAAATCATCGAACTGGTCAAATAGGCCGTGCAGTGAGACGTGCGTGGTGTAATCGTAGTTGATGATCTTCGTGTTGATCGATCGCAACACCCATATCAGCACGTCTCGTATCTCCGATATCGATTTATACGAGCTATTTTGCATTTAAAGAAGCTCGTCGGGCAAATAAAATTTATAATGGAATAGGGGTGTACTTTTTCATATCCTGAAACGTGCACACCACCGGCACTCCGAATTCGAGTTTCTCCGGCAAATATCGGTTCGCGATGTCCGCTACATGATTGACGACGGATTTGTCGCATTCGGCATATCGGTAGGATAATGTCATGTGCTTGTTGACAGTGCGTACGTGATCGAATGTGTTCAGCACGATCGTTTCGTTGCCAGCTACATTCTCTCCGTCATTGAAGGTGGATGGCGCGAGCGCGATACCAGAGGCATAGACGGAGGATACATGCATAGATACGCCGGATCCCATGCTCTGTAATAGGCGCTGCACATGCTGCATATCTCCTGCGTGCTCCTTGAGCAACCTCGCGTATTCCTTCTTGCCCACGATCTTCTGGGACCAGAGCCCATACAATGTCATGTGCATGCTATCGAGCGGAAGCGTAGCGTATGGATGATGATTGTCCTTCATGAATTTATCGTATTGCGCGTGGAATGCGCTCACATCCGTGATGAGAGGGCATATCACCGTAGCGCCCGGATGCTTGGTGTAATTGCCGCTGCTGTCTATCTTTCCCATTTGTAGTCGGGATAAATCCAATCCGCTTGGGGCAATAGGGATATCCAGCATTATAGGATCGTAAATCAGCCTGGAGAGCGCGCGTCAATATCCTGACAGATAATGAGCGTCGTTCGTAAATCGTTTCTCTAGAATGGGATGTTATTATAAAATAGGTGTCCGATCATGAGTGCCAGGGAGAACGCGCTCTACAAGCTCGGCATACCGTGCGTCATATTCTTCAAGCTGAAGACGAAGTGCTCCGCTTGCGATGAATTCACGCCCATATGGGAGCAGCTGTGCTCGGAGCCCAGGTTCATGGGCAAGGTCATGTTCATACGATACGCATTCGGAGAGGATCCTGCTACTGGGAGGTACCATCACCTGAACGACACGTACAAGTCCATCGTGGACAAATATCAGAGGGTGCCCGTGTTCATCATACACCTACCGCACGATAAGGGGATCATCGATCTTGGGATAGGGCCAAGAGTGCGCTCCTTCGAGAATATGAGAGATGTCATAATACGAGCGCTCGGAGAGAGCGGAGGGTACAACATATAAAGCATGCACGCACAGATCTACGAGAAGCTCGCGAACGAACCCATATCCAACGTGAATCTGGAGAAGCTCGCTCACGTCATCAACACACATTGCAATGAGAGCGTGTGCAACATCATATACAACGTGCTGCTGCAGGACAAGAATTTCAGCAAGGACATCATCGCATGTGCGAGTGCGGATGCCACCCCTACTCTCGATCTCAAGCTGCTCAACATGAGGCAGGCCAACGTACTGAAGCTACTGATGAAGGTGATACTGCCCAAGGCATCCGCTGATCTATAATCCTTTTTATTTGCCATGCGATGTTATATGCATAAGAAGAATTGTACCTACTACTTGCACCCGTGATATCGATCGAGTTGTTGTATGATCTGAAACGTTGCAACTCGGTCGCGCTATCATAATTTGACATGCGCATAAAACTATTAGTATCAATGACATAAACAAATGTCACGCGCGAGTAATCGCAGGAGCTCGAACAAGGCGGCTAGGGCAACGTTCGATGTGTTCGATCCCAATGTCGACGTCGATGAGTATTCCTTCGACAATCTCAAGAAGCTAGCGAAGGACATCGATCTGCCTGGCAGATCATCCTTCAAACGCAAAGCAGATTTGTACGATGAGCTGAAGAGATACACTGCCGAGCAAGAAGAGGAGAGGAGGGTGAACGAGGTGAAGTTCGCTGCCACCGGCGGTCACGACCTGGAGTCCATGAAATTCTCCGAGCTGAAGCAGCTGGCGGGTGTCGACGGCCTCAACATAGCCAACAGGAGCCACGCGAAGAGCAAGGAGGCGCTCGTGAAGCTCATAGAGGACTACTACGCAGGTGGCCACCACCTCGAGAAGCCCAGGACAGCCCCCAGCAACCTGAAGGCCTTCGATCCCACATTCCCCGTATCGGCCTATACCAAGGCGCAGATGTACGAGCTGGGGAAGGCTGCCAACCTCCCGGTCACGAAGAGCATGAATACGGACCAGCTATATTCCATACTCGAGAGGGGAGAGACGGAGGAGGAGCGAATCGCCAGGCAGAAGCGCAGGTCTGCCACGCGCAGGGCTACGAATGAGGAGGGCCTCAACGGCATGCTGCTCGCTGACCTGAAGGAGGAGGCTAGGAATAGGGGTCTCACCGGATACAGCCGCATGTCCAGGGGCGACCTCATCCAAGCCATCCAAGAGTACGATTCCAAGCACCCCAAGAAAGGCCCTTCATCTCCTCAGTCCAAGAAATCTTCACCTCCCAAGCCGCAACCTAAGGCTCCCGTATTCAGGACGCCCACGCCATCCCCTCCCAAGAGAAACGTGCTGAGATCGAGCGGCACCCTATTGCCGGGTGGTAGGCCCTTGCCCAAGTACATCAACATCAATACGGACGATGATATAGCGGAGCTCCTCGGCCTCCTGACCCTCTCCGAGAACAAACCAAAGCCTCCCCCTGCACGGCAAGAAACGAGCATACCCCCCAACATCACGCACTTCATACACGATGAAACGAGCGTCAGGGTGGAGGATGTGCCAGCGTACATACAGCTGTACTATACGGGAGGGGATAATGTGCAGGACGTGTATCCATCCGACGTGCTTGACAACACCACCAAGAATGTCTTCGACAGGATCGATGCCATAATGAGCTACGCTGATTCTATCGACATGGACGATACGAGCGACTTCGATAAGATACTCTCCGTATACAACAAGCAGATCGTCAGCAACGGCATGAGCCCAGAGACGCTCGGAGATCTCATGACAAACCCAGACATTATAGAAGACCTATCCGAGAACAACGAGAATATCATCATCGACGCGTTCTCTGCCATACCGGACGATAGCTATCCATCCCTCTTCACCAACGACCCGTCCACCACGACCGACAACAAGTCCATCTTGCGCATCGCTCTATACGTGCTATACATGCTCAACGGCCGCATGAACCAAGCGCAATCCGAAACAGAAGCACCAAGACCATCATCCCCACCAAGGAGAAACAATAGGGGAAGCAGGCCATCCTCTCCATCATACAGTGATGAGGATGTGCCGGAGCCCGATATGAACGATCTATTGAGCTGAATGAAATAAGAATCCTTTTTTATTTGTTCCCACTCCAAACGGAACAAATGAAGTACTCCTACGACAGCACGGTGTACGAGATCGTATCTGATCGCTACAATCACTTGCTCAACCTGAACGACGTGCATTCCACCGACTTCGATTTCATGATGGATTCTATGCTCACGGAGATCGCGATGTGCAACGGCATGCCCTGCGATGCTCCTCCATTCGACGGTATGACGGATATAGAGGTGACGCTGAAGGATGCGGAGGAGATAGACGAGATGTACAAGAAGTGTCGCACCAACAAGAACATAGCGAACAAGCTTGCAAGGCACATCATCGAGATAAGGCCCGACATGAAGAGCGTGGTGTATCAGACGCTCTTCAGAGATGACTACAACTTCATCGATGACGATGTGGTGGACGCGTTGCGCGATTTCATCGACCGCGACATCATGGCCAAGGTGGACAAGCAGCTCGACGCCATGTCGCTCTCCTGAACATTGATAAGATTTTTATTTGATCGATGATTGTCGGGTGCGCAATTACATAAACGCGCAGGTCATGGACTCGTTGCCCCACCACGTGATGGGTAAGATAGCGTCGATGACTGATGCGAGCGATATCATGTCCGTCATTAATTCGTCCAGCAAGCTGAGGCAGATGGCATCCACCGATTCCTTCTGGATCGACCTGTACAGGGAATCCGGCCTCGCGTATACGAAGCAGGACGGTATCGCTGCGTACGCTCGCGACTATGCCGACAAGAGATACGTGCACGAGATGCTATCCTACCTGCGCCGCGGATACAGGATCGTCATCAGCGGCAGCGATGCGGCGAGGACGATGACCGAGATAGACGGCACGCGGGATAGCAGGGATGTGGAAGACGCTATCATATACAAGGACGACGGCATGATCAAGGCCCTGTTCTTCGGCTTGCACACCCACATGTACGTGCTTCCGGAGGACAAGGTGTCCTATATACTGCTGTACATGGGGGATCACGGCGTGAACGCGAGCATAGTCCACACGGTATGAAATATTTTATTTGTTCCTTTATGTGGTGTTAATGATAAAGAGATCTTCCATGGACGATCACGCGCTGCGAAACGTCCTGATGAGGTTGAACCACGACGATACGATCAGCATGTGCACGGCGTGTCGATCGTTCTCGCTCACGTGCAGGGATCCTTCGTTCTGGAGGGCAAAGATAGAGACTGTCTACGGTATACGCGACGTGGGCAAGATGAATAGCTTGGCCAAGTCCATGGACCACAAGTTCTACAAGCTCTCGCTCGATCGCAAGTGCAAGTGGCTGGAGAGGACGTTTCAGGAGATGAACGAGCTGAAGGATAGGTTCAAGCTGAACAACTACTCCATCAGGAGCATAGAGAACACCCTATATCAGTACCATGGATTCAACGTCGTCTTCCTCGTGCGCGTGCTGCTCAACATGAGCTTGGAGCATTCGATGGAGATAGCGTCCTTCTTGCACAATGCAAAGATGAATAGCGACAGTATGGATAACGGAAGACGTCAAGTGCTGAAGTTGCTGCGCAAGTACGTCCTAATCTCCTTGCAGGAGCAGTTATACTTATCTAAATTCGTCCCCTCTAACATACGCGATATATTCATGCAGTACTCCATCACATACGGGTACAGCTGGTTCATGGACGATAGGATCGAATGCAGCAGGGAGCTCACGACTCTGGTGAAGGAGCAGATATCCATCAAACAAGACGACGCTCACCTCTTGGGAATCGACATCGTGGATAAGATAGTAGATACTGGGCAAATAAAATTATTATACGAACTCGTCACCAGATACGACGTGTATACCAACTCCACGTTCGTATCCGTCATCGACGCATTCGCTGCCGCGGGAGAGTACGATACTTTGTTCGCGTGGCTGATGACTCCATTGCCATACATCATTACAGACACAACGTACGGACACAAGGCGCTCGGCATATCTCTGGTCGCACGTTATTCGTACGAACATATGTACAACTATTGCAATGATAAGGTAGATAAATTAATCGAGATGATATTAGATACCTATGGTAAGGATGCTTTCCATGTCCTGAGCGATGTGAGCGAGGATGCATACAAATATATGTATGAGCGTTATTTCTGCACCGCGTGGTGATTCGCCAAATGCCTGAGCTTGCGCAGGGTCTCGTTGTACGCATCCGCTCCGTACACGTACCGTATCGCCTTCAACGAATCGCTCACGTCCATGAGGATGAGTTCCATACGCTTCGATGGATGCACATACGGTAATTGTTGCAGCAGCTGAGGGGTAATCTGGAGATTCGTCACAGCCTCGATGTCGTAGACGAAGTCTTCCATGTTGTTTTTATTTATCACTCGATCACGAATATATAACAACCCATCCGTTGTCCTTGTAATCGCATCTACGCCGCACGCGTGCAAATTCTTCGAGCAACTCAAACCTATCCGCAGCACTGCACGCTATCTGTCGTACAACCTTCCTCCGTATTATCACGTCCACCAACACGTGCTTGATAAACGAATAAATGTACCAAATCATCTATTTATTTTTTATGCACCATTACATAAATGCAGATATTCATCAAAACACTCACTGGTAAGACCATTACTCTGGACGTGGAATCCAACGATTCCATAGAGAACATAAAGCAGAAGGTGCAGGACAAGGAAGGGATACCTCCCGACCAACAGCGGCTCATATTCGCCGGCAAACAATTGGAGGACGGAAGAACGCTCGCTGATTACAACATACAGAAAGAAGCCACACTACATCTCGTCCTCCGACTAAGAGGGGGATGGTGATGACAGGTGCGCACACACTTTTATTTGATCGTTTCACATCACGCGCGATGCGCAACGATCGATGATCATCGGATACATAAATTATTTTTATTTGATCGACGATCGCGCATTGCGTGACGTGTGATGCACACAGCCATCGTCGTTCATCCGACGATGCATAAATATTTTGTAATTCACGATCGATGATGATCATCACGCGTCGCACGTCACGTGTGTCGCGATGTTAATCAATTATTTTTATTTAATCGATCGATGATCATCACACGCGCATCGCAATGCGCGACGATCGATGTCAATAAATATTTTTATTTCACAATCATCGATCGTCACAACGCACGCGTCACCATCGATCATCACACATCACGTGATGTGTGATGATCATCAATGATTGTGAAAAATAATTTATGTATCCGACGATCATCACGTCGCACATCGCGCGTGTTGTGACGATCGATGATTGTGAAATAAAAATATTTATTGACATCGATCGTCACACGTCGATAGCGCGTGGTGTTGCACTTCTGAATAGAGTTATGTTGGGGAATGCATCTCTTATCTCTATTTGCAATAATTTATCGAGTCTACCGTAATCGAGGGCAATGTATTCATCAGCGTATTCTAATCGCTCTGTTATGAAGCGTATGGCGTGGGTGGATAGCCTGTTGTATATCTTGTCGTATATGAATCTAGTTCCGTACGCGATTACGACATCGCAGAGTGACGAGAAGTACGCTATTTCTGTGAATAGTTCGCTCCACGAATGGATAGATCGCACCCTGCCCAGCATGTCTACCAGTGTTGCGTACCTATCTATGGGTGCGAGGTATCTCCCCGCGACGCTCACTGGCTGTATGCAGCTGAGTGGAAGGCCGAGCAATTGTATGGATTTCGTATTCCAGTAATCGTAGTCATTGCACGCATCCGCTCTCTCTTGGGACGAAGAACAGAACTTATTTATCTCGCCCAACAGCGACATTTGTGATCTCGCGTGCGGAAGATAATTTATGATGTGCTCGTGGATGGGACGAACGGAGCCACCGCAGTTTTGTCGTTTGGATATCTCCTGAGCACGAGATTTATCTCCCTAGCATCCATATTCTTCTCGATGATCTTGGATACTTTGTTATCTAGATTACTTAACTTCGCTTCCATGTTATCCACCATGGAAGATAGCTTGCATAGGGTAGCCTTCAGGTCCACCAATACCATATCCATCGTATCGAGCGCGAACAGGATATCTTGCTGATTCTCTACGTAGCGAGAATAGTCGTGGCACGCGCACTTTTCTTTGTCCTTAGGGATGACGGTGAAATCATCATCTCCCAGCATTATATTTAAATGTTAATCGACGTGCGATATACAACGAATGATTCAATATATCTTTCGTTCTCTGGGTGCAAGTGTGGGGATGGAGTTCCCGGATACTTCCTATTCCGTTCCACCAACAGGTGCGAGCTGGTGGACCTGGCGACGCCACCGCAATCGGCATGCCAGCCGCGCACTCGCTACATATACATCAGCAAAGACTTGATAGGGTATCTCGATGAGAGGGATATACGGCCCAACTCGATCTACTTCTATCGATTGGCGAATACGAAGCTCAGCGAATGGATAGGGCCCGCCACGATCGCCATCACGAAGCCAGCGCCACCTGCGACGTGATTCGTCACGCCCTATCATAGTCGTACACGATGATGGGTATCTTGCGCTCCCTAACCCCATCAGAGCGTTGCGGTGCTTGCCTGTACCTGGATATGGCACCTTGCACGGTATCTTTGATGGCACCAACGTGCTGGAGGGCATCGTGCGCGTTCGCTACGTATCCGGATACGTTGCCTATGCCGCTCGTGATCCTGGAAACCGTGCCGACCATGGATACTATGTCAGCGAAGGACATATGTTTATATAACGTTCATTGGACAAATAAAAATTCTTCCAGAGCTCTAAGGTGATCAGGAGCGAGCGGAGTTCAGGCTCTTGTAATCGTTCAGGGCCTTCAATCGCTCGCCATCCTTCAAGTCATCCACGGCGATTGCGTCGTAGTTCGATATGCACTTGGCGACGATGGGAACGAGCTTGACGAACTCTGCCAGCGTGAGCTCGATCGGTATACCCAGGATGCACCCTATCTCCTTCGCATCAAAGTATATGTGCATATGGACTACATCCGCCTTCGGATGGTAGGCGAAGGAGGTGTGTATCATCCTATCATCGATGTGCTTGTGACGCTTGGTGATCTTCTTGTGCATCCATAGAGAGTCCGTACTCTGTATCTCCGCCAAGAGCTTCTCCGTCTCCGTCTCCTTATCGATGGGCAGCTGCTGGGTCATGAAGGCGAGGTTCTCCACGAGCAAGATATCGTACAGGTCGAGGGACCTCATCTTCGTATCCACCTGCTCCGTGGTTGCCATTTGTGGTTGTAGGGCTTGATGGTTTTGCCAAACCGTACGTTCATCGCTGTAATCGATATTGCGATGCGCGAGTGGGTGGTGCTTTTTATTTGGCCTCCATCCACTCATCACAGTCTCTTGCCGATCAAATAAAAATATTTCACAAGCCGCATACACCTCCCTTGCCAGATATGGTGCATATATCATTGTATTCTTCCATGAATGTCTTATTCTCGTTGTTCTTCGCGTGCTCGTATGGAATGGATGTCAGCGGCTGGCCTCCTCGCGCACCATCGGGGTATACGGTGATCCCCCTTATCCTGTGCGCATAGCGAGCGAGCGTAATCGCGAAGTCGTCCACCATATCCTCGTTGTTCTCGTCGCTGCCCCACTTGGGCAGGTTGATGGTGGAGGAGATGCTCATATCCACGTACTGCTGCACGTCGGCCTGGAATTTGATGCGCTTCTCGTACTGCGTGGATAGGGAGAGAGCCGTATCGATCTTGTCCGGATCGACCCCGTATTGTTCGATCAGTATCTTGGCGGTGCCATCGATGACGTACTGGTACATCCATTGCTTATCGCCGCTCAGGTACCTGCGCTTGTACGCCACTGCGTACAGTGGCTCTATCCCTGTCGTTGTGCCTGCCAGAATGCCGATCGTCCCGGTGGGCGCTATGCTCCTGTAACCCTTAGGTCTGCTGATGTTCAGCTTATCGGCCAGCTCGTTGGCACCGTATTCAGATTCATCCTTGTATGCCTGCAGCCACTCGTGCAGCTCTGGTACCACCTCGTACTTGTAGTTGCGCCTGAGGAGCCACTCGTGTATGCCCATCAATCCTAGGCCCAGCCTCCTGTTCTTCTTCCTCACCTCATATACTTTGTCATATGGGAGGAGGGCAACCATCGTCCCGCACAGCAAGAACCTGGATACGAGGTAGCACGCTCGCTTCATCTCCTCCAAAGATTCTATGCGAGATAGGTTGACGGATGCCAGGTTGCACACGTCACCGTCGTCTTCGCTCGTCACCTCCGTGCAGTTGGATACCAACACCCCTTCTGCCATGAAGGCATGCTCCTCTGCGCCAACGTCGCAGCAGAAGACGTCTTGGCATCTTCCCTCCGTTATCTTCGCCACGGTGACCGTATCCAACTCGGACAGTATGTTGCTCTTGAAGAGAAGGGATGTGTTGGGGTGGATGACGGCAAGAGAGTCTCCGACGGCCAACCTATCGGCCCTCACCCGCTTCGTGTGCTGCATGCGAGTGACGTACGCTTCCACATCCGCTCCATCTGGATCTGCGCGCACGATGAATTCATGGCTGTGCTCGGCTTCGATCACGTTGCCGTTGGAGAGATATATGTTGAGCGTATCCGAATTCTTCCTCGTCCTCCTGAACCTGGTCTCAGCCCACCGTATGCCCGTCCACACCGAGATGCTATCGCCGCACTCGTCCGTATCCACCTTGTCCCCCATGAGATCGCGTATGGTCTTGTATCCGGCGATGGTCAGGACGCGGGTGTTCGCTCCGAGTGGCGCATTGCGCAGAGTCTCCTTCTCCTTATCGAAGAAGTTGAAGGAGAATCCTGGCTCTCCGGTCTTCAGGGCCTGCTTGCAGTTCTCCACGAAGGTGGATGGGAGGGACTCCCTCGTGACGCTGAGAGATGAATCGCTGGATGCCAGCTTCCTCTGCAGCTCATCCGCATCATCTATACCGTATATGTGCTTGAGGAAGGCGTTATCGTAGTTGAGGGAGATGTTGGTCATATCCAGCGGCGCCTTGTAATTGAAATCGGATTCCTTCAGCGATCCGACCGTGTGCTGCTTCCCGCTGGCATCGAACGCACCTGATACGGGCATGTTGTACCAATCCTTGCAGTACAGCAAGTTCTTCGCGTCCCCGTGCTGCCAATTCAGCGATCCGTACAGCGCGGATCTCCTGGACGAACCCTGCATCACCTCCCTCCCTATCTCGTTCATCATCCGCATCTTGGAGATGGGACCCGAAGCGAAGCCTCCAGTCCTGGAGAGGACTGATCCGCTAGCCCTGTATACGGAATAGTCCACTCCTATGCCACCCCCCGTCGTGAGGCAGCTCTCGACCTTGTGCGAGAGGTTGGCCCAGTCCTCCCTCGTATCCTCCTCCGCCTTGAGCAAGAAGCAGTTGTTGAAGTACTTCGCTGGCCTGCCTGCGTAATACAGGTACCTGCCGCCAGCTATGAACTTCATCTCGGTATGGAGCTTGACCAGCTCTTCCACTTCCTTCCGAGGCAAGTACTTGCCGCACACATCCTCCACGAGCGTCCTGGACAGTTCACTCCACGTGTTCGCCCCGTCGTGCTTGTACTTCGCATCGAAGATCGATCTCCCTATATGTGTCCTAAATACATCATATTCGCTATCATCGCAACTGTATCCATCTGTTCGTGCGGGAGGTGCCATTTGTTGTAACGGTAATGCTATGTATTTCGTATCGCACGATTTTTGCAGACAGTAGACTCGGCGGCTGCGTGTCGCGGATAATATCCGTCCAATAAAAACGACCATATATCGTACGATATATATTTTCGTTCGCGCACATTCCACACTACGTGTAGAGCCCATAATTACGATGATACCGATCTATCTCGCGTTGCTCAATACCTGGTTGCAAAATAAGGATGAGCACGACATTCACGATAAAGAGAACGCTCGATGGGTGCATTCACTTGTACAACAGTCGCGCGCACTACTTCATCTCCAATAACATCGTAACCATAGTAAAGCCGATCAAGGAAGGCACTCGGTTCGTGGATATGGAGTGCAAACGCTTCAGGGTGCAAGATGGATTCAGCTTCATGCGCTTCATGAAGGCCATATGCAAGTAGGTGCGGTTGTATTTTTATTTGCAAATAAAAATACAAGAAGTGGCTCACACCAGCGCGCTCGCATCCATCGAGTCCTTATCGTACATGCGCGAGGCGAACCTGACGTATCCCTCCTCGTCAGGTTCGTACCACCACCTGCGCCACAGCCGTTGGAAGGAGCGTATGCCGTTGATCTTGCGTAGGTATCGGAGGTATTGGATGGCGCGCGAATTCACCACGATGAAGTGAGCAGCATTCGTATACACTCTCATGCCGTGGATGGTGTGGCTCGTGGATAACGTATTTGTGCAGCCTATCTTGATCAGACGCTTGCCTAGGATGCGTATATTCGCGTTCTTGTACGTAGACACATCCATCTCCATGAAGGTGGAGAATAGGTCGCGCACGTAGTCGATCGTCTTCTGTGTGAGGTGATGGTAGGACGATTGGAAAGCGATCTTGCTGTTGCATTGATCGAACTCTACGATCAGCAGCGCTCTGTTCTTCTCGTGCAAGAATATGTTCTTGATCTTCATGTGGCTAAAGAGGGATAAGAACGAATCGTACTTGCCACTGTAGCATAGCATATCCCTCATGATGTTGCTCCCGTCCACGATATTCTCTTGGATGGTTAGGCTGGTGAATAGCATCCTATGGCTGAAGAAAGACTTAGGAAGGATGACGTCGAATATGGAGTCTATCGCGTGCATGAGCTGCAACAACGTCTCATCTACGGACGAGACGAGCACCCTATTCATCCTGTTCATCCTCTGCGACTCGATCGACGCATAATAGTGGATATCGTTCGCCACATCGATGATGATGTGATAGCACGTGGATGCAGTGATCACGATGCAAGGCGTGCGAGATACGTCCATCGTCGTGAAGCACACGCTGATCCTATCGTGGCCATCGTTGTGTATGTACTTGTTATTCTTCTTCAAGACGGAAGCGTTGACCAACGCGAGCGTAACATGCTTTATAGTATGTAGGATATCTCCCAACCCACGCACAGTAGCATATCGGTTGTGCATTTATATTTGCGAGCATATCGTCCCGAGCGTACGTCATTTCATATTCATCCACTCACTACGCGACGCGTCCACATACGGTACATCAACGTCGATATGACCCACTTGCGCGATAGACTCGCATGCATAAATGCTGAGCATCGGGACGTCTACGATCGAGGGTGCTGGCAAGGGCGTGTTCGCCACGGAATGGATACAGCGGGGCTCCGTGCTAGGTGAATACAGCGGTTACAAGATGCCCATGCACGCTGATCTACTGAAGAGCGAGAAGGATTACGCGTTCGATATAGTCGAGGAGCGTGAAGTGCTGGTGCCATACAAGACTTGCATATTCAGGTACATCAACGACACCATATCCATGTGGCAGTGCATCGCGTATAACGATGTGGTGAGGATGAGTGGCTTGGAACACAACGTGGACTGGCACATACAGGATGGCAGGGTGTTCATCGTCGCAACGCACGATATCGCTGCTGGTGATGAGTTATTCATACATTATGGAAATGTATATTGGAGATCGAGGTTGAAGGAGATGGTGAGCCAGTCGCTCAAGCGCGAGGTCGTGGAGCACCACCGAGGCGACTTGGGAGAGTTCCTCTTGAATCGCAAACGGGATATGTGCGAACTGTATGAGATGGGCTGTTCTTATTGGAAGCACAAATAATATTTTTATTTGTCAAAGCGCGATACGTTTGCGCAGAGCATATAAAGCATGTACGTCTCCTCCTCGAACAAGCGGAGGAGGAAGCCCAAGCATCCGCCTAATAACGGAATGACATACCACATAAGGGAAGATATCTCCATATGGCATTTGCACGACCACAGGTCCACCGTGCACGACTGGATCGTGCACCCGCGCGCTCGTCCGTGCATCGTCGTCAACCACATCGAGGCGTTCGATGATGTGGAATTCTCCACCACGGGAGGTGCGCACAAGATTATCAGCACGCCGAACGCTGGAGGCAATTCCATATTCTCGGAAGCCATATCATTCGAGATATTATCCTTCATGTGCAGCGCCATACTCCGATGCACGGAGATGGAGATATCCTACATGCCCGGCTCGAAGATCACCGATTTCTTCGTCAGCGCTGATGGCCACGACTTTGCAGTGTCCGTCACCAGGGCGATGAAATATTACAACGCGAAGACGGGATACCTCATCTTCACGGAAGAGGATGCGTACAAGCTCCTCAACAAGAAGCTGAATGGGGTGATAGAATCCACTCACTCTGTTCTGTCCCATACGTGGGACAAGCAAGTGCTGCACGTGTTGGTTCAGCACGAATATATGATTGATATACTATGGGATGTATACGAGAGGATGATAGACGAGCGAACCAAGTGCAACACGCTCGTTATGCTATCGATGTGCAAGGGTATTCCACGCATTTTCTCCAGATGAGAAAAATAAGGTCGATTAGTATATACAAAAATGGATATGAACGGCTTGCCGCCAGACGTAGTGGCCAACATCTCCTCCTTCCTGAAGAACAGGGATAGGATATCACTCATGTCCTCCGCTAAGTCGTACCGCACCGGACCGGCGGTGGATGAATTCTGGTTGCACGAATACGACGATTACGACCTCGAATTCACCAAGCACAACTCGTTCGCAGAATACCTGAAGGACTTCAGGTACAAGAGGGTAGCGCAGCTCATACAGGACCAGCCCACTTCGATGGACGGATCTCTGATGATATACGACGTGGACGACATATTCTACCGCTACCTGAAGCAGCTGGGATACGACGTAAGACCGACGGGATACATATTCATCTTCTCGGATTACGAATCCGTATCCTACCAGATATCATCCGATTTGTACGGGAACAATCAAGTGCTGGAGATGGAAGACATGGACGGCATCATCAACTTCATAGTGGATCACAGATTGATCGTCGGCTTCGAATCAGATTTGGTATGATTTTTATTTGCAAATAAAAATCATATAGGGAAGAAGATATATCTTCGGTGCCACCCGATGGCCGATGTGCGAAGCTATCGCGCAACAATGATGCGCCCATGTGCATCGGTTGGACCACCTGACGGCACTACAATACATATGCTTTTTATAGAGGTACGTTGTTGTATCTCACGCCAGACACTCTAGCAGGATTGATGGTAGGTGGTGCTCGATTTGATGCTTGTTGTGATATATGCATATGCTGCAATGGTAAATGTACATCTTGTGGCCTCATCTGTTGTGTCTGTGTGTTGTTCGCACTGTAATTGAACGTCGTCACTCGATTCATTTATTATGGAAGAGATGCACAAATACGCACGCGTATAAATTGCACACGCATCCGATCAAGTGAATACTTCTACCAGCTGCATCACAGTGTATTGGTGATAGTTTTTATTTGTCAGCATGAAATCGAGTATGGTATCGAGCTTGTGGTGGTGATCTTTCGGCAGCAGCTCGTACACTGTGTACCTGAATGTGCGGTATTTGATCACGTACAGCACCCTCTTCTCGATCGTCTCCATGACCCTCTGCGTCGCGGTGCTATTCATGCACTTCTGTATCTCAGTGCACGGTGGGGAGTGAGTGTTGTAGTAATATTTGAATACGATGTAGAAGCAAGCTGCTATGATGTTGCTATGGTCTGAGTTGAGGAGGTACGTGATGTACTTCTTGGATATGGAGGATGTGTGATCCACCTCGTGTATGTACTGGCACGTGCGCATGTAGATGTCGAGCGTATGGAAGATGATCGGCATGATATGCTGCTGGATGGAGAGGCGCGAGTCGCAGACGATGTTCTTGATGTTGGTGAATGTGCGCAAGTGTGCCTCGCTCCAGTGCTGCTCCCCTATGACGTAGTCGTGATCGGAGCTGGTGATCTCCCGCTGCAGGATCACCCCGTTCGGCTTGTTCCTCACGCTGTTGAAATACGGATGGTTCAGGCACTCCCACGCGCTCATGCGAGATAGGGGATCGAAGACGATCATGTTGCGCAGCAGATCCTTCAGCGAGGATAGCTCGGCTGGGTTCGGCAGCTTGATCCTGTCCAGAGACGAGTCTATGTTGGATGGCGACTGCACAGTCGCGCACACCTTGTCGTACTGGATAGTCGTTCCATCCAACACCCTGCTGAATGTCTTCCTATCAGGAATGCCCAGTATCTTGCACAACGCCACGATCTTGTCGTACTCCGTCTCTCTGCCATCCAGGAAGGTGGATCCCTTGCTCACGAGCTCGTAGAAGCACAGCCCGGCTGCCCATATGTCGATGGACTTATCGTACTTGTTGGATATCACCTCGGGTGCGTTGTACATGTGGGTGCCGATGTGGCTGGTGTTCCTCTCGCCGCTCTTCATATGCTTGCACATGCCGAAGTCGGTTAGCTTCACATCCACCTGCGCATACGTGCCAGTCGCATCATCCATCTGCGAGAAGAAGCACAGTATGTTGTTGGGCTTTATGTCCCGGTGCGATATGTCGTACGAATGCATGTGATAGATCGCGCTCATGACCTGATACATGATCCTCTTACAATGTGGATACGATAGAGTGAACACGCACTGGCCCTGCGGTTTGTGCTGCTGCTCGATCAGCTCCAAGAGGTCCATGTTGGCAGCGGGCATCTCGATGTACAGCTTATCGGCGCGCGACTTCATCTCGTTCGATGGGAGCTTGGGCTTGCTATCGAAGGGCACCTCGTCCAGCCACACCTTGCTCGATGCGAGTATGTAGGGATGCTTCAGCATGGGAGAAACCATGTAGTCCAACTCTCTTATATTCACGATTCCAGTATTCTTGTTGCCCCTGCGTATGAAGAACCTCTTGATCGCCACGTTCACCTTGTCGCCGCGAGCGCTAGATTTGGAGCACAGGTGGACATCACCGAATGCCCCTTCGCCCACGCAGCGATTGTACAGCACGTCACCGTGTACAGTGTTCTTCATCGTAGATAAAGATTCGTATAACTTTGTTAAAAAAACAAATAAAAATTGATTTCTTGAACAAAATCGTACCAAGTATTAATTGCATACGGATTAACTAGAGGTTAATTCCCTATAATAGCGGAGCACGTCTGTCTGCACCGACTTTGACACGTTCGCGTTATCTCTGCTATACAGCTTCACGATAGTCTGTATGATGCTACTCAGCTTACCATTGTTCTCTCCGTTGGTCATGAGCTCCCTGATCACGAACGCGGACGCGAGCATGAACGAATTGTTGCGGTTGAACAAGGGAAACGCGGAGAGTGCCTCATCGTACCATAACTGGTCCTTCTCGGTGGTGATGCCCATGACGTTGCATATAGTATCGACGTTGCGTATGAACAAGTTCTTATTCGCGTTGTCTATATTAGCGTTATATTGCAAAGAAGATGTGCGCCTGTTGGACGTGCGGTTGCTATCCATTTTGTTTAGTGAAGTAAATGATATTTTTATACCATATGTTCGAAGTACAAATACGAAAATTGCATCGAAGAAATTCAAATGTCAGGTGCTAAGAAACAAACGACAAATGCGACCAGCAGCGCGAGCAAGAAGAGGTTCGGGATACCGAAGCTGTTGGAGCAGATAAAGACGCAGACGAAAACGAAGAAGCAAACGTACGCGAAAGTGGCAGAGAAGGACACAAAGAAGCGCTGAAGCCTATCGCGAGATCACAGCGTCCTTTTTTATTTGCCATCATCGCAATCAAATAAAAATCGCATCCATCTTATAAATGTCTCAGCAGCTTTGCTTCAACGCGAGCACCTCGAGGGTGTGCGTTACGTTCACGCCGACGAACGCGTCGCAGGGCATCGTAACCCAGGGCTTCTTCAGCGACATAGGCAATGCATTCGAGTCAGCAGCAGATACCATATCCAGCTACTTACCTAGCAGAGAGACAGTGGAAGAGGGACTCGGATACCTGGAAGCGGCAGAACAGACTCTGACGCCGGGCATGAGGGAATCCAACATGCTAGCGCAGATGACGCAGTCCCAATTGGAACAGAGCCTCGGCCTCGGATTCAGGGTAGCCAACACCATCAATGATATCGGAGAGGCTGTGGAGGGTCTTGGTGAGTTCTTTCTGTAATAGATGATTTGTACAGATCGTGCAGCTCTCCCGATACGAGGAGCATCTCTGATTCGGACATACCCTTCATGCACGCTAGCAGCGCGAATGACGTGAATGGATGTGATTGGGATCGTAGCCTGCGCATCTCTTTTCTTATGCGCTTCACGTACATATGCGATAAGATGAATAGTCTGAATGTTATGTAGGATGCTACTATGGCTGCAGAGCATGATGTTAGCGCAATCCCTATGACCATCATGCTGTCCATAATTATGGACACAACACCGCTCGCGACAACTACCGATAGAAGTATCGGCAGCAGGCATCCATACACCATCATCCTCACCTCGATCGATCGCACCACGCGCAGAGTGAGCACCGTATCCTTCAGCTTCTCCTCATCCGCATTGTATATAGCGAAATATGTATCCTTATTAATGGGTATGAACGTATCGCGTCCATACTTGGTGCATATATCGACGACGATCTCGTACGGCAGTACTGGTTGAGCCGCGGCCATATTTTATACAGACATCCATTCCATATGGCGATACACAATATCATCGTTTTATTTGCATCATTCGACGTCACGCAACGTCACCGCACATCACTCGCGACGATCGATCATCACACGTCGCGTGTGATGCGTGATGATCATCGATGACAAATAAATATTTTATTTTGCAACAACGATCGCGACACGTTGATGTGCACATCGATCGTCACGCGATGAACAACACGCGTGCACGCGCATCGACGCACGATCGTCGGATGATGATAAATTATTTTTATTTCAACAACGATCGATCATCACACGCTGCACGTCACGCGCGAGCATCGATCACTCATCACTCGCGACGATCGTTGTTGAAATAAAAATAATTTATACATCGTGCGATGATCACACGTTGCGCGTGATGCACACAATCATCGCACACCGCGCGTGATCGTTGAAATACAAATATATTTGTATTTCAACGATCGAGCATGATATCACGTGCATCGATCACTCGTTATGAGACGTAACAATGTGTTACAAAAATGAATTCATCATCGCACGTTGATCATCGATGCTCGCGCGTGACATGCAGCGAGTGATGATCGTTGAAATAAAAACAATTCATACATCACGCGTGACGTGTTGCTGTCGATGTGTGACAAATAAAAGATCACACGATGGTGCAGCACGTGTACTTGACGTTGGATCGGAGGCATGCGCAGTATACACCAGTGTGCAATTTGTAGTAGACCACTGCCCACTCCTTACCGTTTCTTAGCTTGGTGAAGTAGTATTTGGTGTCCGTATCTATCAAGAGAGGTGGCCATCCCATTCGCTCGATGGATTCGCATAGTTTGTTGAATGCATCTTGTAGGGTGTAGCCGTACCTGGATAGACAGTATTCTCTGTAGCCGCATCTGCGTCCTTCTTCTTCGAATAGGATGCTGTTGGGGTTGATGTCGTACAGGGATATCCTGGGTGCGAAGTTGCCAGCGGAATCCGTGAGCTTGGATACCCTGAACGAATCGGCCTTGAGCAACCTAGGCATGTATCGGTTCTCGTCGATGTACTCTCCGTTATTGATGCATTCATCGTTGGTGTGAAGCCTGCAGGTGTAGTCCGTCATCGCCTCTTCGGTTTATAGAATGCCTTCTTCATAGACTGAACGTCTTGTTGCGCATCATTTTGTATCTTGGCGTAGGTTGGATGCCTCTCCCATATGGTCTGGCTTGGTTTGACCGAGTGCGAACCATACCACTCTTTCTCGAATACGCTGAGCCTAACGATGCGAGTCATGAGCCAGGCTCCTTTGATGGCCAGGATCTCGAAGAGGTCCATGGTCCCTAGATCTAGGTAGGATACTAGGTTCTGATTCTGCATGTTGCACCATAGAGGGAACTTGGAGCCGCTTATCCACTGCATGAATGCGATGTTGCCCTCTATCTTCGTGGTCTTGATAACGATCCCAGTCTCTCCAGGCACGCAGCAGAAGACCCAGCACATCGTGTATCCCATGGTACGGGTGTAGAAGTCCTCCCTCTCCCCCATCTTGGTCTGAGACATGGGGCTCTTCTGGAACTCGATCACCCTACCATCGCACAGGACATCCGCTATGTGGAGTATCCTACCGGTGATAGGATCAGCGATGGGCACTTCGACGCAATCGTCCTCTATGTGGCTCTGCATCTCCACGTGCCACTCACCCTTGTTCTCGTGCACGCAATCGGTGCCTTCACCTGCTTGGTGCGCGTAGTGGTGCATCTTCTTGTCACCCCTCTTGGCTATCAATCGATGGCCGTACGCGCACACTATCTTTCCCTTATATTGATCATTATACTGGTGTATGTGTAATCTGGTGAGTGTCTTATTATCATCCTCTACATACGCGACTAGTAAAGTCATTTATGCATCGGGAAGGGGATGGTGTTAATGCCGCACATGGCAGTTACATATACATCGCTCTACCGCCGCTATTCATAGGGGATGGTGATATAATCAAGTGTATGGTGTATTACGCGCACCAATGGAACTCGGTGGCCTCGTGTCCGTCGGTGGCCATACTACCCACGCACAGGTTTACGGCCGTGCACGGTGGCAAGAACCAGGTGGAAGGGTCAATCACCCTACCCCAGTCTCTCAACAATCCATTCTCCGTCAAGCAGTATGGCAACACCAAGGCGAACGATCTGTTCAGGAGGTTCGTGCTAGATAACCCGCACATGATGTTCGAGATCACCCTCCTATCTGGGAATATCATTCATTGCCCATGCGTGCACAAGCAGTGCCATTGCACAGTATTGGTGGACGTCGCTACATCCATATACTGCGATAAATTATTCGATGAAGAACCCTACGTCAAGGAGGTGAAATCGAGCGGGAGGAAGCACATATACGCGTTCGGCTCTCACAAGGCCGTATCGCGGATGCTGCAACACCTGTACGCATCCACGAATCCGAACCTCATCGTGGAGGAGGAGGCCGAATCATTCAACTGCTGGTATTATATTCATGTCGTCGTCTACAACATGTTCAATCACATCTATGACATCGATTATTTTTGATGATCGCGCTTCATAAAATGAATAGAGGGGTGACGTTCGGTTTCAAGGACGAAACGTTCTGGGCGGATATGTTCAAGGATCACGCGCAGTTCATAGGCGCGATGGCAGCTACTCTATCCAACGATAGGCTAACCACCATGTGCGAGGTTGCTGAGAGTGAGTGCAGGAATTGGAACTCACACGGATTCGACACCATCCTCCAGCATATGCTCATCCTGACGGAGAGCGTATTGGCCGCATCCACCAACGCGCAAGACGTGGAGCTCCTCACCCACATGCGCGAAGAGACCATGTACGTCTCTGAGATGCATTCGAGGGGAGGCGTATCCCTCATCTACGCGCACGAATTCTGGAAGAACAACTTCATAGAGCACTTCGAGCTCCTCCTATCCGCTTGGAAGGATAAGGCGCGCTCTTCCAACAACGCCATAGACAACAGCATCGTGGACAGGCTGGAATACGCACTCACCCTCCTACGCAGGGAGAATATGAGGAACGTATACGCGATCGACAACAACACGATAGCCTTCCTGTACTCCATCCTGACGGATCTGCGCCACTTCGTAGTGCCCGTCGACCTCAAGCTGTACAAGATGGCGCAGCACGAGTACAAGGAGATGAAGTACGGCCTGAAGCAGCTCCACATCTCTGCATGACAAATAAAAAAGATTCTTTTTTATTTGTCGAGAATGGGTAACACCAGCTCGTATCCACTAATTATTTTCCTCACGACAGCCTTGCAATAATACTCGAGCAGCTTGCGATAGCCCTTGCTGGTGTATTTTGTATCCATCAACGTATCTATTACGTTATTCCTGAGCACCGGATTGTTATCTAATATTTGGTGATTGAAATAGACTATGTATCCCAAGACATACAAGATAGAAGTACCGTTCGATGTTCGCTTATCATCGTAGCCGTTAAGATAAGCTATCACCTTCTCCATGCATGGTAACAGCTTATCCATGATCTCGTGCTTCACGATATTGTGATCGTCTTCTGTATTGTTCATTATCCCGATGAGAGTATCGTTGTCCTTCACGATTCGTGGTTCGTCTGGAAACGCGATGGCAAAGTAGATGTGAGTGAGTGCGATGTATTCGCAATAGCGTTTCTTGTTGCGCACCAACGAAGATAAGCGAGTGCCACATGCCGTAATGATGGCTCCTATCGCGATCATCACCTCGTTGTGCTGCGTCATCGAATGTAGCTTCTCGCCTGCGCTTATAGCCACTCCATTCTGTATCGCAGCGAATGTGTCGCTCCTCTCTTTCTCCGACTTGAACGGCCCTCGTATCGACATGTGAAAGGGAACGATGTCGTTGAAGTAGTTCCTAGCGGATTGGTCGAATTCGAAGATGTGATCTCCACCCAAGCTGACGTTCTCAAGCGAATAGAATATCTTATTCCCATCTATCTCCACGTACAGCTCGTTGATATCATCATTCTTGTCCCTGTAAGTGAATCCGGGGGCTTGAATGAAGCGCATGATGGTCTCTATCCTATTGCGGCCATCGTAGCACTCCAGTATATCGGCATTGGATTCCTTCTCATTGAACTTCACCATATCTATATCTTTGCCCTCGAGGATGGACTTGATCAGCTTGCGCCTCTGTGCGTAGGACCAGACGAAGTTGCGCTGGATGTTCGTGTTCAGCAGCCACCTGGGAGGGGAGGAAACCAATCTATCCTTCATATCCCCTATGGTCTTCTCGCAGCGCTGATATCGATGCTTGTTGTGCCAGTCGCGCATCATGGTGGACGTTATCTTGTTAGATGGGTTCATAACTTTATAACATTGAAATACGCAGATCGCGTTCGCGTAATTTGATGTGCGCAATACACTGCGCGATATCGCAAATAAAAACTCAACATCACATCGTACGCACGCTGTACTGGGGATTGAATGATGGTATGGGGTACACGTTGGATCCGGTGGATGGGAGGACGATGGGAGAATTGGGAGATATCGTGGTGAGCAAGCCACCTCCACCCGATTCGAGGAGGTTCCCGAGCAAGAGCTGCTCTTGGGGAGAGAGGTTGGACAAGTTCAGGTTGCCCAGGATGGACTCGAAAGATGGGCCCTGCGCAGAGCTTGATCCACCGAGCGAGCTCGCCAACCCGGCGCCGAGGCCTATGGCAGCCGCACCACCGAGGGCTCCGATGATGGGCACGGCGTTCTGCTGCACGAAGTTCCCCACCGTGCTCGCCGCGTTGGATATGGCACTCCCCACCTGCGATAGGGATAGCTGCGTGTTGATGGGACCTGCGTTGCTAGCGCTGTTGGGAGTGAACGAGACGCACACGTTCCCATTCGGGACTGCGAAACATAATGGGTTGACAGCGGTCATTATTTTATGTAAAGCGCGAGGAGATAAATAATCGCATTCGTGCATATTTCGATCGCCACAAGTAATTAAATGATACCAGCCGCTGCATATTTGCTCGGCAGCTATATCGCCTACGGATACGTGAAACAAAAGGAGACAATCATCAAGATCACCATCTCTACCGTCATACCTAGCGACGATGCGGTGAAGAAGAGCGTCAACCAACTGCTCGATCGCTTCAAGGTCAGCCAATACATCATACAGAATAACCTCGGCATAACAACCACCGCGCTCGGTTCCTACGGCATAAGCAAGATATGCATCCACAACACGGAGTGGATCAACGATGAGATAGACGTCACGCTCTACATCACGCACCGTGGTACGCTGGAGTGGTCGTTCAAGAACCTGGAGAAGCTCCTGAAGGGGTGCAGGGTGCACACGTCCGTCCTAAAGAAATAATTTTTATTTGCCTCCAGCGCACGCCACGCACTATCCTGCTGCAAATAAAAACGATATATATCAAGCGTACAGGGTGTCGTAGTGCTTGGATAGGTCCTTGAATTGTTGGAAGTTGGATGGATACGCGAGCTCTATGAGCTTCCTGCACTTCTTGAAGCATATCTGAGCGTAGTATTGGTAGTCCAGCTTCATCTTCTGCTCCTCCGCATAGCTCAGGATCTCCAGCTTGTTGCCCACGTAATCGTCCTGCTTCTGCGTCCTGAGGATGACGCACTCGTACCTATCGCCCGTGCGCAGCGCGAGGTTGTGCTTGAGCTGCATGTTCTTCACGAAGAGGAACACTGTGCACGTCTCGCTGACATAGTCCCTACCGATGGACAAGCTGTGAGACATAGATTGATAATCGTTATGAGGTATGGCATCGACGTACTTCTTGTATACCGCTTCCACTTCTTCGTATGTGGACTTCTTGAAGATGAGCACGAGCATGTCGAAGTACAGGTTCTGCACGAAGATGGGCACGTCGCGCTTGACGAGGCATATGCCCTTGGCCTGGAAGAACCTATTGTCCCTGCTGTAGTCCACGACGCCAGGCTGCTTGGGGTTGGAGACAATACCAGCGTAGTTCTTCTTTGATACGAGGAAGTACACCTCCCACCATTGCTCGAAGTCTAGCTTCATGGGGGAGACGAATTCCTTGGATATATCATCCGTGATATTCTTACCAACCTTGTTGATGAGGTCCACCCTGCCCTTGATCACGTCGTCTAGGTAGGGCAGGTTGAATAGGACGGAGTTGTGCACCACCATGCGCCCTACACCAGCAGCGAAGTGGTGGTTCTCGGTCTCAATGTCATACACGTATTCGTCCAATGCACCGAGGGGAACTATCTCCCTTACCACATCGCTTTCAAGCACTATATCGGTGCCGTAGGCGAGCTCGTATACATCTCCATCCTTTGTTCGTATGGATGGATAATATCCGAGTGAGGATAGGATGTAGAACATGCGTGCTGCTTCTACGTGGCCCTCCACATCGATACATCCATTCCTGCTCGCATCGCACCACCCTCGCAAGAATGCTGCCTTGAGGGTGTTGGATATGGATGATATCATATCGCACGCCTCTACGTTTGGCAGGTCCTTGTGGAGGAGGGATGAGCCTATCCCTATCTCGTTGGGTGTGATTTCATTGCCAGATTGACTCAGCAGCGAGTGATCTTCCGTGACCTCCACCACACCCGTGCGCGTCGATACGCGGTACAGCCTCTTCGTATTCTTGTGGCGCATGATATACTTGATCTTGGTCCACCCAACATCGCTCCACACATCGATATCGTACGGGGTGACATCGAAGAACTCCTGCCCGGTGGACGTAGACTCGGGCATCGGTATGAGGTGCTGTATCTGCACGAAGTCGATGAGGCCAGTGTTTCGCTTGATGAGGATCGGGATGTGTGGCCTTATGGAATCAGAGTCCCCATAGATAATCTTGCCGTGGTACCTGTTCTGCACGATCTCGACCACCTTCGCGAGGCTCGTGCGCCCGATGTAGGTGGTGCATTCGCCTGCCTCGCGGCACGGTGTCTTGGACATATTGGATGACTTATCTCCATACGTTCCATTGGAGCTGAGCTTGATGTTGTTCTGGCGGATGTTCAGCACCTGCCACTCGCTAGATTTGTACGGTACGTTCTCCATCATGGCCTTGATAGCACTCCTCGCCTCCTTGTTCTCACGCAAGAACTGGGGAATGATACCCTCTCGATATTCCTTCTTGATGAATCTAACCCTCCTAGTGACGCCATTCTTGTTCGGCACATCGAACACGTGGCACATATCATCGGGAATGTCGGGGTCCTCTACGAGCGTGCTGTAGCACAGGTTGAAGGCCATCATGATGCTGGGGTATAGTCCTTGGAAATCGGCGTGAAGAACGTTGCGGTACAAGCCCACCTTGGCCTCCAGCACGGTGGCACCTTTGAACTTCTCCTTCTTAGAGTTCGTGTTGGAGTTGTAGCTGCTCCTCTTGAATGGCGATAGGAAGTACCCGTTCTTGTACGATTTGGTGTACTCCTGCGACAGGACTCCGTATCCTTGCCCCCTCGTGTAGATGTCGAAGATGGATATGTCCCTGATGTTCGCGTCTGACGTGATGTTGAGCCAGCACTCCAGCTTCCTGAACAGCTTGATGGGGATGACAGCATCACGAATACCATACTCGATGACGGGAGTGATATCCTTCTTCCTATAGCACTCGAACTGTTGCGCTGCGGATAAGTCTATCTTCTGCACGTTGAGGAAGGCTTTACCGAGGGCCTTCAGGCTGTAGGACCGCATCTTGTGGTAGATGCGGGTGTACTGGAGGGTGTCGAACCACAGCCTACCCTTGCACTTGAAGAAGAAGATGCGCTCTCCCTTCCTGGCACTACTATCCCAGCTCTTCTCGTCCGGATCGCAGCTATCCCCTATGTACCTAGATATATCGGGATAGGGAATGCCCCTGTTACCCAGCCTTATGTCTATGTAGCGGTTATCGAAATCGAACACGTTGTGGCCGAGCAGCACGTCGGCATCCAGATCCACTATGAGCTTGAAGAATGTATTGATGGAGTCTATCTCGTCCGTCGTGCGCAGAAGCACTTCGTTCTCCTTCACGATGTAGTTGTGGTCTGAGTGATGAGTGATGGCATAGTTGACCTCGGGCGATTCATTCTTGCCATTCCAGAAGCACACGGTGATGAGGTATATCTCGTCGAAGGGATTGTTCGCGTCGGGAAACTTGTTCTGGCTGCTATACATCTCGCAATCGAAGGAGAAGAGCTTCGGGTTCACGACGGGTGGTATGGACGGCACTTTGGATGGCTCGTGCACGCTCTCTATCATGTCGGAGCGCACGGAATACTCGTGAGCGAACCTGGTGCCGCTGTTCGTCTCGGCAGCTTCCCTGAGCACTATCCATCCGCACGAGCTGAAGCTGTTGTCCAAGCGGAACTTGTGTGCGTGGGATATATCGAATTCGAGCTGCACCTTGTGCTTCCCCTTGTACATATAGTATTCGTATCGGTGGTCGCTGTGCGTCTTGCCATAAGGCGCGCCTTTGGCAGGCCTATCGTCCGTATCCCTCGTGCACAGCTTGCGCGCGTACCTGTACATCATCATGTTGCGCACCCTGAACTTGACACAATAGAGCTTGTCATCCAGCGTGTAGCCGTGCGCCCTCCTCCTCTCCATCACATCGCTGCTTATGATACCGCCGCGGCACAGATTGTTGATATCGGATACCATCTCCTCTGCAACCTCGCGCGTGAAACAATTCACGAAGAACCACGGCCGGTACAGCACCCTGGCCATCACCGTCTCGGAGGCTTCGTTATGCCCTATGATGTCGATGAATAATTCGTTATTGTATTCGGTCTCCTCCCACATGAACGTATTAATGTACACATCGCGCGCGATTGTACCCATTTGGCAATTGATGGATTATGTTGTTTTGTGCAAATGCTGCGATTAATTTTTGTATCATAAAATATGGCCAGCACGATGGACTTTGCATCCGCGACGCGCGAGCTGATCGTCGTCGCTCAGAAAGTGCTATCGAAGGAGGAATACGCGAGCGACGACAAGCTCATGGCCTACACGAAGGCCATCCTGTACATGTTCGCTAACTCGAGCAAGAACAAGGCGAAGTACAAGACCAAGGCCGTGAGGCACATATCCGAGCGCGATATCAAGATGGGCTTCAGCAAGCTCCATTCCCTCCACGCGAAGGACATAGAGACGAGCGATTTCAGCTGGCTCATCAATGTGGCCGTGAACTCTGCTCTCGACGCGACTGCCTCCGTCATGCGCGATGGCGGTCCCATCTCCATCACGATAGGCGAGAAGGATACGGAGTTCGCCTATCCGGTGAGCAAAGTGTACTCCATCCTCAAGAACGACGAAGAGCTTGGGAAGCAGTACATGCGCAAGTTCGAGTACGCGCTCATATCCTGCGTGAAGAATTCCCTCCAGTCGGACGACGACCAGAAAGATGCCATAGACGATATACTCAAGGCATACTCGGATGTGATACCCGAGTCCGCCAACCTCGACATCAAGGAAATCTATAGGAGGGTGATGTTCATATCCAACCGCTTCACGTCGCACATACCGTCCGACTTCTTCTCCAAGCCGAACCTCATATCCGCGCTCATAGAAGTGCTGCGGGAGGTGGAGGGAGACAAGGAGCTGACGGACAACGTGAGGTACCTCGCGGATATGGCCAGATCGGACAAATTCTCCGGAATGAAATCGACCGTGGAGTCCCTTATGTCCGAGGGCACGTTCACCAAAATACCGAACTTGATGAAACAATTGCTGAAGAGAAAATAAATGAACGATCACGTGAAGTGCTTCAAGCTCTCTTTGCTGAACCTGATGCGCATCATAGACAAGGCGTCCACCATGCCGCCCTTCAAATCGGATCAGCTGTACAAGCAACTGCACGAGAAATGCGTCATCTTCATCAGCCTGTGCAGCGGCAATACGCTCACTGACAGTAACTATCTCAACATAGCATACAGGGTGAGATCGATCGTAATGGAATACGACATAGACAAGCTGGTGGAGAAGAAGGATGTCGAATCCCTGTGCGTGTTCGATCCCTTCAAATCCAAGGGAGAGCTAAGTACCTTCTACAATACGATGAAGATAACGGCAGACGACTATGCCGCCATCAAACACTTGATGCGCAACATGAACCCGCAGCTGCAAGAGTATGCGTGGAAGTACATGAACAACATAGTGAAGAGTGTGATAGATCTAGGGGAGGGTTGATATTTTTATTTGTCATCGAACGAATCGCTTAATAATAAAGAGGGTCCACGCGATGTCCATCCAGCTCACGACGCTCGATAGCATGCGGGAGATAAGCTATCCCCTGTCGTACAAGGACACCGTATCTCTGCTGTCCACCAGCAAGTTCAGCAACAGGCTTCTCAACGATCAGGCGTATTGGATGGCCAAGCTGTGGAACAAGTATGGGATAAGGAATTCATCTGAGGATGCTAGGAGGGAGTACAGGGATATCGAATCTATGCTCAATATGTACGCATCGCACGACATACACATATACTATACGAACGATCTGGAGAAGGATTTCATCACCAAGTACATTCTCCCCTACGGCGACAAATACGCCACCCAGAATAGGGCTCACGATGCACGCCCCATCACAGATAAGACTCTGCTGAGTCTGCTGGACAAGACGTTCGACGCATCCAAGCACTTCTTCATGGGGAACGTGCTGATTAATTTGACCAACAGCAGGGATGCGAGCGGCATAAGGCAGCTGTTCGACCACTACACCATCACGGAGGAGGATATGAGGGAGTACGTGGATTACGTGCTTACCGACAGCTATCCGGACGACGCATGGCCATTCGTGCGCACGACGATCGATCTCTACTTCTCGGATGCCAACAGAGCATCCCCGTCGGACACAGCCATCATGGTCGCGTACCTCGTGAGCGCTATCGCGAGGGAGACGAAGCCATCAGCAGTGGAGCACGCGCACTACGTCCTGTTCAGCCCATTCGGCATGCACCACGTTCAGCTCATAAGGAGCGTGATAGGAGAATACTCCCAGGACACGGATGCATCTAGGGCCTTGGCTGCGTATTCGTCTATCGAGTATTAATTATGGACGAGAATCCATGCGCCTATTATCTCTGCGGCGCGAATTCTGAACTGAGCACACCCACCATAAACGGGTGAGCGAAAGTAACAAAGATGTCTTCTTCATCGCAGTTGCGTGGCCAGCAGTCCCACCAAGTCGCAGACCAATCCGACGCGGCAGGAACAGCTGCTGTCGCCAGTAGCAGCATGACATCCATCCTGATCAAGTGGGTGCCCGTCGCGATCGTGGTGATCGGCCTCGCGTACTTCGTATACAGGTACAAAACGGAATGCGATAGGGTGAAGGCAGATCTGTCAGCCTCGGAGACGAAGGTGAAGGAGTTATCCGAGAAGAACATCTTCTTAGAAGCGCACGTGAAGGAGCTGTCGCAGAAGGTGGCAGATATGGAGACTGCCATCAAGCGCCTCAACGACGAACAAGAATCGAAGCTGAACAAGCTGAAGCAGAAGCACAACTCACTGAAGCAACAATTCAATCAGCGCAACGAAATCTTACAGCCGCGCGCGTACGATTCGAAGCGGTCGACGCAGTCTACGCTGTTAGAGACACCCAACCACTAAATTCATTTTTATTTGTCTTTGTCGCGACGAAATATAAATCCTCTATCGCACGAGAATTAGTACACATATTTTTTGTGATCCATTCGATCAATAAATGAACGAGATAGACAGGCTGACGTTCTTGCAGCTCGACTACGCGGATACCATCAACGCATGCTCCACTAACAAACAGTATGACGCCATGTGCAAGACGCATTCGTTCTGGCGCGAGAAGGGATTGTTCAAATACGGAGTGGACATAGACAAGCTCTTATTCTTAAAACGATTTGCTATAGCACAAGACATAGATAGCAACTGGGCCAAGAGATACTATTGGTTGTCCAAGATGATAGAGTGGACACCGTACAACGACTTCTCCTTCACTTTCACATCGACTATGTACATCCTAGTACATACCCAGAATGACGATAATTTCTACAGAGCCAAGCTCAAGCACACATTCCACTTCGAAGATAGGGTACTAGATATCTACGCGAATACCATAGAGTACAAGAGAAGGATGTACCATCTATTATATGGACTAGCTTATCACCTAAGTACAAGATCACTATCGTACGTCACGTTAATGAGTCGCTCGTACGAGCCCGTGCGCCATAGATTGATCAAGAGTTTCTTGAACAACGGCTATTACAAGTTCGTGGTCACTAAGGAGTTGGATTACGTGCTGGATTACATCATAACCAAGTGCGTGAGGTACGGCAAGAGCTGGGTGAGCGATCATCCCGTGGATACCGGCTTCTATAATCTTATTGCGGAAGAGAAGTGGCTGACGCCGGCGGGTGAGCGCTATCACGAGGCCAGCGACAGTATCATTAATATGCTGTCGTTTGATGCGATTCATGATATGGATGCCATGATGCGATTATTTTCCTCGTATCTTATGGATCTCGATATAGATGCACATCAGCTCGCTCTCACACTCTCAATAGAGTGGAACAGTATCCCTGAGGATATGCAATACGAACTAGTGCGTCAGTGGTACTCGAATACATACCTATGTTACATCCTCACTAATCAGCGCGGTACAGATATCCAGAGGTATGGATTGGAAGGGTACGAAAGTAGGGGTGGGTTCTTGAATAGGTTCGTGAGCAAAGCGTGGTATAACGACGATAATATGGAACAGAATATAGACTTCATCATCAACGATAAGGACGAGTTCATCCAGACGATCTACCGAGTGGGTATGGATGCTGGGTACTAGATCGTTTTTATTTGTCCCGCATTGAGATGTTGTGCCAAAGATGCTCGTAAGGGAAAGGGCAAATAAAAAGAGTGGAAGAATCAGAGCTTCATCTGATCGAGCGTCATGTCCACCAGCCTCTTCAGCTTCTTCGATACTCCCTTGCCCGCGAGCGAGCGTATTTGTGGAAGCTTATTCTTGCTATAGGAAGAATTCCAATCAAGGTACGCGATCGTGATATTCGCGTTGAAATACAGGTTGTATACGATCTTCTCTATTATGTCGTGCGGTATCCGGTCCATCGCGCTACTGATGGTCCTCAATATGGAATTCACATCATGGAAGACATCGGGTATGTAGTCGCTCACTAGCTGCACTGCTCTCTCGTATTTTTTCTCCTTTATCAATCGAATGAAGATCATACCGAGTGGTCCGTCTTCGTAGTAGTGTGCAAGGATGTACCAATCTAAGTCGTTCTCGATATCTTCGTAGAAACCAGTATCGACTGGATGAGCCGTGATCCAGCTCTTGCCGTACCTCGCGTTTTGTTGCGCTATATCCTGCACCACGCGGATTGCGTATTCGTTGTTTCCGTCCATCTTCAGTATGTTGTTCACTACCTTCTTCGCGTTATCCTCCGACATCATAGCGCTGAGCGAAATCGGTAAGGAATGAGTATAGATGGTCATCGAGTACCTGTACAAGCCCCTCAGATTACCGCCATTCTTCAAGAAGTTATCCAAATACGCATCATCAAAGTGGAACAGCTGCTTCAGCTTGTACCTGAATATGGGCGAGTTAGGATCGTTGTTCAGTATCATACTGTTTATGTGGCCAGAGTAGGCGGTGCTGTTGTACGGCGTCCACTCGAGTAGTTGCTCCAGCCTCTTGTATTTCTTAGGGTAAGCTAGATACCTGGCGTCGATTAGCTCATTCAGATTGATACCGTACATATACTCGCTCTTCTCCTTCCAGAAGTTGTCCGATGCACAGAAGCGCGCGTACTGCTTGTTAGCGGTGCACGCACTCATGGTATCTCTGTAATTGAGCTGCAAGAAGGTCAGCCTATCGATCGTGTTCATTTGATATTGTACTGGGGCACAAAAAGCATCGTCGCATGCGATCGCGCACCTTAATCAAATAAAAGGGTTGTGGTCATCACATGGTCGCATCGACGAGCTCGAGCTCGTCTAGTAGCTCACCTAGATTCCTATCATCCTCTGGATCATCAAAATGCTCGTGAATCCTATCCAAGCGCATGTGCTTGTAGAAGATCTTGAGGAACGACCGCTCCGATTCGTTCTCGCTGATGTATTTTATGTCGTTCTGGTAGGATAAGAAAGTGTTGCGATACCAGTAGAATACCATATCATCCCTCTGAGGGCGGGGTATTTGGTCCCACCAAGACACTATCTGGCGCACGATTGCGAATGTGTCGTAGACCAAATCTATGAGATAGGACGAAAGGAATCTCGTGCCGTAATCGGGCGAGTCGATTAGGTTGGATAGTATCTCTGCAGTGACGCCATTGAAGAGGGTGTGACCGCGCGTGGCCCAGTTCATATCGCGCAGGATAGCAGCGTATCCCGTATCCGCAGGATGATCGCTCGCCCAGCTCTTGCCGTACTTCATGTAGCGGCTTATTATATCGTCCATTATCCAGCGCAATGCGCTCCTATCCAGGATAGATGGGAAATGTAGGTCGGCTCTGCTATCCTTGAGCCTATCCATCGTAAGGATGGAGACCGCGGTCAGCGAATACATGTATATCGTGGTGCACGCATCGTACAGGTTGCTGTACGATGCTCCTTGTATTCGTATGTATTTATTCAAGAACTCATCGTCGTAGTGGAATGTGCGCTTCAGCTTCTCCCTGAAGAACGGTTCCTCTTGCATGCGTATCAACCGGATTATATACCGGTCACCGTCATCCAAGATATTGTTGTATTGCGACCATTCCATCATGGCCTCGAGCAGCTGGTATTTCTGCCTGTTGTTCGTGGGATCGGGCGTGCGTACGGTGCCTATTTTGATACCGTACATATGCGTTGACTTCTCCGCCCAGAATCCCTCCGACTTGCATACTGAATGATGAGCCCTATCTGCGGCACAAGCGCTAAGCGTATCACCGTAATCCAATTGCAACAGGGTCATCCTATCGATCGCGCTCATTTATAATTATCGGTTTTTGGCAAAGAATTCAAGAAGGATTCTATCTCGTCTTCGTTGCCCTGGTTGGCATCGTTCGCACCGTCGGCCGTCTTGTCCTTGCTGGCTCCCTCCTCTTCTCCTCCCAGGATGACGGATGCGAACTTCGCGATGGTGCCCATTTGGCCGAAGCCTCCCCCATCCGCTGGCTCGTCCGGGTGCTTGTCGAAGTCCACCACGATCTTCTCGAGCTTCTTCACCTTCTCTTGCGTGAATAGGACGCCGCTCAGCCTGCACACCTGCTTCACGATGAGGAAGAGGCCTATCTTCATCACCATCATACCGAATATCTTCAGCAGCGGGTGCCAGTCTGCGTAGAATGCCTTGCCCATGTTCTTCTCGCACATCTCCATGACGTATCCACGGAAGCTGTGGTAGCTATCGAGCAGGACGTGAATGATCTCCTTGAAGTCGTCGTGGAGGAAGCGCGATCCGAAGATGTGCACTCCCATCATCATCACCAATATACCGAAGTTGTAGCCCACGATCTTCTCGTGTATGTTCACCTGCTTCTGCGTGAAATCGTCCACGTACTTCAATCTCTCCAAGTCGTACGACCTGGTGTTCTCCGCAAGCAGAAGCCATGGGTACTTCCTCTGCCTGTTTCCTATGCTGACCAGCAGCTGCATGCGCTGGAATTCTTCGTCCTCCGATAGATCGTCGTACAGAGTCTCCCTCGTCTCGTCGCCCGCGTGTATCATCCTGGAGCTGCGAGCCTCCCTATCGGTAGCGTTGGAATGATGGCGCTTGCTCGCATCCCTCTCGCTGCGATGAGAGCTGCTGCTATGATTCATATCTACGTAATCCGACTTCCTCACGCCCATCACCATCGTGGTGGCTATGTTGCTGTTGCGCAGGTTGTGATACTTGGAGGATCTTCTATTTGCTCCGGATGAGCGCCTGGCGTTGTGTGAATTGGATTGCGGACCTACCGTATCGACGGACTTGGCTGACGGATGCTTGGAGGAGAACTCCTTGAACTCTCTGCGCAGGGAGTTGGTGTCCCTCTTCGGTAGCCTATCCTCCTGCGGCAGCACGATCTTCTGCCCGTTGACCTTGAACGGAGGCTCTTCCTTGTTGATGCTTATGACGGGCGTCTTGTTGGGATCGCTCGATGCGCTCATGCTATGCGCCAACGTGTTTATGATCTCGTCGTCATCGTCGTCCACGATACCAACGGACACCCTAGATGATCTATTAGATTTGGTGTCTGCCATTTTTAATACACCAGTGAAGCGCGTGTATTACCACAATGATAAGAATATGTGTTATCCATGATGATAACGGGTGTGGGGTTTATATGTTGGCAACTTACACACTCATGGATTGTCGCTAGCATAAAGTAAATGCTGCTACCAATCCTCCACAAATACGATACTAAGGGGAATAAACGCATTTGGAGCGTGGATGAGATACAGGAGGGCGATACATCCTTCACCACGCGCACAGGCATAGAGGGAGGTAAGATGACCGTGAAGGTGAAGACGTGCACGCAGACGAGAGATCACAAGACTATGTACGATGCCGTAGTGGCCAAGGCTAGGAGCGAATGGACCAAGAAATACAACAGCGGCATGAAGTGCGACGATGGTGATCAGGGTGAAGTCCTATTCCCCATATCGCCTACTCTAGCCAGCGAATATAATCCAGACGAGCACTGGCGCTCTGGATCCGAGTACTACGTCCAGTACAAATACGACGGCGTCCTGTGCATCGGGACCCTACAGAACGATGGTACCGTGCTCCTGCATTCTAGGGGGAGGGAAGAATGGCCATTCTGCGAGCACGTGCGCCGCGATATCGCGGTATTGATGCGGCTGTTGCCCAAGGGATCCTACCACCTCGTTGGCGAGCTCTACATACACGACACCCCCCTGGAGAACATCATATCCATCGTGCGAGGCAAGGATAGTGTGATACATGAGATGAATCCAAAGCTACAGTACATAGTCTACGATCTGGTGGACGCGTATCCATCCGATGGGAAGACGTACATACCGTACAAGTACAGGCTACAGCTTCTGCAGCGAATGTTCGACATCTCCCGATCATCTATATCTAGCACCGTGCTCGCCCCCATCATCGGCATTGCCAAATGCAGCTCGGATGCGGATGAATTATTGCGCAAGGCAGAGAGCGAGAAATACGAGGGTATCATACTACGCCATCCAGATATGATGTACTTCAGGCGCATCAAGTATAGGAACCCCCTCCTCCTCAAATATAAGTCATTCCACGATTGCGAAACAACCATCGTCGGTGCCAGGTGTGGCAAGAACAGCCACGACAAATGCATTCTCTTCATCGTAGAGCTCGATGGCATCCAGTTCACGGTCACACCGAGGGGATCGTTGCAAGAGAGGAAGGATATGTGGGACGATTATTGCTCCCACCCAGATAAATACGTCGGCAAGAGATACACCATTCGCTATCCGTGCAAGAATAGTTACGGCATTCCCAAATTCAGCATCGGCATCTGCATACGACCCGACGCAGATCAATGACTTTTTATTTGCCCATTCCAACCGATCACCACGCATCGCGCGATGCGTGGTTCGATGATCATCGACCGTTAACGAAATAAAAATAATTTATCCACCATCCGATGATCGTGACACGCGTGACGAGCGTGCATCGTGCGATCATCACTCATCGTGAATTACAAATATTTATCGTAACACATCGCGTGCACATCACACGATGCGCGTGTGTCGCGATCAACGATCGATGTGTGAAATAAAAAATAATTTATACATCCGACGATCATCACACGTCGCTCATCGCGCGCGATCAACATATAAATTATATTCACATCATCCATCGATCACGCATTGCACGCGACGTGTGATGTGTGATCATCAGATGTTATAAAATAATTTATGAGCACACGCGACGTGTGCTATGCACGACGATCGATGCGTGATGTGTGAATGATTGTCATCGCGCACGTTGTGTCATACAAAAATAATTTATCGATCGATGATCATCACATCACACGATCGTGCATCGTCGGTCGCACGTGATGTGAACGATTGCAACATAAATTATTTTTGTTACATCCGATGATCAACGATCGTGTATTGCACACGTTGTGTGACGCGCGATTGTTGATCATCACACAAAAATATTTTTGTAATTCACGATGAGTGATGATCACGCGATGTGCAATTGTCGCGTGCTCGGATGATGTGAAATAAAAATAGATTACCACCATCGATGATCATCACGCGATCATCGTGCATCGAGAGCTGTAATATTTTATGAACGATGATCACATCACATGATCATCAATCGTAACAAATAAATTATTCGTTGATCATCGATGATCGCACATCGCACGTCACGCGTGTTGATCATCGATCATCAGATGTTACAAAATAATTTATGACCGATGATGAACAATCGCGTGTGATGAGCGACGTAACACATCACACAACGTGTGCAGCAATGCGTGATCGCTGGATGTTATAAATTATTTCGTGTTGCGATCGATCATCACGTGACGTGTGCGATACACGACCATCGATTGATGATGATCATCATCGTAACAAAAATAATTTATTAATCGTTGATGATCGATGATCACACATCGATCGTAACAAAATAATTTATTGTATTGCAATCGATGATCACCAACCGCGATCATCGTGACACGCATAATAAATTTTTATTTATCTCTGATCATCGATCATCACACGTCGCGCATCATGCGCGATCATCGATCGTCACGACACATCACGCGACGATCGATGATCAACGAATAATTATGTCGCATCGTCGGTCGATGCACGATCGCGTGACGTGCGATGTGGTGATCATCGATCGATAAATTATTTTTATATCATCCGACGACGTACGATCACGCATCACGCAATGCGTGAGATGTGCACGCAACGATCACGCGTGATGCATGATGCGTGATCGATGGACGACGATCGTGTCGTGATCATCGATCGATACAAAAATAATTTATTAACCATTGATGATCGATCATCACGCAACGTGTGATGTGTGCGACGATCGTTGACATTCGCATAAATTATTTTTTATTTCATCATCGATCGATGATCATCGTGCATCACGCGACGTGCGATGATCGGATGTTAAAAACAAAAATAATTTATTGTGTCGCGATCGATCATCACCACTCGTGTGATCGTTGACACGTGCAATAAATTTTTATTTCATCATCGATCATCACACGTTGCTCGTCACACATCATCAACGAATAATTTATGTCACACCGACTGACGATGAACGATCACGCGAATGTGTTGTGATCACGTGCAACGCGTGATGAGTGATCGTCGGTCGATGATCATCGGATGTTGTAAATTATTTTTTGTATCACGTGATGATCACACATCACGCGCGTCACGATCATCGATCGTCGGATGTTACAAATAAAATAATTTGTCATGAGCGATGATCGTCGCACGATGCACGTGTTGCATCGATCATCAACAAGCCATCGCGAGTTACAAAAATATTTTTGTTGACATCCGACGATCATCGCACGCGCATCGCGATGTGTGTGACATAAATTATTTTTATTTCACATCATCCGATGATCGTTGATCGCGACGCGTGTGATGTGTGATCGATGAGCGTCGTTCACATCGCGTGATGATCAATAAATAATTTATTGATCATCATCGATCGCAACACATTCACGTGATCGTTCATCGTCAGTCGGTGTGACGTGACGTGCGATGATCACACATACAAATAAAAAGATTTACATGCGCGAATGGTGGAGTCATATATCGTGCGATAGCAATCGCGCGTATTCCTTGGCAGGTATGTATTTGGAATCGTATTTGATGTCGGACTCTTTGAACTGCGTATCGGCTACCATCTTCGCGAAGTCGATCGAGTCGTAATCTGGGTCGTACAACAGCTTGTGGCGCTGCAATAGCTGCAATGTGGATACGCAGGACGTGAATACGTTGGGTATGTATATGGGATTTCCCGATTGCAACAGCGTTTGTATGGCTTCTTTGACAACATTATCTGTAGTAGAGACTGTATCCTCTTCGTCGCACACGTATTCGGTGGATGACTCTACCTGCCATAGGATGTTGCACGCGATGATGTAAGCCGAGGTGACGGGCTTCTCCGAACGGCCATGCAAGCGCCTGTATATGCAATAGGAGAGGAAGAATACCTCTACGCTGTTGTTGTTCGTGGCGCACACATCGAGGAGAGCGTTGGTAATGGCTCGTATATTCTTTATTTCGACCTTGCATTTATTGTGGATGGGATGGTGTCGCACGACGTCGCTGTGCGCGTACGTGCACTCGTTCTTTGCAAAGATTGGATGAGAGATGATGTCAGCAAGTGCAATGCGCTCCGATGGCTCCTCCTGCGTCATCTTCGCCACGAGATCGGATGCATCCGTGTTGTCGGACAAATCACGGAAGAGAGAGTTGAATATCTTCCCGAGAGAATAGATGACCTGGGGCATGCCGATCGTGCGCAGCCTATCCTCGCTGCTCGAGCGCTTGCATTCCTCCGGCGGTCTCAAATCCCGTCCAAACACTGTATTCGATACCATGCACACCATGTGATCGCCGTACCTAGCATCTCCGTATCCAACCATGCCGAGGTCAGCCACTCTCACGCCAACGTCGCCCCCTATCAGCACGTTACTCAGCGTCAGGTCGAGATGCATGATGCCCATGCTAGCGAGATAGCGCACACCGCACAGTACGCTCCACGCGATATCTATCCTGTTGGAATAGTTTATCTTCATCCATTCGCGAGCGTTATAGGATGCTAATGGCATGACGATGAATAGGTCATATGTGATGTAACCGAGCATCGACGGATTGTCGCACGGTATGGAGAAGTACCACTCGTCCGTCCCGATGACGTACCTGCTGTCGCAACCGACGCGCATCATAACATCTATCTCACACACATTATCTATCATATACTTGCACGCCTTCATGGCCTTTCTCTCACCATTATTCTTATCCTTCACGACGTACACGCTGCCGTAAGAGCCGCTGCCGGTGAAGGCTTCCACCGTGTACTTGTGCATTTATAAATATCAGATATGCCATTGGTGGGGATGGAGCAAATAAAAATCATACCGTCAGCTGTCTCTTCTTGATGAGTTTCACTAGCTCGTGCAAGGGCTTGGATAGATTGTCGCACGACTTGGAAGATATGGAGATGTGGCCATGGGTGAGCTTCTTCGTGGATGGTAAGTCGGACTTCGTGCGGCAGTACACGATAGGGATCTCCTTCCCGCATACGCGTATGATGTCTATCGTGTTCTGTCTTATGTCATCCTTGGAAGTATTATCGTCGTACAAGATCATGGCACCATCGGCTTGGATGTAATACGCGTCCTTGAGTCCGCAGAGCTCGGGCACCCCAGCGCAGTCCCATATGCTGAACTTGAGCTTCTCGTCCTCATTCTCCAAGCCATACACCTCCACACCGAGCGTGGGAACGTAGCGGGTGGTGAAGTCTCCCGTTACCAAGCGCTTCACGAAGGATGTCTTACCGCAACCGCCATTGCCCACAACTACGATCTTGTATTCTCTATCCATTTGTACTATACTTTCAAGGAATTCATAGGGTGTTATGGAGATTCGATAATGCGCGGGCCTATTCGCGCGGCATGCGTGTGAGTTAGATGTAGTTCTGCGTGTACGAGATCAAATAAAAAGTTATGTTGTGACGTTGGCATTCACGTTCATGACGGTGATGACCTTGTTCTGGTCTGGGTTGTACACGCCCATAACGAAGTACTCGTTGGGTGATATCTCTTGCGTAGCGAGCGTGACGTAATCTCCAGATTGTGGTATGGTGACCATGTTGTTCTTGTATTTGATGCCGATGGAGAGAGCGTTGCCTATGGTGAGCATGTTAGTGGAGGTGGATGGTATGCCAAGCGCCATCGCTACGTCCTCCACCATGTTGTCCCGCTGCATGACCGATGCCGCAATATATGGGGCATATATAGCACCGAGTATGGCTCCTATCAGTGTGGTGTTCGATTGGTGGACGATGACGTTGGGATAGCGGCGGTCATCGATGACCTCGTACCAGTCTCCGTTCTCCAGCTCGTTCTCCACATCTCTCTCGTGATCCTTGTACCACGATCTCGCTACCGTGGATTGGCTGAGCTTCTTGCCATCCAGAGACTGCAAGGATTCTTTGTTGAGGTATTTATCAGAGTGAATATCGTAGTTGCCGAGCTGTTTCAGGAGCACATCGTCCACCACGGACTGGTCCACCAGATACTCGTGCTGCTGCGTCACTATGCCGCTTGCGTTGATGGATATGTTGATCTCGTTATTCGGGGGAGGGTGCAGGTAAGTGACCGATATCTGTGGTGATATGTATTCTGGCCTCGGGAAGTTGGTCTCGAACTTGGAGGAGTCTACGAACATGGCGAATAGGTGACCGCCCACCTTCAGCATCTTGTCCAGCTTGATGAACAGGTTCCTGAGCGTGCTCGTATTCTTGCCAAAGAAGGTGAGCGAGTTGAACATGGTGATGGCGTCGTACTTCGTATCATCCTCATAGTCTAGTATACTCGTGTTGACTGGGGTGACGATGCTAGTCATCCCCTCGTCCCTTATACGCTCCACCAGTCGCTTGTAGTTGTCTGGATTCACTTCGATCGCAGTTACGTGAGTGAATCCGTTCGCCTTCCACTTCTGCACGTCGCCGCCAGTGCCAGAGCCAACGTCGAGTATCGTCTTCGCACCGTCCTCCTTGAGATTGGCATAGGCTTCCGACTTCTCCCGATTGTGGTACTTGCGCGTGAGCACCAAGTTCTGCAGCGATATCGTTTCGTACGTGATGGGATTGGTGATCAGGTTGAACACGGCACGCACAGTCTCCTTGTTGTTGGAATACTGCTTATCGTCCCTGGTTCGGTAGAATATGAATCTCTTCTGGTCGTAGTCCCACTTGAATTCTGCTATCTTCCCTTCGACTACATCCTTGGGAATGCTCGCATTATTGAGGTTCCCTATCACGTCGGATGCAGATACGATGCTGCTACCACCAGCTCCGGAGACGTTCACCCCTATGTACGGTGGGTATTTCGTCACTGCGAAGTCGATGGTGAGCAGCTCGGGAGGCTTCCACTTCTTCGCATCCCCTATGATGCTCAGGTGCTGGAATATCACACCGTCCACCTTGTATGGTATGCCCGTCTCCGACATCGATCTGTACTGGTGTATGGCTGCCAAGTAATCTGGCACGCTATCGCACGACACGTAGGGCTTGATGGCATAATTGAATCCTCCGTTATGAGATTGGCTGAACCGCACGCTATCCGCCATCTGCACGCGCTGCAACAATTGGCTCTGGCCAGGGAGAGAATCCAAGTACGTACCACCATATACTATGCAATCGAACGCGTAGAAGGTGTTGATATCGGGTACGAACTCGCAGTCCAGGACGATGGGGAACCTGGTCTGGTCGTCGGATGCATGCTCTATGTGCACGTCCTTCAGCAGCTTCACATCATTCGCGATGCTGTAGACCTCATTCTGCTTGCGCAAGAACAGCACGCATCGCACGCCATCCGCCTTCATCGTTATAGCATAGTTGTGCACCACTTCCCACCTGAAGAAAGCGTACGTGGCATCCACTGGCTTGGACGGTGGGAAGTTGATACCAGATTTATGATTGAATCTAGTCAGCGTGTTGTATTCGCGCACCGCGGCGTCGTACTGCGCGATGGGCACTGCTTGCATATTGCCGAATATGGGAAGCTGCATGAAGAGACTCTGCAGCCGATCTACCACACCCTGCACGATGGGCTGCGTGCTACTGAAGTTGGCTTCGAGCTCCACCTCGTATGTCACGCCCCGATTGGCTTTGGAGTCGTCTGTTACGATGGTGAGGTCGAGCGTGAATGGCATGGACGAGTGTGCGAATGATTCGCGCGTCCTGTTCCTCCTGAGTGCGAATTTGGGTATTGGAGGGACGGGTATGGACCTCTCCGCGCTGAGCGATATCCTGTACTTATATCCTTTGCTAGAGCTGTTGTATGGCGTGATGGGCTGAGTCTTCCTCTCGGCGTAGGTGGAGTCCTTCGTCTGTATGATCCTAGTCTCGTCCCACACGATCGCGGTGCTGTTGGTGGCGGGTGACGGTGAGTTGTATCCGCTGGATGGAGACATAGCGTACGCCCTTATGCGGTTGAAGGCCTGCTCCGTCACATCGCCGCTGAACAGCCTGGCCTCCAGCTCTATCCTGTCGTTCGGACCCAGCGTATTACGGATGCGGTTGTATTCGTTTATAGCCCTCCGTTCGAAGACGTCGATGGTCGTCATTTATATATCCGGTAAAATGATAAATATGCTTTTTATGAATCCAGGTGATGCGGTATATATCAGTACTGATACGATTGTTTGCCTCCTCCGCACGCAGAACAAGATCCATCGGCATTCGCATCCTCCACAACGGATAGGTACGTATCGCGCACTGTCTGCCACGGGAGATTGGGTTTGTTCAACCTCTTGTTCACGGCGCTCTTCCACTTCCACACCAAGAACAGCAGCTGTTCGTTGTTGATCATGAATTCGTCCACCATGTATCCGCGCGTGTTGATCATGGCGTTGAAGTGTCTCTGACATTCTTCGCATGGCAATTGCTGTGCTAATGTCATAACCAGGGCTTTGAATCCATGCCTCTTGCGTACGTCTGTCGCATTCGCAGCGCTGTAGAGCAGCACGTTCCAATAGTGATTACCCCACACGGATGGATCAATCCCCATTTTATTAAATGGCGTGTAGTGATTATGATTCTCGTCGTATTTTCATGCAATCGGAATTGAGAGCATCACGCGTACAAGGTGTTGATGATTGCTAAAGGACGCAGAATAGCATTCTATCGATATGGATACTATCATTCCAGCCTCGTGCGAAGAATACATCGTCAAGGGAGTCACGCACCTTGGATATTATGTGGAGATCATCATGATGATGATGTCCAGCAGCTTCAACGCGTCGTTCAAGATGCGCATCAACAGCACCGGCATCTCCTTCTACGAGAACAACAGCGATATGATGATCAACATCGATATAGACGGATTCGATGAATTCTATGCCGATGCAGATGTCGTGGGGAACGAATATGTGATCGAGTCGACCAAGAAGAACTACAACCTCTCCAACAACAAGAAGAAGGATAGCGCGTCCATATTCATCAAGCGCAGCGAACCCGAGAGCCTCCTCTTGCAGATAAGGGACAGCGGCAGTGTCGTGAGCACCAACATAGTGTACGCTCTCAAGTCGTACGAGTTCGACTGCACGCAGGAGGTGTACACAGCGCCTCAATTGCGCTACGTGAATCCCACCGTGATCATAGATACCGGAGAGATGACCAAGACGATCAAGGTCGTGACCAAGGCGAGCGAGGGCCACGTGGTGATCGAATCGCAACCGAAGGCGGTGAGGTTCCTCAGCCAGGTGTCCACTTTGAAGGAGGACGGAACGGCCGTTCCCAACACAGTGACGGAGATGGTGATAGGCGAGTGGGATAACAGTGCGTACGGCGAGTGCAACTCCATCAACGTGAACAAGAATGCCCTGAAGTCGGTCATGAAGTTCTATAACCTCGGGAAGAAGCTCAGGATCTACGCCAAGAACAGCGAGAGCTATTCCGTCAGCCTCCCCATATCGCAGGGACTGGGTTACGGCACCATCGTGTTCTGCCCCGCTGCATCCGCGTGATTCTCTGAATGATTATATAAAACAATGGTGGATGCATGCATCCTGATATTATTTGCATTCGTTGGACTATGCGTGCTGTGCGTCGCGATGTGCAACTTATTCTGGCCATCGGACGCGATACCTGCATCCACCGTGAGGGCGTTGGTATATGATAGGGTGATGGAGAAATTGGGCGCGATATGCAACCCGTCTATCATCGCCGATGCCGTCGCATCGACCACGTTTGCGCAATGCACGAAACCCACGCTCGATGAATGCGTGCGCTTCTACGTCCGGTCCGTCACCTTCCGCGTCGCGAGAAACGCAGCGTGCGTGTATGCGATCGATGTGTACGAATGATACATTTTTATTTGAGATGCGTAGCGCGAATTGGTCACACTTACCACGACATCAAATAAAAAATGTATCATTCCTTGCTGGCAAGGATGAGCATGGAGCCGGAGATTACGAATGATCCCGTAGCGTCTTCGCACACAGCTGCACGCATGGTGACCTTGTATTTCTCACCCAATATCCTGCGTATCTCGTCTCCCACCATCGCGTTGTTCTGGACGCTCCTGTTCACGATGATGGTGAGATCGCAGCTGCGTGTGATGTAGCTGGCCATGTCGTATGGCATGAATATGGTGATCTCCCTACCGACAATATTCTTGTGAGCCATGAATGATTCAACGCGCTCGCATACCTTCTCCGCCTCCTTGAACGGATCGAATGCAATGCGTGCAGCTGTGTGCATCCTTCTTTTATTTGCAACACAAATAAAAAGGAGGAAGTAATTTATGCTATCTTCTAGAATGGGATGAGCACGAGGAGGTCCCTTCCAATGCTCCCGATGGTGGTTCCCACGGTAGTGCCGATGGTGACGGGCACTCCGAATTCTGGAGCCAGGGCTCCTCCTATCACTGGCGCTATTTGGTTGAACGCGTTTCCGAGCGCATCTCCGATCGCGCCCTGGGTCACGATGCCCTGAGCGCTGGATTGCGCGCTGCCCAATGGTGTGCTTGTGACGCACACTTGCCCTTGGGGCACAGCGAAACATAGCTGCTGTGCTTGCTGGCTTGCTGCAGAGCTCGTGGCGCTCGAAACATTCCCTGCAGCGGTGGTGGTGAATACTGGCTGTGTCGTGGGAGATACGACAACCTGCGATTGGTTGCTGTTGGAAGAAGTGGATGGCGAAACAGCGGTTGTAGTGATGCTCGATGTTTGCTGGGATGGAGCGCGCACGTATCCAGCGGCTGTGCAGAAATTCGCAATGCTATTATTGGCCGACATTTATATGTGGCGCTATGAACAATTTTTTGCACGCATAATTTACAACACCCGGTGGAGATCAGTCCTCCACCAATTCTATCTTAATGGGAGGGAAATCGTACTTCTCCCTCGGATGAACTGCATTATCGTGCTCTATTTTGCACCGTATAAGGAACAGCATGAACGCGATCACGATATCGATTGCGTTTATAAACACGTTCATCAGAACGAACAATATGGTGGCAGGAATAGAAGGTGATGGATGGTTCATTTTCTGTATATGGATGAAAGTTTATGGAGGAAGACGTATTTTTCGTACGCATTCTCGCTCCTATCGACAGACAAAAGAAATGCGAACAAGTGTTCGTTGATGCCGAAGGTGGAGAAGGACAGAGAGGCCCATATCACGCTGTTGCCCACATCGACCAGTACGTGCACCGTGGTGGCATTCTTCATATCCCTCTCTGCATACCTATACCTGTATTCGCTGTTCAGCACCTTGGTGGGGACGTCGCGAAGGTTGTATCCGTACTTCCACAGCGCCTTGGCATCCCAGTACTCGTTCGTCAGGCGTATGAGCTTGTATTCGCGCTTCGAATTGCTCAGCTCCACCGCATCGCTGTAGGACATCGGGAAGCTCGCGCTAATGAAGCTGTACATATCTGCGTAAGACATTTTATTTGGATTCAAAAATCAAATGGGGTGCACTCATTCATCCGACAGATCAAAATACGAATTAATCGTATCGCTGCCAGAGAGGAGCAGATTCGCAGACAGGAGTTACGACGAGGAGATAGCGTTCGTCTCCAACGAGCTGGATAAGATGAGGATGAAGCTCAACAAGAGGCTCCCGTACGAGTTCGATATCAAGATAGCCTACGTGCCGTGATATGGGCACAAGAAGAGCATCCCTTTTATTTGCACCATCCTAGTGCAAATAAAAAAGTATATGTGTGTACCTTTCACACAATGCCTATATCACGAGCCACCCTCTTCATATTAATACCATATCCATCGTAAGAGAGCATGTAGTTGAAAGTGTCTATGATCTGCTTCTTGTGCACCTTAGATTTGAAAGACTTGAAGAAGGCGCATATCGATCCCGTATCGAACATGCCGAACAGATTGAGTGCTACCATAGCTTGGGCATGCTGTTCTAGCATGCACAGCATCTCCACAACGTACAGGTAGGAGAACATGGGTTTCTTCGTATCGCACACGTGAACGAAGTTGCGTATGTATTCCATGGTGGTGGCGATACCGTGCGTCTTGTATATGGCGTAGATCACGCTCTCCCCATAGTACATGACCTTGAGCATGAACGCTTCGTTGCGCATGAATATATCATTTCTCGTGGACCATATGTCGGATATGATCGCTTGGAGGTCATCGCTCATCACGCTCTTCTTCCGCACGACATCTGGCTTCATCCAATTCCTAACACCATACTTGAATATGTACTCTACGAATACGGTGCAATCCATGTCGTTGTAGCATTTGCGCACTAGGTCGAGAAAGCGCATGTGGTTCCGTTCGTACTTGTATTCACTCTTCATGTTGGGATGGGAGAATAGTGCGCACAGCTCGTGCAGCTTGAGTAGCTGATTCTTGCTGTCGTAGTGCCTAACGAGATCGATGGGTAGGTTGGCCATGATGCGTATCGCGTACATCCGGCTGTGCTTGTCTATACCCACGCACTCATTCATGTTTAGCTTGCACACGTCCGAGCGGATGTACTCCAGCCACGCGCACTTGGCTCCGGGATTGGATATGAATGGGTGTCGCACGTCCTTGAGCCCCATGTGAAACTCATCCCGTATCTTCCTATCCCACGTGCGATCGCTGAACGCCTGATATGCGGCTCTGGACACCATGCACAAGCGAACAAGGTCCCTGGCATGCACGTGGGGAACGAGCTGATCAATGACTGATGCAATCATTTATCTTTCCCTTCGCATGGATGGTATGGTGGCGATTTGCACTCGGAGTTGTTCGCGTGAGGTGCGGAGTATGTGGAGCACATCTCATCCAGTCGGTAGGATTGCAAATAAAAAATGTATTATATCACACGCAGCAGCCGGCCGCTTTGAATGCCTTCTTCATGGGCTTGTAGTGCAAGCCCTTCGGTACCTTTTTCATGACGATCTCTGCTATATCGTCGTTCAGGAGGTTTAGCTTCTTCGCCACGTCGATCGCGACATCGTAGCAGCCAGCACTGGCGAACTCGATCAATATGTATGTGAGATTATCTGCATCCCTATCGCTCCAATCGTCGTGCAGTATTACAAAGTTGTAGAGGAACTCGAGCGCCATATCGACACCGTACGATTCGATCACGTGCCTGAGGACGCACGAGTTGTAGGAGCGCCTATTGCTGTCGTACCCTTCTATATCCCACCACGTCTCGTACTGTATCTTGCGATACGAATCGCAGGTATCCAGCCAGAACATGGTGTTGCACGTGGGTACGTCGTGGTACAGCATCTCGCGCAGCTGCAGGCTGATTTCGTGCTGCTTGCGGATCGCGTCTGGCTCGGCCCAATAACGAAAGCCATACTTGAATACATAGTTGTGCAGCAGAGTCTTATCCTCGTCATCCAGCATATTATCCGCGAGGAACATAGTGAATTCCAATGGGCTGTACTCCTCTGACATAGTGTCCGCTTCTGGCATCCGTGTTATGAGAGCCGTGAGGAACGTGGCCAGTTCCTGCATCGCGTAAGCGTTATTCTCGCACGACGCACGCAGCTCTTCTATCGGTATGTTTGTCATGAAGTGCAAGATGTAGGTAGTAGAGAGATAGTCGTTCTTTATGCTTATGTGCCATCCATCCTCATCAACACCTCTGGTCTCCTTCATCATCAAGGCATCGTCGCGCAACTTCTCCATCCAAGCGCACTTGATCCTCGCGTCCACGATGAAGGGATGCTTGATGTGGTTGATGTCGACACTCATCTCGTTGAGAAGCTTGGCCCTCCACTTAGCATCCACCTTGCCGCACGAATAGTAGAGATCCTTCCTGGTCATGCACAAGCGCATGATGTCCTTGCACGGGAGGTACGAAAACAGCTGGTCTACGGATGAGACTTCCATTTGTAACTTTGTGCATCATTTCATTCAAGCCGATAACCGTGTTTATCGGTGTAGCGATCGTTGCGCACTTCATCCACACGCAGCGAACGCGATATCGCGGCTGCTTCTTATGGCAAATAAAAATCATCTATGTTCATGCAGCGTACTTGGAATCCTCTTCGTACATCCTGGATGCGTACCTAGCGTATCCTTCTGCGTTAGGTTCGTACCACCACTTCTTCCACAGCCGCTGGAAGGAGCGCACACCATTCACCTGTGTGAGGTATCTGAGCCTCATTATGCCACCACGCAATCTAATCACGTCGAGCCCTACGTTGGTCATGCACCTGACGGTAGTCGATATGTCGTTGAAAAACAAGGTGAATACATCGATATCGCCCATCCTCTTACCCTTCCATTCTTTTGTCTTAATACAGAGATGTTGTGCCGATAGCTGTACTGCGATGAATGAACGCGATTTCACGAATGATATGCACATGTACCTGTACGTCATAATCACATCCTCTATTACCTCATCCTTTAGCAACAGGAATGTACCGATCCCGTCCAATCTTCCAATGAAGGATATGGGTTCCTTATCCCCATTCTCCAATAGATCTATGTGCTCTATAGATGCATAGTTTATGCCGCATACACCCGTGCACTCGCGTAAGAAGTTATTATGGACCCAGAGAGCAAGAACATCATCCACTTCATTCTTAATCCATCGGGCTCTCTTATCTCCACGATTGTTGTGATTATGTATTACCTTGCACTTAGGCGTTCCAGAGACGGTTATCTCATACGCGTAATTATGGAACTGCACCACAACACATTCATCATCACCATTAATGCGCCACTTCAGCTTGAAACGCAATGAATACCAGCTGGTTCGCTCACAGAAGGCAAACGCATTTATACCATCTACCATTCTATGGTACGGTTCTGAGAAGTGCTTATACAGATGCATCTGATATAGAGTCCCATCATCCGGCGTAGAGCCAAGGTTCCTCCTGAAGCACATATGGGATTGGTAGTTAACCAAAAGGAATTGTCCGTCAAGCTCCTCGAACCCTTCCATTTGTAATTATCATTCACCATCAGGATGCGATGATAACATTTCGTATACGAAATGTGCTGTATCCGTGTGCGCCCATCCTACTCACATACATCAGTATGCGTTGACGTGAGATACAAATAAAAAATCATCTATGTTCATGCAGCGTACTTGGAATCCTCTTCGTACATCCTAGAAGCGAACCTGGCATGGCCATCCTCATCGGGCTCGTACCACCACTTCTTCCACATGCGTTGGAACAAGCGCATCTTGTGGTTCATGAAGATGGAGCTGAGCTTGTATATGGCAGAGCTGTCTTCAATAGAGAGCATGCTAACGTTGGAGAATATGATGCACCGTTCAACTTTGATCCACTTAGATGGACGATCCATAGGTACTTCGGAATAATAGATGCGGTTGAAACCCTGGTATTCGTACGTATTGAGGAGTATATATTTGCCCTCGAGACTGCTGAACTGCTTCGTGTGGGATTCTACCCCCTCGCGCCTCTTCATACTCTTCCTGGATTTAATCCTGTAATAGAAGATGAGAATGCTGCACTGTGCTGCAAAGGTGATCTTAGTTTCGACCAGTGCATGATCGCTATCCTCGGCCTCTACGATGTTATGCTTCACGCTCACTATCTTGCGATTGGAGAAGAGTTCCTGAGCTTCGTCCAAGGAGAGATTGTAGTTCCCACTCTGTATGACGCGAGGAATGTCGTCTATTGAAGACAATGATGGCAGTTCGTCAAAATATCCATGTTCGATATTGCGAACATTCGTCTCGTGTTCGCATCTGTCGTTATATGCATACATCAAGTTAGCGAAGACGAGGAGCTCGTCCACGTTCTCGACGGTGACGAAGGGAGGGTCGGACTTGGATATTATATCCTCTATTTCTTTCGTGATGAAGAAGCATGATACGAGCTTGCTATCCATGGATGCTACGATGAAGGAAATGGAGATAGTGTAGATCTCCGCCAACACGACGTGTGTGACGTTGGTGTAGCCCTCGTCGTATATACCGAAGAGGTACACACCGCAATGGCAAGTCGATAAAGGATGATCTCGGTATCTGTGTGTGGGAATGGAGTACAGAGTACATGGGGCGATCTTGTCCACGACGCTCGGGATGAGGGTGAAAATCTTAGATCGCAGTTCGTAAAGCTGGAATGCCATCTTTAATCACAGAAGGCACTCTGAGATGGGTGAGATACAAAAGTTCATCTATTCAGGTACAGTCCTGCGCGTTCCCCATGCATCCATCGCGCGTTGCATCGATGGGAGAGGGTGCAAATAAAAACTCATTCGTTGGATAGGACCATCTCTATGTACACGCTGGGTTTGGCCTCTTTCGTCGAGATCAGGAATTCCAGAGAGAAGGTGAAGAGGGCTTGTTCTCCCTCTTCGTTGGGGCCGAACATATCCTCGTGCGTGAAACCGAGGTACACGGCGTTCCGCTCGTATTGGCAATGGCCGCTGGACAGCACGATGGAGCAGAGATTGCGGTACACCTTGGAATGGGTCTGCATGTGGATGGTAGCCACCGCGTCGCAATCATGACGACAATTGAATACTTTGAAGTGAATGAGCCTATACTCACTATGCCATCTCTTCTTTGGAACGGTGATATAGACTTGCTGTGCTGCGCACGTCTGGTTGAATGTGATGGGTATGGTGATCGTTCCCATATCGACGATTTATTCGTCTCACGCATTGGATATGAATCCACCTTATTGGAAGTTTTATTTGCACACACCTCTATCCAGATCATACATCCTGGATGCGTACCTAGCGTATCCGCTCTCATCGGGCTCGTACCACCACTTCTTCCACAGCCGTTGGAAAGAGCGTATGCCCCGCAGCATGAATATGGTGCGCAGCTTGTATATGGCGTCGTGGTACATAATGTATAGGCTGCATATGTTGGTGTATGCGCGCATGCCGCTATCATCACCTAAGACGGATAGCTTGTTTGTAAGTTCATACTTAGCTTCGATAGCGTCCCGTATCTCTCCTATCCCATTCGCATCCGAGTCAGGTGCGACGAAGATGGAATCTGTATCCGAGTGGAAGAACTTGATCCTCGTTGCCTTGATGGTGCCGTTGGGCCCGGTGTGCTTATCCGCGGCAGAGATGGAGCTAATTCTGGAGTGGGAGAATAGGTTGGCGAGCTGCTGTGAGCTTGCGCGCCTGAAATCGTGCAGGATATCGCGCGGCTCCCACTCCGTGCTGCGCGGGAGGATGAGGCATGGAGGCTCCATGCGTATGAAGAGGAACACTTGACGAAAGAGCATGAATTGGAGAGCGCTCATCCTGGCATATTCGTACCTGCCGCGCATGAATGGATAGTCCGCCATACCGAACGGCACCGAGAAATCTACCTGCGTGATGGCATACGGCTTGTCCCTCACCTGCATGACGGCTATGGGCGACTTCGCTCCAGTCTCTGCATTCTCGTAGGCGAAGATGATGTGGGTGATCGCGCCATCGTACAAGGCGTACATCTCTCCTGCGCCATGCACGATGTGCGTCCTGTAGTATTTCTTGGGTGCCATGTGCGGCTTCACGACATCCGCATATGCGCGTAGTGCGGATAGGAGCTCAGTTCGGTCGCCGTACGAGAGGTATCCCCCCATTTGGAGAAGAGAATTCCACATCTCTTTACTTTTTGTGGCATAATGAAGAATGGGATGGGTTTTGCCCGATTGGCATGCGCGACTCGCCGGCGTGAATTCAAGATTGTTGGAGGGACAAATAAAAAAGGTTTATGAGTGGAAGAGGAGCTCGTATTGGGTGAGGCCGGGCAGCTTGAAGAATGCGTCTCGCACTGACAGAGATTTGTTGGCGTTCATGATGGGTATTAGCTCGTTCGGTATGCCGTGCGCGTCTATGTAAGCGGAGATGTAGTCGTTCTTGTTGTTGTGGACGGTGCGCAGCATGTCGCGCTCATAGTGAGGCACTACGTCTATGAGCTTGTACGCGTTGCCCTTCAGTATGAACAAGCGCTTCACCACATTGGGCTCGACGGGGTTGCGCACCGTATGGAGCTTGTAATACATGGACTTGGAGAGATAGCGGGTGTTGGTCCTGTAGTCGATCCAATAGATGTCGCTGGAGATGGTGTATTGGTCTAAGGTAGTTTCGTCGTGGCTGGGATACAGGGCGAGGAGGTCGTTGCGCGTATAGCACGTGTGGCCATTGATGTCACCCACGCTATCGTTGGTCACGAGCTGGTTGAAGGTGCTCTCCAAGAAGAGGTCCACGCACCCATTCTCGTTCGCCTCGTCCTTGTAGTATTCGTAGATATCCCTCATATCCGAAGCGTAGCACACCTTGAGGAGCAAGGAGCCGAAGGACTCTCCGAACATGGGCATGGAGCCCCACATGGAGTCGAAGGCATCGAGCTTCTTGTTGGTGGAGCAGTGCACCGTGCCCTTGTGCTCGTACAGCCTGAGGTGGGTGGTCTGCCTGTGCTCGTATATGTGGGGGTTCTGCTTGAGTTGCTCTAACAACTCCACGTCGTCCCCAATCAGCACGTCCTCCATGGGAGCCTCACCCTTCACCACCACCTTGCCCTCCACGGTGTCGTAGATGTAGCCTTCGATGGTGGAAGCAACTGGGTGCTGCTGGCCCAAGTCGTGCTGGATGAGGACGAGATCGCCGCACGCGTCTTCCACGTGGAGCATGCTCGCGAGGTCGGAGGAGAGGCCGGCAGCAGAGAGGAATTGGTTCACTATGGTAGTGGCGTCCATAATTTATGACTCTAAGTGGGTGGAAAGAAGTGTGCCGGACCGCAAAATTAACGCTTGGGTGAGGACAGAGCGGTGTGCACATAGTCTTGGATGTTGGAGAACCCCAGCGCTGGCGTGTGCCATGTTTCCTGTGCGAGAGGATTCAAATAAAAATAGGAAGCTGTGATATCACTGCGCCCTCACGCACGAGTGCCACTCTTTCCAAGCGCTTGGTAGATCGCCCATATCGTTCCATCCGTAGCTCTTCACGTACCAATCTATCATGCCATCCTCCTCTATCTCGCACGCGGGATCGCCGAAGTCGTGCAAGTATTCCCCTATGGGCAACTCGAGGCACTGGTATACGAGGTCATACACGTTGCGTTCGTCGTCCACTATGACCACGTGTCCACCCTGCGTGTGCACTTTGAAGGTCCTCTGGGGGAAGAGGGTCACGCACATGGGGTATAGGATGAAGATGGCCATGATCTCGCAGTTGTGTATGTAGGTCCACCAGGCTGGCTCGTAGCGGTCCACAGCCTTCCTCATGAGCTCCTCGCGCGTCTCTATGTCGATCTCTATCCACTCCCTCCCCCTATCGGAGGTGACCTCCGTGATCTTCTCGCACTGCGATAGGTAGGGCAACGAGTACTGGTCCAAGTGGAAGTACCACTCCTCTGGCTCCATATCCTTCAGCTTCTCCAATATGGAGGCATCTCCCCTGAACCACTCCTCGGAGCAGCTGAAGCCCAGCGAAACTGCATACCTCACTCCCTCGAGGAAGATGGGGAGGTCAGCACACTTCTTCACGTCGTCGCGAGTGAACTCGTACAGCTTGCACTCCATTTATGGAGATGTCGTACGAGCCTCTTGGCGACAGAGATAAGTTACAGGTATATTTTATTGTCCCCATATACGCCCGTGAGCAAGCCACGTGCATACAAGCCTGCGAGGGCTTGGATGGGTACTCCCCTCATAGGATGTTTCTGACTTAGCGTTTTTTCGTATCTTTTTTCTACCACTCTCGTACTCCGATTTATGATGACACAGAACGTGCGTTATGAGCTGAAGTCCATCTCTGAGCTCGAGAATGCCACTTGGGCACTCCACATATGCATGCTTCTAGCCCCGAGTTATGGAGGGGGCAAATAAAAAACCTTATATACATATGTACACGCTTGTGCCTTCAGTGCTTACGCCAGCAGCTCTTCCATAGTGGGCTCGGGCACATCCTCATCCTCTGCAACCTCCACAGAGTCCACGAGCTCCTCTTGGTTGCCGGGCATGGGGG
>Ga0164242_10000016_pt1 | contig 210042 bp, 195 predicted proteins | sample OricomgcompostMG_FD_108783 | JGI IMG/M metagenome (GOLD analysis project Ga0164242, IMG submission 108783) | Miracle-Growth compost microbial communities from Emeryville, California, USA - Original compost - Miracle growth compost (MG) ...
CACTTGCACCCTGACGGTGAAGGGCACCGCCTGGCCGACGACGTAGTTGCCGCTGGCCGGTGTCATGACGTTACAGCTCACTTGGGCACAGGGACCGCCGGAGGTGCTGCCGATGGTGTACCAGGAGCCCGTAGCCTTGCCCTTGTTATCCAGTGATTCGGCCTGAACAGTATACCCGTGTGAGTTCCAGTCGGTGTTATGGGTAATCCAGCTGCCTGAGGGACCGCTGCCGTTCGCTACCACGCTTCCATCTTGCAGTATACGTACCGGTACCGCGGCGCTAGAGTTAGGATCCCTAACGGAAGACCATCGAACAGTAGTACCCGATGCGGGACAACTCAACCCCCCGCTGCCACTACCGGTCGGACTTTTTTCGTAGTACCAGGAAATGGTGATAGTCACCGTTACACAACGCTCGCTATAGTGCTGCACGGTATAGTTGCCCTTGGAGTCCTTTGTTTTGTAATACTCGCAGAGACTGCTGCTGATAGTCGACGTGTGGCCACCGGCATCATTCCAGTGGTTAGCCCACCCTGGGATATTCTTCCCTATATTGATAGTGTCTGTTTCGTCACCCGGTTCGTTTTGAGACACTTTCACGGACTTGTTGAAGTTTTGGCTATCATCCCTCTGACACTGAGCTTGAGTCGTCCCGTTGTTGCCAGGGCATATGCAGGCCGTGTTGGTGCCCGCCTTGCAGGACAGCGCATTTCCACCGCTATACGGGTTGGATCCTACGTATTTGACGCAGTCGTAGGCATCGGTATTACCCGTTCCGTACGTACCGGATATAGGGCAGATATCATGGCTGCCGGTGTCTACGATCGCGAAAGCGTTCGTATCATTATCGCCGCTATTGACATTCTTCTTGGCACAGGTCTTCCACTTGAGATGCACGTCGTACGTCACCGTACCGTTGGTTGAATTCGGTTTGACGTTATTCGCGTATACCGCGAAGTCGACCGGTTTGCCGTTACAGATGTCGCGGTAACTGGTAGGCGAGCCGGAAGCGGCCGTGAACACCACACCGTCGGCATGCACCTTGCCGCCACCTAAAAACATACCTAAAGCACCTACCGCCATGGCCAGCAAGAGAAGTTTGCGCACATTAAGTGTCACCGCACCACGTAGACTCATGGGTTTAGCTTAAGCGAAAACATACCTATATACAAGCACCTTTCTGCATGCTTCCTTGTTCTACCTACCTCTGTTATAATAAGACGATATGAGTCTATCTATTTCTATCGTCGGCCTGCCGAACGTCGGCAAGTCCACGCTCTTCAACGCCCTTACTGATAGCAATATCCTGGCCGCCAACTATCCATTCGCTACTATCGAGCCCAATACCGGCATCGTACCGGTGCCCGATGAGCGCCTGCAGCGATTGAGCGAAATGTATGGGGGTGCACCCATTAAGCCGGCCACCGTCACGTTCGTCGATGTCGCCGGTCTGGTCAAAGGTGCCTCCGAAGGTGAAGGTCTCGGAAACCAGTTCCTGTCCCATATCCGTAGCACCGACGCCGTTATTCAGGTGGTCCGAGCGTTCGACGACCCGAACGTCGTCACCGACGAAGCGACCGGCACACACGACCCTACCAGCGATATCGAGATTATCAATACCGAGCTGGTGCTAGCCGATCTGCAGACGGTAAGCAAGCGCCTACCCAAACTCGATAAAGAAGCACGCGCTAATCCTAAGCTTAAGCCTGAGCTCGATATATTACAGCAAGTGCATGCCCTGCTGGACGCCGGCAAGCCTGTATGGAGTGACCCCGCTATCGAGCCTGAGGCTCTGCACGACCTGTTCCTGCTTACCGCCAAGCCTATCATTTATGTATTCAACGTCGACGAGAACGGTCTGAACGACGCGTCCCTGCATACAAAACTCCGTGATCTGGTATCCCCTTCTCAAGCACTGTTCATCTGCGCCAAGCTCGAAGACGAACTGCGCAGCCTGGACGCCAATGACCGTACTGAACTGCTCGAAAGTTATGGCCAGACCGAACCGGGCTTAAACCAGCTCATCCGCGCCGCCTACGATACGCTCGGCCTGCAGAGCTACCTGACGGCCGGCAATAAAGAAGTCCGCGCCTGGACCATTCCCCGTGGTGCCACCGCTCCCCAAGCCGCCGGCGTCATCCATGGTGACTTTGAACGCGGCTTCATCGCCGCCCAGATCGTCAATTATCATGACCTGATCGCCGCCGGCTCTGAGACGGCTGCGAAGGCCGCCGGTAAAGTCGCGACCGTCGGCAAAGACTACGTGATGCAACCCGATGATGTCGTTGAATTCCGCTTCAACGTATCAAAATAAACTGGTTCAGCCCCCTGCTCTCCTGAACATTCGGCCTCAGTACAATACTATATAAAGTATAGTATTTATCTGTTATGCAACGCTTATCGTCTATCTCGAAGGGTTCGAGCCAATCGATAAAAGTTGAGTTCCCGGAGGGCAGAGCGAAGCTTGCGCTTCATAGTGCTCTGCCCATCCGGGTCCTCGGTTCTGCTTGTTACTTCTTCACGCGCTTGGCACGGACGACGACATGAGAGCCGTACTCACCGTCCGAGTGGGGGTCGCCACAAGTGAACAACACTAAGCGCGAAGGACCGCTCGTCGAATACATCGAACGGACTTGTTTGGCGGAGGGATGTGCGTGACGATGTACGCTCGTCACCTTGAAGGTCAGGGTGTGCTTACCCACGCGAACGTGGATGAGATTACCGTGCCGAAGCGATCCCAACCTGTTGAACACGCCGTGTCCCGCGCACGAAGGTGCGAAGATACACGTGTGCCCAGCAAGTACCGCGGAACCGCGACGACCAGGTACCACACCATGACGCCAGTGGAACACCACGTGGGCCGAAGGCGTGACCGCCTGTGCACCACCTGACATACCCACTTCAATCACTGCCGCGTGTACGCCGATGGCCGGGATGTCCAGCCTCGTAGCCCGCGCAGGAGCACTGGCCGCAGTGGCCGGTGATCCACTCCCAAGGTTCAGGAGTACGCCTGCGATCACGCTGGCAAGGAGGATGAGCGCACCACGGCCCCACATGTTGCTAGGGCGCATGGCTCACTTCCCTCACTTACCGGTGTGAGACAGGTGGTTTGGCGGAGTGTAGCACTTGCCGGGCACCTTGGCGTGAGCCAAGAGTGCACCGCCGCGTCCGACACGCACCTGGCTGTAGTGCTTCAGGTGCTTGGGGTGAAGCACCCGGATGTGGCCGGCCGGCACGTAGACGTTGCGCATCACGTGCTTCCAGTGGCCGTGCACCTTCTTGACGTACGACACCGGGTAGGTGAAGCCGACGTTGCTGGCGTGGTTGTTGAGCACGATCTTGGCCTTGCAGTGGCAGTTGGCATGCACCGAGGCCTTGGGCCAGAGGTGGTGCGCCGGCGGAGGAGTCGAGCAGGTCTTGCCGTCCTTCCATGCATAGTAGGTCACGGCGGTGGGGGTTGCCGCGTGGTCGATGACCTTGTGCTCGTCCAGCTTGGTCCAACCCTCACCGTACGCCGCGGGCACCGAAGCGTCCGTGGTGTAAGTGTCGTACTGGTGCAGCACGCCGTTGGACGGGTAGAACTCGTCCCAGGCAGCCGAACCGGTACCCGGCTTGTCACGCGTCTCCACGTCGCCGTAGCGGGTGGTGTCGGTGTCGGCCGGCTTGGTGTTGCTGTCCGACCAGTCGGTGTAGCCCGCGGAAGTCCAGTCGGACCAGTGGGCGTTGCCGTCGCTGACCGACTGCGTCTCCTCATTCACGTACCGCACCGTGTCGGTGTCGGCGGGGTGAGACTCGGAGTCGGACCAGGCGGTCGTGCCGGCGTCGGTCCAGTCACCGTAGGTGAAGGTGCCGGTGCCGACCGTCTCGGTCTGTACGTCGGTCAGGTTGTTGGCCGTGACGGGCGTGTCCTGCCAGTCGGACCAGGGTCCCCAGTCGGTGTAGCCCGCGTCGGTCTGGACCTTCTCGGCCTTGTACGTGACGTTGACGTTCGGACCGCCGTAGACGGACAGGTTGACCGTCCCGGTGCCCAGCACGTATGCCGGAACGCCGTTCGGACCCCAGACGATGTTGATGATCACGTCCGGGATCTGGTAGTAGGTCTTGGAGTCCGCCTGGACCCAGTGGCCTGCAACGGTCTTGCCGTCGACCTTGGTCGTACCGCCGTCGACGAAGTTCCAGCCCTTGATGGACTTGACCTCCTTCGAGCCGTAGAGCGGTGTCCGCGTACGGAACCGGTACTGGGTCTTGTTGACCTCGGACTTCGTCCGGGTCTCCTTGTGCCAGCGGTACTGCTCGTGTGACGTCGCCGGAACCCAGGTGCGGGTCTCGACGGGCCAGCGGTACTGCTGGTCGGGCGCCACTGCCTCGTGGTGTCGGGTGAACAGGTAGACCTCGTGCGAGACCTCCTCAGTACCCGGCACCGTCAGAGTCCAGGTCTTGGTGGTCTGGCAGGTCGTGGGGTTCTTGGAGGAACCGGTCAGGACTGCGCCCGACGGAACCTGCGAAGGATCCTTGACCCAGATCGGGTTGCCCGAAGACGTCCCGGGGGCGGTGCTCGCCGAAGCCGACGACGTACTCAGGGCGATGACCCCGAGACTGCCGAAGAGCAGAGCGAGCACGGCGGTGAGCGCCACCAGCCTGGGCCGGTGTGCACGCTGCGTTGCGGACATCAGTCCACTTCCTCTCTCATTGGTTGATCGTTTTTCGCTGAGCGAAAGCAGAACCGAGTTGTTAAAGTTGACCGGGCGGTCAACGATAAAGCAATCGGACCTGCCTAGCCACGAACGCCGAAGCGCTCCATCCCACACATAGAATGCGAGAACACCACATTATAGCATGAATACTCTAATTTTTCAATTAATTACGCTGCATTTTATTGCCTCGGCTTTAACTGAAAGTGGCCTACATCGCCTCTATAGCGGGACGGGTGGTTAGTAAAAACTGGGGAATCGGCGACGGCGGGAAAGCATGGGTACTTTGGTATACGGGTTTATGGGCACATACGGAGCAGCGCCCTGCTGTTGGGTCTGGGCTTGTGCCTGGGCCGTAAATCCGTGTTGGCGGATCTCCATTACCCGCTGCTGCATGTAGTTGACGCATTTGCGTAGGCGGACGTTGCTCCAGCTGCTGAACACCAGGTTACGCATAGGCGTAAACACGCGCACGGTTGCCCCCATGAGCCGGTTGTGATAATCGACTTCTGAAATCATATCGTAGCGTATATCCTCTATGGTGAGCAGCATGGGCTTGCGGTCGACTAGGAGTACCCGGTAGTTCGTTACGACCAGCATGGCGAAGCCACCTTCGTAACTGCCATTCACGGCCTGCGCGATAATTTCTTCGGGCATCAGCACATTGCTGAGTTCACGGATCTCGGCCCGCCCCCACAATCGGTAGTTGCAACCTACGCGCTTCAGCTGCTCCTCTACTTCGCGAAAACTGACCATATGTACCTCCTACCGGCTGCCGTACCCTGTCGGTTGGCTTGCCTAGTACTTTCATAGTATGCACGTGACCGACCCCTGGTAGCAGTTAATAACATCACAGGCTGTACAAGATTTTTATCACAGAAAGCGCTTTTACTGGACGGCCTTTATACAGGTGTGAAATAATGGGCATATGCTGGCGAACGCAAATGAGATGCGCGCACTCGTCAACTTATTCCATGACGGTACCAAGTTGACGTACTCAAAAGGTGAGTTTATTATCCGCCCCGGCGAATCTCCGCCGGGCGTTTTTTATCTGGAGACCGGCCTGGTCAAGGCCTACGACATCACCAAATATGGTGAGGAAAACCTGCTTATCATCCGTAAGACGGGTGAATTCTTGGGGCTCACCTGGGGAGTTACCGGGCAGGACCGCCATATCATCTACGCTGCCCTGGCTCCCACCACCGTCTGGTTGGTATCACGCGACAAATTCGTAGCCTTCCTGCGCGCCAACCCCTTAGCCGCCCTGCCCGTTATCGACACCGTTACCGACATGTACCGCCTGCATTCGGAACGGATCATGACCCTGGAGTACCGCACCGTACGTGAGCGGCTCGTCTCGTTCCTGCTGACGACGGCACGCCGCTTCGGTGAAAAGACACCGGAAGGCATCCGCATCGCCGTGCCGCTGAAGCACCAGGACATCGCCAGCTCCATATCCGCCACCCGCGAAACCACTTCCCGGGCCCTGGCCGAGCTGGAACGCAAAGGTGAGCTGCGGAGCGAACAATCCTACATCACCCTGCTCAACGAGACGGCTCTCAAGAATTTCTTATAAGGCGTGGCTACTCATTTCCAGTTCAAGATGATATCTTCAATGATATCGATGATTTTTTCGTGGCTGGGCACCGTGTTGTCTTCGTAATAGTGGTCGATGGATATGATATCTTCCAGTACATTCAAACACACGATTTCATCTGCGAGCACATGCATCTTGTCTACCGCCTGGACATTCGCGAACGGCGCCACCATGATAACGCGCTTAACCTGGATCGGCTTGAGATAATCCGCGGCCGCCAAGAGTGAAAAACCGCTTGTCAGACCATCGGTCGTCACGATGATGTTCCGGCCGCGCAGGAGCTCCGGCCGGATGATACCTCCCTGTCCAAGCAATTTGTTCATGGCGAACAGCTTCTCGAGCTTTTGCGCTTCTATGTAGTTGAAGTTCTCGGTCAGGATTTCCTCGAGCTGGCCGGCCGAGTACATATCGTTATACGTCAGACCGCCGAGATGCGTGATGGTAGCCACCTCGTCTGGTTCGCTCTGCAGGCGGATGGGCTCCGCGAGCAGCATCGTCAGTACGCAGTGCAAGCGGGCGGCAATCTGTGCGCCTACCACTACGCCGCCGTCACTCAAGGCAAGTACCGCGCAGTCCTCATACCGGTACTTCGGTTCGAGCTGGTCGGCCAAGAGCTCACCGGCTACCCGTCGGCTCGGGAAATATTGCATAAGCACTATTGTACATGAGAGAACCGAGAAAGGTTCGGTCTGAAGACGAGGGAAAAGCGTCCGTCAACTATCGTCACTGCCACCGGAAAAGTCTGAAAACCCTTCATAGCGTAGGAACGGAGACAAAAGAGAGCTTGATCGCTTTTGGCGAGTATCGCCCGCTCTATTGCGGTAGCAATATCGTTGTCAGATAATACTGTCATGCGACGTGCCGTAACCTCGCCGTGCGTTAGCAGCGAGGTAGCCACCCAAAGATCTATGCCAGTTTGCGGAGGAGATAGAAGCGCTCTACGTTGCCTTTACTGCCCGGCACATCCGAGTCAGCTTTAGCAAGGATTCTGAAGTGCTGCTGGGCCCAGGTTTCGAAATCCCGCAGGATTTCGCGGCGCATCTTGTCGTTCTTTATGACGCCCTTGTGTTTCACGCTGCTCTGCCCCGCCTCGAACTGCGGTTTCACCATGGCGACGATGTCAGTCTGTGGACCGACGAGCGAGGCGACGTGGGGTAGGATCTCACGCAGGCTGATGAATGATACATCGCCCACCACCATACCGATGTCCTGCGTGGTATGGTAATTGCGGATATCAGTTTTTTCGTGCAGTTCTATCCGTGCATCAGTGCGGAGACTGGGATGTAACTGATCGGTCCCCACATCCACGGCGATCACTTTCGCAGCCCCATGTGTAAGCGCGTACTGGGTGAACCCGCCAGTGCTACTGCCCACATCCAGGACGGTCTTGCCAGCGAAATCAAGTTTGAACGTCTCGGCTGCGCTCTTCAGCTTCAGTGCTGCCCGGCTGACATATTGCTCTTCGGCCGTCAACCGGATATCGTCCGCCTCATCGACCATTTGTCCCGGCTTCGTAGCCGTCCGGCCGTTGACCCTCACCTGCCCGAGGCGCACATAGCTCTCGGCCTGGCTGCGGCTGGCCACCAGCCCGCGGGCGGCCATTACGACATCAAGCCGCTGCTTCATCATGTTTCCCTCTCAGTGTCTCATATATTGCCACGACACGCTTGTCACCGTTGGGCTGATAGCGAAACAACTGCACATCGGTGATAACGCGCTCCTCGCCTTCGGCCAGAGCGGCCGTATCAGTGACATGTGGCGACCAGCCGACTGCTGTATGCTTCTCATCGAACCGGCCCCCGAAATGCTTGACCAGCGCCAGGCATGCAGCGTGCACCCCGAAAGCGATTCCGCTTACCTCTCTCACGGTGACGGGGTATTCAGCACTGCCGTATTCCGCCAATTGCCGGCCTACGATATGCAGTGGCGCTTCTTCGCTCAGACGATCAGCCAGTTCACGGTCTAAGTCTGACATCCGTCCAGTATCTAACCTGAACGGCGGCACGATCGTAATATGAGGCGGCAAATGGGAAAAGTCTTTCCCTACATTACACAGCTCAAGCGAGGCGGCTAACAAGAAGCGCTCCGTCATAGCCCCAGCAGCTCCTCAGCTGGCTGACGCATCAGATCCGGCAAGATATGGCCACGCTGTACGTGTCGGTAGACGCACTGAGCACCATACAGTGAGCCGTTGCGGACCCAACCATGTGTCCCGGCATCCTCGAACCATCGTACGTGCTCTGTGCTCGTACCGCCGGCTACGGCGATCTGCGCCATCGCTTCGCGCAGTCCCTTGTCAGGTTCTTCGATCTCCCATTCCATCAGGCCGCTCAGTGCCGGCTTGCCTAAGTAATCACGCGCGAAGGACATATCGGCTACGTAGGCTAGCCCCTCGCTCGCCGCGATCTCCACGAGCCTATTAGTCTCATCCGGTACGTGCTCATACCGGACACAGTGCACTACTTCATGCAGTATGATAGGCGCCCAACGTGCCGCGTGCTGTGCCAAACGCGGCTTTGCCTCACGCTCCAGCACGGTAGAAAGCTGGAAATGAGTCGGACCGAAGGCACGGCCCGCCACGTGGGCACCGTTTTCTTCCCTATTTGTATAACGACCCATAGCGCCTTGCTTAGGCTGCTCATGGGTAATACCGAGCATGGCCATGCCGGCCGTAGCTTTCGTGACCGCCCGCCCGACCGCTGGCACTTGCTCGGCCCAGTGGGCATCATCCCACCCAGAACCGCGGCGCATCGTTATGGGCGGATTTGTCATGGGGCTAATCCTTTACGCGTTCGCGGTAAGCGCCGGTCGCCGTGTCCACGCTGATGACATCACCCTGCTTGATGAAAGCCGGTACTTTCACGGTAATGCCCGTTTCCAGCGTCGCGTCTTTCTGTACGTTGGAGGTCGTGTCGCCTTTCACCACATCTTCGGTGTAGGTTACCGCGAGCGGTACGTTTTTCGGTAACTCGACGTTTATCGGGCGGCCTTCGAAGAACTGTAGACTGATCTCGTCGCCCTCTTTCAGATAGCCCGCACCGTCGCCCACTAAATCAGCCGGGATCTCAAACTGTTCGAAAGTCTCGGGGTTCATAAAATGGAATGTATCACCATCGCTGTACAAATATTGTGCAGCTTGGTTCGTCACCTCGGCACTGTCCACTGTTTCGTTACCTTTGAAAGTCTTGTCGAGTACCTTGCCGTCGAGCACGCTTTTTATACGCACGTTCACGATGGAGCCGCCGCGACCCATCACTTTCTGGTTATAATCCACCACGCGATAGGGCACGCCATCCACCTGGAACAGCACACCTTTCTTAAGATTCGTAATGCTTAACGCCATTTATTTCTCTCCGTCTAATGCTTCCATTATCTGTTCGTACTCCGTGTCGGTCAAGTTGCCGTAGGCCTGCAGGCTGGCGGCGCATTGTTTGAGACCGCTCACGTCATGCTGCTCGCGCCAGAGCACGATCGCGGCATTAAGGTCCCGCTGCTGCATGTACATGTTTCCGGCGCTGCCGTCGAAGGCGCCGAACGTACCACCCACGAATTGCTTGCGGGTATTGATGCGGTTGAGCAGTAGTTCTACCGCCTCGCGCCGTGTCATATGATCCATCCGCTGATTTGTTCAAGCTGCGCACTGATCTGTGCTACGTCGGCCGGACCGAACACTGATCCGACCGTCAGGATGGCTCTCTCGAGCTGACCGAGCCGCTTTTTCGCGGCCTCCGCACATTTCAGCTGCTCCTGCCGCGTCTCGCTCAATTCGTAGTCGCGGATGTCGAGCCGGGTATCGACCGCCAGCCGTCGCAATTTCGCAAATGCCTTCTTTTCTTTCACACCCAGCAAGTCGGGGTCAGTCTGGCGCAACAGCGCTTTGATCTGCCCCTCGACCCGCTGCATCGCCAAAAACGGTGATTTATCCAAGATTATACTCCCGCGCTGGTTTTAGGGTATTTTGGTGAGTGCAAGCTGGAACGAAAACCGAGCACAAAACCGGAGCCGTACTAAGTACGGTGAGGATTTTTGACGCAGGTTTTCGCCCAGAATGTACCACCACAAATGCGCTAAAACGGAATGTCGTCCAAGTTGATCGGCTCATCACCGATATCTTCGATAACGACATCATCCTGCTTCTTGCTCGGTGTCGGCTTGCCGCCACCATTCGAGCTCGTGCCACCTTGATAGCCACCGTTACCGCTGCCGCCTTCGCCAGCGCCGCCCAGGAAGGTCACGTCTTGTGCCACTACCTCGACTTTGCTGCGCTTCTGGCCTTCTTGTTCCCAGCTACGGCTCTGCAGACGTCCGTTGACCAGGCAGGGACGGCCTTTACTCAGGTACTGCGCAACGCGCTCGCCCAGCGGGCCCCAGGCTACGACATCGATGTAATCGGTCGCTTCCTGCCAATTGCCGTCCGCGCCTTTGTAGCTGCGGTTCAGCGCCAGCGAGAACGAACAGACATTCTGACCGTTTGGCGTCTGGCGCAATTCGGGATCGCGGGTCAGGTTCCCCATTAGAACTACTTGGTTGAAACTACGTGCCATATGGCATGCTCCCCTCCGAAGGAAACTATGTCCTTCTTAAATTTGTATTCTCACGTTACGACGATAAGCCGGTAACGTCAAGGTGCGAAGTGCTCCAAGCGGATGCAGCGTGGTATTTTGCGCCGAGGAGCGCAAGCGAGCCGTATTTGAATACGGTGAGTGCGTACCGCAGACGAAAACGCCGCGATGCGCCGCCTGGAGTGCTCCGACTAGGCTTTAGCTACGAATGGCAGCAAAGCGATGTGCCGTGCACGCTTGATCGCAACCGCCAAGTGGCGCTGCTCAGACTCGGTCAGGCCGGTCTTCTTGCGCGTCTCGATCTGGCCGTATTGGTTTACGTAGCGCTGCAAGGTCTTGAAATCCTTGTAGTCAAAGTAAGCTACATCGGTGCGGTGTTTGAAAATCTTAGCCATGACTACTCCTCATCTTCCTTATCTGCTGCGTCGCCGCGCTTGGCAGCCTGCTCGGCTTTGCGGGCCTTTTCGGCTTCCGCCTTGGCGATAGCTTTCAGGTCCGGCTTGGTGATCAGGAAACGGATCACTTCGTCGGTAATATTCAGAATGCTTTCCAGCTTCTGCACGTTCGCGCCCGGCATTTCCACGGTGTAGAACACGTAGATAGCGGTTTCGTGCTTGCGAATCTGGTAGGCCAGCTTGCGCTTGCCCCAGTTATCAACGTTTTTGATGGTGGCGCCGTTGTCGGTGAAGATTTTCTCCACGCGGCTGGTCGCCTTTTCCAGATCTACTTCCAGATCGGGATCATAGAGTACAGCAATTTCGTATTGCATATGGAACTCCTTCGGTTAAAGCCCATGCTCACTAGAGGACATAAGCTGAGTTGATATTACAAGGGGTAATTGTACCCTATCTACCTCTGTTCGTCAACTTACTTGGCCTAGCTCACGAACATATTGGCTTAAAATCATACCGGCGTATTTCTGCACGACATGGATGTTGTCGCGAAAGGAGGTCGTATCACGTATGGCAACCTCGCCCAAGCGTCTACCGGCACAGTAATCACGTATCATATCGAAGACTTGCATACTGACCGCTTCAGCGGTGTCAGATTGTTCGGCTGTAGCTTCGCCACGATAGACGGCATCGATAGCCGCAAGCGTTTGTTCTGGCGTACCACCGTGTGGACTCAGGTGTATTTTGCTGCGTAACAATAATGCCCGATATCTCTTGTGATCCCCCTTGCTGCCAAAACCTTTTATTTCAATAGGGATCGCATTGCGGATGACGCCCCAATGCTGATGAAAAGCGATCAAATCATGGGTCTGTCGCGGTAAATATTGCCCTGAATCCGCTCGGGCAGAAGCTGGAATGGCAAATTTCGTTGAGGAAAACCATCGATTGACCGCAAGCAAGCCATTACACTCATGTCCAAAACCTTCATGCTCGAGTGTCGCGTACGTATCACCACGTATCGCCGCCTCACATCGTTGGATATCATTGTATTTTGCGATATCCAGGCACTCCGCAAAAACCGCCCGACAAGTTGGTTCCCGTAAGTCACCTTTTATGACATCCGACAGCAATGGCATAACTGCGATATTAAGCGCCAATCTGAGCGGCCGAGTATGTTCAGCGAACGTTCCCTCGCCATGTACGTTCAGCACTTTTTGAATCTCTATGGCACGCGCCCAGCATTCCACGGCACGATCTAAACCTGCTAATCTCTCATCGACCGTGTACTGTGTGCCCATCAGACTTGATTCAGCGATAGCCCATCCTGCCGCATCAAGATATTTTGGGAAAGCGGCATTTTTCAATGCATCGTACGTCTTCAAAAGATTTGGCACGCTTTTTGCATCAACGAGCGTCTTATCCATCTGCAGGTATTCATCGTAGGCCGCTTCAGGTTGGAATATAATCGGTTGATCGATGACATCTGCTCGCAGAAGCGCAAGCGGTGATCTGCCGTTAACCAAAAAGCTCCTGTCGTCATCGACAAGAGCTTGTGGTACATATTCAGTGAGAACTGTTTGGCCTGGTGGGAGAAGCTGGTCGATCGGCCGTTCACCGTCTCTCAAAGCTTCAGAACTGATCGCCATACTTCTCCCCCATTCTGGCTGTTTGTTTTACCACTATGTTAAAACGCTTACAGCAAAAGGGCAAGCTTTACGTATTACCTTTTGTGTTCAAACTAACCCCTGTCAAAAACGTTTTTTGTAGCCAGAAGTGCAACGACTACCTCTGATAGAGGATTGTTGTAAACTTTACTGTGCTAAATAAGCGTCTTCGGGAACTTCTTCGGAAATACCGCTATCACCATCGCCACCGCCGAACACTTGGTCCAGGCTGCTCACCAGTACTTCACGTGGCCGTGAGCCATCCGCTTGGCCGATGATACCCTGTTCTTCCATCTCTTCGATCAACCGGGCTGCCCGGCCGTAACCGATACGCAGACGCCGTTGCAGCAGGCTCGTGCTGGCTTTCTTATTCTCGATGACCACCCGTACGGCATCACGGAACATGTCGTCGTCGGCATCACTACTGCTGCCCATGTCGGCGACCACGCCGCCCTTGCCGATGGTGACCGGCTGGCTGACGACCTCGTCGTTATAGTCCGGCGCGCGCTGTTCACGGATGAAGTCCGTGACTTTCACTGTCTCGTTGTCGCTGATGAATGCCGCCTGGACGCGCTTAGGCTTCGGCATATCGCTGGTGAGGAACAGCATATCGCCCTGACCGAGCAGCTTCTCGGCGCCCATCTGGTCGATAATGGTGCGGCTGTCCACCTGGCTCGCCGTCGTAAAGGCGATGCGGGCCGGCACGTTCGCCTTGATAAGACCGGTGATGACATCGACGCTCGGCCGCTGGGTCGCCAAGATAAGGTGGATGCCGACCGCCCGGGCTTTCTGGGCGATACGCACGATGAGCGCTTCGACGTCGCGGGCAGCCATCATCATCAGGTCAGCCAACTCATCGATGACGATGACGATGTACGGCATGCTCTCTTCATCTTTCAGGCCATTATATTCGGCGATGTTACGCTTTTTGTGCTCAGCAAGCGTACGGTAGCGGCGTTCCATCTCGGCTACGGCCCACTTTAGTGCAGATATACATTTTTCCGGCTCCGTGATAACTGGGGTCAACAGATGCGGGATGTCGTTGTAGGGCGTCAGCTCGACCGTCTTCGGGTCCACCAGGATCAGCTTGAGGTCGCTGGGACTGTTACGGTACAGCAGGCTGGTCAGGATGTCGTTGATCATCACGGACTTACCGGAACCGGTCTGACCAGCGACGAGCAAGTGTGGCATCTTGGCCAGATTGGCGACGACCGCCTTGCCCGCGATGTCCTTACCGATGGAAAATTCCAGCGGCTCGTGTGAAGTAGTCCAATCGCTGGAGCTCAGGATACTGCTCAGACGCACGATGGCCGGTTTGAGGTTCGGCACCTCGATACCTACGGCGCGTTTACCCGGGATAGGCGCTTCCATGCGGATGCTGGTAGCTGCCAGATCGAGCGCCAGGTTGTTTTCCAACGCAGTAATCTTGGTAAGTTTGACGCCCGTCGGTGGTTTGAGGGTGTACTGGGTGACGCGCGGACCGATATTGGCGCCTTCCATCTCGACATCGATGTTGAAGTTCTGGAACGTTTCGCGGATAACACGGGCGTTGCCTTCGACGTTACCGGCGTCCGCCTTGTCCTGCTTGCTGTCCAGCAGACCGATGCCTGGGAACTTCCAGTCTGGGTCGCTGGCAGCCGTAAGCGCCGCGTGGTTTTCCTGCGTCGACAACTTTTGGGCGGTGTTGCGCAGGCTGCTTAGGCGTGGTGCCGGCTGCTCCTTCGGCGCATCCCCATGATGCTCCACGGGTACACCTTCGTTCAGCTTGAAACCGTTCTGAGCGGCTTGTTTCTTGAGACCTTCCAGACCATCCGGCACTTCCTCGCGTTCACGGCGCTTGAACGGTGCGAGCAACACCTTCGGAGAGATACTGAACGAGAACAGGAATGCAAAGACGGCGAAGACGAAAAAGAGGATGCTGGCCGGCATTTTATCGAGCAGCGTCAGCACCGCGCCGCCGACGCCGCTACCGATACCGCCGCCATGGCCGCCCGTGAACGTGCCATCGACCTGCTTGGTCGCGAAAGCGGTATGGAACCAGCTGCTGGCGAACACCAGGAGACCGAGCATGTTGAACAAGTTACTGAGCGGTATGCGGTGGTCTTCAGCGCTGAATTTATAGACACCCCAGTACACCAGTGCAATCGGTGTCAGCCATGCGGCCCAGCCGAAGAGCCAGTAGGCCGCCGAGAAGAGACCCTTAGGTAAACTGCCGCCGGTGCCGAAGCCGCCGAGTAGCAAGAATAATGCGATAAGTATAAGGAGCACCGCGCCGGCGAATCCCCAGAACGGCGAACGCTCGGTGATTACCGGTGCTGATACTTTCTTTTTGGTGGATTTTTTCTTTTTTGCCATATTGTTTTACTAATTATACCCTGTAAACGCCGCCCGGTCTACTCGTCCGGTTGGTTGATTTCTCCGTGCGCGATACGAAAATCCAGGAAGGCTTGGTCGGCAGCGGCCTTGCGGGCCCGGGCTTCTTCGTAGCTATCATCGGTAGCGTCCGGGTCCTGCGCGGTTTGCTCCAGGGCTGACCGGGCTGTTTCAACGCGTGTTTCCAAGATGGAGCGCTGCTGGTCAGGTGTCAGTTGCTCGAATTCGATATCAGGACCGGCACCGAAATGAGATTCATATGATTCCATGAGCACATTATAACAAAAATTACAACGTTTGTCAATGAAGCTTACGCTTACAAACTCAAGCAGCGTGGCGTGGATGCAGGCGTGGTAGCCGCCCGGTACAGCAGAATCATCGAACGAGGGTTAGGATTGGGCGCGCCTACTACCCCGCCCGCGCACTTGCCAAGCGGCACCAGATAGATGGCCGTAGTGGTCGGTGCGGCCAAACCCGCACGATAAGGCACGATCTTAACGTCGGAAGGCGCATAGACACTCAGCGATGCCACCTGTGACGTCAGCGGATCACAGGTGCTGCCGCATAAAACCAGACTGCCAGCCGCATCGGACGTAGCCGAGGGCAATACGCCGCCATTGGCCGCCGTATACTGACCGACTGCCCCGGCGATGGTGTTGATGTCGTTCGCCTGACGCGTCTGGAGGGTGAGATGCTGCAGCTGGTTCGCAGCGATCTTACTGGTGTCATCGGGTGTGATGAGGCTATGTACCCCGAGCGCTGCGATGATTACTATCACCAGCGCGACTACCATTCCCAGCTGACGCTTGCGTGTCCACTTCACGGCACGCCGCCGGCCGCCCCGTCGTGGCTTGGTAATGCTGGATGACCGCACCTTGTGCTGCTTGATTTGAGCGAATGCTTCGTTGACCGCTGTAGTCTGCCAGCCACTGGCTAGCAGTCGTTCGCGGATAGCCGCCTCTTTGTGGCCGGCCGCCAGGTTATCCCGGATATATGCCGTTATAGCTGAGTCTGCCATGATGCTTGCCCTTAGTATAGCAAGTCCGCCTGGGAGCACCACTCCCGACTGCCGGTCACTCTTCTCCGCTAGTCGACGCGGGCGTCTTGCGTCAGCAAGCGTTCACGCATCTTCTGGAAGCGTTCCTGCTGTTCGGCAGCGATCTCTTCGGCCGTCTTGGTCTTGGCCTGATGGACCGTTTTGGCGCTCTCGGTCTTTCCGCCGATAACGTTCACCACCGGGATGACTATCGGGCTGCGCTGGGTCTGCTCGAACAAATAGTGTGTCATGTGGTCTTTCAGCTCAACCTTGAACCGATCAAGGTCGACGCGCTTGAAACGCTGCTGCACCGCCCGGCGCACTTCGTTCCGCAACCCGTTCATGAGCTCTTCCTGTTCGCGCATGTAGATGAAGCCGCGGGAAATGATGTCGGGGCTGGTCAGCAAGTTGCCGTTCTTCTTGTCTACGGTAATGACGACCGCTACCAGACCCTCTTCGGCTAGCAGTACGCGGTCTTTCACTACCACGTTGCTCACCACCGCACCCGTCTGGTCGACCAGGATGGTGCCGCTCGGCACCTGGCCGATGACTTCCATCTTATCCGCCGTAAGAGCTATCACTTCGCCGTTACCGACGTTCAGGGTGTTCGTCCGTGGGAAACCGTGTTCGATCGCGAGGTCGATGTAGCGCTGCTTAGAGCGGAACGGACCGTAAATAGGGATGAAGAACTTGGGTTTCGTCAGTTCGATCATCTCGGCATATTCGTCTCTAGAGGCGTGTCCCGATACGTGCAGTGGACCAACGTTGTCGATGTCATGGTTGCGGTGCTCGAATACGTGCACTCCCTTACTCATGAGACTGTCGACCATGTCGCCGACCAGTTTGTCGTTACCGCTTTCCGGGATGGGCGTGGAACTCAAGATGACCGTATCCTGTTCTTTCAGTTTGACGTGGCGATGCTCGCCGTTCGCCATGCGCTGCAAGGCGCTGCTCGGTTCACCCTGGCTACCAGTAGCGACCACGACGATTTCGTCGTCCTTCATGCTGGCGACCGAAGCGATCGGTACAAAGGTGCCTTTCGGTACCTTCATGAAGCCATGACGGACGGCCATTTCGAGTGTGCTGACCATGCTGCGACCATCCATGGCAATCTTGCGATTGTGATGGATAGCAGCGTTGATGATCATCTGCACGCGGTTCATGTTCGTACTGAAAAGTCCTACGAAAATCCGTCCCGGTGCTTGGGCGATAATGTCAACAAAGCTCTGTTCAAGCGTCGACTCGGACGGCGTGCGCCCCGGTCGCTCAGTGCTGGTACTTTCGCTGAGCAGAGCCAATACCCCCTCGTTACCAAGCTCGGCCAGGCGTTCCAGGTCACTGCGCTCATGGTCGAGCGGATTCGGATCGAACCGGAAGTCACCGGTGTTGATGATGCGTCCCACCGGGGTATCAAGTACGATACAGGTACTGCCGGGGATGGAGTGCGTGATACGCACCAGTTCTACGAAGAATTCACCGACCTTCAGGCGCTCATGCGTATCTTCGTTCATAGTCACGGTCTGCAGTTCAAAGCCTTCCGGCATGGGTAGACCGAAGTTCTCAAAGATCTCTTCGACGCGGCCGACGGTGAACTTACTGCCATAGATGGGGGCCGGAAACTTCGGTACGATGTGCGGCAGGCCGCCGATGTGGTCGAGGTGCCCATGGGTGATGACGTAAGCACGCAATTTGTGCTTGATCTGTTCCAGGTAGGCTGTATCAGCGATACCGTAGTTTATGCCCGGCAGATCGACACCCAGATCGTTCCCACAGTCGAGCACGACGGCATCATTCACATATTCGACCAGCATCATGTTTTTGCTGCCGGCGCCGTCCATACCACCGAGACCGATGATTTTCAGGCGCGGGCTGTCGTCGATGAAGTTCGGCCGGCGCTTTTCGTCGGTACTAGCGGGCATATACTGGTTGGCGACGCGCTGGGCATCCATCTGGGTTCGTTTGAGAGCCCGTACGGCTGCACCACGGCTCACGCCCGACTTCTTCTCGCCGTTCTTGCCGTTAGGCTTCTGGCCGCCATTCTGCTGGCGTCCACGACCGCCGTTACCACGGTTCTGTCTTGGGGGTTTGCTATTGCTGTTAGGTTTGTTGTCCATATTGTTCCTTTCTTTTGGAATAAGACTAAATTTTCTTAAGTATATTGGGGATGAGCGCGAAATCGTCGATAAGCGTCTGGCGCATCCCGCCGTTGTACAGGGCGGCCGCCGGATGGAAGAGCGGCAGATATACGTGGTCCTTATACCGCTTCGGCTGGCCGTGTACTTGGCTGATTTTCAGCCCGGGCAGCAGCACATCCATGCTGTGCCTGCCTAGGGTGACAATCAGTTTCGGCTGAATTATATCGAGTTGCTCCTGCAGGTACGGCAGAAACTTCTCCTTTTCCTCGGGTAACGGATCGCGGTTGTTCGGCGGCCGGTACTTGACGATGTTCGTGATGTAAATGTCCTCGCGGTTCAGATCGATCATCCCGAGCATCTCGTTCAGGAACTTGCCGGCCGCGCCGACGAACGGCTTGCCCTGCTCGTCTTCGTTCTTGCCGGGCGCCTCGCCGATGAAGACGATGTCGGCGTCCGGATTGCCGTCGGCGAACACCAGTTGGGTCGCACCTTTGCGGAGTTCCGGCGTCGGGTCGTCCTGCTCGATCCGCGCCTTCAGCTCATCGAGCAATTGCTGCTTTGTTTTAGCCACGGTGGTGATTTCCATTCTGTACCTCTTGTGCAAAGTCATGCAACTCGTTTAAGGATGCCTGGCTTTTCTGTTTGGCGCGACGTCTCTGGCGTAGCGAAGTCAAAAACCAACTCTTATAGACAAGTATTCCTGGCCCGTAGGAGTCCAGTTTGAATATCATACCTATGGCAAGACCTACGAGAGCGATCAGAACAGAGTGACGGATTGCTCCTAGCGCGATGAATGCAATGATTATCAGACCTATGAGTGTGAGCGCCCACCATGACCACACCCATTCGTCAGGGTCACGTGCTTGTTGAGTGGCAAGACTATGGATTTTAGGCATGATGTTTACCCTTCCGAAAGCTCCATGTGCTTTGTATGGTATTCTGACCGAATCCCAATAGCAGGAAACCGGCTATCACCCACCACGGCCAGAAGCCGGTATCGAGCGCCCAGTCTATAAAACCGTACGCCATGGCCAACTCGACAAGCCCGAACACCAGGTGTCCGACCCGGGTCTTGTGGAACTTGTCGAGCGTGCCGAGCATACGGTTATTTCTTGCCTTCCAGCTCTCTTTTCGCGGCTTTCATGCTCAGCTGGAGGCGGCCGCGGTCATCGATGGCGACCAGCTTCACGGTGACCTTGTCGCCCTCTTTCAGCTTGTCGCTCGGTTTTTCGGTGCGCTCCTCGGAGATTTCCGAGACGTGCACCAGGCCGTCCTTGCCTGGCAGGATCTGTACGAACGCGCCGAAATCGAGCACGCTTACCACCGGCTTGTCGTAGTAGATGGCGCCGACTTCCGGATCCTCGGTGATGCTCTTGATCCACTGGATAGCTGCATCGATGTGCGTCTTGTCCGGGCTGGCGATCATCACCGTACCGTCGTCCTTGATATCGATCTCTGTACCCGTCTCAGCGGTGATCTTCTGGATGGTCTCACCGCCCTTGCCGATCACTTCGCGGATCTTGTCCGGGTTGATGGTGATGCTTTCGACGCGCGGTGCGTACGGGCTGAGTTCCTTACGGGGTTCCGGCAAAGTCTTCAGCATGTGCTCCAAGATGAACGCCCGGCCTTGTTTGCCCTGCTCGAGCGCTTGCTTCAGCGTCGCGACCGGCAAGCCGTGGACCTTCATGTCCATCTGTAGCGCGGTAATACCTTCGGTAGTGCCGGTTACCTTGAAGTCCATGTCGCCGGCAAAGTCTTCAGCATCGGCGATGTCGCTGAGTACGTAGAACTTGTCGCCGTCCACCATCAGCCCCATGGCTATACCGGAAACGGGCCGCTTCAGCGGCACCCCGGCATCCATCAGCGCCAAGCAGCTGCTGCAGGTTGCAGCCATGCTGGTGCTGCCGTTCTGACTCATGATCTCGGTTACGCTGCGGATAGCGTACGGGAATTCCGCCTCGCTTGGCAGCACGGCGCTCAGCGCCCGCTCTGCCAGGTAGCCGTGGCCGATTTCGCGGCGGCCCGGGCTGCCTAAGCGGCGCACTTCACCCACCGTGTAACCCGGTGCGTTGTAGTGGTGCATGTAGCGGCGCTCGCCGTCGCTGACCTCCATGGTGTCGACTAGCTGTGCGTAGCTTAAGGGGGCCAAGGTGACGATGTTCATAGCCTGCGTCATGCCGCGGGTAAACAGGCTGGAGCCATGCGCCCGAGGCAGCAGGCCGACCTGTGAAGAAAGCGGACGGATTTCGTCCAGCTTGCGCCCGTCAGGCCGGATACCGTCCTTGACGATGCCCTTCCGGACGTCTTTGTGAATAGCGAGTTGCAAGGCTTCGTCATACTGCCCACGCAGGTCAGCATAGGCTTCTTCACCGATCTTGGCGGCAAATTCGTCATGCATCTGACTTTTAAGCGTAGCGATCAACTCATTGCGCTCTGGGTACGGTGCGCGCAGATCTTCACCGAGCTTGCCCTCTACCCAGGCATCAACTTCTTTCTGGAACTTTTCATCAGGCAAAGCGAGTTCATATTCTTGAGCCGTCACCCCCACCTTTTCGGCCAGTTGCTTCTGTAGAGCAACAGCCGGCTGGATGGCCGCCTGGGCGAACTCCAGAGCGCCGACCACTTCATCTTCAGTGGCTTCGCGGGCACCGGCTTCCACCATCATGATGGCGTCGTGCGTGCCAGCGACGACCAGATCAAGCTTGCCAGCAGCCAGCTCTTCGGCTGACATAAAGGCTTTGTACTTGCCATTTTCGTCCATACCGACGCGCACGCCGGCTACAGGGCCGTCAAACGGTGCGCCGGTGAGCATGAATGCAGCGCTCATGGCGATCATCGCCACCATATCCGGGCGGAATGATGGATCCATGCTCAAAACACTCGCCACACCTTGGACTTCATTGCGATAGCCTTTCGGCCATAACGGGCGGATGGGGCGGTCGATCAACCGGCCGATCAAAATGGCTTCGTCACTCGGACGGCCTTCGCGCTTGATAAAGCGCGAGCCGGAGATCTTACCGGCCGCGTAGAATTTCTCCTCATAATCGATACTCAGCGGGAAATAATCCATACCGGGTATCGGTTTCCCGAGCATCGCCGTGCCGAGCACCACGGTCTCGCCATAGCGCACCAGCACGCTGGCGGTCGTACGGAAACCGACGCGGTTCACTTCCAGCGTCAGCGGACGGCCGCAAAATTCGGTTTCGACGCTTATGACATCGCGGCCGAACGGATTGATGGTTGTATTGTTCTCTGTTTGGCTCATGTATCACCAAATCTTTCTGTTCCCGCTTACCTGGGCAAGGTGCAAATATATGACTCCAGTCTTGTGCTGCAAACGAGCATATATCTGGTCTTTGGCCCACGTAAGCACTTGAACGTTAATGTGCACAAGTTCGAGCCCCCGAGCTTTCGGGAACTCTGATTTACGCACTAACTAGCGGCGGATGCCGAGTTTCTTGATGAGGTCCAGATACGCCTGGCCGTCCCGGGCGGCGATGTACTGTAGCAGGCGCTTGCGCTTGCCGACGAGCTGCAGCAGACCACGGCGAGCCATGAAGTCTTTTTTGTTAACCTTCAGGTGCTCGGTCAGCTCCTTGATGCGCTCGGTAAAGATACCGACCTGTACGGCAGCGCTGCCGGTGTCGTTCTTAGCCTTCTGTAACTCTTTGACGATATTCGTCTTCTTCTCGTTTGAGATCATTCAGTTCCTTACTTTTAAGAGATTTTGTGATGGCGTTACCGACGATTATACCAATTTCCTACCCCAAGAGCAAGAGGTCGGTACACTTTAGTGTTCAGCGTACGCCTAGGTTCTGGTGTAGCGATTGAGAGCGCCGGCGTTATGGCAGCAGGCGGAGGTGTTGTTGCAGTAGTTCCGGCGTCAGACCTTCGACCGGCAAGGCATCATCAAGATCAAAATCCGCGATACGGGTGCGGCGAAGAGCCGCCATGTAGGCACCCGTGCCGAGGGCTTGACCGAGGTCTTCGACCAGACTGCGGATGTAGGTGCCGCTACTCACATGGCTCGTGAACCGCACGAGCGGATAGTCATAGGCGGTAAATTCGTTCGCATGAATAACCGCTGGCCGGGCCTCCAGTTCGACAACTTTACCTTCCCGTGCCAGTTTATAGGCCCGCTGGCCGTTGATCTTCATGGCACTGAAGGCCGGTGGCACCTGCATGATCTGGCCCTGGAAGCGCTCGAGCACCTCGAGGATCATCTCTTCATTGGGGACGATATCCGACACAGCTCTCTTTTCACCCTCCTCATCTCCGGTAGTACTGGTCTGGCCAAGTTTCATGGTCACCTCGTACGTCTTATCCTGTTTGCTCAGTTCGCCGGCGCGCCGGGTGTATTCTTTACCTATCAGCAGCACCAACAAACCCGTCGCGAGCGGGTCGAGCGTGCCGGTGTGACCGACTTTTGTATTCTTCGGCTTCTTACCCTCATGTGCCGCGACTATTTTGCGCACATAATTTACCACATCGAAGCTGGTCCAGCCTGACGGCTTATCGATAAGGAGTAATCCTTGCATGCTGTCTAGGCTACCACACTATCTCGGCGGAGCCGCGGGTGGGACGAAGGGCGGCGGCACGGGCGGAACACCTCCGTTCGGATTATCACCGGTGTTTATCGGTGGCAAGGTGCCGGGGAAAGTACTCGGAGGTGTTGATCCTGGCAGTGGAGCCGTACTCGGCGCTATCTGCTGGCCAGGTCCGAAAGGATTCGATGGTAAGGGCATGTCCAATGTCTCGTCTGCCGGCGAAGTGCCTGGAGTCGGCTCACTAAAGCCGGGGTTCGGCACTTCCGCAGGAGCCGGTGGCGCGGGTGCATCAGCAGCATGCAGATCCGTACCCAGCGGCTGCGCATTCAAGGCAGCAATAGGCTGCAGCGGGTCGGCCGGCGCGGTAGGATCAGCGTGGGCCGCCTCGACCGCCTTGCGGGCCGCCTCAAGTGCATCTTGGGGATTCCCTGTCTCGGCCGGCGGAGGCGTGGTCTCGGGCGCAAGGTGCGGACTATGTACCGAGGCCTCGATCTGCTCAAGCGTCGTGTTGTCGGCGAACGGGTCCGGCTCAGCCACGACCGGTGGTTGCGGTACGGGTGGCGGTGTAGGAGTCACTACAGGCGCAGGGGTAGGTGCCGGCGTCGGTTCAACAGGTGCGGGCGGAGCTACCGGTTGCAACGGCTGCTGCGGGATATATTCCGGCACATGGGGCGCGGGTTCGATCGGTTCAGTGGCGGGAGCCAGTACTGTCTCATTGTGTGTCAATATCGGGCCATTGACGGCCGGCAGCGTCAGCTCTTCGGTAGACGGATCGAATCCTTCAGGACTGGCGTTAGCCGTCATGTCGGCGTCGCCCAGACGCGGCGGTTCCGTTATGCGTTCACGCTGCGTCACCTCCGGAGCAGCTTCGGGCGGCAGGCCATCCATACCTACGCCATGTACGCGGGAAATCTCGGGCAGTTCCGGCTCTTCTCCTACCGTATGCAGTTGGCCGTTCTCATCGACGTGCACCTGCGGTGGCACTTCTTCCGGCTGAGCTTCTTCCGGCTTTTCTTCAGGCTGCTCGGCCGGCGCTTCATCCTCTTCATGATCAATTTCAAGCGTGCCGGGCTCTACCGCAGCCTCGGTTGCTTCGCCTCCTTCGGTCGGAGCCTCCGGAGCGGCTTCCGGTTCAGGTTCCTGTACCGGTGCGTCGAGCTCACTGGCGATCAGCTGCTGGTTGGCGCCGGCAGCCATCAGTTCGGCGGCGGCGCTCATAGCTTTCGGACTGGTGTGTTCGTTGCGGAACCGGTCAGTGTTAGCCACGATACCGGTGAGCAGCGCCGTAGCTATCTGATTATCAAGCGCCTTCTTGTCCAGGCCGTCCACCAGCTGGAGCGTCATTTCGCTCAAACTGCTTGCGTTCGGATCCACCCAGTTGATAGTGCCGAGGCTTCCCTGGTTCGTCGTGCTCACACAGGCTACGGTGGCATCATGCAAGATACGGCCGTGCGCCGTGATGGCAGCATCCAGATCCTGCTGCTCGTTCACGCCCAGGCAGACGACCACATCGACGTTGAAATCGCCCTGGCTGAAGTCCAGGTCCTTTTCACTCAGGGAGGTCTTGTACGGAGTGATGAAGATGCGCACCACCTCATCTTCCACTTTGTAGCGCAGCTTGTCAGCCTTCGACTTATCGAGCGCGATGATGAAATCACGCAAGGAGTCGGTGTTCTTCTCGAGCGTATCCTCCGGCTTCAAGAAGTCGATGGTACTCGGCACCTGGCCGCTGAACACAGCCGTACCGTGTTTGTCGAGTTTGTTCAACGTAACGGTCAGGCCGATGGCTGCCGCCAGCTGATCCACGCTGGGGTTGCTGCTGACCGTCACCAAGATGTTCTGCGCTTGCTTGATGCGGTCGATGAGCGATTGTTTCTGTTCGTCCATGGTTTTTTATTTTAAGACTTTTTCGTCCTTTGTTGGCATAGTAGCACACGCGGTCTCTGAAACACAAGCGGTTTTACTTCGTACGACTGCTGGCTTCTTTACAACGGTGGCGAGACCCTGTATAGTCTACCTCTGAAGATAATTAAACATAAGGATTCTTTGATGCCCATCATTAAATCAGCCAAAAAACGCGTAAAAGTTGCCAAAAAAGCAGCTGTACGCAACAGCAAGACCAAGCGCAGCCTGAAGACTGCCCTGAAGGCGTTCACCAAGAAGAGCGACGCCAAGACCCACAGCACTGCCCAGAGCAATGTTGCCAAGGCCGCTAAGAAAAAGGTAATCCACAAGAACAAAGCCGCTCGCATGCAGAGTCAGTTGGCCAAGAAAGCCAAAGCCGCCGGCGTCAAGCCAGCTGCAGCCAAGAAAGCTCCGGCAAAAGCTGCTGCGAAGAAAGCCGCTCCGGCCAAGAAGCCCGCAGCCGCTAAGAAACCAGCCGCCAAAAAGGCCCCCGCAAAGAAGAAGTAGCTTTACCCACTTCAGTAAAAAACCGCCGCTTCCGGCGGTTTTTTGTTATCGGTATGACCGGGCAATATTCGCGAGCGGCGGCAATGAGACCGCTTGTCCGTACCGCTCATTGAGCAACTCGGCCATCTTACTGCAAGGAATCTCAAATCCATCATCCGTTGACGAATGTGCTCCGGTCACCAATAACTCGATCGCATTGTCGTAGGTATCAATAACAGGTGAAGTGATAGGCTCATCGTTCGGCCCGGCATAATAGGCCCGGACCGGCACCTGCACGTCATCTACCCCGTCACTCACGGCAAGCCCCTCCCGGATGCGTCGCGGCGCATCGATCGCCACATTGATTTCTATACGCTGATTGAATTCGTCCAGAGCCGCCGCGACCGCCTCAGTACCCGGGAAATGCTGCCGCGCAAAGCTCCACATAGCCGGGTAAGCATCCTGCTGATACCCTACGCGCATCTGGCGTCCTGTCGCCATCCAGTCGTCCACCAGGACTACTTTGGCATTATGGATGAGATCTAGTGCGGCAGACTCATCTTCGACCTCAACGTTCCCTAGCGAATCGAGAGTCAGCACCCGTTCTTGCACCTCTTCCGGTAGCGCGCTCTGGATCTTCGCAGCGAATAACCCGCTACTCTTTTCTTCGGAAGCCATCACGTAGATATGATGACTTGGATCGTCGGCTAAGTATGTTTGCCAGTAGTCCGCCAGACCTCTCGCAGCCTCATCCAGTTCGACTTCGCCCATATACACCATATTCTTCTCCAGCATCTCAGCGTAATTACTGAGCGCCACTGCGTCTGCGGGAGCGGCCGTGTCCTCGGCTACCACCTGTCGGAAGTCTTCGAGAAAACGGACGGTCTGTCGGACCGCTTCGCGCTCGGGGACTTCCTCGATGACATCCTCGGCTTTGGGATAAAACGCACCGATGGAATCGCTGTGCCCTGCCACATGACGGATCATGCCGGGAAAAGGGCGGGAGTCAGATAGGCTCATATGATCGGCGACCTGTACATAGCCCTGCCGCTCGATCGCATCGGCCGAGTTCTCGCGCATTGCCTGCTCCATAACGATATTGCCTACTACGCCCGTTACTAGCGGCCGCAAGGGCTGCTGCGCTTCTGGCTGGGAATCTAGGATATGCTCTGTCATTTTTTTGTTTTAACTTTGATTAAACATTAGCATGATTTTGATAAATTTACAATACTAGTTCACAAGTTAGGTTGCTGAGAGGCTCTGAACCACGTGCACTTCAGTTGGAGTAGAGAACTGGCCTACTATTTGCTTATGCGACCTTAGACCCTTCTCGGCATTTCTGTTTGCCTTGTTTGCCAACAGTACGCATCGCTGAAGCGAGCGGGCCAGTGTGGCACTCTTCAAGTCTGCACATAAAGCTCACGCTTCGTTCTTTCCCCTTTCAATGTTATAAATACCCGGGCAAAGTGCAAATACCAATGGAGGTGTTTCTAATGCTGCCCAAAATATGGGCGGACACTTAGCACATTAAGTACCTACAATCCCGAAGGGGGAACCCAATGTCTGTCCAGAAATGGATAGGGAGACCGCTGCGTCGACTCGTGCCAATCGTGGCTACAGTCGGACTGCTGGTGGGTGGAGTAGCGGCACTAGACGTGGTTTCTGCCGTACCAGCACGAGCGATCGGTTCATGGAATAATGCGAATCTCGCTACTGACGCACTTGCGGACGTGGGACAAGACCCGGCGCCCGGCGGTGGCCAGTGCAAGGCATTTCTCGATGCCAAGCTCACTGAGGCGAGTGGCGGTACGCAGTCGTTCTCGGGCTACTTGCCTGCTGACTACGAATCCGGCGGCGGTGTGGAAGTTAGTGCGGCTGACGCCACCGAGGGTGATGTCATCCAGATCACCCCTGCTGGTGCTACTACTGACGCTAAGGCAGTAGCGCTTGAAGAAGACAATCCGGATAATTCAGCAGACAGGCTACACACCACAATCATCGTCTCGAATAACGGCGATGGAAACTTTACCCTGGTGGATGCCAACTTCACAGCCCCTAACACCGTCGGTACCCACACGCTTAACCCGTATACAAGTTCGTGGGATGTGGGATCTACTGTCAATATCTACCAGATGGGTACAGTAGTTGGTGACCCAAGTCCCAGTTCCGGCTGGGCAGGAGTAGGTAGTTCCCAATATGTAGGGAGCTATCAACTGCTCTCGGGCCAGGAGATGGGCGCGGGCGAGTACCTTGTGTCGGATGACGTCCAGTTCGCCCTGGTCTTTCAGACTGACGGCAACCTCGTCTTGTATCACGGGTCCGGCGCAATCTGGAGTTCGGGAACAGGGGGCAGCGGCGCCAATCTGCTCGTCATGCAAGGTGACGGCAACCTGGTGCTCTACAACGGCAGTACGCCTGTGTGGGACAGCGGGACTGGCGGTGACGGTAGCTCCTACACCATCGTTCAAAGCGACGGTAATTTCGTCGTCTACTCCAACACTACCGGCCAAGTGACCTGGAACTCGGGAACTGAAGGCGATATCTAGCCCTGAAGCCCCAGCTCACTGGTGGATTGTAGGTACGACAAGTCCGCTAAGAATCCGTCTTCATGACGTCCAGCGGCCTGCGCGGGACGGGAAGAACTCCAGGGCAATTCCAGCCTTGTTGAGATCTTCTCGTCCCCGCGTTCATACCACTTAGAAATTGCAAAATAACCCTTGTGGGGTTATTGTTTAACTAAAAGTTTGTAGACAGGACTACCTATTATGCGGAAGGGATTGCTCAACAGCAAAGGCTTCGGACTCATCGAAGTGCTAATTATCGTGGTCATGGTGATAGTGCTTGGTGGAGCGGGTGCGTATATGTATAACCGGGATCACAAAGCGAAGAGCAGTGTGACATCTGTCAGTAGCAAGAGTTCGGCGTCGAACAAGAGCACCGATATGACAGCTAATCCGTATGCAGGATGGGAAACCGGAAGTCTTAAGTACGAGCAAGCGACATTCAAGTACCCGAGCAGCTGGCAAATTAGCAACACGTCTAAGGATGAGACCGAAACGGGAGACGTTTCCAACCCAGGATCGGATAGCGTCACTCTAACAAGTCCTACGGGACTTATAGTAAGTATTGAAACAGGTCAACCATATACCGTTGATGAATCCGGTATGGCGAGCGTACTACCAGGAACGCAATCAGTTACCGCCCTTGGCGGTAACTACTACCTTGATTTCTATACCAATTCGGGAAGTACAAGTTCGACAGACGTGGTAGGAGCGTGTTTGGATAAGAGTCCGACAACAAACAATGAGGCACCATACATTACGAGCAAATATATTACGCTGGCTCCAACCTCTCCTGCTGCTGATCTTGTTTGCATTGAGTATCGAAATCCTCAAGGTAGCCTCGTAGCAAAGCCTGTCTCAACCTTCGAGCAGGATGCCTCGTACAGTGACGCCAAGCTGATCATCGAGTCACTCACGTACTAATCGACGCTACCATCCCGCCCACACCAGCCTCCCCAATTCTCGCTGGTATGCCTCCTGGGGTACAGCCATGAGATCAGCTTTTTTCGGGTGTGTCGCCAGTCGTACGGAGCTGGTGCTTGGCGTAGATCCGAATCAATACGTGCGACGATCGGTGGCCGAGACACTAAGACAGCTCAATGACTCGCTCGGGCAGCCGGGCATAACGGAGTTTTTCGGTGCGCCGGTAGCGCTGTATATACAGGACGCCCTGCGGCCGGTGAGTCTGCAAGAACACTTATACAATGAGGTGTTTCCGGCACTGATCCGAGCCCAGAATCCCAGTATCAGCGATGATGAGCTTGTCGAACGGCGCAGTCACCTTATCGCCAAGCCCTCGCATGACGCGAAACGCCCTTCGCCGCATGCCACCGGTGGAGCAGTCGATCTTGAATTACGTTTTACGAAGACCGGCGAGTCCGTAGCCTTGGGCCACGTCGACGGCGACACCAGCGAGCGCGTCGATCCTGATTATTTTGAAACCCATGTACCGCAGACATCCCAAGATGAGTTGGCCCGCCGTAACCGCCGGGCTTTTTACGCCATTATGACCGGTGCAGCTTTTGGGATGGACACCGGTCTTACTAACAATCCCACCGAGTGGTGGCACTGGGGACGGGGCGACCAGCTTTCCGCCCGGGTATCAGGTCAGGAGCCGGCATATTATTCTTTCGTCGAGCCAAGCGCTAGCAGATAGTAACGGATGGTTTCATCGGCGTTCAAGGGCTCACTTTTGAGCCGGACATCGAACTCGCGCAGGCTGGTGATCAGCTGCTTCAGACGCTGCACAGTGATATGCCGTGCCAGGTTCTGGGTTTTGCGGATGGTGAAAGGACTGATCTTGGACTCTTTAGCAACGGCTTCAGCGCTTTTCTGTCCGGCCGCTTTGACGATAGCCAGGACGTGCAGCTGCCACACCAACATAGCCAGGACCTGTTGCGGCTCTACCCGCGCCGCCCGCTGTTCATCATAAAGCGCCATAGCTCGTGCCGTATTGCCCGCAAAAGCCGCATCGAGCAGTTCGAAGATATTGCTCTGTGGCGTACGCACGGTCAGCAGCTCGATAGCGCTACGGGTGATTTTTGAATCGTATGCCAGTAACTTATCAACCTCGTGTTGTAGCACGAGCTGGTTCGCACCTACCCGGTCGATGAGCAGGCGTGCGTCGGCCGCGGCGAGGCTGCCCCCCTGGTCTTTGGCGTAAGTACTCAAATAACTGGCGAGTGCCGAGCCGTCCAACACTTTGAATTCCTGAAAGTCAGTCTGCTTCTGCAGGAATTTATAGTAGGCGGTGCGCTTATCGAGTTTGGGCTCCACCAGCACCACGTCATTCGTCTCGGCCACGCCATCTAAAAATTGTTCAAAGTGCTCCACGAATAGTTTGTCGGCACTGGGAGAGCGCAATATGACAAGTTTGCGCGGCGCCAGGAACGGCAGGCTCTGCGCCGCTTCGCGCATGCGCTCCCAGCCAGCTTCTTCCCCATCGAGCCGCTCAAGGCCCATGTCACCGTGCTGCGCCACGAAATCAGCCGTAAGCCGCTGCAGCGCCTCCGTACGCAGGACGTCGTTCTCCCCGGTAAGTGTCCGTATCACCCCTATAGTATAGCCGAAGTGTAAGATATATTGCTTCGACTCGTATGGGGGTATGTTAGATTGGAAGAGCAATATGCCGAACTTAATCATTGTGTCCAACCGGTTGCCCGTAAGCGTGAAGCGGACTGATGGGAAGCTTGAGGTGTATCCGAGCTCGGGAGGCTTGGCGACGGGTCTGGCCGGTTATACCAAGCGGCCGGGTACCAAATGGATCGGCTGGCCGGGCTTGCCGAGCGATGACCTAACCGAAACCGACAAAGCGGAGATAGCCCGCCGGCTCAAACGCTACCGCTGCTATCCGGTGTTTCTGACCAAGAAGCAGATCGATCAGTTTTATAACGGCTACAGCAACGGCGTCCTGTGGCCGCTTTTCCATGACCTGAAGATCGAGGCCGGTAACTCACGCCCCAACTGGGAGGCCTACCACAAGGTCAACGCCCTGTTTACCGAGGAAACGCTGCGTTTGAGTACGCCCGGCAGCACCATATGGGTACATGACTATCAGCTGCTGCTTATGCCGAGCATGCTGCGGGCTGAGCGGCCAAGGGACCGCATCGGTTTCTTTCTGCACATCCCCTTTCCGGAGGCAGAACCGCTGCTGACGCACCCGCACGCCAAGACATTACTCTCGGGTATGCTCGGGGCAGACCTGGTAGGCTTCCATACCGCAGGCTATACTCGTCACTTCCTGGACAGCTGTACTGAAGCGGAGCTGGGCACGCGGAACGGTAACCAAATACTACTTACCGGCCGAACGGTCCAAGCTACCGAATTTCCCATGGGGATCGATTATGGTAAGTTCGCCGCCACCAGCAAACAGCGCAAAGTACAAGCCGAATACAGGAAGCTACAGCGCAAGTATGCAGGGCTTAAGGTCATCGCTACCGTCGACCGGCTGGATCCGACCAAAGGATTCGTGGAGCGGTTGGAAGCATATCGGGAGCTGCTTGAGCAGAACCCGCAATTGCATCGTAAGATCGTGATGGTGATGCTTGCCATCCCCTCACGTGAAGGCATCGCCGCCTACCGGAGGTTGCGCCAGCAGGTTGAAACATTGATCGACGATATAAATGACAGGTACGGTACGCGGAACTGGCAGCCGATAGAGTATCTGTACCAGACGCTTCCCTTCGAGCAGCTGACCGCCCTCTACCGGCGGGCCGACGTGGCCTTCGTGGCACCAGTCCGCGATGGCATGAACCTGGTAGCCAAGGAATATCTGGCCAGCCAACCCGATCAAAAGGGTGTCTTGGTGCTGAGCCGTACCGCCGGCGCCGCAGCCGAGCTGAAGGACGCCATACAGGTGGATCCGTCCCGCCCTACCACCATGCTCGGCGGCCTGACGAAGGCGCTTAATTTATCCACTAAAGAACTGCGGCGCCGGACCACCACCATGCAGCGGCACCTACGCACGTTCACGGTACAGACTTGGGCCGACAGTTTTATGAAACGCTTGCAGGAACCGCGCACGGTCAAGCGACCATGGGTGCGCAACGTGACAGAAAGTGTCGGGCGGCAGATAGTGCACGATTACCGGAGCTCGGGTCTCAGGCTGTTCCTTTTGGACTACGACGGCGTACTGCATGGCTTTGAACGCGATCCGGCCACAGCCAAACCATCCCGCCGCGTCATCCAGTTACTGCAACGCCTCAGTCACGACCCACTGAACGAAGTGATGATCGTCAGTGGCCGCAGCAAGGCGGATCTACAGGAGTGGTTCGGCGATTTACCTGTCACTCTCGCAGCCGAACATGGGGCCCTGCTACGCCGCAAAGGCGGTAAGAATTGGCATCACATGAGCAGCAGCGGTACAGAGTGGCAGCAGCCTGTCAGTGTTTTGTTCAAACGGTACGCAGCCCAGACACCGGGCGCCCTGATCGAACAAAAAGAATGGGCGCTCGTATGGCACTACCGCACTGCCAGTCCGTATTACGCCCAGAAGAACCTCGTCGCTTTGCGGCGGCAACTCAAGCCACTCGCCAAGGCGTACGGCCTGCAGATACTCGAAGGTAACAAGATACTGGAAGTCCGGCCTGACGATGTCAGTAAACGCCATGCCGCTCAGGAATGGCTGCTGCTGGACCATGATTTCATACTCTGCATCGGTGACGATACGACCGACGAAGATATGTTCGCCGTCATGCCGCCGCACGCCTATTCTGTCAAAGTCGGCCGCGGCCAGACTCACGCTCGCTTCCGGCTCAAGAATGTCGATGCGGTCCTGCGCCTGCTGGGGTCACTTAAATAGTCTTCAGTACCTGTTCTTGCGGGCAGATGTGGGTGCCACGGCCGGCTACACGCAGCTTTTCGATAATTGCGCCACAGCGCGGACAGGCCTGACCTTCACGCCGGAATACGCGTGCGAAGCTGAGGTAGCTTCCCCGCTTGCCTTCGGCGTTCACATAATTTTTATCTGATGAGCCGCCCTTTTGAATGGCAAGGTTCAGTACATACCTTAGCTCGGTAAAAAGTGTGCTCATTTTTTGTTTGGATACGTTTCGTACTAACGTAGCGGGATGGATCTTGGCACCCCATAACGATTCATCGGCGTAGATGTTACCGACGCCGGCTATGACCGTCTGGTCGAGCAACGCCGCTTTGATGCTGGTGTTCTTGCGCCGCTGCAGCCGCTCGGCAAACTGCTCAGGTGTAAAGCTAGCTTCGAGCGGCTCCGGACCGACTTTGCGCATAAAGTCTATGTTCGGTACCTCGGCGGTAGGTAGCAGCTTGGCCCAACCGAACTTGCGTTGGTCATTGAAGAACAGCTTGCTCCCATCGGCGAAAGTGAATTCGACACGAGTAGATTTATCGGGCAGCTGGCCGATGAGCGAATCATTCGGATGTCCGGCACCGAACCTCGTGTCGGGCCCCACAAAGACAAGCTGCCCGGTCATCTTCAGGTGGATGACCAATGAATAGTTACTGCTCAGCTCGACAAGCAACACCTTCGCCCGGCGTTTCACGGCCGTGACGGACGCACCGAACAGGAATGCCCGTACATCTGCTGGCGCGTTCGGGAATGATTTATCGGTGTCGTGTTGGGCTGCCACGAACACACGCCCCGGCAAAAGCTCACTCAAACCAGTCCGAATCGTTTCTACCTCAGGTAATTCTGGCATGCTACCAGTATATCAGCCGTTTGCTATGCCAGGCGTATCATGCCGGAGAGCACGATACGGCGCAGAGCACGCTCTATTTTCGAAGGCGCTTTTTGTGCCAAGAAATCATTGCCAAGCCGTCGATTACCTTTGGTGCGCGCTAGTTGGCGTACGGCGCTGAAAACGATCTTTGCTTCCACTCCCCGGAATTCTTCAGGCTCTCTATCGGTAATAGGCGGCTGATCGAAGAGCACATACCCTTCTTCGTCGGTCGGGTAATCCCCGGCATCCACACGGTCGATTATCTCATCTGCCCCAGGAGTGGCCTCTGCCGTGTTTTGTTGCATCCAAGCGATAGCGTTCTCATAAGTGCGCTCAACCGCTTCAGTGCCATACACTTCTTCCAAATTCGCTACGATTTCAGTCGTCGCAAGACTTTTGGCAATTAAAATTGCGTCGGCGGAGGTTTCAGGTTCGAATTCGGTGACTGACATGATGTTTATGTTAAATACCTAACAGCTATTATACACCTTATGTGCAAGTCCGTGCGTTAGTTATAATAAAGGTCCTATGGATGGACTTGGAGATATACTGCGGCGGCGGGATTTGGATGAACCGCCGGAAATTCGTGCGATAAAAGATTACGTACGGCGTTATTATGACGCAGACGTAAAAGTCACGTTGCAGCCGCATGCCATCGTAGTAGCGGCACGCAGTGCGGCGCTGATAGGCTCCTTACGCATGAATCTGCCGAAACTGCAGGCCGCCGCCGCGACCGAAAAGCGGATCATGCTACGCGTGGGCTAGGAGCAATGCTTCAAGTTCGGCTTTGAACTGCGGGAAATCAAGGTATTGGATCGACTGCATACCGACCGCTCTGGCGCCCTCGCAGTAATCGGCCCGGTCATCGGTAAATACGCATTCGTCGAGTCGTACCCCTAACCGATCGGCCACGATTTCGTATGCTTCGGGTTCAGGCTTGGCGTAGCCGATATCGCCGGAGGCCACGACCACATCGAAATATCGATCCAGCTCTTTGTCGGCGAACCGGCGCTTGAGTCCGCCATTGCCGATATTGCTGAGCAGCGCTGTCTTATAGAGGCCACGGAGGCTTTCGACGTAGCTAAGCAGCGCTTCGTCGCGCACTTCTCCCTCGCCGACGCGCAGGCGATAGGTATCGTAATCAAGCCCACACAGTGTGGCCACCTGACGGCTGGCTTCACCCGGATCCATCAGACCGCGGTTCGCCATGAGCACCAGATCGTGTACGTGTTGGGCAGCAGCTGGATCGTGCAACCGTAGATCGGACGTCAGTAGCTGTAAGCCGTCACCGATCACCACACCGAAGCAATCGAAAATAATAGCCCGTATCATCCCTACCATTGTAGCAGGACTAGAACGTGAACGAGACGCGGCCGATATCGGTCAGCCGATTGATGTCCTGCTGGGCGATCTGCGCACGGAACAAGCTCACTATAGCGCTAGTATTGCCCGCAAACGTACCTTCCCCGCTACAGTTGGTGGTCCAGTAGGTGAAGCGATCACGCGTACCGTCGTTGAACTTGAAGATGTAGCGATCGCCAGCCGGGCAATAGCCGCGGTAATCCGCCTGTTTGGGGTCGGCGTTGCCTTGAGTAAAATCTTTCAGCTGCAGCGCGTGCAAGAATACGGCGTACGCCACTTCGTTATTGGCGTAAGTACGGCTATCGAGCACGGTGCCTTGGTAGCCCTGGAGCACCTCGACTTCGGTCTGTGACGCCGATACAGTGATACGTACCTGCCGATGGTCCTGATCGAGATTGGTCGGACCATCCACCAGCAGAACTGCACTGGAACCGCTGCCGGCATACTGCGTGATATCGAGCTGTTTCTGGGGCGTAGAACTACCGCCAGTGATGCCGGAGATAGCTTTGGCTATCAATACGATGACAAGCACCAGCAAAGCTACGCCGACCAAAGCGGCGATAACAGTCCGAATGACACTCCGATATTCCATAATCGGCTATATTTTATCACAAATACCTGATTACAGCAACAGTATGCTGCCGTAAAACCCTCGGAGGCCGGGGCGCCTCGCAGAGGTCCTAACTCACCCCAGATAGTACTCGGGGCCAACTTCCACCTGGGGGACCAGCCGCTCCGGCACAGGGAGGCGTCGCGGCATCACGCGGTCGGTCTGGAAGTTCTCCGCAAAGCCGGAGGTAAGCGCCATGCGCCCTACCCGGCGCGGAAACAGATAGCCGCTGCCTACATCTTCAACAGTGAAAAGCTGCCCTTCCGGAGGTTCCGCCCCATACCTCGTATCGGGAGAGGCACTCCCCGAGTTCATAGCTGCCTGCTGACCGGTTTCTGGCCGGGAGATCGTTTCTACACTCATAATCATTCCTCCGTTTAATAAAAAAACCGCGAGGTTGATGACTACCTGATTTCTGACTCACCACGCTAAACATATAGTGTGGACTTCGCAAAGCGCTTACGCTGTAAGAATATATACTGGCGCTACTCGGTAGCCTCAAGGAAAATCTTGCGCGTAAAAGCACCACGCTGCGCAGCCTTTTTACTACGGACCGCTTCTAGTTCTTCGCGGCTGGCAAGTACATCCGCCAATGCCAGTATCACTTCTTGGATATCAGCCAGCTCCTCGATACTGAGCGCCTCTTTAAACTCACCGTATTCTTCACCGAGCTTTTTGATGAGCTCCGCGACGTAATCCGTATCATTCAAAACCCGTGTAACCGGCTTTTCGCCGTTCGTTTTGATGATTGCAGGGATCTCGTCCCGCACCAGCTTGTTATAGACTTTCATACCGGTGCATCACAGTTCACCCCAGTTGTCACCGATGGAGACGTCCACCAGTAGCTTTACCGGCAATTCGGTGTAGATATTCTCCATGGTCCGTTTCAGCGTATTGGCGACCGCTTGAGCGTCTGCCTCATCGCACTCCACCAGCACCGAATCGTGAATCTGCAGGAGTTGGTAAGCGCGCGGAATGGCTGCTAACTCCTTGTCCACGGCAACCATGGCCAATTTCATCAGATCGGCCTCGGTACCCTGGATCGGCATGTTCATAGCAGCCCGTTCGGCGGCAGAACGCACGGCGAAATTGCTCGAATGGATGTCGGGCATAGGGCGGCGCCGGCCGAACAGCGTTTCGACGTAGCCGTCTTGGCGCGCCCGGCCTTTCAGCCCTTCCAAATAGTGCATAAGTGGCTGGCGCACCGCCGTGTACTGCTGGATAAACTTGGTGGCTTGCTCGCGGGTCATACCCGTCGCGATGGAGAGACCGTGCGGACTCATACCGTAAATGATGCCGAAACTCACCGCCTTGGCAGCCGAACGCATCTGCTTGGTCACGTCTTCGGGCTGCCGGCCATAGATCTGGGCAGCCGTCATCGTATGGATGTCGGCACCGCGGTTGAACATATCGATCAATTCCTGGTCACCGCTCATAGCTGCTGATAAACGCAGTTCGAACTGGCTGTAATCGGCGCTCACAAGCTTACGGCCCTTGCCCGCCACGAACGCAGTACGGATACGTTTGCCTAGCTCGGTGCGCACCGGTATGTTCTGTAGATTAGGATCGGTACTGCTTAGGCGCCCGGTCTGAGCGATGGTGAGGTTAAAGGTAGTGTGCACACGCGAATGACCATCGACTTGTTTCGGCAGTGTGTCGACATATGTGTTCTTCAGCTTCGTTACTTCCCGGTACTGGGTGATGAGGTTGATGATGGGATGGACCGCCCGCAGCTTATCAAGCTCGCTGGCGGCTGTACTGTAGCCGCTCTTCCCCTTTTTGATGCCTTGGGTTGGCAGTTGCAGCGTGTCGAACAGGATGTCGGCCAACTGGGCAGGGCTGCCGATGTTGAATTCCTTACCGGCATGACCGTAAATCTCCTGTTCGAGGTCGGAGATCGCATCATCGATCTCAACCGAGAACGTCTTCAGGTAATCGGTATCCAGCTGTATGCCCCGCCACTCCATGCGCGCGAGCACCGGTATGACCGGCCAATCAACTTCCTGGGCTAGCTGCGCCAGTTTGGGTACGGCGTCCAGCGCCGCCCGTTGCTGCTCGTGCAGCGCCTTGATAGCTGCCATGATCTCCGGCGCCCGGCTCATGAGTTCTTCGGTATCCAGGTCTTCGAACCCTGCACCGTCGTAGTGCAGGTCGGCCGCGGCGAGTTCCGTCAGCGTTTGTTCCCGCCGCAGTGAATTGACGATGAACGCCCCGATGAGCACATCATGTCCTACCGGTGGCAGTTCGGTGCCCTGCTCTAGTAGCACCTTAAGCGTTGCTTTCACGTCGTAACCCACCAGTGCACCGCCGCTCTGCACGTGTTTAACTACGGCGTCTGCAGCAACTTTCTTCAGGTCGAACGTATAAACATCACGGCCGTCGGTGCTCAGTATAAGGACCTGTGGATCACGGCCATGCTTGCCCGCCGTCCGGCTGTGGACATATAAAAACTCTGACGACGGCAACGTTAGTGCAGCCAGTTTTTCATCGCTATCGATAAGATGATTCGTACCCACCTGTAAGCTCGCGCTCACCCCGCCCTGTTCTGCCTGGTGGCTGCTGACCGCTACCTGCATGACTTCAGGCAGCTGACGAGCCAGGTTCTTGAACTCCAGTTTCTCGAGCAGTTGCAGCAGCTTTTCGGGCTGGCACTTGCTGCCATCCACTTCCGCCAGATCGAGCTTGAGCGGCGCATCGGTCCATATTGCTCCCAATTTTTTACTCAGGTAGGCCAGGTCTTTGCCAGCTTCGAGTTTTTTGCGCACACTTTCTTTTATAAGGGCTAGGTTTTCATAGACACCATCGAGCGTCTGCCATTCCTGCAACAGCTGGGTCGCCGTCTTTTCACCGATGCCGGGTACGCCCGGGATGTTATCCGAGCTATCACCCTTCAGTGCTTTGAGGTCCAAAAATTGATTCACCGCTATGCCGTACTTGGCCGTAAAACTCTCGGGTGAATACAACTCGATGTTGCTAAGTCCTTTTTTTAGCGCAAAGACCTTCACGTGCGGATTCACCAGCTGCAGCATGTCGAGATCGGAAGTTATCAGCATGGCATCGATATCCTGCTCGCTCGCCTGTACTGCCAGGGTGCCCATGATGTCATCAGCTTCGTAATCGTCCAGCTCGTACAACGGCCACCCGAAAGCTTGGAGCAGTTCGTGCAGCACCGGGATCTGTTCGTAAAAATCGGGTGGCGCCGGTTTACGGCCGGCCTTGTATTCGGGATAGAGTTCGAGGCGCTTGCGGATGTTCGTCTTGGGTTTGTCCCAGGCGACGGCGACGTAATCGGGCTTCAGGCGACGGATCACCTCGAGCGCCATGGTGGCAAAACCGAACACCCCGCCGGTGGGCGTGCCATCGCGGGTGCTCAGATTCGGCATGGCATAGTAGCCACGGTAAAACACCGATTTACCATCTATCACCGCCAATTTTTTGCGCGTAGGTTCCATGTACTCCTTCAGTATAAACTACTGGTTCATCGCCTGCCGTTCGGCGCCCATAAGTTTCTCGAAACCGGCAGCCAGTACGCTGCCTAATGTTCGGTGAGCCGCTTCCAGTGAACTACCAAGCTTCTCCGCTACGGCGGTCAGTTCCAGCGGTTCGGTGGACTGCTTAGGGTTATAGCCGGCCCAAAGGCTCAACGCGCGCCATTCAAGCGTTCCCAGGCCGATACGTGAGGGTTGGGCGCTGGAGGGCATAAGCCGTGCATCAGCTGCCAGTCGCGCCGCGATATGTTCACGTGCTGGCTGGCTCGCCTCCGTTTCACCATCCAGCATCAGTTCAAGCAGGCTTTCCTGCTCTGCTTTGGTCCAATGAGCGGCCGCGTCGAGTGTCTGATCCTGCCAGGCGTCGTCGCCGATCATCTCCGTCATAGCGATTACTCCGAGGCGACGTGATGAGGCGTCACCGGTAGGGAATCTTTCATGACTACTGCTCATACACGGGTCTCCTCGTCTTTCAGGGTATTGTGACGAGTGGCCCGTGAAAGAGCAAGCATAAGCAATGCCGTATATATCTGCTTAGCTCAGGAAATCACGGAGCGAGTCACTTCGCGACGAGTGACGCAGTTTCTGCATAGCCTTGGATTCGATCTGCCGGATGCGCTCGCGGGTAACGCCATAGACCTTACCCACCTCATCAAGTGTCCGGGGCTGGCCGTCTGTAAGGCCGTAACGCATGTCGATGACCCCCGCTTCGCGCTCGGTCAGCGTATCGAGCACCGACTGCAGGGCGTCGCGCAGCAACGAAAAATCGGCCGCATCATCGGGACGGACGGCACTGGTATCTTCGATGAGGTCGCCGAATTCGGTACTGCTGTCATCGCCGAGCGGCGTACTAAGCGATACGGGTTCGCGCCCGTATTTTTGCACTTCAATGACTTTCTCGGGTGTCATATCCAGCTCGAGGCCGAGCTCCTGGGGGGTCGGCTCGCGGCCCAGGTCTTGGGTCATCTGACGTTGGGTACGATTCAGCTTGGTCATGACCTCCACCATATGCACAGGGAGGCGGATGGTACGGCTCTGATCGGCCATGGCTCGGGTGATGGACTGGCGGATCCACCAGGTGGCGTAGGTGCTGAACTTATATCCCTTGGTGTAGTCGAATTTTTCGACCGCCCGGATCAGACCTAAGTCCCCTTCCTGGATCAGGTCCAGGAAAAGCATGCCGCGGCCGGTGTAGCGTTTGGCCAGGCTCACCACCAACCGCAGATTGGCTTCCAGCATGTGTTTCTTTGCCTGTGCGCCGTCTGCGGCAAGCCACTCAAGCGCTTCAAGCTGTTCAGCCATTTCCACGCCAGCCGATTCCAACGCCGCATCCCCGAGCCAGTGCAGCACCCGAGTCGCCTGATCGGCGTCGAGCGCCTCGCCGCGTTTCAGCGCTTCGGCGTCTGCGAGCACCCGCTCTGCCAGCAGCCCGGCTTCGATGCGCTTGGAAAGCTCCACTTCCATTTCAGCGTTCAGCAGCGGCACTTTGCCGATCAGTTTCAGATAGTCCTTGACGGGGTCGACCGTGGCCCCTGCCACCCGTAGTTGTCGCTCGGGTTCATCGTCTTCAGTATAGGACACCACGAACGCACCCTGTTCGTGCGTGCGCACATTTTTAGTCGTTACCTCGGCGGCCGCAGGCGCATCATCAAACGCCGTAGTACCCTGTCCCAACGGTTCCATCTCACTATCAATCGGTTCTGGCACGGCTTCAAGCCGGGCCAGACGCTGTTCGTCCTCGAAGGGGAACATCTCTGCTTCACTCATACCTATATTTTCCTTGGCGTATCTGATTATTGCAAGCATAAGCAAAATTAGGGCTAGCACGGTATACTTGGAACAAATGGATGGGCATAAATTACCGCTCTATAGGCTACCCGTAGCGGAAGCGCTTGAGGAGCTGCGTTCCAGTGAACGCGGACTAAGTAAGGCTGAGGCAGCCGACCGCCTCCGACATGTCGGGCCTAATGAACTGGAGCGCAGCCGGCGGACACCAGCGTGGATCATGTTCGCGCGCCAGTTCAAGAACCTGATGATCATCATCCTTATCATCGGTGCCGGTATCGCCGTCTATCTGCAGAATATCAAGACGGCCGTCATCATGGTGGCCATCGCCCTCATCAACACCGCGATCGGCTTTTTCCAGGAACACAACGCCGAAAGCCTGCTGAGCAGTCTGGAGCGGCTGGCGGTGACCCATACCCGGGTGGTGCGCCACGGCCAGCTTTTGGCCATCGACAGTCACGAACTGGTGCCCGGCGACATCATCTACCTCGAGGCGGGCGATGTCGTGCCAGCCGACGCCCGGGTACTCAGCGAGGACGAACTGGCGACCAACGATTTCGCGCTCACCGGCGAGTCGCAGCCGACGCGCAAATTCAAACATGCCATCACCAGTGACGTGCCGATCAACGCGCGCCACAATATGATCTACATGGGAACTACGGTCGCCATCGGCAATACCCACGCCCTCGTGACCGGTACCGGCATGCACACCGAGCTGGGACGGATTGCCGGCCTTAGTCAAGCGGCCCACACGGATACCTCGCCGTTGCAGCGTGAGATGAACAACCTGGCCGTGCGTATCATGCAGGCAACGCTCGCCTTAGCCGCTATCCTGACCGTAGTACAGTTACAGGCGGATATCGGCCTCAAAACCGCTCTGCTCTTCGGCATCAGCATCGCTACGGCGATGATTCCGAACGGATTGGTCGCCGAGGTGAACATCACCCTTGCCCAGGCAGCGGTCCGTATGGCCCACCGGCGAGCGCTGGTCAAGCGACTCTCCGCCGTCGAGACACTGGGCGCCACCGATATCATCGCCACCGATAAGACCGGCACGCTCACTAAGAACGAGATGACGGTCATCCGGGCGCTTGTCGGACGTACCGAATACGGCGTCTCCGGTACCGGTTATGAGCTGAACGGTGGTATTTACGACGCCAAGGGCAAACCGCTCGGCGGTAAGGCGCTACAAGATCTCCACCTCTTTTTCCAGACCGGTGCCCTGGCCAGTAACGCCGAGGTCAACCCACCCGACGAAGAGCATGCGGATTGGTACGTCGCCGGTGATCCGACGGAGGGAGCGCTCATCACACTAGCCCGTAAAGCGGGCATCGACCCCGCCGGACTCGGTACTCGGCTGCCCGAGCGCAAAGAATACGCGTTCGATAGCGCCCGTAAGCGCATGACCAGCGTCCGGGAAGTCGACGGGAAGCTCTATGCCTTCGTTAAGGGCGCGCCCGAGAGCATCCTGGAATGCTCGACCGAGCTGTGGGATCACGGCCACAGCCGCCGCCTCACTGCCGCCGACCGCGCCTTCTTCATGAACTATCACGAAAGCCATGCCGTTGACGCCGAGCGCAACTTGGCGTTCGCTTACCGTATTCTGCCGCGTGGTTTCGATCCGCAGAAACAGCCACTCGAAGATGCCGAGCAAAAACTCGTTTTCCTAGGTATGGTCAGCATGGTCGACCCCCTGCGCGACGACGTACCGATGGCCATGCAGGCTGCCGCCAAGGCTCATGTACGCGTCAATGTGATAACCGGCGACTACCCCGCTACCGCCGAGGCTGTCGCCAAGAAAGCCGGATTGAACGCCGGCGATATCACAGTGGTACTCGGTGAGGAACTCGCTCACCTGAACGACGCCCAAGTCCTCACCCTGCTGCTCCGCGGCGGAGCGGTCTTCAGCCGCGTCAGCCCGGAGCAGAAGCTGCACATCGTCGAGATCGCCAAGTCAGCCAAGCATGTCGTAGCAGTCACCGGTGATGGTATCAATGACGCTCCCGCCCTCAAACGGGCGGATATCGGCGTAGCCATGGGCCGCACCGGCACTGATGTCGCCAAACAAGCGGCCGAAATCGTGCTGCTCGACGATAGCTTCACCACGCTGATAGCCGCCATCGAGCAGGGACGCCTCACCTTCCAGAACATCAAGAAAGCCGCCCGCTGCGCCCTGACGGACAACATGTCCGAGCTTATAACGATCCTCATCAGTCTCGTCGCTACTGCCGCCTGGGGCATTCCGGCAGCACTGACCTCCATCCAAATCCTGGCCATCGACATCGCCGCCCAGATGCTTCCCATAGCCGCTCTTGGCTGGGACCCGGGCCAGCGCCGGCTTATGCGCGATCACCCCCGCTCGCTGCACGACCACATCCTTACCCGCAAGACAGCTCTGGAGTTCGTCGGTTTCGGTCTGCTGACCGCCGGTCTATCGTACGCGAACTATCTTTTGTATTTTGCCCGGCACCACATCAGCCCCCTGCATTTAGGCACCGGTCAAGGCCCCTACCTGCAGGCCAGCATCCTCACCTTCGTGACCATCGTCAGTTGCCAGTTCATGAATCTGCTATTGGTACGCAGCCAAGGGCAGCCCCTGCTGAGCAGCTATCTGTGGAGCAACAAGAAACTACTCTGGGCCTTCGGCTTTTCCGTCTTCGTCATCCTGAATATCGTTTACAACCCGCTCCTGCAGCCGTACGTCGGCAGCGGCGCCCTGACCTTCTGGGATTGGTGTACGGTGTTGATAGCCGGCACGCTCTACACATTCATCCGGCTGTTCCACATCCATACCAAGAAACATTCCCGCAATGAGCTACTGCGCAAACACGGTGCCGCCCGCGTCCACGCTCACCTTCAGAAACGTCTCGCCTAAGATTCGACGTTCATTTGTTCAACGTACCAGTCAGGTAACGTCGCTTCGCCATAATACGGTTGCGTAGGCGTACCGGTCACCGTCGATTGCACGAATGCACTCAGCGCGTCACCGCGTCCATAGTGCCAGATTTCGGTCGGGTTCACATACAGGCCAGCCTCGCTCATGGCCCAGTGCAGCACTCGCCTGCCCAGTACAATTTCTCGCCGTATTTCCGGATTCTCGTAGTCGTATACACTGTCCGCCGGAATATCGCTTTCACCGCCCAGATGATACCCTTCGTGAAAATCAGGGAATGCCGTACCTTGGATAGCGCCGCCCTTATGCCCTCGATCAAACGCTTCGCCGGTTTCAAGATTAAGGAGCCGCACATCTACGGCGGCACCGGCCACGTGCGGCGAGTGTCGATTTGGTTTAGCGATATACTTGGGCAATTCTTTTGCTAGTTCTTCCTCAGTAATCCCCGGCTGTAGCTTGCGGATTATAGCCGGCCACGCCACCTCGTACGCCTGCACCTGCACAGGATACGGACGAATGGCGTCATCGATGCGTAAGTGCGCGGGAACGCCCAGTGCGTCTCGCATATCAGGGTCAGTATGTAGCAGGTACTCAGCATGTTGCAAGCGTTCAAGGATATTGCTTCGAACGAGAGGCGCGTCTGGCACGCCAGGCACCGGTTCACCAGTCATCGGGTTAGGGCGTGAGTAATAGCTCTTCGCGTCAGTAAAACCATGCTCGCGCACATCCACGAGCGGATCATTATGCAAGGGATGAGATGTATCAATAATTGACCGTTCATCAGTATCATAGCCCGGCTTAGCCGCTCGCAGTTCGCTATAGTTAGGTATCTGTTCAATCATCTTTACTTACTCCCCCGCCCCAAGCCGCTCTTGCATAGCTTTTAGAATACCGACCGCACGCTGCTGCCGCTTAGGACCAACCCCATCTGCAAAAGCTGCCGCACCTGTTGTCTCGTCGATATCAACCAATTGAGTCGACCTTATGCCATCGTGTTCGAGCCCCAACGGAGCTCGGCAATCAGTATAGCGGCGTAAAATATACAGGTCTGCCATACCATCACCATTCTGTTTTTTACCCTTCGTAATGCGCAGCATAATAGCGGTCACGACACCGCGTTCATCCAAATCCATCGTCAGCGCCTCATCAACGTCCAGTTTTCCTTCGGTAACTCGAAAAGTCTGACCGACTATTTGGTCGTCATGCCCCCTAGCGTACACGCCCGCTTCTGCAAAAATACTATGTATTTGCCCGTCTAATGTCTCATGTGAACTCATTGCACTATCTCCTGGTTACTAATTTCTAAACACCATGATCGTTTCGACTTCTGTAGTCTCATCAGCACGAGGCTTACTCGTGGACGATTATGTGTGGGCTCGGGCGTAACAGGAGGCGGTCAAAAACGACCAATCTCAACTTGTATACGCCCGAGCGCCACTGACACATGCCCGTTATGAGCGCGGCTGCGCCGGACTGGCGACCTGTAGCATGGAGCCGACGATCACCGCCGCTCCGACGACTAGGTTGCCGCCTGCCAGCACCCACGCGATGTCGGTGGTCATGCGGTCTGCCACCGTATTCAAGATGATGGCCAGGAGCCCGCACGCCAGCGCGAACATCACGAAGCTCGCACCCAAGATGGCAGAGATACCACCGAGACCGCAAAGCCAGGCATTGGCCACGAACAGCAGCACTCCGGCCACCATCAGCGCCACCGCGAACCACATAAGCGTGTCAAAATACTCCATTTCCTGTACCTCTTTCCTTGAGTCGTTATTGCAAGAACTGGAATACATTGCATAATACAGTTATTATTCCATTGTGTCAAGTATATATTCACATATTATCTGTTTTTTATCGAGTTTACCTCTGTCTTATATATAAAGTGTCACTTTTATATTCACAAAATAAAAGAAATGTGCTACACTTCTCTTATGGAAACGAAGAAGCTCATAGCCGTAGGCCTCTCCCCTACACAAGCGGAGGCCTACGCCCTCCTCATGGAACAGGGCGAGCTGCGGCCGCCTGATCTTGTTGAGAGATTGAAGCTTACCCGCACCAACGCATACAAAATTCTAGACCGCTTAGTTGAACTGGGTCTGGCTACTCGGCACGACGAAGCCAAAAAGTTCGTCTACCGTCCCACTAACCCTATCGCCCTCTCGACACTGGCCGACCAATATCGGGCCGAAGCAACTGCTCGCGAGGAAGCTGCGAACACCATCATCCACGAATTGCTCAACCAGTACTACCAACACGCGGATAAACCGACCGCCGAAGTATTTTCAGGTAAACAAGATGTCGTACGCGCCTACCGCAAACAGATCGCCCTGCAGGAAGACATCTACTTTATCCGTACCAATTCTGACATCGCCGCTATGGGCTTCGACACCATGCACGAAATCCGCGTGGCTCCTGCCCGTAATGGCAGCCGTCGCTACGGTATCCTTGGCATCAGCGAGGGACCCGTCAACCACGCCAATCACAAACGAGGCGGCCTGACCGCCACGCTGATGGATCAAAAAGATTACACCGCTCCGGTGGAATGGAGCGTAACCGGCTCCTCGCTACTTATCGTCACTTATGCTACCGAACCGCACGCCGTGCTCATCATCGATTCCGTCATTGCTAGCGCTTTTAAGCAGCTGTGGACGCTACTGAACACCTTCCTGCAAATGCAGCCGATGCACCAGACCCACAAAGATCCTACCGTTTAGCGCAACGCGAAAAACAAGCCGTTACAACCTGCCGGCTCGAGCCCACGGTTATGGCGCGTGTTCGAGAAGTAACGCGCATCAGCCACCGTATCGATCGGGCTGATATCCATATTGCCAGGCTGTACGCCAAAAGCATGCAATTCATCAACTGTTCGGCCATGGAAATCAACATGCCACATACCCGATTCATCCTGCTCGACATATGGTCGCCAGGCGTCAGACTCCGCGATATCAGCGTTCACATAATGCAGCGCATACGACGCTTTCCGGGCCGAGGGCGACATACGTACCTGCATCTCTGCCGGTTCTACGGCGTATGTTTCACAGAGGTAATCCAGTGCATCGAGGTGGCCGCCCTCGCTCACGATCTGTCGGTTGGCGTGCAGGAGCCCGATGACGTATTTCCCGTATTTCCCACTGTACGCACTCACACCCAGCTCACCACAATCGGCCGGATTGGCGTGCAGAATCAGCTCGGAGTTGGTAGTAATCAGTCCGTCAGTATGTACCGTGGCAGCAGGTACCATATCGCCTAAGTCTACAAACCCGCTGACACCTTTCGGCTTGATACGGACCACTTGGCTGGCCGCGGTATATTTGCCCAAGTATGGCACAACCCTGGCCCGGTTCTCTTCCCACACCTCGCTGAGCTCTGGAATCATAATTCCATGCGAGCGATCAGCCTGCAGCCAAACGGTATGCTCGTCAGCCGCAATCATCGGTATATCTGCTTCCACCGCAAACTGTAACATGATTAAATTATATCATATTTACATGCTTATAGCAAGCATTACCTCCTCGCTTCACGGTGTTATATACGCTACAATGTAGGAAGATGCGTGAGAAACAACCGAGAATCATAGCCCTCGTCGGCATGCCTGGCTCCGGCAAAGGCACCTGCACTGATTACCTCCATAGCACATATGGCTGGCCGCTCGTGCATTTCGGCAGCATGGTGTACGAGGAGGTCCAGCGCCGCGGGCTCGACAATGTCCGTGACGAAGCGTTTGTCCGCGAAGACATGCGTGCCCAGGAAGGCAAAGCCGTACTGGCTAAGCACGCCGCCCGGAAGGCAGATACCTACTCCGCTGATGGTGCTCAGACTATTATTTTCGATGGCCTCTATAGTTGGACCGAATTGCAATTCCTGCGCGAAACATACGGCCACAACCTGCTGGTCATCGCCGTCGCTACCCCGCGCCGAACCCGCTACCAACGCATCCTGGCACGTAACGATTCTCACCGCAAGTACACTTCCGAGCAGCAGGTCATGAACCGCGACATCTCCGAGATTGAGAACCTCGAAAAAGGCGGCCCCATCGCTTTCGCCGATTATACTATCGTGAATGATGGTGAGCTGAGCGAGATGACCGCCAAACTCAGCAGCATCCTCACCGCTGAACACATTTTGTAATACTTACGTGTATCACCAAATTGACAAAAAAGCATAAGTGTGATACTTTGTAACTAGTCCAACAAAATAAAAACAAGAGAAGAAATAAAATGTCAGAGAAACCCCACGTTTCCACCCCCCTTGAAGCCCAAGACCAAGCCTATGCTGCTTTAGAGCTTGCAGAACAAACCGGTTCATTAGGTTATCATGGTGTTGTAGACCGTCCGATAATAAATAACGAAGGTGAACGTGGCTTAATAACAGACGCTTATGCCAGTACATGGAAAGCCCCTGACGCTACCCTATCTTATCGTGATAATTCTGTGCGCAGGGATTCAACCGAGCCTTCCGCAGATAGAACTACTCATGCCACAGTAGATAAGAGTAGTGGGAGCTACAGTGCAGATATTACTGAAGGTGGCTGGATGAATAATGCGGACGTCTCTCGAGAGGGCTACGGCGAGCACACTTTTACATCTGCTAACCGCGAAAAAGCAGCCGCGCTTATTACGAGCTTGGCTGCAAAGAGAATCGGCAAGCAAGCAGCTGAAAAGTTTGACAAAATCGCGGCTGCACATGAGGCGTATGTGAAGAAAATAGAAGTAAAAGGTGCCAGCTCGGATGCCGAACATATCGAAATCCACAAGGCTTAGCAGAAATTAAAAAATCATTTAAAAAGCCCGGATTTATTCCGGGCTTTTTAGATTATACTTCCAGGAAAGAGCAGCCCGAAAAATGTATGCCATTTTGCCGGCGCGATGATGATTCGAGTAAAACGAGAAACATATGCAGAGCCGGAGCATTTGTCCGCGCGAAGCTATATAGAACCTATCCCCGTTCCCTCAAGGTTATTTGATGTAGTCGTGGAGCTTGCGGGCGTCTTTGTGCTTGCGCAACTTGGCGAGAGCTTTCGCTTCGATCTGGCGGATGCGTTCGCGGGTGACACTAAACTCCTGGCCGACTTCCTCGAGCGTGTGCTGTTTGCCGTCTTCCAGGCCGAAGCGCAGCTTCAGGATTTTCTGTTCGCGCTCAGTCAGGGCGCCCAGCATATCCTTCACCTGCTCTTTCAGCAGCTGGCCGGTAGCGGATTCTTCCGGCGTGATGGTATCTTCGTCTTCGATGAAGTCCGCCAGCACCGACTCTTCTTCGTCGTCACGGATGCTCGCGTCGAGCGATGAGATATCTTGCTTGATCTTCATGATGTGCTCTACCTTGGCCTCGTCGATCTCCATCTCCTTGGCGATCTCGGCGTTGGTCGGCTCACGGTTGAGCTCCTGGGTCAGCCGGCGCTGGGTGCGCAGCAGTTTGTTGATGGTCTCGACCATGTGCACCGGGATACGGATGGTGCGGGCCTGGTCGGCGATGGCACGAGTGATGGCCTGGCGGATCCACCAGGTCGCATAGGTACTGAACTTGAAGCCCTTGTCCGGGTCGAACTTTTCGACGGCGCGCAGCAAACCGGTGTTGCCTTCTTCGATCAGGTCGAGCAGATCCAGGCCGCGTCCGACGTAGCGCTTGGCGATGGAGACTACCAGACGCAGGTTAGCCTCAGCCATCTGGTCTTTGGCTTCTTTGTCACCCGCCACCACGCGGTGCGCCAGCTCCAGCTCTTCCTGGGCGTTGAGCAGCGGGATCTTACCGATCTCGCGCAAGTACAGCCGCACAGAGTCGTCGGCGATGTCGTCGAGGTAGCTCTGGTCTTCCACGACCACTTCTTCCTCTTCCTCTTCGATGAGCCACTCGTCGCTCAGGTCGTTCGGGGCCGGCTCCTCGGGTGTCGTGATCTCGACACTTGCTTCAGCAAGCTCGGTATAGAGTGCGTCGAGCACCTCGACGTTCTCAGGGGCATCCGGAATCTTGGCCGTGATGTCACGGGCATCGATCTTACCGGCTTTCTTCCCCTGCTCCAGCAGTTCGGCCTTGGCCGCCTGCAGCGCTTCTTTCTTTTGGTCGTCGTTCGGTTTCTTGGAAGCCACTATGCTACCTCCTCTTTAGTTAAGTTATCGCGTAAGAGTGCATCGAGCTCGGCTGCTTTCTTGAGCAACTCGGCCGATGTTTTTGAGTCTGCGGATTGCAGTTGTTCGCCTAGGCGTTGTTTTTCGGTTCGTACATACTGTGCTATCAGTTTCGCCGTAAGTCGTCTGGCCTCGTAGCTGAGTTCGACGGCGTCTAAATCCTGATAGAGCGTCTCATAGACTAATGAGATTATTTTAGCATAGTCTGCAAATTTTTGCACGGCCTGCTTATCTGTTCCGTCGTAGTCCGGATGGGTACTGAGGAACTCGAAAACGGTGCGGGCCTGGGGGTCTGCGAACATGTCCGGCGTCAACGGATATAATGCGCTCCGAAGCTTGGGTTGCATAAGCGTGAGCGCCATCAGGTGCTCCTCGGTACGGGTGCGCTCCACCAGTTGCTTGTCGGTCACCGCGTGCGCCAGATTCTTCTGAACGGCCCGACGGCGCACGGGTTGGCTCTCGTCCTCTACGCCTGACAGCTTTGTCGTGAGCGCTGCCTTGTTCACACTAAGGAGCTCCGCCAGTTTACCGACGTAATGGTCCTGCTCTACCGGATCTGGCAACTGGCGCACCGTGCGCAGCACCACGTCGCTCAAGTCTTTCTTGCCCTGGGCGGTGCTCAGGTCGAGCGTAGCCGTATAGCGGTCGATGAGCCAATCGACCGCGTACTGAGGCTTGGTGATGATATCCTGCCAGACCTGCACGTCCTGTTTGATTAGCTCGTCGGGGTCCTTGCCGCTCGGGATGGTGATAATGCTGAGCTGCACGCCCACTTTGGCCGCGACAGGAATCGCCCGCTCGGTCGCGTTCAGCCCCGCCTTATCGGCATCGAAACTCAGCCGGATATCGCCTGTCAGGCGGCTGAGCGCTTTCAGATGTTGTTCGGTCAGCGCGGTGCCGGCCGTGGCCACCACCTGCCGCACACCTGCCTGGTGGCTCTGGATGACATCCAGATTACCTTCGGCCAGCACCACGAATTTGTTCTTGCGAATGGCTTCCTTCGCCAGATGCAACCCGAACACGTGACGGCTTTTGTCATACAGCGGCGTACTCGGCGTATTGATATATTTCGGAGCCTGTGGATTGTCCTCCAGGAGCCGGGCCGTAAAGCCGATGACCCGTCCGCTTGGATCGCACAGCGGTATCTGCAAGCGGCCGCGGAACATGTCGCCGCCGCGCTGGTTATTCAAGCCCGCCAGCTGTATCTCGGCCGCTGTAAAGCCCTTCCCTTTCAAGAAATCGGTCAACGCGCTGCCGGTGTTCGGTGAATAGCCGAGCCGCCATTCCAGGGCGGTCTCCCGGCTGAAAGCGCGCTTTTTCAGCACATAGTCCAGCGCCAGCTTGCTCTGCGTGAACTGCCGCTGGTAGAAATGTGCGGCCAGCTCCAGAGCCTCATACAACCGTTCCTTGCTTTTGCCGCTCGGACCGCGGCTGCCCTTGTCGTACTGCTCCATATCGACGCCGGCACGGCGCGCCAACAGTTCGAGCGCCTGGCGGAAATCCAACCCCTCTACTTCCATCACGAAGCTGAACATGTCCCCGCCCTTGCCTGAGCTGAAATCATGCCAGATCTGCTTATCGGGGCTCACCACGAAACTCGGCGTCTTCTCAGCGCTGAATGGGCTTAGGCCTTTCCAGTTGCGACCGGCGCGCTTCAGCTGCACGTATTCGCCGATCACATCCTCGATAGCCAGCCTGGCTCGGACTTCCTCTTTCGCATCCATCTCTTATATTGTACGCCACCTCTGTAGTGAAACGAAAAGTACCAGATTGGACCGCTACGCTTTGCCGGTCATATTTCATGGCAGAGCCTTCTCCGGGCTCGCTTCCCAAAACAGATAGGCTTATGGTTTAATGGAGCCATGCGCCCGGGCTCTCAGACATCTTTGAATAAACAGACATATATTCCCCCGCAAATTGCGCACGAGATGAACCACCAGCTCCAGCAGAACTTGCCAGCCCATCTGAAACAATACGTCGGGTCCGACAGGCCGGCCTACATACCTCCCCACATCGAAAAACAGCTCAACCAACAGATGCAAAAAACCATGCCGGCGCATCTAAAGCAGTATGCCGGTGCCTACATGGAACAACGGGTTATCCAGCCTAACACTACTGCAGCGCATACCCAAACACTGGCCTCGCGGCCGCCCACGCCGGATCCTCGCAGGCTCGACCATGCTATACCGGTGGGCGAGCAACATAATGCCCTGTGGGCCGACCCTAGTAACCCCACGACCGTACCAAACCCGGCCAGCCTATCGTTCCAGGGCCAGCAAACGCAAAATGATGAGCAGGCTCCAAACGGCCAATACGATTTTCCGCCCGCTGCGCCTCATGACCCTTCCGCCAACCATAACCCGTACGAATTTATCATTAACCCCACCACACCGAAGCGACGGGGTCGTGGCCTATTCAACGGCGGTTCACCGCTCAAGGGTGTCGCCATACTGGCCGGCGCCGCCGTGGTGCTGTTGATAGTGGCCGCCATCGTCATTTCGGCACTGGCCCCCAAAGGCAGCACGCCGGAACTCATCAGCGCCACCGAGCAACAGCAAGAGATCATCCGCATAGCCACCAACGCCACCAAGACCGCCACCGGACAGGATACACAGAACTTCGTCAATAACGTACAGGCGAGCATCACCAGCGATCAAGTGCAGTTACTTACCTACCTCGCGAGCCATGGCACCAAAGTCAGCAACAAGACACTCGCACTCGATCAAGATGCCCAAACCGACACGCTGCTCACCGCGGCATCGACTGCCGGCACGTATGACACTACGGTCACCCGTACCTTGGACGCAGACCTGCAGGCCTACGCCAAGACGCTAAAGACCGCCTATCAAGAAAGTCATGCGACTGAGGCGAAAAAGCTGCTTAACAGCTCTTATACTCATGCTATGGCACTGACCAAGCAAGCGGACAAACTTTCGTCAGAGACCAGCAACTAACTGGTAGGAGTGGCGGATCAGCGCCTGCACTTCTTCCCATGGTAGCTGACCGGTGAGCACGATGGTGTTCCAATGTTTTTTGTTCAGGTGATAGCCGGGCATCACCGTCTCGTACTTTTCGCGCAAAACTTTTGACAGCTCCGGATCGGCTTTCAGGCTCAGACTCACCGGCTCCTTGCCTTCTTGTATCAGCGCGAACATGTGCTCCCCTGTTTTGTATACTGCCACGCCTTCACCAAACGGATAGTCCAGCTGAGTGTTCGGCATGCTCAATATGTATTCTTCGACTGCTTTGTGATCCATCATTTGTATACAGTGTACCAAACTCAGCCTTTCCCCAGTTTGACGGAAGGGGTATAATGCGGCTTAGCATGTGAACTAAACGGCTGGGAGGCCCTTCATGAAGATTCGCCGCGCGCATACCTATAAACTGTTCCGCCAAACAAAAACTCAGGCCTTCAACGTAATAACCTCGTTAGTAATGGTAGCGAGCAGCATTGGCGGCGCATTGCCACTGGCTTTTGCGCAAACTGCATCCGCCCAAGACACTCCCCTCGGTACCACTGAGCTACGGTTGTCTTCAGCTACCCCCGCCCCCGTTGAGGCAGGCACCGGTACCACCAGCTTTTCAGTAAAGGCAGACATATACAATCAGTTCCGAGGCAAAACCGTCTGGACTGACATCAATACCGGTACAAGTGCCGCGACTATAACCGCGACCACTGACGCAGGCCAGCTGCAAGCAAACTGTAGCGGTGCATGGCTGGATACAGCAACTCTTACTATCTCTCCCTCTACTCTCTGGCACCAGAACACCGTCCAAGGTACTTTCTGTTACCGCAGCAATACCATAGGCTCACACACTATCTCACTCAGTGACAATGTGCCTTACCCAGCCCTGCACACGACCATAACCGACACATTACAAGACGGTACTCAACATGGCGTTCCGGTAACGGTCGTCGATACTGTCGCACCGGAAGTACCACAGCCGACCGCTCCACAGAACGGCGGCTGGAGCAACACCCACGGCGTAACCCTCGGTTGGACTGGGGTAACCGACGTCAGCGGCGTGACCTACGAGATCCGCTACAGCACTAGCCCGGCCCGCGACCCTAGCAGCTCTAATAACGGTGAGCTGAGCGGCAGCAACGTTCGAGACACGGCTAGTATAACCGGTACTTCTACCCCCGTTATGTTAACGGACGGTACCTGGTTCTGGCAGGTCCGCGCCGTAGATGGCGCCGGTAATCCCAGCGTTTGGAGCAACATATGGTCTACCAAAGTAGATAGCGTTCTTCCGACTGTCACCGTTAACTTAAACCGCCAATCGTATGTTAACTCCGGCGCAGTTGTACGCTCTGCGCAGAATCCTGAGGTTGTCACGGCTGACAGCGACGGCATTAGCAATATCATCATCACAAAACTCGATGGCACGCCTGTTAATGGCGGTGGTGACATAACCGGCGCCCCCACAACGCGCGCAGCAAACATCAGCTGGCTCGGTGAAGGTACCTACCTTATTACAGCAAAAGATGTAGCCGGAAACGTTTCAACTCCCTTCCAAATCACTATCGATAACACCAAGCCAACCGGCAGCGTGACAAGTTCGGCGCCCGTCATGAACAACAGTGGTACCATAACGGTCACTGCTCATGACAATGTCGGACTCGCGAAAGTAAGCTTCATTGAAACTGACGCAAACGGCAACAACTTAAGCGGTACCCATCCCTACTATGTATGGCAGAACTTCTCCGGCACTACCGATAAGTCGCTATCTGTTGATCTCGCACACCTTAACGGTGGTACATTCCCGGACGGTGTGCACCACATAAAAGTATCCGTTCAAGACATTGCAGGTAACATCCAAGTCCTGCCGGTCTACACTTTCACGGTCGACAATACTCCGCCCACTATCACTGTCAAAGATGGTTATGTAGGCAACTTTGCGTCAAAGACTTTTAGCAGCGTTAGCTTTAAGCTCCACGACGCATACCAGGTCGATAAATACGTACTCAACGAAGGCACGCCTAGTGCGTGGACGCGGGACTTTACGAACAACGCCAACAGTGATGCGAATTTTGCAAACATCAAGGGTCACTTGCTTGAAGGCGATAATACGCTGACTCTCTACGATGTTGCCGGCAACAGTACAACATATACTTTTACCTACGACAGCACCCCGCCAACTGGTACTTTTGCTTACTCGAACAACGGTGGTCAGGCACTGACCAACGGCGACGTGACAGTAACTCTCAATACCAGCGAAGCGGTACAGGACATTACCGGCTGGACGCGGGTAAGCCCTACTGAATTTACCAAAGTATTTACCGATAACGGTCCGTTTTCCGTAACGCTCGTTGATTTGGCAGGTAACTCATCAGTCGTTAGCGGCACAGTCAAGCGTATCGACCGTAAAGCACCGACAATTACCGGTATATCTGATGGTGATGTTGTGAAAGGTCCAGTCCATCTGTCAATCTTCGATCCGGCATACGAGGGCTACTTCGGATTTGACGCACTTCACGGTCTAACGATCAATGGAGTCGAAACACCTACCACTGAAACTTCAGATCATCACTTCCTTGCCGATGTAAGAGCCGACGGTACATACACGATTGTCGCTACCGACAAGGCAGGCAACCAGACCCAGCTTTCGTTTACTATCGACACCCAAGCACCTGATGTCAGCATTACCGCTCCCAGTGCCGGCGACGTCCTCAGCTACGCCAAAGACGGCACGGTTACTGTCCGCGGGTCAGTTACCGATGCGCATCCCGACCACTACTACTTGAAGATTTACGGCCCCAACTTCAGCTATGCCAAGACCGTGCCGGCAACCACCTCATTTACCGATCAAGCATTATACAGCTGGAACCTCCAAGGCCTCACCAGTGGTGACTATGTGATCGACCTAGAGGCTGCCGATGCTCTCGGCAATAAGGATTCCGGTTCAATACAGAAGATTCACGTCACCATAGACAACGATGGCCCCGTCATAGATGACACGGGAGGCGCCCTTGCTAAGGGTAACGTCATTAACCCTAATCTGGCCGCCAGTGACGCCGCCGGTTCCCTCCCCTTGACCTACACATGGACAACCGATGCCAGCAACCCCGCTGGGGCAGCCATTTCAGACTCCACGACGTTGAATCCTGACTTTACCGTGACGTCGAGTGGCAGCTACCAGTTCATCCTGACCGCCAAAGACAGCCTAGGCAACACCACACCGTACGTCTTTACCTTCACCTACACTGCTCCTCCTCAAGGCGGCAACCAGGCCGGTGAAGGCAGCGGCAACGGCGGCAGTAACGGTGGTGGGGACACCTCTGGCGGCGGTGGCTTTACGGATGTGGGCGGCCACGTATTAGGCGCAACTACCACAGTAGCTGCCACCGTTAAGCCTACTGCCGAAAACTCAGGCAGCGGCAACATCAAAGGTGATAAGACCGTGAACATTACCACCTCAGCCGACAAGCACAGCAACTTCCTCGGCCTCGGCTGGTGGTGGTTGCTCGTCCTCGCGGCGGTAGCATTGGTGCTCTGGCTCATCCTGGCCGGCCGCCGCAGCGAAAAAGAATAAACAAAAAGAGTCTTCAAAACAAATACCCCTCTAGATAGAGGGGTATTTTAGTATTCAGCGGTAGCTCTAGATGTCGCTACCGTGGTCTTTGAACCACTCAAGATAGTACTGCAATTCGGCGATGCTTGCCTGGATGTCACCCAGGGCCCGGTGACCTTCGCCCTTCTCGAACTTCAGACCATATTTGCCCTCGAGTACGAGTTTCCAGCTGCTGACATCAAGCATGCGGTAGTGCAGCAGCTGATCGACCTCGGGCCACCATTTCTTGATAAAGCCGCGATCACTGTGGATGCTGTTGCCCGCCAGGATGGCCGGTTCATCACCGAATTGTTCTCGGATCAAAGCAGCGACTTCAGAGACAACCTCCGACTCAGGACGTCCCTCGGTACGCACCCGTTCCATCAGGCCACTATTGGTGTGCTGGTTGAATGCCCAAGGGTTCGAGCGCGCCAGGACATCTTCCGGGTGTGTGATGATCGCTTCGTACCGCGCCAACTCGTTGAATTGCCAGTCTGTAATGAGCGCCGCGATCTCTACGATGACATGCTCGTCCACGTCGAGGCCGGTCATCTCAAGATCGACCCACAACAGTTTGGTCGGTACCCGGTTTTTGTCTATCTCCATTGCTTCCATTATACCCCAGCATATACAAAAACTCCGGCCACTTATCGGCCGGAGTTTCGTAAGTGCCAAGAGCTTCTAACCGCGAACGGTTTTCAGTGCTTCGGCGTACTTCACAAGCGCGACGGCCAGCCCGGTCAATTGCGCCTGTGGGCCGTAAGGACTATCCTGCAGCTCAGCACTCAGCATACCTGCGTCATCTATCGCTTGGCCTACCTGATCGGTAAAGAACAATGCATTCGGCAGCGTCACGAGACCGTTGCCTGGCAAGGTGATACGGAGGCTGGCTACGGCCTGCGCACCGCCGGTCGAACCGTGAGCCACGATGGCAGCCGGCTTGTCGACTACGACGTTGTTGACGTAGTCAAAGGCGTTCTTCAGCGCACCTGGGATAGCACGGTTGTACTCCGCAGTCGTGATGACATAGCCGTCGAATTCGGCCAGTTTGTCGATCCATTTTTGCGCCTCGGGAATCGGGCTGTAGCTGGGGTCGAAACGCGGGCTGGTGCCTTCGGCGAACAGCGGCAGCGGGTAATCCTTAAGGTCGAGAACTTCTACGTCGGCGACTTTACCGACTTCTTGGGCTACCCATTTAGCCAGCTTATCGGTCACCCGGTTTTCGCGTACACTTCCGACTATTACAGCGATCTTTGTCATTTCTTCCCCTTTATGCTATATTTTGTATAGTGTTAGTAATCTCTAGTATAGAGCCATTACTATACTTTGTAAAGTATTGCATATGACAGATCGTAAACTCCTCGCCCGCTACGACAACGAAGCCCTGGAAAGCCGGGTCGGCTGTATCGCTTCGGCCATGACGGTCATCGGCAACAAATGGACAGCCCTTATCCTACGAGACCTGGCGGCCGGACCGAAGCGCTTCAGCGAGCTGGAGAAATCCATTCCCGGACTGAATCCCCGTACACTCAGTCAGCGTCTCGATGATCTCGAGCAACATGCTATCGTCACCAAGGCCACTTTCGCTGAAGTGCCGCCGCGCACCGAGTATTCTCTGACAGCCAAAGGTCAGGACCTCATCCCGGTCCTTCGTGCCATGTCCGCCTGGGGCGACAAATACTATGTCGCTGCAACGGAGTAAATAAATTACGCTACCCCTACTCTTTCTTTTCAAACTCCAGCGCTGCTGAATTGATGCAGAAACGCATGCCGGTCGGTTGGTCGGGCGCGTCATTGAACACATGACCGAGATGGCTGCCGCAGTTGGCACAGCGTATCTCTACGCGCTTCATGCCATGGCTTACGTCTTCCACTAGCTGCACCGCCTCGGTGTTCGCCGGTTCATAAAAACTGGGCCAGCCAGAGCCGCTGTCGAACTTGGTACCGCTCTTGAACACTATCTGTCCGCAGACTGCACACTGGTAGTCACCCGTCTGATGATTCTCTAGTAGCGCGCCGGTAAACGGCGCTTCGGTGCCGGCTTCACGCAGCACGTGGTATTGTTCCGGCGTCAACCGTTCCTTTAATTCCGCTTCATCGAATTCCTGCATACATTCATTGCCCCGTCTTTAGTGTGTCTACATTATCACCGACCAGGAAGAGCAGCCGGACAAAAAGTCACGCCTTTTTGCCCGCGCGATGGGAACCCCGCTGAGCGGGTGTCCCATTACTCTACATTCTCTCAGGTGCGCTGATACCGAGTATCTCAAGCCCATGTTTCAGCGTATCGGCGTAGCGCCGTACGAGCCCAAGGCGTATCGCTTCGCGTTCATCACCGATGACCCGATTATATTCGTAGAACTGGTTGAACCGCTGTGCGAGTTCGTACAGGTACGTACAGATCAGATGCGGCAAGAGATCATCGGCGGCGCGCGCCACCACTTCGTTATACTCAGCCAGCTTGCGTACCAGGCTGCGCTCCGCCGGCAGCAGACCACTTAAGTCGGCTTCGGCGCTGTGCGCCCGAGCCAGGACTGAACGGGCGCGGGCATGAGCGTATTGCAGATACGGACCACTGTTACCCTCCAGGCTGACCGACTCGTTGATATCGAACGCGATATCACCGCCGAGCCGGTGTTTAAGGAACGTATACTTGATGGCAGCCAGCGCCGTCTGGGCATGGTCGGAATCCGGGCGTACAGCAGCCACAGCATCATCCACCGCCGCGACTACATCGATAGCTCGGGTCACATTGCCGAGACGCGAACTCATCTTCTGTCCGGAGCCGAACTTAACCGTACCATTCACGAGGTGTACCTGCTTGGCCGCCAGGTCAGCGTCGACGGCATGCAACGCCGCGAACACCACCTTCATGTACTCTGACTGGTCGTTGCCGGTCATGATGACGCGCCGGTCATAGCTGAAGTCCTTGGCTTCCAGCATGATGACGCCGGTGTCTTTCGTTTCGTACGTCGGCAGACCTTGCGAGGTAATGAACACCCGGGTGTGCAGCCCGGCGTCCTCGCCTTTGTATACGACGGCGCCGTCACTTTCGGTGAATACGGTGCCCATATTGGCCCGCACCACCGCAAGGCCCGGCTCGGTGGTCTCACTTTCCGGGTAATACCGATCGAATGGCTCGACTTCTATCTGGTCGTAGAACGTCTTGAAATAGTCATAACTCCATTGTCGGCAGGTCCAATAGATCTGAGCCAGCGGGGTTTCATGGTCATCCATGGTGTGGAATGCGTAGACGGTAGTGTTGATGGAAGCGATCTGCTCTTTGGCCTGTGGATCATCCTCGTACGCTTTGGCGCCGCGCACATAGGCACTACTCAGCCACTCCGCCCGGCTCTCTGCCGGCACGTCCGCCAGCCGTTTGGGCAGCTCACCGCCGAGCGTCTCCACCACACCATAGAGGCATTTGCCCACGTGCAGACCCACATCACCACCAAAGTTTGCCCTGAATACCGTTACGCCGGTAGCTTCGAGGATACGGCCCAGTGCATCACCAGCGACAGTCTGATACAAATGGCCGGCATGGATTTCCTTGAAAGGGTTGGGACAGGAATACTCTAGGAGTACCCGCTTCCCGGCGAACAATTCGGCTACCCGGATGTCCGCCGCCTGCACCAGCGCCGCATCAGCCAGCGTCAGGTTCAGGAACCCGGGGCCTGCAACTTCAGCCTTTTGCAGCCGCATGAACGGATCATCGGTCAAACGCTGGGCTAGGGCCTCAGCGATTTCACGAGGGTTCTTGCCGACTTTCTTGGCCAACTGTAAGGCCACATTAGTAGCATAATCACCGAATTGTTCTTCGGGGCGGGTCAGCTCCACTGTCACCGCCTCGCTGAACAAATCCTGTACTGCTGCCGCGACCACCTGTTCTAGTTCTTGCTTCATTATGTTTGATTATAACAGAGGTAGCTTAGTTTTTCGAGGCGGGGCGTATGGCACGCATGAACTGCCAGCCGACCACATAGAAGCTGCCGATCAATATGAAAAAGCTGAGCGTCGTCGTGAACATATCGCCGTGCTGCAACGGATGGATGAGGTGATCGGACACGTCGAACAGGATACCGGCGGGGTTCAGCAGGACATCCCAGCTGTTCCAGCGCAGATTCCGCCCCAGATATATCGCGAAACCACACAGCAATACGATACCGGCGACGATAGCCCCGGCGTTACGTTCCGCGAACCGCTTGCGCAACTCCAGGTGTACCACATACAAGCTGGCGAATCCGAGAAGCGCCGCAGTAACGATGAACGAGGTGAACATCACCACATCGAACAACACACTACTGCGGGCCACGTCTTGGATGTGCACGAAATCGCTGATCATGTAGAAACTGTTCGGCAGCAGCACTAACCAGAGTACGGTAAGGCAGAACGGCCCGGCGCTGGTCCACAGCCTACGCCGCAATGTTCGCAACAGCACAGCCACGACCACCAGTGGCAGCCAGGCAAGGAATAGGTTCCAGGACAAGTAGCTGAACTGTAAACTGCGGTTCGCTATCGCGCCGGCCCCATAGAGTACCAGGCTCACCAACGTCAAACCGGCCAAACTGCCGATGACCCGTTGGCGGGAAGTTAGCCGCTGTACATACATGGCCTTAAGTATAGCGCAGGCTAGTGCAACGTGAGCGTAAACACTGCGCCATCGCCCGCTGCATTCCCTGCTACCAGTTCTGCATCATTGGCCGTCGCGATCTGTCGGGCCAGGCTCAGGCCGATGCCATGGCCGCCGATCTTACTGCTGCGAGCTTTATCACCGCGATACATCCGTTCGAAAATATGAGGCAGATCGGTGTCAGGGATGCCCGGACCGTGATCACGCACCGTCAATACGTAGGTATCATTCTTCAGCTCGCCGCTTATCTCTACCGTACCGTCCCGAGGGCCGTATTTTACAGCGTTGTCGAGCAATATACTGAGCAGCTCGACAATGCTTTCGCGGTTTACGTCCACTTTCGCAGGTATAACGGCCCGCTCGAACCGGACACCTTTGGCAGCCTTGTCTTTACTGATTTGAGCCAACGCTTCGTCGATGAGCTCGTCCACGACGGCCGGTGCATGCGTCATGTTCCCGTGTTCATACCGGTTCAATGCCAGCAGATTGGTCGCCAGCCGCTCCAGCCGATCAACCTCTTCGATATTGCTCGCGATGAGGGCGCGCGCCTCAGCTTCAGTGAACTGCTTTTGACGCAGGAACACCTCATTTTCCAGCTTTATGCTAGCGAGCGGTGTCCGCAGCTCATGACTAGCGTCAGACGTGAAGCGCTTCTGTTGCTCATGTGCTTCCTCGATGGGCTTCAAGGTACGGCCAGCGTACCAGTAACTGAGTACGGCACCGAGCACCAGCAACCCCAGATCGATCAACACCAGATCACGGTTCAAGTTACGGCGGGTCTCATCCGCTTGATTGGCTTGGAAATTAGTGAAGTAGCGCGTGCCGAACGGCGTAGCCACTCCATCGCTATCTTGATCCTGCTGATCCGGATACTGCTGAAAAATCCGTTGGACCGCACCCCGCTGGGCGTCATCACCCCGGTCCAGCTCATGCACCGTGAACTCTCTGACCCCGAACGTGAGTACCAAGCAGAACGCCACGAGGATAGCAAAATAAAACGCCGTCAGCTTCAGCCGGGCGGAATGGAACAGGTCAGTGCGCAGAAAGTTTCGCATATAGGTATTCTACTCGTCAGTAGCTGCAGTATAGCCGAAGCCGCGGACCGTTCGCACGATGTTTTCACCGCCCGGCCGATCAATCTTTTTACGCAGGTTCGCCACGAACGTTTCCACCGTGTTATGTTGCACGCGTGCATCATCAGCCCAGACATGATCGAGCAGCTGGTCCTTACTAAGCACCTCCCCTCGCCGTGCCGCTATGTACTGCAGCAGCTGGAATTCTTTGGCCGTCAGATGCACCGGTTTGCCGGCTTTGGTCACCGTCTTGTTGACGCTGTTCAAGGTCACGTCACCGATGGTGTAAGTGGTGCCTTCGCCGGCAGCCGGACGCCGCAGTAGCGCTCGCACGCGGGCGAGCAATTCATCGAAGCTGAACGGCTTCGGCAGATAGTCATCGGCACCGGTATCCAGGCCGTGCACCTTGTCACCGATGGTGCCTTTGGCGCTCAGCATCAGGATGGGCATGAGCTTCTTCTGCTCGTGCCACAACTGGATTAGGCCTGGCCCGTCGTATTTGCCGGGAATCATCCAATCCAGCAACACCAGGTCATAGGTGCCGGCACCGGTGAGCGTCTCGGCTGCGTCGCCGTCTTCCGCTACGTCCACGACGTAACCCTCGGCTTGCAGCCCACGCTGCAAGCTCGCAGCTATCTTTACTTCATCTTCTACTACCAATATTTTCATACGGATTCCTATTTACTGCCTGCTAGTATGGCAGCCTAAGCTGCAGATTGTCTGTAACCATTCACGGTATACATCTCTCCTACCGTTGGCGGAGAGACCGCGGAAGCCGATGAAATTCTATGAGCTATCGCCTTAGACCAACTCTTGCTTGAGTTTTTCGATCAGATCGACCGGCGTGGGATTGATGTTGCCCAGCAGCGCCGTATAGAGCGTCACGAAATCGCCCAGGGCGATAGTACTGAGCAGCTGGCGTAGTAGAGTGTCGCCGCGGGCCGGTACGACGATCGGCTCCGGTCGCCGGCCGCTGAGCAGCCGCGCGCTGATTTCGAACCGTTTTTGGATCTGCGGATGTTCCAGATTGCTCCGCAGGTCGATAACCGTATAGGGTTTGTGCTCCGGTTGCTCGGTCCAACCCATGAATTCGTTGTGGTTGAATTCGCTGTAACTATTCCACCAGGCTATGTGCTTGGCATTTTCGTTGTAGCTGATTTTCCACTTGTACGCCGCTGGCGCCAGCTTCGGTCCTGCATAGACCACCACCGACTTGCCGATGCATTCCAGCGCGATCTGCTTAGCCCAGTTGTCTTTGGTTGCGACACTCGGCACCCACTGAGCAATCTCAGTCTGCAGCCATTCGGCTTCGGCCGCCAGTTCCGCTGCTTTCCCCTGTGTGAGGCCAAAGATATCGAAGACTACCAGCAGCGCCTTCAAACTGGCGAACACGACGTGCCGTGGCTGGTATCCACTCGGCAGCTGCAGGAACGGGTAGCCCTTGGCGGCAGCGATTTCCTGCAGTTTGCCGCCCGAGGCCACCACCACGATGACCGCCCCCGTGTCGCCCGCCTTCTCGAGTGCGCTCACCGTCTCTTCGGTATTCCCCGAGTAACTACTAGCGATGAATAGGGTATCGGATCCGACATAGCTCGGAATCTCGTAGTCGCGACTGACCGTGAAAGGCACGGCGAGGCCTGGCCAGCTTTGCGCCACCAGCGCGCTCAACGCCGAGCCGCCCATGCCCGAAAGCACCACGTTCTTAACTTCCCGCACGTTCTGCGGCGCTGCAAAATCAGCCTGCAACTGCTGCCACTGCTTCTCAGCGATACCCAGCGCATCCTGTGGGTCCCGTTCGTGAATTTTCTGCAGGTCGTCAAGCATATACCCCCCTCGACAAAGCGCTATTGCTTCGTCCAAAACTTTGTTACTATGTATGTATTGTAAATTGTACAGTAGCAATTGTGAATCGCCCGCACATGGGCATAAGGGGGTAGGCATGCTTTTCGGACATCAAAATGATGAGGTACATCAACCAGACACACCGGCGTCGCTCAGCGATGCACCGACACCGCCCACGCCGCCGTCTCCTCCTACGGATGTCAATCCTTTAGCGGTCGATCCCGACACGGGAGCCAGCCTGCCAGCCGTAACCTCACCACAGGCTGACACGGCGGAACCCTCCGTCTTGAATCAGCCGACCGCTCCGACCAGCACACCCCTCGACACCTCGTCGGCACTCGATGCTCCGGCGGATGCACCGGCTGCTACGCCTACCGATACGCCGAGCCTCGATGAGCCTAGCTCCGAAAGCACCCCGGAGATGCGCGCTCCTGCGCCAGCCGCCGACAGTGATTTATTGCAACTGAAGCAGCAGGCCCTCTCTCAGCTCAGTCCCCTCATCGACCACCTCGACCAGACCCCCGAGGAAAAATTCCGTACCACCATGATGCTACTCCAAAGCACCGACAACCAAGCGCTGTTGCAGCCCGCTTACGAAGCAGCCAATGCGATCACCGACGAAAAGGCCCGCGCCCAAGCCCTCCTCGACGTCGTAAACGAAATCAACTACTTCTCCCAGCCGAAACAACAATAAAAACCACGCTTTAAAAAATACCTCCGGAATGAGCCCCGGAGGTATTTTTTATGAATCGTATATCGTGTAGTGTTGTTCGGCTGAGGCTGCCTCCTCCCCTAGAGCGCCGGAGGAGGCAGTTGGATCTCGGTTTCTCTAGTAGGCCATGCCGCCCATACCCGCAGCCGGGTCGGCAGCAGGTTTCGGTTCAGGCACTTCGACTACCAGCGCGCCCATGGTCATGCTGGTGCCGGCGATGCTGGCCGCGTTCTGCACTGCCTGCTTGGTCACCGCTACCGGGTCGACCACACCGGCCGCCTTCAGATCGACCAGCTTGCTCGGGTCGTTCACGTTTACGCCCTGTCCCGCTTTGGCTTTCTTGACCTGCGGCAGCCACTCGTCGGCGTTCAGCCCAGAGTTGGCCATCAGGATGCGGAACGGCTGCTCCAGCGCCCGCACGAGCAGCGCCTTGCCTGCCGCCACCGAATCATCGGCGTCGTCGGTCTTGGTGGCCGCGCTCAGGTTCACGAGTGTCACGCCACCACCTGGCACGATACCCTCACTCAAAGCAGCCTTCACGGCAGCCACGGCGTCGTCCACCCGGTATTTCTTCTCTTCGATTTCAGTCTCGGTCGCACCACCGACCTTTATGACGGCCACCTTGCCGCTTAGCGCCGCGCGGCGCTTCTCCAGCTGTTCCTTGTCGTACTCGCTCGTCGCCGCTTCGGCCTGAGCCTGGATCTGCTGAATACGGTCCTGCACCTCTGCTGCCGCACCGGCACCTTCGATGATGGTCGTCTCATCTTTCGTCACGATGACCTTGCGGGCAGTACCGACGACGTCCAGCTCAACGTTCTCGAACGTCATGCCGCGATCTTCGGTGATCACTTCAGCACCCGTCAGGATGGCGATATCGTTCAGCATGTCCTTGCGGCGATCACCGAACGCCGGCGCCTTCACGGCTACGGTATTGAACACACCTTTCAGCCGGTTCAGGATAAGCGTACCGAGCGCTTCGCCCTCGACGTCCTCGGCTATAAGCACCAGGTCTTTCTTGCCGGATTGTGCCAGCTTTTCAAGCAGTGGCAAGAATTCCTGCACACTGCTGATTTTCTTGTCGGTGATCACGATGGCCGGTTTGTCGTACACTGCCTCCATGCGGGCCGTGTCATTCACCATGTAGGGACTCACATAACCCCGGTCAAAGGTAAAGCCTTCGACCACTTCACTCTCGAGCGCCAGGCCGCGGCCTTCTTCTACCGTCACCACGCCGTCTTTGCCGACTTTCTCGATCACATCGGCGATCAGATCACCGATCGCACCGTCACCGGCACTGATGGTACCCACTTCGGCCACCCGCTTCTTATTACCCTGGATATCTTCGGCTAGACCGTCCAGCTGTTGTTCGACCTCGAGCGCCGCAGCTTCCAGACCTTTGCGCAGTAGCATCGGGTTGTGTCCCGCCGCGATCAGCTTGTTAGCCTCGTTCAAGATGTGGTACGTCAGCACCGTCACGGTAGTGGTGCCGTCACCCGCTACATCGTTCATCTTGTTAGCTGCCTGCTTGATCAGCTCAGCGCCCACCTTGTAGCCCAGCGTCTCGTCGTCCACATCGGCGATCTCGACACCTTTGGCTACCGTTACGCCGTCATGGGTCACACTCGGCGCCCCGTACGATTTGGAAATCACCACGTTGCGGCCCTTCGGTCCCATCGTCGTCTTTACGGCGTTATATAAGATTTCCGCACCGGCAAGCACACGCCGGCGAGCATCGTCATCATAAAAAACTTTCTTAGCCATGTTCTTACTCCCCTACTTAACCGTTGCGATTACGTCTTCTTCTTTGACGAGGATGTACTCCACGCCCTCGACCTTGATGTTCGTCTCAGAGTAGCCCTTGTAGATAATCTGGTCACCGGCTTTTACGGCCTGTACGTCTTTGCCGGTAGCCACTACTTTGACTACCTTCGGTTTTTCCTGGGCGCCACCGGGTAGATACAGGCCACTTGCCGTTTTCGTTGCCGCTTCCAGTGGCTGTGCCACTACATAATCTGCCAGTGGTGTGATCGGTACACTCATATCTCATCCTCCTTGTATTCAAGTAAGGCATTAGCATTCTATCTTTACGAGTGCTAACGCATCAGCACTCACTATAGTCGAGTGCCAATTTTCCGTCAACCCCGCTCCTGCCCTTCGCTTGCATATTTACCTCAATCATGTTATTTTAGAGGCTTCCCGTTCCTACTAGTGGAAGGATCTCTCATGCGGAGGTCACCAGGCAGTATGAAGCAGGACATCGGTTCCCCGTCGAGGACGTGGACCAATGGCACCAAGGTGATGGTCAACCTGAGCGGTATGTCCAAGCGCGAGCGCAACGCCAGCTTGGCTGCTCTCAGGCACAAGCTCGGCGAGGACGTCCAGGTCTTCCTCGACCGCAAGCGGAAGATCATCATCTGCCGGCCGGCAGCACGTGACATGATCGAAGCGATCCAGAACCGGACCGACAAGATCGTGGTCACAAAGCTCGAGCAGCTCCGCCGACCGCGCGACTGGCGTCAGCACGGCCACTCTCGGAAGTTGAACAACCACCAGATTCCCATCTGGCAGCACTGACGGGGAGCCCCCCGGGACCGCCGTACCGGGCGCGAACAGCGTGCAGTCCATGCACACCGCGCCTGGTACGGCCCCCGCTCTGAGCCTCCGGGTTCGACGTTTGCGAGACCGCTATGCGGTTTCTGCCTCACAGGCATCAAAGCAATACAGTCGTTCCCGGATTTTTTATACTTTCGAGAACTTACTTTTTCAGCTCACCGAGCAGTTGGCGCGCCACCTCCCGCTCATCCCACGGCATTTTCTGTCCGCCCATCGCCCGGTAGTCCTGATGGCCGATTCCTGCCAACAAGACCGTATCGCCAGACTGTGCCCCCTTGAACGCGGCTCGGATCGCTTGTTCGCGGTCAGCGATTGCCGTCGTCTTCGCTTCCCCGCCAGCGCTTACGATCCCGGCATGCACCGCTTCACGTATCGTATCGGCGTCTTCAGTATAGGTCTCATCGTCTGTCAGGTAGATCTGGTCCGCCAACTTCGCAGCCACTTCACCCATCGGTCCGCGCTTGGACTTATCGCGGTCGCCCGTCGCTCCGAACACTACCGCCAGCCTGCCCTTCGTAGATCCGCGCAGCGCCGTCAGTACATTCTCAAGTGCATCGGGGGTGTGAGCATAATCGACGATCACGGCGAATCCCTGGCCCGCCTCCACTGGCTCCATCCGGCCAGCTACACCCGATAAGGCGGCAATCCCCTGCTCTATCTGCTGTCGGCTTAGCCCCACTGCCCGCCCTACACACATCGCCGCCAGCGTGTTGTACACATTGAAACTGCCCGGTAGATGGCTCTGTATCTGATACGTCTCACCTTCCACCTTCGCTGCATACGCGATGCCGGCAGCATCCATCCGGATGTTCTCTGCCCGTATGTCGCCGGCTTCTATCCCGTACATGATCGAGTTCTGCGTCTTAGCGGCGAAGCTTGCGCCATTCTGGTCATCGGCGTTGGCGATTCCCATCTGCAGCCCTTTCTTGTTACGCTGCGTCAAGCTAAACATCCGCTGCTTGGCGGCAATGTAGCGCTCCATGGTCTTGTGATAATCCAAGTGGTCCTGTGAGATGTTCGTCAGCACCGCTACGCTATACGGCACACCCCACGTACGATGCTGGACGAGCGCATGACTGGTCGTCTCCAGCACGAGCCACTCTACGCCTTCGGCTTTCATCTGTTTTAGTCGTTTCATGAGCAGTGGCACCGGCACATTGGTCATGTGCTGCGTCTCATGCGTAATCCGGTCGTCTACGCCCCAAGCTACCGTCGTCATCAGGCCAGTCTTGTGGCCTGCTTCGCTCAGCATGCGCTGCACCAGGAAACAGGTGGTAGTCTTGCCGTTCGTACCGGTCACACCGATAACTTTCATACCCCGGGCGGGGAATCCATACGCGCAGTTATACGCCACCGCCTCTACCAGGTGCCCCCAGGGAGCAACCGCGTCGAAGATATCTTTTGGTACGAGCCGTTTCACGATCTTTCGTGCGTTCATACCATTCAGTATACCGGTAAACGGCACTCAGAAGATAACAGATTCGTAACTATGAACGTGCGTCGAGTACGTCTTGAGCCATATTCGTCAGCTCAGACTTGATTTCGGCTAGCTCTTCGGTTGCCAGGCGCTCCAATTCAGGGAACTGCTCCAGCCATGTGAAGACCGACTGCTCGTCGCCTTTATCTACCAGTTCAGTGAACTCACGGAGTTGTACTTCTGTCGCCTCCGTTGCAAGACGTATGCCCACACGCGTTTCAAGCGTTTTGTATACATACGCCATCATGCGCTGCTTCTTTTCAGCCGTCAGCGCACCGAGGCCCGTTTCGTCAAATATGGTTTCATCGAGTCGTTTCATATGTTTTTATTTTACCTTGCTTATGGTTATTGTTTTGAGTCTTCCAGAAGTTCATCCAGCTCATGCTGATTGATACCGAAGTGGTAGCCTACGGGAAGGTGATGGGCACTTTCCCATGACTGGTGATTTGAGCGTAATATCTCGCCGACCACGTGGTGGGCCTGCGCGTTGGTAAGGGTTATACCCCGTGCATTGGCGTAGTTGACCGTCTCAGCCCAGACGCTGTCGCCGTTATGGCCCAGCTCTAGACGGGTGGCTGGCTTCTTCGCTTCACCCGATTTGTGAGCGTGGTGATGATGCTTCGCGTGCGTAACATGATGTTTCGCCGGCGTATGGCCGCCGTGGCTGTTACCGGTGTGGCCGCTCAAGAAGGAGTGAGCCAACTCAGCACCCACTGTACCACCGACCGCACCCAAGATAGCGCTGCCGAGCAGACGGGCGCGATTACGCCGGACATTCTTATCCACGCCTTCAGCGAAAACACTTGTAACTTGGCTCGGTAATTGGTCACCGTTCTGGTAGAACTCATCGATCCGAGCCTGCTGGGCATTCACCCGCTCTTCATAATTCTTGCCGGCTACACTGATACCGTTCGCGCCTCGTTCAATCCGGCCGCGCAGGAAACCGCGGGAGACGCCGCGAGCCACACCGGCAGCTAACGCACCACCCACTATCGGGCCGGCGAGCACCGCACCGGCGGTACCAGCCACTAAGCCGACCGGTACGCCGATCGCTATCATCACGCCGGCTTTCTTGGCCGTACCGGCCAGGCGCTTCTTACTGAAGAACTTCTCACCTTCGCCCTGACGAGCCCACCAGTTATAAAACCGTTTGCGCATGCCGGCGAGCGGACCGGTTGGGTTAGCGAGGCGCTCGGCCTCGACCTTCATAGCCAAACCGACGATTTTAGCATCCGTCCGGTCAGATAAGTTGGATATAAGCAAGCGCTCGGCTTTGCCATACTCTTCCAAGCGTTCCCACTCCCATACCTTGGCCTTTTGACGCAATGTCTCATACTTCTGACGAGCTGCTTCTACTGCTTCTTTGGAGGTGCGACCGGCTGTCACCGTCGAGCGCTCACGGGCTGCGGCCAATTTGGTGTATTCATTCAGGGCGAGAGCCATCTCGTGCAGATCATCCCGCGGGTATTCACTCAGAATGTCGCGGTAATGCGTCTCCTGACGAGGTGTTTCTGCTGGCGCCGGTGCAGCACGATCTTCTACCGGAACTGGGAGGGCGTCACCGGTTTCTGCTTCTACATATGGTTCAGCTACCGGCTCCTCTGTCGAGGCATTTTCGGCAGCGCGGTTGCGGGCAGCGAGACCATCGCGGATCTGATCCTGGTGTGCTTCGATTAGTGCAAGGTTCTGATTCGATATGATCTTGCCATTGCGGCCTTGCTTGTGCGGGTCGCTATCCGCTGACTTGTGGCTGTGGCTTACGTGGCCCCGGCCTAGAGAGTCGACGTTTACGAGATCGGCAATGTCGCTCCAGTCAACCTTGGAAATCTTTTCCTTAGATAAGGGGCGCTCTGGAGCGGCCGGCAACGGTATCGCCTGATGCTCGGTTTCAGAAGTTTGGCGCGACGCCCGGACTTCAGCTCGGTGAGCAGCAACGTAAGCTTCCATGCGTTGACCAAGGGTAGAGTCGATACTAACGCTCGTCTTCTCGCTGGTTTTGGCATCGGTCACTGTGAAGGTGTAACGATCCTGCTTCTCACCTGGAATCCATTCGTCCGTCCCTGGTATGGTAAAGCCTCCGGAAAACACCGGATCATTCTCTACCTTGCCATCGATCATCGTGACGAGCGCTTCTTTGAGGCCAGGGTCCGATTCGCCCGCAGCATCAAGAATCTCGCCTTGCGCCAGGTAGGTGTCTAGCTCAGCGATACGATTTCGCAATTCGTCTTCAGGAGTAAGGGGTTGGTTGGGAAATGATTCACTCATAATGCGCTGATTCCTTGATGAGTTTTTGTGTTTGTTGGGTTTGATGACATAATAGCAAAAAGGTTATGTTTTGTCAATGGTTTTGCGCAAATGTCAAAAGTTTATCTGGATACAATTTGGTACACTGAATGATGATGAAAGTACTGGGTATAGAAAGCAGCTGCGACGAGACGGCCGCGGCGGTCGTGGAAGACGGTTATCGTCTGTTAAGTAACGTCGTGGCGAGCAGCATGGATCTGCACGCCGCCTATGGTGGAGTCGTGCCAGAGATAGCCGCCCGAAGCCATATCGAAGCCGTTACATCCGTAGTGGAGCAAGCCCTCGAACAGGCAGCTTGCGGTTGGGAAGATATCGATGCTATCGCCGTTACCTATGGAGCCGGCCTGGGTGGCTCCCTGCTTATCGGCGTGCTAACCGCTCGCACGCTGGCAATCACCAAACACAAGCCGCTCTATGCCATCAACCACGTCGAAGGGCATGTGTATGCTAACTTCCTAACGGAGACTCCCCTGCCCCACTACGTGCTACCTGCCAAGCAGCCGACATTTCCTATGCTTGCCTTAATCGTTTCCGGCGGCCACAGCCAGCTCGTGCTGTTTCGTAACCACTTCGACTACACCTTGCTTGGACAAACCCAGGACGACGCTATCGGCGAAGCGTTCGATAAGGTGGCGAAAATAATCGGCTTGCCTTACCCGGGTGGCCCTAGCGTCGGAAAAAAGGCGTTGGAGGGCGACCCGTTCGCTTTGCAGCTGCCCAAGGCGAAGCTGGCTGGCAAGTATGACTTTAGCTTCAGCGGCCTTAAAACAGCCGTTCTAAGGGCTGCGCAGGCTCAAATCGGTCAGGACTTCACCTTTCCCTCTAAAGATATCCCAGAGCGGCTCTCTGAAGCTCAGAAAGCCGATATTGCTGCTAGTTTCCAACGTATTGCCGTGGAAACGGTAGTCGATAAAGCTATGCAGGCCTTTGAAGAGTTCCAGCCGAAAAGTGTCGTTATAGCCGGCGGCGTAGCAGCGAGCCCGGAGCTAAGGCGCCAACTCGCGGAGCGGCTCCCCTTGCCTATCGCCTACACCGACCCGAAGCTTTGTACCGATAACGGCGCTATGATCGCGACACTAGGATGTTTTCACATGAAAAGAAACCGGCCGACGGCCGACCCTTACACCCTCGACATTGCACCTAATCTGAGCATGTAGCGAACCGCCCACAAAGACTTCACGTGAAAATCCTTCCATTTTGCGCCGATATAACAGAGGTGGTACAATGAAGCGCATATGCAATTGCCAAAAACCTATGAGCCAAAAGAATACGAAAGTGATATTTATGCCCTATGGGAGAAAGCTGGAGCATTCGCACCGAAAGGTAGTGGGACACCATACGCCATCGTCGTACCACCGCCGAATGCAAACGGAAATCTGCACATCGGTCATGCGCTGACCTTGGGCCTCCAAGATATCGCCATCCGCTATCACCGACTGAGGGGGGAGGACGCCTTACTTTTGCCCGGAGCCGACCATGCCGGGTTCGAGACCCAGTCGGTGTTTGAAAAACAACTCGCCAAAGAGGGGAAGAGCCGTTTTGACTTTTCACGAGAAGAGCTCTACGCCCGTATCTACGCTTTCGTGGGTGAGAACCGGCATAATTTTGAGACTCAGTTCCGTAAACTGGGCGCCAGCGTCGACTGGGAGAAATTTACCTTCACCCTAGACGAAACAATCGTTACGCAGGCCTACAAAACCTTCAAACGTCTCTGGGATGATGGATTGGTGTACCGGGGAGAACGTCTGGTCAATTACTGTACCTTCCACGGTACGGCCTTCGCCGATGTCGAAGTGGAGCATAAAGAAGAACAGGGCCATCTGTGGTACATCCGCTATCCGCTGACAGACGGGAGCGGGGAAGTAGTAGTCGCGACGACGCGGCCAGAGACCATGCTTGGCGATACCGGTGTAGCGGTGCATCCTGATGACGAGCGGTTCAAGCGGTACATCGGTAAGACGGTACGGCTACCGCTGACAAACAGGGAAGTGCCGATCGTGGCGGACAGTTTCGTCGATCCGCAGTTCGGCACCGGTGCAGTGAAGCTGACCCCCGCCCACGATATCAACGACTACGATGCCGGTACCCGACACGGTCTGCCGCGTATCACCGTCATCACGCGGGCCGGAAAAATCAGCGAAGCGATGCCGGAGCCCTACCGTGACCTGACGGTCGAAGAAGCACGAAAAAAGGTGGTTGCCGACCTCAAGGACCAGGGCTTCCTTGAGAAAGCGGAAGAAATGACTCACAACGTTGGCCACTGCTACAAGTGTGGGACCGTGATCGAACCCCTCCTGATGGACCAGTGGTTCATCGATATGCAACCGCTTGCCAAGCCAGCTATTGCAGCGCTCAAAGCAGGGAAGATCACGTTCTACCCTGATGCTAAGCGGGATCAGCTTGTCGGCTATCTTGAAGGTTTACGTGACTGGAATATCAGCCGGCAGATTGCGTGGGGTATACCCATCCCGGCATTTCAGAACGTCGACGACCCTGATGACTGGATATATGACGAACGAGTCGACCAGGAAATCATAACCATCGGCGACAAGACCTACCACCGTGACCCGGACGTATTCGACACCTGGTTCTCCAGTAGCAGCTGGCCGTTCGCCACGCTTGGTCTCGGCAGTGAAGCATTCGAGCGATATTATCCGCTCAGCCTGATGGAGACCGGTGGAGAGATACTCTACCCATGGGTGAGTCGCATGATCATGTTGGGACTGTACGTGACAGGAGAGGTCCCGTTCCGAGCGGTATACGTGCATGGATACGTGATGGCTGAAGATGGTGCCAAGATGAGTAAAAGCCTTGGTAATGTCATAAATCCGCTCAATGTTATCGAACAGTACGGTTCAGATGCACTGCGCCTCGGCATTATCGCGGGCCGTAGTCCTGCCGTGAACCGCGGCTACGACAGCCGCCGGGTCGAAGAAGCACGGAACTTCTGCAACAAGCTATGGAATATCGCCCGCTATACCGAGGGTGTCTTGGGTGACAATTACCGTCCAGGTACCGATCCTGAACCGCGAACAGCAGCCGATCATTGGGTGATGCTAAAGTTACAACAAATAGTACGGGCCATAGGTCATAACCTCGACGAATACCGCTTTAGCGAAGCCTACGATCAGCTCTACCATTTCGTGTGGGACGACGTAGCCGACTGGTACATCGAGGCCAGCAAAAGCCAAGAGAGCAGGGAAGTCTTGGGTTACGTGCTCGAGAATGTATTGAAACTTGCCCACCCGTTCGCACCGTTCGTCACGGAAACTATCTGGCAAACCCTTTATAGTGACACCGACAGCCTGCTGATAACCAGCACGTGGCCGGAGCCGGTCAAAGGCGACTCAGAAGCGGCAGCTGAATTCGAGGAGTTACAACGTATGGTGACGGAGGCGCGCACCATCGTACACTCACTCGGCCTGATGCATAAACCGACGCTGTACTACACCGACGTACCGTTCCTGGCGACCAACGGAGAACTGTTGGCGCGTCTGGCCGGCCTCGACAAAGTACAGGAGGTGAGTAGCGGCGCTGGGTTGCATCTGACCAGCACGAAGTACCGCTGCTGGCTCGACGTCGATAGCGCCACGCTGGAGGCATATGGTGAAAAGCTAAGCCGGCAGATCGAAGACCAAGAGAAGTTGCTGGGACAGCTCCAAGCGCGGCTGAACAACAAGAGCTATGTAGCAAATGCTCCGAAACATGTCGTGCAACAGACCAAAGATCAGCTGAGCGACGCCCAGGCGGGTCTGACGCGACTGAAAGAAGAGCAGGAGCGATTCAGAGCCTAAGGCTTAGTCAGCAGGCTGCAGGGCAGTGCTGACCGCCACGATTGAATCTTCGGGTTGGTAGGCGTCGAAACTTATCGTGCGCCAGCCGAGCTGACCGGCAGCGGCAAGGTTCAGGCGATCGTCGTCAATGAGCAGGATTTCATCAGGCTCCACGCCGGCGCGCTCAGCAGCGATTTCGAACATGCGGGCTTCGGGTTTCAGAGCGTGCACCTCCGAAGAATCGACGACCGCGTCGAACGGTACAGGCGGTAGGACGCCCTGTTCAAACATCGGATTGATCAGTCCAGGGAACGTATTAGTGACGATACCGGTGCGATAATTATCGGCAGTCCAGACGACTAGATCGGCAATGCCTGGTGTAGCTTCGACGGCTGCCAGATAGTATTTGTTCCAATCCACCAGCATGCCGAGACGTTCGGCCAGAATGGTATTGAAGTCGTCGATGGTCAAGGCACCGCGACAAACATCATTGTCGTACTGCCAGAAAATCGTTTCGATGACATCGGGGGTAACGTTGCTCTCCCGGGCAAGTTGCAAGCAGGCCTTGGTGACGGCAGCGCGCACCAACACACCGTTCATATCGAAGTAGACGAAGCGGACGCCGTTCCGCGAGACCTTTTTGGGAGTTGCTGGACGGGACACCTGCTTCTGTACGGTAGTGACGTTTCGTAGTAAATCATCGAGACCGATATTGAGCGTACGGGCAATGAGCTGGATGGTGAATACTGACGGCGTTTTGATAGCGCCGCGCTCTATTTTGGCAAGCGTCGAGTAGCTGAGGCCCGAACGCTGACACAATGTCTGCTGCGTCAGGCCGGCGCGTTTACGCGCCTCTTGTATAACTTTGCCCAGCCGTTTTTCTTCCGACAGGCCTCCACCCGTATCCATGGCCGTATTGTACCAGTTACGTAGGGCGGAGGCTAGCGGCAAATAGCCGGAAATGGTTAGTTTACTTCAGAATCATGCGTCCAAGGGTGAACACCACGATAAATGCCAGCACGAACACCACGGCCGCACCGATGACAGCGGCCCGGTTGTTGCCGTAGCCGGTACGGTTCTGCAGTTTGGCGAATGTCCAGGTCGCGGTGCTGATGGCTACTAGGAATGCGACGATACTTGCGCTCATGATCAGTCCTCCATGCGTAGTGTAGCAGCCATTGCCGCTAATGCACCATGGTCGGGCTCCGCAGCCGTGTCGGGATGCATGTCGTACTCAGCCACGGTCGTGAAGGGGATAAGGTGGATGTGAGCGTGTGGTACATCCACGCCAATGACTTTCATTCCGACATAGGGTGCGTTGAGCGTGGTACGCAGGTGCCGGGCCACTTTCTTGACCGTACTCATCAGTGCTTCGTAGTCTGCATCGGATAAATCCCACAGGAACTCCACCTGGACTTTGGGAACGACGAGCGTGTGGCCTGGTTGCGTCGGATGGATATCGAGAAAGGCGAGTGTGTTACCATCTTCATACACTCGGTGGGCCGGAATCGTGCCGTTGATGATCTGCGTAAAAATCGATTCTTGCATGGCTAATAGTATAAACCTGTGGCGGAGAGAGAGGGATTCGAACCCTCGGAACCTCTTACAAGGCTCACTTGTTTTCGAGACAAGCCAGTTCAACCACTCCTGCATCTCTCCGTACCGCAGTATTGTAACAGATTGAAGCGGGGAAGGGGCAGGCTAGCTTTTTGTGCCGCTCTATGCTAGAATTACCTCTGTTGCATTTTTGGACGCGTAGCTCAGCTGGATAGAGCGTCGGCTTGCGGAGCCGAAGGTCGTAGGTTCGAATCCTGCCGCGTTCACCATCTTGCACTCATATTTTCGCCCATACTATTCGTGTATGGGCGTTTGTTTTAGGCGACTTCTTGCCGTCCTCTTATTCTCCACGGGCATTACTGACTCCTTGCGGTAGTTAGAATTGCAATGTTGCTTACAGACGCTGCATGCTATGAACTGGTACGATGCGCTTAAAGGTGAAAGAGGAGCACAACACCATGACGCCAAGAACCAACCGGGTCGTAACCATCGAGGAAGTCTTCGCTCTGGAAGAGTTCGCCCCGAATTAGGCCTCAGGATTTTATTCGGATATCGCTTTGCGGCGCTGATACAGATAATACCCGCCGGTGCCGACAGTGACGGCTACGATAAACGGGGTGATGACGTCACCCGCGCCCGTGTTGGCAAGTTCACTAGAGGAACTATTAGTCGTGGGTGAGGTCGTGGCAGGGGTGCTCGTACCCGTAGCTGACGTGGAGGCAGAAGGAGCGTTCGGTGTAGCCGTGCTGCCATTCTCCGTCTTTGAAGAGCCAGAGCTCTTCTGGTTCGTAGATTTCCCCTGCGATGAGGGTACCTGCTGACCTTGAGAAGCCGAAGGGGTAGGGAGTTTTGAAGAGGTATCATCGTGGTGACGGAAGAAGATGAACCACACGATAACCCATAGCAACGCCACGATGAGAACACACCCTAATACGATCCATAGGATGCGACGAAAAATCATTGGTTCGTTTTGCTCGTACATCGTAGCGCTCAAACTCCTCTTATATCGTCATAATAGAGCACTTTGGCGGAAACGTCAAAACAATGCTAATAAATCAGTTAAGAATATTTACTGCCCGGGCTGCTACCAGGGCTACTACTACAAGTGAGACTACTGACTGCACTAACATGAGCATCTTCGCCCGGCGGCTCAAAGGCAAGGTATCGGTAGGACTGAACGCCGTAGCATTGGTACTCGAAACATAGAGATAGTCGATGGAGGTCGGACGCCACTCATGGAGGGCAGGGACACTGCGCTGAGGAAAAAGGAAATCGCGCTCCTCATCGCTCGCCGCGTGTCGGTTACCGGGACCCCCGCCGTCCATCTCCCAGTAAAGCAGCGCGAAAACGATGATGTTCGTCAGGTAAATATTAATGGCAGTCAGGATAAGCTCGTGACCATTGTTGATACGCCCCGACTGCAGTAGTTGGCTGGCCACGCGGCCCAGAGCATAGAGATTACTGAGAGCGATGGCCGCCAACAGAAGTACGACGTTGATCCGATGCTTGAGTGATTGGAAGATTTTCTCACGGGGAGTGGTGGCTAGCAGCAGGAGAGCAAGCACCACCTCCAGGGCAGGCAGCAGCCAATGGACGCCAAACGCAAACCGGTCGGGTAGTATAAGCTGCAGGACAATTACCGCGAGTACAATAAGTTCAACGTGCCATATCGGGTCATGTTCGTGATGAATATTACGAAAGAACGACATGGTAGGGTAGCGCTAGAAACGCATCCGCTTAAGAAGGCTGTCGACCGCATCCGCTTTGTGCTGCTCGAACGGCATAAACGCACTCAAGAAATCAACCACCTGGTCCTCGATATCCGACGTCAGATAAATCGTCAGCGGTGGCATGAACCGCTTGAGCGGCATAAAGACAGCGCTGGCGGTACCGCCTTCTTCGGCGACCGAAAAGCTCTTATACTCCTGGAACCCGTACAACCGATGGCCGACTTGAATACCTTGGCGGCTCAATCTATATTGCTGCATCTGAGGTTTACGGGCCGCATAGGCGGTGAAAGCAATGGCGGCAACGACGATTATAGCCGTCGAGAACACGTCTTTCGTCAATATATAATCGAGTGCGGCGAAAAGAAGGCCGCCCATGACCACTGAGATGTACCAGACCGCACTTTTGTCATGTGCCACGAACTCGGAGGCCGTCCAATCAATGCTTTCAGGCAGAGGAGCACGCTCAGTGACAGTGGGAGTGGCACTGGATTGTTCAGGATTAAACTGCCAATTTGTAGTAGCTGCCGGAGCGGCTATAGGAGCACCGGAGGTAGGCTGCGTCGGCTGCGGGGAAGGAGTAGGAACCGGGGGAACCGAAGGAGCGGATGGCGGGGGGGTGGCTTGCACGGGCGCCGGAGTAGCGGGCGGCGTTGCTTCTACCGGTGCAGGATTGCCCGCAAGTGTGTCCCCGTTCCCCGGTCGGTCCGGCGTTGAGGGATCGCGCGGCGAAATAATCTGCCCGGGCTGCATGTCTTCCATAAGCATTATGATACCACGACGGCGTCCCCTGCTTACGCCGCCAAGTAAAAAAGACCTGCCGATATAAGCAGATCTTCCTTACTTGGCGGAGAGAGAGGGATTCGAACCCTCGCTGGAGCTCTCGCCCCACTAACGATTTAGCAAACCGTCCCCTTCAGCCACTTGGGTACCTCTCCAAAGGGAAATACTGGATTAGTTTAACAGATTACCCGCCTAGACTCCAGCGTTTGGCTTTACTGGCTCGATCCGCCGGCCTGAGACTTCCTCCACCAGAGGGATTATCTGCTCAAGCAACGACTCGACAAAGTCGAGTTCTTCGGTAAGGGCAGACACTTGCTCCTCTAAACTACCGGCTTGTCGTTTGCGTTTCGAAATCTGATACTCTTGGAATAATTCCCACAGCGTCCCCATAGGAGTGCCTTTCTTTTTTTGGCGGAAGGGGTGGGATTCGAACCCACGGTACCGTTGCCGGCACGACAGTTTTCAAGACTGTTCTCTTAAACCGCTCGAGCACCCTTCCGAACAGGGGTGATTATACCTTAGGAACGGGGATCAAGCAAAATTCTCTTAGCAGGCTGCTTTTGTGCCCCTCCTACGCCTGCGCGAATACGACCGCGCTGACCGTCTGCGCGCCCGCCCGTTTGAGCTCGTACGCCGTCACTTCCAGCGTTGCACCAGTGGTCAGGACATCATCGACCAATACTACATGCTGGCCGCGGAACGCCTCGCATCGCACCGGCCGGAAAGCGCCCTCCAACTGGCGCAGGCGGCCTGCCCGGCTCGCACCTACCTGATGAGCCTGCCCCAAACGCGCCAAGCAGACGGCAGAGGGCAGGGCAGTATGCGCCGCCAGGGCACGCGCAAGTATGCGCGCATGATCATAGCCTCGTTGACGCACCCGGCTGCTGGCAGTGGGTACATGAGTCAATATCGTGTTCGGTGGCAAGCAGTCCAGGCCAGGGGCCAGCAGCGCGGCCGCTTCAAGCAGACCCGCCTGCGCACGCTCATATTTCATACGATGTATCAATTCTTTGGCGAGCCCCTCGTGGTACGTGAAGACCACCACGTGATCCAGCGGCGTACGTCGCCGGCAGTCGCGGCATACTTTAGAGCCTGTCGTTACTGCCTTACATCGATAACAGCGAGATGGAACACGCGGCATGGTAGCGACACACGCTTCGCACAGTAAACGATCTTCTTCGGCGCCGCAGCCAAGGCAGGTGTGAGGGGCGAATAAACTGACCGCCAGTTCGAGGAGGTGCATGTTGTGATTATTCCGTTGTAAATAAGTGCAACCCACCTTGCACCCTGTTAGGTAACTCAGCTATACTTACTTTAACACAAAAAGGCAAGAAGTAACTGATAGGCCCCAGCGATGAGCAGGGCGGAGGGTAACAACTATTATGGCGCGACGCAACCGCGACGACGATTTATTACTGGAAGAGGATGAGCTTACGGCCGCCTTCTTAGGTGATGACGATACTGTGCCAGCCGTCAACGACGGTCAGGCGCAAACATCTGGCACCATGCCAGCCGAAGAGTGGGATGAAGATGACGCCGTACTGCCAGGACAACTGGCTGTCGACGTATACGAAACGAAAGAAAAACTGGTAGTGAAGGCTCGTACCGCCGGCGTGAACAAGAGCGATCTTGATGTCAGTATCGCTGATAACACGCTGAGCATCCACGGCACCCTCTCAGCGGGCACCGAGGATGATGTCGAGAACTACTTCGTGCAGGAGTGTTACTGGGGTGAATTTAGCCGCAGTATCGCACTGCCAGTTCCGGTAAAGGAAGAGGACATCGAAGCCGTACTGAAAGATGGCGTGCTGACCGTCAGCTTCACCAAGGTCAAGCAGGACACCGTCAAGAAAATCCAGGTTGTCTAGCTAGATAACTCCAGATAAAAAAGCACTTCCCTAAAAAGAGGTGCTTTTTTATTTCGGCCATCTCGTTCGGCACAAGGGAAGTGGTACAAACATCAAAAGACAAGGCTCCCCGAAGGGAGCCTTGTTGCACGAGATTTGCTCTCCGTTACTGGCCGTTGCCAAGCTTGTTCAGGACAAACTGGACGACGAACTGGGCGATCGCTACGATCACCAGACCGATGATGGCGTAAATGATGGTGTTTTTGGCACCAGACACGTTGTTGCTGTCACCACCTGAGGTGATGTAGCGGAAACCACCGACGATGATCATGATGACGGCGACGGCACCCACGATGACCGAGAAGATGTTGATGACTAACTTGATCAGGTTTGTCAGACCGGTGGCACCACCACTTACATCTGCACCCGTACAGGTGTCCGAACTGACACTCGTGAGATCGAGGTTGCTTCCTTGGGTGGCACACTGACCGGTGTCAGTCGCATCTGCGAAAACTGCAGCCGGCATGGCCACAGGTACTGCCAGGAGCAACAAAGCGCTTGCTAAGGCAGCGATATTGTTACGGATTTTTTTGAACATAATTCTTATATTTCCTTTCTTGATATATCTGGTTATTTTATAACACTAACACCTGGACCAATTCAAGCCGTAACTCTGTTAGGGCGTGTGGTGACTGACAGTCCCGTTCCCAAGCTTGTGGAGGACGAATCTGACGATAACTTGCGCTAAGGCGACAACGATCAAACCGACGATAGCGTAAACGATAGTGTTGCGGGCAGCAGATACGCTATTACTGTCACCGCCGGATGTAACGAAGCGGAAACCTGCTACAACGATCATGATGACGGCGACAGCACCAGCCACGACACTAAGCACATTGACCACCAGCTTAAAGACATCGGAAATCGAGCTACCGCCACCCCCGTTGGTAGTACAGCTTCCATTGCTACCAAGCGCTTTACATACCGACTGCTTCGTCGTGTCAGCCGATGTCGCAGCCGGTAGCAGGGCAGTGCCCCCGATACTTAAGAGCATCAAGCCTGCCAAAATGAATAATTTGATCCGTTTCATATACTCTCCTATGTACCTATATGGCCGATTACAAATGTCAAAATGCTGGCCGCAAGGGCGATAAGCACCAGGCCGACGATAGTGCCGATAATAGCTCCGCGGGCGTTGGCCACTTTCTGTGAATCACCACCTGACACCACGAACTGGAAGCCAGCGATGACGAGCACGATAACCGCCGCAATACCGGCGATAACAGCAACAATAAGGGTGATTTTGTGTAACATACCCCCCGGCCCAGTGAGCGGGTTTTTATTACTAACACCGTCACAGCCGACGCTCTGACCAGCCTGTGCACACGCACCACCCAGTGGGTCATAAGCGAATGCGGCTGCCGGTAGGAACAGCCAGAACAGGGCAGTGAGCACCAGAAGAAGTCGCTTGATCATGTCGTTATATTCCCTATGACGAACAGTACGATACTGTAAGCCAGTATCGTAATTATAAGGCCGACGACCGCGTAGATGATAGTGTTACGGGCGCTGGCAGCATCCTGAGGATTACCACGGGCAAGTATATAGCGGAAACCGCCGATCACCGCCATCAGCAGGGCAATTGACGCAGTGATACCCGCGACGATATTCAGAATCGTTGTAACCGTATCGGTAGTCGCGTTTGGCTTAGGCAGCGTATTGTAGTTCAGTACCGTAGCGGCATGTGAGAGCAGAAGAGACATCATAACCCTTAACCTCCCAGCTGATTACCAATAAATGCCACGATAGAGGCCGCTACAATTGCTATCGCCAGACCAATAAGCGCGTTTATGATGGTTTGTCGCGCCTTACTGACCGCATCGGGCGAGCCCTGGCTCGTCACAAACTGGATACCACCCCACACCACGAAGCCGATGGCTACGAGGGCGGCGATACGCAGCAAGTCATCCAGTACCGCCAGACCTATGGTAAGCATCGGACTATCGGTACCATTGCTGCCAAGCAGACTGAAGTTCTTATTGATAGTGCAGTCGGCATCAAAGTCCTTCTGGGGTAGATAGTGAAACCAGGTCTCCAGTCCAAGGAAACCATGAGTAGAACAGCTATTCTGCGCCGCGAACTGAGTAAGCAGGTTCACTAGGCGCACTCCTGACGCTCGTTATATTTCATGCGTCCCATATTATACCAATCCTCCCGGAATGAGGAAGTTGAGCAGGGCATATAGGAAGAGGAATGTGATCAGTGCAACAATGGCATTGAATATGCGTTTCTTAGCCGCAGTGACCTTAGAGGGGTCGCCCGCCGAGCTGCTGTACTGTATGCCGCCGATGACTATCGAGACCACCACGCCTACACCCACCAACGCTGCCAAGAAGTTGACGAACGGCTGGATATACTTGGTAACCAGGTCACATTTGCTAACATCTTCCTCGTCGCTCCCCGCTTTTATTGAGCTGCAGTTGCCACCAGCCGCAGGATCCCCTTGAGGGCATTCAGCCTGCTTCGCTACCAGGGTATTGTCCGAACATGTTATGCAGGCCACTTTTTTGCCGTTCGACGGATTCGTACACTGCGTATCGCTTGTGCCCGACGCAGCGAACGCGCGCTGGACGGGAGCCGCCGTGCCCAGCATCGCCCAGACTAGTAACACGAGTGGGAGTAGTTTTACGACTTTTTGTATGGCGTTACGCATTTTTATTTACTATACCGGCAGAATGGACCGTTCGCAAGAGGAGGGGAGAAACGACGACAGTATATATTCTTATGGCCACTTCCGGCAGTTCGTGATATATGTCACATTGCCAAAACATAAGTTTTATGGTAGAATATGGATGTTCAATCGTTTTTAACGCGGAGATCGCATGAGTAATAATCACTACGGCGAACAGCCATTCAACGAAGATCCTACTAATATCCAAGAGGCCATCCCCCACTCGGGTAAACTGCCTGAGGATATGCGTGAGACTCCGGTCCGCGATTTTGGTACCAGCTTAGAGGATGCTCACAACGAAGGTCTGATTCAGACACCTGACAGTCCCCACGGCCTCGCCCCCGAACCTAGCAGCGTCGCGCCTCACGACCCGACGCCCACTCAGGAGCGCCTGACCGTCAAGGAAATCAATGACACTCGCTCGCCCATGCCTCCAACTCCACCTTTCCCGCAGGTAGCGCCAGTTGCGCCGGAGCGCCACAATAATACCAAACGTAACATTGCTCTCGGTGTCGTGGGCGCGCTTGCAGCCGTCGGCATCGGTAGCGGCGCAACTTTCCTCTTAGGTAAAAAGGGTGGCGACAATGAGGCTACACCCGCCCCTACTAAACCCGTTGCTACGGCTCCCGCCACTCCCGGCGCCACTGAAAGCAGCGTCCCAAACGAAGGTAGCCATGAGCAGCAGCCGGTCACGGTAGGGAACATCGACTTGGCGAGCGGCCTCTATTCATACGGCCCTTCGGCTTCCGATCCAAGCGAAGATGCCATCCGGGTCAACTGGGGCATGTCCGACGGTAGCGAAGACATCGACCTAGGTAAGCTGCTCGGGCCCAACAATTACAACCCGACACAGCGCGCTGCCTCCGCTCTGAGTCTCATTTCGGCTGTCATTTCGGCCGACCTGAAGCATTCCGACCAGCTTTTGCCTTACTACACCGACAATGCGCAGGTCGCCAGCGCCGCACCGAAGCTCAACGCTGCCTTCCAGGCAAGCGCTAAACCAGAAAACCAGAACAAATATGTTGATCAGCTCGATTTCTTTGATACCGCGCAGGATCCCGTTACCTTCGTAGAAGGTCCCCTGGATGCCAACGGCTATCCGACCTTGCAGCTGTCGACCGGTACTCTGTACGCGGAGCGCGTCACCGGTGGTGAATGGCAGAACCCCGCGAACTTCGATGTCGCCAAAGCCGTTCCGATCACTCAGATGTCTATCAGCTACAAGCCGAGTGCCAATGGCAGCACCATGAGCATCGAGAACTTTGATGCCAGCGTCGAAATAGACGGCAGCGAGCAGGCAGGTATCGGTCCGATCCTTCAAGTGAAGAACTAGCACAGGCACTATTTACCAAACGTGAGCGACCCCAGGATATATAACTGGGGTCGCGTTCGTGTCAGACAATCAGCGTGACAGGGCAAAACTAATGATATACTGAAGGCAATGAAACATCTTCGTATGGCTATCGTGGCTCTGGCCGTTCTGGTTGGTGGTGGTTTGTTCCTAGGCACGGCACTACCATCACACGCCTCAGCCGCAGCTGCAGGGAAATGTGTCAATTCGTCTACCGGGGTCGATGAGTGTATTATCTTGAACGTAAACCTTTCCGGCAGCGGTATACCGTCTTCCGGCATCACAGTGACGGCCAAGCGCGTAGTCCAGCCAAGCGGCCTGACCGACAATTCTGTCACCTTAACGAAATCGAGTACCACGTCATACACTTCGAAGTATGGGATCTATAATGTCCGGCCCGGTTATTGGGCCGGCCAGACGTCATGTGCCGACCCGACGGGTATCGCCGACGGGGCCGGTGATACTAACACTACGGTTGCCACGTTTAATATAACAGTCACCCAAGGGGGCAAGCAGATCGGTTCATTATCCAACGTGGATCTCTGTAGTGGCACTTCTGGTCCATCAAGCGGTTACACCTTTTCAAAAACAGTATCCGTAGCGGTAACACCGAGTGGTCAGACATCGAGCAAGGGTGGCATAAAGGGGACTGCCAGCTGGGAGAATTCACTCACCGATCCTTCGACGGGTAAATGTGCGACCAATAGTTTTATAGAGGTTCTCGACGGACCCGACAAGCTCAACACCCAGAACGAGAAGCAGTTCAAGATAGACGGTGGCGGCACATATACGACTGACCTCACCCTGAAGCCCGGTAGCGGCTACACCGTGGAGCTGACCTGTTTCGATAACGCCTCAAATCAAGGGAACGGGGCATATACAGCCACTAAGAAGAACATCACCGTGAAGGCCGGTGCTTACACGACGGTTGATTTCAATAACACTCAGTCTGCCAGTGCCGGGGGTGGTACTGATAGCGGTAGTGGTGACTGTGCCGACGGAAGCGACGCTGATGCGAGCGGTGACTGTGCGACCAGCGACTCCAGTACGCTCGATTGTGCAAGCGGCGCCCTGAACTGGATCGTCTGTCCGCTGACGACACTACTACAGAAGACGGCCAGCGGGTTGGACAATCTGATCATGAGCCAGCTGAACGTGAACACCGATAATATATTCAGCGGCGACAACGCCGACAGCTACCACGCTGCTTGGTCTGCCTTCCGCACGTTCGCCGTCGCGGTGATCGTCATAGCGGGCCTGGTCATGGTCGCCTCCCAGGCGTTCGGGCTCGAGATCCTGGATGCATATACTATACGGAAAACGCTGCCCAGGCTCTTCGTGGCGATCATCGGTATATCGTTGTCATGGCCGATATTGAAGTTCACGATCGAGCTCTTCGATACCATCGGCTACGACATCCGCAACGTCATATATGCACCGTTCAATAACATGGCCGGCGTATCTATCGGGGCAGGGCTGGGCGCCACTATTATCGGCGGCCTGGTTACCGCAGGCATGCTGTTCGTGTACGGACCTGCGGTGCTTACTTTCTTAGGCGCCGCATTCCTGGCGGCGCTTGTCGCATTCTTGGTGTTGATCGTCCGGCAGGTCGGTGTCATTTTGCTGCTTATCTTGGCTCCGTTCGCTATCGCTTGCTACGTGCTACCGAACACGCAGCGAATATGGAAGCTGTGGTATGACAACTTCCTAGGACTAATGTTAATGTTCCCTATAATCTCAGGATTCATCGCCGCCGGCCATGTGTTCGCTGCCGTCGCGAGCACCGGTGGTATATTCGAGCAATTCGTAGCGATCATCGCGTACTTCATACCGTACTTCATGTTGCCGTTCGCGTTCCGCTTGGCAACGGGCGCCATCGCCACCATCGCCGGTATGGCCAACGACCGCAGCAAGGGCGCGTTCGACCGCCTGCGTGGTTTCCGACAGAAGGCTGCCGGCCAGCGCCACCAGATGCGCGTCGCCGGGCAGACGAAGTTCGGGTCTAGCTGGGCCGGAAAGAACATTTATCGCCGTGGCGCCCTTATGGGTACTCCGAACAGTGGCGCCTTAAGTTTCTCGAAGCAGGGACGTGCCAATTTTGCAGAGGCCAACCGCAGTATTCTTGCGCACACCAGCGGTGAGGTGCTGAAGAACGACAACATGCGTGCAGCCGGGGATGATGATGCGATGGCAGCAGCGTTCCAGGCCAAGAGTGCCAATGACTTCATTGCGAAATACCAAGCACGTGGTCACAGCGAAGCTGAAGCCCGGTCTGCATTGGCTCTCACGCAAAGTAGCTTCGGTACTACTATGGGCTCCTCTGCAATGAAGTCGGCAGCGTTCCAGGCACGCGCCGCTTCCGTTACCGGCTATAGTGGCGACGACGCCGGTGTCTCCGAGCTGTACAAGGATGCAGCCACGGCAGTTAACGCCGGTATCATGACGACCAACGATGCGGCGGCGGCTATCAAGGCCAACAAGGCCCGTGGCGATCAAAGCGGTATCGGCTTTGGCGACTCCCTGAATCAGATCTCCAGGACTGCCGAACGCCTTAAGAGCGGCGAGACCGACATGAGCAAACTGGTTACGCACGATGAGATCCATGGTGCTAAGGGTCTGCGCCAGAGCGCTCTGGACGGCAGTCTGCCAGGCTCTCTCATATCGCAACGTAAAGAGGCTGTCCAGGCCATGGTTCCGCATATGCGTGACAACTTGCAGGCCGCCATGAGCAACATCAGTGATGTTCGAGAGAAGGTGGCAAGGGGCGAACGTAAGCCTAATGGTCAGCTATACACCGCCGATGATCATGCGAACGCCGTCCGCGACTTCAAACAGCAACTTGCATCCGTGGCCGGTATGTACGATGCGATGTCACAGATTTCTCCTCAAAACGCCCGGATAATGGCTGATGGGCTTATGGGTCAGGGCTTGGTGACTACTGATATACCTGAACTTGGCCTGGCCGCCAACAACGGCGGAGCCGGCGGTGTAACTGTTCAGAGCGCCATCGAAGGTCTCCGTATAGACTCTACCTTCCAGGAAATGCGCCGCGAATACGGGAGCTCTGCAGCACAGCAGGCATCGCAGCTCCAGCAACAACAGGGTGACAACCCGATTGCACGTATCGGGGGCTAACGCTGGCGCACAGGTAGCCCGGTACACGCATATTGTTTCTCCTGGTGAAGATAGAGATTCCCATGGGGTGAGGTATTTGACTTTTTTAAATAAAAATAGTATAATACTAGCTGACTTTGCAGTGTGCAGAGTTAGCAGCTTGACGTCTATGAGAACAGGATTCTAGAGATGTTCCTCTTCAACTTGTGTTTGATCGGCATCCTCGTGTGTGTGGTTGTCGCTGTAGTACTACGACTCCTGCGCCGGGAGCCTGTCGGCCTGATGATCATGTTGACGATCGCATGGGCGGTTGTCATATCGTTCATCTGTGTGCTCGGCATCTTCCGGAGCGGTACCACACCTTCGGCACGTGTCGTCACTCACGCACACGCCCTGTGTGTGCTGTTCGTACCCGGCATCGCGCTGGGCACCGGCTTCTGCGTCGGTGACGTGCTGTCCGAGTACCGTCCAGGCGTGATGAACCGCTACGCCAACCGTAGCAGCATCATCACAGCGTTGACCCTCTTCTGCGTCGGCGTGGTCGGTGCAGCGGTAGCTATATGGCTCTGCTGGGCATGCCTTGCGCCGGTCGACGGTCTGTCACATCCCATCATCCAGCAGTTCGGACTGTCACACAGCGTGCGGCTCGATCAAACTGGTTGGTACGCCTTCCTGCACGCGACCCGTCGGGCATTCCTACACACGGTCGCCGGCACGGTGGCGATGACGATGGCGCTCTTCGCGTTCATCATCGGAGGTATCCTCGGGCTCCTGATCGGACTTTTCGTGCGCCGCGCCTAGCCGCTACGCATCCTTCGTCCCATGGACTCGCTGCTGGCAGGAACAGTACGTTCGGGCTCACCCCCAAACCGCTGCTGTTCCTGTCATCTCCATGTATTATCACGATTTCCCGGCGGGCAGGGAACGAGCGTTATTTGTTATACTAATACGTAATGGCGACATACAAAGTTATTCAGGATGTCGAAGCCGAAGACAAGCTTGTCGGGCCGTTGACGCTACGCCAGTTCATCTACGCCGGGATAGCAGCGATAAGCGGTTATCTGGGCTTCTTGATGGCAAGTAAGGGAGCCGCGTTCATGCTGGTCGTGTTCGCCCCGATCACGATCATCTGTGTCTTCTTCGCATTCCCCTGGGGCAGGGACCAACCGACTGAAGTGTGGGCGCTCGCCAAGATACGGTTCATGCTCAAGGCCCGCCGGCGCGTCTGGGATCAGAGTGGCGCCAAAGAGCTCGTGACCGTCACCGTACCCAAGAAAATCGAGCGGCAGTTGACGAACGGACTGAACCAAGATGAGGTACGGAGCCGATTGAACGCGCTCGCTAACACTATCGACAGCCGCGGCTGGGCAGTCAAGAACGTGAATGTGAATGTCGGCGTACCGGCCACAGCCATTCCGCTCGATATGTCCGACCGTCTGGTGCAGGCCAGCAGCCTGCCACAAGAAGTGAGCAGCGTTGACGTGCGGGCGAGCGACGACATGCTCGATGAACGAGCTAACCCCATAGCTCAGCAGTTTGAAAGCATGATCCAGGCCAGCAATACTGCCCACCGGCAGCAACTGATAGCCCAGATGCAGCAACCGACTACACCGGCACCGGCACCAGTTGCGGCGACGCCCACACAACCACCTGCCGACTATTGGTTCATGCATCAGGTCGCACCGGTACCCGGTCAGGCAACGTTCGTAGATGCGCCGGTGGTTGCACCGGGCACACAGGCCTTACCGACATTGGCGCCCCAGGCAGCCACCCCGACCGCCGAGGAAGAGGCACTGGTCGAGCGGTTCAAACAGGAAAATTCAAGCCAAACCGTCGCTTATGGTCGCATGAAGACCCTGAAGACACCCGAGCAGTTGATGGCCGAAGATGCCGCTAGGCGGGCCGTTGAAGCGGCCACCGAACAAGTGACACCCATGAAGCAGGCTGCTATAATGAATCTTGCAAACAATGATGACCTGGATGTGGCGACCATCGCCCGGCAAGCGAACCAGCAAGCCAAGCAAGATGACGATGGTGAAGTGGTGATTTCACTACGGTAACGGCACTTCTGGTAATCAAAGAGTAGTGGGCAAGCGTAGGAGCTGATGGATCCAAACCAACAACCGCAAATACAAAATCCTGGGGTGGGACAACCATACCCTATGCCCGCGCAGGCACCAACCCTAGCCCCACAATCCTATGTGAACGCCTCTGTCCAACCTGCCGGTTTACCTCGGCCGGATATGACCTATGCCGATACGGCGCCGGCTGCCGCACCAGTAGTGCAACCGCTGCCGCCCGTGAATCAACCAGCTCCCCAACTCCCCCCGCAACCGGTCACCAGCCAACCGGCCGCTCCTGTACAGATAGCGCCGCCACGCACCAATCCGAACAGCACTCAGAACGCCCTGCAGATAGCCGAGATCCGTGACGGTATCGTCATCATGAACGATGGGAGTTTTCGCAGCGTGGTGATGGTGAAGAGTATTAACTTCGACCTGATGAGCCCCCAGGAACAGGAATCCGTGGAGTACGCGTACCAGGGATTCTTGAACTCACTGTACTTCCCGGTGCAGATATTTATCCGCTCCCAGAAGGTCGACCTTCAGCCCTACATCGAGAAGCTCGATAAGATCCGTACCGAGCACGACAACATGCTACTAGCCCTTTTGATGGACGACTACATCGGGTATATCGACCAATTGGCACAGCAGACCAACATCATGGACAAGAAGTTCTACCTGGTCATTCCGTATTTCCCGGTAATCGACCCCGCTAAGGCGCTTACTCAGAGTAAGAATTTCTTCACCGGCCTGGTGCAGCTGTTCAATACTCGGGAAGACCACGTGGTAATCAACGAGCCGGACCTTGAGAAGGCCAAGACCGAACTGCGCAACCGCGTGCAGGCGGTGCTCGGTGGTCTGATGCAGTGTGGTATCCAGGGGTTGCCGCTGGACACCCAGGAACTTATCGAGCTCTACTACGACACCTACAACCCCGATACCGCCACCCGCCAGCAGCTGAAGAACTTCAACAACATGACCGCTGATGTCATAACCAAAGGGCAGGGCATGGCAGCTCAGGCCCACCTGCAGAGGGAGCTCCAGTAATGGCCAAGAAGAAACTTGATCCGGTCGCTATCGCCCAGGAGCAACAGGCGCGCGAACAAGCCGAGGTCGCTGCGGCGTTCCGCAAGGGCATTACGGCGCTGCGTGATTTCATCGCTCCGAGCAGTATCGAGTTCCAGGGCAGTTATTTCCAGCTCGGCACCCGCTATGCCCGTACTTACTACGTTTATGGCTACCCGCGGCAAATCTACACCGGTTGGCTGAGCGGTCTCGTCAACCTGGACGAAGTGATCGACATCTCAATTTATGTCTACCCGGTAGAAAGCCAGGTGGTGCTCGAGAACCTGCGCAAAAAGGTGACACAACTGGAGGCCGGCATCCAGATCGACGCCGAAAAGGGGCGTGTCCGCGATCCTAGCAAGCAGGCCGCCATCCTGGATGCCGAAGAGATGCGCGATAAGCTACAGGTGGGTGAGGAGCGGTTCTTCCGTTTCGGACTGTATTTCACGATTTTCGGCGGCAGTATGGAAGAGCTGGAATTCATCAGCCACAAGGTAGAGAGTATGCTTGGGCAACAGCTGGTGTACAGCAAACCGGCGACCAGCCAGCAGGAGCAGGGCCTCAACAGCGTAGTGCCGCAGATGACCGATCAGTTGCAGATCCGCCGCAACATGAGCACCGGCGCCATATCTACCAGCTTCCCGTTCACCTCAGCCGATCTGAGCCAGGATAACGGCATCTTGTATGGCATCAACATGCACAACTCCGGCCTCGTCATCTTCGACCGCTTCTCGTTAGAGAACGGGAACTCGGTGGTGTTCGCCAAGTCTGGTGCCGGTAAGAGCTTTACCGTGAAACTGGAGGCACTACGCAGCATGATGCTCGGGACCGAAGTGTTCATCATCGACCCTGAGAATGAATACGAACGTATGTGTGACGCCGTCGCCGGTGCGTACGTACGCCTTAGCCTCAACAGTACCACCCGTATCAATCCGTTTGATCTGCCGCAGGTAGTCGATACCGAGGAGGCCGACAACGCCCTGCGCTCCAACCTGATTACGCTGCACGGCCTATTGCGCCTCATGATGGGCGGTGCCCAGGCGCAGCTGCTCGGCGGTAATAGCACGCTCGTACCAGCGCTCGCTCCGAGCGAAGAAGCCGACCTGGATGCGGCGCTTATCGAAACTTACGCCAAGGCCGGCATCACCAACGACCCGCTGACCCACACCGCGACGCCGCCGACCATCGCTGACCTGTACGACACCTTGCTCCACATGGGCGGCACGGGACCACAGCTGGCGCAGCGTCTGCGCAAATACACCAGCGGGACGTTCGCAGGTATATTCTCACAGCAGAGCAATATCAACATCAACAACCCGCTTGTTGTATTCAACATCCGCGACCTCGAGGATGAACTGCGCCCGGTGGCTATGTATATCGTTCTGAATTACATCTGGAATAAAACCAAGAGCGATCAGAAACGGCGCATTTTGGTAGTAGACGAGGCGTGGCAGCTTATGCGCTACGAGGATAGCGCGAACTTTTTATTCTCGTTGGCCAAGCGGGCCCGCAAATACAACCTTGGCATCACTACCATCACCCAGGATGTGGAGGACTTCATGGGATCACGGATGGGCCGGGCAATCGTGGCGAACGCCAGCATGCAGATGTTACTCAAACAGTCGCCAAGTGCAGTCGATATCTTGAGCGACGTCTTTAAGCTTACGAGTGAGGAGAAGAAGCGCCTCAGCCAGTTCCCGGTGGGGCAGGGGCTGTTCTTTGCCGGACAGAACCACGTGCATATCCAGGTAGTGGCCAGTCCGACCGAGACGGGGCTCATCACCACCAATCCGGCGCAAGTCGCCGCCATGCAGCAGGGGGGTGAGTTCAACCAACCAACCGGAACCATAGATTTACAGAATCAGCTGATGCCCGGTAGTACTAATAACCTTACATAAACGTATGTCCACCCTAACCGACCCAGACGCTGACAAGAAATACGCTCCTCACCCCGACACTCAGCCGGGTACGGCTGACATGTCTGAGTTCGAACAGGAGTTCGATAACCCCGAAGAGTTGGAGCAGGGTGTTGCAGCACCGAACGCGACCGAATCAGACAAGTCTGCTGATGCCGAACAACTCAAAGACAAAGAGGAACGCGCACCGGACCGCTCCGGTTTTAGTGCCGGTGATGATATGCGCGAAACCCTCGGTAAGGGTTATACCGGCAAAGGCTCACGGCAATCGAAGGGCCTCGCCAAACTCTACAACTCCGACTCCAAACTCAAGAAACGCGTCGCCATAGCTGGTGCCGCCGCTGGTGGTAGCCTAATCGGTGCTATCTTGATCTTCCTAGCGCTACTACCGCTTAAGATCGACATGCTTATCCAGAATATTGATCAGACGTTCGGTGCGGCGACCAATCAGGCGCTCGAGACGGAAACCGACAACCTATTCAGCGATTGGGTACGGGAATCCTTGCTACCCGCCCTCAATACCGGCGCCTGCAAGCGTACCATAGATCCAGGCTGTGTGCCGGTGGATGCTGGCACCGGGCCGATCGGTAAACTGTACGCCGGCTGGAAGAAAAACCGACTCGACATGAAGCTGGCCACCGATTACGGTATGACCATAGGTAGACAGTCGAACGGTCGATACGTCATGAATCTGCATGGGAACAACATAGATCTGTCCGAATTGCAGACCGGCCAACGCTCGCTCTTCGACCTGCCGGGCACGAAGAACGTATCGAGCCGGGAAATCAAAGCGCAGATCAATGCCGCCCTTGACGGGGAAACCAAGTGGAAGCAGGTGTATAAACGCTACTTCATTACTCGCAAAATAGATAAGGTGTTCGGTACCTATACCCATTGTCTGGTACTCTGCGATTCGCGGGAAAAGGTAAACTTAAAGCTGTCTGATGCGAAGTTAGGAGCGAAGCTATGGATCGCCAACAGAGTGATCGCTCCACGCAGTACCGGTGCCGCCGCCTTAGTGACCTGTATGCTCGATCCACCTTCATGTTCCACTAGTATCAGCTTTGATAATCCAAACGTAGAGGATGATAACAGCCCGGAACGCTCCAAAGCCCAGCAAGTTGCCGATTCGTTGATCGCTAACTATCTGGAGTCGCATACCCTGAATGACCTTGCGAAACTCGCCGAGAGTGCCAGCGACATCAACCGTTTAGGTTTCAGTGGTTATGCAACGAAGCTCATCGCTCAGCAAATCGCGAGCCAGCTCGGCGGCGACGCTGCAAAAACCGCAGCAGGAGAGACGCTCGATAAAACTATCCCGATTGTCGGTTGGATAAGTTTGGGTGTTGGCATAACCACGATCGCATCAACAGCCCCCAGTATCATCAAAACGCTGTCATACGTTACAAACTCAAAAGCGGCAGCAGAAATGTACACGACCTACAAGACGGCAGCCGATGAGATGCATTCCGGCAACACCGACGCAGAAGCGCTCGGCACTCTTAATGACGCGCTTTCAGCCAATTCCGATCTCGGCACCTCTCATTCAGATATGACCTCCACGCCGGTATATAACTACGTGATGGGCGGGTCGAATGGCAGCGGCTTCACGAACGCCGCCAGTATCTTCGGCGCCACCACCGCGAGCACCACCGACACCTCTTATAAGTGTAACGACGGTAAGCCCGTGCAAAGCGGGAAGCTTGACTGCCCTGAAGAAGACTTTTCACACACTAACTCGGCCGCTCTCAACTCCCTTGCTAACTCCGGCACCCTCAGTACCATCAGTCATATATCTGGACCGATTTACAGCATCATAAGTAAACCAGGAGAGCTTATCGGCGGGGTCGTATCAAGCATACCTGGCGTTTCACAAGTGATGAGCGCTATCAGCTCATTCGCTTCCGGCTTCATATCTGATGCACTAGGAACGCTCCTACCTAATCCGTTCCAGGACTTAAGCGGTGGACGTACCGGCGATATGATCATCGCCGGAGGGGATGTCACCCAGAACGGTGCCTGCTACCAGAACCTGGGTTGCGCGAAGGTGAGCAGTAAAACCGCCGCTGTCATCCAGAACCAGCAACGCCAGGAAGCGCAGGACCAATTCGATGCGCAGCCGATGTTTGCCCGCATGTTCAGTACTGATACGCCATATTCGCTCGTTTCAAGGCTCGCGGTCGCCATGCCTACCAGTCTGTCGAGCGGTATTGAGAACGGCATGGCAAGCATAGCCGCCAACCCCATGGGGTCACTCTTTTCGAGTTTGTCGAACATGTTCACCGGTAACCATGCGTTCGCTGCCGTTACTCCTGCGGATGATCCTTTCGGCGTGACGCAGATGGCATACGCAAGCCTTCCGAAACATCCCGCCGATTTCTGGGACAAGAACTGTAGCACCCCGGCACCTGGTAATGAGTACGGTTACTATAACGATGCGACGAGCACCTGGGATGCTTCCAATTGGTACAATAGCAGCAAATATCAGGAACAGGACCCAAACACCGGTCAGGCGGTCGCCACCGCTACAAACCCTTGCATGCTCATCACGGCAGCCATCGGCGCAGGCGGGGGGCTCGATGACCCTAGCTTACTACCTTCGGACACCCAGACCTCTAGCACCACCACGGCGACCGGGCCTACGTCACTCCGTATCGCAACCTATAACGTAGACGTCGCGCCAGCCATAGCCGGCGATAGCGAACGGGTTACCGCCACCAACACCATGGCCAGCAACAACTTCGATGTGGTCGGTATGCAGGAGCTCGAGAACCAGGGCGTGTTCGATAGCATAACAAACAAGCTCTACAAGCTTGGTTACAATACCTATCCAGCCCAGGGCTATAAAGTTAAATCCGGCAGCAACGATATGGCAGCGACCACCATCGCCTGGAACTCCAGTAAGTTCACTTTAGTGGGTACTGATGAACTTGATTTTCCCCGTAACGTCCATAACACCCACCAGAAGAATCTCCCGCAGCCTGACCGTAACCCCATCGTCATCCTCAAGAATACGGCGACCGGTCAGGAAATCATCGTCATGAACGCCCACTACACGTCGGATAAGAGCAACACCCACGCTAACGCCGAGGCCGAGCGCTACGCAGCCTCGCAGGCTATCGAAGCAAAGATAAAGTCACTCCAGACCCAGTACGCAGGCATCCCTATATTCCTTACTGGTGACTTCAATGAAGGTTATGGACCGAATGGCCCCGGCGACGGACAGGGAACCAACAATTACAAACGCACCTCCTTCTGTATGCTGTGGGGAGATGACCTCATGCGCGCACCCTCTATTACTAGTCCACAGGACTACTGTAAGCAAGGTGGTAAGCGTGGCGGGATCGACCACATCTTGATCTCACAATCACCCAGCATGCAGGCGAGCGCCAAAGAGCTCACGCCGGCCAGCGGTCAAAGCTCCAGCCAATCACTCGGCACCGACCATGCCAGCGTGCCGTATGTTGACGTCACCATCACAGGGACGGGTAGTGCGGCAACCTCGAATGCCGGAAAAAAGATAGTGTTCGCCTCGTACAACATGTGCGACGACCAGGACCATTACAATTCGGGGTCAGGCACCAACAGTTGTCCCCACATAGCAGGAAACGGCAAGAGTACTGTCGCCAACACCACGAAAAAGGCGTCGCTCATCAGCTCGGTCATAACCGGTACTAGTAGTGTGAATAGTCGGCCTATCGATATCGCGGCCGTACAGGAATTGTCACAATCGAATCAGAAGAACCTGGAAACAGACCTTGGCTCCTCATACCAGTTCTTCCCCTCGAAAGTCGCGCGCAACAACGCCTATGCCGTCGTATGGAACAGTAGCAAGTTCACTATGGTAGATAACGGTTGTTTAAGTGAGAAGGTGACTGGCGGTTCCCTGATGGGAAATGGCAATAACGAGCATCTCGATGGGAGCGCCAATTGTTCCACCGACCAAAGCAGCCGATCGAACGCGGCCGGTTTCCCGTGGGTGCAACTCCAAAGCAGTTCGGGCAAGAGCATTTACGTCATGTCGATCCATCTGCCTAACAACTGTTATGGTAGTCGTAGTATCCGCAGTAATGATGCACAGAAGATCTATCAGTACTGGGTCAAACCCAAGCTCAGCACCGGCGCGACCGTCATCGTATCGGGCGACTGGAACTGGTCGGGTAGCGTAAGTTGCGGTAACTACTGGGACGGGAACAACAAGAACGCTAATCCCTTGTCCGCGTACTGTGAAATAAGCAAGGGCGGCAACCTGCAAGCCGCAATAGACATCGCTAACGACAAAGTCGGACAGTGTCCGAGCAGCGAACGCCTCCCGATTGACCAACCGTTCGTTTCGGCCGGCATAAGTGCTTCGAACTACAAGCACATCGACAGCAATGACGCCGGCACCGACCATAGCCCGGCTATCGTCGCTCTGACATCGGAGAGCGGGTTTTGAACCACACGGCCGCCTTTTCCGTAAAAAAGTTACTCATATTGTTCACCCTGTCGCTCTATACTTTCGCGGTCATACTGAACATGGGCCTGGTCGGCCGGGCGGCAGCGGACGGATCGCCGTGCGGCAGCACCATACCGCAGGATCAGTGTGTCTGTGACTCTACCATGTCGGCACTCGACTGCGCCTCAATCCTTGATAACTGGACTGGTTGGCTGCCGAACGATGGTGTCGCGTCAGCGGCATCCTGCAGCACGACCGGGGACGAGAGCTTAGTGGGCAGTGATAAGATCCAACAGATCATGAACTACTTCGTAGGACAAGGGCTTACCGCCCCCCAAGCAGCCGGCATAACAGGAAACCTGCAAAGTGAATCAGCCGGTACTTTCGATCCAAGTATCGTAGAGGGGGGCGGGAAGAGTGACACCATACCAGCTACCGGTGGATATGGACTCGCTCAATGGACGAGCGCCGGGCGTAAACAAAACCTACAAGACTTTGCGACCCAAGAGGGACTGCCGGTTAATAGCATGAAGTTACAGCTGGACTTTATATGGCACGAACTTACTACCAGTTATAAAGACAGTACACTGACACCCCTTAAAGCCTCAACCACCGTAGACGATGCGTCAAACATAATATTGGCCCACTACGAAACATCACAGGACTACCTCGATAACGGCCTGAATGGTAGGGATGGTAATGCTCGTCGACATAACTCCGAGGTTATCTTGGCGTCATACGGCGCATCAACAGGCAGTACTGATACGTCATCGGACACCGCCGTCAGTACAACTACAGGCTGCGGCAGCGGTTCCAACGGTAGCACAACCGCGACCGCCGGTAGTGACATGCTTGGCGATCCGGGTCAGGCAGCCGTTGTCGCGACCATGGGTATACACTCCCCGGGCGATGCACAGTGTACCGATTACGTGGCATATGAACTTGCCCATCATTACAAGCCTTTCATGAATTCCAGCCACGGCTTACCGGATGGAATCGATGTCGTTCCCACTTTGGCGAGCAGATTCCATGTTAAGGTCGACTCTACGCCAGCAGTGCATGCGGTGTTCAGTCAGCATAGCCCGAGTGGTAACGTACATGGTCACACGGGTATAGTTTCGGGTGTTACACTTAACAGCGATGGGTCGCTAAAATCATTCACGATCGAAGAGTATAATTTCAATAATGAAAACCATTACGGCACCCGGACGGTCGATGCTTCATATATAGCCCAGTACAGTATGACGTTCGCACACACGGAGACAGATTGGCAATGATGTATAACAGGCGTATATTTACTCTCTTTTCCCTGGTGATAATCCTGATTTCTATCGGACTTGTCATCATGACATTCTGGGGTTATGGTAACCTTGAACTACAGGTGCCGCCCCACATGTCTATTACAGTTAATGGGCACTCTACAGCCGCTACTCACTTAAAGCTACGTCCAGGTACTTACACTATTCGAGCGACTTCAGCCCAATACTTTACGACCTACACAACCGTCAAGGTAAACCCATTCCTACGCACTATTTATGAGCCACCCCTCAATCAACGGACCGCCGACTCCATCGTCGGTAGTGCTCTGGGAGCAGCCGGCACATTCGGTATACCGCCCACTAATGATTTACAGTGGTTTTCAGATCACACTTGGACCGTTGAAAATATTGGGCCGAGTACGCCGGATGTCGTTGCCACCCACTTCGTTAACGGGACTTGGACGCTCGCCTATAGGACTGGTGATACTATTAACCCCTCTATACCAACTGCCGTAGCTCAGGAAATAATAAACCGGGAGGCACGTATCAATGCAGGGACACTCTAGGTCATACCTGGTGCGCAGCGCCGTACTGTTGGTCATCTTGTGTATATGTTTTGGCATATTCACCGAGCGCTCACGTACGTTCCCCTTGAAACAGACGACTAGTGTTCACTTTGCCAACCCACAGATACTCGACGATTGGACACAAAACAAAGCAACGAGCACGATATTGCAATATATCAGTTACTACCTGGCGGTGCACGATATACCGGGCGACACGGTCACAATAGATAACCGCCCATCAGCTCTAAGCAATGGGCAACTCAGCTTCAATTTTAGTACCGACGGCGACGAAAGCGTACACATCGCTACCGTACAAGTCCAGAATTATAGCGGTATTTTAAGTACCGCTGTGTTCATCGATGGGAATAAGCAGACTTACACGATAGCCGATACGTTATACAATGCCTCTTTCAGTGGTTTTGATGCTCTGGCCGATAATGGGCTTTCCGGTATGCAGGTCTATGGTATCCAGCGGCTACTTGTAGATCACTGGGGTCATAATAGCGATTTCGAAGCAGGTAAGGTCACTCAGTCTATTGGCCCTGACGGCACACTCACAACCTTCCCGGTGACCATAAATCACGCCACATACACCCTACAAAACACCTCGTCTGGCCTAACTGATATCACGGTACGGATTACCGACAACAAGGGGGATTCGATACTCAAGACAAACACCATCAATATGGCCGTTTAGCTAAGCGGGATTATGGTGCTGTCAGTGAAATGTTTGACGACCACATCGGCATCCGTGGTGGTCAAAAACGTCTGGTAGCGCTGTAGGAACCCCGTTAATGCCCGGCGGCGCTTGCCGTCGAGTTCACTGAAGACGTCATCAAGCAGCAGCAGGGGCGTCTGGCCCCGCACCGCTTCCAAGAGTCGCAACTCGATGATCTTAAGCGCCAGCAGCGCCGTACGAGTCTCACCCCGTGAGGCATACTCATCCGCCGGTTTATTATTGAAGGTCACTATGAAATCTTCGCGGTGCGGGCCGTAGGTTGTAAAGCCGCGGGCGTGATCCTCGTTCCGGTGGCTCTCGAGCTTAGTCAGCAGATTCGTCTCGTAGTTATCAAGGCCGAATTTCGGTTGGTAAGCGATAGTCACCGCCGTATCCACTTGGGATATCGCAGCATACACCGTCCCCAGTTCTGCCGCGAAGCTCTCACAGAGTTCGGCGCGGGCGCGGGCGATAGCAGCACCCAGTTCGCTCAGACGCAGATCCCACGGAAACAACTCCTGGGCAACCGGCAGCTTAGGCCGTTTGAGTAGGGCATTACGCTGCGCCAATACTCGTCGGTAATTGCGCCGGAAGCCGGCAAACCCCGGCGAGGTCTGTTCCAATATGTCATCGAGGTATGACCGCCTGGTATCAGGGGAACCATGCAGGAGTTGGAGGTGATTCGGCTCAAAAAGCACCACTGGTAATTCATGCTGCAGCGTCAACCGCTGGTAGGTTTTCTCGTTCAATTCGTATGTCTTCGTCTGGCGCGGTATGGCTGTAAGCTTTACAACACGCGTCTCGTCACTTGGTTCCAAGCGGGCGTCAAGCCGCATCCAGTCCGCGTCGAACTGCAGCAGATCGGCATCTGCTACCCGGTACGAGCTGCCGCGGGCCAGCACTAGGATGGCCTCAAGTAGGTTCGTCTTGCCGCTGCCGTTGGGCCCCACGATGATGTTCACCCCTTGGCCGAATTCGAAAGACGCGTCCGTATACGAGCGGAATTGCTGCAGGCGGATATCACTGATCATATGGCTTTATTATAGGGGGAGGGGACAAATAACCCTAAGCGGAAACTATGTTCTCTCCCCGCTGATAAGGTGAAACAACTTGCAAGGTTTACCTCCATTACGACTTCAGCGGCATGATGATGTGCAGATAATCGTCACTCGCCGCATCACTCAGCATCACCGCCTCGAGCTTGCCGTTAAACCCTATCTGGACGTCTTTCGTGTCCATCGCTTGCAAACCATCGAGCAGGTACCGTGAGTTGAGGGTTATCGAGCCAGAGCCTTTCGCGTTCACCTTAAGTGTCGCGTTGTTCTCACCGAGCTGGGAGGCTACCGCATGGATCCAGATGCTTTCCGACGGCTCATCGACGCTCACCACGATACTGCCGGCGCTCTCCCGGGCGAACAGACTTGATACCTTGGTGATGTTCACGAGTTCGCTGCGGGCCAGCGTGGCGGTAGTACTGAACGAAGCCGGGATGAGTTTACGGTAGTCGGGGTAGTTACCTTCGATCAGCCGCGCTACCAGTTCGACCTCGTCGGCCCGAAACTGGACCTGCTGATCATCGTGAACGACTTCTATGTCGCCGTCGTAGTCGTTAATAATGCGCAGTACGTCATGTAGGGCGGTCGCCGGTATAAGCAAATTCACATCCTCTTTGACTTCGACCAGCCGCTTCTCGGCCAGACGATAACTGTCCGTCGCCGCCATGTAAAGCACACTGTCTACGGTGTGGAAATACACCCCCGTAAGCACCGGGCGGCTTTCGTCGTTACTGGCAGCGATCAGTACCTGCTGCAACGCCTTCTTAAGCAACGGGGCGGAAACTTTCCACGACGTACCGCCCTCTATCGCTGGCATGACAGGGAACTCGTCGGCTGCGACGCCGTTGATGACTGACTTATAACTATCAGTCGTCACTTTCAGCCGCTGCTCATCCTGTTCGAGTTCGATCACACCACTCGGCAGGCCGTTCACGAAATCCTGCAGCAGGCGGGCAGGCACCGTCAATGAGCCTTCGCTCTGCACCTGCGCGCCCAGTTGGCAGGAGATAGCGATATCGAGATTGGTCGCCGATATACCTAGCCGGTTACCTTCGATCTTCAGTAAGACATTGCTGAGAATCGGGAGCGTACCACGGGTACTGGCTACCCGGGCAACGAGACCGAGCGCCTTATTGAGATTTTCCTGCGTTACTTTGAGTTTCATGACTTATCCCCTCTGTCTTATTACTAAAAATTCTCTTCTTTTAAATATGGTCCTTATTATTAGGCCTGTGGAAAGCGTGGAAAAGTAAGAACCCACCTCTGTTAAATAGGACAAAATTGCTGTGTAAACCTGAGTACAAAACTTGTGCACGGGTAGCGGTATAAATAGTGGGTTTTTCCACGCAGTGGACAGGGCAGCGGTAAGTTGTGTCGATAACTTACCGGCGGAACGGGGCAAAACTCCGCCGTTTATCGTTGTTTGTACACAACTTGTCGACATGCCCACCACACCCCGTGCGGTTCTAGGCATATAGTCGCTCCTTTATCTCTTCGAGGGCGCTGCGGATATCGGCATCGATGCGGGATTCTTTCTCGATCTTTTCAACCGAATGGATAGCGGTGGTGTGGTCCTTGCGGCCGAGTTCACGGGCGATCTTCGGAAAACTGAGGTGCAACTCGCTTCGGAGCATATACATGGCGATCTGGCGGGGGACTACGATGTCCTTGTCGCGCTTGGGACCGACGATATCGTCGACACTGACCTGGTAGTGGCGGGCGCAGCGCTCGATGATCTGGCGGGCGCTCAGATGCTTGGGCCGGGTGTGGATGCTGCCGAGCATACCGGTGGCAATCGCGAGGTTGGGTTCAAGCCCGCGCATCTCACAGAAAGCCAGCAGCTGGTTCAATGCGCCTTCGAGTTCGCGGACGTTGGTCGCGATATTGGTCGCCAAATAATCGATCACGTCGTTCGGCAGTTTCATACCATTCATCTCCGACTTGATCTGCAGGATGGCACATCGGGTCTCGAAATCGGGATTCTGCATATCGATACTCATACCCCAGGCGAAGCGGCTGCGCATGCGCTCTTCAAAACCAGGTATTTCCTTCGGCTGCTTATCGCTGCTGATGATAATCTGTTTCTGGGCCTGATGGAGTGCGTTGAAGGTGTGGAAGAACTCTTCTTGCGCCTTCTCTTTGCCGGCGATGAACTGGACGTCATCGACGATCAACACATCGGCGCCGCGGTAGTGGTCGGTAAAATCGCTCGTCTTCTTGTAGCGCAAAGCGTCGACGAATTCCTGGAGGAATTGTTCACTGGTAGCATAGACCACGCGGGCGCCCGGCTTACTGGCGACGACCGCGTTACCGACCGCTTGCATAAGGTGGGTCTTGCCGATACCGACGCCACCGTACAGGAAAAGCGGGTTGTACTTGGTACCAGGGTTGGCGGCGATAGCCTGACAGGCCGCGTAGGCGAGCTCGTTGCCGCTGCCTACTACGAAGTTATCAAACGTATAACGTTCGCTGATACCTTGCCGGTAAGCATGGGACAGGCTGTTGCCGCTCCGAGTAGGCTGCGCTGCGGTAGGTATTGGGGCCGACGGGGTAGGGTTGCTGAGCGGGAGTGAGATACTCTCGTCGAACTCCGGTTTGCGGCTGACGCTCCGGATCTTATATTCCACGACCGGTTCTTCGACACCGTTCTTGCGGAGCGTATCGACGACCAGCTCGTTATATTTCTTTTCGAGCTGTTGTTTTATAAAGACGTTCGGCACGCCCACCAGCAGACTATTGCCGTCATGCCTGAGAAGCTGCGTGTTCTTGAACCACGTCAGGTAATTGCCACGCGACAGCGATATCTCGATGTCGCCTAAGACTGCCTGCCAAAGCCGGTCGTGATCCACGTTAAGAACTCCCCTAGTTACCCGTTAAAGCTGTGTATAACTATAGCGCACCACTGGGAAAGTTTTCCACAATAATTTCTACAACTTTATTGTCAAGGCAAAATGAGCAGGGCAGGGGTAGGGTTATCCACAGGTTCGACTACCATCTGTTAATGTGTGGATAACTCTTGGAAAAAAGGGGAAAACTTGGTACTATATATCTCGATATCTAACAGGGAAGCGGAGCTAGCCGTAACAGCGGTAGCTGTGTTACACTGTGTAATAACGTATAACAAGTGAGTATATAACCCATGCCTAAGCGAACTTACCAACCCAAGAAACGTCACCGCGCTCACGAGCACGGTTTCATGAAGCGCATGGCCAGCCGTGCTGGCCGCGCCGTACTGAAGCGCCGCCGCCTTAAGGGCCGCGCCCGCCTGACTCACTAAAATAGTTTAGTTACTAAACTATTTGGGTCGAGCATCTAGGACGTATAAGGAGTTGCTACATGATAGCTCAGGTACATCGGTTTCATGGACGCGCCAGCATTCAGCGACTCTACACGAATAGCCGGTTAGCTCGGTCTGGTGCGCTCGGACTGCGCTACGCTCAGAATCCACGTCGTCGGTCATACCGTGCGGCGGTCGTTGTCAGCCGTAAAATCAGTAAATCAGCCGTGATTCGTAACCGCATCCGCCGGCGTTTGTATGAGCATGTTCGTATTTTGTCCGATTCTCTGCCTGCACCGTATGATCTACTTCTGACGGTCTACGATGAGAAACTGGCTACGTTACCGCCCGATGAGCTGGCGAGCGAAGTGGCGAAAGTGTTCCATAAGGCTAAGCTGACTGCTCAGACCCCTGCCCGCCGTGATATAGTGAAAGCCAAGGAATCATAATGTTTACACATCTTATCGTCCAACCGATCTTCAACCTGCTGGTATTGATTTACGCGATCATACCAGGACACAACTTCGGCCTCAGCCTCATCATCTTCACGGTGGTAGTGCGTCTGTTGATGTGGCCGCTCGTAAAGAAGCAGCTGCGCCAGACCAAGCTCATGCGCCAGTTACAACCTGAGCTGAAGCGCATCAAGAAAGAAGCCAAGGGTGATCGCCAGAAAGAATCACTCATGATGATGGAACTCTACAAGGAGCGCGGCGTCAATCCGCTGGCTACCATCCCCATACTTATCATCCAGCTGATCATCCTAATCGGTCTGTATAGTGGTCTGCGCCGGGTTATCGACGACCCGAAGAACATCGTGAACTTCGCTTACTCGGGTCTGCAACACCTCGGCTGGATGCAGCATTTGGCGCATCATCCCCGTGACTTCGATGACACCCTCTTCGGCTTCATGGATCTGACCCGGAGCGCGCTCGGGCCGAAGGGTACGTACCTGCCCGCCCTGATCGTGGTTATCGCCAGCGCTACGGTACAGTTCCTGACCAGCCGCCAGCTTATGCCGGTCGATAAGAACGCCCGCAAACTCCGTGAGATCTTCAAAGCATCAGCCGACGGCCAGCAGGCCGACCAGGCTGAAGTCAGCGCCGCCACCAGTCGCACTATGCAGTACATAGTGCCGATCATGGTCTTTATCTTTACGGTCAATCTGGCCTCTGCCCTGAGCCTCTACTGGCTGACGGGTGGTATTGTGGCCTACATCCAGCAATCCATCGCCCTCCACGAAGATGAAGTGGATATGGAGAAGATGGCTGACGCCAAACCATCCAAGGACGTAACAAAGATCGCCGAAGCCGAAGTGGTGGAGAGCCCGGCGACGAAAAAACCGAAACCCGCTAAAAAGTCCGCCAAGAAGAAAGCGAAGCGGAGAAAACGATGATAAGGGAAAAGAGCAGCCAGAGCGGAAAAACGCACTTTTTCACCCTGCGCGATGAGAAAAACCGTCAGGTTTGTCTCAGGGTAACTAAACGGAGAAAACGGTAGTGGAAGAGTCGATTGCCTACGCGAAAAAGTATCTGGAAGATGTGCTGTCGTTCTTCGGTCTGAATACCGACATCCATGCCACATCGGAAGATGAGGTGATAGAGCTGAGCATTCCCAGTACGCACTTGAACGGCTTCTTGATCGGTCAGCGCGGCGAGACCATGCGGGCACTGCAGTTCATGGTAAGTAGCGCGCTGAAGAATCAGGACTACTCTATTACGCGCGTGAATGTAGATGTAGCTGATTACAAGAAGCAACGGGCCGAGCGTCTTGCCCAGACCGCTGAAGAATGGGTACAGAAAGTCCGTGACACCGGTGAGGCATATGAAGTCCGTCCCATGAACGCCGCTGACCGCCGGGTCATACACAAGGTGGCTGCCGATGCTGGCCTGAGTAGTGAATCGGTCGGCGAAGGCCGGGACCGGCATATCGTACTCAAGCTAGCTCAGTAATCTGTCGTATTGAACCGAACTCCGGAAGCTTCTCGTATTACCTATCGGCCGAGCACCTGCTCGTAGATATCGAGCGTCTGCCGGGCCATGCGCTTCCAAGAATATTTTTTGATCTGCTCCCGGCCTTTCGCCACCAAATCTTCGCGCAGGATAGGATCATCCAGGACCTCGCCGAGCTTAGCGGCCATATCTTCGGTATCGAGCGGGTCGAAGTAGTAGGCGGCATCGCCGTATACTTCTGGCAGGCAGGTCGCATTACTGCTGACGACGGGAGCGCCGTGCGCCATCGCCTCTAGACCCGGCAGTCCAAAACCTTCACTCAAAGAAGGGAAAACGTAGGCGGTGCAATGTTCGTAGAGCCAACGAAGCTGCCCGTCGGTGATGAAATCGGTGAATATGACGTTCTGGATGCCGCGTTCCTGTACCGTTTGTTCGTGGCGACGGTAGTTGGCGTCCTTTTTACCGGCTAGTACGAGGTAGAGATCGGGACGGGTCTGCTGTAAGGCGGCAAACGCGTCGATGAGCCGGCCCAGGTTCTTGTGGGGAGTGGGCCGGCCGATGTACATGATGAACTGCTTCCCCGCCAGTTCTTTGGTGGCTTCCGGTTTGTCACTGATCCGGTCACCTGATTCGAGGGTGACGGCTATCTTCTCCGGCTTGATGTGGGTGAACGAGGCCACGTCCTTTTTGACGTATTCCGTCGGAACGATCACACGGGCTGATTTGTGGGCGACGCGCTTATTGACCCATCTGTATATCCGCTGCTTAATCCAGAATACGACCGCGTTCTTATCGGGATTACGGAAACGGATAGTGATGAGATCGTGCATGGTTGTGACGACACGCCCCCGGTAGAGCACCGGTTGCTGCACCATGCTGAAGTGGACGAGATCTGGTGCCAGGCCGTTCAACTGGCGCCGAAACCCGAGCTGTTCACCGAAGGTAAACTCCTTGAACGGGGTTTGGATAACCGTAAAAGTCGGCGCAATAGTGGCTATGAAATCAGTACGCTGTGGACGCGTCAGGATGATGATCTGATGCTTCGGCTGCAGGTCGTGCAGGTGTTCGATGAGCTTATCGACGTACCGGCCCGTACTAGTGCCCGATTCACGGGCGTCTATGACAATCCTACTCATTATGGTCTGATGGCACGAGGGCGTGTAGATCCTCGAGGCTTACACCCTGTTCCGCGGCCAAAGCGGACCGGTATTCTGTCAGGGCGGTGCTGTGCATAATGAGCGCTTCATGCGAGCCGGGAGCTACGCCTATACGATCTGCGAAGTCATTCAGGGATCCAGGGTTCAATTCAGCTGCTGATTGTGTCATGGTGTAAGCCCCTCCGGCGTTACGATTATTGTAATAACACAATAGCATGCTGCTGAGTGTGGTTGAAGGGCAACGTACCATACGGCCAGCGGCGGGAACCGCTAGATACGTCTCAGAAAAACTTCATGGCCGCTCTACCCTCATATTCCACAGAACAGGTAGGCGTATATAGGGTCGAAGTGCTACAATAGGGTCACTTGTTTATAACTTTTTGTAAGGGGATACAACTATATGGCGAAGCGCGCACTCATCACTGGCGTTAACGGACAGGACGGGGGGCACCTTGCGGAACTGCTGCACGGAAAAGGTTACGAAGTGTACGGCATTATGCGGGGTCAGGGCGAGGCTAGTCACCCGAAATTCAAAGCGTTCAAGGAAGAATTTCCGTACGTCAATATAATCTTGGCCGATCTGCATGATCTCTCTTCATTAGTGCGCGCCGTGCAGGTAGCGCAACCTGATGAGGTCTATAACCTGGCTGCGATAAGCCACGTCGGCTATTCGTTCAAGGATCCGGTTCTGACTCACCAGGTCACCGGCGGCGGTGTACTGAATATGCTTGAGGCCATCCGGCTGACCGGTGGCGAAAAGACAGTACGCTTTTACCAAGCCTCAACTTCAGAAATGTTCGGCGGTTTGGACTATAACCGCCCTGGCAAAGGCTACGATGAAGAGTCGTTGTTCCACCCCCGCAGCCCGTATGGTGTAGCTAAGCTCTATGGTCACTGGATTACTAAGAACTATCGTGAAAGCTACGGTATGCACGCCAGCTGTGGAATCCTGTTCAACCACGAGGGCGACCGCCGCGGACCGGAATTCGTCACGCGCAAGATCAGCCAGGCAGTGGCACGCATCAAGTTCGGCAAACAGGAGCTTCTCGAACTTGGCAACATGGACTCGAAGCGCGACTGGGGTTACGCAGGCGACTACGTGGAAGGCATGTGGCGCATGCTGCAACAGGATGAGCCAGGTGATTATGTACTGGCAACCGGTGAGACACACACCATCCGCGAATTCTGTGAACTGGCCTTCAAAGAAGCTGGCATGGAGCTGGAGTGGCAAGGTACTGGTGTCGATGAGATCGGCGTTGATAAGGTATCCGGCAAGACGCTGGTAAGGGTCAATCCTGAATTCTTCCGTCCTGCCGAAGTTGATATCCTGCTCGGTAACCCCACTAAGGCGGAAACCGTTCTAGGTTGGCAACGTAAGGTAGACTTCCCTGGTTTGGTAAAGCTCATGGTAGAGCACGACCTCGGTTACGAATCCGCTAAGTCGTAATAGCGAATAGACAAATTAAAAACCACCGCGCTGTCGGTGGTTTTTAATTGCGTCCAAGTCTACTGTAACTTATTGCGCCAGTCAGTCACGACGTCTTGGATAGTGGTTGTAATGTCGATGGTTGGCTCCCAACCAGTATCTTTGGTGAGCTTATCATGACTACCGTAAATGTCAGGGGTGTCAGAGGGGCGCATTTTGCTTGGATCTTGGGTTATTTCCGGATGGACGTCCACGGTGCTTAGAATCAATTCCAGAAGCTCGTGCCCACTGCGTGAAGTACCGGTACAAATATTATAGGTTTCACCCGATACGCCTTTACCAAGCAGTAAACGGTAGGCCCGGACTATATCGCGGACATCGGTGTAGTCACGCTTGGCATCCAGGTTACCCACGCTAATTTTGTCGAGATCTATATTCTCGAATTCAACAGCTTGCTTGGTAAGGTCGGGCACGATAAACCCGGGGCCTTGGCCTGGGCCGATATGGTTGAATGGCCGAGCTATCACTACCTCAAAGCCTCGGGTGCGGTAATATTCGGCCATCTGCTCTTGGCCGAGCTTGCTGACAGCGTACGGTGAGCTAGGCAGGACAGGGGAAGTCTCGGTGATAGGGAGCTGAGCCTTGGAGTCATACAAGCTCCCACTACTAATTACGACAAATTTTGGATGGTGACCTTGAATATGAGCGGCCTCAAACAGATTGATCTCCATACCGATATTGGTCTGTATGTATTGCAGAGGAGTGTCGAATGATGGGCCTACTGCAGCCATACCTGCCAGGTGTACGACACCGCTTATATCACTGAAGTCGATTGCCTCCACGGCCGCTTTATCCATCAGGTCCACTACGTGGTATTCCTGGACAAACTCTGATTGTTCACTGGCGCCTTGTGGTCCGCCAATACCCATGACCTGCATGCCATTATCGGCCAACTCTTTGGCTAAGTGTTGTCCCACAAACCCATTCACACCAGTCACAAGGATTCTTTCCATAGCTTAAGCCTACTATATGTATCGGTCCTTTCACAATTGTCGATGTATGTCTTTCAGGGTAAAATATACACAAATATGCAAAAGCTACGTCAGCGGTACCGTTATTCCGCAATCCTATTGCGCGAAATTGTGCGGACAGACTTCAAGCTCCGATATCAGGGGTCAGCACTCGGCTATTTGTGGTCACTGCTGCGACCACTCTTTATGTTCGCCATCCTCTACCTTGTATTTGGCGTCTTTCTGAAAGCCAAGGGTAATATACCGTACTATCCGGTATACCTGCTGCTGGGTATTCTGCTTTGGAACTTCTTTAGTGAGATTACGAGCGGCAGCGTGGCGGCTATTGTGGGCAAAGGAGATTTACTCCGAAAAATCAACTTCCCTAAATACGTCATTATCCTGGCGGTCTCACTAGCTGCTCTGATCAATCTGGCTTTAAACTTCGTCGTACTCGCCATCATTATGATCATCACGCATGTACCGGTCAGTAGTGGCGCACTACTGGTTCTGCCGCTTATCTTAGAGCTTTATGTGCTGGCAATGGCGGTGGGGCTTTTTCTGAGTGCGTTATTCGTCAAATTCCGCGATGTGACATACATTTGGGAAGTTATCATGCAGGCGGCATTTTATGCGACACCGATTCTTTACCCCCTATCTCTAATACCAGCACATTTTGCAAAATATATGCTACTCAACCCGGCGGCGCAGATCATTCAGGATTCTCGTGAAGTGTTAGTGACACCTGTTACTCAGACTATCTCTGACTTTTGGGGCGGCGATAAGTTAATATGGGCAATCCCTATCGGTCTCACTGTATTGATAGCCGTATTGGCGGGCTGGTATTTCCGAACTCAGTCTAAGAATTTTGCGGAGGAAATCTAACGTGGCTGACGACGTTGCCATAAAAGTACAGCATCTCAGTAAGGACTTTGTGCTGCCGCACGAGAAAGTTACCAGTGTAAAAAGTGCCTTTACTGGCATGTTCAAGCGTAATCGTACTAAAGAATCTCAGCACGCACTGAAAGACATCAGCTTTGAAATAAAGAAGGGTGAGTTCTTCGGGATTGTTGGCCGTAACGGTTCCGGCAAGAGCACCATGCTCAAGATACTTGCAGGCATCTATCAGCCGACGAAAGGTAGCGTCCGTACCCACGGCAGGTTAGTGCCCTTCATCGAACTTGGCGTTGGTTTTAATCCAGAGCTCACCGGCCGCGAAAACGTATTCCTGAACGGCGCTATGCTTGGCTTTTCGCGCAAAGAAACCGAGGCTATGTATAACGATATCGTAGCCTTTGCTGAGCTTGAACGCTTTATGGATCAAAAGCTGAAGAACTATTCATCGGGTATGCAGGTGCGCTTAGCGTTCTCTATGGCGATTCGTTCGAATGCGGACATATTGCTTGTTGATGAGGTGCTGGCTGTAGGCGATGCCGACTTCCAGCGCAAGTGTTTCGAATATTTCCGTTCTTTGAAGCGTGACAAAAAAACAGTAGTCTTTGTGAGTCATGACATGAATGCGGTACAGCAATTCTGCGACAGGGCCTTGTTAATTGATAAGGGTAAAATTAACAGCATAGGTGAATCACACATTATCGCGGAAGAGTACACCAAACTCTTCGTAAAGGAAGTACTGACTGATTCCGGAACCACCGGTACTCGCTGGGGGGATCATACGATTGTATTCAAGAACCCAGAAATTAAGCAACTAACAAATGAAGGCAAAATCAAAATAACAACTCATGCAACAACAAAAGAAGATGTAGGGGCTCTACAATTTGGTTTTTCGGTTAAGGATACTACAGGAAAGGTGATTCTGGGCACGAATAATAATATTTTGAAGCAACCGGTACACCAGCTTAAGAAAGACAATGGCTATCGCATCGAATGGGAGATGGATAGTATACTTAATTCAGGCACTTATACGGTCGATATAACAGTCAGCCATGATGGCTCGATATCTGACTGGTGGGGGGATGCGTTATCGTTTAATGTAACAAACCTTAAGGATACTCCATATGTCGTTAGCCCACCGGTTGAATTCTCAATCATCGACAGCCACTCAGCTGACAAAATCTAAGCAGCACAACATAAGCTACCTCATAACCGTTTCAAGGGCCCACTATATACCCGCTCAATTTCTGATATTAACCTTGCGCGCTAAAACCCGATCCAGGATTGTGGTCGTAGGTAATTTGAATACCGAAGAAGCGAAACATATTCGCAGTTTGGGTGCACGCTATATCGATGAAGACTCTGTGGACCTGCGCGGAAGGATGCCTTCGTTTGAATGGGAACAGAAGTTTCGTTCAAAAGGCTGGTATAAACAGATGTTTCTCCGGTTAAGTATCGATCGCTATATGGATACAGATAATGTTGTAGTGCTTGATAGTGAAGTTTTTGTTTTTGATAATTGGGATGAAAGCAGACTTTTTGATAAGACAACCAATAAGTTGAAGTCGTTTTATTGGGTACCTGATAAGCGTAAAGATAAGTGGGACTACTCTATGTATAGAGGTGCTGCTTACCCATTAAGTTTTCATCCAAAATTTAAGGGGGTAAAACGGTATGCTAACTCTACGCAATTCAAACGACACATTTCGGGAGTCGTACTCTTTTCTCGACAGGCTGTAGAGCACCTATGGGAAGAGTTAGGGCGTCATACGGATGTTAAGAAGAACTTCTACAATTTATTCAATAACCAGAATGAGTTGGCATTTTCGGACCACGATTTTTATGGTATAGCGGTCGATTACGGCCTCTTAGATAAGTGGGTAAAGCAGAAAAGAGAATTATTGGGGTGGTATGGAGTGCATAATGATAGGGCGTTTAGTGCATTCAAAAAAGATGCCATGTGGAGTATGTGTCAAGAGTATGCGAACTATCCGACACCGAAAGCATATCTTGAGTTTATGCAATCCACTGCCCGTGCCTTGAAGCAAACATTGCCGAAAGTAGATTATCTAAATAAAATAGCTACACAAAGTGAGAAAGAAAAGAGGAAAGAGTATTCTACTAAAATGATTGTAAAGAAAATTGGCAAACGTGTCCTACCTTCTCGCTATCGAGACATGGTGAGAAAGACCATAGAAAGCCTACATCGGAATGAAGTTAGGATTATTGACATACAAAAGAAACTTGACCGAGTGGTGGAGCGAGTAGAAGTTAGTGACGGGCGACTGGATAGTATACGAGAAGTCTTGTCACGCGTAGAGAATTATCAGCCAGTGTACGGTATTGCTGGACTTGGCGATGCGCCTGCACGCATTGAAAGCAAGGAACGTGCGATGACTATTGAGCAATCGATACTCCCCGTGTCAGGAAAACGAATCATTGATTTTGGATCATCGCTGGGATACTTTTCGTTTTACTTTGCCGATCGGGGGGCGCGTGTTGAGGGCTGGGAATCTAACGCTGACAATTGTGAAGCCTCACGTCGCATAGCTGATCTTAATGGAGTTGAAGTTGAATTTAAGGTAAAAGAATTGAATCTAGAAACTATTTCAACCATAAGATCTGGATATTTTGATGTAGCTTTGGTCCTTAACGTATTTCATCATATAATCCGTTATCAAGGCCTTGAAGAGACTCAGCTGCTCGTGAAGGAGATACTCAAGAAGGTGCCGATACTTGTCGTTGAGCTCGCAAAAAAAGGTGAGGATCCTAGTCTGCCGTGGGACGCTAGTCAGCCAGACGACGAGCTTGCCATTTTTGATCTTGTACGGGATGAGATTGATATTCACCAGATAGGTGAATTCGGCAACCACCTATCCGATAAGAAGCGTCCGATGTACGTTATCCAGGCGCAAAAGATAGTGAGCGTAGGGAAGCGCCGCTATGTCTACGATACGGTTACTAATCAGCCGTATGTCGGCGCTCTAATTGCTCATGGCGGAATTAGCCGCCGCTATTACTACGGGAAAGATATCATCGTTAAGGAATATTCGCTTGATCGCAGGAGTAGAAGAGAAAATGAAGCTCAGATACTTAATGAAATAAGTATTCTCTTGCAATTGAAAAAAGAAAAAATATTTGGCGCACCAAACATTGATTCATATGAGGTGAATAACGACAGTATACTCATTGCCCTTAAGAAGAAACCCGGCACCCTACTGTCTGATACTCGTGAAAAATATACCTTCAAACAGATTCAGGTATATCTGAGGGATGTTGCTCACTCGTTAGCGGATCTTGAGGCGGCGGGTTATTACCATAATGATATACGGTCCTGGAATGTACTGGTGCACGATAATCAAGCTCGTTTAATTGACTATGGGCTGGTAAGCAGCAAGGATAGCGATAATAACGTTGTAGCCTATATGTGGCTTGCGGCCGCAATGATTACAGGCAAGCGGGAGCAGAAATCCCAGAGAAAGCAGACCCTGCCTCCTGCTAAAGTATTTTCTGGCAGCAAGAAGCTTACCGGACTATACCGACTCACAGCTGTTACGTCGGGAGACGGGAGAGCCAACTTTAAAGATATCTACGAGTATCTAAGTCGATAGAGACTACCGAGGTGTTGTCTTAGTGGATGAGTTGTTTCACTATGGTCTTGGCGGTTTTGTCCCAGGTAAATTTTGCAGCCTGTTGACGACCCTTGTCACTATATTCTTTTGTAAGCTCAGAGTCCTTTAAAAGGCTGATCTTGTCGGCTATATCGAGTGCGCCGGTTGCGTATAGGGCTGCGTCACCACCAATTTCTTTCAGTGAACTATTCGCGTAAGTAATGACCGGTGTACCGTGCTGCATCGCTTCGAGGACTGGCAGGCCAAAGCCCTCGTACATACTTGGATAAACAAAACACAGAGCTTTATCGTAAAGCCATTCTCGTTGAGTGTCACTTACAAAACCAAGGAACTGAATGTCGTTACGGTACGATGATTCTTCTAGCTGTTTACGCAAACTACTGTCGGGGATATTCTTCGGTCCCTGCATGATATCACCCGCAAGCACGAGGTCTAATTGGTTTCCGCAAGCACGTAGATGGTTAAAGGCCGTGACAACGTGACCTAGCTTACGGCGAGCGTCTGCTCCGCCGACAAATAATATAAAGGGTCGTTTAGTTAATGTAACCGGTTCCGGAAAGTAACCCCAGTTATTGTCGGTGTAGTGGTTGAAGGCGGGATTTTCTTTCGGTAGAGCTGCCTTGCGAGTATCTACGCCTAGGTAGACCACCTGGATGTGTTCAGGCTTTATACCAAGGTACTTTACGTAATCATGTTTCGTCTGTTCCGATATGGCAAATAGTTTATCAGCCTTCTTTGCAACTGTCTTAACCTGGTGGATATATCGCCATCTCGATGCGCTTGCAAGCAAGGAGCCCTTCCGAGAATGTCCCTTCCGGCGGCTTGATTTATAACCGGAAAGATAGTCGGCCTCTAAGATGATCTGAATCAGGTCGTATAGTATAACGGCACGTGTTAAGCCCGTACGGCGTTTTGGTAGAGACTGTGATTGATCAAATTGAAGCAGCGAGTCAAGATCGTGCGTGTCGGAGATACGAGGATCACCGGCGTGTAGCCGGTATATGGTCGTTATGCCGTTCAGCAAACGTCCAAAAATGTGTAGCCTTCCAGGCAGTGTAATCTTGCTTGCTTCATGGACGCCTCTAACCTCTACGTCCATATCCGTAAGGTCTAACAGGTCAAGAATCTCTTGCACGTCACCGTCGGCTTTGTTTAAGAAAAAGACAAAGCTGTTGTTTTGGCGGCTTTCCTGATCTAGGTTGTTGACGAAGTTGATTGCCGTGGCACCGATGCCGCGCAATCGGTGGGGAGTCTGGAGGACGGTAAGATCGAGTCCAATCTTCATTACATCAGACCCTTTGCAATACTTAGGAAAGTCGCAGCCGACTTCCTCCAGGAATATTTGCGAGCCTGAGCTTCGCCGCGAGCAGTTATAGTGCTGATGTCATCTTTGGAGTCGATCGTATCCTTGATTGCTTGAGCTATTGCGGTCGTATCTGTGCTCGGTACCAGGATGCCGCCGTCGCCAACGGCTTCAGGTAGCGATGAATTGTCACTTGCTACGACCGGCGTGCCGCAGGCCAGAGCTTCAAGCGGTGGCATGCCGAAGCCTTCGTAATGGCTGGGATAGACTAGCATTTTTGCCCCCGATAGGATAGCTGGCTTGTCTTCGTCGGTTACGTACTTGGCGGGACGCATTATGTTATAGCCTTCCTCGATCTTCTGAATGATTTTCTTGAAGAGTGCCTCAATTTTCCAGCCGTTCACGCCGACCAGTAGCAGGCCGTACTTGTCGGTTATTGATTTAGGCAAACTGCAGTAGGCATCAATCAGGCCGTCTAGATTTTTGCGGGGTTCGAGGTTGGAAAGAGCAAGGATGTAGTCACCTTTTATTCCATATTTATGCTTCACTTCTTCTATTTCTTCAGGAGATCGTCGATAGAATAAAGACTCATCGGTTGCCGGCGAGGCAACGGCTATTTTCGATTTCTGAACCTTGTAAAAATCAGCAATCTCTTGCTTGCCATTTTCCGAAATTGCTATGAGGTGGCTCGCACGTTTAAGGGACCTTGGTACGCCTCGTGAAAGGAACCTGGCGTTCTGCTCGTCGGAGTATTGGCGATAGAGCTCATATGACAAATCGTAAATTACCAGAGCAGACTTACTGAAGAGTAATGGCATACCAACGAACCGAGGAAATATATAGACCCCTCGACCGTAGATGAGGTCTAATGGCGGCATCCACCCTCGATGCCATAGTGCGGCCATGTACCGGAAAGGCAGGGGAAACTTGCGGTAAGTTATATTTTTAAAATGGTATTTTTGGAATTTCTCAACCGTGTCCCGGGGGATGATTACAACGACCTTAGGCACTACTTCGCCGGAGTATTTGGTCTCTTCGATAAGCTCATCAATACCGCGCAGCACGCCCAGTATATATTGTCCGATTCCGCTAAAGTGCCCTTCTACAAGACCAAGACCATCGACGTATATTTTTTTTGCCATCAATGTAGACATTATACCCGATATGACCACCCTGTCACTACGGAGATGGCGGACTATTGTTTACCGACGGTGCCAGTGTTCCAGGTAGCCCCGACTGAATTATAGGTAACAAGGTTACCGTCTTGTTGTACTGCCAAGAATGAAGAGCCTCTGCCGTTAGTACCACTCCACCAGATTGGTTTGCCGTTTTTGGCATAGAGCACCAAGTTGCCGTCGCCCTGCATACTCAGGGAGCTGGCCCCGCTACCTACGGTATAGGTCGCCCAGATCGCTCGTGTAGGTGAGTAAAGTACCAGGTTTCCATCGCCTTGCAACACGAGAGTGTACTTGCGATCTGCGGTCTGGGCCTTCTGACCTGTATACATGGTTGAGCCACTCGCAAGGGTGTTCTGTGTGTAGTTGTAGTGCGTTATCGGTAGACCGGTACCAGAATTCCAGGTAGCTCCAGAGCCGTTGTAGACCACCAGATTACCGTCTTCCTGTACGCGGAGCGTGGAAGCTCCCTTACCGCTCGTTTGGGTATTCCAAACGGCAGTGCCGGACTTGCTGTAAAGTACCAGGTTTCCATCGCCTTGCATAACGAGATACGAACCAGGGCCTGCTGATGCGGGCGCAGACCAAACAGTTACGAAATCATTACGAAGCACTAAGTTTCCATTTGCATCGAGCGTAAGAGACGTGTATCCATCGGGCGATAGCATTGTTGAGCCGGCATATAAGGAATTAGTTCCTGTGCCGGATATTAGAGTGCTAGTTGAGGGAGATAGCTGGGAGTTATTTGGTACGGTAACATCTATATGGAAGGTAGCGACACCATTTGTCCATGCTTGTCCGTCTTCCACAACCCCGAAGCTCTCGGAATAACCTCCTGTCGTTGTGGGTGCCTTCATGTTAAAGTTGAAGGTTCCAGTCTGTCCAGGGGCGATTGGATTAGAGGTAAGGGTGGCAGGGCGCTGAGGCGCTAGCCAGCCGGTACCCTGAAACACACTGGTCCTGTCATTCGGTGCAGCGGTGCCAAGGTTTCCAAAGTTATTCCACGTTGCTCGCCCGGAGTTGAGTGCCTCGATCGTGGCGTATACAGTCTGTCCGGGAGTCAGGATGTACTTCCCCGCCACCTCAGGTATTTCCTGGGTATGTGCTGCGTCGCTGTAGAGTTTTTGCGAGGTAATAGTCGCCTGATAGTCAGCGCCAACAGTATTACCGAACCAATCATTGAATATGCGCCAGAAATTCCGGTTGCCGTATGCGCTACAACTGTCCCCGGTACCATACAGATTATCCAGTGCTGCTTTGTTCGGCTGATAGGGAGTATATGTATAGAGGGCGGCAGTCGCCATGGTAGTAATGTTGACATTACTTGATCCGCAAGATGTGCTCACATCGTATTGTATGGAGTTGGTGCCGATCTTTTTGTATGGCCACCAACTCTGGTTCATATTGTCTAAGTAATAGCGCAACAGAGCGGCGGACTGCATCAGCTGTATGGACAGGCCGTAATAGTTGGAGTCGCAATTGGCCGTACCACCAGGGCCACTATCTGGACAATTCGCACCAAGCGGATGTTGGTATTGAGAGTAGAGCGGCCAGTCATCCGTGGTTAAAGGCCCAACTGACTCTTTCTGAATGGTAACCAATAATACCTGGGGGTTAATGGAATATTTTTGGGCAGCGTCCCAAATAAGTTGGGCTGCACTTTCGGCGCCTGCGGGAATGGGCTTGCCTCCATAGTTGTTTGCTGGCATACCGGGTGAAGGGGTGGTCTTGGGTACCTCATAGTAATCCTTCAGGCAAGTAAAGGGGGCGGGGTTGCCGTGATCGGCGCCATACTGCGCTCGGCTCCCGTCGCCGAGCTCAGATGTTTTAGTCCCATTCGTGTCACATACTCCAGGCGTGCCGTAGGCACCGGTTCCCACCTTACCGTTTAAGAAGGCTTGGATCTGGTCAACGTTCATACTGTTTTTATTCGTGAAGACAGCGTCATCGACGATTCTACCAGCCTGCCACTGGGTGCCACTTATGGCGGATACTTTAGGGAATGTGAACATGGCCGAGCCTAAGCATAAGGCCAAAATCAGCAATGCTACTCGCTTGAACATCACTTAACCTCCAAAGATGTAGTCTTAGTTTGCGTATTGCCTTTGGATGTCACCGAGAGTGTAATGCTCCAATTGCCACTACCTAAGTCGTTTATAGGTACGTTGAACCCGGCGCAAGTCGAAAAGTCAGGAGCGTATATTATCCGTGCGCTAAGTGAGGTTGATTTGCTGCCGTTTTTTACCGTTAGAGAACAGGCGCCGTCGCTGTATCCCACAAGCTTTGTTGAAACGGTCACGGCTGAGCTACTGGATTGGGTTGCTGTCAGTGTGATGTTGTTTGGGTTGGTGGTTGCGGCGGTAATGTCCTGCTGGCTGCTCGTGGAGCTATCAACAGACTTACTAGCAGACTGCTCCGTAAAAGCTTTTTTATTAGCTGCATCAGTCTGGGATTCCCGCTGCTGCTGGGCGGTAATAGTGCGTTTAGTGGTGTGAAGGTGAATAATGCCTGAAAAAGCAAGGACGGCTACACCAATGCAGCACAGTACCACCACGCCAATTAGCGTTATAGGTTGTCGCAGCTTGCGGGTGGGCTTTTTCTTTTTCACGTTTTTATTATACCGCTTTAGTTTATCAAATGTAATTATACAGTTTACCGGCAATAGTAAGCAACAGTGTCTGACCCCCTACGGGCTAGCCGTGAAATCCCTAATGCGCGATCGGACGTCATAATCGTAAATCCACATTACTGGTTGCGCAGGGCCTCGACCCGTAATGATCTGGGTAGGCGATCCATAAATTTGCTTCAATCTTTCATTGCTGCATGTCCAATAGGGTTTATCGGCACCTGAGCGGTCAATCACTAGCGCGCTGTGCATAGTTTTTGTACTAGGAACGTACCATGAACGCCTGTTATTGAAAGGTGGTGCTGCTGCATTGCAGCCAGCGATTGATACAAACCTGAGCGAATTGTGTGCCCAGAAACTAGTTGCAGCGCCGTACCAGTAGCCACTCGCTATCACTTGCACATTATGTCGTTGTGCGGTGTTTGCAGTCCACTGAGCATCGGCCAGGAATGCATTATTCATCTTAAAACTCGATCTTATTATTGGTAAACTAACCAATAGAAAAGCCACGATGATAATGGGGGCATAGCCTAGGTTCTTATATATTTTTGGTGTACGTGAGTGCGCGTAGCGTAAGATATGGACCAAGCCAATACAGAGAAGGAGAGGCAAGAAGGTGATGTATCGCTCTTGTTCTGCGGACACAAAATGCCCATGATTGTTGGTGACTACCAAGTCAGACGCAATATAAAGACAGATGACAAGCCAGAAAGTATTTGCGAGTGTCCACTCTACGATCTGACGCCATGGAGGTATATCTTGTTCGCATTTTCTAATACCATGCCTCAACCAGCTGACGCTAAGCATTGCAAGACCCACCAGACTACAAAGCACAATAAAAAAGCTTAATGCAGTAAATGGGCTTATCGACTTGGCGTAGCCGCTAAAAATATCTGCGCCACATAAATCGAGAAACTGAAGCGTGGCAACCCTTAGGGAAGGCAGTATATGAGATAGGGGCAGTAAATGAGGAGATAGAAAGGAGCCAGTATAATAGTTAACTATATCTAGGGTACTTATTGCTTTCCTGATTATGACAGAGGCAATAAGGGCCACAATAACAAACAGGGGTGCCTGTAGGGTCGACGCAGAGATGCGACGATTCCTAAGTTGGGACACAAGAGGCGCGAGTAACGTTATAAGTATGGCGAGCCCGGCGCCGTAGACGAAGAAGCTGTCCCCCGCGCATACAAAGGCAAATAAACCCCCGGCCACTAGAAGCAGAATGCGCTTAACTCTATGTACGTATAGCTGAGCGACTACTATGTAAAAGAACAGTGATATGGGGTATTCAATATTTCTGATAGTTGTTCCGACAAAATTGTTAGCAAAATCTGTTGAACTCACGAGAATGATCATCAATGAGACACTGATTATTAGAAGGTCTCGTCGCTGTTTTATGACTATGAAGAGCAAAAAAGCCCAAAGCCCTATGCTTATAACGAACAGGCCTATATTGACGATAGAGAAACTTAGATAATTGTAAGGCAGTAGCGACTGCACAATAAACAGAGGGAACTTCACAAGATTACTATGCTGCCCGGGCAATACAATATCCGAACGCGTGTAGTGGCTGAAAAGATAGGGGTACACAATATCGTCTGCATTGGCCGATTGTTGATGATTTGCATAAAAAGCGGATAGCAGAGTTGCACACCCAAGGCAAAAGATGGCCAACCATACCCAAAGCCGGGTACGATTACCGGGCAAAGTTAGCACCCTCTTCATTAAAAGGATTATAGCATTTATCAATCATACAATCTGCGTAAATCAATTGGCAAAACTTGGCGTTGAGTAAGAGGGGACATGGTATGATTTTTAGTATGCAAGCCAGATTAAAATCCCTCGTAAATAAGGTTGATCTTCACAAAGCTAATACACAAAGCGTTATGATATATCTGTTGATAGGTGTGATATGCCTTCTCAGTGTAGCGGTCAGAAAAAGTTTGGTGCACTTTCAGAGTCTCGATTATCAATACTTCAGTGCATGGTATGATTTTGCAAAAGAACATGGCATACATAGCTTTAAATATGGCTATGCAGATGGTTTCACTAACTATAATCCACCTTATACCTACGCTCTCTATCTATCGACTTTACTACCCATATCGAAAATAATGGCAATTAAGGGTATCCTCGCTTTCTTCGATATAGTTTTGGCAATTGCTGTGTATTTTGTTGTGAGGATTTTTAGACCAAAGGGACACTTCGCACTAGTGGTGGCTATACTTACTATGTTCTTGCCGACCGTTTTATTCAATGGCGTATTATGGGGACAGTTTGATCAACTATACGTTGCTTTTATATTGTTTAGTCTGTGGGCAATCCTAACGAGCAGAAGCAAGTTAGCCTGGGCCTTCTTCGGAATTGCGCTGGCGGTTAAGTTTCAGGCAATTTTCTTTTTGCCGGTACTTGGTATTGCCTCCTTCAGAAAAATATACTGGCACCATTTCTTATGGGGAGGGATTGCCTTTTTATTAATAACACTTCCACCTATATTTGCAGGACGGTCGTTGGGATCACTTCTGAGCATTTACCCAGATCAAGCAAGGCTTTATAACGGACAACTAACCCTAAACGCCCCGAACATATACCAATGGGTCCCTAACAGCGCGTTTAACTACCTGAACGATGCGGGCATCTATCTTACATTTGTGCTCGTAGCGTGTATTGTTATGTTTGCCGTACAATATCGTAAATTTACAAATAAAGATGTAGTTTTACTCAGCACGTTGATGCTTTATATAGTTCCATTTTTCTTACCGGCGATGCATGAACGTTATTTTTTCCCGGCAAGTATCGCCAGTACGGTGCTGGCGGTAGCATACCCGACTCGACGCTTCATTGCTATCGCAATCGCGTCGCAAGTTATAACGGTCTTTTCATATTGTCCGTTCCTGTTCGGTACCTCACCTGTTTCGATGAGTGTCTTGGCGTTGGGGGTACTTTGTATTATATGCCTACTCGGAGCAGACTATTTTTTACCTACCGATGATAGATCGGCTGAGTAATCATTCAAGCTTTTTTACGTCTAACAGACTCCACGATGTAGAGGGGGCGATTCTGAGCTTCGGTGTAGACACGACCAAGATAACTGCCGAGCACACCAAGCATTACGAGTTGTACCCCACCAACGAGAAGGATGGCGATTACTATGAATGTCCAACCGGGCACCACCGTACTGGGATTTACTAGCTTCACGACTATTGCATACAAAATGCCCAGAAAACTGAGAGCTGATATCGTGTAGCCTACACGGCTGATGAGTTTGAGAGGGAAGGCTGAGAAGCTGAATATGCCGTCGGCTGCAAATTTAAGCATTTTCTTGAGAGGATAGCCGGTTTCGCCGGCATGACGTTCATCGCGGTCAAATTGTACGGCAATCTGCTTGAAGCCCACATAGCTTACCATTCCACGCAAGAATCGATTATGCTCTTTGAACTGCGATATAACGTCTACGACGCGGCGATCGACCAGTCGAAAGTCGCCGGTATTGCGTGGAATGTCGATATCGGCCAGTTTTTGTAAGGTACGATAGAACAGATCAGCTGACAGCCTTTTAAAAAAGGTGTCTTTGCGACTGCGACGCTGCGCGTAGACAACGTCGTAACCCTCCTCCCACTTATCCAGCAGCTCAAAGCTGACTTTAGGCGGGTCTTGCATGTCGCTGTCCATGATAATCACTGCATCACCTTTGGCGTAGTCCAGGCCCGCTGTGACTGCTATTTGATGTCCGAAGTTGCGAGAAAAGTTTATAACTACTACACGTTTATCTATTTCTTGCAGCGCGTAAAGTTTGGCAAGTGAACCGTCACGACTACCGTCGTTTATGAATATAATCTCAAAATCGTAATTACGCTCTTTTTCTACGAGCAGGGAGGTCAGTACTTCGTGCAAGAGGTTGATATTGTCCGTCTCGTTATAGATAGGAAAGACGTAGCTGATGAGTTTTTTCATGTTACGCTTTGCCTCGTAGGGTCGGTACTAACAATAAGTTTTTGAAAATGGTATTTTTGGGGATTTTAGAAACGCCGTGTGTTCGATCCATGAACACGATGGGGACCTCTGCTACGTGGTAGCTGTGTTTGAGTGCCCGGTATTTAAGCTCAATCAAAAAGCCATAACCTCCAGCTTGCAGCGTGTCCAACCCTACCTTTTTAAGCAGGTTAGTAGCGTATAGGTTATAGCCGCCGGTATAATCGTGAATTTTGCTACCCAAGAACACTCGAGTATATATATTGCCGAATCGGCTCAGTAGTTTACGATTCCAGGTCCAGTCAGGCGTATCACCGCCGCGGATATAGCGCGAACCAACTACGAAATCTGCTCCATCTTGGGCGGCGCGTATCATCTCTGGAATGTACTTTGGGTTGTGGGAAAGATCAGCGTCCATTTGCAGGATATGAGTATAGCCACCCTCTAATAGTTGCTTGAACCCGGCAACATAAGCCTTACCGAGGCCGTTCTTTTCCTTACGATGCATGACGGTCACAATAAAGTCTTTAGATTTTTCAGCTTTAGTAATTTTATCGACTATTTTACCCGTGCCATCGGGTGAATTGTCGTCAATGACGAGCAGTGTACACGGTACGCCTGCCTTCACTACTGCTGCCTTTATCTGTTTGGTAAGCTTCGGAATATTTTTGGCTTCGTTATATGTGGGTACCGCAATAGCCAGTTTAATAACGGTTTCCGCCTTCGTAGTCATTGCTAACAATGGTAATATGGGAAGGTCCTTATGTCTAGTAAACACTCAGTGAGTGATCTGTGGGAGAAACGCGTAGTGCGTTTCGCTTGTGTGGGCGTTATCAACACGTTGACCGACACAGCCATACTTAACCTGCTTGTCTTTGCCGCTAGCGTACAGGTGGTATTTGCTAATGTCATTTCCGCCTCGATAAGTATCGTGTTGTCTTACTTTTGGAACCATTACATTGTGTTCCGAAAAGAACACCCGATGAGTTTACGTCTGTTTCTGAAGTTCGTTGTCGTAACTGGCGTAAGTATTATTATCGTGCAGACAGGCATAATTTACCTAATACAGCATGTCTTTACGTTGTCAGAAATCAACAAGATGACCGATTTAAGTGGCACGTCTGTAAAAATAATTCAGGTAGATGGGGCTAAGATGGCCGCAGTACTTGCAGGTATGGTATGGAACTATGTGCTGTACCAGCTAGTAGTTTTCAAAAAAACTACACCAGAAACCGAAGATATAGACGAAGAAGGGGTCATCCCCTACTAAGAGGGGCGCAACTCGGGGTAGGGGTGTAAGCGGGTGTTATACTATAAGCTACGAATGTAGATAAAGAGAGGGTAATAAATACATATGATCGTAGTGATTATCGCGGGTGGGTCCGGGACACGACTGTGGCCATTGAGTACACCAGAGAATCCGAAGCAACTGCTGAGACTCGTCAACGACAAATCGCTGGTCCAGAACACCTACGACCGTGCCAAGCGCTTAGGGGATGAGATATATGTGGTGCCGGTGCGGGATATTGTGGGGGCCATAAAAGAGCAGCTGCCCGAATTGGACGACGAGCATATCATTTATGAACCTGCCCGGCGCGGTACCGCTAACTGCATCATGGCGGCGTTGGCATACATTGCGAAGCGCCACGACACGAAAGAGCCGATCGCCTTCGTGAGTGCCGATCATGAGATACGTGATGTGATCGGGTTCGCCCGGAGCTTTAAGATCGCCGCGGACGTGAGTAAGAAGCGCGGTATCATTACGCTCATCGGCATCGAGCCGACCTTCCCGGCGACCGGCTTCGGCTATATCGAACGCGATGGGGAGCTCGAGGATGCAGACGGCGTACACAAGGTGGAATCCTTCAAAGAGAAGCCTGATTTCGAAACCGCACGCAAGTACGTAAGCAGCGGCCGCTACCTATGGAACTGCGGCTACTTCGTAGGCTCGGTCGATACGTTCGTGCGTACCATGGAGGAGGATGCTCCAGAGCTCAGGGCGAACTATGACGCGCTATCTGCGATTGACGATCAACACAGTGATGCATTCACAAAAACGTACGAGGCGCTCGGTAACGAAGTCATCGATATCGCACTGATTGAAAAAGCCCGGGAGCTTGCGGTAGTGCCGGCCAGCTTCGACTGGATGGATATTGGCAGCTTCAAGGATCTGCACGAAGCGAATGTCTCCGACGAGCAGGGCAATCACTTCCGTGGCAAGGGGATCTACGAGGATGAAGTCGAGAACGCGTACGTGCGCAACGAAGAGGACAAGCCGGTCGTGGTGATTGGATTGGACAACGTCGTGGTCATCAACACGCCGGATGGCATATTGGTAGCCCGCAAGGATCTGAGTCAGAAAGTAAAAGATGCCGTAGCACGTATAGAGGCGGATAAATAGCATGAAGAAAGTCTTAGCATTCGACCTGGACGATACGTTGGCGATCAGTAAGTCACCGATAAGTGACCGTATGGCCGCGACACTCGCCAAGATACTTGAGAAGTTCGAAGTCTGCATAATCTCGGGTGGTAAGATTGAGCAGTTCCACAAACAGGTTATCGACCGCCTGGATGCAAGCCCGCAGCTGTTGCGCAATCTGCACCTTATGCCGACCTGCGGCACTCGCTACTACCGGTATGATGAGATCGAAGAAAAGTGGGACCTGCAGTATGCCGAAGATCTGACCGATGCTCAAAAGAAAGAGATCATTGACGTACTAGAGGATGAAGCGGCCAAGATTGACCTGAAGAACGAAAAACGGTGGGGTCCGATCGTAGAAGACCGGCTGAGCCAGATTTCCTACTCCATCCTTGGCCAACAAGCTCCGCCCGAAGAAAAAGATGCATGGGCTGAAAAGAACTCAGACATCAAGAAAATCTTTCGTGACAGAGTTGCCGAGCGCTTACCTGACCTGGAAGTCCGGCTAGGTGGAAAGACTACCATCGACATTACGAGACTTGGCATCGACAAGGCCTACGGTATGCAAAAATTGATAGAAGCCCTGGATATCAGCAAGGATGACATACTCTTCTTCGGTGACAAGTTGCAAGAGGGTGGCAACGACTACCCCGTAAAAGCCATGGGTATCGATAGCTTGGAAGTCTCCCGCTGGGAAGACACGGCGCTAGTACTCGAAGGTATTCTGCACGTTCAGTAGTATGAGCGAGCTGATCACACTGAGTTACGGCGACATAGCAGCGAGTATTGATCTGCAAGGTGCGTGGCTTACACGGCTTCAATCTGCGGGCCAAGATGTGCTGTTTCCGAGACAATCGTTTATGCTCCAGGACGGCAGTACGAAGCTGCGCGGTGGTAGTCATGTTTGTTTCCCGAACTTCGGGCCGGGCGGCGCAAGCGGACTGCCGCAGCATGGCTTTGCACGTACTAGCACGTGGCATGTAGCCGAGCAGTCAGAATCTACGGTGGAACTCATGCTGGAAACGCCGGAGGGTGAATATGCGGATGTCGAAGTTCGGCTCACATACGAGCTCTTGGAAAATGGGCTAAGTATGGCTCTCAGGCTGGTCAATAATGGCAGTAATGTTGTACCTGTAAGCCCGGCGTTCCACCCTTACTTCGCTACGACAGCTAACGAATCGATAGTACAGGGCGATAGCTATGCTCATGTCGATTTGAACGAAGCGGTCTTCTTAATTGGCCCGGTAGAGGGGCTGGACATTAGCGATCGACGCTATACCCTACGACAGGAGAATCTTCCGCAGTGGGTGCTCTGGACCGACGGATTGGGCGGCTATGTCTGTCTGGAACCGACTGCCGTAGGCAACGGCTTCGTGGACGGTACGGCATTGAAACTCGCTGGAAACAGTAGCTGGAGCGGGTCGCTCCGTATTGATATAAGTGAAAGGAATGAATCATGAAACAACTGGTATTACCGCAGACTACTGATAAGCACGAGGTATTCGATGTAATCGCACGATATCTGGATGAGCTGGGTATGAAGGTGGCGAGCACCGACTTTGACCGGCCATGGGGCGGCTTTTTCGTGATCGACAACGAATCGACTGAAGCCTTTATCAAGGAGTTCTTCCCGAGCTACTCGTATGAGCAGATCGCCAACGGTCTGACGCTTACGCCGAAAATTCTGGTCGCTGCTCCTAAGCAGCGGCTCAGCTGGCAGTATCACTATCGCCGTGAAGAGATCTGGAGTGTCGTGGCCGGTCCGGTCGGGGTAGTGACGAGTGAAACTGATGAGCAGGGATCGGTCCGCGAAATTACCGAAGGAGAAATCGTCTCGTTCGGCACCGAAGTGCGTCACCGCCTGATAGGGCTTGAGCAGTTCGGCGTGGTGGCTGAGTTCTGGAAGCACACCGATCCGGCTAATCCTTCCGACGAATCAGACATCGTCCGCGTGCAAGACGATTACAGCCGCGCCGCCTAAACGGCTTCCCGCAGTGCAGATAGCTGACGGTAGTATCGAGGAACCTACGGTTTATCTCTAGCTTCCCGTGGTAGAGTGAAAAGGTAAATAGGGGACGGTTATGGTACATCTGAACACACCGCACGGTGGTAAACTCGTTGATCTGCTCGTCAGTGAACAGCAGGCCGAAAAATTGAAGAAACAGGCAGCTGACCTAAAGAGCTGGGATTTAACACACCGGCAGATCTGCGATGTAGAGCTGTTGCAGAATGGCGGCTTTTCGCCGCTGACTGGTTTCATGAACCAAGCCGACTACGACAGTGTTTGCCAGGACATGCGACTGAGCGACGGTACCTTGTGGCCGATGCCCATCACTCTTGATGTCAGTGAAGCGTTTGCCAAAAGTCTGAAAACAGGCGAGCAGGTGGCGCTCCGTGATCAAGAAGGCGTCATCCTGGCTATCTTAGAAGTCGGCGACGTCTGGCAGCCCGATAAGCACCAAGAGGCTGAGCTCGTATTCGGGGCCGACGACGAAGCGCATCCGGCGGTGAAGTACCTACACCGTACGGCCGGCGACTACTACGTCGGCGGCAGACTGACCGGCTTGCAGCTGCCGACGTATCACGATTTCAACGAACTGCGTTTTGCGCCCAAGGAGCTGCGGGGGCATTTCGATAAGCTTGGCTGGACGAAGATCGTCGCCTTCCAAACCCGCAACCCCATGCACCGAGCGCATGTAGAACTGACGCTCAGGGCGGCCAAGCAGACCCAAGCGAACCTGCTGATCCATCCGTCCGTCGGCATGACCAAGCCCGGTGATGTCGACCACTACACCCGCGTGCGTGTCTACCAGGAAATATTGAAAAAATATCCACAGTCCACCGCGATGCTATCGCTCCTACCGCTCGCTATGCGCATGGGCGGCCCACGCGAGGTGCTGTGGCACATGATCATCCGTAAGAACTACGGCGTCACGCATTTTATCGTCGGCCGCGACCATGCCGGGCCGGGTAAGAATTCGGCGGGCGAAGATTTCTATGGGCCGTACGACTCGCAGACGAACGCCGAAAAGTATGCCCAGGAAATCGGCGTGGAAGTCATACCGTTCCAGATGATGGTATATGTGCCTGACCAAGATAAATACGAACCGATCGATGATATTCCTGAGGGTATGGAGTACAAAAGTATTTCCGGCACCGAGTTGCGCGCCCGCCTGAATGACGGCCGTGAACTACCCGAATGGTTCACCTACCCGGAAGTGGCGACCGAACTGCGTCGTACCTACCGGCCGCGGGCTGAGCAGGGAGTCACCGTATTCTTTACGGGGCTATCGGGCGCCGGCAAGTCGACCATTGCCAACGCCCTCATGGTGAAGCTGCTGGAGCAAGGGCGCCGCTCGGTCAGCTTGCTGGACGGTGATGTGGTGCGCAAGCACCTATCGTCGGAGCTGGGATTCTCCAAAGAACACCGCGATTTGAATATCCAGCGCATCGGCTTCGTAGCCTCAGAGATTTCCAAGCACGGCGGCATCGCCATCTGCGCGCCGATCGCGCCGTATGACGCCACGCGCAAAGACGTGCGGCAGATGGTTGCCGGCAACGGCGGCGGCTTCGTGCTCGTGCATGTGGCCACACCGGTCGAAGTATGCGAGGAGCGTGACCGCAAAGGCCTGTACGCGGCGGCGCGGGCGGGGAAGATCAAAGAATTTACCGGCGTGTCGGATCCGTATGAAGCACCCACGGATGCCGAGCTGACGCTCGATACCGAAAACTTCACGGTTGATGAACTTGCCAACCAAGTACTGCTCTACCTCGAAAAAGAAGGTTATCTCGAGGCTCAGGCGTAGCTACTCGACGGTCACCGACTTGGCTAAGTTGCGCGGGCGATCGACGTCGTAGCCCTTTTCGACAGCGACATAGTAGCTGAAGAGCTGCATAGCGATAGCGACCAGGAGCGGCGAGGTCTGTTCCAGCGTGTTGGGGATATAGATGACATCATCGGCAAGTGCGTCGATGTGCTTATTCCCTTCTGTCGCGACCGCTACCACTTTGCCGTTGCGGGCTCGGATCTCCTCGATATTGCTATACGTTTTTTCGAGTAGCGGACCATCCGGCGCGATGGCGAAGGTAGGGAAGTCGGGCTCGATCATGGCGAGCGGGCCGTGCTTCATCTCGCCGGCAGCGTACCCCTCGGCATGGATGTAACTGACTTCTTTCAGATTCAGGGCACCCTCGAGCGCGCACGGGAAGCCGTACTTGCGGCCGATGTACAGGAAGTCGCGGTACTTGGCGTATTTCTTCGCCAGCTTCTTGATGTGTTCGACGTTTTTGAGTATTTCCTCGGCTTTATGCGGCAGGGCGTCGAGCTCGGCGAGCAGTGGCTTGTACAGGTCGCTGGAACCATTGGAAAGATGCAGGGCGATAAGCGCTAATACGGTGACCTGGGCAATGAACGCCTTGGTGCTGGCGACTGCTTGCTCTGGTCCGGCATGGCAGTAGACGCCGGCATCCGTCATGCGGGCGATGGTGCTGCCGATGGCGTTCACGACACCCAGGCGCAGACAGCCGTAGTTCTCGACTTTCTTCAGCGCGGCAATGGTGTCGGCTGTCTCGCCTGATTGGGAAATGGCGAGCAGCGCCGTGCTGCGGCTGAACGGCTCGTCGCGGTATTTGAATTCGCTGGCCAGTTGGACTTCGACGGGTATACCGGCGATCTCTTCGATGAGATATTCACCGACCAGTCCGGCATAGTAACTGGTACCGCAGGCCACGATGACGATACGGTCGATGAACCGTAATTGCTCCGCTACACTCTCCAGACCGCCTAGCTTCACCGTATTGCTTTCGGTACGGACACGGCCAAGCGTCGCGCTGCGGAGCGTCTGCGGTGCTTCGTGAATCTCTTTCAGCATGAAGTGTGCGTAGTCCCCTTTGCTGGCTGTGGTGGCGTCGTAATCGAGCGTTTCGGCGGCGCGTTCGATAAGTTTTGCGTTCTTGAAATCCTTGATGCGGTACGAACCGTCGGCTTCTGCCCGGACGCATTCATAATCGTTCAGATAGACGACCTGCTTGGTGTGTTCCATGATGGCGCTCGGGTCGCTCGCAACTATGCACGTACCCGCGGCCACGCCGAGTACCAGCGGACTACTGAGCCGGGCCGCGTAGAGTACGCCGGGCTCTTCACTGGTCATGACGCCGACCGCGTAGGCACCGCGCAGTTGGTTCAATGCTTTTTCGAATGCGACTTCAAAGCGGTCGCTGCTCTTGCGGTAAAAATCGATAAGGTGCGGAATGACCTCGGTATCGGTCTCACTGACGAATACATAGCCTTGCTTCTGCAGATGGGATTTCAGCTCGGCATAGTTCTCGATGATGCCGTTATGTACGGCCATGATAGTCTGGTCGGTGTTGAAATGCGGATGGGCGTTGGTGGTGGTAGGTGTGCCATGCGTCGCCCAGCGGGTGTGGCCGATGGCAGCGGTGGATTTCTTGGAAGTGCCCAGGCTATCGCGCAGTGCCTGTACGCGCCCGACCTGCTTGTCGACGGTCAGTTTGTCGCCATCCAAAAAGGCGATGCCTGCCGAATCATAGCCGCGGTATTCCAGCGCGGTAAGACCATCAAGTACGACATTAATCCCCTTCTTGCTTTTACCTATATATCCTACAATTCCACACATACTTTTAACTCCTTGCTACCAGCGTGCCACTGGAATACGGTTCAACTTCGACTTGGCCACGGTTATCTATTACTAAAACTGCATTGTGTCCTGGGTCGATCAACTCTATGCATAGCGCGCCGAGCAACCGTGTGTCTACGATATCGAGCGGTGGTTCGAATTCGACGTTACGGGGCGAAACACTCCACGGTGGTACCTCTTGCGGTTCCTGACCATGTCGCAGGCCGCAAGTAGTATAGCCATGCCGTTGGACAAACCCTTGGAATGCTAAAGAGTCGGGCGTATCGGCCGCACTCCAGCTGAAGCCTACTATGTTCGTGTTCTCGCGAATGCCAGAGTAAATGCGTACGTAGCGGTTTGCCATACATATTCCTTTCACTTAAACGGGTAGCGTAGGCAGTAGTTATACGCACTATACCGAGCGTATACAATATAAAATGGCAACAATTTATTGACACTTCATAAGTAACGAAACTAAAATTTGTAACATGAAAGGTGACAAAATAACCGTACAGACACTATTGGCGGAGCTAGGGTTCAGCGTGGCCGAAGCGGAGACGTACTGGGCACTCCTGAATCTCGAAACGGTGTCAATTCGTAAAGTTGCTGAATTCAGTGGTATTAACCGCGGCACAACCTACGATGCCATGAAGCGACTCGTGAACACTGGGCTCGTGCAAACGCGTAAAACTGGTGAACGTGAGTACTATAGCGCCGAATCACCCGAAAAGATTTATGACATTATCCGCGAGCAGCGGAAATCGCTTGTAGACGTCCAGCACCAGGCACAAATTTTAATTCCAGAACTGCTAGCTAAGAAGGCACGTCCGCAGGGTCGCCCGTTGGTACGTTATTATGAGGACGATGAGGGCGTGGTGACTATCCTCAAAGATGTCCTACAGACCTGTGCGCAACTTGAGGTGGCTGAATACTACGTGTACTCCTCGCGAGAAATACGCCAATATCTGTATCGGAGGTTTCCGCAATTCACGGAGCGTCGCATTGCCGAAGGCATTACCGTAAAGGCCATTGCTATCGGTGAGGGTGGCGAGCCGGCCGGCCGGGCGGAGCGGAAATGGCTGAGTGATGCAGCTGAAGTGGATGTGTCAAGCTATATGCTGATTTATGGTGATAAGGTCGCGCACATTTCCATTTCGAGTGATTACACGCCGTATGGAGTGGTGATTGAAGACAGCGGTACCGCGGCTATGCAACGGTTGATTTTTGATCGGGTGTGGGCGGAGCTGTAGCGGCGGCAGGGGAATCCTTGCTCGCTAAAGCTCGTGAAACGCCCCAGAAGACGAAATCTACTCCGACGCTCCACAGTCGCATCGCGACCGTAACGGCTACGGCCAGTTCCTTCGGCATGATAAGCGCGAAGAGTACCAGCTGGATACCTTCCCGTACGCCGAGGCCGCTGGGCGCGAAGATGGCGATCATACTGGCAGCCGTAGCAAGGCTGGCAGCACCGATTACGAACAGGATATTGCTGTAGCTGAGGCTCGGGTCGAAGCCTTTGGCGATGAAGAACAGTGAAAGGCCGTTCATACAGGCGTTGAGCAGATACAGCACTGAACCGTACGCAATGGTCTTATTGGATGCAAGAGACGAATCATCCATAGTTTTGCCGCGCATCAATCGGTAGGCAAGGGCGAAGATGCGGTTGAAGACTTTGGGGGTCAGCATGACGATGCCTACGACCGCGACACCGACCATCAGGAGCTTGAAGCCATCTCCCAGTATGTCGAGGCGCTTGTCGAAAATGAGCAGCGCGAGGGAGAAGACGAGCAGCGTCACCACCTGTATACCGCCCTCAAGCAGGGAGCCGACCGCTAAACGCTGTTTGGAGATCCCGTGCTTGCTCGCGAAGTAGATCTTGCCGAGAATCCACGGCGCGGTACCCGGGATGTAACGGCCCATCCATGCTTTCGCGTAGACATGTACGAGCTGTCGGTTCATGCGGAGTCCGGTGGCGCCTAGGGTACGCAGTATGATGATCCAGGTGTACGTACCAGAGTAACGGGTGAAAAGGGCGATGACCGTGGCGAGCACGAAGTACCACCAGTTGACGTGCAGGTGTGAGAGCTTGGAGAAGTCGACACTGCGCAAATACAGCACCAGGAAGGCTACGAGAAGGATATAAAAGGCGAGAGGTACGAGCCTCGCCAGCCACGTACGCAGCCGTTTCGACTGCCAGAGGTTTGTCATGCTGTTATTTTACACTGTCCGTACGCGGCCGTCTCTACAACCTCTGCTACAATGAAACAAACAACAGGAGTAGACCGATGCGGATCTTATTTATTACCAGAAAATATCCACCGAGTACAGGCGGGATGGAAAACGCAGCTTACGAACTCTACCAGGCGCTTCGGAAAGATAATGAGGTGGCATTGGTGGAGTACGGCGGCAGCAACAAGTGGCTACCGATAGTGTATATCGGATTGCTCGTGCGGGCGCTATCGAGCGGTCTGCTGCGCCGCCCCGACGTCATTTACCTGCAGGATGGCATTATGGCGCCGCTCGGTTGGATCGTGAAAGCCGTATTACGCCGCCCTACCGTCATGACCATCCACGGCCTGGAAGCGACCTATCAGAACCCGGTGTACAAAGTGATGGTCACCCCGTTCATCCGACGGGCGACCCGCTTGGTGGCTGTCAGTAACGAAACGAAGCAAAAAGTGGAAGAGAGTTTGCCAGGTACGCAACCCGCAGTCGTCTTCAACGGACTGAGCGATAACTTTTATGACCCCAAATCCAAGGCAGAACATCTCGAACTGATCGCACGGGAAACCGGCCTTGATCGTACAGTCCTGGAGCAGCACAAATTGGTTCACACGAACGGCCGGCTCGTGAAACGTAAGGGTGTCGAGTGGTTTGTTGCCAATGTGATGCCGAAGTTGCCGGCAGATACACTGTATCTTGTTTCGGGCAAAGGCAAGGACCAGGAACGAATCGAGGCGGCCATCGCTGCTGCCGGGCTCACGGACCGCGTGAGGCTGCTCGGCCGTGTCAGCGATGCCTTGCTGCATGCCTTGTATAACACGGTGGATATGTTCGTAATGCCGAACATCCCGGTACCGGGGGACCTGGAAGGTTTCGGACTGGTAGCGCTTGAAGCTGCTTCGTGCGGAGCTAATGTGGCGGCCGCCAAACTGGAGGGCATCCAGGATGCGATCATCGACGGTAAGAACGGCCATCTGGTGGCACCGCAGGATGCGGAGCAATGGGCCCAGGTACTGACCCGTGAGCTTAGGGGCCGGAGCCTCAGCGCCGAACAAGTACGCAACTTCACGCTTGATACCTACTCCTGGAGCCGTACGGCCGAAGGGTACGAGCGTATCATGCAGGACGTGATCAAGAAGTAACCTACCGCATGAAACTTGTCCTGTCGGCGTGGATCGGGAGCCATAACCTAGGCGATGAAGCCATCGCCGCGGTGGTAATCGATATGCTCGAGCGTACGCCGGATGTCGAGGAATTGACCGTCCTGAGCATCAACCCTGCCAAGACACGGCACTTAACCGCGCAGCCATCGACACGTGTGATTCAAGCAGGGTTCAGGAGCTATGTGCGGGCGCTGCGCTACAGCGATGCGCTGCTATTGGGCGGCGGCGGCATTATCCAGGACGAGTCAAGCGCCATAAACCTGTTGTTCTACTACCTGGAGTCTTGGATGGCGAAGCACATCTTACATAAACCGGTCTTTTGGGTTTTCGTTGGCGTCGGCCCGATACGTACGCGCCTTGGTCGGCGGCTGCTACGCGGTATGCGTAAGTCTACCCGGCACGCCTTGGTGCGCGATGAACAATCCGCTGCATTACTACGGAATCATGGCTTCACCGATACCCAGATTACCGTCGCGTATGACGTGGTCTTCAACGTGCCAGTGCCAAAACCCGAGAAGCCACGCTACCCGGGCAAATACCTGTTGTTTTGTCCTCGTGACTGGTTCTTCGTGAGCGCGTTCGTGCCGACCCGGTTCGCCCTCAAACGGGCGCGTCGCCGACCCGGTGGCCGCCTGCAGATATATCGGCAGCAGCTAGTCCGTCTCGTGGAGCAGGTGCTGCAGGGTGACACGGAGCTCACCATAGTAGGTGTGGCGTTCTTCTATTCACAAGATCTCGATTTATTACTCTACATACGGCAACACTTACCGAAAGACATCGCTGCACGGTTCATCGTGGAAACCCGTGAACTGTCTCCCGCTGAGTTCCTGCAGATAGCGCAGCGGTCCTCGGCGGTGCTGGGCGTTCGCCTGCATTCACTTATTCTCGGAGCTATCGCCCGTGTGCCGCTGGTGCCGCTTACCTACTCGGCAAAAGTGGAGAACCTGACGAAATATCTGAACCTCGACGACTTTACGACCAAGCTCGATAAGCCGGACTTCGCGGTAGAGCCGGTAGTCCAGCGCGTACACCGAGCGATGAACGCTGCAGTTACGCCTCAGACGGCCGCACAGTTAGTAGCTGTGCGTACGCGTAACGATGCGGCGTACGACGAACTACTTACCACGATACGCGGCTCACTTACGGCCTAGCGGATATTCGTAACGGATCATGCCCGGCGCACAGAGAGCGTCGACGGTGAGTAGGTCATGCAGCGGCATGGTGCGCCACTCGTCATCCGCTTTAACCTTCACGTGCTCACTGCCGATACGGACCGGATTACCAGCGATGGTGTGCGGCAGGCGAGGCTGTTTGGTGAATAACGTTTTAGGCAAGCTGATACGCTTGCCGAGCGCAAACGAGGCGATGTCGGTCAGTTCGCTTTCGGGATCTTCTACGAAGTCCTCGTAGCGTTGTATGCGGTAATCGTGCACGTATGGCTCCAGATCTACGGTCAAACTGTTCGATAAGTTCCAGGCCAGGGCGCTGCGGGCGGCGTTATGACGCGGCATCTCGCGCTTTTCCCACCAGACTTCCGGGCGCAGACGTTTGCGCTGCCACGAGTACGTCACGGCCCGCGGGTCGCGCACGAGCAGCATGACGCTGAGGTCGAGCTCGGGCATACCTTTGAGCACCCAACCATGCATCGGATACTTGGTGGAATCTACTACGACTTTTGCGCCGGACACTTTGGCAACTGCACGGTAAGCGGCTGCGAACGTACTGCGGTAAAGTTCGAGATCGGCCCGTTCGCTGCCGTTCAGCCTGCTCTCGTTGCGTAGTTTCGGTAGCATGACCAGCCGGTTGAACCGCTTGACCACGCTTTGTATACGTTCTTTGTCGTAGCCGTCCGGGAAAGCTTCTTTGACGACTTTGCTCCAGAGCGGACAGTCGTGGAATTTGTGCCCGCAGCTGCAGAGCTCATTGTCGGTGAGTGCCCGTCCGAACAGATGGCGGAACTCTCCCACGGCGACTACGCCTGGCACACGGTTAAGTAATAGGTCTATGATGGTGCTGCCGCTGCGGCCGTAACCGCCCACGAACATCACCTTGGTTTTTTTCGTAGCTATAACAATACTCCTTTGATATACCGTGTCATCCTTTGCTGGAAATGTTCCCGAGAAAAACGCTCGGCGAACACGGCGATGGCCGGATGGCTGTAGCGGTCCGGCTGGAACGCCTTGAGTGTTTCCATAAGTGATTCCACCGTAGGCTCAGCAAAGAACTCGCCGGACCTGCCGGGCAGGATGTAATCGAGCGCACCCCCGGCTTTGTAAGCGATGACCGGGGTGCCGCTGGCCATCGCTTCGACCGGGGTGATACCGAAATCGTCCAGGCCAGGGAACAGCAGGGCCTCGGCGCCGGCGAATTCCTCTTCCAGTATTTCATCGCTTACTTTACCCAAGAACGTGACAGTCTTGCCGGCGAGCCGGCGCAGCCGGGCATTGTCGGGGCCGTCGCCGATGACACCGAGAGGCAATCCTAGTTTCGTGCACGCCATAACGGCGATGTCGAAGCGTTTGTATGGTGTCTGGCGACCGGCTATCAGGAACCCTTTGCGCTCGCGCTTCAGGTTTTGCGATTTCTGGAACCGCTCCATGTAGACAGGAGGAAAGATGACGGTGCTGTCGCGGTCGTAATACTTTTTGATTTCGGCTTGGATGTGGGTGGAATTGGCGATGATATGGTCCGGTCGCTGGGCGGCGGCGTAGTCCCATTTGCGTAATGGGCGTACGCACAGCCACAGACCGACGCGGGCGATCCAGTTGAAGCCGCGCGGGAAGCCGGGCCGCTTCATGTACTCATCGTAACGGCTCCAGTAGTAATGCGTGGGTGCGTGACAGTAATTGACGTGGACGGTTTTTTCCGGGACGCGTATACCCTTGGCTTCGGCGCCTGAACTGCTGATGACCAAGTCGTAGGCCGATAAGTTCAGATGTGTGAACCAGAGGATGCGGAGGGCAGGGATAAATTTGCGGATGAAACCGAGCGGCTGCAGCCAGCCCGTCCGCACTTTGCCATCCAACCGTTCGCGCCATTGCCGGGTGGCGTATGACGTATAAATGGGCGCATCCGGATACAGCTGGTGTAGCTGCTCTACCACCAGTTCAGCACCTCCGCCGACCAGCCAGTCGTGTACGATCGCAACGCGCAGAGCCTGCTTCGCCATCTAGTACCGGTCGCCCCGCTTTATGATGCGCTCACAGACGACACGGATGGTTTTGACCAGGATGACGAGGTCGAGCCAGAGGCTCCAGTTCTGCACGTAATAGAGGTCGAGTTTGCGCCGTTCTTCGAAGCTGATGCCAGGCCGGCCAGATACGACGGCCAGTCCCGTGATGCCCGACTTGACGCTCAAGATGAGATTCTTCTTCGAGTACTGCTCGAGCTCGACGGCATCGAGTGCGCGTGGACCGATCAGGCTGATGCTGCCTTTGACGACGCTCCAGATCTGCGGCAGCTCGTCGAGGCTGGTGGCGCGGATAAAGCGGCCCACCGGCATCACACGGGGATCATGTGCCAGATAGTCGCCGTTCTTGCGGTACTCGGCGAGCAGGTCCGGGCGCCCCAGGCGTGCAAAGCTCTCCTCGGTGGGCACACAGTACTTCCAGTACATGCTGCGGAATTTTAGAATGGTTATTTTGGTGCCGAAACGCGTCAGCCGGGTGGTGCGGTAAAACACCGGGCCGGCCGGGTCATTCAGTTTGACTGCGAGCGCTATGAGCAGCCAGAACGGCGAGCTTAGTACAAGGAGTATGGTGCCGAACGCGATGTCGAGCAGCCGCTTGACGACACGTCCCCACCCAAGCAGCGCCGTGGTGTGTACGGCGATCACCGGCAGGTTGTTGCGGAACAGCTCTACATCGATATTACCGACGAACAGTTCGCTATTACCGGGTACGAACCGGTAACCCAGGTGATGTTCCTGGGCGTAGGTAAGGATAGCGGCGTTCTTCGCCTCGTCCGCATACAGCTCGGTCTGGATGATGCCGTGGAGGGGTGTGCCGCTCTGGCTCTCGATGTATTGCTGAAAGGAACTGTACACCGGCACACGCTGTTTGAATTTGTGGTCGCGGCGGGATACGACGCCGACGACCCGGTAACCGGAAAGCCGGCTGTTGGCGAGCGATTCGACAAGCTCGGCGGTTACGTCCGTACTGCCTACGATGAGCACTTTGGTGAGTCCCACATGGAACGCGAACAGCTCGGTACGGATAAGCCGGGCGATGTTACGGATGACCACCAGGAATACGAACCCGAGCACGAACCCGTAAATCGGCACCAGCTTGGCAGGAAGTATCGGCCGGCTGCTTAAGAAATTCCAGAACACCACGAACAGCATGCCGATGAACGAACCGACTAGCAGGCGGCCGATTTCTGCGAAGCGGCGCTCGTAGATGTTGGCGTTGTAGAGGCCGAGCAGGGCAAAGATGAGCAGCCAGAACGGAGCGAGCGCCAAGAATACGTAGATATACGTATGACCGCTGATAGGGTGAGCGACAGGGGTGGTACTTTGGGCCCGGAGGATAAAGGCACTGCCGAATGCCGCGATGAGCGCAAGAAAGTCGCCGACGACCAGAAAGGAGTTATATATGAGCGATGCGTTCGACTTCATAAGCTATACACTAGATTGTAACACTTGTAGGGAAGTATGGGGCCGCAACCGTCCTGCTTGGTGGAACTGAGTAGCGCACGGTATATTGGATAGGTATATGAAACTTGCCTCCGGCCGCTCTGCAAAACTCGCGAATATCTTGGTCGCGCTGGTGCTGGTGTGCGTGCCGTTCCATGCGTTTCTGACCGTGTGGGGTTCGACCCTGGTCGGTCACTATACGGCGCTCCGGCTCTGGGACGATGTGTTGCTCACACTGCTCGTAGCCGTCAGCGTATGGTGGCTCATCACGGACAAGGCGCTCGGCAGGTGGTTCTTCGGCAGCCTGCTCGTGCGGCTTATCTTGGCGTACGGCGCGCTTACTATTTTGCTTGGCTTCGTTTCGCTGGCGAAGGGAGAGGTGACCGTCAAGGCATTTGGCTACGGCGCGCTCGTGAACCTACGGTTCCTGATCTGGTTCCTGGCAGTGCTGTTGACCGCCCAGCGCTCAAACTGGTTGCGAACCGTGTGGCCCCGGCTGCTTCTGGTACCAGCCGTGCTCGTCGCTTTATTCGCGGTATTGCAATATACAGTACTCCCGCATGATTTCCTCGGCCACTTCGGCTATGACGCGCGCACCACTATCGCACCGATCGAGACCATCAACCATAACACCCACTATATCCGCGTCCAATCGACGCTGCGTGGTGCGAATCCACTCGGGGCGTACTTGGTAGTCGTGTTGGCTGCGGTAGGCACGTTGTTCATGCATGGCAGGCGGCGGTTGGTTTGTGTGATCCTTGGTTTACTGGGCATTTTCGCCCTCTTTGCCAGCGGGTCGCGCAGTGCCTGGATCGGTGCCCTGCTGGCGTTGGTTGTGGCTGCTTGGTATGGTCAGACCCATCGTCAACGGACGATATTTGGCATCGCGGGCCTTGCGGTGATCGTGCTGGCTGGCGGGGCGTACGCCGTACTTCACACTCAGGCCGGTGTCCAGAATGCAGTCTTGCATACACAGCAAGGATCCAAGATAGCCACCAGTTCCAATGATGCGCACGCCAGTGCGCTGAGCAAAGGTGTGGATGACGTGCTGCACCAACCGTTCGGTGACGGACCGGGCACGGCGGGACCCGCCAGTACGTACAATACAGGCCATAATGCCCGCATCGCCGAAGATTACTATGTGCAGATTGCTCAGGAAACCGGTTGGCTGGGCCTGATATTATTCTTGGGCATCCTCGTGTTAGTCGGAGCAGAGCTGTATGCGTTGGTCGGCACATCAAAGCTAGCACTTGCCTTATTCGCAGGGCTGGTGGGAGTGTCGTTCGTGAACCTGCTCAGCCATGCCTGGACGGATGATACACTCGCCTACGTCTGGTGGGGACTGGCCGGTATAGCGTTGGCGCGGCCTGCGACACGGACTCAGCAGAAGCCGACGGTACGATCGTCGTGAAGCCATCCGGGTTCGTACGGTTCGTCAAATACATGGTTGGCGGCAGCCTGTATTTTTGGGTGGGCTACGGCGTGTTCGCGCTGGGCTATTCCGGCTTCCACTGGAACTGGTTGCCGGCCAAGATCGCGGCCGATGTGATCGGTTGGACGCTGAACTATCTCGTACAGCGTCTCTGGGCGTTTCGTGATCACATCAGTTTAAGCGAAATACAGCACGCCGGCCGGTACCTGACAATCGAAGCGGTCGGTTTCGTGCTCGATTATCTCATCATCGGCGGATTGAACGCGCTGGGCATCACCCCGTATATTGGTTTCTTCATCTCGGCGGCCTTCTTCACTGTCTGGTCATGGCTTTGGTATAAGTATTGGGTATTCCCCGAGAAATCGGCGGCTGCTAAGCGGGGCCGGCAAGTGTAGCGGACCTAAAGGTAGCTATCGACAGCACCACCCCGTGCATCTGGGGTAAATCTATACGTATCACGGATTTTCTGCTCCGCTACGGACGGAGGGGGCAGGGGTATGGGGTAGAGGACCTCACCGGTGCTGTCGGTGGGTTCGTCGGTAACTGCCAATACCTCGCCTTGTACTATGGTGCCATACGCCTCATTCTGGGAGGCGGTCGCGTCAGCTGGGCTGGGAAAATGCTCAAACATACCCATATTATATAATCTATGAGCATTTTACACAACCTCCTGGGCGATAGGGTTGAAAGAGAGGTGCTCCATCGGAATTTTTACCGGTCATCACTTTATCTGCAGTCTTGCTTATGGTAGAATGATAAGAGATAACAAAGAGGAGGGTCCATGCCGGACGCAAACGGTACTATTGAAGGGGCACCCATACCGACGAATGCTGCACCACGTCCCGCATACACTAAATTCTCACCGAAAAGGTGGGGTCGCAAAAAGTCGCTGCTGATTGTCATAGCACTGATAGTGATAGTAATTCTGGGGGTTGTCATCTGGCACGCTACCCATCGGCAGGCACCGGTACGCCAGCCGGCTTCCGCTGTCTCGGCAGAGTTCAAGAAACAGCTACCGAGCCTGGAAAAGGCAGTGAAGCAACACCCCAATGACGCCGAGGCACGCAAGAACTATGCGGTCGCCCTGTACGCCACGGGTGATCCTGCCGCCGCCAAAGATCAATACGAGCAAGCCGTGAAGATCAATCCTAAAGACGCGCTGGCCTACAACAACCTGGGCAATGTGTACCGTGACTTGCACGATACTTCTAAGGCGGTCGCTGCCTATAAGACTTCCATCAAGCTGAATCCGAAGTCGCTGAACACGTATGCCAACTTGGCAAATGTGCAACTGTACACCCAGAATAAGCCGGATGATGCCATCGCCACCTACCAACAGGGGTTGACCGCACTGCCCAACAATTCTCAACTTCAGTTACTACTAGGCCTCGCTTATGAGCAGAAGGGTGACACCGCCAAAGCCAAGCAAACCTACCAGAACATTTTGGCCCACGACGCAAACAACGCGGCAGCCAAAGCTAACCTGGATCGCCTTACCGGCAAACAATAAGTCCATTTTCTGACTGTCCGACCTTTTCCTTCGCCTTTAGTACTTCCACAATTTAGACAATACCAAAACCGCCACCAAAACCTATTACACTAAACGTTACTCTACGGGGGTAGACTATCAGACAAAAACGACGCTTCTGGATTCTGGCGCTTGTCGGGATATCTGTGCTGGCGTTGCCAATGCTGTCCAGGCATTCGGTGTTTGCAGATGCGGCTCCGGTCATTTCTGGCCTAGCCCCCAGCAGCGGACCGATCACGGGCGGCCAAACGGTTACCATTACCGGCTCTAACTTTGTAGCGGGCGATACCGTGACCATTGATGGCGTTGTGGCGACCGGTGTGACCGTTGTGTCAGCTACCCAAATCACTGCGACTGTACCGAGTGCTTCGGACATACATCCTGCCAATGTAGTGGTAACTGACAGTAGTAGCCAGGCATCTGCTCCCGCGACGTATCAGTACGCCTTACCGCCACCGACGCTTTCGAGTATCAGTCCCGCCAATGGGCCTATCGCTGGTGGTACGGCCGTTACTATTACGGGCTCAGGCTTTACGCTACCCAACAGTACGAGTAATACCTGGGTAAGTTCTGGAAATACCCTGGTCAATACCACCGCTGGTCCGTCCGTAGCTGTCATAGGGAGCACTATGTACATGTATGGGGGGAACACCGGCGGTAGCGGCTGGAGTAGTGCTATTGCTACCGCCAGCACCAGCGATCCGACCACCTGGACCGCAAGCAGTAAGACACTACCTGCGCCACTCGGTAATTCATCTCTGGCGGTTATCGGCACGAGCATGTACCTATTTGGTGGCACAACTACGGGTGGCGCGTACACTAATGTTATCTACACCGCCAGCACCAGCGATCCGACCACCTGGACCGACACGGGCAAGACGTTACCGGCAAGCTTTGGCATCTCCCAGCTAGCGGTCATTGGCAATCACATATATTTATTCGGTGGTTATAATGGCAGTACCGCGATTGCAAATATCTACACCGCCAGCACCAGCGATCCGACCACTTGGACCCAAGCTGGCACCTTACCGACTCCATTGCAGCAGTCCCAACTAGCGGTCATTGGCGATAATTTATACCTCTTTGGGGGCCAAACTGCTAGTGCTACGACTGGTAGCATCTACACCGCCAGCACCAGCGATCCGACCACCTGGACCGACACGGGCAAGACGTTACCTACCCAACTTTGGGGCTCCCGGCTTGTTGTTATAGGTAACTCTTTATACCTCATAGGTGGAGGAATAGGTGGGGGTGCATACACCAATAATATTTACTCGGCGTCTAGTAGCGATCCGACCACCTGGACCGCGACTGGTAAAACCATGCCCGTAGCAGTCCGCAGTGGCGTGGCTAGTGTTATCGGTAACGCACTCTATTACTTTGGTGGCTATGATGGGTCAGCGCTTCGCAATACTATTAGCTCGACACCGGTTACGCATGTATATCCGAACCAATATAATCCGTCATGGGCTACCGACTGGTACACGGACACCTCGGGAACTGCGTATAACTACGGCCTTACATTTGGGGGCGTCCAGGCGACACAGGTCAGCCTGACCGATGCGACACATCTGACGGCAGTAACACCTGCGAATGCGTCGTTTGGGGCTGTCGATGTCCAGGCCAGTACGTATGACGGTGTTACTTCGAATACCCTGGCAGGCGCATACACCTACAATACTCCCGCACCGACGGTTAGTAGCGTCAGCCCTAATAGCGGTGTCGCGGGTGATGTGGTGGATATTTTTGGTTCAGGTTTTGATAATGCCGCGACCGTGCAATTTGGAAGTACGGCGGCAAATGTGACTTGGATCGATGCGACGCACCTGCAGGCTATCGTACCCGCGACCGTATACGGAGGCACCGTCTCGGTCAGTGTTACTAACCCTGGTAGTACTACAACAACGCTTAGTAACGCTTTCTCATACATTGGTGGTACGGTAACCTGGACCGGTGCTACCTCGACCGACTGGAATACAGCCAGCAACTGGGACGCTGGTTTCGTGCCTGGTCCCAACGAAAACGTGGTTATTAATGGCGGCACACACCAGCCTACCATTAATCTGGCTGGTGGTTCGGTGACGGTCAATAGCGTTACACTCGGGTCTACGACTGCTTCAACCCTGACAGAGCAGAATGGCAGTGCAACCAATGAACTTATTACGGCAAGTGATTTTTCTGTGGGAGCGGAGGGAACATTAACGCATACGACCAACACTACTACTCAGGTAAACATCGTTTCGCTAAGCGTTGGCGGTACTCTTTCTGTCGCAGCGGGAGGTAACATTATCACGAATGGTGATGGATACGCCAAGTCGAGCGGTACAGGAGCGGGCGGCAATGGGGGTAACGGCAGCTCTTATGGTGGCGGTTCTTATTACGCAGGCGGCGGCGGTGGTGGCGGTGGCTTCAGTACTGTTGGCGCCGCAGGAGGTTCGGGTGGCGGTACGGGAACGCCGGGTAAGGGCGGAGCAAGCTACACGGGCAGCGGCACATCTCTTAGTAACTATTTGTCCATTGGTTCGGGTGGCGGTACGGGCGGTACGAGCGGCAACGGCTGTGCAGGTGGTGTTGGAGGCGCAGGCGGTGGAGCGGTCTATATTATTACGCACGACTTCAATCTAAACGGCACCATATCAAGCGATGGCGCCACAGGTGCTAAAGGCTGTAATACCGGTACATACTACAGTGGTTCAGGCGGCGGTGGCGGCGGTAGCGGTGGCAGTGTCATAGTAAGTGTTAGCGGCTCATTGAGCGGTACGGGCACTGTGAGTGCAAATGGCGGTTCAGGTGGTGGCGGTGGACCTAACGGTGCCAACGGTCCTGCCGGGGGCACCGGTGGCACAGGCTCCGGTGGCCGTATCGGCATCACCTATGGTAGCTCGACGTTCACAGGCTCCTACAGTGCACATGGAAGTGGCGCCGGCACAATTTTTACTCAAGCATCAGGTACGAATGGTGACTTGCTCCTATCAAATAATAAAGTCGTGGGGACACCGACAATCGTGCCCGGTAGTAACAATATTTATGATCATCTCACCGCCACTCAAGGTGCACTGCTTGAGATACCTTCGAGCAGTGTGGTAACTGCAAACGCCATCGGTGCTGCGGCTGGTACAGGTACAAGCAGCGGCAATATAACCATCGATAGTGGTGGCACATGGAATATTCCAGCCAGCGTGACTCTGACCGGCTACGTGGTAACCAACAACGGAACGCTAACTGGTGGAAATACCGCCCTATCACTCGCTAGCACCACTTGGAACCAAAATGGCACGAGCTTTCCAAGTGGGACATCACTAACCGTGGGCGCCAGTTCGATCATTACATTTACAAATACCATGACACCAACTCAGGCGCTGAACTTGAATAGTTTAACGGTGCAGAGCGGTGGCACCATTACAGCTGCGGCTAACACAACCACCGCTGCTTCAACACTAAACTTTAACGTGACGCAGCCGGTCGATATCCAATCTGGCGGTACCATCAATTTGGACGGGAAGGGTTATAGCACTGGCAACGGTTCAGGTAAGCCGGTCAGTGGCAACGCTGGCGGTAGCTATGGTGGTGTCGGCGGTGTGGGCAATACGGCCGGAACGACTGCCGGCGTAACGTACGATGATCAGGCTGGTCCGACCGACATGGGTTCGGGCGGTAGCGCCGGTGCCGGCGGTGGTGCTTTGCAGCTTGTCTCGCAAGGGGCCATTAACGTCGATGGTACGATTACCGCCAACGGCGGCGCTACGAACGGTTCCGGCGGTAGCATTTGGCTGACCGGCACTACAATTACTGGTGCCGGTACTATTACGGCCAATGGTGCAGGTAGCGGTGCGACCGTCGGTGGTGGTGCTGGTGGACGCATCGCGTTTACCTACACCGGTGACCCGTTAAGCTTAGATCCGCTCAATGGCGCGACCGGTGATCGCTCCGGTGGCGACACGCTCACGTTGACCGGTTCAAACTTCTCGGCAGGCACCAAAGTGCTCATTGGCGGCGTGAACGCCACAACGACGTTCATCGACGACCACACGCTCAGTGTTATCGTACCCGCAACCAACGCGCCACAAACCGTTGACGTAACGGTATACGATCAGACGTTCACCGGGGCGGAAACGGTAACGGGCGCAACCGGCTACACAGCCGGTGGTGACGGTACTATTTATCCCGCAGAGATGCCGGGTAGCCAAACTGCCACCCAGGCTCAGAGCTATACCTACACACAGGCAAATCCGGTTATTTCGAGCGTTTCGCCGACTGTCGGTCCAATCACAGGCGGCAATAACGTCCTGATTAGCGGCCAAGCATTTGATTCGTTCGGCCGTGACGGCAATCTTCCGGCCACGGCAAACGCCTGGGTTAACACTTCTAAAACATTACCAGTGGCAGTACGTGGTGCGGCGTCGGCCGTTATTGGAAATACTATCTATCTGTTCGGTGGCTTTACAACTAGTTCGAGCACAGCTACAAACACTATATATAGTGCAAGCACTTCCGCTCCCACAACCTGGACCAATACTGGAAAGACGCTGCCTAGTAACTTAGGCTGGTCGTCGCTGGCCGTTGTAGGCAGTAAGCTGTACTTGTTCGGAGGTTCTACAAGCACCACAACTTCTGCGACAAACGCCATCTACAGTGCAAATATTAGTGACCCAACTACTTGGACTATCGTGAATGGTAAAACACTTCCAGCTAACCTTACGGGCGCAGCCTTTACTGTAGCCGGTAATTCTATGTACCTAATTGGTGGTGCAAACGGTAGCAGTGCAGTTGATACAATCTATACCGCAAGCCTAAGTGACCCTACGACCTGGACCTTAAGCGCCAACAAACTACCGGTCGCACTTTTGAATACTACTATCGCAACCGCAGGGAACAGTTTATATCTGTATGGCGGCTCAACTAATTACGGTAGTGCTAACGCGGCTAATACAATCTATACCGCAAGCCTAAGTGACCCTACGACCTGGAGTAATACAGGGTCCACTTTACCCACAAATATTGCTGCCGCGCGCCTCGTAACACTTGGCAACACCATGTACTTTATCGGCGGCATCAATAGTAGTTCAACCTCGTTAAATACTGTGTATCAAGCTAGCATGTCCAACCCTACGACCTGGACTAGTGCAGGCACACTACCTGCTGGGTTAACTGACATGCCTTCCGTAATTGTCAACGGTAACATCTATCTACTTGGCGGCTACTCTTCAACGACGTCCGCACCCACAAATGTTATATACAGTGCACCCCTTACGGCAACAGGTACGGATTACTACAACCTGCCGTGGCAAACTGACCTTACGAAGCCAGTCAGTCGGGTATTATTTGGCGACACAACGGCGACCAACATTGAGTACATCAACTCATCCTCACTCATCGCAACTACCCCGGCACATGCCGCCGGCACCGTCGATGTCATCGTCAGCGACACCACAGGCCAAACCTCCACGCTGAGCAATTCGTATACATATACCGCACCGGCCACCCTAAGTAGCCTAACTCCCGCAAGCGAGCCACTGACGGGCGGCGATACTATAACTCTCAGTGGATCCGGCTTTGCGACGGGTGATTCAGTCACCGTGAATGGGGTGTCGGCGACAAGTGTAACTGTCGTTAACGGTACGACGCTGACCTTTACCGCGCCAGTCGGTGTGCAGATTGGCAGTGCTTCAGTGACTGTTGTTGATTCTCTGGGGCAGAGTAGTAATACCGTTTCACTCACGTACACATTGCCTACGCCGACGTTGAGTAGTATCGCGCCAAATAGCGGGCCTACGATCGGGAGTCAAAATGTAACGGTGAACGGCAGTGGCTTTTACGCGCCGAATAGCAACTCAAACAGTCTAACGAACGCCGGCACACTCCCTATTACTCCAAACGATGGGGCCACTGCAATTATTGGTGATCATATTTACATTTTTGGCGGCAGTATAAATGCTACTGCTACTGGCACGAACACTATTTACTCGGCGCCCGTCAGTGATCCGACTAACTGGACTAACACCGGAAAGACGTTGCCGGCAGCGCTTATATACCAAATGATGGCAGTCATTGGAGATCATGTGTACATTTTTGGTGGCCATAGCGGTAGCTCGAGTGTTGCAACTATTTACTCGGCGCCCGTCAGTGATCCGACTAACTGGACTAACACCGGAAAGACGTTGCCGGCAGCGCTCGAAAGTGCACAAACTGCAGTTGTAGGCGACAAGGTGTACATTTTTGGCGGCAGCGGCTCGACTGCAATTTACTCGGCGCCCGTCAGTGATCCGACCAGCTGGACTCAGGTTGGCGCGCTGCCGACCACTATTGCACTCTCTGCTATCCAACAAGTGGGCAATAAAATTTACTTATTTGGAGGTGCCGTAGGTAGTAGTGGTGCAGCAAATACTATTTATGCGGCTGATGTCAGTGATCCGACCAGCTGGAGTCAAGTTGGTACTATCCCCGCTAAGTTATGGGCGTCATCTGTAACCGTTGTGGGCAATACTGTTTACCTCATAGGTGGCTATTCGGGCAGCGCCGGCGTTAACACTATTTACTCGGCGCCCGTCAGTGATCCGACTAACTGGACTAACACTGGAAAGACGTTGTCTACGCCGGTATTTTCGGGATCCAAACCCATGCTGATTGACGGCTCTATGTACATTTTTGGCGGCGAAACTAATGTAATATTTAAAACCGCAGTTACGCACACATTCCCAAACCAATACAACCCGGCCTGGACAACTAACTGGAACACCGACCCGACAGGCAATTATACTTATTCGCTCACCCTTGGTGGTTCGCCGGCCACAAACGTACGAGTGACAAATGGCACGACTTTAACTGCCAATACTCCAGCCGGGACAGGTACGGTGGATGTCCAGGCTGCGACATATAGTGGCAATACTTCCAATGTATTAGCCAGCGCCTACACGTATACCAGTCCGAAAATTACGAGCGTTTCGCCAACCAGTGGACCGACAAATGGCAATCAGAACGTGGTTATTTCAGGTCAGAATTTTAATGATTTTGGTAATGCCAGCACCACGCCGGCGCTGGCAACATCTCAAACGTGGACCAAAGCTACTGGCACAATGCCGGTCGCCACAAAGTCCGCCATGACTGCTATCGTTGGTAATACCATTTATAGTTTCGGAGGCCTTGGCAGTAACGGGGCGGTAAGCAATATCTCTAGCGCGCCGACTTCAGACCCAACTAACTGGTCATCGGTCGGCAATTTACCCATTCCTTTGGCGCAAGGTAAAATTGTAGTGCTTGGCAACAAAATGTATATCTTTGGCGGCGCCAACGGGACGGACTTGGATACGATTTATAGTGCCTCGGTTGATAACCCTACTGTCTGGACCGATACCGGCAAGAAGTTGCCAGGCTCCCTAGCGGCTAGTTCGGTAGTTATTGCTAATGGCAATATATATTTGCTGGGCGGTCACACCGGTGCCACCGTGCCAACCAACGTCATTTATTACGCGCCGCTCAGCGACCCAACTAACTGGTACGACACCGGCAAAACCATCCCCGCTACCCTTAATAATGCGGCCGTTATAACCAGCGGCAATAAGATATATCTGCTAGGCGGAAAGACTGATTCGGCCGTTTCGACGAATGTTAACACGATTTATAGCGCACCGACTTCAGACCCAACGAGTTGGTCTCTGGCTGGCACTCTACCGACGACATTAAGTGTTGCGGGTTCTGTGGTTGTGGGCAATACCGCATATCTGCTTGGTGGCGTGATCGCTGACAATGTTATGAATACTACCGTATACGCGGCCTCGATGAGTGATTTAACCACCTGGACATCCGACGGAACCCTGAACACAGCTACCTATAGTCCGGGAGTAATTATCGCTAATAACGCGCTGTACCTCCTGGGTGGCAGCAGCGCCAGCGCGCCCATTACGACTATTCAATCGAGGCCGCTTTCTCAGGTAGACACCGACTATAGCAACTATCCGTGGATAAGTAATCTACCAAGCCCTGTAAGTAACGTAACTTTTGGTGGTACAAACGCCACTAAGGTGGAGTATTTAGGTACGGATACGTTGGTTGCGACCACCCCCGCACATACCGCCGGCACCGTCGATGTTGTCGCTAGCGACACCACAGGCCAAACCTCCACGCTGAGCAATTCATACACGTATGTCGCTCCGGCTACATTGAGTGGCGTAAGTCCATCCACTGAGCCACTGGCGGGTGGTGACACTATTACGCTCACTGGTACCGGTTTTGTTGCAGGTGACACTATTACCGTAAATAGTGTGCCTGCTACAAATGTGACAGTACTGAATAGTACAACACTGACCTTTACCGCGCCAGTCGGTGCGCAAATTGGTGCGGCATCGGTGGTCGTAACCGATCCGCTTAATCAAACGAGCAATTCGATTATGCTTACTTATACGCTGCCGACACCGACCTTGAGCAGTATCACGCCAAATACCGGCCCGACCACAGGCAATCAAAGCGTAACCGTAAGCGGCAGCGGACTGTACACACCGAACAGCACGACGAACGTCTGGACGAATACCGGTGCGACATTGCCCGCCGGTACTGACGCGGCTCAAGTTGCTGTTATCGGAAATTATGTATATCTGTTCGGTGGCAGTAGCAGTAATACGATCTACCGGACATCAGCCAATAATCCCACGAACTGGACGAATACCGGTGCGACATTGCCCGCCGGACTGTATGGGGCAAAGCTTTACGAGGCAGGTAATACACTCTATCTATTTGGTGGTGGTACGAACGGCATCTACCAAGCGTCGACGAGTGATCCGACGACCTGGACCAACACTGGCAAAACCTTGCCGGGTAGCGCTAAAAACCAAGTTATGGCCACCATTAACGGGTACATATATTTGTACGGTGGAAGCGATACGAATGTTATCTACCAAGCGTCGACGAGTGATCCGACGACCTGGACCAACACTGGCAAAACCTTGCCGGTTGATCTGGCATACTCATCTGCAGCTGTTATTGGCAACACCATATATTTCTTTGGCGGCTGGTCGTACCCATCACCGCTGGGTAACCCTACGATTTATTCCGCGCCTGTGTCAGACCCCACCACCGTGACCAGCACCGGCAAATCACTGCCGGGTACGCTGTATGGTTCTTCAATGGCCGTTATCGGTAACACTATATACATGTTCGGTGGTATGAGCGACAAATCCGGTGGCGCTTCGTCGGCCATCTACCAAGCGTCGACGAGTGATCCGACGACCTGGACCAACACTGGCAAAACCTTGCCGGCAGGACTCCACACCTCGCAAGTGGCCGCCATCGATGGTTATCTGTATCTGTTTGGTGGGTCAACAAGCGGATGGTCCACACCTACCAACGTCATCTATAAAACACCGGTTACCGAGACCTTCCCCAACCAGTACAACCCAAGTTGGACCACTAACTGGAACACTGACGCTACGACTGACTACAGCTATAAATTAGCACTCGGCGGTACGGCAGCTACCAACGTAACCCTTGCCAGCGCCAGCACGCTAACCGCTACTACCGCTGCGCACGGCGCCGGCACCGTCGATGTGGTAGTAAGCAATGATGCGGCCAGCAACGCCACGCTCGCAAACAGCTACACGTACATCGCACCACCAACCGTTACCGGCTTTACGCCTAGCAGCGAAATGATCGGTACGGCAGGGGATACCATTACCATCACCGGCTCAGACTTTACGAGTGGCGCGACTGTATCATTCGGCGGCGTGAGTGCAACGGTACTTAGCGTTACTAACAATACGATTACCGCGACGATTCCGACCGGTACGGCGGTAGACCGTGTGACTATTACCGTCACCAATCCTGACGGTCAATCTGCTGATGCGCCCGGCAAGTTTGCCTATACTCTAGCGGCGCCCGTCATTACAAGCATCACGCCTAACAAGGGGCCGATGGCCGGCAACACCAACGTAACGGTAAACGGTAGCGGTTTCCTATCGCCGAATAGCGCAACTAACAGCTGGACCGCAAGCAGTAAGACGCTCCCATCAAATCTGAGCGCGTCATCAGTCGCAGTCATCGGTAACACTATCTATGCCTTTGGCGGCCGTACAGCATCAAGCACATTCACTAATGCCATCTATACTGCCAGTGTCAGCGACCCGACGAGTTGGACGAATACTGGCAAAACGCTGCCATCGCCACTCGGTTTCTCTTCACTGGCAGTTGTTGGTGATACGGTGTACTTGTTTGCCGGTAAGACGAGCGGGGCCGCCTATACGAATGTGATATACTCGGCACCCGTCAGCGACCCGACGAGTTGGACGAATACTGGCAAAACGCTGCCATCGACACTATTCGCTTCATCGCTTGCAATCATAGACGGCAATATCTATCTGTATGGTGGCATGCAAGATAACAGCACCTACCTGAATACTATCTATACTGCCAGTGTCAGCGACCCGACGAGTTGGACGACTATTACCGGAAAAACACTACCAGGCGGCATAGCGCTGCAATCGATAGCGACTATTGGAAATAAACTGTATCTATATGGTGGCCAAACGAGCGCCTCTACGTATGCTAACGTTATCTGGTCTGCTGATGCGAGCGACCCAACCGTGTGGACCGATACCGGCAAGACGCTACCGACCGCTTTGCAGGGCACCGCTCTTACGACTATTGGAAATGATATGTATCTGATAGGTGGCGGCAACAGTTCAATCGCCAACACGATCTACACCGCCAAAACGAATGATCCAACAACCTGGACAAACTCAGGCACAACATTGCCTTCCGCGCTCGAGAACACGACTACCTTAGCCATCGGCAATGCACTATACATATTTGGCGGTTCAAAGGGATCGACCGATACAAATGCAATCTATACGTCACTCGTCACGCACACCTTCCCGAACCAATACAACCAGCCATGGACCACCAACTGGTATACCGACTCGAGCGACCAGCGTTACAGTCTGACCCTTGACGGTACACAGGTCACAAACGTAGTTGCTACGAGCGCCAGTACACTGACTGCAACCACGCCAGCCCATGCACCAGCCGCCACTGATGCGCAGGTTACTACTTATGACGGCAACAAGTCGAATGTCCTAGCTAACGCGTACACCTATTATCCGGACGCCTATGCGTTCACGAATGATCCGATTACGATCATGGCACGCCAACCGGGCAAGGTAACCATTGAAATGCGTGATGCCGACGGTAATCCCGTCACCAGTGAAGACGACGTCACCCTGCAACTCTCCACGAGCACGAACACCGGCTCCTTCTCAGCTAGCCAGGACGGTCCCTGGAACTTGATGAGTGTTACCATACCGGCCGGACAGAGCAGCGCGGATGTGTATTATCACGATACCGCTAAGGGCGCACCAACTCTCACGGTTACCGATCCGCTTGGCACGACCGCCACTCAAGATGAAACGATTACTTCGGCGTACAAGATCCTGGTAACCGGCGTATCCGACCCGACTAACGTGGGCGTGCCAAGCAGTCTGACCGTACAGGCCGTAGACTGGCAGGGCGTACCACAGTCGGATTACCGTGGTACCGTCCACTTTACGAGTACGGATGGTGCAGCCAGTCTGCCGACTGATTACACCTTTACAGCGGCTGATTTTGGCCGCCACACCTTTACGAACGGTATCGCGTTTGGCACGCAGGGCACCTGGGATGTCACGGCAACTGATCAGACTGACAGCTCCATTACCGGCTCACAGACCGGTGTGGTAGTTGGTCCGCCGAGCCTGGGTACGGTGGCACAACTAGCCTTCACGACCCCTGAGCAGAGCTTCCCGCTTGATGGCACGTCCGGGGTCATGACCGTACAGATGGAAGACTCGACCGGTACACCGTTAACACGCGACAGCGATACGACCGTATATCTGCGCACCGATTCGGCAACCGGACAGTTCAGCGCCGATGATGGTGCTACCTGGCAGGATGCACCGCTTGCGGTCACCATCCCGGCTAACCGCAGCTCGGTAAACTTCTTATACCGCGATACCACGGCAGGTACGCACAACCTTAAGGTCTCTCAGGATAGCGATGATGACTTCGGTTGGCAAGTCGCCCAGCAGCCAGTCGTGGTAGGCGTGGGCAAACCTTCGGCTATCAAGCTCGATGACTCAGTGGATAACACCGTATCGGCCGGCGAGTGGGTGCCCCTTACCGTTGGACTCGGCGATACTCAGGCCAATGCCGTGAGCGCACCGGCTGACACGCCGATCCACCTTACCAGTACCAGCGGCGGTTACCTGAGCGCTTCGAGCGATGGCAGCCAGGCCGGCGACAGCTTGGATGTCGTGGTACCGGTCGGCACGCAGTACGTCACAGTATACGTCCAGGTGCAAACCGGCCCCGTAACGATTACCGGTACCGATGGGCGTCCTCTTGGAGATGACGATACGGCCTATACCCCAGCCGAGCTTGATTTAGCAAGCATCGCTGCCGCACCCTATAAGGTCGGTTTGGTGCCTGAAAATTGGGACGAAAACACCCAGCATGGTAGCCAGCAGGTCCACACTACCCAAAAGATGACCGTAACCCTGTATGACCTCTACGGCAACGTGGCTATCGCCACCAATGACACGCAAGTCGCTTTGAGCTCCGACATTAACAGCGGCGCCACCGATAACACCGGCTTCTTCGGTCTGACTGACACGTCTGCTACCAACCCTACGTTTACCGCCACCGTCGCTAACGGCACCAGTACCCAAGAAGTGTATTACCAACAAAACGTTGTCCACTATGGCACCGCCCTGACCGCCGACAGTACTGATCTGGAGTCGGGTACGCTGATTGATGACGTGAAGCCGGGCCCGTATGCCGGCAAATTGCTCTGGGTCAACCCGAATGATTCACGCACCAGCGACGAGGCGCTTGTGAACGACCCTGCAGCCTTTGCAAAATTTATCGCCAGTTCATCTGACTACCCGAAGACCCTGCAGGCCAAAGCTGGCGTCGCCCAGGAACTCAAAGTATATCTCGCCGACCAATGGGGTAATCCCACCGCGGCCACGAGTGACGTCACGATCGGTGTGGCAGGCAGTAATACCGCCAAGAACAGTGACGACACCGCTAAAGCCGTCTGGGGAACCAGCGCAAGCGGTCCATGGAACGACATGGTCGTGTCCCCGAGTCCCTACAAGAACAGCGCTGCCCATCCCGTCTCGCTTACCGCTACCATTCCGGCTGCTACGGCCGACCCTGCGACTGATATCGCAGCTCCATCTTTTGCCGATCTGTACTACGAGGACGATGTCGCCGCTACGCCGACCATCAGTGTCATCGATACTGCGGCGAGTCATTGGCACGGGGCCTGCACGAGCTACTGGGGCGATACCTGTCTGAGTACCACCTACACCAACGATACGCTCAACACCACGGCCATCACCGTAAATCCTGGGCCGCCGAGCGGCTACAAGATCATGTCCGATCCGCAGATCATTTCGACCAACACTCCGAGCAGTCCGATCACAATCGAGCTCGTCGATAAGTTCGGTAACGAAACGACCGGTGACAGTGACATAACGGCGACAATGAATACCACCTCGACCACCGGTCAGTTCAGCCTAAACGGTACCGCCTGGCAGAATGACAACACCGACGTCACGTTCCCCGCCGGCGTCAGTCAAACGACGGTGTATTACAAAGACAGCACCATCAGCCCGACTGACGGCTACACGATCACTATCGGTACCAGTGATAACGACATGAACGATGCGGATAAGGACCTCGTGAGCGATACCCAGAAACTACGGACCATCCTGGGCATACCGAACAGAGACTATCTTGATCTAGGTGGTGTCGCGACCGCTACTGCCGGTGATTGCACGCCCGTCACCTTGGTTACTACCACGACGGTAAACGGGCAGGATATGCCGGCGGTCGTGCTCGCCGATACGCCTTTCTCGCTTTCACCGAGTAGCAAAGATAACGGTTTCTACACCAACGGCAGCTGTACGAGCGGCACCGAAGTAACGAGTGCTACCGTAGCCAAAGACACTGACAGCGTTCAGCTGTATGTTAAGTTCAATACTTCCGGCACCAAGAGCCTGAACGCCACGTCCAGCGGCTTCACGGTTGGTACTACAAATCCCCAGAATATCATGCCAGCCCAGCTCGCAATTACCGCGGCCGGTGTCTACAAACTCGGCTTCTCAACGCTGCCATCGAGCTTTGTGGTGGGCCGTAACTCCGGCAATATGGCAGTATCGACCGAGGATCAGTTCGGCAATATCGTCGTGAGTGGCGCTAATCGCTCGGTCGCTGTTACCTCATCGGCGGCAGGCGGTACGTTTACGGGTGGGGATAACGAATTCGACACTACCATTGCCGCGAACGGTGCCACCACCACTACCTTTACGTACACTAACGGAGCATTCGATACGCATGGCAACCTAGTCGATCGCACCGCTCTAGGCGCACAAACGCTCACGGCGCACACTGATAACCTAACCGATGGTACCGGTAGTATCACCGGTGCAGGCACGTACCCAACCAGCGTGCGCTATATCGATGAAAATGGTGACCAGGTCCCACTTTCTAAGATAGCTGTCGTGGCCGGTGATGTGAAGACGGTTTACCTCGAGTACCTCGCCGCCGACGGTCTGCCAGCCATCGCGCCAAAGGACATACCCGCCAGCATGAGCACCACCGAACTTGGCTCAAGCAGTAATTTCTCGGCGGACCACGGTGATGACATTCTGAACGGTACTGATCTGACGCAAGTGGGAAGCTACTCCTTAATCGTACCGAAGGATTACGCCTCGGCAAAGCTGACCATCACGGCTCAGACTGCTAAGAACCACCAACTGACCGCAACCGGCGATTTCTACGACGACAATAATAACCTGCATATGCCAAAAGCCAACTTGGAAATCGACGTCATTGCCGGCGCGCCGAATGGCTTGAAGGCTACCGGCAGTGTACAGACGATCCATCCGCAGATTCCTGGCACCGCTGATGCCGATGCCATGTCCCAGGCGATCAATGTGTATCTTATAGACAAGTACGGCAATTACACAAGCGACCAGACCAGCCATGATATTACGCTTTCCAGCAGCTGTGCTACCGGCCATTTCTTGAGTGCCGCACAGTCGAGCAGTCAGACCACTACCGTCACTATAGGCGCCGGCCAGCAGTCCACTGCGACATGGTATCAGGATTCAACCGCCTACGCTGACCCATGTACCATGACCTTCGCATCTGGTGGCTTAGTATCGGGCAGCCAAGACATTAACGTTATCGAGCGCACGACGGCGCTCAAGCTTGAGTCGGCTGATACGGTCGAAGCGGGCGCCCAGCTGGCCACTACGGTGACCGCACTGGACCGTTTCGGTAACGTCGTACCGGTCACCGACAATGCGCTGAAACTCAACCTATCGAGTGATGGCAGCAACAATACATTTACGCCAAACCCGGCCACGATTGCCATAGGTAATACCACGGCGAGCGTCACGTTTACGCACACTGCTGCTTTGACTGAAAGTACGGACTACACGCTTACGGCGGCAGATGCCAGCCAGGCCATACCGAGTGCCTCAAAGGTGGTCACCGTCACGCCCGGCACACCGGCCGGTCTGAAGTGGGTCGCCACCAACAATACCTACACGGGGACCGTGGGCGATTACCTTCCCGTAAAGCTTCAGGTCGTGAACGCGGCAGGGCTGGCCACGCCTGCTACCGAAAACATGGACATCAGTTTGACGAATGGTGCTGGCACCAACGCCGTAAGCGGGCAACAGGCGGGTAATTTCTATGCGGATGCAGGCGGACAGAATAACACCCAGGACGTAGAAATTGCAGCTGGCAGTACTGCGACGGCGACGTTCTTCTATCAGCAGACGGTCACGAGTCACGATAAATACTGGTATGACTCTTATCAAAGTGTGCACTGGATTGATAAAGACTACCCCACCAGCATCATGGCCAACTACGGTACACTCAGTGGTGCCACTGGTGCCGTGAGCGTCAAACCGCTCACCCTGCACTTTGCTACTGCCGCAGGTGCGACCGAAGTCAATACCAGTATTCAGGCCCGCTCATGTAAGGCCATGACTATCACTATCGATAAGGCTATGCCATTCGACCAGACATTTGATCTGAAGACGACCGCTGCCGCCGGTCAAGGCAGTTTTTATAGCAGCTGCGTGACGCCGCCCGGTCAACCCGACAGTGCCATGACCGGTCAGATTACCACCGTTACCATTCCGGCTAACCAAACCAAATCAGCCGTCTTCTACTATCACCAGACCCAGCTCAGTGATTTCGCTATCCTCAGCGGCGTCACTGATCCGAGCGGTAGTATCAACCCCCAGAGCTGGTCGGCCAGTGACGCCGTGGAGACCGTCGGCACCTTCCTTGGCAATGTTGACCACCTCACATTCGTAAATCCCAATGGCAGCAGCGATACCGATCTGGCGAGTCTCGCTCAGAATCAGCCGGGTAAGTATGTTATCGAGGCACGGGACAGTCTGGATAACCCGACGCCGTTCATCCCAGCCTACTATGCTGGCACGACCTGTCTCTATGTGAAGGTGGACGACTCAGCCGGCAAACTCAGCACATCGGAAAGCGGTAGCTGCCCGCAGTATGCCGGTAGCGTAGCGATCGCCATGACCGGCGGCGAGACGCAGGGACACTTTACCTACAGCGACATGACGCTCGGTACGCACACGCTGACTGCCAGCACCAACTCGACCGGCACCGGCACCATTCATGGTAATAAGGCCGTTACGATCACTCCTGCCACGACGACCCATCTGTCATTCGACGAACCCGTCTACCCGTTGATCCGTGGCAGCCAAACCAACGTGACCGTAAAATTGGCAGGCGACTACGAAGCGGTTGTCAATACGGTCGGCGACACGCAGGTAACTCTCGGAAGTACCTCGTCCACAGGTGAGTGGCGCGACCCCGCGACCGGTGATTGGGTGAAGACGCTCACGACTACCATTCCAGCCGATCAGACATCGGTCACCTTGAGCTACCGCGATGACGATGCCGGCCTAGGTAGTTACGACATCACCGCCAGCGCAGATGGCTTGACTGCGGCTACTGCCACGATGGCGCTGACTACCGGCACCTACAGCGGTATCACTTTCGAGAATACGCCACAGACCTTGGAGCTCCAGCAACCAGGTGCCTTTACTGTCGCCCTGACCGACGAGGGTGGTAATGAGGTAACAGCAGCAAGTGACCAGTGTATCTATATCACTGCTCCAAGCACGACCGCCTCCTTTACGGCTGATGATCCGAGCGAGTCCTGTGCCGATCGCAGCCTCTCCGACGGCACGACCGCCTATGGTATTGTCGTGAGGGCGGCTGATACCACTGCTTCCTTTACGCTGACCGACACTACACCCGGTAGTTACGACGTAACGGCCAGCACCAATCCGAGCGCGCCTTCCCAAGGTTTGATCGCCACGCAAACAGTAACCTTCGTCAACGGTGACCCGGCGATCGCAACACTAGCGAAGGACTCATACGATATGGAGCGGGGCGATACGCTGACGACGAAAGTCGTGTTGCGCAATGCCTACGGTGCGATCGTACCGGCGACCGAAAACGGTTACTTCAGACTTTCCAGTTCAAGCGTCAGCGGACAGTTTGCTCTGAATACCGATGACCCGATGGAAGCTACGTTGACCATCTTCATCGCTGCCGGCAGCACCGGCACGAATATCGTATACGGCGATAGCGACCCTCAGATCGGCACCGACCATATCACCGTCCATCATGTCGATGAAGACGGCCAGGATATCCCCGATGACCCGTTGGTTGATTCCGACACGCCTATCAACGTCGTATACGGCCAAGTCGCAGCATTGGCATTCACTAACGATCCACGCACTACCATCGCGACCCACCCGTCGCAGGTCATGACCGTCGAGTTACAGAACCAGTTCGGCTATCCGACGGTCAACGACACGCCTCTCACGGTGTATTTCACGGGCGATAGCTCCACGGCTGACTTCGCTTTGTCCGATGATGGCCCGTGGGGTATCGCCAGTGCCACCGTTCCTGCCGGAAGCAGCAGCATCAACGTGTATTACCGCGACTCAACCGAAGGTGTGCATCAGATCAGTGCCGTAAGTCAGCTGTCGGACGATCAGGGTACCGTCGCGCTGGAAGCCGACCAACAGCACACCATCATCCGTCAGACCATGGACCACTTCGTAGTGACCAACATCAGTACGCCGCAGCAAGCCGGCACGCCAAGCTCCGTAGTCGTGTTCGCAGTCGATAGCGAGGGTTATGTCGTGAATTGGTACACCGGCACGATCCACTTCAGCGCGGACAGCGGTGATGCTGTATATCCGACGAGCGATTACACGTTCACGCCTGCAGATAAGGGTATCCACACCTTTACGAACAGCATCGCTTTCAAACAGTCCGGTACCAAGGCGATAACGGTGACTGATGACAACGGCTTGACTGGCACGCAGTACGACATCGTCGTGGGCAACCCGAATACCAACCCGGTGCATTCGATTGCCTTTATCGAGCCGCAACCGCAGCCGGTCAATGGTCTCAAGAACGTGCCGACTGACCAGATGGTGCTCCAACTGCGTGATAGTGCGGGCACACCGACGACCGCAGCTGCTGCGGGCGGATTGCCTATACGCCTGACGAGCGATAGTCCGACCGGCCAGTTCGCGACCGATCCGGCAGGCCCGTGGTCGAGTACACTCGATGTCACCGTCGCCCAGGGGCTCAGCTACACCACGACACCGCTGTATTACCGGGATAGTGCCGGTGGTCAGCACACCATAACCGCCGCCGATTGGCAGGGCGCGGCCGACGACCCAGCTATCCTGAATGGCGCGCTAGCGGTACATATCGACGAATTCACGGTCGGTACGCGGACGACCCTGTACTCGAAGGATTACAGCGGAACGATGCGTCAGAACTACTATCTCTTCAGTAACAGCAAATCGGGCGGCATCGAGGGTTATGGCAAACTACAACTGACAGCTACGAGCATAAACACTGGCGACAGCGTGGCGGCTGACTGGAACATGGCGCTGACGGGCGGCCGCGGCAATACCATTGACCGGCCATCATTCAGCCAGCAGGCGACCATCCAATATCAGACGCCGACACTGACACCGGTCCGGACTGACGGCGACTACACGGTAGCTACCACGCTTACCGCCGGCCAGCTGACGGGCAGTAGTAGCACCATCTTGCCCGTTTCGCCATGGCTTGCCGTGTTCAGCGATGTAGCGTACAGCAACCAAACTATCCAGGCGAAACTGCTGACCTATAAGGGTGGCAACCTAGCCGACGTGCCGTACGGTGACATAATCGTGCCTGGCACGGGCACTACCTGGTCGTTCGCATCGTTGAAGCAGAACGGACAGCTCAGCCATGCCAGTACCGGTTCCTATACATTCAACATCCCGCTTACTCAGCCTTTGTCCGGCGATGACAAGCTCGTAGCCAGCCTGCGTGATCCGTTCGGTATCATCGCCCAAGATAGTACCCCGCTGAACGGGACTACATCCCCAGTAACTGTCGCACCGGCTGCTCCGGCTGCCCAGCCAGCCGCACCGGCTGCTCCGGAACCCGTCGCCCCCGCTGTCACTAGCAGCCGTCCTGCACCTGCCGCTCCACAGCCCTCTAGCCCGCTGAAACGTTTCCTACGTTCCCCGCAGGCACCGACCATCGTTTCTGGCGCGCTCTTCGGCCTGCTGCTCTTAGTGGCGATCATCCTCATCTATCAGGCATACAAAGAGTGGCAACGCTCGAACCGCCTGGCAGCTATCGTTGCCCGCAACAACCAGCTGGTGGGCGACAAGACGCAGTTCCTCGCACTGGCAGCCCACCATTTGCGTACGCCGATCACCATCATTCGCGGCGGCGTGGAACTCATGAGTGCACTTGCCGCCAAATCAGAAAAGCCACCCGTCGCCAGCCAACGGCTCGAAGCGCTCGCCGGCCATCTCCGTGACCGTATCGAGCAGATCATCGCCGAGGTAGACGCCAGCCCAGATCTCGCCGAGATCCAGGAGGTCAATCCGCGCCTCAGCCGCCTCAAAGTCGTGCTTTCGCCGATGTTCTGGATGCCAGTCATCCTGTCGGTGATACTGACCCAGATCGCTAACTGGGCGATCCGTACCTATGGCGGCCGTACCATTTCAGCCACGCAAACGCTCAACCAGGTCTTCTTCATATTACTTGGCGTGGTGGTCGCCTACACTTCCGTCCGCTTGCTGTACATGCGTCGTGAACGGCGCCGGCTGCTGGCCGAAACGGAAGCGCGTATCGTAGCGTTCAATACGGCCAAAACCAGGTTCGTCCACCGCGTGTACGGTAGCTTGAGCGATGATGTCCTGCAGGCTGATGCCTTACTCCAAGAACAGCACGATCAGCTGCCGGAAAGTGTCCAGCATACGCTCGTCAGCGGCATCGAGCATCTCAAACGTCTGGTCAGCCGCTTCGCATTACTCGACAGCGTCTATCAGCTGGCGCCGGTACGTAACGACTTCAATGTGAGCTATGCTGTCGAGGACGCGTTATATGAATTGGAGATCGGACCGCAGAATATCTCGGGCATGCATGTCACGAACAATGCCGGTGACCTCCATGTGTATCAGGACCGGCGCCTGGTCAGCAAGGTCTTCGAGACGATATTGGCCAGTATGTGTCCGAGCGACGGCAAAGGGGAAATCACCATCGATGGAGCTGAGAATAAAGACGATCAGGTCGCCTTGACCATCAGCGGCCCAGGAACCGATGCGCCGGCCGAGAGCCTGTTTGGTGTCTACTCGAGCTCGCAGAATGAAACGGCCGGAACGCTGGGCAATGACAACGATGTCCATCGGCTGGACTTGTACCTCGATAGGATCATCGTCAATGCCTTAGGCGGTAGCATATCCGCCGAGAAGCACGGCGGTAGCCTGAAGGTCGCTCTGCAATTGCCCGTCGCCTAAGCACTGTTGCTACGTGTGGCATACTAGAAGCATGAACGAAAACCAAACACCGGATCCGACGACCCGACCGACCAAAAAGCAGAAAGAGCTCCTGAGTTACATAGAAGCTTTCATAGGCGAACACGGTTACAGCCCGAGCTACCGAGAGATCATGAACGGTCTGCAATACACATCGGTGGCTACAGTTTCGCTTCACGTCGGCAACCTCATCAAACGGGGTCATTTACGCAAGCGCGACCATAGCGCCCGCTCGATCGAAGTCGTCACCCACGGCGATACATCCGAGCCGGCACCGCTCAAGACCAACGCCGTCAAAGAAGGGGAAGAGAAGTGGCTGGTCGGCAAGGTCGAGCAATTCGTACACGAAGCCGAAGCCGAGCCGGTTCCTACCCAGGAGCAGCTCGATAATCTCTACGTGCTGCTCGGTGCGCTTCGTGTGCTCGGCCTGGACGGCGCTGCCCAGAGTTTCATGGAACGTCTAACTGTTCTTAAGACCAAACTGACCGAAACCGACAAAGCCGGCTAGAACGTAGGCCAAAATACGCTACTTACAAAACGGAAGAAGGGTAGGCGTGCCTGCTCGTTCTGAGCATTGTGAAATATACATACGGTATATGTAGCGTAGCGGTTTATCGCTATACTACTAGTACTTAACAACATGAGCTGGAAGCAGGTGAGATTCCTGCACTGTGCCGCAACTGTGAATTATCCTTGGGGGTAAAAGTCAGATACAGCTTGTATAAGTCTTCCGAGCAGAAGCGCCTCTTCTTTTGAGACCTCTGCCCACTGAGACAAGGGGTTTTATATGGCCGGTGCAGCCACCGCAGAACAGCTAGACTGGGAACCGTATGTCGAGGAGCCGCAGGTATATGAAATACCTCAGCTTGCGTCCGACGAACTTACGCGAACGCGGGCAAAACGTTTTATCGGCAGCGTAGTTACCGGTGCGTCGTTCGAAGTCACGGGTACGATCGAAAACCCTAATCTGTCGCTTCAAGACGCCGCTTGGCGGGCCCGTGAAGGCGATCCAGAAGCACGCAAACTTGTGGAGATGAATGTCTGTACCGACGTAATCGAACGGACTATCAAAGCGGGGCATATTATGAATGTCCGTCAAAAGGTTACGGCCGACGGGCAGCTTATGCAGTACGGTCAGACCGGGCGATCGATCCAGGCGAACAGTCTCCGCTATGCCACGCAAAATCCCAAAATGCGGCCTCGTACGGAAGCGGAAGCCAGGAATCTTTTTCGTATAGAAGACGCCAATCGGGAGGGCTTACTCCAGGATCATGTATTCTTAGTTATCTCACGAGCGGCTGACGACATGTCAGAAACCGAGCTACGCAAGGAAGGTTTCTTTGTTGATACGATGAGTGTCGCGCTACAGGCCACCAGCGCCAATGCTGACGGTTCGCTCACGACCGAGTCTGCGTTCGTCGCGGGCAAGCACGACCACTCGGCGCAGCGTCACGATGGCGAAACGGTACAACGTTTGGGTTGGCGGTTAGGTGTAGATTTTTCGAACAAATCGGCCGCGGAAATTATCGATACGCCCCTTCTGATCCCTAAGGCACTGATGCCTAATGGCGTCATAGATCTAGTACGGTTATACGACGAGGTGGCGGGCGGCACATTTTTCGGGCAGGATAAGCAGCGTCAGAACTATTTAGCATACGCGGAACAATGTACGCAGCGTGAACGAGAGCTGGAGCCTACGGTGCAGGAAATCGTCGCACAGTTTATTGCGGAAGCGGACAATTTCCATGAGCCGCTCGATGCTACGCGTCGGCTGCATGAACTTTCGGAAGCGGCGTTGGTGCGGCGGGCTCTTTATGATGAAGCGATCGGCACGACAGTATTTGGGATAGAATCAGCTGAGTACATCCAAGCGGCTCGGCACTATCTGGAGCAAGGGGATATGGACCGGGTCGGGCAATTTATGGCCAAAGCTATCGATACCGCCGACTCCAGTTCCTGTCCGGGCAGTGCCAGGTCTTTAGGAAACGGAAATCTCTCAGATAAAGAAGTATCATCCGCTGAGGACGGTGACTGTGAATTTACCTCCAAAGAATGTCCGCTGTGCCACAAGAAAAATGTTAAAACGGTAGTCAAAAAACTAACCAGCGGCAAGAAGTATATCAAAGGTATTGATTGCGGCTGCGTAAAGGTTGCCTAGGCAGTTGTATCGCTCATAAAGCTGCGTTTCATGTAAATTTCTTACTGACCATGGCTTGGCCTATCGGTTTATAATAGACATATGAAAACAGATGATATAGACCCCTATGCCGAACTTGTGAAGGAGCGTTCTCCGCTGCTGTTCTGCGATGTCTGTATGTACTACCCTATCGAACCGGTACATGGGCACTTCTTCTGCCCGAGCTGCCACGCCATAACCAAGTGCTGCGAAGGCATGCCGCTGGAGGTCCCGGAATGAAAAAGGGAAAAGAGCAGCCCGATGCGCGGATTTATTCCGCGACCGGCGCGTTGAGAAAAACCGCAGGTTTGTCTCAAGTGAAATGCTGCGAAGGCATGCCGCTGGAGGCTGATGATGAGTAAGGTCGAGACCAGGTATGATTTCCAAGCCGGTACCGAATCGGTGTTGCTCAAGGAGCCTAAGCTCCCCCATATCGGCATCTACGGCGGTAGTTTCGACCCGGTACATGTCGGCCATATAGTATTCGCGCTTAAAAGCCAGAAAATCGCTGGCCTGGACGAAGTCTATTTCGTCCCGGAGCGGCGCCCCCTTAGCGGCGGTGAGCCCGAACATTACGTGCATCGCAGCGTCATGCTGGGTCGTGCCCTGCAGCCGTACGACCAATTCCATATCTTCGATCTGCCCGATGCCCGCCTCAACGCGCGCAGCCTTACCCGCGTGATCGATGGCCTGCCTCAGGCCAATCTCAGTCTGCTCGTAACTGCCAGCGATTTGTTATGGCACCAAGGTGAGCTGCCCGGCCTATATTTCAAGTTGCATCTGGTAGTCGCTGTCATCTCACACGCTCAGATGGCCGAAGTGCTGCAACGTCTGACGGGCACCGATACACCGCTCGGCAACCTCACTTTCGTAGATATCGGCACCAATCACATCAGTTCAGCGGAGGTCCGCAAGGGTATCCAGCAAGGCAACCGGGTCCGGGGTCTGCTGCCAAGCGTCTGGCGGTATGCCCGCGGCCATTGGCTGTACTTGCCCCCAATCCATACGCTGCACAAATAAGTTCTTCCGTCCCGTTCCCGTCATTGCGTTAAAGTAACTGGCGCATGACGTAATTTCTCAGTTGACACAAGCATAAGCGTTCGGTATATTCAGGATTATCGAAGCGCTTCTTTAAGAGGAAGTGCGGAAGAGACAAAAATCACAAAAAATAGAAGAGCAAGCTACATGTAGAGTGAGTACTTGTAGCCAGCTCTGGAGCACAAAAATGATCATACGAATTCAGGCCATGGGTGGCGCATCGGCCATACCGGTACGGGTACGGCGTCCCAGCTGGCAACAGTTCCTGACTTACTAGGGTAAGACCGCCTTATATACGCGGCTGCGTGGCGGCGATCTTTTCCACGATGTGGATGAACTGCTGCTTTTCAGTTTCGTCCAGCGGATTGAACAGGAAGCCGTTCACCTCATCGAGCCGGGTGATGATGGACTGCTGCAGCTGCTTACCAGCGGCTTCTAGGCAAATGATCTTAATACGCCGATCGTCGGGGTCATTTTGTCTGCTTACCAGGCCTTTCTTTTCCAGACCATCCACGATACCCGTGATATTGCTGGCATCGCAGTGGTAGAGCTGACAGAAGCTTTTCATGGGCCGAGGCCGATGCTCGTCTATAAGGAGCAGAGTTATCGCCTGGATAGAAGTCAGACCGAACTCAGCGCCGATAGCCATGATGTGCTGCTTGGAGGTCATTAAAAATTCCAACAGCGATAGATAAAAATCGTGACTAATATGGGTAAAAGGCGTGTGTTTCATATATTTGCCATTGCTAATAGTTGACATTGTCAACATTCGGGATTTACAATGATTGTGAACTCATCATAATACTTTTGCTGAAAAATATAAAGGAGACGATTAGTCTATGACCGACAAGCATAAACATCATTGGTGGATATTGATTCTGCTGGCACTCGCCCAGTTCATGGTGGTGCTCGACAGTTCCATCGTCAACGTGGCGCTCCCAGCCATCCAAAAAGCATTCCATATGCAGCAGGAGAATCTACAGTGGATCGTCACGGCGTACACGCTGGCATTCGGTGGATTCCTGTTGTTCGGGGGCCGGGCGGCAGACTTGTTCGGTCGCCGGCGCTTGTTTATGATCGGGACCGCTTTGTTCGGTCTGGCTTCCTTGGTGGATGGTCTGGCACCATCCGGCGGTATGTTGATCGCGCTGCGGGCCATCCAGGGGTTGGCCGCGGCCCTGATGTCACCGGCCGCATTATCAATCGTGCTGGTGACGTACCGGGAAGGCCACGAACGCAACACCGCTTTGAGTGTCTGGGGTGCAGTGGCTTCCGGTGGGGCGGCTGCCGGCGTGTTGCTAGGCGGCATCATCACCGAATACTGGGGCTGGCGCTGGAACTTCTTCATCAACGTGCCGGTCGCACTCGGCGTGCTGTATGCGGCATGGCGGCTCGTGCCGGCTCACGAATCGGAAGAAACCCATAACGACCTCGATCTGCCAGGCGCCATCTCCATCACGGCTGCCATGATGCTGCTTGTGTATGGGTTGGTTGAGGCGCCGAATCATGGGTGGACCGCCGGTTCGACCCTCGGGTACCTGGGTGGAGCCATCGCCCTGCTTATCTTCTTCATCGCGAACGAGCTGCGCAGTGAACATCCATTGGTACCGTTCAGCATTTTCCGTATCCGCAATGTCGTCGGCGCGAACCTGACCATGATGCCGATCGTGGCTGGTATGTTCAGCACCTTCTTCTTCGCCTCGCTGTATGTACAGACGATCCTCGGTTTCTCGCCGGTAAAGACCGGCTTCAGCTTCTTGGTCATCCCACTCACCATCGCCATCTCCGCTACCCAGATTCCGCGGCTCCTGAAACGGACAGGCTATAAGCCGATCCTCATGGTCGCGCCGTTGTTCGTGGCCGGTGCGTTGTTCTTCTTGGCGCATGTGCCACTACATGGCAACTATGTACATAACCTGCTGCCTGGGTTCATCCTGCTGGGGCTTGGTATGGGTGCAACGTTCGTACCGATCACCATCGCGGCGACGAGCGGCGTAAGCGGCCGCGAATCGGGCCTGGCCAGCGGACTGCTGAACACATCGCAGCAGATCGGCGGTGCGCTCGGTCTTGCTATCCTGACTGGAGTAGCTGCCTCGAGCTCACGGCGTTTTGCCGAGCATGTGGCGCATCCGAACGTTTCGACGCAGATCGTTGCCGCCTTGCACGGCTACCAATCCGCCTTCTATGTAGCTTCCGGCTTCATGATCGGCGCCGCGGTCATCGCGACGGTCGTTCTGAAACAAAAAGGCCGGCAGGGTGTCGCCCAAGAAGATGCCGCTATCGCTCCGTTACACTAGGAACAGCACGGTACCAAGAAGGGCTCATGCACATGGGTCCTTCTTTTTGTTTTGATGGCATCGGTTCGGTTACGTATGTGGCATAATGTCTGCAAATAGTACGTGGAGGTAGCTATGACGACGGAACGTGAACTGCTCTGGAACCATGCGATAGATAACGAAGATTATGCAGCCGCGAATGCGGTGGCTGAATGTCCGGCCGTAGTGTCACTGAGCCTGTTCGCAATCCGGGAGACGAGTGATACGCACGTGCTTCTGGAGCTGCCGCATAAGTTGGATGCGCGGACCTTGCACGCTGAGATACAGACGAATGCACCGAAGCCGGATCACCGGTTCAGGCACTGGTGGAAAGTACGGGGCGTCGTAAGCAGTGGGGTCGCGCCGGTCGAGGAAGGGACGTCCCAATATGAACCGCATACTTTTCGCTTGGAGCACGCTCCAACCGCCGATCAAGCCGAACTGATCGTTGCCATGCACGGCATCCTGGCGGCGGCCCACGAAACGCGCGCCCGCATGGAAGCAAGTCTCACCCAGTCTCGAATATGGGAGCGAAAAACGATATGACACAGCTCCAAGAAATCATCGGCGAGCACGAGACATTTTTAAGCGATATCTTGTCACGGACTGAAGCAGAAGGTTTTGATCTCACCGACTTCGTACAAATAGATCATATGTGTTACCGTACGTCGTCTTTTGAACAGTATGCCGAAAAGAAAGAGGAGCTTACGTCTGTGGCGCGCTTGCTCGGCGAGACCATGATAAATGGCCGTCCTATTGCGACGTTCCGCCTTGATGACCCAGTTCGACACGATGCCTGGCGGATTGATGCGATAGAACTTCCCGCCCCTAAAGAGGGAGCTGTACACCCAGAAGGCCTGGAGCATATTGAATTCGTAATTTATGATGATATTCCTACATTCCTCCAGAAATATGAAGGCAAACCATTCGAGATGCGCGCCGCAGATCGTGGCATCAATCCGGAAATCGGTTTGAAGCTCGGCGAGTTGACGGTAAAATTCCATCTGCTGAATCTACCTACGGTCATATATCTTGAACATAAGCTTGGCGTGACAAGTGTTAAGGATGGGCAACGGGGCATAGGAGCCTAATCGTCATAAGGCTCGGCTCTAGGTGTGACATTGCTCATGGTTAAAATATAGGTAGTTGTTATACTTATCTATATGAATAAGTCAAAAGCTACCACTCCAAAACTATCTCCACAACGCAGGGCACTACTCGATAAGGCTGTTAAGAAAACGGTAAAGCAATACGGCAAAACATTCGACCTTCTCTCTAAGACATAATGAAAATCAAAAGGCTTACGATCGAGGACGCCGAATATATCGCACACCGATACGCGGTCGAAAGACTAAACTTTGAGAATGAGCCCATGCCCGCTTTTAACGATAGGGAGGCTGGCAAACTTGAGAGCTGTCTGGCTGAACCATTTCAGACATTTGGCGGCAGGCCTCTACACTGGTCATTCATCGATAGGGCAGCACTGCTGTTCTATCTTATTGCAAAAAACCATTGTTTTCCAAACGGGAACAAGAGAATGGCGGTGACACTCACGAGTGTGTTCTTTTTCATCAATGGTCGGTGGTTGAACATACCGGACGATTTTCTGTATAGAATGGCTACAGATGTAGCTAAAAGTAAAAGAGGGGACAAAGAAAGAATGCAAAGAGCCTTACGGAGAATGTTTAAGGAGTATCAGGCAAGGCTGTAGACACGGCTCCGTTATTCATATGCCAAAATTCTTGCGAATCTTTGAAGGCCTTCGGCCCTTTACGGAGGCCGAAGCCTGGATGCTGTTCCGACTTGGGGCGTGGGCGGAGGCGGTCGGGTGGACACTGCTTATCACCGGCATTGTAATCAGCGATTACATAACACCGGGGAACCGGACGGCCGTCATTATCGCCGGTCAGCTGCACGGTACGCTGTTCTTCACCTACCTGGCCGCCTGTGTAGTGCTATACCCCAGCCTGGGTTGGAAGCGGTGGAAGGCGCTCGTTGCGCTTGCCTTCAGCGTGCCACCATATGGGAGCCTGGTGTTCGAACTGTGGGCGGCGCACCGGCGCCGAGCCAATGGTTTCAAGAATTACCGGCAGTACCTGATGTACTGCGTAGCGGCACAGTCCTAACTGTTTTTCTTGAGGACTTTATCGAGGACCTTAGAGAACGCGTCGACGCTCGGGGTGCCGCTGCTATCGACGAAGTCGCTGTTCGGGTAGTACTTGCCGTTGATGAAGAACGTCGGCGTGGCTTCTTCCTGGCCGGTCTTCTTGAAGGCGGCGATGTCGGCGTTGATGAGGTTGTTCACCTTGGCACTCTGGTAATCTTTGGTGAACTTGGTGACGTTCAGGCCGAGATCCTTGGCATACGCCTTGAAATAGCTGGTCGGATCGGCGCTGCTAACGTCGCCGCTGGCAGTGTCATAAGCCCATTCGGTGTAGTTCTGGGAGGCGTACAACGTGTCGTGCATCTGCCAGAATTTGCCTTGCAGAGCTGCGGCCTCGGCGGCACGGGCAGCGGCAAAGGCGTTGGGGTGGATTTGGAGCAGGGGAAGGTTGCGGAACTGGAACCGAATGGTGTCGTTGTATTTCTGCTGTACCTGCTGCACTGCTTGGGAGTAGTTCTCACAGACCGGGCACTGGTAGTCACCGTACTCGGTTAGGGTGACCTTGCTTGTCAGATCGCCCTCGAAATGACTGGTCGGCTTGGTATTGCTGCTGCTCGTAGTACCAGATTGGTGGTTGTTGATAAGGATGATACCGCCGAAGACGACGATGATGATGCCGATGATTGCCCAGAAACGCTTGTCCATAGGGGTTCTGCTACTCCATTACTTTCTACAGTATATCTGCGATATATTTCTCGCACTCTCAGAATAAACCAAGCAAGCTTGATTTCCTTCTCTCACATGCTCCAAATATAGTACCACGTATTTGACTGGTAGTCCCTTCAACCTTTGGGGTAAGATAGAGCTATGCTTAATTTTATCCTCGGTCTCGTTTTTGCGGCCCTCGCCGTCATATGTTGGGTGCTGCTCAGGACGTACCAGCAGGTCCCGCCGAAAGAACTGAAGCGCCTCGCGCGCCAAGGCGACGAGGTGGCGCGCCTGCTCTACCGCGCTTCCGCCTACGGCGCAAGTCTACGGACGCTGCTCAGCGGTAGTATGTTGGTGAGTGGCGTACTGGCGCTGGCCTTTATGATCAGTGCACTAGGTTTCTGGTGGGCGGTGATCGTCCTGCTGGTATTGCTGGCTATCGGCGGCTTCGTATTGGTGCCGAGCGATGAGCTGACGCACAGCAGCCTGTGGCTGGCCAAGCGGGCGGCCCCGGCTATCGCATGGTTGCTCGAGCGGAGTCAACCGATCATCGATGTCGGGGTGCGGTTCGTACACCGGCACCGCCCCATCCGCTTGCACACGGGATTATATGAGAAGACCGATCTGGTGGAATTACTGGAACGGCAGAAGGGCCAACCCGACAGCCGCATATCACCGAATGAGATCGATCTGTTGACGCATAGCCTGACCTTCGGTGACAAGCTGGTGGCCGATGCCCTGATACCGAAGCGGGTCGTGAAGACTGTGGCGGCCAGCGACGTGCTCGGGCCAATCCTGATGGATGAGCTGAGCAAGACGGGGCATAGCCGTTTCCCGGTGTATGATGGCAAGCATGACAACATTGTCGGCATCTTGTACCTGCACGATCTGGTAGCTGCCAAGCGGACCGGTACGGTCGCCGACATTATGAGTCCTAAACTGACGTATGTGCACGAGGATTTCACGTTGTATCAAGCGTTGCAGGCGTTTCTGAAGACCAAACGGCATCTGTTTCTGGTAGTTAACAGCTTCGAGGAGTTGGTCGGTATCCTGACTATCGAGGACGTGCTGGAGCAGATGATCGGCCGGCCCATCATTGACGAGTTTGACCACTATGACGACCTCCGGGCAGTAGCGGCGGCTGCGGCGAAAAAGGACCACGTAGAACATCAAAAGGCCAAGACCGAACCGGACACACCTCCCGAGATTGTTCCCAAGCCACCAGAGGTGGTAAAATAGGCCCTAAGATGATACGGCCGAGCGATCGCAATACGAATTCCCGGGTCGGCAAATAACAGCCGGCGCTGTTTTTGTGTATCCGACCCGCCTGAGCCTCCGCCACTAACTAAATCAGGAACTTGAATTATGAGAACATATGTAACCGACACGACGAGCAAAGTGGGCGAGACCGTGACCGTGAAGGGCTGGGTCAACAGCCGGCGCGACCACGGCGGGCTGATCTTTATCGATATCCGCGACCACACCGGTGTGGCGCAGCTCAACATCCGGCCGGAGCAGGCCGAGGCGTTTAGCCTGGGCGAGAGCCTGCGCGACGAATTCGTTATCAGCGCGACCGGACAGGTGGTAGAGCGCGAAGAAGGGCTTAAAAACCCGAACATCGCCACCGGCGGTATCGAGATCAAAGTAGAAAGCCTGGAAGTCTTGAATCGCAGCGAACCATTGCCGATCCAGATCCAGGGCGAGGCTCAAGCCAGTGAGGAACTGCGGCTTAAGTATCGCTATCTTGATCTGCGGCGCCCGAAGATGCAGACCATGCTGAGCCGTCGGGCTGATATGTACCGGCGCATCCGCAGCTACATGGAAGACGAACAATTCACCGAAGTGGCTACGCCTATTCTCGCCAACAGTAGCCCGGAAGGTGCCCGTGACTTCTTGATCCCGTCGCGTCTGCAGCCTGGTAAATTCTACGCCTTGCCCCAGGCACCGCAGCAGTTCAAGCAGCTGCTCATGGTGGGCGGGGTGCCGCGCTACTACCAGATCGCCGCTTGCTTCCGCGATGAGGATCCGCGGGCTGACCGGCTGTACGGTGAGTTCTACCAGCTTGACCTGGAAGTCGCTTTCGCCGAGAGCGGTGAAGAGATCCGCAGTCTCATGGAGCCACTCATCAAGCAGCTGGTGACCGATTTTGCCGGGAAGAAACTCCTCAGTGAGGACGTACCTCGTATTCCCTATGCCGAGGCCATGGAAACGTACGGCAGCGACAAGCCGGATCTGCGCTATGGCATGGAGCTGATCGAGCTGAGTGAGGAACTGCAGCATACCGAGTTCGGTGTCTTCAAGAACGCTGAAGTCGTGAAGGCCATTAGGGTGCAGGGCGGGGCAGATTTGAGTCGCTCGCAGATCGATAAGTTCACCGATATCGCAAAGGGTGAAGGCGCCGGCGGGCTGGCGTACATCACCTACAAAGACGGCGAAGCGCAGTCGCCGATCGCCAAGTTCCTAAGTCCCACGGAGCTCGATGCGATCAAGCAGAAGACCGGCGCGGAAGATGGCGACACTGTTTTCTTCGGAGCCGATAGGCGTACGGTGGTGAACAAGGTGCTCGGCCGCTTACGTATCGAATTCGCTAACCACTTCGGTCTCAAAGATCCGAACGTCGTAGCACTGTGTTGGATCGTCGACTTCCCGTTCTACGAAACTGACGAGAAGACCGGTAAGCTCGATTTCGGTCACAACCCGTTCAGCATGCCGAAGGGCGGCCTGGAAGCGCTCGACAGCGAAGACAAAACGACTGTCACTGCCGACCAGTACGACATGGTCATGAACGGCTACGAGATCTGCAGCGGCGCAGTCCGTAACCACAACCCGGAAGTCATGTACAAGGCCTTCAGTATCCTGGGCTTCGACCAGCAGTATGTCGACGCCCGGTTCGGGGCTATGATCGGCGCGTTCAAGTACGGCGCACCGCCGCACGCCGGCTGTGCGTTCGGTGTCGATCGCATCTTCATGGAGCTAATGGGCGAAGAAAACATCCGCGAAATCGTCGCGTTCCCGAAGAACGGTTCCGGTGTGGACGTCATGATGCAGTCGCCGAACACAGTCGACATCGAACAGCTCGATGACCTCAACCTTCGCATCGTCGAGGGCTGAACAGCGACGACAAACACAACAGATGCTACTATATGGTCATGGGTAACCTTAAGCGTAAATTAGTGGGCGTACTCTGCCTGTTCACCGTAATGTGCGGCTTCTCATTCGGTATGGTGGGGCATGTAGCGGCCGATACGAGCAGTGACGCTGCCTGTGCAGCTTTGACTGGCGTGTCGGGCCCTAGCGCATGCACAAGCGAGGCTGTAAAAAGTAGCGGCGCCTCATTAAGTAGTACTATACGGTTGATCGTCAATATCCTGGCTACGATCGCGGGAGTCGTTGCGGTCATCGTCGTGATTATCGCGGGTATGCGCTATGTGCTCAGCCGTGGTAGTCCTGAAGCAGTGGCGTCAGCCAGCCGGCAGTTCGCTTACGCCATCGTAGGGTTAATGGTCGTCGTAATCGCATCGACTCTTGTACACTTCGTGCTCAGTCGCATAGTCATACGTGATGATAGCCGTACGGCGGCCGTTGCGGCGCTTTCAGCTGCGGACGCACATGTATCCGAGCTTAAGGCGACTGTAGCTGCGGCCGAACAGGCACTCGAGGCAGCCAATGCTAGTGGTGATCAGGCGAGCATTGATCAGGCACAAGCGGTTTACGACCAGGCGATCAGTGAGCTGGATACAGCCGTGGCAGACGCTGATACGGCAACAACGGCCGCTCAAAAAGCTGGCGCCAAAACGACCACCTCAAGCAGTAAGAAGGCATCCAAGTCGACCGCAAAACCAGGCACTAAGCAGACGACTAAACAAACCCCTGCCGATGACAACTTCCGTATAGTCACGTTCAACACCCGCTTTGATGTTCCTGCCTCAGCCACGGTGAAAGATATCCGGCGGATCGTCGATGATAACGCTGATATTATCGGCCTGCAGGAAATGTCGAACGATGCACATGCCATGGCCATCAAGAATAAATTCGTCTCCTGCCCAAGCTGCGACTTTGGTGCCTACATGCCGCGTGGAAATGCGGCAGTATCGGAGTACGTTATCATGTGGCGAAAGGATAAGTTCAAGCTTACCGACGAGGGGACCATGGTAGCGGCGGCAGGCAATTGGAGCTGGGTGAAACAGGGCATGCACATCAACTGGGTAAAGCTGCAATCGAAGGAGACAGGACGTTCATTGTATCTGCTTGATAACCATCTTCCGGCGCACGTCGAAGTGAATGGAAGCTACCGTGCTGGTGTGCCTGACCGCATCCGAGCATATGGGCTCTATATGGACACCATTACAAACTTCATGCAACAGCACGGTACATCTAAGACCCCGGTCTTTGCGGTGGGGGACTTCAACGTGGACTTCCGACGTGATCCAGCAATACGAGAGCCGGACTTTCCGGTGGCGCGCATGCGAAAAATTGGCGCGAACTCCAATTACCAGGCCCTGGGTACGACTCGCCTCGGGACTCATGTGACGGTAAGTGGTACGAGCTGCACGGATAATAAACATAGCGTAGGTGCACGTATTATCGATTACGTATTTAAGACGAATCTACCTGGACTATCGTTCCAGGGTCAGCACGTTATTGAAACTTCTTGCTCTGACCACAACGCCGTATCAGTGCTGATGCACTGGGCGTCATAGGGCAGGCTTATGAATTCTTTCGCTTTTTAACTTTAGGAGCTTTCGGACGGAAGCTAGTACGCACCTTTTCGAGCGACTTGGAAATAGCTCGTAGCTCTTTCTCGCTCTTGTCGCTTATCTCTTGCAGCCGCTGCTGCAGCCGCTGCTTACGGGTGGCAGGAGTATCTTCGGGCTCACGGAAAGAAGGTTGGTTACGTTTCATAGCCTAGTCCTCCTGGGTGGTACCCTCTGTTCGCAGAGCCACGGTCTTGAGTGGAAGCCGGGTGAGTGGAAGGGTAATGCGAACGTAATTTATCACTGACTTAATTATACCAGTAGGATTTCTTACACAATAGTAGTTTTATCGGTTATCTCTCCGGGTACGCTCACAAAACTTTACATGAGCGGTATACTAAAGTCATGGACACGACTGAACCCACAGGGCCACCGGAGCTGCATAAGCCAGATCGGCCCCCGGTGTCATCGCCGGTGCCACAGCTGATACACTCCACCCGTACGGCGGTAGTTCCTAAAGCGTCCGAGGCCGCAGAGGAGTCGTCATACGATGAGCCCGACCCTTTGAACGAGCATGTGGAAAGCCCCGGCGACCCTGACGGCGTACATGCCGCCGAACAGGCACGTATCTGGCGGGAGCAACATCATCCTGCCGCTGTCCAGCCCGCACGCCCCCGTAAACGGAAACATACCGGACTGAAAGCACTTATCGTACTTGTAGTCATAGCCGCCGCAGCGATCGGTGCTTATGCCATCGGTGACCGGGCGGCCGCTCCGGCCAAACCGAAGCATCAATCGCAGCAAGCGGTCAAGAAATCAACCCCGTCCACCGTTCAACCGGAAACGGCGCCGACTAAATCGTACACGTCGAGCAATCTCTCGGTAGCGTTCAACTATCCAGGCAATTGGAAGGTGAATGACACCGCTAAGTTGCTAACCGTTACTTCTCCCGATACGTTGCTTACGAACGCTGCCGGTGCGAAAGTGAAGGTTCGCACGGTGGTAACGGTACAGCCTAAGCAGACAGCCATCACGGGCTGGCCGGAAAACGGCGCAGTAGAAGTGCTGCCGCCGTACGTGATGACATACACCCAGCCGTCGAGCATTCAGACCGGTCAAAGCTATGTCACTTACCTCGGCTACACCCAGACTGACGGCCTCGATGCCATATTCGTCACCGGGGACAGCGGATACCAGCAGAACCAAGCCGTGCCCGAGTCGGATATTGTTGCTATGGATCCCTTGGTAAGTGTGACATTTACGACCTGCACTGACACGTCGTGCGCTACTCCCAGCCCCGTGACCCTACAAGCGAGTGCCTGGCAAGCCAGCGCCATCGGCAAGGATGTGAGCAAGTTGCTGGCCTCTCTACAGTTCCAGTAAGAGCTAGATAGCAGGTATGTTGTCGAGCGATTGCCAGACGTACCAGCTGGCGATGGATTCATACGGGTGCCAGTGATTCTTACTGGCTAACGCCGTAATCTGGTCGGGCGTCGGCGCATCCTCGAAATCATAGAGCGCGCGGATGCCATTACGGATGCCGAGGTCACCGACCGGCAATATGTCGCTGCGGCCCATGCAGAACATCAGGAACATGTGTGCTGTCCAGGTGCCGATTCCTTTCACCTGGGTGAGTTCACTGATTATGGCGTTGTTATCAAGCGCATCGAGATGGTCGAACCGCACCTTGCCGTCGACGATGTGTTGCGCCAGGTCGAGTACGTAGGTGGCCTTGGCACGTGAGAAGCCGATACTGCGCAGCGTCTCCACGTCGGTCGTGAGAATCTGCGCCGCCTCGGGAAATGCCCCGCCGAATAAGCCGCGGAAACGCTGCTCGATGGCGCGGGCGGCATGCACGCTCAGCTGCTGGCTGATGATGGCGTCGACCAGCTCCTGGTAGTAGTCTTCGTTCGGCCGGATGGTACATATGCCCGCACGTGCGATTACCGGCCTGAGTACCGGATCGATACGGCTGAGATAAGCGGCGGCTTCGCGTGTCACGGTTTCATCGATGCGCATGTATCCAAGTATATATTCTCCCTAGGTTTTGCTATAGTAGCGCGTAAAAGGATAAGCGTTTATGGCAGACGAACAACTACCTCCACCGACCCCTGGTTCTCCGGAACCGCTCCAACCACCGACCGATCCGGAAACTGACAAGGCGGTCGACGACATTGTCAAGCAGGAGAGCGATGAGGTGTTGCAGGCTGAAGATACGGCGGCACAGGCAGAAGCATTCGTTATGCGCCAGAGCCGGTGGGAACGGTTCAAGGGTGGATGGCACGCCTGGTGGGGTGACCCGCGCAAGCGCTGGAGCAGCATCGTGGCCATAATCGCGCTACTCGCCGTCACGTTTATCATTCCCGTCAGCCGCTATACAGTACTCGGACTCGTCTTCAAGGCACCAGTGACGGTACGGATTATCGATAGCAAGACGAGCCAACCTGTCAGCGGGGCGGATGTGACACTGAACGGACACCGGGCCGAAACGGACGCTGCCGGCAAAGTGATGCTCCGGGTACATCTCGGTTACCACAAGCTTCAGGTCGACAAAAAATATTACACCACTTACGAACGGCGCACCCTTATCGGATTCGGTAGCAACCGTGTGAGTGCGGCAGTCAAAGCCTTGGGCCGGCAAGTAGCGGCCACCTTCACTGATAAGATCACTGGTAAGCCTCTGAAGAATCTGGCGGTCACGGTCGGTGATGCCAAAGCCACGACTGACATGCATGGTAAGGCAACGCTCGTTCTGCCGGCCAGCGCAGTGGGGCGGCCAGAACCGGTCACGGCCGCAGGCTATAACACCGCAAAGGTGACCATTGCCAGCACCGATCAGACCAACCGGAGTACTATCGCCCTTACACCGAGCGGTAAGGTCTATTTCCTGAGCAACCTCAGCGGTAAGATCGATGTGGTAAAGACGAACCTCGACGGTACCGGCCGGCAGACGGTGCTATCGGGGACGGGTACCGAAGATGGTGCTAACATGCTGCTCCTCGCATCTGCCGATTGGAAGTACCTGGCGCTGCTTTCCCGCCGGTCGGGCGATACGGCGTCGGTATACCTTATCGATACGACAAACGGAGACAAACTGACCACCGTTGATTCAGGCGATAACACCTACGCTCTGATCGGTTGGAGCGGCGACAATCTGGTTTACCAGGTGACCAAGAGTACTGTGAACGACTGGCAGTCGGGCCAACAGGCTCTGAAGAGCTACAGCGCATCCACGCACCAGGGGTTGCTCCTCGATAGCACCCAGGGCTCCGGTACTTCCGCAAGCGATTATGTGAAGCAGACATATATCGACCCCTATATCCTGGGTAGTGATGTAGTGTACGGCAAGGGCTGGATGACCAATTACACCGCTCCGGCCGCCCTAAACGGAAAGCAGGCGGAACTCGACAGTATCAGTGCGACCGGTGCGAGTCACCGGCTTATTAAGTCATTTGCCGAGGCCGACGGCCAGACTGTTTCGTATGTAGGTATCGATATGCAGCAGAGCGGCCCGGCAAGCCTTACCGTCCATTTCAACGACGGCACCAAAGATTCTTTCTATGATTACCAGAACGGCAAGTTGACTACCGACACCAAGCTGACGGCAGCGGATTACTACGATGCCACATCGACCCGCTATCTTTCCTCGCCGTCGGGCAATCAGACACTCTGGAGTGAAGTGCGTGATGGCAAGAATACGCTGCTCGTGGGCGACCAGAATGCTACGAATGAGAAACAGATCGCCAGCCTCAGCAGCTATACACCCTACGGTTGGTATTCCGATAACTATCTTCTCGTGTCGAAAGGGGACAGCGAACTCTATATCATGGGTGCTAGCGGGGGTGCGGCGCTTAAGATATCGGATTATTACCGGCCGGCTACTATCGGCGGTTTCGGCAGCTACGGCGGCTTGTAGTCTACTGCAATGTTACGATCGCCAGGCGGCCGTCGGTGTGTAAGCGGCTGCGCCAAGCACGATTGCGCAGGGAGAACGGCCGGTTCACTGCCACGGTCCGGTGACTGGCCAGCGCACCCGACCGCTTCAGGTCCTTGACGATGAGCTTGCGTTCGGTGGTAGTGTCCGGATCGACCATATGGGTTACCTGAGCGTTGTGGCGTATCGGGGTAATACCGATATCTTTGCTGGCCGCACCCACCCAAAGGTGGGCGTGTGGGTGCTGTCTGCTTGGCTTATGAAACCGCTGCCAGAACCGTACATGGGCCTCGAATTCTTCGGCCAGTTTCTCGTCGGTCGCCCAGAACCGTACGTGATGGCGGTTGCCGCGGGTGCCAGGAATCTCTTTTTCGAACGCCAGGTCCTGGCCCCGTCCGAACAGATACAACCGGCTCATCGGTGCCCGCTGGTAAGAGCGTAGGAACAGGGCGGCATATAGCTGCCGCAGGCCGTTCAGGAACGTTTTGCGGTCGGCCAGGAACCACCCGGCAGCCTCCATAGCCATGATGACCTGCTGGCGGTTACCGATGAGTGCGATATTGATCGGATCGCTCGCGAACCCATCCGGCGTGGTGCAGTACAACGGCAGGTGTACCGGATGATAGAACAAGCGGAACAACCGGAAGGCGAGTGGTATGATGCCGTATGCCATCGCCACATAGGTACAGAACAGGGCGATGGCGACCGGTACGCGATTGTCGAAAAAGGGGAATACGCGCCAGACGGCCAGCCATACGAAAAATGCGCCGGCCGTCAGTATGGCCAAGCGTTTCAGCATCCGTGCGATACGAGGTAGCATTACAGGCGACTCACTTTCTTATATGATATCAGGTATGCCACAAGCCAGCCGCCAACAAATAGCTGATTTTTTGGAGACGCTCTGGGATTTCTACGCCCGTTCAGGACGCCATGATCTGCCGTGGCGGCAGGCCGGACCGGACGGCGTCTTGGATCCGTACAAAGTTATGGTCAGCGAACTTATGCTGCAACAGACGCAAGTGCCACGGGTGATTCCGAAATATCACGAATTCCTAGAGCGGTTCCCGACGGTACATGACCTGGCGGCGGCCGAGCTGGGCGACGTGCTGCGCACCTGGCAAGGATTGGGTTACAATCGCCGGGCGAAATTCCTGTGGCAAGCCGCACAAGCGATTGATGTCCAGGGAAGATTTCCGGATACGCTGGAGGGTCTGGTGGCGCTGCCAGGCATCGGTCCCAATACGGCGGGCGCCATCCTGGCTTACGCTTACGGCCGGCCAGTGGTATTCATCGAGACGAATGTGCGGACCGTGTATTTATATCACTTTTTTCCCGGGGAAACCGATGTCACTGATAAGGCAATCACGGAGCTGCTCACCCAAACGTTATTTGGAGAAGAGGGAAAAGAGCAGCCCGACAAAATGTCACATCTTTTTGCCGGCGCGAGGAGAAAAACCGCAGGTTTGTCTCCTGTGGAGCAGCCCCGCGATTTCTATTGGGCGTTGATGGACTATGGCAGTCATCTGAAAGCCACGGTCGGCAACCCGAATCGGGCAAGTAAGCACTACGCCAAACAATCCGCCTTCCATGGTTCCCGCCGCCAAGTCCGCGGCCAAGTCATCCGGCTCCTTGGCATCCAGGCAATGCCATGGGACGAACTACGCGTGGCTGTCGCAGACGACCGGCTCGAGGGCGTACTGCACGATCTGGTGGCTGAAGGAATGGTGCACGAACACAGCGGCATCTACTTTCTCTAAAATTTGCTACAATACCACTTATGGATACACAGAACCAAGCGGCGCCCGATAGCAAAATCCAAGATGTGACACCACCTGCTACACCGACTGAGTCTCCCACGCCCGATGCAGCGGCACCGGTCCCCGAGCCGGGGTCACAACTGCCTGATGCCCCTGCGCCCGCTCCAGTGGTCGTGAAACAGCCGAAGGAGAAGGCGCCAGCCGGTTCGAAACAACCCCTCTTTGCCGCGACGCTCGCATTCATATGTTTCGTCGCCTTAGCCTTCGTCGCCTACCAAGCCTACCTGAAGACGCAGTAAGGTGAGCGATATGCGGATATTTACTTCCCTGCAAGATCCCGAGCCGGCCGCGCTCATCCGCGAGGGGGCGGTGGGTGTATTGCCGAGCGATACGGTGTACGGAGTGGTCTGCCGGGCGGCGAATCGGGCGGCAGTGACACGGTTGTATGCCGCCAAGCACCGCGAAGGCAAACCCGGTACCATCATAGCCGCCAAACTGCAGCAACTTATCGACATCGGCCTGCGCGCCCGTTACCTCAAGGCGGTCGAGCACTTTTGGCCGAACCCGCTAAGCGTAATCATTCCGTGCGGACCGGAGCTGGCGTACCTGCACGAAGGCCAGCAGTCATTGGCAGTACGTATCCCTGCCGACGATACGGTCCGTGCACTCCTTGCTACTACTGGCGCCTTATTGACCAGCAGCGCTAATATGCCCGGCGAGCCGCCGGCGACGACGTTAGCCGAAGCACAGGCTTACTTCGGCGAGACCGTCGATTTCTATGTCGATGGCGGCACGATCACCGATCGCCCACCGTCTACGGTCATCCGCGTAGTCGATGATGCGATCGAGGTGTTGCGCGAAGGAGCGGTAGCTATAGATGAAAACGGAAGGATATATCCATGACATTCGATGAATACCAACAGGCGTCAACCGGCACGGCACAGTATTCCGACTTCATACCGCCGTGGATTTATTTGGCACTTGGACTGGCCGGAGAAAGCGGCGAGGTCGTCGACAAACTGAAGAAAGTCGCCCGCAACCATAACGGCGTATTTACCGACGAAGCAGTGCAGGAAATCAAAAAAGAATTGGGCGATGTGCTGTGGTACGTCAGCCAGTTGTGCGAGCAACTCGGTCTCTCCATGAATGACGTTGCCGAAACCAACCGCGCCAAACTGGAAGACCGTAAGGCTCGCGGGGTTATTAAATCACGCGGTGACAACCGCTAGGACATTGAAAAACAGGGGTAAAAGTGATAAAACTATAGCTGTACATGGAAGATGCTCCACTACAGCCGAACCCACGTGAATCCTCATCGGACGACAAGGACAAGAAGCGCAAGAGCCGTAAGCGCAAGTTCGTCGCGCCTATACCGGTCGAGCCTGTCGAAAAAGTAGCCGAAGCACTAGCCAAACCTGAGCGCAATGCTTTTGATGAGATGTTGGCGAAGCTGGCCGTGGAACGGCACGAGCAGGCCGAAGCATCAGAGCCAGCGGAAGCAGAGGCGGCAGATGAAGAGTCTGGCGATGGCAACCCGATCGGCGACGAGGAACACGAAGCGTACCAACCTCTACCGGAACATGATCTGGAGCCGACGGAATTCAATGGCGGGGAAGTGATCATCCGTCTGCAGGGCGACGAACCAGTTGCGGAACGGGTGGTGCCGTTTGAGGATACCATCGCTGCTTCCCCTGCTACGCCAGAACCAGCGCGTCAGCCCTTGTCTCTGCAACCACCAATTGAGCGCAGTGTTGAACCCCTGCCTACACCCGAACCGTTGATGCCGAGGTTTGAGACCATGCAGCAGCCTATCTATCCAGAGCCTACGGCCCTCGATACGTACCCGCCTGTCGCTGCTGCCATGGAAACGGTACCTGCTGCGGTGGTTGAACCGGCCACTAAACAGGACCTCGAAGATGCACTTTACCGGGCAACCCGGACCGGGGAACATCGTGGTGCACTCAGCGGTTTGATGGTAGGGGGTGCGTATGAACACTTCAAACATAAACACCGCGAAAAGCAGACGAAAAAACGCTTCCACGAACAGGCAAAACAACAGACTGCCACCCGGGAGATCGAACACTTCGCATTCGCTGAACAGGCTCAACGAAATGCCGAGCAGAGCCGGCGGCTGACGACCGTGGAGCAGCGGTTAGAGATGGCCGCACAGCCAGAGAAACTGCCCGTAAAAGCTGCCGAGGCGAAGCTGGCTGAAGTACCCGGACAGGAACTGGCTATTCCGGCAGGCCATCGGTTGGAAACCAGCGCCTGGCATACCATAGAAGTGGACGCTAAAACCGGCCGGCCAGCCGAGACACCTGCCTTCACGTACGGCCATGAGTATTACCGCGAACGGGCCGCCGAAAACACGCCGGCATATCAACGCAACGCCGCCGCTGGAGAAGTCGCTTTAGTGGCGGCTGCAGTCGCTGGTCAGGGTGGAGCGAGTGATACGCCCAACATACCGCCGATTCCGGATGCTTCTACCCAAGGTGCTCCGCCCAAGCATCCCAAACAAGCCTCGGCCGACCAGACATCGAGAGGGAAGTCTTCAGCCGGTCATACCGCTGCAAGTGACGATACGCAGCCGCTCTGGCCCTGGGTTGTCACCCTCATCGTGATCGTAGTGGTCCTGGTTCTGCTCCTGCACTAATCTTTGGAAGCGAATTCCCGACGAAGCCACTCATCCAGGGAATGGCCGCCGCCCGCGCTCAAGCACACCACCGTGTCGCCGGCTTCCAGGTGACGGACGATAGCTTGGCGTAGGTCTGCATCGAGTGCCGCCGCGGTAGTGACTACCTGCATTTCCGCACTGATGAGTAGTTTGAGGTCGTCCGGAGTGAGCAGTTTGAGTGAGGTGTCTTCGCGGGCCAGATAGCTCGGTACGATGTACAGCCGTTTGACACCATCGAACAGGTGCTGGAGGTCGTCTTTTATGAAATGCTGGCGCGTATTGTGTAGACCTTCGTATACCACCACCACATGCTCACCGGCTACTTCCTGGGCCAATTGAAGGGCGCCCCGGATTTTCGCAGGCGTGTGTGCATAGTCGCTGTACAGGCCAGGAATGATCTGCTCGAAGCGCCGGGAGACGCCTGGAAAACTATTTAGGTACCTAACTAATTCCTCTATGGGAGTGTCGAACAGGGTGTGGATTGCATTGGCGACCAGCCAGGCATCCTGGCGGTTAACCAGTCCCGGCAGGGTAACCTCTCCTGTGATAGTCGGATCGGCTTCGTCCAGAATCGCTTGCGTGGCCGCTGGCTCCAGTGCTAACCGGTCCGCATCCGTTCGCCACAGTACAGCTTTACTGCTTTGCTCCAAGAACTCCTGGAAAGCGGCGTTATAGTCTTCGCGGGTAGGGTAGATATCCGGGTGGTCCCAATCGATACCAGTGATAAGGCTTAAGGCTGGTTCAAAGCTTAAGAAATTGCGGTCGAATTCGTCCGCCTCATAGACGAAATATTCGGCGCCTGCCTCATATGCTCCCATTTCCGCGAAGCTGCTTTTGGCGGGCAGGATATAGCCGAGCGGCAGACCGAGTCGTTTCAGCAGCCATACCGTCATGGCAGTAGTCGTCGTTTTGCCATGCGTACCGGCGATGGCAATGAGTTTCAGCTGCTTGTCGGCGATGATCCGGTTCAGCAGCTCGTCGCGCTTGGAAGTTTTGATGTCCTGCTCGCGGCAAAAGACGAGCTCTGGCGCATTCGGATCCTCCATAGGTAGAGCAGAAGTGTAGACAAACCAATCGATGGGCTTCCGGTCGTGTGCTCGGGCGATCTCTTCGTAATTCTGCCCGATGGTGATGTCGGTAATCCCATGTTTCCGCAGGTTCTCGATATACAGCGAATCCTGCTTATCGCTACCGGACACATCGTAGCCGGCCTGCTTGGCGACCAGTGCTAGTGGTCCGATACCCGTTCCGCCGATTCCCGAAAAGAATATATGCATAGATGGTAGTATCGGCTATCAGATACCAACTGGCAAGAGCCGGGTGCGCTATACCGGGGGTATACCCCACCGTACTCCGAAAACATAAACAGGCTCCTGTTTTCCTTCATGCTTCTAGTATAATCATAAGTAATATGGCACTTAACAAACGGCATCTGCATCATGCCTGGCGGCTGTACCGGCACATCAAACCTCGTTATTTTCTGATCGCGGTGATCGTCTTCGGCACGATCAGCTTGATTGCGCTGCGCCACAATAACGAACAGATGGTGCGTCTGCGTAACGCAGTGTATACGGCGGATCAACAGAATGGCGATGTCGAAAAGGCGCTCTACAATCTCCGCGTGTATGTCTATAACCACATGAATACCTCGCTTGCGAGCGGCCCGAACGCCGTGCATCCCCCCATTCAGCTGAAATATACGTACGAACGATTGCAGCAACAGCAGCAGGATGTGCTTGGCAAGGGCGACAGCGCCCTGTACCAGGCGGCCCAGGCATACTGCGACAGCCAGACAGAAATCGGCAGCGAAGTCATCGCCTGTATCCAGCAGTATGCCACCGACCATGGTGGACAGCTGGCGCCCGTGCCAGCCAGCCTCTATCAGTTCGATTTCGTATCAGCTAAGTGGTCGCCCGACCTGGCCGGTTGGAGCTTGGTAGTCACTGGTCTGGCCGTGTTGGGTCTGCTGGTGAGCGCTCCATACCACTGGTGGGCTAAACGGTACCTGTGATGCGATCACTTAGCGTAGGCCAGAAATATCGCCTGTGCCAAGCCGTATGCCTCCTGGGTGTCATCGTTATCCTCTACTGCTTGGTCCACATGTCGGCTTGGTCGGGTGCTCATCACGATATACTGCTGTTCGCCATATTGCTCGCAGCCGTTGTCCTCACGCTACCGTTCGCCGTCGCTCTTTACTACTACCGCGCGAAGCAGCGCGACAGAACCATAAACTCGGTCGAGGCACAGATGCAGGCTTTGAACCAAGCCGGTCAAGCGTTGCGTGAGCCCACGCGCAGCTCCAAATCTGACATCAGGCGGTAGGCCGGCCAACTAAAAACCCTCCCATGTTTCAGGGAGGGTTAAGGCCCATAGCGGATGGCCGCTACTTGGTCGAGCTTGAGGTGCTGCTCGAACTGTTTTCGGTGGTGGAGCTGTTGCCGGTCGTGGTGCTCGAACCGGTGCCGGTGCTTGTGGTAGTACTACCACCCTGGGCGGCGCTGGTGTCGCTGGCCTGGGTCTGGCTGCTTACCTGTGAACAGTCGGGACCGTTCGGGTTCTGCTTCTGGAACTGCTTGATGCTGGTTACGACCTTACCGCTGTCGTTCAGGTTTTCCCAGAAGGTTACCTGGTCGCGGTTGATGACCATCTGATCGGTCGGGTCGTGGATCTGCTGGCAGCCGAGCTTCACGAGCGAGTAGTTGCTGCTCGTGCTGCTGGTGGAGCTATCGCTGCTCTGAGTCAAGTAGTAGATACTGCTCATGCGCACATATTTGCCATTCATGTTCAGCACGTGGCCGAAGTATACCTGTCCGTTGTTCAGGAATACCGCCTGGTACTGGTCTTTGTTTACGTATTGACCTTCATTGCTGTTGCTGGTGCGACCGATTGCCAAGCAAACGAAGGCAAGTATGATGGCGATGCCCAAGAGTAATACGATGCTCAGTAATTGCGTCAGGCGCAGCCCTTTTTTGGTGTTGGTGCCGGACGGCCGCTCACTCTTGTGCTCTGAAGTGACGGCTGTCGGCGTGCCGGTTGCGGCCGGACGGCCGAGCGGCGGAGTCTGTTGACGAAAATCCATCTGTTTTAACCACCTTTTTACGTACGTTTAGTAACAAGCACAAGTGTAATACAACACCTCGCTCTCGGCAACCCCTGGCGACCGAAGCAGGGGCTCTCGGGGGTGAATGCTGTTGACAAATAAAAACCGACCAGAGTATGTTAGGGGTACTAACATTAGTTATAAGGGGAGGTATGCAAACATGGCATACAAGCACACGAACTCAAAAGGTGTAACCTACTACCTGAACTCAAAGAATGTTGTTCTTCGCGGTGGTAAAGAGCAGACGATCTACTACTTCAGCAAAGACGAGCGTCCTGAAGGTACCGACCTGCCGGCCGGCTTCACCGTGAACGAAAACCCTCGCAACGGTTTCCTGACCGTCAAGCGCGGTTAACCCGTTCCAGTCTACTTGAAAAGCCGCCCCGAAACGGGCGGCTTTTTTTATACCAAGGGCTATGATAGGGTGAAAGGGAATGGCAACAAGCACGGAACCTATCCTCAAAGTGCGTGACCTACGCAAAGTGTATGGCGACAACGTGGCGGTCGACGGCATCAGTTTTGATGTGAAGCGGGGCGAGGTATTCGGCATCTTAGGGCCGAACGGTGCCGGCAAGACGACCACCTTGGAGATGATTGAGACGCTGCGGGAAATCGACGGCGGCACGGTAACTATCGATGGCGTGGATGTCGCTAAAGATCCCTATACCATCCGGGGCCTTATCGGTGTGCAGCCGCAGACGCCCGGTTTTCAGGACAAGACCAAGCTGTCCGAACTAATCCAGCTGTTCGCTGCCGCTTACGGCGAAAGGGTCGACCCTAAAAAGTTTCTGGACGAGGTCGATTTAGGCGAAAAAGCCGACGCCTATGTCGAGAACTTGTCGGGTGGTCAGAAACAGCGCTTCTCCATCGTCGCGGCACTGGTCCACAATCCGAAAGTCTTCTTCCTGGACGAACCGACCACCGGCTTGGATCCTCAGGCACGCCGTAATCTGTGGGACCTGATCGAGGAAGTCCGGGACCGCGGTATCAGCGTTATCCTGACGACGCACTACATGGACGAGGCGGAGATTCTCTGCGACCGTGTTGCCATCATGGACCGCGGCAAGATCGTGAAGCTCGATACGCCGAAGAACCTCATCAAAGACCTTCTGAAGCGTGGTTTCAAAAAAGAGCAGCACGTGGAACAGGCTAACCTGGAAGACGTATTTATCGACCTGACAGGAACGGCGTTGAGGGGCTAACCATGAACACACTTTTATATATCATCATCGCGCTCGTTGTCATCCGTATCGGCTATAGGCTGCTGAAAAAGAAACGTCCGGTTACCAACGCGCCGGTAAAACCCTTAAGGCCGCTCGGTCCCATCACTAAGAAGTGGTACACGGTATGGGTATTCTTTATGGTGAACATGAAGCGTCTGTTCCGCGATCGCATGGCACTGTTCTTTACGTTCCTTTTCCCGCTCATCTTCCTGTTCGTGTTCGGGGCATTGGAAGGGCATAACAACTCGGTTAACTTCACTATCGCCGTCATCAACAAATCCCAAGCTCCATTCTCCAAGCAATTCGTTAAGCAGCTTGAGAAACAGAAGGTGATTAAAGTCGATAAGACCGTCAAAACATTTGCCACTGCCAACGAGCGGATGAGCCGTAGTGAACTCGATGCGACCATTGAGCTGCCCAAGAATTTCGGTAAGGTGCAGCCGGGTAAATCATTCCCGGGCGGTCAGGTGATCGTACACTACACCAACAATAATCAATCGGCGGCCCAGACGTTGACCACCGTGCTTCAGGCTGAAGTGCAGGGCATTAATGCTAAGTTCGTAAAGACCGAGACGCCGTTTACTGTTACGAGCAAGCAGACCAATCAGCGTTCTCTCAGCACCTTTGACTACACATTTACCGGTCTGCTCGGTTTCGCTATCTTGGGCGCCGGTATCTTCGGTCCTATCAATGTCTTCCCGGAACTGAAGAAGATGGGCATCTTGCGTCGGCTGCACACCACGCCACTTCGTGTCTGGCAGTATTTCTTAAGCGTGATGCTCGGTAACGCGGTGACGGGTCTTATGTCTCTCGCCATCATGTTTATCGTGGCGATCGCCGTGTTCAATCTCAAAGTAGTCGGCAATTACCTGGAGCTGGCCGTGTTCTTGGCCTTCAGCATCATTTTGATACTCGGTATCGGGCTTGCTGTCGGTGGTTGGGCGAAGAACGAGCGTCAGGCCGCCCCGCTCGCGAACATCGTCGTTTTCCCCATGATGTTCCTATCCGGCACTTTTTTTCCGCGCTACGGTATGCCCCACTGGCTCCAGGATGTCACCACGTGGTTGCCGCTGAGCCCGGTCATTGATGGCGCCCGTCTGATCGCGACGGAAGGTAGCCACCTGTGGCAGATCGGTCCGCAGCTCGGTATCATGGCCATCTGGCTGGTGGTGATCTACCCCATCGCCTTCCGCGTTTTCCGCTGGGAATAGGGCCAACGGACTTAAGCGTAAGCCGTATTGTAAAAACTGTGTAAATATGCTAAAATACACATCATATGACAGAACGGCGTGAAATCGATGCGGCGTACTACCAGGGCCTCCACGAGATGCATGGGGCAGATCCTGAAGTGGCAGCGGATCTCGGCATACCGACCAGTCCTGAAGAGTTTGAACAGCATATGCGCTCTGGGCAAGAAGTAGCGCGGGCTCTATCGGCTGCACAGACCCTAGCGGAAGGCGACACGCCAGATGCCGGTCCATATATTCCTCTTGGGACCAGTGGTAGTGACGCCTCACGCATAATAGCGAATGCCGCCAATACGTACGAGGCCGTTACACCTGAACGCCGAGTAGCGAATGCGGCAGGGAAAGCGGCGGCCAAAAGCCACATCCTTCCGCTGCCCGATCGCCCGTAACCGTTATGGCGCGAGATCCTAATAAGGTCCAGAACGGCCAAGATGCTTTGATCGTGGCACACCCGGAAAGTGGTGACATGGCTGTCCGGGATTTTGACGCGTTTGCCGTAGTGAACTTGGAAGAGCATCGCTTGCATCAGCTGAACGCGTTGTCCCTGTTCGGCGCGATTATCCAACGTGAACGTTTTTACGGATACCAGGAAGCGGTCGCCAAAGAACGGTACGGCGACAATGCCGGCCGGGTACTCGCCGGTTCTCTCGCCAACCGCAACCGCATGGTAGAGGAGGCGCGGGAAGAATTTTACCGCTCGATCGGCTTCTTTGCGGTCGAAGCGTCCGCGGCGGCGTTCCCCGAATTTGACGTGGAGGCATACCGTGCCGAAGCAAAGCAGGAATGGGTTGTCTTCATGGCCCGCTATCGCAGCGAGAACCGGTCCGGTAGACGTCACACGTACATGCAGGAACTGCTGCAGGGCACCTCTGCCGAGGAGGTGAAGCGCAATCAGGCCACCTTCAACCGAGCGTACGATTTGCGCCCGTATATCTCCGAGAAAGATCAGCGCCGCATTGCGACCGAGACGGGCAAAGAGTATCCGTTGCTTGATACGCGTGAGCGTCTGCAGGCTTTGTTCGATGACCCGCGGGCCGGTTTCCTGCCGACCACCAACCGGGAAAAGGTCATGGTGTTTACTTACCTGGACTACCTAGACAATCCCGATTACCCGCTCGGTATCACTAACCAGCTGTTCGAAGTGCTGATCCACCAGCAGCGTCTCGACAAGATCAAACCAGGGGATTCGCCTGAAGTGAGCCAAGCAAAACGCGCACGTCAGCGGAACGGCCTGCATGTGGGTAAGCGCTCACTCGAAAGCATCACCTATGAGATGGGAGACTTTATGGAGAGCGCACGGCACGGCCTCGAGTCGCTTGCTGAGCTCCGCACGTTCTTGTACGAGGGGCATTCACCCAAGGTGTCCCTCGCCGAAGAAGTGCCGTTGGAAGAACACGGCTTGCGTGCACTCATACGCTACCGTGACCTTGCCCGTTACCGCGATAAAGGTGAGCTCCCACACGGTGTAAACGATCCGCTGCGCACCAAAGAAAATCGGGTGCGTAAGGAAGCGGACCGTACCGTTCAAGATAGCGGTGCCAATAAGACCGTGGAAGATCTCTACACCCGGACTACGCCCGATGCGAGTATGGACGCGTATGTGGCCGCTTGCGCTGAGGGCATGACCATCGGTCAGGCCCGGAAAATCATTGATGATGCGATTGCCGACCAACAGGCGCGCTACGCCTTCTTCAGGCGGGAACTGCAGAATCTGGTAGAAAAGACTCCCGAAGCCCGGACGCTTACGATTCGGCAGATCGCAAGTGATATATTGGACGGGAGCGTAACCACGTAATTATGGAAAAATATACCGACTTACCGAAACCGTTTTTCGTACTGGCGCCGATGGACGATGTCACTGACACCGTCTTCCGGCAGACCGTGCAGTCAACCGCTGCGCCCGATCTGTTCTTCACTGAATTCGTGAATGTGGACGGACTGATGAGCGTGGGCCGACCGAAACTGTTGAAAAAGCTGCGTTTCGTTCCAGAAGAGACACGCCTAGTAGCACAGCTCTGGGGCCTCAAGCCGGAAAACTTCAAGACCATCGCGGACCAGATAGCGAGCGGTGAACTGGCCAAAGAGCTGGGATTGCCTGACGGCTGCAATTTCGTCGGTGTCGATCTGAACATGGGTTGCCCTGCGAAAAGCGAAGTGCAGAACGGTGCGTGTTCGGCGCTGATCAAACTTGAGAACCGTGAGCTCGCCGGACAGATCATTGAGGCCACATGTGAGGGCCTGGCCGGTCGGTTACCGCTAAGTGTCAAAACCCGGCTAGGCTTCAACGAAGTTGACATGAGCTGGTTCGAGTTTCTACTCAGCCGCGACCTGGCCATGCTGACCGTACATGGCCGGACCCGCAAAGAAATGAGCAAAGTACCGGCGCGCTGGGAGCTTATCGGCGAGGTCGTAAAACTTCGTGATAAGCTGGCGCCGGGAACGCTTATGGCAGGTAACGGTGATGTGACGAGCCGTCAGCAGGGAGAGGCATTGGCGGCGCAATACGGCCTGGACGGCATTATGGTCGGCCGGGGTATCTTTGGTGACCCATATCTCTTCGCTCAGCAGAGTCCATGGGAAACGGTACCGCGAGCCGACCGGCTGAGCTTATACGAAGATCAGGTACGCCTGTTCGCCCAGACCTGGCAAGCGGGTGAGCGGAACATAAAGACACTCAATAAGTTCTGCAAAGTCTATGTTAGTGATTTCGATGGCGCCAAAGAGCTGCGCGAACAGCTCATGGCCGCCGAATCGACCGATGAGCTACTGTCGTTACTGGCGGTCAACAAGTAACGTCTCCACCTAGCGGAGCGAAGCTAGTAACCATTCTTACTGCCGAACGGTAGACAAGAGGGGTAGGCTGAAAGTATTGCTAAACAAAGGAGCAAGACCATGGCAGTCTATCAAGAAGTACATACCACTCGGACCGACGAAGATGTACCGGTTACGCCGCGCCAGGAATATCACATGAATGTAGCGGCACGCCTCATCTATCTTATCGGCGGCATTATTATCGCTCTGCTGGCTATTCGGTTCCTGCTTGCGCTGCTAGGCGCCAATCCGAACAATAGCTTTGCGAATTTCATCTACACGACCAGCCACCCATTCGCGGCACCGTTCTTCGGGCTGTTCAGCTACGACCAGAAGACACTTGGGCGTAGTACGTTCGAGCTCGGTACACTGATCGCGATCGTGGTGTATGCCCTGGTGATGGCCATCTTGGCCCGCATCGTCACGCTTGGCAGCCGACGTCCCGCCTAAACGCGCCGGTGGTTGTACCCGCCTGTGCTTACGGGTATGATGGGTCATATGATTACCGCCGAGCATCTGAGCAAGCGCTACAAGAAACAACTGGCCGTTGACGATTTGAGTTTTACAGTGGAAACCGGCAAAGTCACAGGTTTCTTAGGGCCGAACGGCGCCGGTAAAAGCACCACCATGCGCCTGATGCTTGGGTTGGACAATGGCGGCGGTACGACGCTGTTTGACGGTAAGCCGCTCAAAAGCTACGCTCGCCCGAGCGCAGTCGTCGGTATCCTGCTCGAAGCGAAAGCTTTTCACCCCACCCGTACCGCACGGCAGCACCTACGTATTCTCGCTGATGCGGGCGGTATTGATACACGACGGGTTGACGAGGTACTTGCTGAAGTCGGCCTCAGTGATGTAGCGAAGAAAGGACCTGGCAAATTCAGCCTTGGTATGTCCCAGCGGCTCGGTATCGCCGCAGCCTTGCTCGGGCGGCCGAAATACCTCATGCTCGACGAACCGGCGAACGGGCTTGACCCCGAGGGCATCGCCTGGCTCCGTCAGTTCCTGAAAGATTACGCCGACCAAGGCAATGCCGTATTTGTCAGTAGCCACCTGCTGAGCGAGATGGCCCTTATGGCGGACAACGTCGTGGTGATCGGCCGTGGCAAGCTGATTGCTGACACTTCCATCGCGGAACTAGTCGGCAGTAATAGCCATAACGGCGTACTGGTACGCACGCCGAAGCCTTCACTACTCGAACGGAAACTGAAGGGTAAGGGAGTGGTGCGTAAAGAGGCTGGCGGCCTGCTCGTGACCGGTATGCGCAGCGATGACATCGGCAAGCTAGCATTCGAGACCGGTGTGCCTATCTACGAATTATCTCCCCAGAAGGCGTCCCTTGAAGAAGCGTTCCTGGAGTTAACTAAGGGACGCGAAGAATTCGTGGGCAAGAAAGAAGGCGCATAGGTATGTTGAACAGTGTGAAATCAGAATTCCGTAAACTGCTCAGCGTTCGCTCAACTTACGCCATGGTGCTTATTGGCATAGTACTTATCATGTTATTCGCCGGTTTTGGTGACGGCTATAAGGCAAGCTCCGATAGTCTGCGCTCTGCCCTCTTACTGGCCGGTGACTCAGGAAGCGGTATCGCCTTGATTGGGCTTATCTTCGCGTTTGCAGGGTTGCTCCTACTTGGTCACGAATATCGCTACAACACTATCATGTATACGCTTGTAAATAGTCCGAGCCGTCTAAGGAGTTTCCTGGCCAAGGTAGTAGTCATTAGCGTTTTCTCGATCGTCATGAGCGTATTCGTTGTGTTCTTCGCCCCGCTCTGTACGCTTATCGGCTTGCATCTCCATGGCTATCACCTCGTCGCCCAGCAGTTTGACTGGTGGCAATTGCTCTGGCGCGGCGTGTTCGTGGGCTGGGGCTACGGCATGTTTGCTTTCATCCTGGTCGCCCTCCTGCGCAACCAGATCGGGGCGATCGTGACATTCCTGCTTGTGCCGCTTATCGGCGAGAACATTTTAGATCACATTTGGAGTGCCACTGATAAGTATCTTCCCTTCAAGAACCTGCAAGCCATCATTCTTAATCTCAGCCAAAAAGGATCCGGAACGTTCTCGACCAGTCACGCCGTCGTCGTGACGCTCGTCTACGTCGTGGCCGGCCTCCTTATCGGCGCAGTGCTCTTCCAAAAACGCGACGCCAATTAAAAAATCCACGAGTGATCGTGGATTTTTGGTGGGGGTACTTGGACTTGAACCAAGGACCAACAGGTTATGAGCCCGCTGCTCTAACCACTGAGCTATACCCCCACGGTGGAATAGAGACAAACCTCACGGTTTTTCTCATCGCGCCGGCAAGATGGTTCACATTTTGTCGGGCTGCTCTTTTCCCTACGGCGGACCGTACGGTATGTGGTTAACAGAGACAAGTATACCAGAGGTGGCCAAGGTGTTATATACTATTTGGAGAAAATGTTCGATAAAACAAATATAGAAACTAAGCTTGAACCATACATCGCCGCTGCGCGCAGGTATGTGCTGAGCCTGCGTGATATCCGTAACGTCGGCTTGCTACTTTTCACGGTGATCGTGCTGCTAGTCAGCTGGAGCGGGGTCAAATCCATTCAGACCAATTACAGTCTGCAGAAACAGATATCCACGCTGCAACAGCAGAATGACGTCACGAAGTTACGGAATGCTAACCAAGCTTTGCAGAACCAGTACTATGGCAGCAGTCAGTACCGCGAAGTGACTGCCCGCGCGAACCTGGGTCTGGCTGCACCCGGTGAGACTGAACTGCTGGTCTCCAACGACGTAGCGCTCGCCCATACCGTGCAGCAGCCGGCCACCGCCACGACGCCTGCTTCCGAGGTGCCTAAACTGCCGTTTTGGCGGCGTCATTTCCAGGCATGGATGAACTTTTTCCTGCACCGCGACAACGCGGCGGTTTGACAGAGCACACCTCTGTTGCTACAATATGACTTAAGTTACGTTTCTAAACTTAGAAACCAATAATTTATATCGCGGGGTGGAGCAGCGGCAGCTCGCGTGGCTCATAACCACGAGGTCGCAGGTTCGAGTCCTGCCCCCGCAACCAAATGATACTCAAGGCTTCTTCGGAAGCCTTTTTGTTTTACAAGAGGCGGGACTGTAGCGAATTTGATATTTTGCATCTATGATGTTAAAATATATAACCATGTCAATCAATCATGAAGCTGTGGAAATTACGCCATATCTCAATCCTAATTATTGGGATGGGCACAGCTTAGGTGTGGGCGAAGCATCGAGTGAAGTGCGAGGAGGCTTCAGCCTAAGTGACAGCCGGTACGCTCGTAAAACTCTTAATACACGAATAAGACACGATTCTGTAGTACCTCTTGAAACATTTCGTAGAGGAGAAGTATTCAATCCAACAGGATATGAACCCGGCACGGTTATACTCTTCAGACAGGAGTCACTTTATGGTGACGCTGTCGAGAGTGATTATGAGATAGAAGAATTAATGCAGCAGCCGATGCCGGAACGCTTGGTTGTCACTTCTCCTTCTTTCGACGACTTTGTGCCGCTTACCACGGCAAAGGATGATAAGCGAAGTTATTTAAATCAGGTACGGTGGGGCGTGGTTCCTCGAGACAATGATAAGAATTACATAAGTTCCACGATGGCTAGCGCAGTACGTCTAAGAGGTGCTTCGGTCCGAGTCTACTCACCAAGCATCAACACTGACGGGCCGATCGCTATCGGAGAGACTCGCCATTGGTCCGCAAACAAGGATGTCAGTGAACGCTTGGATAGGATAAATATACTGCACGTCATAGCGTATGGCGTCGCTGAAAGAAAAAAACAAAGATTTTTCTCCTTACTCGGCAAGCCTGCACTTGGTCATATTCAGTAGCTGTCATTCCCTCTCAGCAAAAGCGTGTTAGGAAGACTTCAGCATGGAGGAAGCGGAACTAACGAACCGCGCCCGCTGCCTAATATCTCACTGCGTCGTTGCTTCGTACCGTCTACGCTACCAGCATCGCCAAGATTGACATGAAAGGAGCGAGCATATGGCCGATCAGTATACGATGCAAAATCCGGTAACCCAATATCCCAAAATGGATATTCCCGAGCAGCGGCAGGACGAGCCGGGGCTTGACGCGAAACTACAGCCCAAGGCCGACCATGGGGAAGCAACCTATGTGGGGCACGAACGGCTGAAGGGACGCAAGGCATTGATAACGGGCGCCGATTCAGGCATCGGTGCAGCGGTAGCCATCGCCTTTGCCCGGGAAGGTGCCGACGTAACGTTATGCTACTTGCCGACGGAAGAGGAAGACGCCCAGGCTATCGTCAAACACATTGAAGCAGCCGGCCGCAAAGCGGTAGCCTGTCCCGGCGACATCAGCGATCCTGATTTCTGTAAGCAGCTGGTTGATACAGCCAACCAGGAAATGGGCGGTCTGGATATCCTAGTGAACAATGCCGGACGGCAGCTGTACTGCGAAGACATTTTGGAACTGAGCAATGAGCAGATCGAGGCTACGTTTAAGACGAACATCATGGCCATGTTCTGGCTGGTAAAAGCTGCGTTGCCGTATATGCCTGCAGGAGCTACTATCGTTAACACCACATCCATCCAGGCATACCAACCGTCGGAAGGCTTGCTTGATTACGCTGCTACCAAAGCGGCGATCGCCAACTTTACCCACGGGCTAGGCAAACAACTTGCCCCGAAGGGTATCCGCGTGAACGGCGTGGCGCCCGGTCCCATTTGGACGCCGTTGCAGCCTAGTTACGGCCAACCCATGGAGAAGCTGACGGAATTCGGTCAACAGACCCCGCTTGGTCGTGCCGGCCAACCGGCTGAACTGGCGCCAGCGTACGTCTATCTGGCTTCGCCGGAATCGAGCTTCGTGACGGGTGAGATCATCGGGGTGACCGGCGGTCAGCATCTGCCATAAGATACGTCTCACTCGATGTAGGTCGAAAAAGAACACCAAGTGGATTTTCTCACAGCGAAAAGGTGCATATCCACGCACTATGTACCCATGAAAGCAATCATCCTGAACTGTTCGCTCAAGCCCTCTCCGGAACCATCAAGTACCGAAGCGTTAGCCAAAGTGGTGGTAGACGAACTCTCTACACTGGATGTATCGGTGGAAATGATACGCATCGCTGATCATAACGTTTTGCCGGGCGTCTCGTCTGATGAAGGCGAGAATGATGCCTGGCCGGATATCCGACAAAAAATCCTAGAGGCCGAAGTACTCGTCATCGCCAGCCCGACCTGGGTCGGCAATTTGTCGAGCGTGGCGCAGCGCGTCGTCGAACGTATGGATGCGTTACTATCTGAAACCGACGACGAGGACCGCCCGATAGCCTACAACCATGTGGCTGGTTTCGTGGCGGTAGGCAACGAGGACGGCGCCAAACATGTTATCGGCACATTGACGGCGGAGCTCACCGAGCTAGGGTTTACGGTACCGGGCCAGGCCTACACCTACTTCAATAACGGCGTAGCGATGGGTGATGATTATAAAGACAGTCAGAATCAGCAGGCGAAAGAACAGGCACACAAGAACGCACAGACAGCTGCGCATAACCTAGTAGCGGTGGCCCGCGCTTTGCAAGCAAACCCGATCCCACCGGCCTAGAGCATCTGCTATATTAGGTAGTGATGACAACTCCCAAACTGGCTCTGTTTGATTTTGACGGTACGATCGCGACCAAGGGCGTGGTCTCACCAAGCGTCCTGGCCGGCCTGCGGCATCTGCGCGACAACGGCTGCATCACCACTATTTCCACGGGCCGCGGCTATGTCCGGTTGAAAGAAGTACTCGGCGAGACGTTTGACGAGGTTGTAGCTCCGGACGCGATCCTGATCTTGGAACATGGCAGCAAACTCGTGGATGCGCAGGGGAATATCATTTTTGGGGAGTTCTTGTCGCCTGAGGAAATCGATCACATCATCGACTTCGTGCGGGCTAATATCGAACTGTTCCGGTTGGCTTGGTTCAATCCTGAAGATGTTAACCGCAAGATTCCGCTGTGGTGCGCCGACGAACAGGACGTTGACGCCGAGATCGCCGCCCGTGGCCACTATGCCGAAGTCTTTACCGGCTCGCTCGAGGAACTGCACCAGGCACTGTGCCAGGAACGGCTCACGAATGTCACGTTCAAACTACGCAATTACGTAAGGGTCGAGAATCTGAAACTTTCCTTTACGCGTACGGCTACGAATGTGATTTTCCAAGATGGTAACATGGAGTTTTTGCGGGCTAACATCAACAAGGGCCTGGCGGTACTGAAAGTGCTGCATGAGCTGCAGATAGCCAAAGAAGATACGCTGCTGGCTGGTAATGCCATCAATGACGTGGAGATGCTCGACATCGGTGCAGGCACCGCTATCTTGGTCGGGCCGGAAGCACAGCGGTCACAGATACTGCCCTACCTTTCTGACCCGACGGCGCTGGTGACCGTGGACTCGCCCGACCAGCTCGGTGACTACCTGCAGCAAGCGTAAGCTGTATTTTTAGAGACATTTGCCGTATTATCGAACGTAAGCAGCAACATTTTTTATGCACGAAACAAATACCCAACCCCACATCCGACAGCAAGAGCATAACGGCGTCACGTGGATCGATGTGCAGAATCCGGGTACTGAAGAGCTCAAGCGGATCGAAGACCAGTACGGCTTGCACCCGGTGCACGTCCGCGAGAGTTTGCAGCCGGTGCAGCATACTGCTGTCGAACATGAAAAAGACTATCTGTTCTTCGTCTTGCGCGAACCTCGGATTACGACGGGTCGTGCGCACAAGCTGGCGGTCACGCAGGTCGGCCTGTTCCTTGGTAAAGATTACGTACTGACCATCCATGGGAGCGAAATGCCCTTTATAACCGAGGTCTGGCAGCAGAGTGAACGGGGCGAGGATTACTACAAGTACGGCGCCGGCTCGTTGCTCTACGTACTCGTGAACCGGTTACTCAACGAAATCGGCACGCTGACGGACGGTGTACTGGATGAGTTGGACGCCATGGAAGACCGAGTGTTCGACGACCGCCAATCAGACGCCGAACGCATCAGTCACCTGCGACAGAAAATCGTACGTCTGAGCCGTCTCATCGGGCCGAAGCGGGTCGTGTTGCAGGATCTTGCCGAACAGATCGGGGAGTTCACCGGCCACGGCGCTTCCATGCAGAAGTACTACGCCAGCAACACGCGTACCGTGAACCGTCTCTGGGAAGTTATCGGCGAAGCCAAAGACACGGTAGAGATATTCAAGGATGCCGACTTTACGACCAGCACTGAACAGACCAATAGGACGCTGGCAGTGCTGACGATTATCTTTACGCTCACCATTCCGACCACGGTCGTCGGCTCACTGTACGGTATGAACGTGTTGCTGCCGGGAGGCATTGAGACTGGGCCCTGGACTTTCTTGGGTCGCTATACGACCGCCATCGTGGTGCTGGGCGCATCTCTCTTGCTTGCCTGGGCTATGTATCTCTATTTCCGCCGCAAGAAGTGGTTCTAGCGCTTAGTCCTACGCGGACCGGTCTTGACGGAAGGATGAAAGAGCCGGTAGAAGTTCACATCATATCCCCAACCCCAAGCGCGTGGGGTGAATAGCCGTGGTTCGGCCGTGTTCCAGAGACGTGATTTGTAGCGGGCCTTCGTGGGTTTGCGCCAATCGTACGGGACTCCCCAAAAGGTGCCGGTGTGTTTCGGTTGCGGATGTGTCATACCTCTTGAGTATACCATCGGCCTCTGGCTATCGACTAAGGGAACTGTGTATAACTGCCGGTAGGGCATGTCATTTTTGCCGCAATCAGTTATTGACAAAGCACAAGCTTTTTGCTATACTATACACTAGTTTTGAGATAGACAAAATTGTTGTCTTAAAACACAAAAACCATCAAACAAAATTAAAGAGAAAGGCAGCCGTATATGCGACTTGCCCTTAACCAAGGCTTGGCCTACGAGTTGGTACCTACCAGCAATACGCAGATCCTAGCCGTTGATAGGGTTTTGAGCACGCTCTAAACCTTAAGTTATGAAAATAGCCCTTCTTACGAGCAGGGCTATTTTTATGCTCAAAAAAGAAGTGAAAGGCCGCCCGCTCCGCTTTATCCATAGGCGGTTTTCGCGTACAATAGGGCAAAGTAATGCAAAAATACGACAGCTTTAGCCCCAAGCGGGCTACGAACATCGACGGCTTTTTTGCCAAACCGGGCTCCAACCGCCCCCGCCAGCCGGTTTTCCATACGACACCGTCCTCTCCAGGAGAAGTCAAGCAGCCATCTGCTACCCTAGGGAGCATGCCGCAACGTACCCAATCGCCCCAGGTGCTAGCCAGTAGTGATATGGCTCGCAATCCCGCACCGACTTCCTCTACCTATCCATTAGGTGGTATTGACGAGCCGCGCCGTCGCCGCCGACAGCCGGACGCACCGGTGGAAGAGCCGCGCCGTCGGAAACGGGACAAGCAAGCGAAAGAAGACAAGCAGCCAAAGTCATGGAAACGTCGGTTCAAGCGCACTGGTGCGATTATCGGCGTGCTGGTAGTGCTGGTCGGCATCTGGTTCGGGTTCAAGTTCTATAAGGACATCGCCAAATTGACGGGCAACAAGAACCCCTTCAGTCTGCTGAGCGTATTCCATCCGGTACCGCTCAAGAATCAGAACGGCCGCGTAAACATACTGCTAGCCGCCAACTCGGCGGATGATGCCGGTCACAACGGCGCAAATCTGACTGACTCCATCATGGTGCTGAGCGTAAACACCAAGAACAATACGGCGCTAATGCTGAGCATACCGCGCGACCTGTGGGTGGACATACCGGATGTAGGTTACAGTAAGATCAATGCCGCCTATCCGAACGGTGGTATGGACACGCTCCAAGAGGTAATCCAGGATAACCTGGGCATGACTATCGACTACCGGGCACTCATTAACTACGGGGCGTTCCGTGATATGGTGAACGCCGTGGGTGGCATTACCATTACCATTCAGAGCGATGACCCGCGTGGTATTTATGATCCAAGCCTCGACTACACGACCCGCAACTGCTGTGCGCTGGCTAAATATCCGAACGGACCAGTAACTTTGAATGGTAAGAAAGCGTTGAACCTGGCCCGCGCCCGTGGTGATGCTTATGGCAGTTATGGGTACGCCCAGAGTGACTTCACCCGTACCATGTACCAGCGCAAGATGCTGCTGGCTGTAAAAGATAAGGCCGCTCAAGCTTCGGTCATCGCTAATCCGTTCAAGGTCAGTGGCTTGGTGGATGCGGTCGGTAAGAATGTGACGACGAACCTGCAGCTTAACGAAATCGAAACGCTGTACACCTACATGAAGAAAATCGACGACAACCAGATTGCTTCGTACAACATAAATACTCTGGAGGGCCCGAACAATACCATGCTGCAGAACTATACGTCGCCCGATGGTCAATCGGCCTTGATACCAGCGGCCGGCGTGGATGATTTCAGCGACATACAGGCACAGATAAAGAAGGTTCTGAGCGGCAACCAGATCGCTGTCGAAGGGGCGACCGTGGTCGTACTGAATGGTACGGAGACGACCGGCCTGGCACAGGTGCAAGAAAGTAAGCTGGCGGCCAAAGGCATGAATGTATCGGTTGATAATGCACCCGACCAGGCGACTACGACCATTGTTGACGACAGCAACGGACAGATGCCTGCGACACTTGCGTATCTGAAGAAGCAGTACAACGCCACTGTGGTGAAAGACGCCAGCCTGACATATGATTATCCGGGCGCCGACTTCATAGTCACACTCGGGCAGAACGCAGCACCGAAATCGAAGACTACTACTAGTACCGGTCAGTAATGTCCGCTAGCGATTATTGACGACCGTGTGTCGCAGGGCGGGCTCTCGTTTCGGGAGCGAGAAATAAAAAGTAGAGCCGGCGTTCTCCGTACTCTTGAACCAGAGTTCACCACCTAGGCTTTCGGCGATGTTCTTAATGAGGTACAAGCCGAGGCCGGTACCACTAACATCTTTGTCGACGATATTTTCGGCCCGGAAAAACTTCAGGAAGATATTCTTTTGGGCACCCGCCGGAATACCGTAGCCGGTGTCGCGTACCTGCCACCGGATTTCGGTGGGTGTTTCGGAAAGCTTGCAGTGCACCGAGCCGCCCGGTGGCGTGTACTTGATGGCATTGCTGATGAGGTTGGCGCAGATTTCTTTGACGAGCAGATTATCGGTACGCACCGGTTCCATGTGCTCCGGTATGTCGTAGGAGAAGCTGATGTCTTTTTCCTTTGCTGCTGGGATGAATTCAGCCACCATGTCGCGTGCGAGCTCATTAAGATGGACGGGACGGGGCTTGATGGTAATGCCCCCGGCCTCAATGCGGGTTATATTGAGTAGGGTGTCTATAAGTACGTTCATGCGCTCGACCGAATTCAGAACTGTGTCGAGATAGGGCAGTTGTGCTTCCGTGAGATCGCCAGCCAGGCCGTCGCGTAGCATGCGGGTATACATATTGATAGCGGAGAGCGGTGTGCGCAGCTGGTGCGAGGCGATGGATATAAAGTCAGATTTGAGCTTGTCGCTCTCAATTTCATCGGTCAGGTCGCGAAAGACTTCGATAGCGCCAACAGGCTTGCGCCGGAATATGATGGGGGATACGGTGAGCTGAGCGGGCAACAATGAGCCGTCGTGACGCAGATACAGGGCGCGAGCGTTGACCGGCTTACCTGTCTGGAATGCTCGTACGATCGGCCGCTCAAACGGATCTATGGGCGTACCGTTTTCATGTACGGCTACGATCACTTGTAAGAAATGCTTATGCATAACCTGTGAACGCCGCATACCGAGCAAATCAAGTGCCGTCTGATTGATGCGCGTAATAGTCCCGGCTTCATCGGTGGCTACGGCGCCTTCACCAATGCTGGCGAACAGTGCTTCCAGATGAGCAGTGTCATGAGCCTGACTCTCCAGGTTGCCGGTCGCAGTATTAGCGGCTGACTTTTTTGCCATCGGCCCTTCCTCGTGATGATCGTACGAGTACTTTCAGATCGCCTATATATCGATCGATCACCTCGACATCACTACTGATAAGCCGCATTGCCAGGCGGATCCAGTCGATGAGCTGCTGGAGGTCTCTGCGCTGCAACTCCTCAGGGTTTTTGCCGAGATGATTGCGAATCTGTCGGATTACGAAGCGGTCAGCGGCCGGTCCTAAATAATCGTAGGTGATGCTGACCACTTCGTCGTATAACGTACTTTTCGCCATGTCTTAAAATTCTTTCAAGCTTCCTCTATTTTCATGAGTTTCTTCGTACCCAGGGCCACAACTATAAAGCTTGCTGCCAGGCCGAGCAGTAAGACGTATAACACTAACAACAATCCGGAAAGTGAAAGATCACCAAGCCAGGTTGACATAGTACCGAGGTATTGTAGCAGGATATCGAAGACGATGACGGCTCCGAGACCAAGCGCCAGCATCCGCCAGCTACGTCGGTACACGATACCGGCTACCTGTTTGCTGTAAATATGTAGTTCGACCACGGCAAGTAACCCCAGGAACCAGACATACATATATGGTATGGCAAGGGTCAACATCACCAGGCTGTATGACATGTGATAGGCAATTCGGACATCCCGATGCGAGTGGGCGATAAGAGCGCAGAACACCACGCCGAGTATGATGACGAGTAGCGCCACCAAGTTCGCTTGTGCATAGCTAGGGCGCTTTTTGGAAATCAGACTTAGGCCACGGCTACCGGTGCCGATGAAGATGAAGGCCAGTAGCGGGTACAGGACGCCGAGGTACTGTGAAAGGATGGTCGACAGCGCATCGAGTGAATGATGTGAACGGGCGAGAAGCTTCAGTGCGTTACTGAGCAGCGAAGTGAGCGGTACGCCGAGCGCCAATACCATCAGACCACGCGTCAGATTCATAAGCGGCTTACCGTCACGGGTATCCCGGATGGCTTGGCTGTAGCGGCTCATCTGTCGGTAGCCGTAAAAAATAGCGAACCACATTACTAGCACCGGTAGTACCAAGGTGACATCGAGCAGACGTAGTCCGATGACGCTCAGATGGTATTTTGCGAGGGTGTGGGCGTTGGGAGAGGGTAAGAACGTGAGCAGGAGGTAGGCGAGGGCGAATATTCCGTACCAATAGTAGATATGCGTGTCTTTTTTCATATATCTCCCACACCCGGGTGGGCTGGTGACTTCACTATAAAGCTTGCTTACGCTCGCCGCTTGTAATTTTTCTCACAGCTTATTCTAACTCACAAGTATATAGCAAGGGCCCACCAAGCGCAGAGGTATTTTGCAGATTTCCTGAATCTAATCGCCTACTTCATCCCAGACCGCACCATGTTCTGCAGAGCGCTAGCATAACAAAGAACCTCCGATCGGAGGTTCCATTGATTCTAATTGGTAGCGGCGACAAGACTTGAACTTGTGACCCCAGGCTTATGAGTCCTGTGCTCTAACCAGCTGAGCTACGCCGCCTCGATTTCGAGACAAACTTACGTTTTTTCTCGACGCGCCGGGCGAAAAATGCAATTTTCGCTCGGGCCGCTCTTTTCCCTCGTCTGCGGTAAAAATCCGCATTTTCAGTTCGGAACAGGGAAGATTGTAACAGATTTTATCTCTGTCGGCTAGATGTCGCTTGGGCGATTGAGATTATACTCTCGGATAGCCCGTTCAATATCAGTTTGGGTGATCCGCGGTTGGTCGGTCGTCTGGGTGCGTTCGTGCCGCATCTTTTCCCACAGCAAGCCGTCCAACACCTGTCTGATATCGGCACCGCTGTAACCATCGGTTTTTCGTGCAAGCACTGCTGTATCGATTGGCCGCTCGATGTAATTATCCGGGGTAAAGATATCAAAGTGAGCATCGTGAGCGTACATGATCTTCTGGAAAATATGCGTCCGCGCTTCCTCGTTCGGATCACTGATTTTCAGGATAGTATCAAAACGACCGGGCCGGAGCAGTGCCGGATCAAAGCCTTCCAGACTGTTGACGGCATAGATGACAAGGACGTTCGGGTATTTTGATGCGTCGGAAAGGATTTGCTTTGCCTCGCTGATCAATGATCGGGCAGCGCCGCTATTACCACCTGCATCCCGACCAAAAAGGCCGTCAGCCTCGTCAAAGAAGAGCAGTGTCGGCTTGCCGGATTTCTGCGCGGCATCAAAAGTAGCACGCAATTGCTTGCCTGATTCCCCGACCCACATACTCATGATGTCACTGATATTCAGTGACTTATAACCGATACGGAGCTCGCGGGAAAGTGCCTGCACCAACTCTGTCTTACCATTGCCCGGAGGCCCCTGCAGGAGGATACCCGCTTTGGGCTTGAGCCCATATTTCTCAAGCAGTTCCGGTGCGATGAAGTGATCCGAGGCGGCATCTTTGAGCTTCTCGATTACCGTATCGAGTCCGCCGAATTGTTCGAACTTCGGAAAGTTCTTATGGTCATGCGGTTGCGGTGCGTCGTCTTCTTCCATTTCCGGCAGAGTAATGTCCAGGGTGGCGTGAAAAGGAGAAGTGGTCTCCTCGTGGAGCGAATTCGCGACGGCCGCGACGAGCCTGCCGACTTCGCGGACAACCTCATTGGCATCATAGTGCCGATACCGTAAGAACTCACTGGCATTTTGAGCATCATGGACTGCGGTAATGGATATGGCGGGAAAGTCTTTTGGATCGTTGTCTTCAAGGTGGACGATGTACGCCGGTTTAGTACCTATCCGCACGGCAGTATGTGTATCAGTTATAGTGTCAAGTTTGCGGTTGGTTACGAACGACTGCATCATGTCACTGAAAATTGACTCGGCACCTTCGGTAAGCTGCTCTGGGAAATATACGATACCTTCGCAGGCAAACTTACCGACCCGCTGCTGGAAGGTGATTTCGGCTTCAACGCTTTCAGTTGCGTCACTGTCTAATTCGCCTAGAATCGTTTTGTTATACGTATCCAGTTCGACATGGCCATACTTTGCGACAGCTTGAATCGGCTGTCCTAATTCGGATAGCTCAAATATCGTCGGTTGGTCATTATGCGGCTGTCCCATTTTGAGCTCGTTATTACATAATAGTAGTACGCTCTCCAGAATATGCAACTATTTCAGGCTAGTACTGCTTGAAGGCAAGATAGATGACCGCCGTCATGCCGATGACAGTAATGACGATGCGTAGCCAGTGGCTCGAGACTTTCTGGGCACCGCGCGCCCCGGCGTAGCCACCCACGACGTTACCGGCGGCCATGACCAGGCCGACGTGCCAGTCGATAAGGTGCGAGCTGAACAGGCAGGCAATGGTGACGGCGTTCATAAATATGGCAGCTACGTTCTTCATGGCGTTCATCATGTGCGCGTCCGGCAAGCTGACAAAGCCGAGCAGCCCGAGCATGAGAAAGCCGTACCCGGCCCCGAAGTACCCGCCATAAAAGCTGCAGGGGATCATGAGCAACCCGATGAGCGCCATGGGCGGCCAGGTCTTAGTACGCCCTTTGAGGTGCCGGTGCAGGTGAAAATGCAACAGCGGCTGAAAGGCGAACAACAGCACGCCCAGCAACACCAGGGCGGGCATCATGCGAGCAAAATCGTGGGCGGAGGTGTGGCGCAGCATCAATGCGCCACCTGCTCCGCCGAGCACGATTGGCAGCAGGAACAGGGCGTAGCGCAGCGGAACGCGTCGCAGATAGCGCCAGTAGCCCAGCGCGGAACTTACCTGGCCAAGTTCGGTCGCCAAAGCTCCGGTAGCGTTGGCGTTCAGTGCCGGGACGCCAAGGGCGATCATGATGGGCAGCCCGACCAACAGGCCGCCGCCGGCGATGGCATTCATCACGCCCACGACAACTCCGGCCAGCAGCAGTATGATATCCTTTTCCATGTTTTTTGTTTCGTATTTCTACGGATTAGTATAGCAGGCCAAGCGTTCGACGACTCATGACTGCTCTGGCTGGTCGTAATAAGTAGTCCGGCAATACGCGAGCAATTCGCTGAATATCTCTTTGCAGTACGGTGAGCAAACAGCAAGTTGCTCAGCATGTTTTTCGATAAACCTTTTCCAGCTGAGGTCTAGCTTTTTATAAGGACGCCAGTTGTCCAAATCACCCATGATGTAAGCCTGCATTTTATCGACGGTCCATACGAACAGTGCTTCTTCGTCAGATTTTGTCTCATAAGCCTCCATGCTCGCAATCAGATCGCCGAAATCTTTAAATTCCTCGCTTAAACGCTGGAGCGCTGCCTTTTCGCGTATGACTTTTTCGGCCCGTTCTTCTTTTGTAGCAAATGCATTGACGTCGCCGGCATATCGTTCAACAAAATCATGGGTAAGAGCATATTTCAGGACTTTAGCCAGGTCCAGAGGGAGGCTGTATCTATCGCAGATGGACCAGCTCAGCATCGCCACCGTAAAGCTGTGCTCGATATCATTTTCTTTGCGTTCCTGACCCGCTAAATGGTGGTTACGTTCAATCAACGCCAAGTCGACTACCAATGTCTGTAGTTTAAAGAGAAGGGGAGAGGGTTTTTGAGTCTTCATCTATATCAATTGTAGGATTTCCCCGTGAGGAAGGCTGGTGCCGTTAGTGAACTCATCGGTGTAGGGTTTGTCCTCGACGACGCGGCGGATAGCCCGGCCGAACAGGCTGTGGCTGACGAGCAGGATATTGTCTTGCGGTAACTGGCGGACGTGCGCAAGCGCTTTTTCGGCGCGCTCCTGCAGCTGTTCGACGGTTTCAGCGCCTTTGAACTTGCCAAGGTCGGCGTAGGTGTAGTTGTCGTAGAACAGTTCGCAGTCGGTACCCTGCAATTCACCGAAATCGAGTTCCTTGATAAGATCGAATACTTCGATGTCGGCCGGGGCGTAGCCGATCTGCTCGGCGATGAGTGTGGCGGTTTGCCGGGCGCGTACCAGCGGCGAGGTCAGCATCAGGTCAAAGTGCATACCGGCGGCGGCCGCTTTCTTGCCGTCTGCCACGGCTTGCTCGCGGCCCAGTTCGGTCAGGCCTTGGTCCAGTTCGGTGCCGACCTGCGTGCAGAATTTACCGCCTACGTTCACCAGGCTTTGTCCATGTCGTACGAAATATAAATGCTTCATCAGATCAATTGTACTATCTCGGCGTTCGCCGGTTCGTCGTAAATATTACGCAGGTCGATGGCCTTTCGCAGTGCTTTACTGAACGAACCGTGGCTGACGAGTAGTACCGTATCCGCTTCAATTTCCTGCAGTAGGGCAAGTCCGGTGCGAGCCCGCTCCAGTAGGGCTTCATCGGTCTCGGCACCGTTGTCGGTGGTAGCAGCCTCATCGAACGTGTCCCACGGCCTGCCCTGCAGGCTGCCTAGGAAGCGTTCTTTGAAGAGGTCGTTCACCGTGATGTCGGCGGCAGGATAATCAATGGCCTGGGCGATAATCTGCGCTGTTTCCAATGCGCGGCTAAGCGGGGAAGAGACGATTACTTGTATGCCCAGCGTCTGTGCCTGTATGCCGGCCTGTCGGGCTTGCTCGCGTCCCAGATCAGTCAGGGGCGTGTCCAGCTGGCCGGCGAAAGTACGCTGCACATTGAGCACGCTTTCTCCGTGCCGCACGAAATAGAGCCGTTTCATCTGTATAATTAAAACAGATATGGATGTGCAATTACCAGCGGGAAGATATGTGGTAGCGGTGAGCGGCGGCGTGGACTCGGTCGTGCTGCTACATGTGCTTCACGGCTTGCCGGACGTGCGGCTGACGGTGGCGCACTTCGATCATGGTATACGGGCGGATTCCGCCGAGGACCGCCGATTGGTGCAGGCATTGGCGCGCCGCTACGGATTGCCGTTCGTTTACGCTACGGCCGCCTTAGGCCCTCAGGCGAGTGAGGCGGCGGCC